>Ga0207433_10000055_pt1 | contig 249841 bp, 174 predicted proteins | sample YelNatPaOPGAMG01_FD_187559 | JGI IMG/M metagenome (GOLD analysis project Ga0207433, IMG submission 187559) | Hot spring thermophilic microbial communities from Obsidian Pool, Yellowstone National Park, USA - OP-RAMG-01 (SPAdes) (version 3) | ecosystem: Environmental > Aquatic > Thermal...
CGGACCGCGGATGTGCGGCATTGCCGTTGGCTGTCGGTTCACCGCGCGTGGCGCTTGGCCAGTCTCAAATGACAACACCCTCCAACGTGGAGTTTCACCACTCATGCCCACCACGACAAATTCAAAGCTGCGTTTTCCTATCCACTGGAGAGCATGCCTGGCGGCCTTCGCGCTGGTGGCCCTTTGCGCCGCAGCAACGGTGAGCGGGTGCGGCAGGTCAGACTCCCGCCTCGTGCTGCTTAACGTCTCGTACGACCCTACTCGAGAGCTTTACAGAGAGATCAACGCTTCATTTGCCCAATATTGGCTGGCCAAAACTGGTCAGCAGGTCGAGATCCGTCAGTCGCATGGTGGTTCTGGAAAGCAGGCACGAGCGGTGATCGACGGCCTCCAGGCTGACGTGGTGACCCTGGCCCTCGCATACGATATCGACGTCATCGCTGCCCGAACGGGCCTCATCGCCGCGAATTGGCAGGAGCGTTTGCCCCATCGTAGTTGCCCGTACGTCTCCACCATTGTTTTCCTTGTCCGAAAAGGTAATCCCAAAAACATCCAGGATTGGGAGGACCTCACCAGGGCCGACGTCGATGTGGTGACTCCCAATCCAAAGACTTCCGGCGGGGCACGATGGAATTATCTGGCAGCGTGGGGATATGCCCTCAAACGCGAGTTAGGGGATCTCTCCAAAGTGAAAAACGCCTCGGCTCCCGAGGTCCAAAAGGCCCAGGAAAAGGTGTTTGAGTTTGTGCGGGCGATTTTCTCGCGGGTGAAGGTGATGGACACGGGGGCACGCGGGGCCACCAACACCTTCATTCAGCGGGGAATTGGCGACGTGCTCATCGCTTGGGAAAACGAGGCCCTCCTGGCCACCCGGGAAGTGGGCGGGGAAAACGTCGAGCTGGTGGTGCCTTCCGTGAGCATTCTTGCCGAGCCCCCCGTGGCCGTGGTCGATGGCGTTGTGGACCGGAGGGGAACGCGTGCCGTGGCGGAGGCCTATTTGCAATTCCTCTACACGCCCGAAGCCCAGCGGATCATTGGGCGTCACTACTATCGGCCCGTAAATCCCACGGTAGCCCAAGAATTCGCAGACGTCTTTCGCCCCGTGGAGATGTTCACCGTGGACGACGTGTTTGGGGGCTGGGCAAAGGCCCAAAAGGAACACTTCGACGACAGTGGTACATTCGACCGCATTATGGAAGCGCAGACCTCGGTTTCGCGCTGATTTGGTGGAGGAGATTTTTGGTGCCTTTTAGAGTACGGGAGAGACATCCGACGTTGCCGGGCTTTGGCCTCACGCTGGGGATCACCGTGAGCTACCTCGGCGCGATGGTCATCCTGCCCCTGGCGGCCTTCACGACGTTTCTGGCCAGCGGAACCGGCTGGAGCACCCTGTGGGAACCGCGGGTTTGGTCAGCCATCCGTTTGAGCCTTGGCTCCGCCCTGGCTGCCGCGATGGTGGACGCGGTGCTCGGGTTTGTCGTCGCGTGGGTTCTTGTACGGTATACATTCCCCGGCCGAGGCTTCCTCGATGCCCTCGTTGATTTACCCTTTGCCCTGCCCACAGCCGTTTCTGGAATCGCCCTGACAACCCTTTTCGCTCCCGGCTCATGGCTGGGAGCGATCACGGAGCAGTGGGGCTTTTCCCTGGCCTACACGCGCTGGGGAATTCTCATCGCCATGGTCTACATCGGGTTGCCATTCGTGGTGAGAACCCTTCAACCTGCCATTGCCGATCTTCCTTCGGACTGGGAAGAGGCCGCGGCAAGCCTGGGTGCCGGACCGATTGTGACATTCTGGCGGGTGACTTTTCCTTCTCTGCGACCGGCGCTGCTTACGGGCATGTCTCTGGCGTTTGCCCGGGCGGTGGGTGAGTACGGCTCCATCATCTTCATCGCAGGCAACCTTCCCCATCGCACAGAGATTGCACCACTCCTCATCGTCATCAAGCTTGAGCAGTACGACTATCACGGGGCGGCCGTCATTGCAGCGATCATGCTGCTGGCATCCCTGGGCATTCTCGTGACCATAAACGCTCTCCACAACTGGCAGTTGCGCTGGCAGGAAGGGAGCGTCGCATGAAACAGTCATTGAGGTGTCTTTCCCTCGCTCCATCGCGATCCACCTCGCCGACCAATGGTTTCACGGCGGCCAGCGCCGAGCCATCGCACCCCTATGCTGGACTTACACAGAGTTCGCCCGTTGGGATTCTTTTGCGTCTCGGTCTCATTCTGACCACGCTGCTGATCCTTGGAGTATTTCTTGTGCTCCCTCTGGTCGTCGTTTTTGCAGAGGCGTTCCGTCAGGGATGGCATGTTTACTGTGCGGCAATCAGCAATCCGGAGGCCCTGGCGGCAGTGCGGCTCAGCCTGTCAGTCACCGCACTCTGCGTTGCCATCAATACCGCGTTTGGACTGTCCGCGGCGTGGTGCCTGAGCAAATACCGCTTTTTCGGCCGCAACGCGCTGATCAGCCTTATTGATTTGCCTCTTTCCATCTCGCCGGTCGTGGTGGGGTTGCTGCTCATTCTGGTGTATGGGCAGCATGGGTGGTTGGGAGCGATTCTGGAACGCTGGGGTGTTCGGGTCATTTTCGCATTCCCGGGTATTGTCCTGGCAACCGCCTTCGTCACCCTGCCGCTTGTGGTCAGGGAAGTGAAGACCCTGATGGAAACCGAAGGGAGCGAGGAGGAAGAAGCCGCTCGACTGCTTGGCGCCAACGGCTGGCAGATCTTTTATCACGTCACGCTTCCCAAGATTCGCTGGGCGCTCCTCTACGGAGTGATTCTGTGCACCGCACGATCTCTCGGGGAATTCGGTGCGGTTTCGGTCGTTTCGGGACATATCCGCGGGTTCACCGTGACTCTGCCGCTGTATGTGGAACTCCTTTACAACGAGTACCAGTTCTCTGCCGCGTTTGCCGTTGCTTCGCTGCTCACCGGAGTAGGGCTGGTGACCTTGGTCGTGAAGACCGTCTGGCAACACCGCATCAATCGGAAGCTCAACCGCGGGCAAGATTGTCTTTTTGAGGAGGCGTCTTTCCCATGCGCATCGAAGTGATCGAAATCTCCAAAACCTTCGGCAAATTTCGCGCTCTCGATCGCGTGAATCTGACCATTCATGCGGGAGAACTCGTGGCACTGCTGGGACCTTCCGGTTCGGGAAAGACGACACTTCTGCGAATCATAGCCGGCCTGGAAGCACCCGACCCTGGCTCCGGCCGTCTGCTGTTCGATGGTAAAGACGTCACCTATCGGCCGGCGTCCCAGCGGGGAGTGGGGTTTGTATTCCAGCATTACGCACTGTTTCGGCACATGACGGTCTATGAGAATATCGCTTTTGGACTTCGCGTTCAGCGGCGGCGGCTGCGGCTTTCTCCCGCTGACATCGACGCGCGAGTGCGGGAGCTTTTGCGGCTGGTACAACTGGAGCCGTTCGCCGAGCGGTATCCGCATCAACTGTCGGGTGGGCAGCGTCAGCGGGTGGCCCTGGCCCGGGCACTGGCCATCCGCCCGCAGGTACTTCTCCTGGATGAACCGTTCGGAGCCCTGGATGCCAAGGTTCGTCGGCAACTCCGCACCTGGCTGCGTGGATTGCATGACGAGATCGGTCTGACAAGCGTGTTCGTCACCCACGATCAGGACGAGGCTCTGGAGCTCGCGGACCGTGTGGTCGTCCTCAACGCTGGCCGAATCGAGCAGGTGGGCACGCCGGAAGAAGTTTATCACCAGCCGCAATCAGCGTTTGTCACCGAATTCATCGGCACCGTGAACAGGTTTCGCGGGATTCGCCGTGGTTCCCGCGTGGAATTTGGCACCTCCGAGGCCCTGTCGGCCGGTGAAGAGGTGGTGGTCTTCGTTCGACCGCACGAATTCGCCCTCAGCACGATTCCTCATAAGCACGCTTTCCCGGCCGTGGTTCAGCGGATTCACACGGCGGGAGGACTGGTGAAATTGTGGCTGATGGCCCAATCGGGGGAACTTTTCCTCGCCGAAATTGATCCCCATCACCTGTCGCAACTTGCACTTGCGGAAGGGGATACTGTTTACGTGTCGGCCAGGCAACTGCGGTGCTTCACCGAAGATGGCCAGCAGTACCCCCCTGCCGAACCGCTTCGTGCCGCCGTTGGTCAGTGAGCGTGGGCATCTGTGACGCAGGCAATTGACGCCGGTCCATCATCTCGGGCCCGGCATGAGGTCAGCTTGCCGCGACAAGCCGCGTCTTCACGATCCGCTGCGGAGAAGCGCGGGTCCCTGCCAGAAGAGATAATAGGCTCGGGGAACGCTCAATTCCAGCAGCCACGACCAATCCGCGCCGGCTGGTCGGATTGTGAAACGCACCGTGTCCCCGAAGAGGATGTCCGCCATGGTCGGTTCCTTTTTGTACTGGACCACCCGGACATTCTCCGGATCGAGCCCGGCCAGTTCGATCGCGCGGTCAACCGCATCTTCAAGGAACCCGATCTCGTCGATCAAGCCATCGGCCTTGGCCTGCTGGGCTGTGAACACCTGGCCGGTGGCCAACTTATCCAGTAGGGCCGCTTGTTTGCGAAAGACAGGTCGGCCGGATTTGACAATCTCTTTAAACCTTTCAAAGCTCTCGTCAACAAGCCCCTGGAAGATTTTCCGCTCTTCCTCGGTCATCGGCCGGAGAATACTCCCCATCGTCTTCAACCGATGGCTGGCCACCGAATCCTCCTGGATGCCGATTTTTTCGGCGAGCTCCGCGGCGTTGTAATGCGGGATGACCACACCGATGGAACCGGTCCAGGTTGTCGGTTCGGCGTAGATCGAGCGGGGTGTATCCCCCACGGCCATGGCCACATAATAGCCCCCACTGGCCGCGATGGCCCCCATACTCACCACCAGCGGAATGTTCCGCTTTTCTTTCATCTTCTTGAGATGGTGGTAAATGTAATCGGCGCCACTGACGGTTCCCCCCGGCGAATTAATCCGCAGCACCACCGCCTTGACCGACTCGTCCTCAATGACCTGGTCGATCTGGTCCTTCATGAACCCCCGGCCGTCCAGGATGAGGCCCTCCAGCGACATAATGACCACTTTGTCCCGGGCTGTTTTGGAATGTGAGAAATATTCCTCCCGCACTTTCGGCGTCTCGAACAGACGAAGCCCGACCATCCCCAGCAGCATCATGTTCAGAAAGGCGGAAAAAATGAGCCCCAGCAGCAACAGGACAATAACGATAATGGCCCCCACACTCCAGCGACGAACGACGATCGGAGGTTGCGGGGGAACCACCGCAGCCACGACCGGCGGAGAATTGTCGGTAGTCATGATAAATTCACCTCAATCCTGCAACGGGTTTGCTCGATGGAACCACTTTCACCTGATCAAAAATGACGCCCTGGATGAAGAACATGCAGGCTAAAACCAGCACCTCCCCGCGTTTTGCGCATCTTTATTATTTTTCCCGGTCTTGAACAGTCGTTATTGACGGCGCAACACTTCTTTCCTAACATGCGGCAAAGACACCGTGGAGTCAAGCCAACAGGGCGGCGAAGCGCGAGACTCCAGGGAACAATGGAAGGAACGGGAACCCGAAAGGGCTGTTTTCTGGAGATTTTCGCGGTTCCGCTCTGCGTACACCGTACACTACGCAATGGAGTTAAATCATCCCGTCTGAGGTGCTTTCCATGGCCGAGCATCAAAATCATGCCGCGATCACTTTGCATCCGCTAACCGCAAGGTGTGTGTGGCAGAATTGGAGAATTCGCTTTACGCTGGCCGCTTTGTGCATCGGCCTCACTCTGGTGGGATGCAGCCGGACCGACTCCGGAAGCTCCGCCCAAGAGAGCAAGGGAATATCGCAAAGCGCGGCTGAATCGGCGGGCGGGACCAGCCCTGCCAAACCACGTCTTACCCGAGCTGGTGTTCCCCCCGCCGAAAACGATGTGCTTTTACTCAGTTACCCAGACGACCCAGATACCCTCAACCCGATCACGGCATCGGATACTGTCTCCGAGGCGTTCCAATCGCGGGTGTACGAAACTCTGGCGGAACCGCGGTTTGACAATCCCGACGAGTGGGAGCCGGTGCTCGCAGAGAAATGGGAGTTCGACGAGAAAAATCTCGAATTTACCATTCACCTCCGCAAAGGGGTGAAGTGGCACCCCATGAAGTTGCCGAATGGTAAACCACTTCCCGAGGCTGAACTGACCTCCCGCGACGTCACGTTCACGTTCGATTGCGTCCTCAATCCCAATGTCGAGGCCGCCCATATTCGCAGTTATTACGAAGATCCCACCGCCACAGACGAAAGCCAGCGGTCGATGATCGAATATCGGGCGGTGGACAAGTACACCGTGAAGGTCCGGTGGAAGAAGCCCTATTTTTTGGCCAAAGAATTCACGCTGGGCGGCGTGCCGATCATTCCGCGGCACGTTTTTTCGGTGAACGCCACTGGGGAACCGATCTCTTTTGATTTCTCGTCCAAAGAGTTCGCCGACGGCTTTAACAACCACTGGGCCAACAAGATGATGTGCGGTACCGGCCCAATGATTTTCAAAGAATGGGTTTCCCAGCAGCGGCTTGTGTTGGTACGGAATCCCGATTACTGGGGGAATCCTTACTACTTCAGCGGTGTTGTCTACCGGTGTATCTCCAACCCCAACACCAACACCCAAATGCTCCTGCAAAATCAACTTGATTTCGCTGGAATCCCCGACAAAGACCAGTTTCTCCAGGCTAAGCAACATCCCAACGTTTTGGCGAAGAAAGTGAACCTGGTGGACTTTGCATATCCGGGCTACCGGTACATCGGCTACAACCTGACGAAACCGGTCTTCCGGGACAAGGAATTCCGCTGGGCTCTGGCCTACGTCATTCCCGTGGACACAATCATCGAGAAGGTCTTCCGCGGACTGGCGGAACGGACCACAGGACCTTTCCTCCCTGGCAGCAGCTCTTACGATAGCTCGCTTCCGCCCATTCCTTACGATCCAACCAAGGCCAAAGAGCTACTTACCAAGGCAGGCTGGCAGGACACGGACAATGACGGCGTGCTGGATAAAGTGATTGATGGCGTCAAGGTTCCTGCCCGCTTCGAACTCATGATCTACACCGACGCTCCCAGCTACCGACAGATCGCCGAGATTATCAAAGAGGAGTGTCGGAAAATCGGCATCGACGTCCAGATCGCGCCCACCAAGTGGAATCTGATGCTGCAAAAACTCCGCAAACGGGAGTATGAAGCAGCCATGCTGGGCTGGGCGCTCTCCTGGAAGCAGGATCCCTTCCAACTGTGGCATTCCAGCCAGGCGGAGGTTCCCGACAGTTCCAATCACGTGGCCTACCGCAACCCGGAGGTGGACAAGCTCATCGAGGAACTGCGTGTGACCATGGACGAGCAAAAACAGCACGAGCTATACAAGCAAATCCACCGACGGATTTACGAAGATCAACCCTACACTTTCCTGTTCACAGATCGGGCGACGGGAGGGTACGATACCCGGCTGCAAAACATCAAGTTTTACAAGATTCGTCCCTGCTACGACAGCCGCGAATGGTATGCGTCCCGGCCGCGTGCCGTGGGACCGTGATGCCTGGGGTGCGGGGAACGGCAACAGACGTCGGCATACATTCGTCACATCCGGCTTGACCTGCTGAGGAGAGTTCAGCGACCCGTGTGGAGTTATATTGTCCGCCGCCTTCTGCTGATGATCCCCACCTTGTTCGGGATCACGGTGGTGTCATTCTGCATCATGCAACTTGCGCCGGGAGATCCCCTTTTGATGCAGCTTGGGGCCACCGGGCTGGCCGGCCAGACCACTCAAACCCGCGAGGCGTATCTTATTCAAAAGCGGGATCTCAAGCTCGATCGGCCTCTCCTGCTTAACTTCCGGTATTTTCGCGATTATTCGCAGGCGGTGTACTGGGCCGGATACTATCGGGTAGCCAGCCAATCCCAGATCGCTGCCGAACTGGCCGTCCTGGCCCATGATCCGACGCGGCTGCCGAACGGCCACGAGCGTCTCGCGTTTCTCCGTTCGCTCGGGATTCCTCGGTTTCGCGCTCGCCTGGAAGATCCCGCGGAACATGCCCGCCTCGCCCAGGCCGTGGCGGCCTACGTGCAGGTATTCTGCGAGGACCTGGGCCATCACGGCGTCCCATTTGCCGTCCGGCTGCTCGAGTCCCCAGATGTGGATCGGCAGGTCAAAATCGGACTCATCCATGCCTTGAATTCCATGGTGGTGGAACCGTTCGTCTTTACCTATTCCGCCCGGCCAAGAGAGGAGGAAACACCGTACGTGGTCGGCGCCTGGCGGCTGTGGTGGAAGCGAACAGAATCCACCACCCGGCCTCTCAGCAGCACGGAACGTGCCGAACTGGAATCTCGTTTCCACGCCCTTTGCCAGATGTCCCAAACTCAGCTCCTTGAAGAGCTCGATTACCTCGATCCGCAAACAGTTCGTTTCTTCGCGGAAAAACTTCTGGGTGATTCGACACTTCGGGAAAAATTCGTGGCCAGCCTGGCCCTGCGACGGCTGGTCCGCGAGCCGCTTCGGCTGGATGTGCCCGCCGATGCTCCCGAGTCCCTCGTGGAGGAAGTGGCGGAAAACTGGATCGCCCATTATGAGCTTTACCGGCAGCGCTACGAGCCGCCTTTTCTCCTTCGAGTGGCCTACGTGTTCACAGATACTCAGTATGCCCACATGGTGTGGCGTCTGGTCACGTTCCAGTTCGGTCGGTCGGCCACCAAAACCCGGGAACCCGTGGCCACCAAGATCTGGAATGCGGTGATCGTCTCGGCGCCGCTCATGCTGATGGCCGAGCTGGTCACCTACCTGATCGCCATCCCCGCCGGGATCATTGCCGCTGTCAAACGCAACACCCTGACGGATCGCGCGATCAGTCTGACGCTTTTTCTTCTTTATTCCATCCCGTCCTTTGTTGCCGCCATGTTACTGTTGCTCTTTTTTTGCTACGGGGATTATCTCAAATGGTTTCCCATGATTGGGTTGCACTCCCAAGGTGCGGAAAACTTTTCCTGGCCACGATACCTTCTGGACTACCTCTGGCATGCTTTCCTGCCTGTTATGTGTCTGTCGCTTTTCAGTCTGGCGGGGCTGGCGATGTATGCTCGGACGAGCATGCTGGAGGTCATCTCGCAGGACTATATCCGTACTGCTCGGGCCAAAGGGCTTTCCGAATTTACCGTGATCTTCAAACACGCTTTGCGGAACGCGCTCATTCCCATTCTCACGTTGTTTTCCAGCTTTTTGCCCGCGCTTTTGGGCGGGAGCGTTCTCGTCGAGTACATCTTTGGAATACACGGAATGGGTCGTCTGAGCTGGGAATCCATAGAACAGAAAGACTATCCCACGCTGATGGCGCTCATCTATATCGACGCCATTATCGTTCTGTTGAGCATCCTTTTGACGGACATTCTCTACGTGCTGGTGGATCCGCGGATTACCTTTTCCGCTCAGGGTGAGGAGAAATGACCTCCGGTCAGTCCTACTGGCAGATCGTTTGGAAGCAGTTCCGCAAGAACCCGTTCTCGGTAGGGTCTTTGTGGGTTCTGGCGGTGCTTTTTCTGATTGCCATTTTCGCCCCCGTGCTGGCCTGCAATATTCCGTTTTACTACCACGACGAGCGCGGGACGGCCTGGCCGTGGTTCCGCGCACTCTTCAATCCCGAGGAAACGGTGGACTACTGGTTCAACCTGGCGATGGTGGCCTTTTTCCCCTGGCTGATTGGCGTGGTCATCCACGCTCTTCGCTACCGTCGCCGTTATCCGGAGAAGCTGCTTCCTGTGGGAAAGTACGCCGCGGTCTACGCCCTGGCCATTCTGGGACTTGGCGGCATTTTCATGATTCCCGGCGTCCGCCCCGACAATCGCTACCGTGCCCGAACATTCCCGGAAGAGGAGTTTGCCCGTCAGGGGACAGCTCGGGCTGTGTATCCCCTGATTCCTTTCGGGCCGACCGAGCAGGATATGGACTCCCCCGTCAAACCCCCGTTTTACCGCAAGCCGCGGTTCACAACAAATCCCAACACCGGGGAGCAAGTCCTGTTCTGGCGAAAGAGCAACGATGGCTTTCCTCACATTTTGGGCACAGACGACGTGGGCCGGGATGTCCTCGTGAGGATGATCTACGGTCTGCGGATTTCCCTCACAGTTGGTTTCGTGGCGGTGGGCATTTACATGGTCATTGGGATCGTGTTGGGGGCTATTGCGGGCTATTATGGTGGGTTCGTGGACATCCTCATCTCGCGTATCATCGAGGTGATCATGCTGTTTCCGGCATTCTTTTTGATCCTGACTCTCGTGGGTCTGTTGGGCCAGAGCATTTACATCATCATGGTGGTGATCGGATTGACCGGTTGGCCGACCGTCGCCCGGCTGATTCGGGGCGAGGTCCTGAAACAGCGAAATCTTGACTATGTTGCGGCCGCCCGAGCGACTGGCGCGACGAACCTCCGCGTGCTGTTCTGGCACGTGTTGCCGAATTCGCTTTCCCCGGCGATGGTCGCCGCCCCCTTCGGGATTGCAGGCGCCATCATCACCGAGGCGGGGTTAAGTCTGCTGGGTTTTGGCGTCCGCCTCCCTGCCCCAAGCTGGGGCTTGCTTCTCCGCCAGGGAAGTGAGAACTATCACTACTGGTGGCTGGTGGTCTTCCCCTCGCTGGCGATGTTTATTACCGTGACGGCCTTCAACCTGGTGGGTAACGGACTTCGCGACGCCATGGATCCCCGACTGCGCATTTAGCGTCTGCGGCGGAATAGGAAATGGCCCACCGCACGAGTTTGCCGATAGGTGCCAAGAAATAAACGCGACAGACTGCACGAGATACGATCCATGCCCGTTTCTGCCCAATCCGAAAACATCCAGAGTCAAACGACACGGCTGGATCCCCTGCTCCGGGTGGAGAACCTCCGCACATACTTCTTCACCGAGGAAGCCACTCTCCGCGCCGTGGATGACGTCTCGCTGGAGATATATCCGGGACGAACGCTGGGGCTGGTCGGTGAATCGGGGTGCGGCAAGTCGGTGACCGCCCTGTCGATCATGCGGCTGGTGGCGCCGCCCGGCCAAATCGTCGGCGGCAAGATCACCTACCACGATGAAGACGGCGTCCGCGTCCTCACCCAACTCAGTGAGCCAGAGATGCGGAAAGTGCGGGGCGGCAAAATTGCCATGATCTTTCAGGAGCCGATGACTTCCCTCAATCCGGTTTTCACGGTGGGTTCCCAGATCCTGGAGGCGATCCGACTCCACCACCGCGAAGAGGGAAACCGCGGCGGCCGAATCTCCGCGGAACGTGCCAAACAATTGATGATTGACTCACTCAAGCAGGTGGGGATTCCCGACGCGGAAAAACGCTGGCGGGACTACCCGCACCAGTTTTCTGGGGGGATGCGGCAGCGCGTGATGATCGCCATGGCCCTGGCGTGCCGGCCAAAACTGCTCATCGCCGACGAACCCACCACGGCCCTGGACGTCACCATTCAGGCTCAGATTTTGGAGCTTCTTCGAGAAATTCAGCAGAAGCAACGAATGGCCATCCTCATCATCACCCACGATCTGGGGGTGGTCGCGGAGCTGGCACACGAGGTGGCGGTCATGTACGCCTCCAAAATTGTGGAGCGGGCTCCCGTGGAAACCCTGTTCACGCAGCCGCTCCACCCATACACGGTGGGCCTTCTCCGATCGCGTCCCCGCCTGGGAGAAGATAAAGGGAAAAAGCTGGCCACCATCAAGGGGAATGTCCCCAATCCCAAGGATTTCCCGCCCGGTTGCAAGTTTCATCCCCGCTGCGATTACTGTCAGGAGATTTGCCGGCAGCAGGAACCAGAACTCCGCGTCCTGGCCCCCGGCCACTGGGTGCGGTGTCATTTTGCTGGGGAACTTTCGTTCGACGACGTTCCGACCAATCGAAACAATGGCTGACCAGATCCTCCTTCACGTTCGTCACCTCAAGAAGTACTTTCCCAAGCGGGAAGGGCTGCTTTCCCGTATCACGCGCTACACCCGGGCAGTGGACGACGTCTCGTTTGCCATCCGCAAGGGCGAGACGCTCGGCCTGGTGGGCGAATCGGGTTGCGGCAAGACAACCCTCGGCCGAACGATCCTCCGCCTCATCGAACCGACCAGCGGGGACATTTTTTTTGCTAGACGGAATATTGTGACCTGCCGCGGTCCCGAACTTCGCAACCTCCGGCGGCTCATGCAAATCGTGTTTCAGGATCCGTTCAGCTCCCTCAATCCACGAATGACCATCGGCAGCATCGTCGAGGAAGGGCTCATCGTCCATCCCGACCTACTTCAGGAGAAGAAAAAAGACGATCCGTCCGCGGTTCCCCAGCGGCTCTCGCAGGCGGAACAGCAGCGAAGACGCCGGGAACTGGTGGCCGCCATCCTCCGCGAAGTCGGACTCGATCCCGACATGATGACACGCTATCCTCACGAACTGTCCGGGGGACAGCGCCAGCGAGTGAGCATCGCCCGGGCGCTTGTCCTTCGACCGGACTTCGTCGTCCTTGACGAGCCGCTCTCCGCCCTGGATGTGTCCATCCAGTCGCAAATCATCAATTTGCTGGTCGAATTGCGAGAAAAACGTCACCTCACGTATCTCTTTATTTCCCACGATTTGTCCGTGGTGGAATACCTTTCCGACCGCGTGGCGGTGATGTACCTGGGCGAGATCGTGGAGCTTGCCGACAGCCGACGACTGTATGCCGAACCTCTCCATCCCTACACGCAGGCGCTCCTGTCAGCGATTCCGACGATGGATCCGAAGAGCGGCCGACAGCGAATCATTCTGGAAGGCGATCCGCCCAGTCCCGACAATCCTCCGGCGGGTTGTCGCTTTCATCCACGGTGTCCTCGCCGGATGGATATCTGTCGCACGGAACCTCCGCGGATTCTGAATCTCGGCGGCCACTACGTTCGATGTCATGCCGTGGAGAAGGACCTGGCGGGTCGTGGCGAATTTGTCGAGGAAATGGACGCCCCTGAAACTACGGTCAATGGCCCCGCGACAACGCGCTGAAAAGCAACCGGGAAGTCTCCGGAAAGGCTTGATTGGCCCCGATTTCGGCCCTGTGCTTTTTCGCCGCGTCTCCCGTTCGGTACGCCGTGGGGCCTGCACGCCGTTTTCGCGGTCAGGCTCTTTTTTACCCCCTTTTCACTGGGCGGTAATTGAATACGATACGGTTATTGAAGGAAGATCGTGCGTCGTCGCGGAGTTGTGGTGGTTCGGCCAGGGAGAAAGTCGGTCCCAACGAGGCGGCAGACTCGAGACCTCCGGGTTGGCTGCTGGACGCAGCTTCCCTTGGAACCCCGGACTGATAACCGGTCAACCGCGAGTGTTTTTTTCTTGAACGATGAGGGAGAGGTTCGAGAATCATTTCACCAATCCGAACGGCCATTTCGACAAAGTCATTCCAGACCCTTGGACCAGGGAGAGGGGGACCACGCCCATGCTGCAACTCGATGCCCAAGCACGCCGGTGGACGGTGGCCGATGCCGAGGAGCTCTATGAGGTCCGGAGCTGGGGTAAGGGGTATTTCTCCGTCAACGCCGCTGGGCATGTCTGCGTGCACCCGGAAAAAGACCCCAAGCGCTCCATCGACCTCAAACACCTCGTCGATCGCTTGGTCGTTCGCGGCATCCAGACTCCGGTTCTGCTCCGGTTCGGGGGCATTCTCAAGCACCGTCTGGGAGAGATCAAAAACGCTTTCAGCGATGCGATCCGCGACCACAACTACACCGGCGGATACCACCTCGTTTACCCCATTAAGGTGAATCAGCAGCGGCAGGTGGTGGAAGAGATCCTCCGTTACGGAGCCCCGTACAAATTCGGCTTGGAAGCCGGCAGCAAGCCCGAATTGCTGGCAGTCATCGCGCTTGCCGATAACGACACCCCCATCGTCTGCAATGGGTTCAAGGACGCCCGGTTCATCGAAACGGCCATGCTGGCCCAAAAGATGGGCCGCAACATTTTCCTGGTCGTGGAAAAATACACTGACCTAGAGTTGATCCTGCGTTATGCGCGGGAGGTGGGCGTTCGCCCGAATATCGGTGTCCGTGTCAAACTGGCGGCGATGGGTTCCGGACGATGGCAATCTTCGGGGGGCCATCGTTCCAAATTCGGCCTGACGGTGAGCGAAATCCTGCGGGCCTTGCGGGAGCTGAAAGAGCACGAGATGGCCGACTGCTTCAAGCTCCTTCACTTTCATCTGGGAAGCCAGATCACGAACATCCGCCACATCAAGGCCGCCCTTACCGAAGGTGCCCGAGTTTACGCCGATCTCTACAAGCAGGGCGCCGGCTTGCAGTATCTGGATGTGGGCGGTGGACTGGGTGTGGATTACGACGGCTCCCAGACCACCTTTGAGTCCAGCGTCAATTACACCCTGGAAGAATACGCGAACGACGTGGTCTACCACATCCAGCAAGTGTGCGATGATGCGGGTGTACCGCATCCTACGATTTTCTCCGAAAGCGGTCGGGCCGTCGTCGCCTACAACAGTGTTCTGGTTTTCAATGTGCTGGGGGTTGCCGATCGCGGTGAAAATGGAATTCCCGAGAAAATCCCCGAGGATGCGGAGCAGTGTCTGCACGACCTCCTGCAAACGTACGAAGCCCTCAATGTCCGCAACTTGCTGGAAAGCTTCCACGATGCCCAGGAAGCCCTGGAAAACACCATCAACCTCTTCAATAATGGCTACATGTCGCTTGAAGAACGGGCCTTCGCTGAGAACATTTACTGGGCCATCTGCCGCAAGATTTACCGGCTGATGCAGCATTTGGACTACGTTCCCGAGGAACTGGAAGTCCTGGAATCCCTGCTCAGCGAAACGTACTTCTGCAATTTTTCACTCTTTCAATCCCTGCCGGATAGCTGGGCCATCAAACAGCTCTTTCCCATCATGCCCATTCACCGTCTGACAGAACAACCGACGCGCCGCGGCATCCTGGCAGACATCACCTGCGACTCCGACGGCAAAATCGACCGTTTCATTGATCGGCATGATGTCAAGCGATCGCTGCCACTCCACGAGTTCCGCGGCGAGCCGTATTACATCGGTGTCTTTCTCGTGGGGGCGTATCAGGAGATTCTCGGCGATCTCCACAATCTGTTCGGTGATACCAATGCCGTCCACGTCGGACTCGATGAAGACGGCGATGTCGTGGTGGAGACGGTGATCAACGGCGATACTGTTCGCGAAGTGCTCTCCTACGTGGAATTCGATCCCAACACCCTTGTGGTTCGGCTGAGAAACAGCCTCGAAGAAGCGATTCGGCGAGGCCGCATCGACGATCGCCAGGCCGGAAGATTGCTGCGTTTCTATGAGTCCGGACTGGAAGGGTACACGTATCTGGAAAATCCAGCCGAATAACCCAGCCTGCAGCATCATCGGCCGGGCCTGCAATGGGCTTTGTCACACGGGGAAAAACACAACGTGCTGGCTTCATGAGGGAAATCGCCATGAAAGATACCATCTTCAGCCTTGCGGGGCGTACTGCCTTGATCACGGGAGCGAGTCGCGGCATCGGTCGGGCCATCGCCCAGGTTTTCGCTCAGGCGGGTGCCGACCTCTTCATCTGCAGCCGCACGGAAGAGGCCATCCGCAAGACGGCCGAGGAGCTTTCGCAGAGCACCGGGCAGCGAGTGGAATGGCTGGCTGCCGATGTTGCCCGACGCGAGGACACCGATCGCCTCGCGGCCGAGGCCCTCGCCCGCATGGGGCATATCGACATCCTGATCAATAACGCGGGCTGGAATATTCCCCAGGCAATCGACGAAATTCAGGATAAAGACTGGGACTACCTCGTGGAGCTCAATCTGACCAATGCCATGCGTCTAACCCGGGCGCTGGTTCCCAAAATGAAGGAACGTCGCTGGGGAAGGATCATCCACATGTCCTCCATGATGGCCCTTGCCAGCACCGCCAAGCGCAATGCTTATTCGGCGACCAAGGCGGCGCTGGTGGGAATGGCCAAAGCGAGCGCCCTCGACCTGGGGCCGTTCAACATCACGGTCAACTGTATTGCGCCCGGTCCCATCGCCACGGAAATGCCGATGACTCTGCTCAGCAAGGAACAGCAGGAGCAAATCGTTTCCCGCACGGCCCTGGGCCGGTGGGGACAGCCCGAGGAAGTCGCCTGGCCCACCCTGCTTTTGGCAAGCGAAGCCGGCCGGTACATCACCGGGCAGGTTATCGTGGTGGATGGTGGTTGCCTGGCGCGGATCTTTTGATGCAGTCTTTGAATCGCCACGCAGCGGCCCACCTTCGTAAGCCATCCCGCGACCTGATGCGGCCCAATTTTTAATCATGCTTTTTTAATTATCGTGTGAGATCCCACGGCCCAACGTTCGATAGGGGCAATTTGTGAATTGCGCCTACCGTTTGACGAGAGTTGCGGCCCCGTGGGTGAAACTGGCTACGCCGTCGTCGGAATGTTGGCCTGAGAAGGAGCTCCCTCCGGGCTGAATCTTGCTCCCAGGCGGACGCCCATGGACGGCCGCGTTCCCAGAGGTTAAGTGGAAATGCATCACACGCTTACGTTCGGGCGGTTATTCAGCCCGGCGGTTGAATTTTGCCCCCGCGCCCCTATTTGATCCCTGCCACCTGACAGGCGAACTTGAGCCCATCGACCGCTGTTTTGCCGTAGAAATCGCAGCCGGCATTTTTGGCGAGAAGCTCACTCGCTGCGGCCCCGCCCACCATGATGGCCACCTGATCCCGCAGCCCGGCCTCGCGAATTGCATTGACCGTGGCGGTCACCGACGGATAACACGTGGTGAGAAGAAGACTCATCCCCACCACGGAGGGCTGATGCTCTCGGATGGCCTGGACAAATCGCTCGGGCGGCACGTCCACCCCAAGATCGATGACCTCAAATCCCGCCCCGCGCAACATCATGACCACAATGTCTTTTCCAATATCGTGAACATCGTGCTGAACGGTGCCCATCACCGCCTTCGCCCGCGGTCCGGCGGCCCCCCCTTTCACGTCCCGGGTGAGATGGGGGCCAAGCTCGGCCATGATGTTCTTCATGATCAGACCGCCGAACATGAGGTCCGGAAGAAAGCATTCCTCCCGGGCAAAGCGATTTCCCAGTTCCAGCATCCCCTCGTTACACTGCGCGAGGATCTCCTGAGCCGGTACACCCGCGGCAAGCTGCTCCCGAATAAGCCGCATTGCCGTCGCTTCATCACACCACGCGATCGCCTCGGCAAGCGTTTTTTCGCTCATTATCTCGATCCTCTGAGAACGCGGGGGCGGGCCATCTCCCCTCACCCAATTCCCCCGTTATCACGGCTTTTCCACCAGAGCTTTCCAAAACTCTTTTTCGGCATGGATTAAAATGACAGCAACACCTGCCAGATATACGTGTAACCAAGCGCGTCGATATTCTCCCAGATTCTCTTGACTAATTCCTCATCGCCCTTTATCTCGCCCAATTCGCGGCGTTTCTCATCCCACGGAATGCACGTTCCAGGCGGGCGAACCCCACAACCCGGTTGCGTGGACACATCCTTCTCGCGCGTTTCGTCTACCATGGCAGATCTCCCTCATGAGCACTCCACCGACCGTTATTCTTGATCCTCCGTGACTCGGCAAAGTGTTCCTCGTTTAATGTAATTTAGCAGACCATAACCTCGTGCGATGATACAAGTACCGCAACTATATCAGCTAGATGAATTTCTTTTCATCCATCGGCTATTTTTGTCGATGCAGCAATCGGCCCGCTTTTTACTGAATGCGTTCCGCCGAAATAGACTCGATACTCAATATACCCCGTATTCGCGGGTGAACTCTGTCATGGCCCGAACGTTTTCTATCTTGGCATCATTCTGCATGATAGCGCTGGCATCCATGATATAGCCACCATCACGCGCTACGCCATCAATGACCTTCTTGCAATACTCGCGCACATCCTGCGGAGTGCCAAAAGCCAGTAAGTCATTCGGAATACCGCCGCTGATACAAAATTTGTGCCCCACTGCCTTATACACCTCAAAAATATCTCCCCGGTCAACATGATAGACAATGCTTAAATCGGGGAGTTGTGCGATATATTTCAAATTGGGATTCCATTCCCCTTCGGCATAGAACAGCACCTGGTAACCTTCCGCCCAGAGGGATTCGATAATCCACTTTAACGTTGGCCAGTAAAAGCGTTCAAATTGCTGTGGCGAAAGAAATGGCACGCATCCACGATGCATCCACAGGCCGATGGGAACATTTTTCTGTGGATCGGCACCGGATTTGGCCACGTGGAGAAGGTGCGGGGCAAGGGCTTCGCAGGCCTTGAGCACTTTGTCCGGCTGGCGATAGAGGTCCAGACACAATCCCTTATACCCACGCAGCTTGTCGGCAAGGATATCGAAAGGTGCCTTGAGGATCCCCGAGATGGCCGAGACCGTACCTGTTTCCCGCCGCAATCGTTCCACCTGTCGCCCCAGCGCGTTGAAGTAATCAAGCATCGCCATGGCACCCAGCACGAATGACATGTTGTTGCGAAATGTGTTAGGCTGGCCGGGCGCAACCACGTCCCGAGATACCCGCGGCAACCACACGTTGTAAAGGTAGCCCGTCGGATCTTCTATGAGCGCGTCATACTCGTCGGGACGCATCCAGGCGTTTTCTTCAGGCGGTTCCAAATACTGAAAGGGAACATCCGCAGGAAGATCGACGCCAGGGACGGCATAATACCGCAGGTTGATCGCCTGGACGAGCCCCGTCCAAACGTAGACCATATTGGGCACCACGGCGTCCCAATCGAAGTCCGCCGCACACCGAATCACGGCGTCGAAGGCCTTCTGATAATCGTGGGTCACTTCCTGGATCGTGTAGCCCGCATAGACCGCCGTGAACTCCGCCACGAACGGCCGGATCGGAATGCGGTCCGGCTTGCCCTTGCGCATGGCCGTCACATAGCGACGGAGCCGTTCCTGATACCGCTGCTCCATGGGATCCAGTTCGGCCATTCTTCCCTCCCGAAACCAGAGATTCCGCGCGGACGCGCTCCCCCTATGTCGGCGCAGATTGCCTCCACTTGCTCGATGGCAAGAACGCCCTTCAAACCCCTCCGAGGACGATTCCTGCCGAAAGTGGCACCGAATTGATTCAAACGTGCCGTTAATATGCCACACCGTCGGTGAGATTGTCAATCGCCACCCGCGATCAAATCGCCTGCATTCGCGCTTATCACACAAGCGCAAGGGCGAATCGCCCGTTGATTCGCGGAAAAAGCTCACACGGGGCACAAATCACTGAGTCTGCCATTCTCCGGTGTTTGCGTCAAAGATTTTTTCGTCGGCCCCTTCTCCTTTCATCACAAGCGAAAACACTTGTATCCCGAGGACGCGCCGGTCGGTTGATTGTTTGCTCAATTCGGCAGGCACCCAACCGGGCGAGCGAATTTGGAGCGTGAGTTTTTCAGTTTCTTGGGGAGGAATACGCACTCTGTTTTCCCCGGACTTTAATACCCCAAGCACGTGATCGCCAAGATGCAGCGTTATTTCTTTACCTTCCAGGGCTTTTGGAATACTCACCTCCAGAAGCACCTCATAAGCCCGCCCAGGCTCGATGGGCAGCACCAACTGCGATTTGGATGTGCTCCAGCGGAAGGTTCGCTCGCTTTTTTCCGGACCATACCAATTGAGCAAATACCGCGAATCCCCTGGTTGGCCCAAATCCAACCGGTAATGAAGCCGTGCTTCCGGCGTCCACTGGATGGGATCCTCCGCATTGAGGCCCATCTGCACCTTGCTTCCCGCTTCGTTATTCACCCGCAAGCCGCCCGGCGCCTGGTTGGCCGTCACGATGACCGATCGGACACCGCTGTGGATATGGATGTGCTGGGCCGTATCGCGATCGAATGTGCATCCCTGAATGGTGGCGAACCCGGCCTGGATCTCGACCGCGGGCGACCCCTGATTCGCGACATCCCACTCACAAAAATGGCACGCGGAGAGCGTTAGCTGGGCATGTGGACTTCGCATCACCACACACCGATCAATGGGCCCCCAAAATGAACAGTTAACCAGACTGACCTTCCCCTGCACCTGCGGACCGACGTCGAGGGTGACCGAATCCTGGCTGCTCCATCGACCAACGAATTCTCCATTCGTGATGAGCAACCCCGGTGGCTGAGCCTGTTCCACCACCACCGCTCGCTGACAGGAATCGGCCCCGATCCCCAGAAAGTTCCCGTTGGCGCTCCCATGGGCTGACTGAGAAAACCTATAACCAATCCCGTATCCAAAACAGAAGGTGTTGATCACATAATGCCAGTCCGTGCGGGCAAACTCGAAGGCCACTCCGTTCAGGTTGATCCACTGACAGTATGGGTCGTCCGGCCGATAGCTCACCCCGAACGGCCAGAAATGCACGTTCTCGATTCGACCAATGTCGTAACATTCATCGACGTAAATTCCCCGCTTGATGGGGTACCCCGTGACGTTACGCACAAGATGCCGGTGCGCCCGAATCAGCCGAATTCCCTCGTAAGGATTGACCAGAAGACAGTTTTGGATGGAAACGTTCTCGGTGTTAGTGGAGGCAATGCAGGGAGGATACGGCACCGGGGGCACGTCCTTTGGGTTCCATTCCGGGTAAACGATGGCAAGGCCGGCCACCGTCGCGTGACTGCCCCCTAGTCGCAAAAAGGGCTCACCTTGTTCGTTTCCTCTCCCCTCGTATGCGAGGAGCACTGTTCCTGCCGGTGTGAGCTGACCCCATCGCGCCGTGGTGGGAGCCGTCTGGAAAACCCCCTGGAGGGTCACGTTGGCAGGGATGACGAGATGTCCCTGGACGCGATAGACCCCGGCAGGAAGTTCCACAATGCCGCCCCCCATCTTGCCCGCCCGGTCCAGGGCCTTTTGGAGGGCCTCCGTGCAGTCAGTCTTGCCGTCCGGCACCACTCCCGCTTCGCAGGCATTGATTCGAAAAACCGGCACGTTGGCCGGTCCTTGCGAAGGAATCGGCAGCGCGGCCTCCTCTGTCCAGGTGGAGCCCGTTGCCGCCACCATCCAGAGCCAAGCAAGCCAAACGGACAAATGACCCGGCGATCTCCAAAGAGTTCTGCCAGTAGATGCGTTCATTACCAAGGACATGGCCATCTCCCGCGCGAAATAATCAGGTCCAGTGAAACGCTTTCCAAGCGGAGGAAGTTTCCATGATACACCAGCGCGCCCAGGCCGTGAGAGGCGCGGAACCGTCCGCATGCGGAGGGACATGCTTGTCACGTCCGTTTGCCAACAACCCACGGTAGGGGCGATTCATGAATCTCCCCACGGGACCATGTGGCCACGTCCTCTGTAGTGTGACAGTAATCCGGAATCCCCGCCGGAATCTGGCCGGTTTGCCCGTGCTGCTGGCAGCGGACCGACCAGCGTCTTTTGCACCGCAGGCACAACTCCGCCTGCCGTGCCGACTTTGACAGAGGGTGGACTTCAGAAAGTGGAAATAATTCCCGGAAAGTGGTAAGTTAAATAGCGATGGAGGAGAGTGTCAAATTTTGCCCAATACTTTTGGCCAGCAGATGAGCGGACTCGCGTAAGGAAGGGTTGATGTCCGGGAAAACCAGTGAGTGACGTGGGCCCGGTACGATTGTGAAACGACGGAAAGGTTGGGCACTTATGCCAGCGGGATGAAAACCTCGGGTAGCGAGACTTCCGATGACGGTCGAGCAATTCCTCGATCTGTTGAAGCGCAGCCAACTGGTCGAGACCGACCAGTTGCAGAAGGTGGTCAAGCAATGGTTGCCACCTGAGGGAAGTTCTACGCTTACCGCCGAGGAATTGGCGGAGAAACTGGTCGAGGCCGGCCTTCTCACCCGATGGCAAGCCGGAAAACTCCTGGAAGGACGCTACAAAGGTTTTTTCCTGGGCAAGTACAAATTGCTCGATCACCTGGGCACCGGGGGGATGAGCAGCGTGTACCTTGCTGAACACGTGCTCATGCAGCGCCGGGTGGCGATCAAGGTTCTGCCCAAACACCGTGTCAACGACGCTTCTTATCTTGCGCGATTTCACCGTGAGGCGAAAGCGGCTGCCGCTCTCGACCATCCCAACATCGTCCGCGCCTACGACGTGGACAGCGACGGTACGAACCATTACCTGGTGATGGAGTACGTGGAGGGACAGGACCTCCAGCGGATGGTCCGGGAGAAGGGCCCTCTGCCCCCTCACATGGCAGCCGAATATATCCGCCAGGCAGCGGAAGGCCTCCATCACGCCCATCAGGCGGGCCTCATCCATCGCGACATCAAACCTGCCAATCTTCTTGTGGACAAAAAGGGGGTGGTCAAGTTGCTCGATTTGGGCCTGGCCCGCTTTTCGGACGACGACCGCGCATCACTCACCCTCGCCTACGATGAGAACGTGCTGGGGACAGCCGACTATCTCGCCCCGGAACAGGCCATCGACAGCCATCGGGTGGACCTTCGGGCGGACATTTACAGCTTGGGGTGCACGCTCTATTTCCTTCTGACAGGACATCCCCCTTTCCCCGAGGGAACGCTGGCCCAGCGCGTCATGAAGCATCAGCGGGAAATGCCGCCCGACATCCGCAACGAACGCCCGGATGTGCCCGACGATCTTGTGGCCATTTGCATGAAGATGATGGCCAAGAAGCCATCGGCCCGGTATCAATCGGCAGCCCAGGTAGCCGACGCGTTGCGGCTGTGGCTGATCAATCACGGCTATCAGATTGCCGATGAGAACACGCTCCGCCGCAGTGCACCAGCAGCGCCAACGGCGGCACCCGGCGCCGTTCCAACGCCAGGGACAAAGTTGCTGTCCGCCAAACCGATCAGCGAACCAACCAGCGGCAAGCCGACGCCTTTGCCGGTCGCGCAGGCCCTTCAGCAAACGCCTGCCGGTACACCGCTCCCCAAGGCCAGACCGCTGGAAGAATCCGCCACCACACCCACGCTGCCGGTGGCCAAACCCATTGTGGAAACGCTGCCTATTCCGGAGGAACTTACCCGCGAGCCCAACGATACGGCGAATACCAACCAGGAAAGCGCCCTTCCTGGAGAACCGGAATCGGGGGCCGCGATAACGTTGCCTTTAGACGTCAAGGAAGATCCTCTGCTGGCAATAGTCCGCCGCGACAGGCCGCGTCGCGCCCCACCCATGCCGGCGTGGATCTGGCTTGTGATCATCGGCGGCGTGCTCGTCGCTGCAGCGCTGGCCGCGATTCAGTTTCTCCGATAATACCGGCCTGATCAGTCCGCGACCCCCTTGGCCGACCCAGACGTCTCACAAAAAAGACAACACTCGCTGCGTGCCGAACAGCGAGTGCGAGCGGGAACGATGTCAGGTGTTTCCGGGAAACGCTGGAGTCAGCAAACGATCAGAAGCGGATCTCCGCTCGTCCCACCAAACCATCGAACACCACTGTGTCGTCCATGTCACTGAAGTTGTTGCTCTGCACACCTCGGATGAAGGTGTCAGCATCCACTGCATTGAACCAGGCGCTCACCATGTAGCCGACGGTGAACATCACGCAGCCGTTGTCGCTGACCCAGCCGCTGCCCAATTCGAGATCGAGGATTGGCACCACCCGGGAACCACGCCAGTTGGTATCCACTTCCACACTGGTGAAGGACTGTCCCTGGAAATACCGGGCACGGAAGTCTCCCGCCACAAAGCTGGCGGCGCTGCGACCATACACCATCAGATTGCAGTTCTGGAAGTGACGTTCGCCTTCCAATCCAAGCCGGATACCACCGCCATAAAACCGGATGTCGGTGAGCACATTTTCCACACCGTTGTTAAAGAACGTGGACGAAAAATCCTGTTCCAGTTGAGCGTAGCGACCGCCGACCAGCCAGTTCCACGAACCATAGCAATTGCTGCGGAAGATGTGGCGGTAGTCGGCATCGATCAACTGGAAGTCCACGTCGTTGCTGGCGATACCGCGGAGGTAGTCGGCAGCCGCCGTCAGGGTGCCCGGATGAGCCACCAGGGACCGCAGGACAAGGGGGGCGTCTGTGCTGAGCGAATCGTTGGAGTGACTTTCAAAGAACGTGTAGCTGACGCCGGCACTGGAACATTCGTCCACCACTCGGCCGACACCAACACGAAAGCCGGAGTCGAAGTCGATATCGGCGTTGGCAATTCGGCCGACCTGAATGGGAACATCTCCCTGCTGAATGGCCCCGTTAATGGCAACAGCCCAGGGCACATCCACGTCGGAGGGACGAAGATAAAGATATTCACCCCAGACCTGCCAGACCGGCAGGCGGCCGGTCGGACACGCTTCCGTCGGGCCGGTAGAAGGCGACTCCGGAACCGGAGTGAGCGTCTGGGGAGCCGGACCACCCTGTTCGAAATATCCCACTGGAACACCACCTCCCCAGGCGTTGGGGTACATTCCGGAGGGTGCCCATTGCGCCATCGCCGTCCCGGTAACAAAACAACCGGCCGCTAGAACTGCCAAAAACGTCCGTGTTTTCATAGCGTCCCCCGTAAACTGGAAAGAGCATCCAGGATTTCAAAAGCGCATCCGTGCTTCAAACGGACAGCATTTCCGCTCGTATCGAGAATATCGCTTTTTCGAGGGCTGTCCGGAAAGAAAAACAGCACGACAAGAAAAGTTTGCGCAACTATCGCAGATTAACACAGAATCCCCGCTGTTTTTCAACGGCGGGGCGTCTGCTTCACTTTCTCAGCCAAGAGGCAGCCAGTAATCGTTCAAAGCGAGAGAAGCAGTTCTTTTAATCTCTGCCGCGTGTGCAGAAGCTGCTCGGCCGGTTGAGGCCATTGCTCCATGATGATTAGCCCATCATACCCCCGTTCCTTGAGAATCCGGAACATCGCGCGAACGCCCGTGTCGTCCATCCCGGCAGGCCCCGTGAAAAGCGGCAGGTGGCTATCGCCGTCCCCCCAGTTCTCGTGGACGTGTAGATGCACGATGGGCACGTCGGACGACAACTTTTCCAGAAAGCCAACATAATTGTTCCGCGTCGCTGAGCAGAGATTGGCGTGTCCCATGTCAAAGCACAATCCCACCTGACCGGGAACATACCACTCTTTTTCGCGAAGAAACGCGAACAGGTCGTTGAATTCTTCCGGCCCCACGAAGACCGTATTTTCAACGCTGGTTTTGATCTGAGCAGGGGCCGCCGCTTCCACAATAGGACGCAGCGCCTCGGCGAAGCCTTGCACACCTTGCGTCCCGTGGAAGTAGATGTTCACGAGCTTCGCGCCAATGTCGTTGGCAAACTGGATGCTGCGGAGGACATCCTCCCGACCTTCTGGTGTGGTGATGTCCGCCTGGCACCGGGCATGGACGCTGTAGGCGATGTGCTTCTCTTCGCCCGTCTGACGAATCTGTCGCCGGTCGTACTCGTCCGCGTCTTCCTGACACCAGCCCCAGCCGTGCCGCTTGTCGTTGAACCATTCGAAGGCGTCAAAACCGTGTTCCACGGCAAAACGATAGGGATCCGTGGGATCACTTGCACTGAACGCCGTCTGGTTCCCGATTCGCAAAAACGGCCAGGCCATAGGTTGTGCCCTCCCGCTGCTGAAGCCCATCATAGTCCCCCATCAGTATAGATGCGCGTCCCGACAAAAAGCAACAATGCGGGGCCCCGACACATCTATGTTTTTCCTCTACCGATGGCGCCGGGACGGCCACACGGATTCGCGGGGGAGCGCCCTTCAAAACCTGCTTGTCAGGTCCATATTCCAACTGTGGAGAGTTCCGCCCAATTTCTTTGACGAATCGCCCACCCCAATGTCTTGGATATCATTTTCGGAGCATAAGACACAGCGGCCGTAGGGGCCATTCATGAATTGCCCTTCACAGGGCACATCTGACATCCTTGTAGACCGCTCCAAAAACCGCAACGCGTCAGCGCAGAAAACTGCCCGCTCGTCACGTGCGGCGGAAGTAGCGATCGAGCTCCTCGCGTGAAAAGACCAGCATTGTCGGGCGACCGTGCGGACAGTGATGGGAATGGAGCACCTGGCGGCTTTGCTCGAGAAGTGCTTGCACCTGCTCCGGGGCCAGCCGTTCTCCCGCCTTGATTGCCGCTTTGCACGCCAGGCTGTGAAGAATGCTGTCCAGCAAGGTTGCGCGGTCCGGTTGGCTTCTTCCCTCGGCGAGTGCGGCCAGTACCGAGCGAAGCAAATCCCCGGCCGACATGTGCCGCAGCATGGCCGGATAACTGTGCACGAGCACCGTGCTCCCGCCGAAAGGCTCAATCGAAAGTCCCAACTCGGCGAGAAGCTCCCTGTTTTCCAGGGCCAGGGCCGCCTCCACGGGCGAGAGGTCCACAGGTTCGGGGATGAGAAGCTGCTGGGTGGTGAGCGGTCCCTCCTGGAGGCTCTGTCGAAGCTGCTCGTACAAAATCCGTTCGTGCAGCGCGTGCTGGTCGATGACCACCAGGCCCTCGTCGCTTTCTGTAATCAAATAACGATTGTGAATTTGAAGCACCTTCGGTGCGAAATCGCTGCCGAGCCCCAGGTCCGGATGCCCGCCCCGCTGCGGCTTTTGCCCCAACGCTTCAGCAGTCTGGATGGATTCCGCGATTCGCGAACCGGCAGAACGGTGCCCCGCCGTGGCTGTGGCGAGTCCTGCATCATCTTCGGCTCCACGCTCCCCACAGGCACCAAACTCTCTCAAGCCGACGCCATGTCGTGCTGTTTCATCGGGGTGGGGCGCGAGTGGCTGTCGCCTCACCACATTCTGCGACACTTCTGCAGTTGATGTGACTTCTCCCGCCAGTCTCTGCTGAAGTTCCCCCTTGGCCCATTCCACGATCTGTTGGCGCATGGCCCGAACCTTTTCCGGATCGTGAGCCGACCGCCAGGAATCACCGCCCTGAGCCGGTATGGGCGCGGAAATGCGGGTGCTTAGGTCGCTGCTAAGGAATTCCCTTCGCAGCGTGCTGAGAAGCTGGCTGTAAAGTCTCCCGCTGTCCAGAAAACGCACCTCTTGCTTGGTGGGATGGACGTTCACGTCCACCATTTCCGGCGGCATTTCCAGCACCAGAAAAGCGACCGGCTGGCGTCCCACGGTCAAAAGGCCCCGGTAGGCCTCATTGAGGGCGTGCTGAAGATTGCGATCGCGGATCGCTCGACCGTTCAAAAACAAAAATTGCATTTTTGCATTCGGCCGACTGAATGCCGGATGGGCCACGTACCCGTACAAGCGCACCGCCCCATCTTCACTGGACACCGGAATGAGGGCGTCGGCCAGCTCCTGCCCGTAAAGGGCGGCTATGCGTTCCAGAAGATCGCCGGCTGCCGGCAACTGGAGCACCGGCCGATCATTGTGCGTGAGCGTGAAATGCACCCGGAAATGGGCCAGCGCCAGCTTCGCCACAGTCTCCGAAATATGCCCCAGTTCCGTGGTGGTGGAACGAAGGAATTTTCGCCGCACAGGAGTATTGAAGAACAACTGGCGGACCTCGACGACCGTTCCCACGGGACACCCGCACGGCGCAATGGACCGCACCAGGCCGCCTTCCACGTAGATTTCGCCGCCCGAGTCTGAATCCGGAGTACGACTGCGAAGACGAAGATGGCTGACCTCGGCGATGGACGCGAGCGCTTCTCCACGAAACCCCAGCGTCCGCACGTGGAAGAGGCCTTCCGCATCACTGATCTTGCTTGTCGCGTGACTGGCGACGGCCAGTTCCAGGTCTTCAAAGGCGATGCCACAACCATTGTCGGCCACGCGGATGAACTCAATCCCACCCTTGGCGACCGAAACATCAATCCGCGTTGCGCCGGCGTCCAGAGAGTTTTCGACAAGTTCCTTCACGACACTGGCGGGGCGTTCGATGACCTCGCCAGCCGCGATTTTATTGATCACGCTCTGGGGAAGACGGCGAATCTTCGCCATCCGAACCTCCGTTGGTTGGTTCCCTCGCCCCTAAGAAAGTGAGACTCAGTTTCCTTCAACAATACCCGACAACAACAATTGTTGGGGCGATCGGCAGAGGAGGAAAGAGTCACGATAACCCATATTCCTTGATCTTGCGATAGAGCGTCCGCTCACCGATGCCGAGTAGCCGCGCAGCCTCTTCGCGATTTCCCCCTGTGGCGCGCAGCGTCTCGGCGATGAACATCTTCTCGATTTCTTCCAACGGCTTTCCCACCAGCGCCGCCAACGACACATTGTTGGCGTCCGTGCGACGGGCGTCGCCGTCCGCGAATTGCTCGGGCAGATCATCCACGTCGAGGATGCCGTCGTAATCCACAACGGTCATACTTTCGATAACGTTGCGCAATTCCCGGACATTTCCCGGCCACGAATACATTTGCAAACGGCGTCGGGCAGCGGGCGTCATCCCCTTGATGTGCTTGTTATGCTTCTTGGCGAACATTTTCATGAAGTGGTCGATCAGGATGGGGATGTCCTCCGCCCGCTCTGCCAGACTCGGCAGTCGGATGCTCACCACATTGAGACGGTGGTAAAGATCGCGGCGGAAGCGTCCCTCCTCCACCAGCGCCTCCAGGTTTTGATTGGTGGCCGAAAGCACCCGAACATTCACCTTGATGGGATCGTTGGAGCCCACTCGGGTGATTTCCCCGTTTTCCAGAACACGCAGCAATTTGATCTGAGTGGCCATGGGCATATCGCCCACCTCGTCCAGGAACAGCGTGCCGCCGTGGGCATACTCGAATTTTCCCACCCGATCCGCACAGGCATCCGTAAATGCTCCCTTGACGTGACCAAACAGCTCACTTTCCAAAATATTTTCACTCAGTGCTGCACAATTGAGGGCCACGAACGGCTTGTTCTTTCGCGGGCTGTTCTGATGGATGGCCTGAGCGATGAGTTCCTTGCCCGTTCCCGTTTCTCCGAGAATGAGTACCGTGGCGTTTGTGGGGGCGATCCGTTTGACTTTTTCCAGAACAGCGCGCATTTGCGGGCTGTTGCCCACAATGCCCTGGAATCCAAACGTTTCGTCCAGCCGGCGATGGAGTTCCACATTGGTCCGCCGGAGCTGAACACTTTCCACCGCCTTTTCGGTCACCGCCCGCAGTTGCGCCAGATCCAGCGGCTTGAGCAAATAGTTGAAGGCCCCCTCCCGCATGGCGGTGACGGCAGACTGGATCGTTCCATGACCGGTGACGAGGATGACCTCCGCTTCAGGTTGTTCCTGCTTCGCCAGCCGGAGGATATCCAAACCGTCAATTTCGTTCATCACAAGGTCCGTGATGATGACATCGAACTCCTCCTCCCGGATGAGCTTTGCACCCTCCGGTCCTGAAGTGGCCACCCGACACCGGTACCCTTCCCGCTCCAGGGCCTCTGCCATGACCTCCGCATGACCGGGGTCATTATCGATAATGAGGATTCGCGCGGTCGGGCGGTCCTTGGCTTCAACCGCCGCTGACCTGCTTTTCTGTTCTGGGGGACTCACTCGCTCGCTCATCACTCGCTACTGTCTCTCCTGGCAATTGTCGGGGGATGGGAAGCTTGATGGTCATTTGCGTGCCGCGGCCAATTTCACTCTGGGCCGTGATACATCCGCCATGGGCTTCGATGATACGACGGGCCGTGGGCAGCCCCAAACCGGTGCCCCCGCGCTTCGTCGTAAAAAATGCGTCGAAGGCATGGGCCAGTGTCTCGGGGTCCATCCCGCAGCCGTTGTCGATCAAATCGATGACCACACCCTCGGGGGATGGGACCGTGCGGACAACCAGCTCACCCCCCTTGGGCATCGCCTGCAATGCGTTGATCAACAAATTCTGAAGCGCCGTCTGAAAGGCTGCACGATCCAGCAACACCGTCGGCAAATTGCTGGCCAGAAAATCCATGATGCGGATCTTCGCCTCGCGCGCCTGCGCTTCAAAAAACTGCAAAGCTCGTCGGATTTCTTCATTCAAATTGGCCGGTTCCAGATTCAGCCGATCCGCCCGCGTGAATTTCAGAAAATCGTCCAAAATGGTTTGCAATCGTTCACATTCCCGCTGGACGATCTGGATGCGGTTGAGTGCACGCCGTTCCCGCGGGTTGTCCGAATTGGCAAAATCCTCGGCCAATAGCTCGAGATTGAGTCGGATGGTCGAAAGGGGATTCTTAATTTCGTGGGCGAGGGCACCGGCCAGGCGCGCAAGCTCCGTGTACTGGTCGATCAGCCGCTGAGACACGTCATCTCGCACACGGGAGGAATTGCCGTCCATTGTGCCCTTCCGTCGAATGAGAAGCTTGCTGCTGCCGGAGCCCGTCGCTCTGGTCTGTTGGCGACCATCCTGATTACCCCGGAACGAATGACTCGCCGTTCCCTGTCATCATACAGGATGCACCGAGCCGGTACAAATGGGCGGGAAGCGGAGCGGGATACTATGCAGATCCCCTCGGAGGGGCACGCTTGTCGCGTGCGGCAAGGAGCGATGGGTCATCAATTGGTGTTGATCGGACCCGGTAAGCCGGTCCCTCCGGGATTTCTTCGGAGGGGCACGCTTGTCGTGCCCGTGGAAAGGGAATGGATGATCCAGCGTCGAAAAGCGGACGTGACAAGCACGTCCCTCCGGCGTTGTAGGGGCAATTCATGAATTGCCCCTACCGTTTAAGCAGCAGAATATAGACCCGGTAAGCACGTCCCTCCGGGAGAGGTCCCGCCGGGCTGAAACTGACCCCTCTTAAGACCCTACCTTGATGAACCTTTACCGCGGCGGAGACAAACTGGGGATGACTCGGGGCGTGCGGCCGGACGACAACCTCCCCACGGCGTTTGCTGCACCGCGTGGGAAGCAGAAACCGCTGACCCTATGTGCGCCGTCGATGACTGGGCGGCTGTCGCCGTTGCGGCGGCTGGTGAGGGGGAGTGGTGGCACCTGTTGACGAGCCACCCCCTTCTGCCTCTTTCTGCTTTTGGGCAAGTTCGCGGAGTGCGCTCTTCCGACTGAGCTTCACCCGATCCTGATCATCAATGGCGATCACCTTGACGGGAACCGTGTCACCCACCTTGCAGATGTCGGATACGTTCGCCACATATTCGTCGGCCAGCTCGCTGATATGGCACAGGCCGTCCTTGCCGGGCAGAATCTCCACGAACGCGCCGAAGTCCTTAATGCTGGTGACCCGGCCATCGTAGATTTTCCCCACCTCAATGGTCGCCGTGACGGCCTCCACCTGTTTCAGCGCAGCCTGGGCGTCTTCCAGACTGTACGCCGCGATGGTGACGGTCCCATCGTCCTCTACCTCGATGGTGGAATTGGTCTTCTCCTGAATGCTGCGGATTGTTTTTCCACCCGGCCCGATCAACATGCCGATCTTGTCGGGATCGATCTTGGTCCGCAGCAACCGCGGCGCGAAGACCGAGATATCGTCGCGTGGCCGCGAGATTACGGACAGCATCTTGCGAAGGATCTCGATGCGTGCTTCCCGGGCCTGCTCCAGGGTCGCGCGGATGATCGCTTCATGAATCGAGCGAACCTTCAAATCGAGCTGGATACCGGTGACACCGTTCTGGGTCCCCGCGACCTTGAAATCCATATCACCGAAGTGGTCTTCATCCCCGATGATATCGGTGAGCAGAAGCCAGTTGTCGTCCGACTCTTTGATCAGCCCGATCGAAATGCCCGCCACCGGATTGCGAATGGGAACTCCCGCCGCCATCAATCCCAGCGTGGCCCCGCACACCGTGGCCATGGAGCTGGAACCGTTGGATTCCAGAATGTCCGAAATGATTCGGATGGTGTAAGGGAACACCTCCGGGTCGGGCAGGACCGGCTCCACGCTTCGCTCGGCGAGATTGCCGTGTCCGATCTCTCTCCGACTTGGTCCACGAATCGGCCGGCATTCACCCACCGAAAACGGCGGGAAGTAGTAGTCCAGCATGAATTTCTTGCCGTATTCCTCCATGATACCGTCCACGAGTTGCTGGTCCCGGGTGGTGCCCAGCGTGACGGTGATCATGGCCTGCGTTTCACCGCGCTGGAACAGGGCGGAACCATGCACCCGCGGCAGGACATCGACTTTACACGTGATCGGACGGAGTTCCTTGACGCCGCGTCCATCCGGCCGCTTGCCGCTGAGAATCAGATCGCGGACCACTCGCCGTTCCAGTTCGTGCCAGGCCCTTTCAAACTCGACGATGGGCGGCGCTCCCTCCGCCGTTGGATCGGGAATCATTTCCATGAGCGCCTTTTGTTTGAGCTGCTCGACGGCCTGGGCACGGTCCAGTTTTCCAGGCACCTGCTTGGCTTGCTTAAATTCCTCGTAATAGCGCTCCTTGAGTTGGTCGTACAACGGGCTGGGCGGTAGCGGCTCAAACGGATTCTTGACCGGTTGGACCTGGGCGATCAACTCTTTCTGGAGATCGATGACCTGCTTGACGTACTCGTAGGCCGCCATGATGGCGTCGCCCATCACATCTTCCGGCACTTCCTTGGCAAAGCCTTCAATCATCACGATGCCTTCGTCGGTGCCGGAGACGACCAGGTCCAGCTCGCTCTTGTCGAGCATTTCCTGCGTGGGGAAGGGCACAATCTGGCCCTCGATGAGTCCTACCCGCACCGAACCCACCGGTCCCAAAAACGGAATCGGCGATATGGCGAGTGCAGCCGCCGAACCGATCATCGCCAGAACGTCTGGGTCATTCTGGCGGTCGGCCGCCATGACCATCGCCTGAACCTGGACCTCGTCCATGAATCCTTCCGGAAAGAGGGGCCGGATGGGCCGGTCGATCAACCGTGAGATGAGCACTTCACGGGGCGTGGGGCGACCTTCCCTCTTCAGAAATCCCCCAGGGAACTTCCCTGCCGCCGCGTACCGTTCCCGATAGTCGCAACTGAGCGGAAAGAAGTCGATTCCCTCTCGCGGCGGGCCGGTGGTCACCGCGCACAGAACCACCGTGTCACCATAGCCTGTCAGACAGCAGCCCGCAGCCTGTCTCCCCAGTTCCCCCGTTTCAATCCATAACGTTTGAGCCCCAATACGGCGTTCAACTCGGACTTTCAATGTTGTCACCTTTCCAACCAGGTCGCTTCTGAGAGGCCGCCATACCGCCTGCCGAGAAGCCCAAGCGGCATCCGTCGCCGAAATGCCGAGGAATCACAAGCCGGGTGCTGCTCGCGGGGAAAATCACTTGCGGAGCTGGAGCCGCTGAATAATCGCGAAGTAGCGATCCGGAGCCGTCCGCTTGAGATAATCCAAAAGCTTCCGCCGCCGACTGACCATCATGAGCATGCCACGTCGGCTGGCGAAGTCTTTGCGATGGACCTTCAAATGCTCGGTGAGAGCCTTGATCCGCGTGGTCAGAATCGCGATTTGAACTTCGGGCGAACCGGTGTCTGCCTCACTGGTCCGGAATTGCTCAATCAGCTCGCGCTTTTGTTCTTTGGTAATGGACATCTCAGCTCCGCACGTTCCGCAAATTTCCCGTCAACCGAGCACCCGCCGGAAATCCCGCAAAGGCGGTATTCGACCTCCAGTCTGACAAAACCAAACCTTTCTTTTCCCATCCACCAAATCTCTCACCACTCAGTGTACCGCCCGGCCGTAACCCTGAAAAGGGAGCCACCGACTCGGGTGCCCCCGGGCCTCGAACCCCGGCCCGAATGGCAAGCCCCCTGCCACGGTTACCAGACCATTAATCAGAATTATTGCCTGCGTGAGATCCTGATCCATGCCCATGTTGCGACCGCCCACAGGTCCGGGCGTGTGGCTGCAATTCATACATTAGCCCCAACCAATGTGTCCCGTGTGTCGCCTGTTTTTCCGGTAGAGGCAATTCATGAATTGAACCTACCAAAATAACCCTCACCCGAAGACGGCAATCGCCGCTACAGGCCCAGCCGCGGGGCCAGATCGTCTTGCCCTGACACCCCAAAACGGGCTAAACTGCCCAGCAGTTTGAGAATCTGCAGGTCAAGTTCTCCCAGCGAAAATCGAACCACACGCCGGCCACGAGACCTGACCCCCTATTGTTAGGCATATGATAAGGCTATTTAGAGGGGAACTCAATGGCTTGCAGCAGGAAGTTTTTGACGGGCTGATTTCATGAAAAGCCGCGGTTGGTATCTCTGGCTAGTTCCCGGTTTGGCCCCCCTTCTGGTGCGGCCCACCTGGTCGGCCTGGATAGGGAGCGTCTTGCTTTCCGCCATTTTTCAGGTGGCTTTGGCCACCACTTTGCTTTGGCCGGAACTCGTTAGTCCAGAGATCAAAAACTTCCTCTGGCTGGCGTTCTGTGCGGGGTGGATCACAGGCGTTGTGCTCTCCTGGCGATTCGTTCGGACGGAAGAGCAGCGCGCCACCCAGCGCGAGTTGGACGACACGTACCCCCAGGCGCTGCACGCGTATCTTCGGGGTGATCGGGCGCTGGCTGAGTCGCTGCTCCGCAATCGGCTGCGGCGGGATCCGCAGGACGTCGAAGCCGCCCTTCTCCTGGCTTCGGTGTGGCGACGCCAGGGCCGTTTGCGCGCCGCTCGGTCGCTCCTTTCCAAATTGCGGAAGGTGGAACGCGCGGCGCCCTGGCTTTTCGAAATCGAACGAGAACTGGAGATCCTCGACCAGCTATCGACGGCCGAGAGCGAGGCACACCGGGCAAGCACCGAAACCGAGGAAAACCCGACATCACAGCCCACAAGTACCGCGGACGTTGAGGCGGCCGTGTCCTGGTCGCCGACTGCCAAAGCGGCATGACACAGTAGAGCAACCCGTCGGCCAAGCGGAATCTGTGAACTTCGGGTCGAAAGGACGTGTCGAAACAGAACCGAACCAGCAATCGCACAGATCCATCGCAATACTAAAGGCAGAGAAGAACGGCCAAATCCTCTGCCCGGTGAGGACCGAAAACCAAATCGCACGTATAATTCCATTGGGGGATGGTTAGAAAGACCGGAAACTGCATTAGCGTGATGCAAAAACGACAACACCAACTGCCAACTTGGCAGTTCGCGAAAATGGCCCGATGGGGTAAACTTTTATTGGCGTTCAGTCGTTTGTGCCCCGCCGGGCTATTTTTTAATGGCGGGACTGGCGTGGCAGGATTTTTGTGGGGGAGACGCAGCTGGAAACGGCTCACGCGAGAGGGAAAGTCTTCGCTGACAGACGAAGCCATGTGAAAGCAGGAAAAAATGTTGCGGATTTTTTGGCCGGAACGAGAGTTGCAGTGCTATGGTGCTGGACGCCCTTTCGTCCGGCCAGAAGCTGTCGTCGGTGAAACGACGGCAGTCACGCGGGAGGGCGGTGAACGGTACAATTAACGAATGGGCAACGAGCATTGAGCTGCGATCGGATTCACAGTCGATCGCTCTCAATGAGAAAAACAGTGAGAGGAAGGCACGACTATGTTCGAACGATTTACTGATCGCGCCCGAAAGGTCATGCAGTTGGCCAACCAGGAGGCGCAGCGGTTCAACCATGAATATGTTGGCACGGAGCACATCTTGCTCGGCCTCATCAAGGAGGGGAGCGGTGTGGCGGCCAACGTGCTGCGCAACCTGGATGTGGACCTCAAGCGGATTCGCAACGAGGTCGAAAAGCTCGTCCAGAGTGGTCCCGACATGGTGACCATGGGACGGCTTCCGCTGACCCCGCGCGCTCGCAAGGTCATCGAGTACGCGACCGAGGAGGCGCGAAATCTCAATCACAACTACATCGGGACCGAGCACCTCCTGCTCGGCTTGCTGCGTGAGCAGGAAGGTGTCGCGGCTCAGGTATTGATGAACCTCGGCCTCAAGCTGGAAGAGGTTCGGGAGGAGGTTCTCAATTTGCTCGGTCACGGAAGTGAAGCCGCTGAAACCCCCGATCGTTCCGGCGGATTGAGCCAGGAGGAAGTCACCGGCGGTGATCCTTCCGCGCGGGCAAGCCGATCCCGGACTCCAGCGCTCGACAGCTTCGGCCGGGATCTCACCGAATTGGCCCGGCAAGGCAAGCTCGATCCGGTGATCGGGCGTGAAAAAGAAATCGAGCGCACGATGCAGATTCTCTGCCGGCGGACGAAGAACAACCCGGTGCTCCTGGGTGAGGCTGGTGTCGGTAAGACTGCCATCGTGGAAGGTTTCGCGCAGAGGATCGTCAAGGGTGATGTGCCCGAGATCCTGCTCGACAAACGGGTGGTGGTCCTCGACCTGGCCATGATGGTCGCGGGGACCAAGTACCGCGGTCAGTTTGAGGAGCGGATCAAGGCGGTCATGAACGAAGTCCGCCGGGCGGGGAACGTCATCCTCTTCATTGATGAGCTGCACACGCTGGTCGGTGCGGGTGGTGCGGAGGGCGCGATCGACGCCTCCAACGTCCTCAAGCCGGCTCTGGCCCGTGGCGAAATCCAGTGCATCGGCGCCACCACACTCGATGAGTACCGTAAATACATCGAGAAGGACAGCGCCCTCGATCGTCGGTTCCAGGTCGTGATGGTGGAACCGAACACCAAGGAAGAAACCATCGCAATCCTCAAAGGACTCCGCGATCGCTACGAGAAGCACCACCACGTGCAGATCACCGACGATGCAATTGTCGCGGCGGTGGAACTCTCCAGCCGGTACATCACCGGCCGCTGCCTGCCCGACAAGGCCATCGACGTGATCGACGAGGCCGGTGCGAGGGTGCACCTGAAGTCGCTGACCCGGCCGCCCGACCTCAAAGAAATTGACGAGGAAATCGAGCGGCTCAACAAGGAGAAAGAGGAGGCGGTGGCCAATCAGGACTTCGAAAAGGCCGCCAAACTCCGCGACCAGGCCGACAAACTCAAGAAAAAGAAGGCTACCATGATGCGCGAGTGGCGCGAGAAGTCGGCTGCCGCTGACGGCATCGTGGACGCCGAGGTTGTGGCCGAGGTCGTCTCCAAGATGACCGGCATTCCGCTCACCCGGATGACCACCGAGGACTCCATCCGGTTGCTCAAGATGGAGGAAGAGTTGCACAAGCGGGTGGTCAGCCAGGATGAGGCGATCAAGTCGATCGCCCGGGCGGTGCGGCGGAGCCGCAGCGGTCTGAAAGACCCCAAGCGGCCGGTGGGATGCTTCATCTTCGCCGGGCCGACGGGTGTCGGTAAGACCCTCCTTGCCAAGGCCCTGGCCGAGTTCATGTTCGGCGATGAGGACGCCCTCATCCAGATTGACATGAGCGAGTACATGGAGAAACACAACGTGAGCCGCCTCATCGGCGCGCCGCCGGGCTACGTCGGCTACGAGGAGGGCGGACAACTCACGGAAAAGATCCGGCGTCGGCCGTACTCGGTCATCCTCCTCGATGAGATCGAGAAGGCCCATCCGGACGTGTTCAACATGCTGCTCCAGGTGATGGAGGAAGGGCGTCTGACGGACAGCTTCGGCCGGAATGTGGACTTCCGGAACACGATCCTGATCATGACCACCAATGCGGGTGCCGAGGCGATCAAGAATGAGGCCGCCTTCGGCTTCCAGAAGCCCGACGATGACACCAGCTACGAAAACATGAAGCGGCGTGTCATCGAGCAGATCGAGAAGGTGTTCCGGCCCGAGTTCCTCAACCGGGTGGACGACATCATCGTCTTCCGGCATCTGACGCAGAAAGACCTCTGCGATGTGGTGGAACTCGAGTTGGGCAAGGTCCGCCAGCGGCTGGCCGAACGCGGCCTGTCCCTCGTGCTCACCGAGGAGGCGAAGAAGCTCATCATCAAGCGGGGTACGAATCTCGACTTTGGTGCCCGACCGTTGCGGCGTGCCATCGAGAATTACATCGAAGACCCGCTTGCCGAGGAGCTCCTTAAAGGTGAGTTCGAAGGCAAGGACACGATTGTGGTGAAGGTCAAGGACGTCGGCGGCAAGAAACAACTGGTCTTCGAAGGTGTGGTCGGCAAGCCGGAATTGCCACCGCCCGGTGAAGCCAGCGCCGATGAACCGGAAACCGCGGGCGTGTCTGGGGGCGATTCCGGGACTCCGCCAGCCAGCCAGAATTGAGCGTCCGAGACTCTCGAGTAAAAGCGTGTCATCCATTCTGGGCGGCTTGAGCCGCCCAGTTCTTTTTCTTGCTGGCCCTAACGCTTCTTCGCCGCTTTTCGTGTCCTCACTTCACGCTTCACGATCCTATCGGCCGCCACCTGAAGGCGCAATTGCGATCACCGCCGCCGGCAGGCCGATCCCGCTCATATCCACGGCGGGCGACAAACCGCCCTGACCCCGGACGGCACGCTCAGAATGGCCTCTGTCGTCGATTCGTGCTTGGGCTGTGATGGGCACCAGGGGCACCGCCGCTCTTCCATCCGACAACTGCGGAACCACGTTTGTCTGCGCCCCTGCGCCATCGATTCGGCTCTCCTCACGGGGAAGGATCGTCTTCACCCCTTCCTGCCTCAGCAGGGCAAGAAACTCCGGCGACATCTCCCGAAGGACTATGACCTCACTAGGGGCCTGGGGCTGATTCATCGGCCGAACGACACATACGATCTCGTACCCTGCCGCACGTCGCCTGGCGATTTCTTCCCAGGCTGCGCGCTCCTCCGGCGACAGCCCTGTCGTAGATGCCCCTCCCGTGGCTGCGACATGGGACATCGGCACGGCAGGTGCCCGATTGACCGGAGCGGAGGGTTTTATTTCCTGCTGGGAAGACGCGTGTTCAGCACTCTGGCTCAAAGCAATCGGCAACGGCAGCCCTGCGGCGAGGGTCACTTCCTCAGGAGAACGTACCAGCTCCTGCGAAGGAATCGGCCGAGCGTCCGCTCCCAGCACCGACGTTTGCTGTCCTTCCCCAGCGGTGTTAGATGCCACGTTGGCCTGCTCTGGTGCGACGCCCTCTGATGCCCGCATCCCGTTGGAAAGTTCCCCGGCCGACCGGGCTGGGACGGGGGAGGGCGTTGCCTGCACCAACGTCGCGGGAGCTACGGTGGCTCCGTCCGTTCGATAGACCATGGCCAGATTGAGCCGATCCAACGAGCGATGAATTTCCCGCAGGGCCAGATAGATTCCTTCATCCAGGGGTGGATCAGCGGCGTTGCACACACCGATGAGGAAGCCTTCGCTGGAAAACAGGCCACCTCCGCTGCGTCCCACCACGGGTGCCCGGGAAGCCTCGATGTTCGCTGGTCCCAAATATTTGTCGATCGCCGTTACCTTCCCCTTCCAAACCGTCGGCGGTTGCCCCTCCCCACACCCCACGGAATAAATCGCATCACCCACCGCCAGCGGATAGCCTGGCGGGGCCACTCGCGCGACAACCACCGGCTGGTTGGGCCGGATACTCAAAAAGCCGATGTCCAGTTTTTCATCATAGTGAATGAGCTGGGCGGGCAGGTTTTGGACAGGCCGCGGGCCAAAAAGATCCACCTGAATCGGCAATTGCCCCTTGCTTTCCCGAAAGAGATGACCACAGGTGATAATCAGGGCTTCGCCTCCTCGGGCATCGATGATTGTGCCCGAGCCGGTCGACCGACCTCGAGGATCTTCAATCCGAATCCGCACCGTCGCGGCAATAAGGTCTTCGTCCGTCGGGGCAGCAAACCGACACTGCGAGTCAAACGGGGGCAACCCTTTCCGCTGAGAACCACCGTCATTGATCGGCGATTGTGGGGGAACCGAGGAATTTCCCGAAGCTGTTCTCGCGATTGTTTCTGAAGGGACCTGTACCGGTATGAATTGAGTCGGCCGTTGCGGCGCCAAACGACACAGCAGCCGAAGCTGATCGAGGCTGGCCGGTCCGACAATTCGGTCCACTTCCCTCCCATTGACGATCATTACAAAAGTCGGCACCGCGTTGATGCGAAAGCGCTGCGCAAGCGCGGGTTCTCGATCAATGTTGACTTTCCGCACGGGGTAACCGGCCCGGTGGAGCTCCTCCACCACGGGCATCATCTGCTGGCATGGACCGCACCAGTCGGCGTAAAAATCCAAAAGGACTGTCTGACCAGCGAGATCATCTGCCCTGACGGGAGGAAATGTCAGCGACCCCACGCACTGTCCCAGGACGAGCAAACCCCAGAGCAGACATCTGTGGCGCGGTGGCCAAAGTATCACAGCGCGCATCGGCAAACCCTCCAGAAAAAGGCGGGAACGCCACCCGCAGGTAAGTTTCGAGGAGGTCGCCACCCTGGCCACCAGGTGAGCAAGTGCGACGCAAAGAGGCCGGCCGATTCCAGGACGGTGCGGACGAGAAAGGCCCGTCCGCCAGCACCTGCCGGCTTGAATGGACGCATCGACCATCCATGGTCACCGGATACTTGTGATCCAGGGCAACCTCCGTGTTCCCTCGACGTGTACGATCCGTCAACTGCTGCCAATGAGTGGGATAGTGCAACGTCTCTCGGCAGAGGCGATGGGGATCATCCCTCCCAGTCCACCCACCGAGAGACACTCATTAAATACCACAAGGCAGTTGGGTGGCAATATCAAATTGGTGCGGCTGCCAAATTGGCAGTGAGCCGACCTCGGTACCGCCATTTCAGCATGACAGCAGCCCACCCACTTCTGTGGGATTCTGGCAAGCAAGAGAGAATTTCACGCCGATCGAAGGCGACAACGAGGTCGCTTGGCAGACGTTGACCGTTGAATGACGGACCTGACAGGCAGGTCCCTCCAACATTTTTTTGGAGAGGCACGCCTGTCGTGCCCGGTGAATAACAGTGGATAATCCAACATCGCGAAGCGGACGTGACGAGCACGTCCCTCCGACATTCTTTCGGAGGGGCACGCTTGTCGTGCCCGGGGAAATGGGAATGGATGATCGAACGTTGCACGGCGGACCCGACAAGCACGTTCCTCCGAGAGGCGGACCCGACAAGCGGGTCCCTCCGAGAGGCGGCTCCACAGGCAGGTCCCTCCGACATTGTAGGCGCAATTCATGAATTGCCCCTACCATGTAATCAGAGGAACGTAGACCTGACAGGCAGGTCCCTCCGGGAAAAGTCCCCCCGGGCTGAATCTCACTCCTCTGAAGACGTTGCCGACTTTTACAGGCCTTTCCCGGGGGCGGACAAAGTGGGGATAGGGCCAACCTTCCCCTTATTGCGGCAGGCGTCATCGCCGTGTACCCTGGGAAACGCCTGTTTGGGTCGCACAAACCGGGTTTAGTTTCTTTTGCGGAGGAGGATCACCATGCGTCGGATTCCCTGGGGAATGTTACTGATGGCTATCGTGTCGGTGGGCATCTGTCCGGCGTACGGACAGGAACTCGTTATTGCGGAGGGTGGGCAATCGTCCTATCACATTGTCATTCCTGAAAAGGCCAGCGAACCCGTGCGTCATGCCGCGGATGAATTGGCCAAATTCATCCGCGAAATGACCGGAGCGAACCTCTCCATCCGGACAGACAGCTTTCAACCCGCCGCCGACCAGGAAATCCTGCTGGGCAACAATCGCCGATTGCAGGAACTCGGCGTCGAAATTGACTGGCAGAAGCTGGGCAAGGAAGGTTACACCATCAAGACGGTTGGCCAACGGCTGATCATTGCCGGTGGTGAGCCCCGGGGCACGCTTTATGGGGTCTACGGGTTGCTCGAGGATCACTGGGGATGCCGCTGGTTCACCCCGGATTGCAGCCGAATTCCCCACCACAATCGCCTGACCATCGGACCTCTCGATGAAACGATCGTTCCCGTCCTAGAATACCGGGAGCCGTTCACTTACGACTGCTTTGACGGAGACTGGTGTGCCCGGAATCGGGTCAATTCCTCGTCGGGACGGCTGGGGCCACAACACGGCGGCAAGATCCGGTTTGGAAGTGGCTTTTTCGTCCACACCTTCGATCGGCTGGTCCCCCCGGAAAAATATTTCGATGAGCATCCCGAGTATTTCGCGCTGGTCAAAGGAAAACGGCTGAAGGACCGAACGCAGCTCTGCTGCACCAATGAGGATGTCATTCGGATTGTTACGGAAGAGATCCTCAAGGCGATGGAGCGCGATCCTGAGGCGTTCGTGTTCTCCGTTTCTCAGAACGACTGGTACAACTACTGCGAATGCGACAGATGTCAGGCCCTGGCCAAGGCCGAAGGAAGCCAGATCGCCCCGGTGCTTCAGATGGTCAATCGCGTGGCGGAGGCCGTGGAAAAACGCTTCCCCGACAAGGCCATCGAAACGCTGGCCTATCAATGGACGCGAAAGCCGCCCAAGACGATGCGTCCCCGGCCCAATGTGATCATTCGCTTGTGCTCCATCGAGTGCTGCTTTGCCCATCCGCTGGCCACCTGCGATCTGCCGGCCAACAAGGCATTCGTGGAGGACCTGCGAGGGTGGTCGAAAATCTGCAACCGGCTGTGGGTTTGGGACTACGTCACCGATTTCCGGCACTACCTGTTGCCGTTTCCCAACCAGCGGGTGCGCAACGACAATATCAAGCTGTTTGTGGAAAACAATGTCAAAGGAATCTTTGAACAGGACACCTACAACACACCCAACAGTGAACTGGCTGCCCTCGGGGGTTACATGACGGCCAAGTTCCTCTGGAATCCTAACTACGACGAAAATCTGGCCATGAACGAGTTCTTGGAAGGCTACTACGGGGCGGCCGCACCGTTCATCCGCCAGTACATCGACGGCCTCCACGACCGCGTGGAAAAGGAAAACATCCACTGCAGCATCTGGATTCCTCCCACCCATCCCCACCTCACGGACGAACTGCTGGTGGAAGCCAACCAGCTTTGGCAAAAGGCGGAGGATGCGGTGAAAGATGATCCGACGCTCCTCCAACGGGTAAAGATCGGTCGGTTGAGCGTGGATTACGCGATTCTGGAGCGGGCCCGACTTGCCCCACAGAAAGAGCCGCTGGGTTCACTGGCGAAACAAAGGTTTCGGCCATTCGTGGAGATGATTCCCGTTGCGGGAATCACTCGACTGAATGAATGGAACCCCCTCAATTTGGAGGACTACCGGAGTAAACTGGCGCAGGCCCTGGGACTGGATTTACCGTAGGACTTGTGCAATAATAAAGAGTCGTCCATTGCCCCAGCCCCCAGGAGCAGCCGCGGAGTGCCCGCCTTCGCGGCTGCTCCGCTTTTGAAGGCCGGTCTGTAACTGCGGTGATCACGCCAATGACGTTTTTGGAAGGCTCTCCATTGCCGCCCAGCGACGCCCACACGCCGGTCGCCCGGTTGCGTGAGATCGTCGAGCGATTCGTTCAGGAGCGGTCATGGGAGCCGTTCCACACGCCGAAGAACCTCGTCATGGCGCTGGCCGTGGAAGCCGCCGAACTGATGGAACATTTCCAGTGGCTCACTCCGGAGCAGGGAGAAGCGGTCGCCCAGAACCCTGCGCAGCGGGAGGCGGTGGCCGACGAGATGGCGGACGTTCTCTGCTATCTGCTGGCCCTTTCCAGCCGACTGGGGATCGATCTCACGACGGCCGTGTTGCGAAAGATGGAGAAGAACGTTCAGAAATACCCGGCCGAGATTTACCGGGGATACTTCGGACCCGACGATCCTCGCTGGCCGGGTCCAGCGAGCAGTTCTGCCTCGCAATAATCCCAGAGACCGGCAATCGATTTTTCGCACCGCCAACGGCTCACTCCCTCAAGGCGAATTCGGTCTGGTTCGACCCATCCCAACTTTCCTCCGCTCGGGAAAAGACCTGGGAATTTGGGCAAGGTTTTGAGACCGGTGAGCTTCCTCTCGGAGGAACCTGCTTGTCAGGTCCGCTTTTTTCGATGTTGGATAAACAATTCCACTTCATTGGGCACGACAGGCGTGCCCCTCCGAATAGATCCCTTCCGGAGGGACCTGCTTGTCAGGTCCGCGCTCAACTTCGATGCGGATTGAATTTGCAAAACTTGCGTCTATACTTTATGAAAACGAAATGTTGAGAAAAATTCGACGGGACTTTTCCCAGAAAATAAGTCGCGTGCACCGTTCTCCTGATAGGAGCGTGCCTATCGGAAACGGGCGACGATGGTTGTCACCCGCCTTGTGGAGCTTGTCCGAACATTCCCACTACGGTGAGACAAACGGGGCCTCCCGCCAATTGTCACCGCTGGTCTTGTACAATTCATCCGGTCGTCGGTCGATTTGGCCGAAAAGAGGAGACTATTCCCTATGAAACAAGCCATGGAAGAACTGCAAAACGCCATCCTGGAACACGTGCGATCGCCCAAGTATCAACCGGTCAAGCCGCGGGCGATCGCCAAAGCGCTGCAAATCCCCAGTGAAGAGGCCCACCTAGTCAAAAAGGCGGTCAAAGAGCTGGTCAAAGCCGGGCTGCTCGAATTCGGATCGGGACATCTCGTGTACCTGGCAGGTCAGCGCAAAACCGATGATTCTCCGTATCGGGGCGGTGAAATCATCGGAATTTTTCGCCGCAAAGAGGCAGGGCACGGATTTGTTCGGCCCAAGGCCAAACCCGGCGACACCGAGCCCCCTGAGGATATCTTCATCCCGGCAGACTGGGCCGGGGACGCCTCCACCGGCGATCTTGTGCGGGTACGGCTGGCCCATCGTCATCGGCGTGGAGAACGCATGCTGGCCGGTCAAATTGTGGAAATCCTCGAACGGCAGAATTCGCGTTTCGTCGGCACCTATTTTGAGCATGACGGGCAGGGTTTTGTCCAGGTGGACGGGACCGTATTCGCCCAGCCGATCTACGTGGGAGATCCCGGCGCGCGAGGTGTCCGGCCGGACGACAAGGTCGTCATCGAGATGCTCCGCTTCCCCAGCCATCATCGGAGCGGTGAAGGTGTGATCGTGGAGGTGCTTGGCCCCTTGGGCAAGCCGGGCGTGGACACCCTCACGATTATGCGGGAATTCAATCTGCCGGAGGAATTTCCGCCCGACGTTCTGGAAGAAGCCCGGGCCCAGGCGGCGATGTTTGAAGAAACTATTCCGCCCGACCGCTACGACGCAACCCACGAAACAACGATCACGATCGACCCCGAGGATGCCCGCGACTTCGATGACGCGATTTCCCTTGAGCGCCGCGAGGACGGCACGTGGGTGCTGGGGGTGCACATTGCCGATGTGGCCTACTTTGTCCCTCCCGGCTCGGCCATCGACCGAGAGGCGCGGGAACGGGCAACCAGCGTCTACTTGCCCGACCGCGTCATCCCCATGTTGCCGGAACTGCTCTCCAATGGCCTGGCAAGTTTGCAGCCGGGCAAACTCCGGTTCACCAAGTCGGTTTACATTGAATACACACCCGATGGTGTCAAAACCGATGTGAAAATCTACCGGTCGGTCATCCGCAGCGACAAACGCCTCACCTACGAGCAGGTGGATGCATTTCTGGAGAATCCAGAAGCTTATAAGAAAGCGTGGGGCACGAAAGTCCATGACCTTCTTCTACGGATGCGCGATCTCGCCCGGATTCTCCGCCAGCGACGACGCGAACGGGGAGCCCTGGAACTTGTCATGCCCGAGGTCAAAGTGAATCTCGATCGTCGCGGTCGGGTCATCGGCGCGCATCTGGTGCCGAACACGGAAAGCCATCAGATGATCGAGGAATTCATGCTGGCCGCCAATGAAAGCGTGGCCGAGACGCTTCGCGATCGCGGCTGGTTGTTTCTGCGACGAATCCATAAACCGCCGGCCGAGCGCAAGCTCCGCCTGCTGCGGGAATTTGTGGAGGCACTCGGATTTCCTCCTCGCGATCTGGAGGACCGTTTCGGTCTGCAGGGACTGCTGGAGTACGCCACGGGCAAGCCCCAACAGTATGCGGTCCACTACGCAGTCTTGCGATCACTTCAGCGGGCCATCTACAGCCCTCTGGAAGAAGGCCATTACGCCCTGGCGAGCGAGTGCTACTGCCACTTCACGTCGCCCATCCGGCGGTATCCCGACCTGACGATTCACCGGCTGGTGGACGCCCTCCTGCTGGGGAAGAACCCGCGGATCAATCCCGCGGAACTGGTTGCTCTTGGTGAACATTGTTCGGATCGGGAAGAACGTGCCGAGGCGGCAGAGCGGGAGTTGACGCGATTGAAACTCCTCTCCTTCCTCAGCGAGCGAATCGGCATGGAGATGGAAGGGATCATCACCGGCGTCGAAAAATATGGGCTGTTTGTCCAGGGAGTTGCTCTTCCCGCGGATGGCTTCATCCCCGTGGAAGCCCTCCAGGACGACTACTACGATTACGATCGCACTTCACACTCCCTGGTCGGCCGGCGCAAGGGCAATCAGTTTCGGCTGGGAGACCTTGTCCAGGTGGCGGTGGCGCATGTCGATCTGGAACGCCGCCAGCTCGATTTTCGGCTCATCGCCCACCGCGGCCATCCCACGCCGGGGATCGTGGAAGAGTCCCTGGCCGGATTTCATAATGGCAAAAAGGCGACCAAGAAGAATCGGCACCGCTCGCTATCTCAACGGGTTAACGGGACGGAGATGAGCACACGGCGTGCAAACAAAGCGGGCGGCGGACGTTCTGCGAGAAAAAAGTCAAAATAAACTACGGCTCCGGTGCTATGGGATTATGGGGAACGTCGCATGAAGACGGAGCGGATTCTCGATTTCCGCAGTGACACTGTCACCCGACCAACTCCCGGGATGCGGGCGGCGATGGCATCGGCCGAGGTCGGCGATGATGTGCTGGGCGATGACCCAACCGTCCAACGACTCGAGGAGCGTGTCGCGGAGCTACTTCACAAGGAAGCCGCCCTCTTTGTGCCGTCTGGCACGATGTCCAATCTCATCGCGGTGCGGCTGCACTGCCGACCTGGCGACGAGATGATCTGTGAAGCGGACTCCCATATTTACAACTACGAACAGGGAGGTTACGCGCAGATCTGTGGGGTCGCCGCTCGACCTGTTCAGGGCTACTGGGGTCTCATGCAGCCCGAGCAACTGGAGGGACTGATCCGCCCGCAAAACGTCCATTTTGTGCGTACGCGGTTGCTGACCCTGGAAAACACTCATAATCGTGGGGGCGGTCGCGTCCAGCCGTTTTCGCTTGTGGAAACACTGGTGGGCTGGGCACGCCGCAACCATCTGGCCCTCCATCTGGATGGAGCACGGCTGTGGAATGCCTCGGTGGCTACAGGAATCCCCCTCCATGAGTGGGCGCAACTTTTCGACACGGTCAACGTATGTTTCAGCAAAGGCCTCGGGGCACCGGTTGGCTCGGCCCTTGCGGGTCCCAAAGACCTGATCGCCGAAGCGCGACGCCATCGCAAGGTGCTCGGTGGTGGCATGCGGCAGGTAGGCGTCCTTGCCGCGGCTGCGCTTTACGCTCTGGAACATCACATCGACCGACTGGCCGAAGACCACGCCAATGCCCGACGACTCGCCGCGGGATTGATGGAAATCCCATTCCTGACCCTCATGCCCATCCCGGTGGAAACCAACATTCTCCTCTTCGACGTGGCACCAGAATGGGGTACAGCAGCCCAGCTTTCCCAGCTTCTCAAAGACCACGGCGTGCTGATGCTGCCCACGGCACCGCAGCGGATTCGGGCGGTCACTCATTTGGATGTCAACTCGCAAGATGTGGACGAGGCCCTGGGCATCCTTCGCCACGTCATCTGCGAGCACCGCCCATGCCAAAACTCATCTTGATTTGCCGGGATGGTTCCCCGTAAGCTTTTGAGCCAGTTTGCCAAATTGCCTGGACGTACCTGACCGAGAGGCGTCCCCGTCATTTCCTCCGGAAAGTTTTGCGGCACGTGCATGGAAGCAGGCCAATGGCGGTAAGGTCGAGGGAAATTCAACTAGCCATCAAACGGGTCTTTGATGTCGCAGGAGCCGCAGTCGCACTTGTGCTGCTGGCCCCACTTTTGGCTATGATTGCCCTGGCCATCTGGATAAGCATGGGTCGGCCCATTCTTTTTCGTCAGGTCCGGCCCGGTCTGTACGGTCGCCTGTTCACGCTCTATAAGTTTCGCACCATGCGGAACGCGTTCGGTCCTGATGGCACACCTCTTCCCGATGCGGAACGCCTGACGCCGCTGGGACGTTTTCTTCGCCGCTTCAGTTTGGACGAACTCCCTGAGCTGTGGAACGTCCTGCGTGGGGATATGAGTCTCATCGGGCCGCGACCATTGCTCGTGGAATATCTACCCCGCTACACCCCCGAACAAGCTCGCCGCCATAACATGCGGCCTGGGATCACGGGCCTTGCGCAGGTGATGGGAAGGAATGCCCTGAAGTTCAGCGAGCGTCTGGCTTACGACGTGTACTACGTGGATCACTTCAGTCTTCTGTTGGATTTGAAAATTCTGGCGCTGACACTCTGGAAAGTGCCCACCGGGATGCTTTTCGACGGGGCTGGCCAGGACGTAAAAATCGTGGACGACCTGGGTTTGCATCCGGGACACGAAAACCTCACCTGGAAGCTCTCCACAGGTGTCACCACGGGGGAACTTTCAACCCGCTTTCCTCGCAACCCGGAAATCACGTCTCCAATGGGAACAGGCCCCCGACACCGAGAAGCCGACCGTTCTCAAGATCGCCGTGCTGCTTGAGGAGTCCCCCATGCGTCACGTGCTGCGTCACAATGTTCTGGTCACCTGTGGGGGTAAATGGGTGGGGCACATTCTTCAGCTTCGCGAAGCCATGCACGAGATTCCGGAGTTTCGGACGGCCAGGATCTACGTGGCCGATCGCGAAGCCATCACACCGGCGGGGGCATTTGCAGATGGAGCCTTCCAGGTGCCCCCAATTGCCGATCCTTCGTATCCCCGCATTCTGCTGGAACTGTGCCGGCGTCACGAAATCGGGGTCGTCATTCCAATCATTGACATCGATGTTCTGGCCCTCGCGCCTTACCGGGAACACTTTGCAGAGATCGGCGTCGCACTGATCACACCGCCCGTTCATGTGGCGGAACTGTGTTTTGACAAACTCCGCTTCGGCGAGTGGGCGATACGCCATGGAATTCCCGTGCCCAGGGTTTTTCAGCCAACTGATCTGGACCAGGCTCCCTTTCCCCTGTTCGCCAAACGGGCGCGGGGATTTGGCTCGATCGGCGCCCGGCTTTGCCACAACAGAGAGGAAGCACGGCAGGTGCTCGCCGACCCTGCCATGTTTCTGGAGGAATTTATCTCGGGCACGGAATACAGTGTGGACGGCTACATCAATCGCGCCGGCCATCTTATCGTGCGGGTGGTGCGGATCCGAGAGAAGGTGGTGGGTGGCGAGGCGTTTCGCTCCTGCACCGTCCGAAATGAGGCAGTCGCCGGGGTGGCGGACCGTGTCCTCGCTGCATTGGCTCACGAAGGCCATCGCGGGCCGGTCAATGTCCAGATCATTGCAGGTGAAAAGACTGCCGTCATTGACGTGAATCCTCGGCTGGGTTCCGCGGTGGTGCTTTCCAATCAGGCCACTGGCGGGCGACTACTCCGGTCGTTGCTGCTGGAAAGCCTTGGGCAGACTGCTCAGGGCAATCCCGACGACTATATCGCGGACCTTCATTTGTGGCGATTCCTGGGCGATCTGTTCTATCACGGAAACGAGATCATCAAAACCTACCCGGCAGCCACTGCCAGAACACCGTCGCCCTCGGAAGTTCCTCGGGGGAATGACTCAGATAGCGACGCGGTCCAAGGATTGTCCCATGGACACACGGCCGAGTTAGTTTTCCGCCCCCATTGCTTCCACCAACCATGCAGAGAGCCTCAGAGCGATGAGCTGTCGCGAAATCGCCCCTCATGACCGATTGCAGAAGACCCGACCGATGATCGAGGCGATTATTTTCGACCTGGACGATACCCTTTATCCTGAAATCGCGTTCATCCGCAGTGCCTTCGCGACGGTGGCAGAATTTCTCGCCGATCGCGGAATTGGGTCCCCGCATCAGATTCTGTCCCTGCTGGAACACATCCACTGGGAAATCGACCGGGACCGCGTCTTCCAGCACGCGGCGCGACGCCTGAACTTCGATCCAGGCTGGATTCCCCAGCTCGTTCGCATGGTGCGATCGCATGTTCCCAAAATAGAGCTGCCCCCCGAGACCCGCGAGGTTCTCGTCGAGCTCTGCCGTCATTTTCGGCTGGGCATCGTGACGGACGGTCATCGGGAGGTCCAGCGAAGAAAGCTCGCCGCTCTGGATCTGGCCTCCATGGTGGATGTCATTGTCTGCACCGACGAACTGGGCCGCCCGTTCTGGAAACCCGATCCGCTCCCTTTTTTGACCGCCTGTCGCGCGTTGAAAACTGAGCCCATGCGGGTGGTGTTTGTAGGCGACCACCCACGACGCGACATTTGGGGTGCCGCCCGGCTGGGCATGAAGACCGTTCGCATTGTGCGATACGACGGCTACTTTCGTCACCACCCCGACCTCGCGGAGGCCCCTCCGGACTACCGCATCACGCATCTTTCAGAATTGATCGATTGTCTTGATATCGTGCCCAGAAGCAGTCGCCATGAGCGCAGGGAATATCTTCTTGAAAACGCTGCGTAAGATTTATGCATGGTTCGAATACCCGCACCGCTTCCTCGCCGTGCGTGACGTCCTTTCCCGGCCCGGGGCCACCGTTCTCGACATCGGTTGCGGCAACCACAGCCCTTCCCTCACGAAACGGTACTTTCCTTCCTGCCGGTACGAGGGAGTGGACTGCCAGACGTGGAATCGAGATGCCGCGGACGAGGCGGCCATGGACCGTTTTTTTCCGCTGGATCTCGATCAACCGTCAGTTCTTACTGCTATTCCCGATGCTGCTTATGACGTGATCTTCTGCTCCCACGTGCTGGAGCATCTCCGTCAGCCGGTCAAAGTGTTCCAGGACCTGCTGCCAAAACTGCGTCCCGGCGGCCTGCTCTATGTTGAGGTCCCTTCTGCCCGGTCCCTCCGCTTCCCGCCCGCCCGCAACGGATGGTTTGGCATCCGCGGATGCCTTAATTTCTGGGACGATCCCACCCATCGGAGCCTGGTGTCTTTACCCCAATTGATGGAAATCGCCCAGGGGCACCGGTTGACCATTAGACAGGCTGGCAGGCGATTTCTGTGGCGCCGGGTGCTCTTCTTGCCCTGCTACATGCTGGCGGGAATTGTGCTCCGCGGCTACATCCCAGCCAGTGTCGTGTGGGACGCCGTGGGGTTCGCCGAGTACTTTGTTGCGCAGGCCCCTCCATCTGCGATTGCCCTTCCCGCCCCGCACTTCGACACGGCGGCTGTCCGCGTGGAAAAGAATATCGGCCAGCAAAGCCAGTGAAAGCCTGGTCCGTCCGGCCGGGCATCAACCGGAGAGTCCGCGCAACCTGTTTCCCGCTTGAAAGCCCCCCTTTAACTTCACCGTTGCAGCCATCCGAAAAGCCAGAAAAGATACGCCACCGGCGCCGCCATCAGGGACGAGTCGATGAGATCGAGAGCCCCACCGAGGCCGGGCAGGAGACGGCTGGAGTCCTTCTGCTGGGCATCTCGCTTGATGAGAGACTCTGCCAGGTCGCCAATCATTCCCACGATAGCCAGCAGGACGCCGTACAGAAGGCACACCTGCCATCGCGGCCTAATTGTCTCCAGTCCAAACAGCGGCAATAGCCAGTAAAACGCCACAAATGCCCCCGTGACCCCGAACACGACGGCCCCCACCGCCCCTTCAATCGTCTTTTTGGGGCTGAGCTGCGGGGCCATCCGATGACGCCCCAGAAATTTGCCCACCGCAAACGCCCCAGTGTCGCCCAGTTTGACAATCATCAAAAAGGACGCCAGGGCCTCCATCCCAAAGGCCATCCGCAGTTGCACCAGGAAATTGGCCAGCAGCCCAATGTAACACACCGCGTACACCGTGCCGGCCACGTTGATGTTGGCACTTCCCGGACGGCGGTAGCGCTGCATTTCCACCAGGAAAGCAAGAAAAACTGTTCCCGCCAAAGCCATCATGGCAGCCATGCTCGAGACGGCCGCGATATCCCACGACCGCACAAGTCGATCAGGATGAGCGGCTTCCCAGCGTTGCCAGAACAGGGCCATCCCCCATGTGGCGCTGATCGTGAGAAAATTCCCCAGATGCACAAGCCAGGCCAGGGGTGCCACCCCCGCACCTCGACAAAGCGCCACAATCTCGTTCCCTGAAAAAAACACAAGCACGACGAGGGCTGGAAATAACCACAACCCGTCCGGTGTGCCGGCATTCACATCAAGCCAGCACAACACCAGGGCAACGCCCGCCAAGAAACTACCAAAAACGATTCGCTGCGCAAGCGGAGACATAGCAATGTCAATTCCATGGATGACGTGGGAGGGTAAATCGTCATCGTGAACGATTTCGACACCCTACGCAAGACGGGCAGAGGATCCCCATTCGCACCTCGAATCTCCGCACCCTCCGCACTCCGCACCTTTGGAAAGACCTGTGCGATGCCACCGGGGCAATGTGTTGGTAGGGGCAATTCATGAATTGCCCCTGCCGTTTACCCGGCAACTGAACCGAGCATGGGAGCCGAGTCGACGCAATGGATTCTCCCAACGTTCGGGATTCTCCCAACGTTGGAATGTGGCTCCAACAAGCCGGTTCTTCCGCGATGTCCTTCGGAGGGGCACGCTCGTCGTGCCCGCGGAAAGGGAATGGATGATCCAATGTCAAACTGCGGACCTGACAAGCAGGTCCCTCCGAGGGATGTTTCGGAGGGGCACGCTCGTCGTGCCCGAGAAGATCGGATAGATCATCTATTCCGGAACAGTTTCCTGCCAGCGGAGGATCGATCGGTCTCAACTCCCCCGCACAATTTGGGAATGAAGACTCTCCTGTCGCCGGGCTTGCCTTTGCAGGGGTGACGACGGTTTGAAGTGGTCCCCAAAAGGAAACGCCGCTCACACCGTGAATTCCCGCAGCCAGTCCTCAAGAAGAGCCATTTCCTCATCCAATTGGCGAAGCTGTTGGAGGAACTCGGCAAACTGCTGCTTTGTTTCGTAATGTGGGATCTTTTTCAGTTCCTGCGCTGAACCGGGCAAGACATATTTTTGCGGATCAATACCGCGAGTCGCTGCTCGCTGGTAAAGCCATTCTTCCAGTCTCGGGCACAGAATGATGCCCCAGCGGTTCGATCCGTCCCTGTGTTCAAGCAGGATCAAACCTCCGCCGCGCTTTATCTCTCGGTAATTTTTCAGTTCGGAAGGCTGGGCCGCATGAGGATCCTGATCGACCAGTCCAATCCCCGCTGGTTGCTGTCGCAGTTTGTTGAGGACCTCGCGTTTACATTTAGCGTGGCGAACGTGTCGCCGTCGCACACCCAGGCTGTGGACCAGCTTCTCATCCGCAAAGCACTCGACGTAGAGCATCAGTCAGCCTCCAGCACAGCGTCCAATCCGAGAAAAGGATCCGCATCCAGAAGCCGACTGATTTGCTCATCGGTCAAAGCCGTCGCCCTGGTTTCATAGTCCTTGTACTGGACAGCGAAAACCGCGACTTCGTTGCGATTGGCTTTTTCCAGTACCGCCGTTAGGAGATACGGATTGTGGGTCGCGATGAAATATTGGTTGGACGAGTCGGCCGCAATCTGCTCGCCGAGATATTTGGTGTAGTACGGAAAGGCATGGGCCTCCGGCTCCTCAAACACCAAGACCGCATCGCGATTGGAAGCCATCGCGACGTAATAAAAGACAATCCGCTGAAGGGTCTCGGAAGCAGCACTAAAGGGATAGCTGATGGCCAACCCTTCATGCAATTTCTGCAACTCGATGCTCCGTTCGTGCGGCTTTAGTACGACTGTTAATCCATACGGTCGAAACAGGTCTACCAGCCAGTCCCGAAGCGATCTGGAACCATAGAGGACTGCAAATAGATTTGACCCGTCAGGAGGAATGAGAGCACCTGGTTCTGCCGAAATATATTTTACCAGCGGACGAAAACGATACTTGCGGATAGCAGAAAGCTGTGCAACCCGACCTGCGACTTTGGCTGCTTCGTAGGAAAGCTGCCCGATGGGTTGACGGTTGAAGTAACAGATAAATTGTTGTTTTTCTAATTTCAACACAACCAAACCGCTGGGTTTATTCTGGAACTCAATCAGGATTGGCTCTTCGGTCAAACCGTCGTAAAACAGATAGTGTGTTTTTTGAAACCGTACAAACGCCGAAAGATCCCCACTGCTTCCGCACCAGGAGAGCAGCCCCAGGGCTTCTAAGACATTGGATTTACCGGTATTCGGCCCGCCGATGAAAAGATTCACTCGCCGGCACTCCAACTCCAAATACCGGATGGACTTAAACCGCTCAATCTTTAGGTGAGTCAGCATATCGACCTCTCTACTTCGACAAGGCCCTTTAGGACAGCACCATTTGAGCCGCTGGGAAACCTTGCCCTCCCTTAACTCGAAATAGTATCGGTGCAAAAACCGGAACCGACCATGCTATAAGAAATCTGTCGGTATAATTCCCTTTAGAAAGACCGCGCGCTGCGATGCCCCGGAGTGGTGGTCTTTCCTCGGATCGAAACGGGAACACAAGATGATTCGGCGGACGGCCTGGCACGCTGCCCTGCGCGTCATTTTATCTCCTCTTCCCCTGCAAGGTGAGCAGAATGTGCCCCGTGCTGCCGCCGCTCCCCAATTACCCGCAATCAACGGGCAATGAGTCCCAAATCGAGTCCAAAAACCCAGAGCATGATACCCAGAATGATGGCCAGCCCGAGGTAGGAAAGCCCGACATAAACCGCTTCGCTGGGCGGCTTGCCGCGGATGGCCTCGTACAGCAGAAAGACCATATGGCCCCCGTCCAGGACAGGAATGGGCAGGAAATTGACGACCGCCAGGTTGGCACTGAGAAGGGTGAGGAAGAGGAGGAATCGCCCCGTGCCCTGAGACGCCACGCGATAGGCCGTCTGCACTAAGCCAATCGGCCCGACAAGTGCCCGCGGTGACACATCTCCCCGAGTCAACCGATTGAGGATGCGATAGATCAGCGTCACCGAGGTCCACGTTTCACTGGCTCCCATTTCGATGGCCTGGAAAAAGCCGCCAGCCCGCATGTGAAACGTCATCGGCTGAAAGAGGAGCTGCCGATCGGGGAAGTACCAGTCGTTGCGCACATGAGGCTCCAGGCGAACAGTCAACTCCTGAGGTGCCGCTTCCGGATCAGACGCATCACCGTGAGATTTCTCATTCCCTTTTGCCCGGCGGAGTACGAGTTCCACCTGTGTCCCAAGCGGAAATTTCTGCAATTCATGGAAAAACGTGGCCCAGGTGGCCTTGTTGTTGCCACGCTGGACGTCGAACCGGACCTCGAGTTCCGATTCCACTGCAGGCGCGTCGGCATTCTGAACGTTTGCCCGAGGCGAGATGGTTTTGGCCGCCACAATCACGTCGCCGGGCTGGATACCGGCCTCGGCCGCGGGTGATTTTGGCCGAACTGCTCGCACCCGCGGAAGGATCTCAACGGCGATTCCAAGCTGCGGGATTTCCCAGGGGCTATCGGGGGTGTATAGTTCGGCGAAAGAGCTGGCCAACCGAGCCGGGACCGTCACGCTGTGATTCTCTCCCAGCGGTGCTGTGTGGGGGGACTCTTTCAATGCCCTATCGTCCTCAACGAAGGCTGGCTCTTCCTGTGCGGAGCGACGAATGGAGAGGACAACTGGAACATTCGCACCTTGCCGCTCCCGAAGCGTCTTCTGCAGGACATAGGGAAGCTCGAGAAGATCGCCGTCCCAAACGATGTCGGCGGGACATTCCACCGCAACGAGTTCATCCCCCGGCTGAATGCCTGCCTGTGCTGCCGGCGAGTCCGCCTGGACAGCCACAATCCGCCCATATTCCAGGACAAGCCCCAGATCCCGCACGCTGGAAGGATCGAGACGCAGCGTGACTTTTTTCGCCTCATTCCCCTGCGTGTGTGGTTCCTCTGGAGATTCGAGAGTTATCTCCACAGACTGGCCCCAGGTCAGCGCCCACTGGCGATGCAACTCGGCATAATCGGCGATGGGGCGATCGTTAACGCGGACGATCTTCCATCCCGGTTTCAGTTGGTCGCCGAGCGCGGCAGCGGGACTTCCTGGAAAACAGGGAGGATCTGCCAGCTCTGTGGTGAATGCGTTGGACACACCAATCGTGGGGATCACGCGAATGCGGTCGGGCACGATCCGCACGTCAAAAACGCTTTTTTCGAGTTGGTCGGCCGCGGATCTGCCGAGCCGCTCCACGGTAAGAGCGACTTCTGCTCCACGGCGTGTGAGGGGGATTGTCTGCTGGATGTCCTGAAATCGCATTGTTTGCCTACCGTTGATGGCGATGATTCTGTCGCCCGGCTGAATCCCCGCTCGCCATGCACCTTCCCCCGGCGCAACCTGTCCCACCGTGCAGGGGAACTCATCCACTCCGATAGCAAAGGCAATGACAGCCACGATGAACGCGAAGATGAGATTCATGATCACCCCGGCGGAGATGATCGCCATTCGCTGGGGAACACTTTTGGCGAGGTAACTGCGGGGATCATAGAGGGCCGCCTGAGCTGCCGCCACAGTTACTCCCTCTTCGCTGATGACGGCGTCCGGGGCCAGCCCCGCCGACCTGGCACGCTCGAATTCCTGACGCAGCCGCGCCGGATTGTCCTCCTGCCCGAGCATTTTCACGTATCCGCCCAGGGGAAGAATACCAATCCCATATTCGGTTTCACCCCAGCGGAACCGCGCAATCCGTAGCCCGAAGATGTCGAATCCGAGATAAAACTTCTCGCATTTTACCCCGCACGCCTTGGCCACCAGAAAATGGCCGAGTTCGTGAACAAAGATGATCAGTCCCAGCCCCACCACGACCATCAGCACGTAGAGCCAGGCCGATCCTGCTAAAAAAGCCACGAGCATGAAGCTGGTCAGGTCCAATGTGCAATCTCCCTTCGGGCCCAGGAATCCAACTCAAAAATGCGTTCCAAGGTCGGTTCCGGATCAAACGGATGGGATTCCAGCACTGCTTCGCAGGCCGGAACAATCTGGTCGAACCGAAGCCGCCCCTGTAAAAAGCATTCTACCGCCGCCTCGTTGGCTGCATTGAGGACAGCCCCCGCCGTCCCCCCGCGGCGAGCCGCTTCGAGCCCCAGCCGAATAGCAGGAAAACGCTCCGGATCCGGCGGCTCGAAGCGAAGATCGAGAACCTGCGTCCAATCGATTTTTCGCGCAATTCCAGGACAGCGCTCCGGATAATACAGCGCATATTGAATGGGAAGCCGCATGTCCGGCGGGCTGAGCTGGGCAATCACCGAACCATCCACAAATTCCACCATGGAATGGACAATCGACTGGGGATGGATCACCACCGCGATCTGCTCGGCGGTCACACCAAACAGCCAGCGGGCCTCGATGATCTCCAGGGCCTTGTTCATCAAGGTGGCAGAGTCCACCGTAATCTTGCGGCCCATCTTCCAGGTGGGGTGCGCCAGAGCTTCTTCCACCGTGACGGAGGCAAGCTCTTCCTTTTTTTTCGTGCGAAACGGCCCGCCGCTTGCCGTCAAAATGATGCGCCGAACCTCCTTCGGCTGACCGCTCCGCAGCGCCTGGAAGACGGCGGAGTGCTCGCTATCCACGGGGAGAATTTGGGCACCCGTTTGCTGCGCCAACTGCGTGATAAGCGGCCCTGCCACGACGAGACTTTCCTTATTAGCGAGGGCCACGGTTTTACCGGCCTCCACGGCCTTCCACGTCGCTCGCAATCCGGCTATTCCCACATACGCGGAGAGGACCCGATCCACTGTCGGCGAGCTGACAGCCTCCAGCACGGCCTCCTCCCCGACGCGGAGTTCCGTCTCTGGCGGTAGATTCCAAACTCCGTGCCGCCTCGCCGCCTCTGGATCAGTCACCACGACAAGCGTCGGCCTATGCTCGTGGGCTTGCCGTTCCAGAAGCTGCGTATTCGATCGCGCCACCAAAACTACGGCGCGCAATCTGCCTTCCGAGGCAGCGATGACCTCCAACGCATTTCGACCAATACTGCCTGTGGATCCGAGGACTGCTATTCCCTGACTCGAATCGGTCATGCCGAGGGGGTGTGCTGGTCAAACTTGATCAATGACATGAGCCACCAGTGGAAGTGTGGCCACGATCGTAAATTTTCAACTTTCCTTTGACGGATTCCTCCGGCACGGATTCCTGCCGCATCGGCCTCGGGCAACGCCACTTTCTTCGAAGGGGGACGCGAATCCGCCCAGTTTATCCGATGGGAGTTTGTTCGCTACGGCGCCCAAAAATGCTTCGTGCCTGGTAGTCCAGGATTCCGGTGCACCTCCCTGCCCGATATGCAAGTTTACTTTTTTCTTGCCGTTTCTGCACGGTCATCGGGAGCGCTGGCCAGGGCAGACGGTGGACGGCTTGGTAGGGTGGATCGGCCGGAATGGAACCCGCCCCTCCGAACCTTGCCATGGAGGGACCGCTTGTCACGTCCGCTTTTCAACCTTGGATAATCCATTCCAATTCACTCGCGTTTCGGTTGGGGCAATTCATGAATTGCCCCTACAACGTCGGAGGGACCCGCCTGTGGAGCCACCTCTCGGAGGGACGTGCTTGTCACGTCCGCTTCGCGATGTTGGATTATCCAGTGTTATTCACCGGGCACGACAAGCGTGCCCCTCCGAAGGATTTCGCACTGGAACCCGCTTGTCAGGTCCGATGAACAACGGTTGACGGCCTATTCCCCTTCAATGGGCACGACAAGCGTGCCCCTCCGAGGTTCCTCGGACGCCCTGGAAGGCGTCCCGCCAAATCTTCCCTCCGCCGGTGTTCCAATTGTGGGGTGGCGGGAATGGTGTTATACTGTGTCCATTAATGGGTGACCGCGGTATCCCTCGCATGGGGCGGGGGACGGTCGCCCGGAGCGGTAATGCGGATCGTGGATTTCTCAATCAAACCAAAAGGGGTTGATAGCCGAGACGCTGCTTCTTCATAAGCGGCGTTGCTCGCCGATCGGATTTTACCTCCCTCGCCTCCGCTTGCTGCAGCGTTTTTTGTTGTAGGGTGTTGTTTGTCCAATGGTCAATCGCAACCTTATTCGCCAGGTGGAAGTCACTCCGGAAGAACTGGAAGCCGCTTATGGCGGCATGGATCCTGAGGCCCTCGCGCTGGCCGCCTCGGAGATCGCTGTCAATCAGATTGTCGAAGGGCGAGTTCTCCGGGTGGAAAAAGATTTTGTGGTCGTCGATGTCGGCTCCAAGAGCGAGGGCATCGTCCCCCTTTCGGAATGGACGGAAAACGAAGAGCCGCCAAAGCCGGGTCAAACCGTCAGCGTTCTGGTGGAAGAACTTGAAGACATGTACGGGCTGGGGGACGAATATCGTGGGATGATCACCCTCAGCAAGCGCAAGGCGGAGAAAATCCGGGCCTGGATGCGGGTGATGGAAACGGTCAAGGAAGGCGACGTCGTGACCGGCATCGTCACCCGAAAAATCAAGGGCGGCCTCCTGGTCGATATCGGTGTGAACGTGTTCCTGCCCGCCAGCCAGGTGGATATCCGCCGTCCCGCGGACATTGGGGAATTCATCGGACGCACGGTGCAGTGTCTGGTCCTCAAAATTGACGAATCGCGGCGGAATATCGTCGTCAGCCGACGGGCGCTCATCGAGCAGGAGCGTGCCGAAAAGAAGGCCCAGCTCCTCGCCGAACTGGAGGTCGGCCAGCGTCGTAAAGGCATCGTCAAGAATATCGCCGATTTCGGCGTGTTCGTGGATTTGGGCGGCATCGATGGCCTGCTTCACATCACCGATATGAGCTGGGGGCGCATCAATCATCCCTCAGAAATGGTGTCCATCGATGAAGAAATCGAGGTCGTTATTCTCGACGTCAATCGCGAAAAAGAGAAAATCGCCCTCGGCCTCAAACAGAAGACTCCCAGCCCGTGGGAAGACATCGAGCTGCGCTATCCCGTGGGCAGCCGCGTGAAGGGTACCGTGGTCAACGTGATGAACTACGGTGCCTTTGTCAAGCTGGAAGAAGGGGTCGAAGGCCTGGTCCACATCAGCGAAATGTCCTGGACACGACGGATCAACCATCCCAGCGAAGTGGTCCAGGTGGGCGACGAAGTGGAGGTTGTGGTCCTCGGGATCGACAAGGAAAAACAGGAAATCTCCCTGGGCATCAAGCAGACCATGCAGAATCCCTGGGAGAACGTGGAAGAGCGTTATCCCGTGGGTTCCGTGGTCAAGGGTATTGTGCGGAACATCACAAATTACGGCGCGTTCGTGGAACTGGAAGAGGGCGTCGACGGCCTGCTCCACGTGAGCGACCTCTCCTGGACCCGCAAGATCACGCACCCCAGCGAAGTACTTCAGAAAGGTCAGGAAATCGAATGCCGCGTGCTCTCCGTGGATAAGAACCGCCGTCGCATTGCCCTGGGGCTTAAGCAACTCACGGAAGATCCCTGGGAAACCTACATTCCCTCCAAATACCAGCCGGGGCAAATCGTCAAAGGTACAGTCACCAAGATCACCAACTTTGGTGTCTTTGTCGGACTGGAGGACGGTTTGGAAGGTCTGCTGCACATTTCCGAGCTGGCCGACCACAAAGTGGATAACCCCGAGGAAATCGTCAAGGTCGGTGATGAAATCGAGGTGAAAATCCTCCGCGTGGACAAAGAAGAGCGGAAGATCGGCCTCTCCCGAAAGCGGGTGGAATGGGCAGAAGAGGAGCAGCAGGCCGCCGAGCCGGAACCCGCCCCCGAACCCAAAAAGGAAAAGGAACGCGAAAAGGAGAAGGAGCTCAAGGGCGGTTTGGGCAGTTCTGGTGGACCGCTCATTCAGGGCCTCACCACCGATCACGAAACCGAGAACGCTGGCTGATTGCAACATCAGCGAGACGTCCCACGTTCGGCCGGTGGTGTTTCGCGTCACCGGCCGGACTTTCTTCGTCGGAAACCGGTGTATGCGTCTGACTTCGCCATGGATGATCGTGCTGGCGGTCCTGGCCTGCGTTTTGGTTCAGGGGTGTCGGCGCGGACCAGCGGATCAAGATCGAACCGCCACGGGCAAAACGGCGCCTGTAAAACAGCAAGGGTCCTCCCAAAACGCTGAAGCTAAGCAGGCCGCACCGGCTGGTGTTTCATCTCCGAACCAGGGCGAGGGCATCACTCGCCCCCCTAGCGGCCCGAGCGAACTCGATTGGGTCCGCGCCCTGACCGGCTCTGACGAGGCGGCCAAGCAGTCGGTTCCCGCTGAATTCGCGAAGATCATCAATGGTCTTCTGGCAGCCCAGGCTGGCCTGGAGTTCGACCAGCAGGGACGTCTCATCGGAGTAGACCTGGCCGGGGAACGCCGCAGTGGCAGCGACGCCGAGATTGCGCTGGTCGTGCAATTGCCGCACCTCCGGCGATTTCGCGTGGCCGGGTTCGGCGTAACGCCCGCTGGCGTGCAACAACTCGCTCAGAAAACCACATTGGAGGAACTGGGGCTGGAAAATACACAAATTGACGATCAATCCCTTGCCGCACTGAAAAATCTGCCCCGCCTTTGGTCGCTCAATTTGCGGCGCTCTGTCAAGTTGACTGATGGAGCCATCGGTATTCTGGCCGATTTTCCTGCCCTCACCCACCTCTACCTTCTCGAAACTCAATTTTCCTCCGATGCGTTGGAAAGGCTCTCCCAACTGCCCCGGTTACGACTGCTGGATCTGCGGAACTGCGCCGGCGTGAACGCTCAGGTGCTCACCCGATTGGCAGAACTCCCGCAATTGGCCGACCTCCGCTTGCGGGGATACCATATCGATGACACCTGCCTGTCTGCTGTGGGCCGATTCCCCCGACTGATCAGTTTCACACTTGAAGAATCCCCCGCCACACCCAATGGCTTTCAAGCCCTGGCGCGGCTACCACTGGAATCGCTCACTCTCTTCCGCTGCACCTCACTTACGGACGACGCCCTGGCGGCTGTCGTGGCAGGTTGGACGAAGCTGCGGACGCTTTCTCTGCGGGACCTGCCGCTCCGCGGCACCTTTTTGAGTCAGCTTCGCACACACCCGTCACTCCGCGTCCTCTATCTTCCCCAGACGATGGTAGATGATTCCGCCCTGACATCCCTCCGGGAACTGCCATCCCTGGAGGAACTCTCTCTTGCTCAGACGTTGATCACCGATGCCGGTTTAGAACATATTGCCGCAATATCCACGTTGCGAAAACTCAATGTCTCGCAAACGCAGGTGACGGATGTCGGCGTGCAGTATCTGAGCAACCTTTCGCATTTGGAATCGCTCGATCTGAGCGGCAATCTGGGGATTACCGACGCGGCTGTACCCTTCCTGGAAAAGCTACCTCAACTCCGCGAGGTATTTCTGGATGGGACATCGGTCACGGTCGAGGGGCTCAAGCGCCTCGGCGAGAAGGCCCGTGTGAAACAAGCCGTCGGGCTGGAATAAAGCCGTCGGCCGTTCGGGCTGGCCTCTTCCGCGCTCTACCGCACTTTCCGGGGATCACGTTCGTTTTACTCCACGAGCGCGAGTGCTTTCCGCATGGCCTCGGCCGTCACTCGCACCGCCTGCTCCGGTGGCAACTGCCGCAGTTCCCTCTTGAATGGTTCGATATAGGCCGGTCCATCGAATCCGATCTCCACCAGTGCCGAAAGAAAGCCCTTCAAATCGATCACCCCCGTCGCGCAGGGAAGCTCCCGCACGGAATCGAGCTGTTCATCCACCGGTATCCCGGCAGGGGCATCATTGAGGTGCACCACGATGACCTGATCGCCCCTCAGGCCGAGGAGGTCCTCGCGCGTCTCGCCAGCCGTGTACCAGTGCCAGCTATCCAGGGTGAAGCCCACACAGGGATGATCGATCTCCGCGATGAGTTCCTTCATTTCCCGCAGAGTGTGAATGAAGGGATATCGGCCGGCACTCCAGGATTTCTTCGGCCCCACGTATTCCAGCCCCAGCCGCATGCCGTAGCAGCCCACGATGTCGGCGATCGCCCGCAAACGCTTGGCATGGAGACGGAAGTTCTGCAAATAGGTGAGGTCGCGAGAGGTAGGTGAGAGATAAGTGCCCAATCGATCCACCCCCGCCCGCTGAAGAACCTCGCAGTACTTAGGGAAGCCGCGCAGCGTGGAGGTAAACCGCTCGATCGAACCCCGGAAATCCACCGGCACTCCCGCTGCCGACCAACCCACGTTGTGGGCCTTCATTTTTTCGCGAAGTCCGGCTAATTCGTCATCAGACAGTCGGGCGAGAAACTCCGGCTGCGGCTCGATTGCCTCGAACCCATATTTGATCGCGTATTCCAGGCTCTGCATCTGATCGGCCGGCACTCCGATGGCAGAGCACGATAACGCTGCCCGAAACCGCCGCCTTCCGGGTTTCTTTTGCTCACCCTTTGCTTCGCCCTCATGGGTGCTTTCTTCGGCCAGGGCACCCGCAAAGCCAGACAGTCCGATTGACGCCAGTGCCATTCCACTTTGGAGCAACCATTCCCTCCGCGTGCGGGTATTCATGGTAGAGTTCTCCCCTGGTTCAGGAAGCCACGGCTGCATCTTCCGCCAGCGGGGCAGCCACAAGGTCGTATCCCTCCGCGGCCACAATTTCGCACTCCACGAACTGGCCGGGCGACAGATTCCTCCCGGTCACATAAACCGCCCCGTCGATCTCCGGGGCATCCGCATAAGTGCGTCCCAGCCAGACATCTTTCTGGTCCGGATGGCGCTGGTCAAGGAGGACCATCATTTTTCGGCCAACCTGAGACCGCGCCCATTCAAACGCGATCTCCTGCTGCACCTCCATGAGGTACTCGCGCCGGGCACGGATGACACGGCGGGGAAGGTGATCTTTGAGCCGGGCGGCGGGAGTCCCCGGCTCACGCGAATACTCAAAAACTCCCAGTCGCTCGAAGCGCTGTTTCCTGACAAACTCCACCAACTCCTGGAACTGAGCTTCCGTCTCCCCCGGAAAGCCCACGATCATTGTCGTTCTCAGAACGAGCTGGGGAATGCTTTCCCGTAAACGCGCCAACAGGGCCTCCGTTTCGGCACGTGTCACGCGGCGTTTCATCCGCCGCAGAATCGTGTCATTGATGTGCTGGAGCGGCAGATCGAGATAAGGGATGATCGGGCCACCTTCGCGGAGGACGCCGATTAACTCATCCGTGAAATACATCGGATAGAGATACATGAGCCGGATCCATGTGAAGCCGGGAATCTCCCGCAATTGGCTGAGAAGTTCCGCAAGCAGCGGCCGCCCCACCAGGTCCATCCCGTAGTAGGTGGTGTCCTGGGCAACGATCACCAACTCTTTCACGCCGTCGGCCGCAAGTTCCCGGGCCTCGGCCAGAATCAACTCCATCGGCTTGCTCACGTGGCGTCCCCGAATATGGGGAATGGTGCAAAATGTGCAGAGTCGGTCGCAGCCCTCGGAAATCTTCAGATAGGCCAGATGACGCGGCGTCACCCGCAGCCGCCGACGATCATCCAGCGGAACCACACTCGCCGGTTGAAAGATTGTCCGCTGTTCCTGAATTCCCGATTCAATGCGGGCAATCGCCCGGGTGATTTCATCCCGGCTGAACACGCCGATGACCTGATCCACCTCCGGAAATCGGTCGAGAAGCGCGTCGCGGTCTCGTTCGGCGAGACATCCCGCCACAATAACTCCTCGAATCTTGCCCCGCTTTTTCAGCTTGAGCATCTCCTCGATGGCCTCGAAGGATTCTTCCCGCGCGGAGCGGAGAAAACCACACGTGTTGACCACGACCACATCGGCCCTTTCAGGGTTCGGTTCAAGCTCCCAGCCGGCATCGCGGAGCAGCCCGAGGATCCGTTCCCCGTCCACGAGGTTTTTCGGGCATCCCAGGGCAATCATGCTGCATTTACCCCGAGGTCCTCCCTGTGATGGCCCGCCGCTCGGCCGAGCCTCCGTCTCAAGCTGTCCCGACGTCGCCAATGGGTTCGGATGAAGAGGAATCTGCGGAAGTGGTTCACTCATGGGAAAAATCTACTTTTTTGGGGCAACAGTTTGCTCACACGTGCGTGAAGACGATCTGATCCGTGCCCGACCGAGCCATCAAACGCGCACCGAATCAGCACAGTTGACGTTTGACTGGCAACTTACGATCAACGGCCGGCCAGAAATTTTGCGTGTGTTACTGGACGCCTTGATGGAAGTGCCCCGCCTCGCTGGGAGCCCCGCCACCCGCCTGCCTTATCATTCCATCCTATGCTATCTGGCAAGAGACTACGAGGCCTGGCGGTAGCCTGACCCATCTTTGCTTTATCCCTGCTACTGGAAACGGGCGCGAACCTGGACACCGGCTTGCGCAGTCTCGCTGGACACGAGAAGCATGCACCTCCATTCCGGAGGGACCTGTTTGTCAGGTCCGCCCATCGGAAGAGACGTTGTGTTTTCCGGTGGCCTTGCACCGCGACTCAGACACGCTACGCACCTACGCACGCTTTCACCATCCCCTTGTGGAAACTCGCACGAGGAACCACGGCCGTGTAGTGGTTTGTCGAGCCGTAAGGGCTAACAACACTCCGAGTCCGGGCTTAACGCCCCGCCGTAAGACCCGCAGACAGGAATTGCCATTTTCGGTTGGAGAAGAACGCTAACGTACGCAGGAGGCCACCCGGCAGCAAGGCGTTGGCTTTGAACAACGGGCGAAGGTAATCGAGAAGGAATGGTGCCAATCTACCGAGGGTTTTCGTGGCCGCCCCCGTCGTGGACATGTCCGTTGTCAGACTCAGCCGCTTGGTAGGAGGAAGCCTTTTTTGATGTCGCCGCTCGGTTCCCCGGACTTGTCCGCGACACGGGTGAAACTCTCTGACAGGTCACTGTGGGAGCCCATCATCTGGCCCCTAGGCTTTTCCCATTCCAGTGTTTGGGTCATTCTCGTCTTCTGTCAGGTTGCCATCCAGAAAAGGAGCCGCCGAGTCTTCTACGCGAATCCCGCCGCCTGCATTCCCCTGGCATCGATTACCTGTTGCCCGGCCACCGCTCGAGTCGGAAAAGAGGATGCCCGGCCCTCCGTTATTTATGCATTGATTTCCTCTCAGTGTCACCTGTGCCTCCTTGCGGACCCACACGCCCGGTCCGTCATTGCGGCTAGACACGTTTACGCTGACGAGGACACTCGCCGCGGAAACGCGTTTCTGTTCAGGTTCGGCCGACTCATAACTGACTAACCCGGTGGAGATCTCGATACCGGGCCCGTGATTTCCAGCCACCGTATTGGCTCTCACCTGAACTGAGGGAAGCTCCCCTAAGTCGATGCCCCCCCGGAGATTTCCAACACACCGGTTGTAAGTGATGGCGACCGTCTCACCTGAGTAACAACCGATCCCATATTCTCCGTTTTGCGAACACGTATTGTCCGTGAGGATCGCATGCTTTGCCGAGGCAATGTTGATCCCGTTTCCTCGATTGAGTGCGCACGCGTTGCGCTGGACGCTTACCCGCGCCGAGTCAAATACGGCAATCCCAGCGTCTTTGTTGCGAAGACAGCGATTATCCACCAATTCGGCTGCGGCATGGAGCCCGACGTAGATCCCCTGTTCCCCGTTTTCCAGAATCTCACAGTTGGCGATGACGGCCTGACTATGTTCGTTAACCACAATCCCGGCAAATTGGTTCCCCTCACAGCGGCAGTTCTCAATCTGTGCGCGACCATGAACGCCTACAGCGATTCCCGTGTCAAGGCCACGAAATACACAGTGGCGGATGATGCCCTCCCCTCGTTCCGTAATGTTGACTCCTTGATCCGCCCCATTCCCCTTGAAGTCACAGCGCTCGGCGAGGAGCTTTCCAGCACGAACCCGCACGATATCGGCAGGCTCCTCTCCTTTATGCTGGAAGGCGAGATTCTCCAGAACCACCTCACCGCAGGCGAGAATTTCCATGCCTACTCGGCAACCATGCACCACAATCCGCGCTGGTTTTTTCCCCTGCCCACAAATGCGGAGCGGTTTCCAGAGGACGAGTGGTTCTCGGAGGTGATAAACGTGTGACGTCAGCCAGAGAGTTCCCCCGGGCTGAAGTCGGGAAAGCTCAACGGTTGTAAGCTCGCGATCTTCGAGGACGAGTTCCGTCACTTTGTGGTGCACGTCTTTCTGACCGGAGGGAACCGAAGACATCTCAAAATAGCGCTGCCGCAAGGCGAGCACCCAATCGAGCGGGCTGAACTGCGGCCGCTCTGCAGGGGACGGAGCAAGAAGGGGTTGCACCAAATCCCGCTCCCATTTTTCCAGCCTTCCGACTTGGACGAGGACCTCGTCCTCTTGCGCGACTTGCGGAGACTCCTGGGCCGCCGGCAGCCATCCCGTGCGAAACATGAGGTAAATCAATCCGAGCGAGTAGAGCTCCGTGGTCGGCGATGGCTTTTCACCCCGTTGGAGTTCCGGCGGGACAAATTCCCAGGAAACGCGCACACGAAAGCGATTCCAAAGATAAAAACGAAGAGGCAGAAGTCCCGTTTCGACGAGGGAGCGAGTCCCTAGGGACTCCAAAAGATGATGGGGCTTGAGGTAACCATGAAAGCTCCCCATACGGCCGACATAATCGAGGGCACTCGCTATATCCGTGAGAGAAGGAAAGAGTTTTTCAGGTGGCGTGGGAACTGGGGAACGTGCCCAACTGCCTAAAAGCACTTCCGAACCCGGCTCTTGGTACCAAAGGACCAGTCGGCCCGAGACGTTCCACCAGTCCACGAGTCGGTTCAGGTGCGGGTGCCAAGCGATCATCGTGAGTTCGTCGAGATAATCATGGAAGCGTTCGAGTTCCGCAGCGTCTAAAAACCAGGGCTCACGGAACACTTTAACCAGCGCAGGAACTCCGGTGTAAGCCACTGCCTGCCAGGTTTCGAAGCACGGTCCCGTCCCTAGCCGTTCCAGGAGAATCATCCCCGTTTGCTCGCGAATCGCAGCCGCTAGCCCCACTGCCATGACGCCCTCCTTCCTTTCTGTCCCATAACCGTCAGAGCGAACTACACTTGAAATTTGTCATAGCACTGAATCGAGTTATCCGCCAAATCAACCATTAGTATAAGCGGTCGCGTTTGAGGAAACGAGCATCCTGAGCTGACGGACATCTGTACAGGCCCATCTTTCTTGCACAAGTCCAGCAATGGTTACGGTGGTCATAAGGGATCACTCGATATAAGTCCGGGCGGGCCGAAACCGACGACCCACGGGGCGGATTTGTGAAGGTGTGCCTCCCCCACCGTGCGGGCTTGCAGAGGCATCAGTTTGGCGAGGACACACCCTTACGGTAGCTTTGCGGTCCGCCTGAGGCAATCTTCATTTGCTTGCGTGGGCACATTACGTTCTTCCGCTTCCACGCCGAAGAATTTTCCTTTGGCTCGCGAATGCTCGAGACGCTCGGTAGCTTAACCCGCGATCCATTCAAAAAATTGGCTGTCCCTCCTTCATGGCTTTGTGAGCCTCGGGGGTGTCTAGAGGTACGCCCGGGTCCTTTTGCTCCGCCAGCCAGCGATCGAGTTCTTTGGCCAGCCGGGCCTTGACCTCGGCGAACTCGGCCCGATCGGCAAGATTGGTCATCTCATAGGGGTCTTCGGAAAGCCGATACAACTCTTCTGCCGGACGCACCATGTAGCGCTTGACCAACCCATAAATCGTGGGATTGTTCCACGAGTGGGCCATCCACGTCGGCCAGTACTTGTTGTGAGGTGTGGCACCGCCGAGCTGACCCATAACGTGTTTCTCGATATACACTTCCTGCGGGGTGAGATTGCGGATGTAGTGCCATTCGCCGTCAGTGACGGAGCGAATGGGGTACGGCGGGCCTTCCGGAAAATTATTGTGGGCAAAATAGGCGTACCGGCGATGTTCGTCTTTCAGGCCCAGCAGCACTTCGCGAAAGCTGGTCCCGTCCAAGGGGCCAAAATCCGCGGGATTGCCGCCCGCAAGCTCAATGAGCGTGGGGGCCACGTCCGCGTACTGCACAAGGGCGGCCGTCCGGCGTCCGGCGGGCACGTGCCCCGGCCATCGCGCGATGAGCGCCGTGTGGACCCCAAGGTTCCAGTTCGTCCATTTGCAACCGGGGAATTGGGCCCCCTGCTCCGAGGTGAACAGCACGAGCGTCGAATCGCGGAGCCCTGCTTCATCCAGCACCCGCAGGATATCTCCCACCTGACCGTCCATGTAGGTGATCTCTGCCAGATACGCGGCAAAGTCTTCCCGCGTTTTCGGTGTGTCCGCGATGTGAGGCGGCAGCTTGAGGTTCCGCACCGGGTAGCGGGAACGATCTCCCATCACCCAGGGAACGTGCGGCTCCACCAACGCCACAATCAGGCAGAAGGGTTGATCGTTCTTCCGCGTCATGAATTCTCGAATCCCCTGGACATTGTGCGGAGGCGTAGGGTCGGCGGTGCAATTCGGGCAAAATCCCGGGACGTCTTCGAATGGAAAAACCGTTTTCGGTTCGACATGGACCTTCCCCGCCAGCCCCGTCCTGTAGCCCAGCGCGGAAAGGTAATGGGCCAGACTGCGAATCCCCGGCCGCGACGCCGAGTGATTCCAGCAACACCCGTTCCGCATCGGATAAAGGCCGGTGTAGAGTTCGGCCCGGCAGGGCTGACACATCGCCATGCTCAAATACGCCCGATCAAAGACCAATCCCTCCCGAGCAAGCCGATCAATGTTGGGGGTGAAAGCGTTTTTCCCGCCGTACACGGGTAAATCGTTGTAGGTGCAGTCATCCGCCATGATGATGAGGAAATTGGGCCGCTGCGACGGTTCCGCCGCTCTCGACGCTAGGCCCCACAAGCCCGCACCCAAACACACAAGCCACATCACACCCGCACGCATGATCACACCTCCCCACACTCAAAGACCAAAAAAACTGCAACCACCACCCACGGCCGAACAGGGCCAATCACCCGCCCAGCGCCCAGCCCGTGCGACATTACAACCCCGCCAGAAAGACTTGGGGAAAAGCCTTGCGATCTGTGCCGCCAGGCCGAGGCGCGCTCATTGTAACATACCCAAAACGTCGCCGCTTCCGGGCCGCGGGCCTCATCCATTCCGACTCTTCTCATAACCTATGAGATGCTTGAGAGGCTGCAGCGCAAGCTGTCGCCGGGGTGCTTCATGAATCGCCCTTATCGGCGAACCCCAGAGCGGCGCTTGTCGCGCCCGGTGAAGGGGAATGGGTCATCAATCCGTATCCATCGGACCCGACAAGCAGGTCCCTCCGTATGGGGTAGGGGCAATTCATGAATTGCCCCTACCGAAGCGCGAGTCAATTGGGGTGGATCATCCAAGGTTGAGAAGCGGACCTGACGAGCAGGTCCCTCCGAGAAATCGTTCGGAGGGGCACGCTTGTCGTGCCCGCGGAACGAAATGGATTATCAACGCTCGAAAAAAACGGACCTGACAAGCGGGTCCCTCCAATTGTGCGGACCTCCATTGTGTGGATTGGAGGGTCGAATTCCACCGCGACCGGTTATCGTCTTTCCATGCGGGCCCACGACAAGGTTGTGAAGGCTAAAGCCTTCACCGAAAAGCGGCGATGAATCGCCGCACTCCATGGGCTTTAGCCCCGCTTTCGGCGCGGGACTTCAGTCCCCGCCGAAAGGCAATGGACCATCCAACGTCAAACGGCGGACCTGACAAGCAGGTCCCTCCGAGGGGAAACGGACCTGACAGGCAGGTCTCTCCGAACATGTGGACCTGACAGGCAGGTCCCTCCGAGGTATGCTCTGCCGGGAAAGGCTGGGAATGAGGTCAACAATGCCCCCGATTAAGCGGCGGGTCATATAATCGAAAGTATGAGCGCGATTGAAATCTGTAATCTGTCGAAGACCTACCGAGTCAGCCGAAAGAAAGAAGGCCTTTGGGCGGCCGTCCGGGGGCTGTTGCGCCCAGAGTACGAGGTGATTCACGCCGTCCGATCCATCAGTCTGACGGTGGAACGGGGCGAATTCGTTGCCTTTCTCGGCCCTAATGGTGCGGGGAAGACGACCACCCTCAAGCTGCTATCGGGAATCATCACCCCCACCGCGGGAACGGCCACCGTGCTCGGCCATGTGCCATGGAAGCGGGAAAACTCCTACCGACGACGATTCGCCCTCGTGATGGGTCAGAAAAATCAGCTTTGGTGGGACCTCCCGGCTGCCGAGTCGTTCCGCCTGCATCAGCAAATCTACCAGATTCCACCCGACCAATTCACCCGCACCCGTGATGAATTGACGGAAATGCTGGGCGTTCGGCATCTCATTCACCGCCCGGTGCGGGAGCTGTCACTGGGCGAACGCATGAAGATGGAACTCATTGCGGCTCTCCTGCACTCGCCCGAAGTTTTGTTCCTGGATGAACCGACCATTGGGCTCGACGTGGTGGCCCAGTACACTATCCAGCAGTTTCTCCGAGAGTACCAGGCCAAGAAGAAAACCACCGTCATCCTGACCAGCCACTACATGAAGGATGTGGCGGCCCTGTGCCGAAGGGTCGTCGTTATCTTCGATGGTCGCATCATTTACGATGGCTCGCTGAGCAGCCTGGTCGATCATCTCGGGGCGTACAAAATCATCACAATCCGCTTTGCCAACGGAACGCCCGCCGGCGATCTTGGTCGCTTCGGCCAGGTGATCCTCAGGGAGCCGCCGCGGATCAAGCTTCGGGTACCACGGACGGAGGCCACGGAAATCGTGCGCGCCATCCTGGCGCAGTACACTGCTGAAGACGTCAGCGTCGAGGACCCGCCCCTGGAGGAACTGATCGCCACGTTGTTCACCTCCGCCCATCGTACGGGAGAAGAATCCCTCGTACCTTCCCCTTTACATTCCCTGGATGAGTAGCCGTCAATCGCGACTTAACCACACCAGGTGAGGATCATCCATTAGGTCATCGATGAGCACAGTTCCTTTCGACATCAACACTTTCTCCCGGCGAATTCTCGGTCGATGTCGCCTCTGGGGGACCATTCTCCGCATCAGCATTCAGGAGCGGATTGTCTACCGCGGCGACTTCATGCTGGGCACGCTCATGCGTTTTCTCCCCATCGTCACACAAATGTTTCTCTGGGCGGCCGTCTTCGCGGCAGTACCGGGCAATTCTGGCGGGGAAACGCGCATCGTGGGTTACCGCTACCAGGATATGGTGGCCTACTACCTCCTGACGATGCTCAGCCGCGCGTTCTCCAGCATGCCGGGCCTGGCCTCCGGCATCACTCGCGAAATTCGTGAAGGCGGCATCAAAAAGTTTCTTATTCAGCCAATTGGGCTGCTGGAATTTTTATTTTTCTATCGGGTTGCGCACAAACTCGTTTATTACAGCATTGCCGCGGTGCCATTTGCCATTGTCTTTTATCTCTGTCGCGGATTTTTTCTCCATACGCCCCACGGCTGGGAATGGGCCGCCTATGTTGCCTCTTTGATAATGGCCTTTCTTCTGGGATTTTTCCTAGAAGCCACCATCGGCCTCTTGGGATTCTGGTTTCTGGAAGTAAGCTCCCTTTTATTCATTTATATGCTTTTGAGTTTTTTCTTTTCCGGGCACATGTTTCCCATTGACATGCTGCCACAACCGTTTTACACCATCGTGCGGATGATACCGCTGCAGTACCTCGCTTATTTTCCGAGTGCCGTGTTTCTGGGAAAGGTACGGGGTGAAGAACTGGTGATGGGACTGCTGATTCAGGCGGCCTGGGTGGTCACCTTTATGGTGCTCGCCAAGCTGACCCTTCAACGTGGCCTGAAGCGGTACAGCGGCTTCGGAGGTTGACCGTGATTCCGTTGCGACAGTATCTACTCGTGTTTGGCACATTTGCCCGCAACAGTCTTATTCGGGACATGACTTTCCGGGCTAATTTTATCATCGAATTTCTTTCTTCCCTTTCCTGGGTGTTTATGAACCTGGGTTTTTATATCCTCATCTTTCGATATACGCCGTCCCTGGGCGTCGGGACCGGCTGGGGCAAATATGAGTTTTTTGCCTTCACCGGCACGGGCCTGATGATCAACAGCCTGGCCGCCATGCTTTTCATGACAAACGCCGATAATTTCGGCAATTTTGTCCGCCAGGGGAACCTGGATTTTCTTCTCCTCAAACCGATCGACACGCAGTTTATTGTGTCGCTTCAAAGAGTCGAATGGTCTTCGTCGGGAAATTTTCTCGTCGGGCTGTTTTTGCTGCTTTATTCGCTGAGGCAGATGAATTATGTGCCTTCGGCCATCACAACAGCCCTCTATATCGTGTATATAATCTGCGGCTTGCTGATACTGTATTCGCTGATGTTTATGATGGCGTCCACCAGTGTGTGGCTCGGGCGAAATGAAACGCTCTTCGATTTCTGGTTCTACATTGTCAACTTTGCGCGGTATCCCATGGAGATTTATGAAGGTCGTTTCGGCCGACCTTTCCGCTGGTTTTTCACATTTATCATTCCCGTTCTTGTGGCGGTGAACGTCCCGGCTCGCTTCATTGCCCGGCCCCTCAAACCGCAAACAGCCCAGGACTGGGCACTGGCGGGATTTACGATTGTGGCCACCGTCGCGATGCTTGTGCTCTGTCGGTTGGTCTTTCTTGCCGCACTCCGCAGCTATCGGAGCGCAAGCAGTTAGATGGAATCAGATCTGATACCCAAGACGCGGCAGAAAACTAATTGGCGCCAGCCATTGGGGAAGCGTGGAGCGGTGAGACCAGTCAGCAAAGCCCGGTGGTAGCGGGCAGGTAGCTTTTTCCGTTTCCACCGCGTGCGATACTGTTGTATTGCGCGGCTTCAGGAGCGGGTAGAATAGCTCGTTCGGTCATTGACAGCATTGATGGGCATGTGAGGAACGCTGATAAGGACATCCCAACGTATGAAACTGGCCTACAGCAGTAACGCTTACACACGATTTTCTTTCGCGGAGACGGCTGCCCGCATCGCCTCCCTGGGATACGAGGGGCTGGAGCTTCTTGCGGATGTTCCCCACGCCTGGCCCCTCAGCCTGCTCCCGGCGGATGTGGATCGGTTGCGGAGCATTCTCGAAGAGCATCGCCTGCAAATTTCCAATATCAACGCGTTCATGATGCGGGGTGTCAGCGATGTCCGGCAACCGTACTGGCATCCGTCGTGGATCGAGCCGGAGCCGTTTTATCGGGCGATTCGGCGAGACCACACCCTCCGGGCGCTTCACCTGGCTGCTGATCTGGGGGCACCGGGAATTCAGACGGAGCCGGGAGGCCCCCTGCCCCCGGGAATGACCCGCCGCCATGCCCTGCGGATTTTTTACGATGAACTCATGCCCTGTGTCGAGCTTGCAGAAAAGCTCGGCGTCAATTTACTCATCGAGCCGGAACCGGGACTGCTGATCGAACGATTCGAGCAGTTCCTTGAGTTCATCTCGTGGATTGACTCGCCGGCTGTGGGACTGAATTTTGACATCGGCCATGCGTTTTGCGTGGGTGAAGACCCGCAAGACTGGGTGGAAACCATGGCCCGGTGGACCCGACACTACCACATCGAAGACATTTCCGCGGAACGAGTGCATCACCACCTGGTGCCAGGCGAGGGCGCCATCGACTTTTCGGCAGTGATTTCAGCCATCAAACGGACCGGCTACGATGGCTGGATCACGGTGGAACTCTATCCCTACATCGACAATCCCGACGAGGCAGGCCGACGTGCAAGGGAGGTTTTGCTGCCTCTTGTTGTGGGCGACCCAGCCGGTGGACATGCCGCTGAAGAAACCTCGCAGAACCCGGGCAACCAAGGGAGGCCGTAATAGGTGACCCGCATCAGACAGTCTGCTGGGCAAGCAACGCGAGATCGCCGATTTGTGGGGCCGGCCGAGTCCTTTCGGGCGTACTGTCAACTTATTCGGTTACCCAACCTGTTTACCGCCGCGGCCGACGTGCTGGCAGGCTTTTTCCTGTGTCATTCCCCCATCACGCCAGAAAGCCTGTCGTTACTCTGGCCGCTTGTGTTCGCGGGGGTGACTTTTTATGCCGCCGGTGTGGTTCTCAACGATTGGGTCGATCGAGAGATTGATGCCCGGGAACGGCCCCAGCGTCCCATTCCCTCGGGACTCGTCCCCGCCTCGATGGCCTTCTGGTTGGGATGGGGATTCTTGATGGTGGGGGTAGTGCTCAGCGGCTATGTGGCCTGGCGTGCGGGAACGGTGCGACCGATCCTCGTGGCCCTTTTTCTGGCTGCGGCCATTGTCGTCTACAACTTCGTGATGAAAAAAACTTTTTTGGGCCCTGCCGTGATGGGGACGTGTCGCGGGATTAACTTCGTCCTTGGCACCACGCTGTCACCGTGGAACTGGGCGTGGCTGCCGTTGCCGGTGGGAATGGCGGTTTATGTCGCGGGAATTACAGCGTTTGCCCGAACCGAGGCCGACACCCCCCACCGTGGCTGGCTCGCCGGCGGGCTGGCGACGATGATGGCAGGTCTTGCCATAATCACCGGATACGCGGTCACAGCGGAGCGATTTGTGATCGATTCCTGGCGGTGGTACGCCCTCCTGGGCATCCTGGCCGGCTGGATGCTGTTGCGTGGGATATGGGTCCTTGCGGCACCGTCACCGGCGCGGGTACAGCGGCTCGTCACCCAGGCCGTCATGGGGATTATCATTCTGGATGCGGCCGTGGTGTTCACAGCCCATGGTCCGCTGGGTGCCCTGCCCGTGCTGGCCCTGATTCTTCCGGTTACCTGGGCCGGTCGCTGGATTGCTAGCACCTAATCCAACTCTTAGTCGCGTTGTACGGATGAGAGGAAAAGCCCGCCATGTACCTGGGTTACAACACCAACGGTCTTGTCCATCACGAGCCGGTGACGGCCATCCGCGGATTGGCGGAAATTGGATACCGTGGTGTGGCCCTGACCATTGATCACTACCTCCTTTCGCCATCGAATCCCCACTGGCAACGGCAACTGCACGAGATTCGCGATGTCCTCGATCGGCTGGAGATGCGGTGCGTTATCGAAACCGGGGCGCGCTATCTCCTCGACCCCTGGCGGAAGCATGAGCCAAGTCTCATCTCGCCCACTCCAGCGGAACGACAGCGGCGGATGCAGTTTTATCGCCACGCCCTTTGCTGCGCTGTGGCGCTGAACGCCGATTGTCTATCAATTTGGTCGGGTATCAGGCACTCGGAAGTCGCGGAGAATGATGCGTGGAGTTGGCTCACAGAGGGCCTGAAACGTCTCTGCGACGAGGCGGCCGCATTCGGTATGCCGATTGGTTTGGAGCCCGAACCGGGAATGTTTGTTGACACCGTCCAACGATTCGACGAACTCCGCGAGCGCTCGCCCGACATAGGATGTCGGCTCACTCTCGATGTGGGTCACGTCATTTGCCAGCAGGAGGGAAAGCTGAGCGACATCATCACGCTCCACGGTTCGCTCCTGGTCAATGTGCATATCGAAGACATGCGTCGCGGCCTTCACGAACATCTCATGTTCGGCGAGGGAGAGCTGGACATAGCGGAGGTGTTCACAGCCCTCCGTCAGGTTCGTTACGGCAAGGGAGTTTATGTGGAGCTGAGTCGCCACAGCCATCTGGGGTTCGACGCGGCGCGGCGGGCCTACGAAGCGTTGCGGCCGTTTGTCGAACAAGCGGGCTGACCCCCGATCCATCCCCACTTTTGCAAAAAACCTACGGTACGCCGCGGGCACGGTGCGCCGTAGGGGCGATTCATGAATTCCCCCGACCGGAACGCGATGGATTGGAGTCGGAGGGACCCGCTTGTCGGGTCCGATGAATTGGGGTGGAGCATCCAAGGTTCACAAGCGGACGTGACAAGCACGTCCCTCCGAAGCAGTCCCGCCGCGAAGGGTTTTCCGAAAAATCGGAGGGGCACGCTTGTCGTGCCCGGTGAAGGGGAATGGGTCATCAATTGGTATCGATCGGACCCGACAAGCGGGTCCCTCAGTATTGGGTAGGGGCAATTCATGAATTGCCCCTACTGAAGCGCGATGCATTTGCCACGCCTCAAAGTGTTCCAAGGGCGATTGATGAATCGGCCCGACCGGTCATCGTCTTGCGATCCGGGCCGATGGCAAGGTTGTGAAGGCTAAAGCCTTCACCGAAAAGCGGCGATGAATCGCCGCACTCCATGGAGTGCGGGGCTTTAGCCCCGCTTTCGGCGCGGGACTTCAGTCCCCGCCGAAAGGCAATGGATGATTGAACGTTAAACGGCGGACCGAAACGCGAGCAAATTGGGGTGGTTCGTCTAAGGCGGACAAGCGGACCTGACAAGCAGGTCCCTCCGAGAAATCGTTCGGAGGGGCACGCTTGTCGTGCCCGATGAAGCGGGATGGATCATCAATCGGTATTCATCGGACCCGACAAGCGAGTCCCTCCGTATTGGGTAGGGGCAATTCATGAATTGCCCCTACCGAAGCGCGAGTGAATTGGGGTGGATCATCCAAGGTTGAAAAACGGACCTGACGAGCAGGTCCCTCCGAATGAAGACCTCACAGGCAGGTCGCTCTGGGTTGAATGTTGGTCCACGATCACCCGTGTGGACGCTCGCGTCCCCATCGGCACAGGAAAGGTGGAAATGAGTCAGCAATTGTCGGGATCCCCCGTGTGTGATAAAAATTGCAGATTCAGAGAACAAGTTGTGCAGCCAAGCAGCGCAAGGACAATTGACACAGTGAGATACACCCGATGAGTACTGCCAAACTCGACGACTATGTCGTGCTTCTGTCGGTGCCCCATCTGCGGGAAAAAGATGTCGCCCGGATGCAAAACCTTCAGGAGATGACGGCGGGCGGGGAGATCGTGGACCTGGTCCCCAGCTTTCCCGCGGTCACCTGTCCCGTGCAAGCGAATATGACCACCGGCCGGCTTCCCGATAAACACGGGGTGATCGCCAACGGCTTTTACTGGCGGGATCGCGATGAAGTGGAAATGTGGACGTCTCCCAATGACTGCATTGAGGCACCGCAATTGTGGGACTTTCTCTATCATCATGAGCGTGGTCTGGTGAGCGCGGCCTGGTTTCCTCTCCATTCCAAAGAGTGTGGGGCCGAGTACATCTGCACGCCGGCACCGATCCACAATCCCGACGGCACCGAGACCCTCTGGTGTTACACACGCCCGGAGGACCTCTATCTGAAACTGCGGGAGGCCCTGGGGGATTTCCCCCTGCATCGCTTTTGGGGACCGCTGGCCAACATCGAGAGTACGCGCTGGATCGTGGAATCCGCCATCCTGCTTGCGCAGGAATATCGGCCAAACTTTTTCTACATCTATCTTCCTCATCTGGACTACGCGGCACAGCGGGATGGCCCGGAGAGTGCCGCCGCGATGAAAGCCGTCCAGGAACTGGACGAAGTCCTCGGCCGATTGATGACCGGTCTCCGCGACGCCTACGATGGAGACCCTCTCTGGCTGGTTGCCGGAGAATACGTCATCACTCCCGTGGAACGGGTTGTGTATCCCAACCGGATTCTCCGGGAAGCCGGCCTGCTGAAGGTGCGTGAAGAAAAAGACGGGGAGTACCTTGACACCGAAAACAGTGCGGCCTGGGCCCTGGCCGATCACCAGGTGGCGCATATCTACGTAAAAGATGCCGAGCCTGACGTGATTGAAAGAGTGGTAGGGCTTTTCCGAGGTCTTCCCGGCGTGGACGAGGTAACGGCCCTGGAAGAACGATCGCGGTACCACCTCAACCATCCGCGGAGCGGAGAGGTCATTCTCAGTGCGCAGCCGGATGCGTGGTTCGCGTACTACTACTGGCTGGAGGATCACCTGGCACCCCCATTCGCCAGGAAGGTGGACATCCACCGCAAACCTGGGTATGATCCCGTCGAACTGTTTTTTGATCCCAACACCCGGGGTATTCCCCTGAAGGCGGAACTGGTTCAGGGATCGCACGGTGCGCCCGTTCGCGATAAGTCCCAGCGGACGGTGCTGATAAGCTCCCACCCGGGAATACTGCCGCCGGAGCCTGCCCGGGATACCGACGTGTTCCACGTGGTGTTAAAACATTTTGGCATGCGATTGACGACGTTCGATTGATCCCATCGTTCGTGCGTCCAGAAAATCGTGGCCTGCCGTAACGCGAGTTGTTGCAGGTACGGTCTTCCGTTTAGACAAGAATGCTGCGTTGCCCTCTGTGAGATCGCCAGTCCACGTCCTCGCCATTAAAACTGCCAAGTGTTGAGAACCTTCACGAGATGTTGGCGGTGGAACGCGCGGAATGCCCACCACGCGGCAGAGATACGTCATTCGGTCGTTGAGCCCATGAGTGGGGAGGAAAAGCCATGATCCGATTCAACGCAATTCATCCGGAAACCGGGCGGCGGTCTTTTTCGTGGAAAGTAGGGCGAAGGAATTTCCCCGGTGACACAATCTACATTTTCATTGTGGGGACCTTGCTCGTTGCTACCGCCTCGACTGCCCGCGGGGAGCCGGTCGACGGGGGTGTGCCGGCTGAGCGGGTGCAATTCTGGGCGCAATATCTTCCTAAAGAACCCCGCGGCGTGGGAAGGCCGGCATCCGACCGCACCGTATGGGAATCCCTCGCGAAACATGAGGACTTCTCTCAAGTCATGGGCACGGCGGAAAGAGAATTGCGGACGCCCATCCCCGATCTGCCTGACGATCTTTATCTCGATTTTTCCCTTACTGGCAATCGCCGTCGCTACGAGGGACCCTACAGCGCGCGGCGATCCCGACTGGGAACCCTCGCAGCGGCGGAGTGCCTGGAAAATCGCGGTCGATTTATCCCTGAGATCGAGAAGCTCATCGCAGCGCTGGCCGCGGAGAAGACATGGGTCATGCCCGCCCACGATGGCCGACTGGACAACTTCTATGGACGGACGGTGGAAATCGACCTCGGGTCGTCGGGCACGGCATGGAATCTGGCCACCGTCGATTTTTGGCTGGCGGACAAACTTTCCCCCGAGACCCGGCAACTCATTGCGAGAGAACTCGAACGGCGGATTTTCGCCCCGTTTGAGAAGGCGGTGAACACGGGCAATCCCCGTTTGTGGTGGCTCACAGGAACCAACAACTGGAACGTCGTGTGTCTGGCCAACGTGGTTGGAGCGGCTTTGGAAAATATCCGCGATCCCCAGCGTCGGGCGTTCTTTGTCGCCGCCGCTGAAAAGTACATCCGATACTTTTTGAAAGGTTTCACCGACGACGGTTACTGCTCGGAAGGCATTGGATACTGGAACTACGGCTTCGGCCATTTCACCCTGCTTGGTGAAACGCTCTACCAGGCCACTGGCGGTCATCTCGATCTCTTCGCTGATCCCAGGATTGTGCCCATCGCTCTGTTTGGATTCCGGATGGAGATTGCGCCGGGGCTGTATCCGGCATTCGCCGACTGCCACTTCGGGGCGCGTCCCGATCCTGTGCTGATGGCTTACCTGAGCCGGCGATACCAGCTCGGCCTGTTAGAACTGGAACGCCAATATGTGGGACCGGGTGCGGGCTTCAGCAGCTTTTTGCCGGAAGTGGCCGTCTTTGCGATGCCCAATTCGCTGCAAGAGCGGCCGACAACAGCCGAAGCTCCTCGGCGGCACGAACTGCGGGACTGGTTCCCCGATGCGGGAATCCTTATTGCCCGTCCGGCCGACCTTTCCCCCGACAAGCTGGCCGTCGCGCTGAAAGGTGGTCATAACGCAGAGCATCACAATCACAACGACGTGGGCAGTTTTGTGGTGACACTGGCCGGAGGTGTGCCGCTCGTCGATCCCGGGGCTGAGGTTTACACGGCGAGAACCTTCAGCAGTCGACGTTACGAGAGTAAAGTCCTTAACTCCTACGGTCACCCTGTCCCCGTGGTGGCAGGGCAGCTTCAACGTCCTGGTAGCGATGCCCGGGCGAAAATTCTTGAAACGCAGTTCACAGAACAGCGGGACGTTCTGAAAATGGATATCTCTTCGGCGTATGCCGTCAAAGAGCTGGAACGACTGGTGCGCACCTTCACCTATGAGCGAACAGGCCGGGGGCGTCTCACGGTCCGGGACGAGGTCGCTTTTGGCTCGCCGCAGGAATTTGAAGAGGCGGTCATCACCTACTCGCCCTGGAAGCGGACGGATCAGGGCTGGATCGTCGGTGAAGGCCGCCAGGCAGTTCGCGTTCAGATCCTGCCCTCCTCGGGAGAGCTCCTCTGGCAGGAAGAGGAAATCGACGAGGATGTCACTTATCGGAAGAAGCCGGTTCGGCTCGCCGGGAAACTGAAAGAACCAGTGAAAGAACTATCCGTGGAAATAGTCATCGAGCCTGTGGAGAATGAGTGAGAATGCCGTATCCCGCCCCACGATCTGGGGCCACGCGACAGAGTTTCTGAACGGCCTTTTTGCCGGTCGCCAGGTCATTCTCCTGATGGTGTTGGGCATTCTGCCCGGCTTTGCTTTTGCCGAAGAGATGCGACCTCTCCGCTGGGCAGCGGATGCCGAAGGAGGGGCACCCTACATTTTCCAGGACCCCGCCGATCCGCATCGGGTCATTGGGTTTGAGGTGGACCTGGCCGAGGCCCTAGCCAAACGTCTGGGACGGCCGATCGAATGGGTCCAGTACGATTTCATGAGCCTCGTGGCGGGGCTTCAGCGGGGCGATTTCGACTTTGCCATGAATGGCCTGGAAGTCACGCCCGATCGGGCAAAGGTGGTGCGATTTTCGCGACCGTATTATGTATACACGCTCCAGCTTGTCGTTCGCAAAGACGAAACGCGTTTTCAAAATTTGGAGGAATTACTGGCCTTGGGGGGCACGGTGGGCACCCTGGAAGAAACCGCCGCTCAGCGACTCCTCGAAGAGATGGGCTTTTCCCCCAAGCTCTACGGCAACCAGACGGAACCCTATCTGGATCTTGAACTCGGGCGGATCGACGCCGTTCTCATGGATCTGCCGATCGCCGTGTACTTCGCCAAACCCAATCCCAAGCTGAAATTCCTCGGTGAGCCCATGGGCGAGGGATATTATGCCATCGCCTTTCGGCAAGAAGACGAGGCGCTGGCCGCCGAGGTGGATCGCGCCCTGGACAGTTTGATTGCCGACGGAACACTCCGCAAGATCTACGAAAAATGGGGCCTTTGGAACGAAGCTCAGGAAAAACTGACTCGTGCCGAGCTGACCGATGTCCTGGCGGAGGCCCGGCGACGCTGGACATTCCGTACCTATTTTCCCCTGCTCCTGCAGGGGGCGGGGGTCACCACCTACCTGTCAGTGACCAGCATGGCAGTCGCGATTGTGTTGGGGCTGCCCATCGCGCTGGCCCGGCTGTTCGGACCATGGCCCCTCCGCTGGGCAGCCGTTGCCTACGTGGAATTCTTTCGCGGAATCCCGGTGCTATTACTGCTGTTTTTTCTGTACTACGGACTCCCCACCGTGGCTGAGGCGTATGGCCTGCCGGTTTCGCTGCGGCTTTCGCCGATGGCGGCCGCGATTCTGGGCTTTGGGCTCAATTACGCCGCCTACGAGGCCGAGATCTATCGGGCAGGGATTCGGGCCATTCCCGCAGGACAGTGGGAAGCCGCAGCGTCGCTGGGGATGGGCCGTATCCTCACATTTCGGCGAATCATCCTCCCTCAGGCTATTCGAACCATCCTTCCGCCCATGACGAACGACTTTATCGCCCTCTTCAAAGACACCAGCATCGTCAGCATTGTGGCGGTTGTGGAATTGACCAAGCAGTATCAAATTTTGGCCAAGTCCAGCCTAAAATATCTTGAGATTGGTTTTGTAACGGCGATGCTTTACCTGATTTTGGCGGTGCCCCTGGGTGCTTTATCCCGACACTTGGAAAAACGCTGGGGAAAAGGACAGTGAACCGAGAGGAATTCCAAGTCCAGGTGGAAGGTCTGTGGAAACGCTTCGGTCACCGCGTGGTGCTCCGTAACGTGAGTTTTCACGTCGCCCGCGGTGAGACGGTGGCCATCATTGGACCGAGCGGAGCGGGGAAATCGACCCTTCTCCGCTGCCTGAATGGGCTGTGCCCGTTTGATGCGGGCATCGTGCGGATTGGCCCCCATGTGCTGCGACCCGGGAAGCGGCCAGCACCATTCGCCACCCTTCGCCTCATCCGCCAGCGGCTGGGCATGATTTTCCAGGACTTTCAGCTTTTTCCTCATCTGACGGCCCTTCAGAACATCATCGAAGCCCCCGTCCATGTCAATCGAATGCCCCGCAAGGAAGCAGAACATCGGGCCATGGCACTTCTAGCCCGGGTGGGCATGGCAGATCGCGGCGATGCTTACCCGCGGGAACTCTCCGGAGGCCAGAAACAGCGGGTGGCAATTGCCCGCGCGCTGGCGATGGAGCCTTTCGGCCTGCTGTGTGACGAGATCACGAGCGCCCTTGACCCGGAATTGAAGGCCGAAGTTCTCGCCGTTCTCGAAGATCTGCGCCGCGATGGAATGACGCTCATCCTCGTCACGCATGAGCTGGGCTTTGCTCAGCGGGTCGCCGATCGTGTTATCGTCCTTGCCGACGGGGAAATCATTGAAGATGGACCGCCTCATGAGGTTTTCGCTGCGCCGGAACATCCTCGCACGTTACGATTCCTGGAACAGGTAGCCCTTTGATATCCCATTGAGGTGAGTATGCCGCGGAATTCGACACGCGCCGTCCGGGTAGGTACCGTCATGTTCGGCGGAGGACACCCGATCGTCGTCCAAAGCATGTGCGCCACTAAAACGCAGGACGTGGTCGCCACCGCTGCCCAGGCCGAACAGCTCCGCCAGGCTGGTGCCGGCATTGTTCGCATCGCTGTGGACAGCCACAAAGATGCGGAAGCCCTGCGGGAAATCCGCCAGCGGACCGAGGCCAATCTGTCGGTCGATCTGCAGGAAAACTATCGGCTGGTCACGGAAGTCGCTCCGTTTGTCAACAAGGTTCGCTACAATCCGGGGCATCTTTACCACCACCAACCCCAGGTGCCGTGGCAGGATAAGGTGCGGTTCATTGCAGAGGTGGCCGCCAGGTACGAGTGTGCACTGCGGGTGGGTGTTAATTGCGGTTCCGTCGATCCGGCCAAGCGGGACAAATTCCCACCCGAGGACAAGATATCGCCGATGCTGGAATCGGCCCTCGAGCACTGCGAACTGCTCGACCGCCTGGGATTCACGCAGTACTGCGTATCGCTGAAGGATTCTGATCCCCGGCTGGTCGTGGAATTGAACCAGCGTTTTGCAGCCGCCCGCCCCGACGTGCCACTGCATCTGGGCGTGACCGAAGCGGGAATGCCGCCGGAGGGAATCCTCAAAACCCGGGCAGCGCTCGTCCCGCTGCTGGCTTCTGGAATCGGTGACACGATCCGCGTGTCGCTCACACTGCCCAACGAAAGAAAACACGAAGAAGTTCTTGCCGGCCTGCAAATCGTGGAGGACGTGTCGGCAGGTCGGGTGACGGTGGAACCCTGGATCCCCGGCCGACTCAATATCGTGAGCTGTCCGAGCTGTTCCCGTGTGGAGAACGCTGCTTTCGTGGAGCTTGCCGAGAAGGTGCGGGAACTCACCTCCTACGCGGCAGATTGCCCCATTACCATCGCCGTGATGGGTTGCCGTGTGAACGGGCCGGGCGAGACGGATGACGCCGATCTGGGGCTGTGGTGCGGTCCGAAGTATGTCAACCTCAAGCGGGGGCCAGTCAGCCTGGGCAGCTTCACTTACGACGAGATTCTGCCGCGGTTGAAACAGGAGTTGGACGCCCTCATCGCCGAGCGAATGGGAGTATCCTCCGGCGGGGTGATGACACCAGCGGAGGGGTCTGAAAAATCCCCACTTTTGTAAACACCGCGAAATGCGCGCGCAAGGTGTCGGTGGGGCACGCTTGTCGTGGCCGGGGCGACTCCACATATGGAGTGCGGGGCTTTAGCCCCGCTTTCCGCGCGGGACTTCAGTCCCCGCCCAAAGGCAATGGATGATCCAATGTCAAACGACGGACCCGACAAGCGGGTCCCTCCGAAAGGTCGGAGGGGCACGCTCGTCGTGCCCACAGAATGAAATGGGTCATCAATCGGTGTTCATCGGACCCGACAGGCACGTCCCTCCGACCTGGTAGGGGCAATTCATGAATTGCCCCTACCAATGCGCGTGTGAATTGGGATGGATCATCCAACGTTGGTAAACGGACCTGACGAGCAGGTCCCTCCGGGGGATATTTCGGAGGGGCACGCTCGTCGTGCCCACAGAATGAAATGGGTCATCAATCGGTGTTCATCGGACCTGACAGGCACGTCCCTCCGACCTGGTAGGGGCAATTCATGAATTGCCCTTACCGGTAAACGCTGAGAAGCTTGTTACAAGCTGGGACAGTCTGCGACTGGTCAATCGGTCATGCAAGAGGATGGTGGTCCGCGTGAAGTGAGCACTGAGGCTGCTGAAACGACAATCTGAGCCGTTGTTTACCTGCCACTACCATCATCTTCACTCTGAAACACCGCCTCTTCCTGCCTTGCTGCCTCGAGGAATAACTTCATCCTTTCTCTGTGAGTCTTATTAGTTTGTCCAGTTTCAATTTCTTGGCACTCCGTCGCCAAGATCGTTTGCAACGCAAACGGATCTCTTCATCGCAGCGTTTGATTGCAGTATCGAGTCAAACAGAAAAACCGCCTGAAACGATTGAGCGTCTCAGGCGCGTCTGCGTATGCACTCGATCGAGAGAGCGGTCAGTCTTCGAGATTGAACTGGAACTCGTTGACTTTGCCGTCTTCGATTTTGACTTTCAATGGCGTCGAGGACGGAAACCTGTACTTTTCGGGGAGAAGGTGTTTCGTCGTCATTACATCTTCCATGCCGCCTTCCGGTTTAGGAACTTTCTCTCCTGTGGGGACCATTTCCGTCTTGGTGATCATGACCAAATATTCACCGGGCACAGCACCAGGTTTCCCCTGCGCCGTCTGAAGCGTGAACTTCCCGGCGGCATCGGTCAGCGCCATGGCGGCCACTCCCTGTCCTTGGGTGGTCGGGCTAAACATTACGTTGGCTCCTTCGACGGGTTGGCCTTTGTAGGTGACCACCCCCATCACCTGAACGGTTTTCGGTCCAGTTTGCCCACACCCAGAAACCCAAACCGAAAAGAACGATACCAAGCAAAGAATCACCACCAGTTGAGCGTGTCTGATGTTCATAGGAATCATCCTGCTTTCGAAAACCGACTTCCTTAGAATCGTCGGGAACCTTTGACCCGAACCGCCGCAATAACTTCCGTCACAGCGAGGCCGTGTCGTTGGAAGCGCGGGTGCCAAGGGCACCCCATACACCGTAGATCGAAGGCCCCGTGTATTGGTGTGGTTCATTGGGATTTGGCGCGGGCAGCGTTTTTGTTGGGTCTCCAGCGTCAATCGTCTCGCTGATGAAGCGAACTGAACCATCGACGAACGCCACATTCACCCCGCCCGGATGATAACTTGAGGCCGTAATGAGTGCTTCGCGCTCCGGACCACAGGACACCGTATTGGGTGGCAAGCAGGTGAAAAACACGCCATACCAGTTACGGGAATCAGCCCAGCGACGAGCTTTTGCCGAGGACGTACCACCGGAAATCGTGTTTTGGGCGGTTCGCAGAGTCAAACATACGGCTGGTGCCTGCCGAACCGGATTCACACTCGTCCCGATACCCGACTTAATGTTCACATCACCCGCCAGCGAGTCCGCGTTCCCTGCACAGGTTTCTGAGAGGAACACCGTATTACTGGTTCCGTCCGTCACGCCGGCCATATCGATCACAACCCAGTTGCCCGGCCCGAACAAGCCACGCGTTTCGCGCCATGTATCCCCCACTGGCGCATCGCCACGGTTTCCCACGTAATTACCACACCCCAAGACGTTGGTGCGCTGAGACGTATTCGCATTCGAATCCGATGGGCAGACGTAGGTCGCAATATAGGTCTCAAACGGATTAGGACGCCCATCGTACATGTCGTCCGGGGCCCACGGTAGCGGAATGTTGCAATTGCCATTGCCCGTGTTCCAAACATACGGGTTGGTCTCGGACGCCTGCTTGCAATAACCCGTGATCACATCATACAAAGCCCGCTGTTCGATATAGGGTAGCAGAGTCACACGGAACGAATACACATCCACACAATCGATGCGGGTGGTCGTTCCATACCTTGTGAACCCCTTCACCCACAAGGGGTCGTTTGTTCCGCAAGGCAACCGCTTGTAAACGTCGTGGAAGTTGTGCGCCGCTAGGGTAATCTGCTTCAAATTATTTGTGCACTGAGATCGCCTGGCAGCCTCCCGGGCAGCTTGTACCGCCGGCAGTAAGAGAGCAATTAAAATCCCGATAATCGCAATGACAACAAGTAATTCAACCAGTGTGAAAGCACGATGGCGCATGGCAAAACCCTCCACTACAGCAGGAAACCACAAAACCGCTTCTTCGTAACCACTCGGAAAACGCATGAACCGCCAATAGTGCCCCTTCCGGTTCGGGAGTTTCGCGTTTTTGGTAGGGGCAAGAATTGGTCTTGGAGAATTCGGGGAGTTTAGACAAAAAGGGTCTCCACGTCGCGTGGTTCAAAAAGACTCTCAATGACGTGGAGACCGGAAAATGGACAAGGTTCATGTTCGCCCGATCACCTGCTACGAGCGACAAGAGCTCCATAGAATGAAACGACAATTGTCTAATCATGTCAATAGCCGTCATGCGCGGATTGTGCTGCTCTCCGCCGGCGGGGTTCGCAACCGCGAAATTGCCCAGCGGGTCGACTGCACGCCGCAGTGGGTGCGACGGATCATTCACCGCTTTAACCAAGGCGGGCTGGAGGCGATCAGTTGGCATCCGTACTACCAGGCTGGTGGCAGCCCACGCAAATTCCTCGCCGAGGTGGTCGAGCAGATCGTCGAGGTGGCCCTTTCCTCGCCGAAGGCCTTGATCGGGATGACACAATGGTCGCTGAGCAAGTTGCGGGAGTATCTGGTGAGCCAGAAGATCGTTGCGTACATCAGCTTGGAGTGGCTGCGCACGTTGCTGAAGCGTTGTGGCATTCGCTGGCGGCGGACCAAGACGTGGAAGGAGTCAACGGACCCGGAGTTTTGGCCTAAATACCGGCGAATTCGCCGACTTTACCAGCGTCGGCCGGCGGTGGGTCGGCGGATTTGCGTCGATGAGTTTGGCCCCCTGAATCTCCAGCCACGCCATGGCCGTTGCCTGGCCAAAGCGGGGACCAAGCGGGTCGAGCGTTTGCGAGCCACCTACCGCCGCACCAGTGGAGTTCGCCATTTCCTGGCGGCCTACGACCTGGAAACGGGCACGTTGTTGGGCCGGTTCTACAGCCGGAAAACCTGGATCGAGTTCTTGCGATTTCTCCGGTGGCTCCGGCGGCGTTACCCGCAGAGCGAAACGTTACACATCGTGATGGACAACTACAGTCCCCATCTGAAGGAAGAGGTCTGGGCATGGGCCCGGGCGAACAATGTGAAGTTTTACCTTACCCCGTCCAATGCGTCATGGCTGAATCGGATCGAGTGCCAGTTCACGGGACTGAAGAAGTTTGCCCTGGACAATAGCGACTATCGGAGTCATGAAGAACAGGAGCAAGCTATCCGGAGGTATTTGGCTTGGCGCAACGGCCGCCGTGCGATAGCCGTCGAGCCTTGGCGATCCTCCCTCCGAAGAAACGCCCCATCCACCTGCCGCGCAGCAGCCTAACACGCGCGAAACTGTTCGACCGGAAAGGGCAATAGCTCGTCTCCGGAGGTAGACCGAGTCTCTCAAAAGCTTGTATCTCTCGCGCAGAGTAGCGCAGTAAGCGATGAATTCTTCCGGTTGAACGATGACTCGGTCCTTGTATATCGCGTCATCCGATGTACCTACCCATTTACCAGTCCTTTTCGCTAATTTCCAGGAAACGTACTGCTCAGCTAGTGATTTTCGATATATAACCAGAAATCGCAAGTCAGGCATCGCTTTGCAAAGCGTATCGATGGACAATTTATGAAGAATGAAATGATACACATGCGTCTGTGCGCCGCAACAAGGTAGACCAAGGGATCGCAAGCTCACCTCGATGTGTCGTATCACGGCGTTGGTAGTTCGAAGCCTAAGCCCGATTCCCGCCGGATTCGTGGGGTTAAGGATTTCCCCGCAGACGCCGACGTCCGGATGTGACCTTAGGTAGCTTGCAAGCAAATTTGTTCCCGTACGAGCCTCACCCAAAATAAGGAAGCGTGTTCTCGGTTGCGGCAATCGTAAGGCACGAAAACGGGTTCCAACGTACGTGATCCACTGTTTGATAATCCTACGTAGCAACGGAGGACTGAATTTCATGGACAAGTCGCGAGCTCCAAAATGGGAGGATGATTCTAAACCATTGTTATTTGCGAGCCGGGTTGAGTGTATTGTAATTCCGTAATAACACTTAGCAAACGCCGTCTAAATCGTGGAATACAGTAGTCGTGCTGTGCCGATGCGTTCGCACAACTGGCGAGACGCCGATATAACTGTGTGTTTTGAACGACCTGAACCAGACTCCGACCAAGGTTCCGAGTATCGGGATACTCCACCAACAGCCCTGTCTTTCCCGCATTGATTATCTCCCTCAGACCGCCGACACGGGTGGCAACAACCGGTGTCCCTATCGCCATGGCTTCGATGGCCGTTCGGCCAAATGACTCTGCACGACTCGGGATGCAGACGACATCACACGCCCGATAAAACACTGCCATGTCGGGCACAGTGCCGAGAAATACGACGTGTTCATTCAAATTGTTTGCTGCCACCAGGTCCAATAGCCGTTGGCGGTAAGCAGGATCGCCGTCCCCGGTAATCGCGGCCAGTACCGAAGGCACGGACGCGACCACTCCCGGGAGTGCTTGCAGAAAGAATTCGTGGCCTTTCACGGGTCGCAGGGTACCTGGCACGCCGACAATAGGCCGCTCGATCGGCAACCCCAGTTGGCGGCGGGCTTCCTCGCGAGTCAGGGTCAGCTCGAAAAACCGGTCTTCCACTGCGTTGGGAATAAGCACCGTCTTGCCCGCACAGCTTGGTCCGAGAACGTTCTCCCACACAGCCCGGGAGATGACCACAACCCGGTCGGCCAGGGATTCGAGGCACCACCGCACCGCTTTGCGTCCGCCCGGCCAGGGGTCGTGCATCTCGCCGCCGACGTCGTCAAACAGTTCACGGATATGCCAAATGCAGGGCACGCGACACCACTTGGCGGCCAACGCCCCGGAAAGGCCCGTCAATGTGTTGACGTACACCAGAGTCGGACGCAATCGCCGCAGGCGTTGTGCGATTTGCCGGGCCGCCTGCCAATCGCGTATCCAGCGACGAAGACGACGGTGCTTTGGTCCACCGGCCAGCCATTGGCCGTGGGGCAGGATCTCAGTCGTGCAACCGCGGGCTTCGTAGTCCAAGCGCATGGAGCCGTCCTGGGCAAAGATGACGTGCACCTGCGCCCCCAATTCTTGTAGGGCCTCAACCACCATCAGCCCGCTGGTCGGCGAGCCGGATGGCTTAGCGGTGGGTTGAAGAAATACGGCGGAAAAAGATGTACCCGCTTCAGACTGCACTTGTGGGCCTCACCAGGGATTGTACCGGAGCGAGGACCTGATCCACCGAGGACCACATTGTTTCGATCGCTTGCCGAATCCGATCGTTAGCCTCCCGGATTCGGTCGATTATGGTTGATCGCGTTGGCTCTTTGAGAATTTGTCCCAGGATAGCTGTAAGTCCGTTCTGATCGCTGATTTGAACCGCTGCCTGCGGGCAACCGTATTCCCGCATCAACTGTTCGTACTTGTGGCTCCAGCCGACGGCCAACGCGGGGACGTTTTGAGATAACGCCCCAACCAGGGCGTGAAAACGCGAACTGATCACCGCGTAGGCTGTTCCCAGAATCCCTTTCAGCCGCAGTGGGCAACTCTCTTGCACCACATCGATTTGGAAGCCGCAGGCATTTTGAATGGGTCCCACCAACGCCCGGTCTTCGGGTGTATGGATGAGGAGACTGGCGTGGAGGCCGTGGTGGATTACGCCCTTGATTGCCTCGGCGAGGAATGGAATATATTGTTCGGCCAGACTGCGATCGGTCTTATCGAGCATCCGCATATTGGGCACGACAAACACCGTGCCGTTCTTTGGCTGAAATCCCTCGGGCAAAACGCCCTGTACAAGCGGCGTAAAATCGGGTGCCATCTTGATATTGGCCCGCTCCCCGACGACATCCACCAGATGGCGGTACGACTCTTCTTCCCGGGCGAAAACGAGGTCGCAGTTCTCGATCAACTCCCGACAGGCCGTTCGGATAGCTGGCGTTGTGAAGGGGCCAAAGGCCTGCGGGAGGAGGATGATCTTCTTCCCTTGTCTCTTCCATCGTCGGCAATTTCGGGCCATCTGCTGGGTGGGACGAGGACCGTGTTGGTCGCCGAAGGCGAATCCGGAGGCATCGATGACAGCGGTGATGTCTTCCTCGGCGGCCAGGCCGTATTTTTTTCGGAATGAGCGATGGGCCAGCGAGGCAACTAGCTTGGATCGCCCAAAGCGTTTTTCCGAGAGGTGGGTCCACAGGCCGTATTTTGCCCGATCGCGAAACGGCCCAAACTGGGCTGGGACGACGAACTCGGGCGGGTTGGGCTTTGCCCGAAAGTGCTGAAGCACGGCGATCGCCATGAGTTCAGCCCCTTTATTGTGTGTTCCCGTACCGTGGAGGAGGATCATGACTCCGTCTCGAAGTTGTACTGGCGAAGGAGATGAAGAGGCTTCTTGACCGAACGGGGTACCATCCCCTCAGGGTCGGGCCAGCCTAGTGCGATGAGCATGACGGGTCGCTCATCCGGTTCTAGCCGCAAGAGCTCGGCCATTTTGCGCTCGCGGTCGGGCAGGTCGGGCCAATTGATACAACACGAACTCAGCCCCAGCGTTTCCAGCGCCAATACGAAACTCATGGCCGCCAGGGCCCCATCGATGTAGATCAAGTGCCGGTCGCGAGGATCGAAAAAGTTCCGCAACTGCCCCACCACGACCACGATGACCGGGATTTGATGTTCATAACCGATGACCCCATAGGGGATGGAAGCCACCTGATGAACCAGTTCGGGGTCGTCGAAGATACGAAAAACAAAGGGCTGGCGATTACAGGCGCTCGGTGATTGGGCGGCCACGAGCATGGCCTTGTCGATCAACTCCCGTGGCACCGGTTTGGGCAAAAACCAGCGGACCGACCGCCGTCGGATAGCTAAGGCGGCCAATTGCTCGTAACCGACCGGCGGCGGGCAGCTTAAATCTCGCTTGTAGGGAACCAGCGGATCAGAGGCCACCTTGGGCGGGGAGGGCAGAGCCTCAAAGATCTCGCGGAGTGGGTCAATCTTCGGGTGCCTTGCGGTGACGGCGAAGTATTCTTGCAGCACATCGTGGGCCCATTGCAACTGTTCGGGCGAAAGGGTTGATTCACCGCGTTGCGAGGCCTCGAGTGCGGCGCGGTAGGCATGAACCGTTTCACCGATGTAGTCCAGGGCGAAGACGTCCCGCCGCGGCCGCATAATGAGACCCTTTTCCAGGCGGTGGATGTTGCGGACAAGTAGGCTATGCGTCCAACCTTTTGCACCCGCCATCCACTGAAATTGGCGGGTACCATGGCGCGTTGCTGTCCATTCGCGCACCTGTAAGGATAAATGCCACTGCGGGGAAAGCAATGGCCGCATTAGCTTTCGCAAGATGCGTTTTAGCGCGTGCATAGTATCCCCACCTCGCGGTTGCCCGGCGCCTCGTCAAAGTACTCGGGGTACCACTGTTTTGCAAGCCGTCTTCGAAGTGTGGGAAAAGGTCCGGCGAGCCAGTGCCGTATTATCCTGCCGTTCAGTCGCCCGAGCCATATTGCCGTGAGAAGGCATCTGGTTTGGCCCAACCAGTTCCCCTCAAGAAAATACAACAGCGACTCGTTGGATAGGAACCTCGCCGTAAACGCCCGCCGGACACTCCTGGAAACTCCGTGCTGCCTCATTATCTCAAGCTGGGTCCTCTTTGAGTCGAGGGTCTGGCGCCGGAGAGCCGTGAGACTTCGCCGCCGTGATCGGCTGGCTGGGGTGCTAAAAATATCCACCGTAAACGCATCCCAAAAACATACACGGCCACGAGCGGCCACGTGCAATAGTATCTCGATATTTTGCCCATAATTCTGTTCATTTAAGCGACCTAGGGGCAATAGTTCCAAGCACTTTCGACGGAAGCAGTACGCGCCAGCCTTGATGAACATGCCGCGTGCAAGCAATTCACTATATACTTCGTTCGGTGCCGGAATCGGTGGGGCCGGGCCATAATCGATCGGTTTGCCGGTTTCGTCACATAGACGATAGCGTGTGAAGACCATGTCCGCGCCGGGGTTCTCTTGGAAGGCTTTGATGAATTGGGCTATCGCGTCTGGCGCCAGAACATCATCGCTGTCACAAAACACAAAATACTCGCCGCGTGCGACTCTCAAACCCGCATTAATGGCCGCACACGGTCCCCTGTTGGGTTGAACTACGTACTCGATACGAACTCCGGAGTTTTTGGCCGTCGCTTGGGCCAATTCAAAAAAAACATGTTCCGTGTTATCCGTAGAGCCGTCGTTGATGAAAACCACTTCAAAGTTGCGGCACGTCTGCGCCGAAATACCAGCCATATACCGCGGCAGCGTGGCGGCACTGTTAAAGCAGGGAGTCAGGATAGACACGAGTCCCACATGATCCATGGTGTCACGTTCCATGGGGCCAGTAGGTCTAAGCCAAACATTCATGACCTCTTGCCTAATGCCGGTTGCCCTATTCAAAAGGCCTACACTACTGACTCTCTTACGGTTTCACGACTCGGTTTTCCGCGCGTCCTGACGTGAACCAGAGTTACACTGCCCAACCGGTTGACGACGTTCACACGCTTTTCTGTGCAAGCTCCGAAGTGTTTCGACAACAGGCAAAACAACTTTTGACCATGGGTATCGGTCAGCTATTGCCCGCGCTGCCCGCGATCGTTCTTCGGCAGGGACTTTGAGATACTCATGGATAGCTCGTGCAAGGGCCTGAGGATCGCCCGGAGGCACGAGGACGCCGGCAGCGGAGTTTTGTCCAAGGATCTCGCGGAAAAACGGGAGATCGCTGACCACCACGCCACGCCCAAGAGTAAGCGCTGTGAGGAGCGCGCCGCTTGTGGTAATTTCCCGGTAGGGCAGCAATGCGGCATCCGCTGCACTCAAGATGTCGGCAACCTCCTGGTCGCTCAGTTTGCGCGCTACCAGGGTGACGTTGGTAGTGTCGCTGATCTGCCGCTGCAACGCGCCTAGATCGAACGTTGCATTGGGGCGGCCCGCGATCACGAATTGCATTCTATCAGCTAATAGGCGGGCTGCCTCAACAGTGTCACTGATGCCTTTTGACGTTCGGAGCGACCCAACCGAGGCCACAACCGGTTTCATCTGGTCCAACCCAAGATCCGCCAACACCCTTTCTCGTGACCGCGGCTGAGGAAACGCCCCATCATAATTGCCGTGGTACATTACGCAAATGTTTTTCGCGAGTGGGAATCGCTTTTTGAATTCCTTGGCCCAGAAATTGCAGTGAATAACCACAAGGTCAACATTCGACGCGAGCACCTGCCGCGCGTAACGATCCACGGTCCCGCGGAAATATGGATGTTCGACGTCGTGGCACGTCCAGACCGTTACGATCCCGCTGCGCGACAAACGTTTCAAGAACCACCGCAGGCGCACTACCGCATAATATCCGCATATATTTTCACACATGCGCGCCGGGAACCACGCGGGGGGCATGCGACGGCGCAGCGCCCTCAAGAGTCGTGGATTATAACCGTGCCACAAGTACTCTGGGAAATGGAAATGCACGATTTCCACATCCTTGGGAAGCCGATCTCGCCAGACATCCGCCTCAGTAAGCTCGCGAACGTATTTCACTCCGTGGGGCTGCAGAGCTTCGTAGTAAAGCCGCAGGTATGGATTCATCATCCTCTGCGGACCAGGCAAACTCGCGACTCGTAGTTCTCCAGACCTTGTCTGGCCAGTTTTGCTATTCAGAGTCACTGATTCCCCCGGTTTATCGCTAAAACTTGGTGACAATGGAGGGTCGCTTCAGATGCTTGGGGCAACTCATCTACCATGCCCTACCTACCCGGCACACACGCATTTCATTCGTCGTTACCTAGCCAGGCCAGATTTCTGCGTGCTAATTCCATAATGCGAGGAAGCTGCCCACTAATGGCCTCCCGTAGCTCATGCCGGCGCCGAATGACATCCTTTAGAAGCGAGGCCATTTCGGTGGGTTGTTTGACAATCTCGCCTGGTGCGGTCAATCCATGGAGATTGAAGTGTCGGAATAGTCCTACGAACTTCGAATCGTTATAGGTCACACAAGCGGGCGGGGTCGTGCGACCAAGGCAGGCGATTGCAAAATGCATCTTTCCGGTAAAAGCGCAGTCAAGATAACCTGCCGTTCCCTTGACCTCGGCCGCCCGACAAGGGAAAGGATGAATTCGTGTATGCTCGCGCACGCAAGCTGGCAACTCTTGGTAGATACACTGCGCCAGGTCGTAGTCGTTGGGCGTGCCGCGGGAGTCGTGGGCTATTAGGCAGAATGCCGCTCTTTCTTGCTCGTGCAGGATTGTCAGCAATTGACAGTAAGAATCGACCATCGATTGCTGTGTCAACCCGGGCATGACGCGCAGGAGGTGGTGATTTGCGTTGATACCGATCACCAGACGACTTTGAGATCTCATCGCCTTGATCCAATCAAGCAGGGGGGCGATGTTCGACCTGCTTTCGTCGGGATCTAGTAGAAAGGCCAAATCAGCCGTTAAATCGACAGGACGCTGCAGTAATCGCTGCGCGTTCTCATGCGAAAGTGGGTCCCGGGCGCAAAGCCGCACAGTTCGCGGAAGGTACTGCAGCGCTCGGACGATGACTTCAGGCACCTGGTCCCCAAAGCTGAACCCCACAATGCCGGTCTGAACGCCCACCTGCCCAGCAACATGTGCCAGTTCGATTCGGCGGAGGCTGCCGCCTGTGCCGTAAAAGCCGTCGAGTACGTCTGCCCCAAGGACCACAAACGCCTTACAACTGGCGATACGACGAGCGAAGCGAAAAAGGTACCTACACTTAGCGGAGCGGTAATAGTTCTCGACATCCCAAACGGACCTCACCGTGCGGATATGGCTCCATTCTGCACTACGAACCGGCGATACGATCTCTAGAGACTGAACGCCTTGCGTGCACAAAAATGATTCCAGTCCGTTTAAGATAGCTTCATCCCCAAGACTGCCCGGCGACGCTGGGGGCATAATCGCCACGACGTCGCGTCTCAGCCGATGGCGCAACGCGAGAAGGAGGCTGCTGTATCCCATTAGACTCCAGCGGTCAACCACGCCCCTCAATAGGCGATAAGTTGCCACAGTGATTCGTTGCGCTTTATACATGGTGCGTTCACCAGTCTGCGACCAGAAGTTCGTGCAGCTTCTTTCGATTAGAGCGCGTAACGCGAAATACCTCCGGCAAATGCTCCACTGCTATCATCATTGTGACGACGTGCGATTCCGGAATTGCCAGAGCTGAATGTAACTTCTCATCCTGTTCGGGAGTGGCACACCAGTTCAGGCAGCAGGTACCCAAGCCAAAGGAGTGTAACGCCAGCACGAGCGACATGGCAAACATGCCGCCATCAATCCATGCTTGGTTTCGCTCCTGAGCAGATACGAACCATTCAAGGTCGGATGTCAAAACGAGGAGAACGGGAATGTCCTCCCCAAACCCTATCATTTTCACAGCCGGTCGTGAGAACACCACGATGTTGGAGTCCAAGCGTTCTCGGCACAAGTGGCAATAATCAGGTTATTCATCCCTGAACAGATCCTTGCCCAGCGCCGGTCTCAAGGCTCGTCGAGCCATGAGTGTACGACAAGCACTTTGCCAAACGCATGAGAGGGGACTTTGCCAGTCCCGAAGAAGTCCCCAGGCTCGACAACGATATTTTTCGCCCGCTCGACTCTGTCTAATTGTCTGTTCGCTTCTTGCGCCGCGACATTGATGTAATATTGACCAGGGCTCAGGGGAATGCGCGGGATACGGCACGAGATTTTACCCGGCGCATCAATTATGCCCGTTCGAAATGCTACCAATGCGGTGGTGCAGTGAAATAGTTTTGTGCCGTGTACATCATAGAATCCAAGATAAAAGGTTGGATGGTGAATAGGCCTGCGCACGGTGTAGGAAAGAATAATGGATACATCATTGCCCGATTGAATACACTCGGTGTCCTCGACCTTCCCCGTAGCAATTGAGATACGGGTGAATCGCAGATCTCCCGTCCCCTCCCGGTCGGTGCGCTGGCCCAGATCAAGATACACACCCTGGCTACGGCGGCTAAGGTATTCGGAAATCGCCACTTCAGGAGTATCTTCGATGATTGGTCGCCCATTCTCAAGTACGACGACTCTGCCACACAGCGACTGCACGGCGGCCATGTTGTGGCTGACGAAGAGGACGGTGCGGCCGGAGCGGGAGACCTCGTTCATCTTGCCCAGGCATCGCTTCTGAAACTCGGCGTCGCCGACGGCCAGGACCTCGTCAATGATAAGGATTTCGGGGTCCAGGTGGGCGGCCACAGCAAATGCCAGCCTGACCTGCATCCCGCTAGAATAACGTTTGACCGGCGTGTCAATAAACTTCTCGACTCCGGCAAAGGCGACGATGTCGTCAAACTTGCGGCGAATCTCGGCCTTCGACATGCCCAAGATGGCCCCGTTGAGGAACACGTTCTCGCGTCCGGTCAGCTCGGGGTGGAAGCCCGTGCCAACCTCCAGCAGGCTTCCCACCCGACCACGGATTTCCGCATAACCGCCCGTCGGCTCCGTGATGCGGCTGAGGATTTTCAAGAGCGTACTTTTGCCCGCACCATTGGGACCGATGATGCCCAGCACCTCGCCATGTTTAACCTCAAAGGAAACACCTTTCAGGGCCCAGATCTCACGGTCGGTATCGACCTTCTCTTGATCTTGGCCGTTGCCGTTCTTCCTCCAAACGCGGAAGGGAGCCGTCACGAGGTCCTGGAGGGCCTCGCGGAAGGTTTTGATCCCCACGCGTTCCCCGAGGAAGAATTTCTTCGTCAGGTTCTCGACTCGGATGGCAATGTCACTCATGATGGCAGGTTAGAATCGGGGGAAACTCGCGCCAATAGGGGAGAAGATACGCCGCGGTGGACTGATCATGCGGAGTCCAAATGCTGGGGAAAGCTTCGTCCGGCGATTTCGCTGTGACGTCTGCGCAGCCTTCGGTCCCGTGGGTTGCGCGGAACCCCTTTCTCCAAAAGTTTTCTGATCATGTTGTAACTTAGCTTGCACTCAATAGGTCGGCAAACGAAGTAACGTGCGACCTATTTGCGTTCTCAGATGACGTCCGCGAACAGGCGTTCCATTCGGCGGAAATAGAACATCCCGCCGACCAGGATGATGGCGGTCGCCACGGCGGAAAGGACCAGCATCGGTCCAGGGCCGTGCGAGGTGCCCAGGAGGGCCCAGCGAAATCCCTCGATGACGCCCGCCATAGGGTTAAGCGAATAGAGCGTCCACGCCCAGGGTGAAAGGCGGCCCTGGATGGATTCCATGCTGTACACAACGGGGCTGACGAACATTCCAACCTGGATGATAAATGGAATCACGTAACGAAAGTCGCGGTAAATCGCATTGAGAGCCGCCAACCATAGTCCCACGGAGAGGGAGGCCATGATCGCCAGGATGACAAAAAATGGCAGAGTGAGCACAGCCCAGCCGGGAAAAATCCCGTAAAACGCCATCATCGCTAAAAGCGCTACAAAGGCGATGCCGAAATCCACCAGAGAGGAAAGCACCGCGGCCATCGGCAAGATAAGCCGGGGAAAATAGATCTTCGTGATCATGCTGCGATACTGAATGAGGATGTTGCCCGATTGATTGAGCGAGGTTGCGAATAGCTGCCAGGGGAGCATGGCACAAAAAGTAGACACCGCGTAGGGAACGTCGCCTGCGCTGGGCTCGTTCCCTTTTCCCAAGAGCAGTCCGAATAAAACGCTGAAGATGCCCGTGGTCATAAGAGGCTGGATGATGGCCCAGGCAGCACCGAGAAAGGTCTGCTTGTATCTTATTGTAATTTCCCGCCAGGCGAGTGTAAGCATGAGCTCGCGATAGCGCCAGACTTCGCGCAGGTCGAGGGCCCGCCACCCGCTGGTGGGACGGATGATCGTGACCGGTAGATCTTCCGCCAAAGGCCGCGATGTGGGTTGTGAACCGGGCTGCTCGATAACGTCCTCCCGCTCGCCCAGGTCCAGCGATTCCGTGGTCAGTTCGTCCGCGACCACCGCGGTGTGCTCGGCGGCTGGTGTATCTGACTCGGGCAAGTCGTTTTCAGCGGCCAGTTCGTCGGACATCGAATCAGAGGCTGTCGGATCTTTTCGCATGGATTTTTCCAATGGAGCGTCCTGAAATACTCCGTCCTTTCCGCGCTGGCAAAGGTCATTCGGTTACCAGGTCTTTTCCATTTCGGCGAGTTTTTCCAAAGTCCGCCGGGCAAAGTCGAGACCGTCGTCCTCAGCCATGCTGTCGGAGCCCGGCAGGTGGAACATCACCTTAACCAGGGGTGGCCGGGATTTCTGGCCTCGGTAACGCCAGAAGAGTCGCCGGACGGCGTCGCGGTCGGCGGCAAATGGCCCGGCCAACTGATAACAGTATAGCACGGTTGCCGTCTGTTGGCCGATTTCCTTTTCCAACGTGAGGATACGGATTGTCCCGGTTGTGCCGTCGGAAAGATTGAGCTGGACGTCGCGGGTTTTTCGGACCCTCCAGCCCGTGCCTCCGTAGCACAGTTCCGGGGGATGGGGAAGGGAAAAGTCGGTGTGAGTGAAAACGGCCGCATGAAGGCCGACGAACCGCTCGGCCGACTGGCGATATGTACGGTTGAGCGTCAGTTCCGCCCCGACGACCTGGAGAACTTTCTCATCGACCGGGTCATCTTCACCTTTCCAGGGACCGAGCTGATACGGGAAACCGAGCAGTTGGTCGCGGTTGGGCAGACGGACCTCACTCGGCACCGCCTGGGATGCCGCCCACCGAGCTCCAACGCCCACCAGAATAAGAGACCCGATCGCCACGCCAACCCGCACCGGCAAGCTAATGTTCACCATAGACTTATGTTTCAAAGGTCGGCCGGTCTTCTCCTCAGGCTTGGGGGTAGACGCCGAGACCAGTACTGGGACGGATCTTTTCTTTCGGGCCATGTCAGTGCGAAACCTCCTGCTTGGATTGGGACCGCCGAACAGTCGTCGGCTGAAGGGGATCGGGTGTCACTTCTTTGCGGGCATGGCCATTCCCATTACCACCGTTATTCCATTCGTGCGTGGCATGATCCACACGGTTCACGATGTGAGGTGAGGCCACTGGTGATTGTTTCTGTATTGGTGTATTCACGCCCTGAGTGCTTGCCAGTTGCTGCAGTCGGGCTTCAAAGGGGTCGGCCAGGGACAGGACAAACTCCACATCCCTCTGGAACGTCTCACCTTGACGCAGGATGACGGCCTCGATTCTGCCCACCTCGCGATCATGCACCCACAACGGAATGATGTGGTGGCTGAGCGGTTGTTGATGCGAATCAACCGGAACGCCATTTCTTTGCCATTCCCCCACGTAATTTTCCCGCAGATGCGAATCATTCAGATCGATACGGGCATACACGAGGTTGTACTGGGAAGCAGGCCGAATAAGCTGCTCCCAAAGGTGTTGCCACGTTCCGCGGCCGCTTAACTGGAGCCCTTCACAAACGCAATCCTCTTGTCGTGAAAAGGCCCTTTTCAGGCGTCGGCCAACTTTGCGAAACGCCGCCCACAACAGGCGACATTCTGCCCGGCCGAAAAGGCCCGTGGCGACCAACCCGACGACCATTGTCGCGCCACATCCCAGGGCGAGAAGGTCATTACCCACAACGAGGGTTGCAACGGATGCACAACCCATAGAGAACGCAAGCACCGTGATGAGAAGAAGTGCACGCGTATTGTTGCCCAGCTTTTCGATGAATTGGTGATGGAGGTGGAATCTATCCGTTGCGTAAATGCTCCTTCGTGAAAGCTTCCGCCGGATAATTGCGGCTGCGGTGTCCAACATGGGGAGTAACCAGAGAAGAAGTACCGTGGCCACCATGAGGGTACTGGGACCTTTGATAGACGCCCGCACGGCCAAAACACCGAGAATCAGGCCGATGAACATACTCCCGGCATCGCCGAGGAAGATTTTCGCGGGAGGCAAGTTGAAAATGAGGAAGCCCAGAATCGCGGCAGCAAGCACGATGGCAATGAAGGCCACAGCAAAGTGTCCGGTGAGGCAGGCCATCAAGGCAATTGTTACACTGAAAATGACTCCCAAAGTCCCCGCTTGACCGTCCATGCCATCGAGGAGATTGATGGAGTTGATGGTGCCCAAAAACCATATCACGGCGATCAGCGGGCCGAAATCCCCAAGATCGATAGAGATCCCAAAAATATCTGCCCGACCGAAACTGTAACCCCCTCCCACCACGAGAACCGCCGCAAGAATCTGCGCCAAAAGTTTGTACCGGCCGCGGAGATTGAAGCGGTCATCGTAGAGACCCACTCCCACAAGCCAGCCGGAGGCGACTAGAAGAACGAGCAGGTCATTCCAATCTCGTTGGATGTGAAAGCCCCAGGGATTTGGGAGCAGAAAGTTGCCCGCCAGAACAAGGCAGAGTGAGAGAAAAATCGCTACTCCGCCTCCCAGTGGGGTAGGCCGGCTGTGCAGTTTTCGCCGGGCGTCGGGATGATCCAGCAGGTTGATTTTGGGAGCCAGCCAATACAGGAGAGCCGTGAGAACAGTACTCAAGACCAACGCTGCTGCGGCGCTAACCCCAGCATAGATAACCATTGGTTGCGTGATCATAGTTGCCGACCCTGGAGGTTTTCGCCGAATTTAAGCCGCCATTTCGCCCAGCTTTTTTCCACTTCGTTTATCAAATTCGAGCAAACGTTTTCGCGAATCAGATAAGAGACGCTTCAATCGCGCCGCGACTTTCCAATCAGCCGTATGAAGAGGCGTCGCCGTAGTCCGGTTTGCTCGCCAGCAGAACAAAGAATCGCCCCGCATCCTCCATGCCCCGAAATCTATTCCAGGCCGCTCCTGCATACCGTCAAGATCGATATGAAGATGTGTACCCAATCATCCCCTTTCTGGGGCTTCCTGCCGCTGTGAGTCGCCCTCTACAATTGGCGAGTGATAGGGATACGCATAGTACACGTCCTCGGCGGAACCGGTCATTACCGCTCCCAGCACCCGCACGTGGAAACTTTCAAGGACCTGCCGGGCCGCCCGCAGTTGTGGAGCCCGACTGATGTCTCGCACGACCGAAAGGACCACACCGTCGGTATGCGTACTGATGAATCGTGTGTCGGCTACCGGAAGCACCGGTGATCCATCGACGATAACGAAATCGAAATCTTCACGAAGTTGCCGGAACAGTCCGCCGATGACACCGTTGGCAAGCACCGCCATCCGATGCGGCGACCAGTAGCCGGCTGTGACCACGAACAGATTCTCCAACTCAGTGGGCCGCACGACATCCTTGAGCGAGATTTCCGCCCGCAGGACTTCACTCACCCCCGGACTAATCGGCAGATTGAATACTTCATGGAGTGAGGGCCGTCGCAGGTCAAAATCCAGAATGACGGTTTTTTGGCCCATTTGCGCCAGGCTGGCCGCCAACTGGGACGCGAGCGTGGTCTTGCCCTCTCCCGGGACGGCGCTAGTCACCATGATCACCTGCAAACGTTCATGCTCCGACTCGCGGATGATCCTGGCAGCCACCTTGCGAACCGACTCGCTGAACAGCGCTCGCCACCGCTGGTATCGGCGTGACCGACCATTTTCCTCGGGAAGCATTTGCAGGGCTCGCGTCGGGACCAGCGGAATTGTGCCCCACACATCGACTCCGACTGCGTGCGGCAACTCGTGAGCGGTATTGACCGGCTTCCGCCGCACGTCCCACCAGAGAAGCACCGCACCGGGCAGAATGAAACCCGCTAGCCCACCCATAATCGCAAGCTGAATCCGCCGGTCACTGTCAGCCACCCGGGGGACTTCTGCTCGCTGAACAACGGTGATCCGTGGCTTGGCGCGGAGTTCAATAGCGAGGCGGTTGCGTTCTTCGGCAATCGTTTGCAGGGTCTTTCTGGCTAATTCGACCTCCGCCCGCAGAAATTCCACCTCAATAGAACCTTTGCCAAACGTTTCAGCCGAACGGCGGACATTCTCGACTTCTTTCTGGAGCTGATCCTGCTGTTGTGCCAGGATAGAAAGCTCAAAGTTGAGGTTTTCAATCTCCTCGTCGAGATCGCGGACACGTCGCTGCTCCAACTCTTGACGAATCTCCTCCCGGCGGGCCTTGATCCGGCTCTGCACATCGGCTAGTTCCTGCACGTACCGATTGCCGTATCGGGCCGCGATCTCCGGCCGTAGCACATCGCGGGTTTGTGCGACCAGGTTTTTCAACTCGCTTTCGCGAAGCTGGAGCTGAAGAATGACGGGATCGGTCCGCGCGGCTGCTTCAATCTCGCGATCAGTGACAGGAATTTGGGCGGCCTTATCCCGAATGGCCTTCTTGATGGACAGTTCGCCCTGAAGCCGCAGCATCCGCAACTGTACGTTGATCAGCTCGTTACGATACGTTGAAAACTGCTGCAGCGTGATCTGCTGCTTAAGACTCAAGGCCTGACTGTCCCCGGTTTCCAATTGCTGGCTCAAGGACTTCAAATCATTTTCCAGTTTTCGGACATCAGCCTCTTTTTCCGAATAAAGCTGGTCCAGTTCGCTCAGCCGCTGCCGTCGTTCGCGCTGTTCCGTATCCACAACCTCCCGCATGTACGCGTCCACGATCGCATTCACGATGACCGCGGTTTCATCAGGGCGCGTACTTGTGAAGCTCACGTTCATGAATTCTGAATTTCCCGGAAATCTCACGCTCAGGTGCTCGCTCACCCATTGCACCGGGTCGATCTGCTCGCGAATGGAGGGAAGCCGAGCTACCTCCGGCTGCCGCAGTGCAGCCACCAACACAAAACGGCTGCGCAGATATTCAAGCTGCGTCGCCTTATAGATATCGAAACTCGGACCCGCGCCCTGTTGCGTGGGAAATAGCACCGACTGAACCGACGAGGAAACGCGAATGAGGGCCGTCGCCGTGTACTGAGGAATGAAGAGGAACCAAGCGGCTGCAGCCGCTGCTGCTCCACAAAGCATTCCCAAAAATGCGACGGCGAGCCACCGCCTGCGGAATGCGTGCAGATACGCTCCGAACCCCTGCCCTGCTTCAGCCGCCGGGATGGGTTGCCATTCAGCGTCCAAGTAAAGAGGTGCCGGCGCAGACGGCCTGGCCGCCCCGGTGCGATCCTGGCCAACTGGTGCCGGGAGGTGTTGATGTTCACTCATGCCTGCTTCTCGTTCCGGTGTCACGTCAGCAACCTCACAGGTGCCGAACCAGCCTCAGTGTCTTATTATGACCAGCGGAAAACTTGCACGCAACCTTTTGCCTGGTGGAAATACGCCACCAGGTTAGGATCCATTACCGGTGCAAGATTTGTGCCAAATTCATTCAGCGGGACTCACTCGCTCGCGCTGTGACAGTCTTGGGAGGAAACTCTCCTGTGATCACACGAGGTGGGCCTTCTTCCGCGGGGAGGAACATCTTGTCCCACAGGGCCATTTCACCGTAAAGAAGGAAGACCGCCATGGGCATCATCAGCCAGCCGGCCAGTTCGTGATCCAGATTCGCGCTGGTCAGCCCCCATTCCACCAGGACGGCCGTCAACGTGATTCGTAGGATATTGGCAACAAGGGCCACCGGTGGCGCGCTGACAATCATCAACACACGATCCAGCCAGGGGCGATCGGTGAGAAACGCGGCGCCCCAGCACACGGCAAAAAACAGGCTCATCATTTTCAAACCACTGCATGCCCGCACCACTTCGAGCTGTCCTTCTCGGAGTGTGATGACGTTGCCCTCGGCAATCGCAGGGATTCCCAAGGTTTGGATGATAAACGTTGAGGCAAGAGTTCCCACTCGCTGAAGCGGATGACTCAAGAGGGTCGCTACCGCCCCCGGCATGGGCAGCATAAAGACCAAAAACACCCCTGCCGGCCAGGCCCAGCGGAGGCCGCGCCATCCAAACAGACACAAGATGATTCCCATGAAAGCTGGGATGATTGCCGCGGGGTCGACGATCCGTACATAGTAGAGCACGGAAACTGCTCGCGTGATGCCAGCCAGGACGAGACACAGGATCCCGGCCGCCAGCGCGGATGGAGTGACGGCCAACGAATTGAAGTCATCGAGAAGTTTGCGCCGTCTCCACAAGAGATATCCCGCGAAAATCGGCACCAAAAATCCATGATGGTAGTCGGCCTCTTTAGCCCATCTCTGAACAAGGACGAGAAGGGCGTCCCAGAAGATGACGACGAGAACAATAAGCAATCCCGCGAAAGCCACCCAGATCCGGAAGTGGGGCGGTTTGTTCACCCCTTGAGCGGATCGATCTTCTCCGGTGTGTTGCATTGTGACGACCTGTCGCCGCACTTCTGTTGCGTTTTCGATCATTTCGTAATTCTTGCTGCTTAACTCAGCCAACCTCCGCGCGCACTCCGTTCCTGTGGGTTGCGCAGGACATCCACGGGATGCGTCCCGGTAGGGCAGCCCAGCCTCGTGAGTCAAGGACCTGCTGCCGCGACATTCAGTTGCTCTCAGCCAGACCAAAGCCATCCAGCGCGGTAGTTGATTGAAATACTACGCCCTTGCCCACCACCGGGCGTCCCTCGGTTGGGTTAGTCCGCATAAAAGCGGTTCGACCGCAATTCGTGTGCCGCACCACTTCACCTAAATAAAAGGCGTGCCTATTTCGATCGGGTCCACCTATCAATCGCGAATCCCGCCAAAGGGGCAGAGAGAGCGGCACGCAGCGGATTTGCTAGGAATTCGGCCAAGATATGGCGCCTCGCGTTGCCAACCTAGTTCCCATCTTTCGTCGCGGTTTCTACAGGAGAATTGCAACGATGACCTTCTACTTGCGGTGACCACCGCTTCTTTTAAGGCATCTACAACACAATCGGTTGGCAAAGCGGCGCGCTGAATTGCCGGTTGTAGTCCTGACAAGCATGAAGGCTGCGGAGACCGATTGTTACAACGCTCCATTGTTTCACCCCTCTACGATACGGTACCCCGTTATTACAACATCCATCTCAAGCGGTGGAAGTCGATCATTTCAAAACGTCTTTCGCACAGGGCATGCCCTCCTGCGCGTCACCTGCCCTGGGTTGCGCCTAATAGCGTTAAATATGCAGCTATGGCCGCAACTTAAAGCAATTCGCCAATCATTCAATTTGCAAAACTTGGTGGAAGGCTTTGACACCTTCCACCAAGTCTGATGGCCTCATTGCGTTTAATCTAAGATTCCCTAAATGGAATCGAATTCCACCGGTCGGTTTTCCCGGCGTACCACGCCAAAGTCAGGCGCCGATCCGTCGCCGCCGGAGGAAACCAAGCCCCCCAGCAGCTACGATGCCGAGCAGCGCCGAAAGAGTTCCTGGCTCAGGGGTCGGCCGAATACGGAACGGGTCTTCGCTCTTAAGCGGCCAGTTCGAATTGGCTGGTGAAGCGACTTGAATGTTGCTTTGCAACGTAGCACTGAAATTATAGCCCGGCAAGTCAACAGGTAGAAAGACGATAGTCGCAAATGCGGCGCCCAGCGACTTGACGTTAAGTCCTCCAGAAGTGAAAACAGATAAAGGACTAGCACTCAAAACTTGTGATTGAAGGAAGGGCGTGCCGGTGGCACCACCCTGTCCGGCGTCAATCGCCGGCCCAAATCCGAATGTTGCAAAAAGGGTTCCGTCAGTCGCACGTTGTCGGTCGGTCAAGCGACTCCCGCTATTGGCAGTGTAGTTCTTATTTGTATCGAAGAACAGCGCGACAACTTCATTCGGGCCCCAGGAATAATTCAACGCGTCCGTACCAGACCCGAATGGACCAAAGGTGTACGTATTCGTTGCCGAATCAAATCCGGTAATTTTCGCGACAGCGTACGCGGTGAGCTCACCTGCATCAGAGCTGGTCCACTTCACAATATCACCACCACCAGTTTCCCATACAATGGTGGTCGCGGTCAAAATTTGGTAGACGACGTCACCCACCGCGGGAGTGTAGTTCGCTGGCTTGAATTGATTGTCAGCGGTACTCCAAACCACCTCGTTATTCGTGAACTTGATTTTCGTGACGTATTGCCCCGTCCAGTCAATGGCTTCCCAAGGATAAATGGCTGCCGAAGCCTGAGATGCCGCGCAAAGAACAATCGCCGCTGCTAGCACAGAAAATAAATAACGCCTCATATTTTAATCCTCCGCTCGTTCGTTAGACCAATCCTATACTTCAATACCGCCAACCCCAGTCACTGATAACAACGCCCCAACTACGCAGGGCGGAGGAGTTCAAACACCCGGCCGCTGGGCAAGATGAGTTTGGGTTCATCCAGAACGCGATCGCGGAGAGGTGGATCGCTGAGATCGAGCGGTGGGCCAATGAGGGCGGCTTGGGAGTTGCTGGAACTGCTGCCGGTGATCGAGAGCGACGTGCCGCTCATCCCGGCGGATTGACCGGCCTGCATGGCGGCCACTTCCACAAGCGTCGGCGACAGATGCCAAGGCCATGGAGCTTTGCTATCGGAATGCTCCGCCGGTGCCTGTGACGCGCCACACATTGAACCGGCGCCATTCTGGCCCAGGGTAGCGTCGAAGTCGTCGCCAAAGAGGATCTGCGAGACGCTGGCGGAGTCGAGAGTGGAAATCCACCCGGCATGACAAGTGGACGCGCAAGATACCAGCACCAGGCTGGCGATCGTCAGCGTCGCAATTGTTCGCCGGGGTATTTTCACCATTGTTGCACGACCCATTGAAGCGCTGGCCCCGCTGTACGCTTTGCCCCGTGGCTCCCTTTCCACTCTGCGCTTGCTCCCGGCTCCTTCCGATTCTGCGGCTATTGTAATTCCCCAACTCTCCCAGTCAATAGCCCGCCACCAAAATTTTTCGCCCCGTTTCGAAACCAGCTACCGGTGTTCACATCACCATTTGAACACGCTAAATAGTACCAACGCCTGCAACCCTGTCAATAACCCACCTGAGGGGGTTTTCAAAAAATTCCCAGCAAATCCAAGGAGGCTCCTGACCAGCAGGATACCACGAGGCCGGGACGTCGTGAGCCGCGCTATCCTAACTGTTGCGAACAACATGACGCGCTACAACCGCAAACTATTGTGGCGGCCATTCACGAATCGCCGTACCCCGGACCGAGCCTTTGGACGTTCAAAGGCCCAAGAAAGAGCTGGGCATGGCTCAGCCCGGGCACCAGTTCCCCGGATGTCCCCCTCGCTCGATTGGCCGTTCAAGCCGCACCAGAGCACGAAACAGCGGTATGTTCGAAGGGAACTTTACCACGTTGCGGAGGCCCCTCAACAAACCCGGGCCCCATCTGCCGAGCAACCAAACCGTGTCCGCGAGTTGGCCACCACCCTGGAAGAATGGCAGAAATCGGTTCTCCGGAGCGTTAACCGCAGAGATTGCCAGTTCTCCATCCCCCCACAAAGTGACAAACATGTCGCGCAGTGTTCCCTTCTCTTGATTGATCGCTCCCCACGCTGTGGTTGCCACCGTGGGCAACGATTTCACAAGTCCTAGTTTGCCAATGTGGGCAGATGGGGCACCCGGTCGTGAGGACCCGCAACTACCGCAAAGTCTGGTCAGGAACGGACTTATCGCGTCGCGCTTTTGTCACTGGTTGCCGACTTCCGCCGGCTGAGGTTGCCCGTTGGCTGGCTCTTCCATGATTGACACATCAGACTCGAGCGATCTCTCTACGTTAGTAAATGCCACCCCATGAAAATTCGGCCGGACAGTGGCAAAACCCAGTTGAAGTGATTGCCGGAAACTGGCCGCCGTGTCGCGCAAGCTCTCGCACCGCTCCAGGACCTGACGGCAAAATTTTTCAGCCGCCGCAAGCGGTTCCAGAACGGGGAAGTCTTTTACTTGCTCAACGATCCGATTGCAGTTCAGGGACTTGCTCGAATGTCTCACGCGGCGCCCCATGAGAATCGCGCCGGGCAGAAGGGTCATGGCGAGCATCACGGCTGTCAGAAGGTAAAAGTGGCTGGAAGGGAAAACTGGTTCGGCACTCAAGTACGGGGCGGACTGCCACCAGAAATAGACCATCCGGCCAGCAAAGTCGATCGACACAGCAAAGGGCAAGAGGTTGACCATGAATTGGACCCACGCCGAACCCACCGCTTTTTGGGCCTCGTCCACAGCAGTCCGCTCCACTTCTGCTCGTAGGGCTGCGACCGAACCGAACGGGTCGTCCACGTCCCAGACTCTGCTCAGGGATGCCAGCCAGCGCGGAAGGATGGCAGGCTCGGTCCCAAGTGCCCCCGCTTGTTGAGATGAGTCCCGCGAACACTCTTCGCTCCATTCGAGCAGGCCCAGTTCTTTTAACAGACCGTTCACACCTAAGCGAATGTGTTCCAGTTTCCCCTTGCAGTGGCTGGCCAGGTGCTGGGTGATTTGCCAGATCGGCAGGAGATTGGTGAAAACTACGGCGGATGTGGTGACGAGAGTGTGAAGCAACTGAAAGAGGGAAAACCGGCTCGTGCTTAAACGCAGTAAGGCGTAGGCCAACCGAAACCGACTCCAGCGCCAGCGGAGCCAAGCGATGAGGGCCGCAAACCCCCATGATTTGTCCACCACGTATTGCCAGATGGCCTCATTCATCACCCGTTGGATCGCCATGGCGGCCACGGGATCCTGCAAACCCTCTCGGTAGACTTCTCGGGTCTCGCGCGTGAGCTTTTCTTGAAACTTACTGAGTCGATCCACGGCCTCCCGCAAGGGACGCAACCGCTCGTGGCTCAGGGCATCCTGCAACCGGCCTAGGAAGGCATCCAGCGCGCCAAGGCGGGCCACCTCCCGGGGATCGCGTTCGACCAAAAAATGGCGCAGCCGAACAACCTCGCTATTTTCCGGGGCTCGAGCACTCGTTACGAACACGACGTCTTCATCCGGGGCAAAGCCGATCTCGGTTAGGCGCCGGCAAAAATCTTCCCGCACTGCGGACAAATCGGTTATTTCGTCCGCCTTGTTGAGAACAAACAACCAGCGTTTGGCGATTGCGTAGTTGCGAATCTCCTTGAGGACATCAAAATCTGCCCGGCGCTCGGACATCGTCACGTAAATCAAAAAGTGTGACTTTTCGATCAATTGCTTTGCCAGTTGCCGGTTTGATTCAAGAATGCCATTGATGTCCGGTGCATCGCAAATCGCCCAACCCCTGAACGGGATATCCACGTAGACTGGCTGCCATTCTTCCGGGAAATCAAGCAGGGGGCGGTCCGCCGGGTGAACGGCCACATACGGCCTGTCGGTAAAGCAGCGTCGATCATGAGACACCGGGCTGGCATTAATTTTGCCGATGAGGGCGTTAAAGAGCGTTGATTTCCCCACGCCGGTACCGCCCACCAACGTCACGAGGGCGACGCCCTGGGGCCGTCCCTGCCGCAACTCCCGCACCGCCAGGTCCAGTGCGTCGCAAAGGTCGCTCACCCACCGGCCCCCGTGGATTTTTCCAACCATCCGCTGGATCGCCTCCGCCTCGGCGATAAGCTGCTCGACCCAGATGGGATGATCACTGTGGGATGGAGAGGATTGCTGCATCGTCATTCGCAACATACCTCCGGTTCTGTTCCTAAATCGTGCCCATGCGTACACCTTGCCGAGAAGAAGTGCACCTCACTGTTTATTTGCCCCCGGCTGCCCAACGGGCCCGCAGTAACCTGCTTCATTGTGTGGCATTCACGAGTTGTTTCAGTTGTTCGCACGCCTGGAGGCTTCTTTTGATTTCGTCAAGCGCGACCGTTCGAACGTCTTCGAGCCACGGCTTAAATAGAGCTTTAAAAAAATGCTCCTCCAGAAAAGCTTGCAATTCGTTTGATCGCTGAGCCACCCAGGCTTCGTGAGCTTTTCGGCCAATCTCGTCCAGTTTCTTCAGCAAGGTTTCCCGCACCGTATGGGCCAGTGCGCTGCCCCCAACTCCTGCTAAGGTCAATGCCCCGATGGTCCAGAATAAGCCGCCGGTGGTCAACAGGTCCACCACGAACAGGCCGGTCCCCACAGTCCAGACAGCGTCGTCCAGAGTGGCCATCCACCGCGCGAACGCTGGATTCTCCTCGAGAAACTTCTCCACGTCTGTTCGCACGGCCTCTTGCCAGTCACTGGATGGTCTTGGCCAAGGTCGGTCGAGAACACACCTAATGAGTTCATGAGTTTGTTCGGTGGAAAATAGCCTTTGACCAGAATTCGAATCTCCGAATGATTGTTCTGGCAGGCTTTGGGAAAATTCTCCCCGTATTCTTTGAACATATTCCTTGACTCCGCCCCGAAACTTCTCCTTTTCCAGTTCCACGAGCGGTTTTCCCTGTTCTCGGATGACCTCTGCTACGGCCTCAGTGCTATCTTTTATCGCTTGAGGAGTCACCAGTTTGCCGACAGCTCTGTTCATGCTCCGTAAGACCCCACGAACGACCCCTGAAGTTTTTTCTCGAGCGAGCTCTCCAATAAACTTCATAAGGTCCTGTAGGGGATAGATTTCGTTTACCACTTTTTTCACCAATTCGTCTAACATTGTCCTGGCAGCCTCGAGATTGTTGCTGATTTGCTCAATATACAGATGCCCGAGCTTTAAGAGCTCTTCGCCGGCCAGTATCGCGACATAAATGGACTCGACCAACCCGGCAAGAATCAACTCCCCGGCTGGTTGACCGCGGATCAGGTCCAAAAAGGAGGGCTGGTTCGCCTCGAGCGGCTCGATCCGAAGTGAGTCTCCTTCGCCAGTAAGTCGCGGGCTGTAATAGCAGAGGCTCCCCTTGAGAAACTCGTGAAGGGTCCGACCGTCCCGGCGAGTTTCGCCAAAGACTTTCTGATCACCAGTTTTTTTCAGGAGGTCCTGCCATATCTCCGCAGGGTTTTGATCGGAGATCTTGGTCAAAACGTACACCAGCCTACTGCTCAGCTGGCAGCACCAAGCAAGCGTCTCCACCGTGCACTTATCAAGGTAGCTTTCTGGGTAGGTAAGAAAAATGGTCAGCTCTGCCCGAGACAGCATTTGCCTGGCCTGCTCCCAATTGGCGCATTCGACAGTGTTGAAGTCCGGCACGTCGGCCAGTATGAAAGGCAGCGAATTTGCCCGAGATTTCATGGGGGCGAAAAAGATTCGCCCGTCTCCTTGCGTCTTTTGAGCCACTTCTTCCGGGTTTCGAAGCGGCACCACCCTCCTATTGGGAAATACAAGCTGCAACACATCGGGCTTGGAAAAACTCTCGGGAACGGCCACAACCGAATGATAGGTCATGGGGCGGATGTCCTCTCCTGCGGGAACATCGATTCCTGTTAACCAGCGGAAGAGAGTGCTTTTTCCCGCTCCGCTTGGGCCAAACATGGTCACCACCAGCGGGGGTTGCAGTCCTCGCTGCCGAAGCTGGCAAAAGGATTCATAGCGACTTTTCATCGCATCGAAGCCTGGCACGTCCGTGTCGCGCTTCAGTCGGTTGACCACCAAATGGCGGACGCGCGGAATCATTTTCAGCAACTGAGCCATCGCGTTTTCGTAAGTGCGAAGTTTTTGCTCGAAGTCCCCGCACTGCATGGCTACCTCCGGCATGACGCAACCGAGATCTCAATATTTCATCGCTTATAGCTCAACACAGTAGTCTCGGGTAACACCAGTCCAGTTTTGGTGCGGTAGGCTGCCACCCACGGTGAGGGTACCAGTCGACCCTGAGTTACGCTGAAACATGTTTGCCGGAATTCTATTAATGGCTGATTCCGTTTTCCCACTTACAGTCCTTGACGTATCCACGCACGAATCGGCAGACAAATAACAAACCACCGGACAAACAGGAAAAGAAAATCGCATTGGGACGGCTCCCGGCGCCATCGGCTAGGAAACTGAAAACAGAGACAAAATGCGCGGTCTAGGTAAATAGTACAAGGAAACTTGTCCGGAGGACGGTTGGCTCCGCTTTCCCAAAAGCAGATCAGCCCATTCATTCGATTGGCGAATCACTCCCCCGCCCTGCTGCTCTCCGCCGCGGTGGCCACAATCCGCTCGCCGCATACGAGAATGCGAGTTTCACCTTTTTTCATGGCAAGAGGAATCCTGGGGCCTTGACCGAGACTTTCCCCGGTTAGGTAGTCCCAAACGTGCGTGGGCACTCCCGTGTCGATTGTCAGAACCCCATCACGGGCGGCGTGTACAGCAATGAAGGGCCCATTTGCATAAATATTGGCATCTTCCTGGCAGAAAAGATGTACCCCCGCCTGCCTGGCAGCCAGCCGGAGCAGGTCGCTTGTGAGATTGGGAACTCCCACAAACAGGGAAGGACCATCGGGAAGCTGTCGCAAAACGACCGCCGCTGCCCCGCTGGGATAACTAGCAAGAATTTCCTCTGGTCTCGCATCGACCACCGCGAATAACGGCTGGATTGGGCGTTTCACCCCAAAGGCTTCACTCAGGCCCAACTGTCGTCCGCGGTCCGTAGGTTCCGCCCAAGCCGGTGTCCCAACGAGTTCCTCCAGTTCAAATCCCGTCAATTCCTGCATGGCCGTTTTTGGATCCTCGCGTTCAGTCAAAAATCCCGGTGCATAGCACCAGATTTTCAGCTTTCCCGCGGTTGTTTTGCGCAATTGATCGCGTTGCGCCTTCGAGAGATGCCAGGCGGCCAGAAACACCAGCATTTTTGCTGAGATTTCGCCGTTCAGCACATCGGAAAGGAGGTATTGTCCGTAGGGAGTACCCATACGGCCGAGGGGGCGTCGCACCTCGTAAATCAGAGGACGCGTCACCACATCGCTTCCAAAAGCCGCGTGCAAGATGCTCTTCTCGTCCACGACTGCTGCTACTTCCGGGGTGAATGCTGGGCCGCGGGTAAGCATTGTTTCATCCAGCTGCTGGAGATCGCACATCACCTTCCAGAGCTCAGGATCGTCGAACCAGCCGGTGGCCCCAAGATCCATCCACCACGTCCCAAAATGCCGCAGGGCAACCTCTGCTGTGTTCCGCAAAAGGAGCGACTGCGAGTCAGGAAGTGTGTCGGCACCATCGATCCACCCAGGAAAACGACTATCCTTGGCCAGATACGTTCGGGTATCGTCTTCGAACAACCACAGCTTTTCTGCCCGCATGACACTTTCTGCTGCCGACATGGCAGGGGCACTTCCGCCGAGCCCTCGATCCCAATAGGAAATCGGCGAACAGAGAATATCGATATCCGGCGAGCGAAGGACTTTTTCGAGCGCATAATGACCCGATGTTGCGGCTCCATTGTGAATCGCGCCAAATTCGAAAGTGTACCCGTAAAAGAACACCACCAGCTTTCGCCCCTCGGAGGCCTCTCGAACCGTCTTCGCGAAGTGGCAGACACAGTCGGCCATCATGTCCTGCTGAAATTCCGCAAAATCGATCAGGTCTTGCTCGCTCCTCGGCCGATGCAGCAGACCCGAGGGTTGGGAGCGTCTGCGTTGAGGTGTGGGGAGATCCACTGTGCTGAGTCGAACGGCTGGATTGTCCCAGGCCCGCTGCAATGCCTCGTCGGTGGCGTATTTTGACTTGAGCCACTGTTGCCATGCTTCCACCGTGACCGGTGAGTAGTCGCTCAGGGCATTTCCCCACGTATCCTCGTAAAACCACTCACCCGTGTTTTGTCCGCAGGGATGATATCCTGCCACGTGGTCGCCCCAAACTTGTTCCAAATGGAGTACAAGGTCTCGAAGGCGTGCGGCGGCCTCCTCCCGATACAGCGTCGAGGCCACCGATGCCGGCACGCGGTCCTGGCCCGGTTGATCCCATTTCATCGCATGATCAGGATGTGCCGCGATCCACCAGGCCGGTGGATCCATCGGAATTCGGGGAATGAGCAGGGCGTTTGCGTTGCTCTCCAGAACCTCGCGACAGATCACGTCGACAGCCGTCCAGTCAGGTTTTTCCCCGGGCTTTGGCCAGGGCATTGGTACTGGAAAGCTCACCAGGTTCACTCCTGCCCGCGCAGCGAGCCGAACTTGAGAAGGAAACGGGCCCGGTGGTCCCCCCAGAAATACAAAAGGATTGCCTGGCCGATATACAGCAATACTGACCTTGCGTTCCGTGTCCGCCTGGAGCCAGAGGGTCACACGATAGCGGTGGCCGCGGACAATCGGGAGAGACGGCCGGGAGTAAAGATGAAAGTCGGGCCATTGGCCGCCGGGTGGCTCCTGGAGACGCACAGCCAGGCACCCGGTTCCATTCTCGCCCGAATCCTTGCGACGCTCCACATGTCCGACCGTATTTCGCTTATCTGGTGGCCAAACATGCCAGTTCGCGGAAAATTCGGCGTCGCTTTCAAAATCACACGAAAACAACTTTTCGCCAGTGGCAGCATCCACGATTCGGACGCTGTCAATGAGAATCAACCCTGGCAAAGAGCCAAATCGCAAATGGAGCGTTGCTTGACCCTCGCCATCTTCCAGGGCCGTGAATTCGAACGTGATCTCCCGGCCGACTGGGCCCGTGCGAACAACACCGCGGCCCGGGGCTCCCCAAAAAATCCGCGCCGCAACTGGCTGGCCATTGATCACAAGGCGAGGAATACCGTCGATGACGCGCACCCGGGCCGTGCGGACAGGAGCGAGTGTTGAGTCGGCCTCGTCCGCCTGGCTGGGTAAAAGCACCGTCACAACCGCGATCCAAATCCCCGCAAGCAATGCCCACCTCGTATTTCTGACATTCCAGAAACCACCCTGCAAAAAACTTCCAGACATGGGCTTCTTGTGTGTCATTTCTAAATCCGTCCTCTGCGTTAGCATCCGAAACGTGAATTGTCTACAAGGGCCAAAAAAGTGCGAGATTGTAAACATGCAGGCAAACGCCCCGATTATCGAACCGGGCTTGCCGCATGTCCAGACCGAGGGACTCTGCCCCATCCCCACTTTTTGTATGGGCCTGTAGGAAGCCAAAGGTTCGAAGTGCGGCAGGGGCAACTGATGAATTGCCCCTACGGTTAACCGAGAATTGAAGTGAGCAGACAAAGATGGGCCCGTTGAATTGGATTACCCAACGTCGGAACGTGGACCTGGCAGGTCCCTCCAAGCTGAACTTCATTCCCACGCAGGATCGCGGCGAGGCCCGGGCTCGTTACCGGCGGGAGAGGAAAAGCGGGGATGACCCAGCGAGGGGCTGTCATCGGCTCCCACCCGCCTGCACACCAAATACTCGAGGAGACTTCTAATTTTGTAATTTTGTCCAAACACTTGACGACTTTTCCGGTGGGCCCTTGACAAGCACGCCTGGCGTGTACACAGTAGGAGCACTTTGCGTCGGGCGGCATTCCGGAATGAAAGCCGGAGTGCCGGGACTAGGCATGTGCACTTCTTGCCCTTGGGAGAATTTGACAATGAGACAGCGCTGTGACTTTTCGACACTGCATAATGGCTCGTCACCTTTGATGGAACGTCACCATCGGGATGGAGCGGCCAATATGGGGGTTGCACGAAAGACACATGGTTTGAATCTCCGTGTTTGGATGATAGCCCTCGCGCTCATCGTTGGCGCGGCACTGTCGGGAAATCATATAACGTTTGCGGTGGCTGAATCTGGTGGACCTTCCGCCGCACCTCCCGCCGCGCAGGCTCAGGGAAATCCACAAGCAGGGCAGCCAGCCGCGACGCAGCCTCCAAGTGCCGCGGCTGAAAAGGAGAGCGTGCCGCCTTTTCGACCACGATTACCGGCCTATTACGGAAGAGTGGTCGACGAAAAGCAGCGGCAAAAGATCTACGAGATTCAACGAAAGTATCACGCCCAGATAGCCGAGCTACAGAGGCAACTCGAAAAACTCATCGCGCAGCGTGATGCGGAGATCGAGGCAGTCCTCACACCCGAACAAAAAGCAGAAATCCAAAAAATGCGGGAAGGAGCGGCCGCTCGGCGGAGCAATAGCGCCGCATCTCAGGGTGAGCAATCGGCGGCCCCGTCAGCGCAGCCGTAACCGGCCTCGGAAGACTGCTGGCCAACTGGCTCCAGGCTGGAAGCCCGTTCCTGGAAATTCCGATTTTTCCGACCTCCGGCAACCAATTGTTCTCGGTGCCCAATAAACGTGCACCCTGGGTAATACTGGGACTTTAAACAAGCGCAATCGCGTCTGAGCCGTCCCCACTTTTCCTCCGGCGAAGGGTCGCACACGTCCAAACAAGTTCGCGTCAGCCCGGAGGGACATGCTGGCAGGTCTACTTTCGGAGGGACGTGCTTGTCACGTCCGCTTTCCAACGTTGGAATATGTATTACGTTCCGGCGGGCACGACGAGCGTGCCGCTCCGTGTTCGCCGCATTCCGGGGAAGGCATTCCCCATTGGTTGAATTGGAGGGCCCGGCTTCACCCAGGCCACGCCACTGGTAGGGGCAATTCACGAATTGCCCCTAAAACAGTTTGTATTCGTGGCATGCCACGGGTTTTTGCAAAAGTAAGTATGGTTTAGAAATTCAGAAACCGCGTGGCTTGACTTACCACCCCGACCGTGCTAAATTGACGGCCGCTCGCAAATGGGGCGTGTTGATTTTCGGGCAATGCGTTCGAGGCAGGACTCAAGGGGAAGGAGGGCCAGTCGGAATGTCAAGAAAGAGGACGTGGGCGAGTCTTATAGTTTGTAGTGGCGTGGCTGTCAGCTTTGTAGCCATATTAGCCTTTGCACTTTGGTGGTCCCAGCAAGGTTTGCGCAATACCACTTCGCGCAATCAGAGCAAGCCAGCGGCAGCGACCGAAGTCCGGGCGGAGTGGACCAAGGAACCTGTTCAACCGTCCGCTGGGTCTTCTGAAGCCTCAAACTTGCACGGAGATTTTTCTCGTCCCACCTTGCGACCTGACCCGGAGATGTTCGGCAAGCCAGAGTTGATTCCTCTCACACCGGGAGCAGGAGTGGGCAGTTTATCTCAGCCTTCACTGCCAATCGGGTCGGAAAATATCGAGGCGCAGCCGCCGTTGTCTCCTAATCCAAGTGGATATGGTGATTTACCAACCGTGCCGAATTCGGCCTGGAACTCGCCGCTATCCCCTCCATCTGTTCCGCTCAGCCCGAAATTCCAGGAGACTGGAACCGTGCAAAACTTGCCTCCCCCGTCTTCGTAGCATTTTCCAGCGGGAGGAGCTCCGCAATGGTGATTTCCTCTGCGGGTAACGGCCACTGGCCTTCCGGTTGGACCTCAGAATTGTCGCGAATTGCTGCATGCCCCAGGTGCTTACCGGTCAGGAGAACACATCGGGACGGGGCACAAACCGGTGCACCCGCGTAAACCTGGAGAAATCGCATTCCCTCCGCTGCCATACGATCAAGATTGGGAGTGTGGATTTTCTTCTGTCCATAGCAACCCACCTCTCCGTAGCCCAGGTCGTCAGCCAGAATGAGCACAATATTTGGCTGGCGGCCTCGCGATTCTGAAGTAGCCGTTGTGTCCGACGCAGTTTCCGCTCGCGTTGTTGTTCCCTTTACTTCAACAGATATTATTGTGGAACGACCAGTCGCGGAAAGCTCGTCAGCCGATAAGTACCCCGTTTCCGCAGCCATGGCAATGAACTGAACGAGCGTAATAACGAATAGCATGTGAGCAAAAACTTTATTCTTCAGATAAAATCCATTATTGCAGACGAAGCACCCACACATGGTTGTCCTCCAATAAATAATAATTTTCGGGTCATATCGCTTGAATTACTCGACATCTTTACGGATTATGTCTTTCATCACTTGCATGACCTGTCACGAACAATACGTCCTGCCAAAAGCTCAAAACAGGGACGGTTCCGCGAATGGCAATATACTCGTCTTCTAAAACTCCCTGTGTCGGTTGCTTTAATTCCAGACAGAGCGTTCGCGAGGAACTTGTCGCCTCACTCACGAAGGAACGCACATCCTGACATCCTTGTATCTCCCAAAGGATTGCCGCCCCTTCCGTCAGCCGCGCACCGACACATTCCCCGGGCGGGTCCCCCTGGACGCCTAGCCCTATCGGAGTATCAGGCGGAACGAAAAGATAAAACCGCCCTCGAGTTCCAATCATGTGGATGATGCCTTTATTCCCCACAATTCCTGCATAATGGCTTGTTGCAACCAGGCGAAGACTATTGGGCCCCGGCTCCGCTTCTATCTTGTAGACGCCCGTCTTGGATGCGAAAAACTCAATGCGGGTCTGTGCCTGAAACCTAAGCTTGGCTTGCTGAACCGTCTCACCAGATGGTCCACGGACAAGAAGCGGCAGATCGCGGCCAGTATTCTGACCCACCTTTTCATAGGCAAGCTCACAAACGACCCGCTCTCCCTGCCGAGCGAAAATTGCATATTGAGCATTTCCGCGCAACCGGTGTGGAGGAACCGCAAGGATGGTCTTGGGAGAAACCGGTTCTTTTTCCACTCGCAACCTATCCGTGGAAATGATGGGCAAACGACGAATGGGATCGCAGGGAAACGATCTGTTGAGCCAGTTTTGATCGACCAGGATGGATTCCTGGCCCTTTTCCCGAGAAAGTGTGATCGTTCCTTTAATGTCAGTCAGGCAAACACCACCCGCATTTTGAAAAGACAAAAAAGGTCGGTCGATTCTATCGGTGATAATCACATTTTCCAGAGTTAGTCCACCTAAGTCATTCTCATCACCAGGTCGAGATACGAAAAGGATCGGCGATGGAGAAACGGGACGCTCCGCTTTTTCAACAATTCTGCAATCTTTAAGACGAATTTGCAGCCTCCCGGCCGGCTTCGACCGCACAATCATTCCCGCGGTCCCGGAGTCCTCAAAACAGCAGTTGATAACCTCGACGACGCCCCGGACGGCCTCTGCATCGGAATTTCTGGTGACGATACTCAGAGAACCGGCGTTGGTCCCCTGCGTATGACAGTTTTCTAATCTAATGGAGATTGGGCGTGAATCAGCATTTAACGCCCCGGCGTAGACATGGATCGCATAACCGCGATTGTTCTCGATGAGACAATTTCGCATCACACAGTTGACGAGAACCTCGCCTGGCCGATTGGGTTCAAAATCGATTCCCGCCTGGGGTGGCGTTCCCGCGGTGTTGCGGAGCGTCACGTTTTCGATGAGCAAATCTTCGGCAGTTATGACACTAATCCCCTGGCGGTAATTGCTATCACAGATGACATCCCGAATAATGATGTGCCTGTTTGGTTCGCCGTTCCGACCGGCCCCCAGATATATACCATCTCCGCCACTCTCGCGAAGCACCAGTCCTTGAACGACGACGTTCTTGCACCCTCGCAAGCTCAGGCAATGCCGCCATTCTGCCTTCTCGTATGGTGGTCGAGCATAATCCTCCCGCCACATGCGAAATACAGCGCCATTGCCAACGATGGTGAGATTTTCCTGGTTTGTGGCTGTGAATAAACAGTCTCCTTTTCCTAAAAAGGCTCCCCGTTTCGCTATGACTTCCACCCCCTGCTCGAAGATTATTTCCTTGTTGCCGACGAGTTCGATTTTGTCCACGATCCATGGGTGCGGCATCTTGGGGACGATGACCTTCCTGGCAGGCGAACGCAGCGCCGCTTGCAGGGCCTTCGTGGAGTCCTCCGCGTCAAATCCCCACCACGCTGCGTTTGCCACTTCGCGTTGACCAGCCTCCACTTCACGAATCGCTTGATCGTCGGGGGGTACCAACACCCCAGGACGTTCTTCCGCGCCACTTTCTGTCGCAACTGCAGCAAGTAAGGCCATTAAGGCTATCCAGGCCGTATGCCGGCGAACATGAGTGATCATGGTCAAATCCCCATCATTATTCTGTTCACTTCTGCACCGACTAATCCTAATCCACCTTGCGGCTCCCGTCCGACTGCGAATGGAAAACGGCGTCTTCTGGAATGAGCAACGTCTGTGGGCTGCACGCCAAATACGGTGGAACATCATACAATTCCACCACGCATCGCAATCCGGAAAGTTGGAGGCTCCAGATCTGGCCGTCGGTCCCGTTGGGGACTTCCACGCTCTGTTCAGAGGACGGCAGGATACTGTGATTGGCCATCGCGGAGTCAGCCCCGTACGTCCGTTGGTCTTCCTCGACGATGACAGAAATCTCGCTCCCGGCAAGTACTCGGTCGTCAACAATAACTCGTCCATCGGGGGTATTAATTCGGAGCTGGGTCCACGGGTCGCCTCCCGATACGATTCCCACCACGAAGTGCCGAGTGCCTTGCGGGACGTAAAAGTAAAGCCGCTCGTTCATCGAGGGCAACCAGAAACGAAGCGGTACAGCCTTGGGGGCACCGGGCGTATCTGCCCGGGCTGCCCTAAAAACAAACGGTCGATTACCGATGTCCACCCGGGCGGCGCGCCAGAAATCGGTTCCGGGATTCAAAGTGTAAACAGCGTTTTGAGGAAGTTTCACCGTCGTCTGCGCCGGCTCGCCTTTGGGGGCTTCCACGTGTCCCGTGGCAACTATCGTCTCTTCCGTTCGCAACGTCCAATCGCATGAGATTGTGTGCCCTTTGTCGAACGGTTGCCAGGAAATGGTCAATTCTTCCCCTGCTCGCCCCTGAAAAACAATTTCCCCGCTTTCAATCGCGGGCAGCGCCGACTTTGTTTCCTGCCAGCTCGCCACGGCGTCGGGCACCAAGTCCGTCGCCGGACGCAGCGGACCACCCCAGATCCGGCCTTCTATCTCAACAGCCTGAAGGTCCGCATATCTTTTGAGGTCCTCTTGTCGGAATTGGGCGACCTCCTCGTGAGTTGGAATATTCTGCTTCTGGGCGGTCCACGCCTTGTGAGCTTCCCTGAGGTTGAAACCCTCAACGAGTGTGAGTGCCCGAAATCGCTCATCAAACCACGACGAAAACAGCATTGGAAAAGTGTGGATCAAGCCAGTGTCCATAATCCGGTGGGAAAACACGACACATTCCTTTGCCCGCGCGATGATCTCTTCGGGGGGCGCGACCACGAGGCGGTTCCATTGGTTGTGGCGGCTGGACTGATCGTATTCCAACCACAGTCGCAACCAGTGCAGATACATGGCCACGCGATCCAACCGTGCTACGATTTCCGGCGCGGATGTAGCCCGATAGGCGGCGTCGAGATCCTCCATGGCAAGTTTCAACGATCGTGGCGAAAATCGCTCACCACGGCTCCAGCGCGTATAGAGTCGCCGCATAGGTGCCGCTGCCTCACCGAATGCTTTTGTGCAAAAATCCTCGAACAGGGATTGCGCGTCCTGTTGGGGGTTCCACATCAAGTGGGCTGCCATCCAGTAACCAGGTCCATTGGGCCCCCAGTTACACGACGATTCTGCGTCGTAAGTCGATAGACCGAGGCTATGATAATTTCGAATGGCTTTCGCAAGCTCAAAAACTCTCCCAGCTTTTGCCGCACCGGGGAGGTCCCAATCCCAGGGATAGACGCTGAAATAGTCATACACACCGACCTGGGCGCCACACTGGCGAAAAGCACGAATCTGATCTTCCCACGACAATTTCGTGTAACGAAAGCCCGTTGTGATCTGAACATAGACGTTGGGCTCAAGTGCGAAACTCGGTGGATCCGCATGGTGAGCGTAGGCATAGAGACCGACATATTTCCCGGGGAACTCCTTTTGCACAGCTCGGGCGACCAAATTGGCTAAAAAGAATACTTGATCGCTTACCGAGCCGTTCCCGATTGCCCGACAGTTGGGGCATTCACAATAGCCGCCTCCATCATTCGGCTCGACGGAAACCATCATCTGTTCCGGGTGACGCCGGAGATATTCCAGAACGGCCTCCACAAATTGCTGCTGCACTTCAGGGTTGCTTACACATAGCTGAGGCGGTTGCCGCTTTCCTTTCACCAGGGCAAACCATTCGGGATGGGAGTCAAACATTTTGACCGGTATATATCGCTCCCAGGCGTGCCCACAGTCCACGCGCAACGCTCCGCCCTGGCGGTTGTGCCGCATCCAGGCATCGTAATCTTTTTGTAACTGAGGAGTTCGAGGTCCCCACCCATACCAGATCCGTCGCCAGGCAAAAGCCGGTTGTTCCACCTTGCGAATTTGCACTGTGATATCCCGACAATGCGGCGTCACAGTCCACACCGGATCCGGAAAGTACCAGCGGAATCCCAGTTCCTCCAAGAACATGTATACCGCGTGAGAAACCCCTGCCGGGCTGTTGCCCAGGAGCCAAAGGCGCCCCCTACTGGTGCACACAGCCACTCCCTCAGGCCCCAGCAGATCAAGCCCAAACGCTTTTGCTTCCTCTGGAAAATCCATCGCCGTTCCCACAACTATCGCAGGGGAAGGGAGTGGACGGTCGGGCTCCCAGGGGAGGCGTTCCAAGGAGGCTCCCGTCGCCGCGGACAGCGCGTCGTGAAGTTCGTCAATCACCAGTTTCAGTTCGCTTTGTCGCCCTGCAGGAAACACAAGGCGGGCAGATGCCGAACCATTTTGGACCAAGGCGACGGATTCTAAAGCCTCAGTCGATAGAGCTAGCGGGCAGTAATTTATTACTAAGATGCCAACCATTAATGGAATAAAGCGTGCGATCCGGAATGCCATAATTTGGTGCCTTATTCAGAATTTCCTGTTCAGCTCTTACTGGAGTTGTATTTTCGCGGCAACCTCGTGGCCACCGGCCAGTTCTCTTACTCGGACCTGCCACTCGCCCGGCGTATCATTGGGCGCGAAATCCACAAATACGTTCACAACGCCATCTCGCGCCGCATAGAAACCCGTAGGCTCTGCGGTCTGCCCCTGAGAATCGCGAATTTCGAGTTCTATCGGTATCACAGCCGATAAAGGCAAGCCGTTCTTGCCAACAACGCGAATCGTCAGGGATGCCCGTTGACCTCTCTCGGCTTTTTGCGGAACCAACACTTGGACCCCCTCAATTGCCTGGTCCGTGATCATGAACACCCGCCCGTCACCTGGTCCGAGCTTCACCGACCACGTCAAAACCTCACCCATTCGTTGCGATTTAACTTCCTGATGTGCGACAAGATCATAAACAGTTTTCCCTTGTGTGACTGCCGAGACAGTCCCTTCCAAAGGCAGGCCTTTTTCCATCACCAGGCCATGATGTCCGACGTAGTCCCCAAACGTGCGGCGATCATTGATCGTAAAGACATATAGGGCAGAGCCATACTGTCGTGTCCGAATAATCAAGTCTGGATCTGATGAGTCAACGCGTCGGGGATAACGGTTTGCCAGCTCCTGCCGCAGTTTTTCAGCCAACCGTTGCAGCGCTGCCTTGTCTTCCTCGGCCTTTCCCGTTCGTCGGTAGGACTCCACGCGAATATCAGGCCGAATTGCCGGGCAGAGAAATTCGTCCCCCACCACCAATCCTCCCCGGGATTGAAATTCTTTGATCGCTTTGACGACAGCCGCGGGCAGCACATCACAGGCTGGAAGAACAAGCACCCGGTAGTTATCCAGTCCATCTCGCAGGATACTTTCTTCGTAAATGATCCGTGGCTGAAATCGCCCCCATTGGAGTACAAGATGCATGTCCGCTTCCCAGTTGCGACTCCAGCCGTAGGTCCCCCGACCGGCGAACATTTGGGAAGCAAAGCTTTCTAAAATGGCAATATCGGCGGGACTATCCGGAATATTCAAAAGAGCCGGCCCCAAAGGTCGAACCACGTCGTGAATAAGCTCCTGGAGCACTTCTCTGGTATGGGGATTGGTGTAGCGATAACTTGCGTGAGGAGCCGGCACGAGCGAACTCCAACCGTGATACATGATGCCCCGGATAGGACGTGCCATCTTGCACCAAAACGCCTCACGCAGGTGATCTGGGGCAATCGTGATAAACTTCGCGTCGGGTATTTCCCTTTCCCACGGTGCCCGTTGACTTTCCTCCTCGAGCAGCTTTGGGGCCGTTTGAGACCGGTACCAGATAATCTGCGTCATCTTCATGACCTGCTGGCCTGGTCGCCCTTCAGCCATCGCGAAGAGTTCGTCCGTCGCCTGGCCGATTTTGATCGGGTCGGGATAGGTATACGTCCACTGGGAAAGAACGTCCACCTCGCCTCCACTACCCCAGATGCTGGGAGCACGAACCGCCGGATCGAAAAACGTCCACAGATCGGGTCTTGCCGATTTCAAGCCACGGTGGACGGCTGAATGCAATCCGTTCCACCCATCGCCCTCTGTCCAGAACCATCGATAGAACTCAAGCAGATGGTCGTTATCAGGAATAACCCGGTCTTCCGGAAATCCGAGAATCCGATCGTAACGCACGCCCCATTTGCTGGTGGCTTGATCTGGAATGTCGTAGCCGTATTTTGTCCTAAAAGTTTCCAAATCATGCTTATGGAAACACAGATTGGTCGAGTCACGAACCTCTGTATGAATAAGCGCTGCCTCAAGCGATGGGAAATCGTGGAATGTTTCTGCCACCGATGCCCCGACTCGGTAACAGAATTCGCGCACCTCCGGAAACAGACCACACGGGTTTGGGTCCTTGTAAGGCTGCCCGTTTCTATCCACCCGCTGGAATCGTGACTGCGTTTCGGGATTCCTCACAATCCATGACCCGGGTGATAAGCTTACGATCGCTCCCATACCCCGAACCAGGTATGCATTGAGCATTTCCGCTTTTTCCGCTAATTGATAACCTTCGACAGCGGTTCCCGGTTTATCCAATTTCCAAATGTGGGCATAGTCCGCCAGACTGACTAACTGATGAGTAAAGCCAATTTCTTTGACCTGCTCCAGATCACCTGTGCCCCATAAGACAACAGGCATCGTATCAGGGATTGGTCGTGGCACAATGGAAATGTTAAATTCCCGTTCCTGGTGCAATACTGTGGATTCCTGAGTGGCTTCAACATGCACCCGGAGACCGTAGCTTCCCGTTCGCAACCGAGTATCCACGGGCACTTTTAAAGGAATTTCTTCGTGAGGAGAAAGTTTCGGTACTCGTAGAGATGTTGTCGATTCTTTAAAGATACAGGCAATCTTTACGTCGCTTACTTCACGCTGTGTTTCATTGCGGAGGACGAGGTGAACAAAAGCCGTATCTTCCATTCGCAGGAAGGCCGTACGTGCCAGGGATGCGAGTTCGACTTCGAGGCCACCTTGTGCCCAATTGGGAATTCCCGCGTGAATGCAGACCTCGTCGATATAGCCGGGGAACCCCGAGTACAAAGAACCGTAACGATCTCCAATCACCAGGTCGTATTTTCCCGGCGAGACCGGTCCCCGTCCGGGATGGACCGTTCTGCCAATCGCTTGCTTGTTGAGGAAGAATCGTCCCACCCCCGCACCGTCGTAGGCAAAAGCTAGGTGTACCCAACAGTCAGGCAGCAGAGAGACTTCCTGTGATACGAACTCAGCCGAATCCTGACCGAACCCAAGATACGCCACGAGGCGAAATTTTCCGGGATCGGTCCGCCGCAAATAAAGGCAATAATCGCAATTTGCCTCTGGAGTTTCTCGCGGGTAATGAAGATACTTTTTGTCGAGTAAAAAAGCTACGCTGCACGTATCGAGTTCCGCCTTGGGTTTAATCCATAACTCCAGCGTGAAGGCTCCTTCCGGAGTGAGCCGTGGATCATTTCTCACCACCGCTCCATTTCCAACCTCTGGATTGTTGGCGCTGGAGAAGCACTCCAAACAGTTGCCAGTCACACCTCCGGGAACGAATCGCGACGCCCCTCGGAGCCGTAACTCATGACCGTGTCCGGAGTTATCGGCGGTTTCCTGCCCCGGCAGAAACTGCCAGCAGGCAATGATATTCTGGCCCGACGGCCCCTGACTTGATTGCTGAGCTGCGCTTGAATTCCCCACTGATTGGCTGCTTTCGCCGAGCAAAGGCTGAGCAGAAACGACCAACGTCATTACACCGCTCAACATGGTAATTACCGCAACTTTTCGGGGCATTGTCCGTCCTCCGCGCAGCCTGCAGATACTTGACTTGAACGTCAAGCGAGAAGCCCCAACCCGCTTTGAGTCGGCTATCAACGTACACTAACGGAAACACGGGTTCAAGGAGCGACGCGGCGATAAGTTTTGGGGCAGCGTCATGGAGCGCGGCATGTCTCAAAACCTCAGGAGCCTGGGCGATTTCCTCTCAGAAGCGGTGCAACTTTCTATCAGGCTCCGACAGTTTCGGTGACAACTTTTCGGGCTGGGTGAGCCACCGCCCGGCCAAAGAGAAGGGCTGTTCCACAATTCATTCCTCGAGTGTCACTGTGTAAGGTCCCTTGTAAAAAGAACGCCCGAACCGGATCTTGCCATGCAGTGGCGGTCGCGGGGTTTTCACGGTCACAGCACGACAAAAACTGCTGCGATACCACAAGCACTGTTCTTCAGGCCGCGCGGGAAAGGGTGCCTGACGGGCAAGGCGTGTACGCTGCCAGGTCTCCGGCTTGGCCAGCGAACGGTTTTCATAATAGCTGTAATCCCGCAGGATGTCTGTAAGAACGAGCCCTCCCTCGTTGATGAGCCGCTGGAATTCGTGCCAATATTTTGCCGGGCACTCCAATTCAGTCAGGCCAAAATACATGCTCCCCGGGTGCTTTATGGCCGCCAGTCCCCGCGACAGCCACGCCCTAAATCCCTGACGAGTCTCAACGGGATCCATAACGAACACATCAAAGGCCCTTCGCCATTCGCGCGGAAGGGGATCAGCCACGTTATAGATGCGAGCTTCGACAGCAAGCCCACCTCCTTCTGCCTGGGCCTGGATAAAATCCACCCAGCGAGAGTCGACTTCTCCCACCACAACGCGCTTGGGCAATCCCGTAAGCCCTGCGGCAAGTGAGAGAAGATCGTCATCTCCCAAAACGAGAATGGTTCGGTCAAACAGGTCTCCCCGTTCCCAAAGGAATCGAACTCTTTTGATAACGTCGGAGCTTACGATCGGCTCTTGAAAAAACTCCGTCGTCGGCCAGGGAGCCTCTGCACGGAGCTTTTCGAACCTGGCCAGTACGGACTCAAAATCTGGATGGCACGCCTCTTTTATCCGCTGGGGAAGTTCAGCGACCTGCAGTCGATCGTGTTTGAGAACAATCCACCCCCGGCTACTAAGCGCGCGACATGCCTCGTAGATCTCCATCACCGTACCATCCACGACGGCGAGGAGATCCCACACAGTACACCCGTGATCCACAAGCGTGCGGAGAATCTGAAACTCCGTGCGTGTCAGCGCGTGATCACCCGTTTGTTCACCTGTTGAGGCTTGAAGTATTCGCATAACAAATCAAAGGCCTTGATGGCGTTGCCTTCCTGGCCGCACGTAAAGACGTCTGCGACAACGAGCCCTTTTTCCGGCCAGGTGTGCACAGCAAAATGGGATTCTGCGAGCAGAAGAACGCCTGTCACACCTTCTGGTTCAAACTGGTGGAACTGCTCTCCGACGGTGTGAAAACGGGCCTGCTCCGCTACAGAGTACAGAATCGGCTGGACAGACTCCACACGCCGAAGCAACTCGGGTGGGCAACCATACAATTCGCCAAGAACGTGGGTTCCCACTGCCATAGCCGGCCTCCCTATTTCAGGTGAAAAAGCTAACAACCCGAAACGGGGATCCTCATTCCACACATCGGGCGGTTGAGGCGCCCGATGCACCAGCTTCCCACCCAGACCGTTCCTGCAGCGGTGCGGATGGTCGCCGGTTGATGGCTGAGCCGGCCGAAAGGCCGTTTGGGTCGGTTCCACACCGCGATTTGCTTTACGGTCCGGGCTCCTCCCAAACGAACCTGGGAACCAGGTTACAAGACGCGAGGCGATAAGCCACCTCTATTCTCTGTTATTTTATGACCTTGCGCGCGAGATTCAAGCCACTCCGCAACTTATGACGCCGTTAAAACTTGCGCACGTCTCCTAAATACTCAAGTATTAGACTATCGAAACAGGTATTACAGTCACGAGAGATGGCCTTCCCTCAAATTCCTTGCGGTGCGAACCAGCTTGTTCTGGAAATCCCCAATGAACTGGGCCTGGCACACCTTGTCCGCATTCGATGCTCTTAACCATTCGGAAAACCGGGCGAGCTCGGGTTTTCGGCATTTGCCAGCAACAGTTGCGTCTCAAAGCAACCGCTCAATAATGAAATGGCGGGTGTATCGCGGATTGGTCAACCAGCGAGAGAACGACGTTGTTAAGACGCTTGCCGTGTCACCCGTTCCACCGGCCCATTCACCGATGACTGTTAACACTCGGCGGCTAGGAGCGCATTTTACGCCCTGGATTTGGGAGGCGTCCCATGCTCACTCAGAATTACCAAAGCACCGGTAGCGGCGGCAAAACGATGACACGCTGGCGAGTCATGGGCCTTTCCCGACGTAACCGAACTGTGCAACGGGCGCTCTCCATTCTGGCAATTGCCTCAATTATCCAATGGTTTACAGGTAGCGACGTGCCTGGGTCCGATCAGCAGAGCGGCGAAAAAGCAACCGTTCCCCAGCCGATTGTACGGACGGGGAGCGAGCCGGGACCAACGGTTTTGGTCGTGGCCGGGATTCACGGTAACGAACCCGCCGGAGTTAAGGCTGCGCAAATCATGGCGTGTTGGTCCGTCCGGCGGGGAAAACTTGTCGTCGTGTCGCCTGCCAACCCCCCAGGAGTTGAGCACCGTCAACGAACCATCCCTGGTGTGCCGAAGGAGGAGGCTGATCTCAACCGCAATTTTGTGGTGGAGGGCAAAGAGTGTCGGCCCAAAGGCACGCTCGCCCAGCAACTCTGGCAGCACGTTGCGCAGATCCGTCCCGACTGGCTTGTCGATCTCCACGAATCTGTCAGGTTTCACAAAGATCGGGGAGTGGGCAACACATTCATCGTTTACCCCCGAGAGGAAACCCTCGAGGTGGTGAAAAAACTTCTGGCAAAAGTGAACCCCCAAATAACTGAGTTGGACGAAAGGTTCGTCGTGTTGCGCTGGCCAGCCCGCGGTTCCCTGGCGCGCGCCGCCGGCGCGGTCCTTGGATGTCAGAGCTTCATTCTGGAGTCCACCCGTCAGGATCCTATAGACAGGAGAATCGCTTATCACTGCGAATTTGTCCGTGCCCTGCTGGAGGAACTCCAAATGGGGCTAATGCAATAATGCCAAAATGATCTAAGAAAATTTTCAAATTTAAAAAGAAAATTTCAAATTCGCTGACCAAGATTCGTGGCCTTTTCTCCGGCGAGTTGCACGGCTGAGCGGGTTTTTCAAAGCGTCTGATGACTTGGATGTGTGATACGCCCCCTGATCGGTTCCGGCCTTCATGAAACAGTTACCAAGAGGATAGCGTATAAACAGTTATTCGAGAGCTTGTCTCGCCACCAGCCCTGTTCTCGCCTATTCCACCTTCCACACTTCCCAGCCGGTTTTGTCAACGAAAAGCCGGGTGGCAGTTAAACCGTGCGGCAAATGCCGCGGTGGCGCGGGGAATGTGGGTGGCCGAAGCAAAAAACGCACCTCGTTTTCTTTGAGAAACTGGCACACTTCCTCGCTATACGGCTTCTTTCGCCACATCTCTGCCAATCGCCACCAGCCTGCCGGGAAGACCCCAGAATAACCGTTGACAAGCCAACATCTGTGGACGGGTTGCCAGAGCATCACACGGACTGTTGGTTCATATTCGATAAGTTGACCGGGGACAGGGAAATCGAGAACAAGAACAACCGTGTTGGCCGGCGCACGCCCTGCGAGATAACGGGCCCATCCAGGTGGACGCGAATAGTCCGGAGGAACAACAAGAAACGGCGCTCCCGGCAAAACTTCGAGCAAGCACACAAGACCGAGCACCCCAAAAATGCCGCCTGAAAGCACTCCTTTGCGAACCCCGGGCAAAATCTTTTGAAAATAGGTTCGCACGCCCATCAGGCCGAGTGCACTCAACAAAAGAATGGTGAGCTGGGCGAGGTACGCAAATCGGTAGGGGCTTCTCACGGCGGCAAAAGGGGGAATGACCCTGGCAAGTAAATCCCAAATGGAAACCTGTCCCACTCGAAGTCGCGGGCCCAGCGATCCGAGCACCGACACCACAGCGATAGCCGCGAGAAATAAAACCATCCGGCGAAGGGGTGACTCCTGTAAGCGTCTGCATATTGCGGCAGCCGTGATGCCCACGGCCAAAAAACTGACCAGCCATCCCGGATTCAAACACCGGCCCCCGATCCCATGGCACGCGCCCAGATAAAAATCGAGCCCGTGGGGAGGTGGCGTCAACCACTCGCCAACCCTCGCGGATAGCGAGGTGACGACCTCAGGTGGACGGACAACAGCATGGGGCGAGAGGATTCGGCTCATTGGCAATCCCACGGCCAAAATGAGAAGCGTTCCGAGGCCAATACCGCCCATCCACACGCCCACGCCTTCACCTTTCTTGGACATAAAAAACCAGGGTACAATCAGCACAAGAATGAGTGCGGCGAAAAGTCCCAACTGGATGCTGGTTGCAAATGTCAGTGCCCATGCGAAGCCAAGCTCGAGGGCCTGTGTCCAGATCGGGCGGTCCAGCATTCGCAGGACGACATCCCACTGCCATAGCACCGGCCAGAGCGGCGCGTACTGAATCAGCTCCGGTTGCTGGAGAATCAGCGGCAGCCACACAACGAGAGCCCCTGCGTATCCGGCTATCCAATGATCTTGGGTCCACCGGTGAATCAGCCTCCTGGCAACGACTCCATTGAGGACGAGAGATCCAACGAAGTAAACATGGTAAGCGGCCACCGGATCGAACATCCAGACAACAGGCGCCACGGCGGCCGTCAGCGGCTGGGGTTCAGAAAAGGCGAAGGCGCCCTTCTCGGGCCAGAATATCGGAGCGTCCCAATAATTTTGAAAACAACAGGAGACACGATCCGCATTCCACCAGATCGTCCAGACATTGAAAAGTGTCACCACGCCGTTGGCGGGGCGACTAGCTGGAAGCGCACCCGTGAATAGGCAATGTCGATAGCTCCAAAAGGCAAAAAAGAGATACGCCAGGGCCCAAACCCACGTGGAACATCTACCTCGTCCGACACCTGTGGAAAGTCGCTTCGTGGTCAGAGCCCCCGGTTGCAAAGCGTGGCGGCTGTCAACCCCCATGGCAAGTTCAATTCCCTCCAACCGGCCTGCCCACTTTAAGCAACGGTTTTCGGGAGTGAACCGTTTTTGCAAGGGTAGACGGCATCACTGGGAACTGAGCTTGATCTCGAGATTTTGAAGGCCTTCCGCCGGGACGGTGACCTCGATACCGGACGTTTTGGGATTGGCGTACTTTTCGGGAAGCACGTTCCGTGTTGCACTAACACCCGTCGAAGGGGCGGAACCGCCGGAGGCGAGGGCCGCGTGTTCCACGTCCTCCGCGACCACAAATTGCTTCCCCGAGGTATCGGTAACGAGTTTGGTAACCTGGACGAGATACTTGCCGGGAACTGCCCCGCTCACTGTTTCTGACGATTTCAGCGAGAAATGGCCCTTGGAGTCTGTCACGGCGTACGCCCCGTAGGCAGGCGTTCCCGTCGGTACGAACACGACCGTGGCCCCATCGACTGGTTGACCGTCGAGAGTCACCGTTCCCGAGACCGGTGCTGTTTGCGGAATATTTCCCCGACTGCGCGAACCGCATCCCTGAGAAACGACCAAACCAGAGACGAAACACAGCAAAACTGCCAGAATAAATCGCCGGCCCATTGATGCCCTCATGTGATACCCACAGATCCTTGGAATGGAGTCAACAACCCCGCCGTCAAACGCAGCCGATGCGCACGCGGAAGGCTTAATCAGTCACTTATTTAGAATCCCGTGATCGTTTCGCCTCCAGCCTTCGTTCCCAAAGCTCCCCATACACCAAAAGGACTGGGTCCAGAGGCAGTTGGCGATGGCGCCACGACACCCAAATTACCGGTGTCGATCGTATCGCTGATAAAGCGCACACTCCCATCGGCGAAGGCCACATTGACGCCGCCGGGATGTTCGCTCGTTGCGGTATAAATTCCCGGGGCAAAATGCCCTGAAATCCCACTCCAGCCGCCACCGGCAATCGCGCACACCGCTGTATTAGGGGGCAGAATAGTGGTTACACCAGCGAAATACGCGGCTCCGTCTGCCCAGCGGTATCCCGGAGAGGTGTCGGACGTGAAGATCGGAGCACCAGAGATGTAGGCATTCCCTGCCCAATAGGCTCGGCAGGTCAGCGGGATATAGGCAGAGGGATCTCCACTCGTGTCGTAGATCACAGAGCCACGATCGTTGTCCCGGCGGGGACGAGAGCGTTCCGCCAAGGCAATGGTATTGCTGGTTCCGTCGGTTATGTTCGCCAGCGAATTATAGTCTTGCCGGCCGAAGCAGCCCCGATTGCGAATCGGCGTATTCATAAGAGCTGCGGCTTGATTGGCGTCCGAGCGTTCGGTGGGCGAGTGAACCGAAGCTTCATAATTATCGCCCGCGCAAAAGGCATAACTCGTCGTTCCGCGTTTGCTTCCCCTCGGTGGCATATCTCCCGCGTCACTCGGACAATTGAGCGTCGGGATAATTGTGAGCTGCCAGTGGGAAACCGCGTTATCAGACCAAGGGTTGTCATTCGCTTGCTTGGCCGCGTCGTACACCGACTTCTGTTCGTAGAACGGTGCCAATTGGAGCCAGCCGCTGATTCGCAATCGCTGGTAACCAGTGGCGATATTACCCGTTCCAGATTGCCGCGCCGGCAGTCGCTGATAGGTGTCGACGTACGTGTGGGCAGCCAACATCAGCTGCTTGAGGTTGTTGCTGCACTGCGATCGGCGAGCTGCCTCCCGCGCCGCCTGAACGGCGGGCAACAGCAGAGCAATGAGAATTCCAATGATTGCGATGACAACAAGCAACTCGACCAGCGTAAAGGCTTTTCTCGTACGACGCATACGGGCACCTCCTCTTAACGAGAATCATAGCTGGATGTGACTGGCCGGTTCATGCAACTCGCGTATTGTCCCAACCGTGATCACCATCAAAGGTCAACGTGATTGGAGTGGGAAATCGATCACCTGATGGCCGCGCTTGACTTCCACTTCCAAGGTAGTGTTGGTGTTATACTTTGCGGGGACGCGTTCTGGCACGAAGCCTACAAGTTGTCCGCTGTCGTCTTTTTCGCCGGCTTCGAAGGTGGAGATGGTCACCCTATGTTTGCCCACCATGGCACCCTTGCTGCCCGCGGCAAACTCCAGTTCGTAATGGCCACTTCCATCGGTAACACCCATGGACGAGCGGCCGCCATCCACAGGACTGAAGATGACGCGGGCTCCAGGAAGGGGGACGCCGTCGAGCGTGACTGTGCCCTCAACTTGTCCGAGCGCGGGTCCACCCGTACCACACCCGTTCAAGCTACAAAAGCCCAATAACGCGAGAAAAATGAGACCTATCTGCTTCACCGTTGGCCTCCCCTCGTTGACCCTCCTATGGCAACTGCACAGGTTGACCATCATCGATGGCGATCAGACGCTCGTAGATGCTATCCACTGCCGCGGTGGCATTGTTATGGTCAATCGTATTCGAAATGAAACGCACTGAGCCGTCGACCATGGCAAAATTAGCTCCACCGGGATGCATGCTGCTGAATCCCCGATCACACTCCGGTGCCGACGTGCAATTCAGCGGCCAGCGACCACAGGCCATGGCATAGACCTGGCCCTGTCGGGAGTGATTACCGGTATCGCCATTCGCCATAATAGGAACAGCAGCACGAAGCATAACGCCCTGAATTTGCCATGCTCGTTCTCCCAGGGCAAACGTATTGCTCGTCCCGTCCGTCACGTCTCCAATGGGCGTGCAGCGCGGCGGATTGCTTCCAGTCTGTCCGTAACCGATCAGCCCGTTGAATTGATTTGTACCCGTGTACTCGCGATTCAGATCATAACTGTTGTTCGATCCCACGTAGTTCGCGGTAAAGACCTCGACACACCCTGTCGTACAGTCCACATTCCCATAAAAGCCGATGCGGGGGACCTTGCGTTCGGGGTTGGTCTCGGGTCCCGTATCGGAAGGGCACCGGAAGAGGGGTAATCGTTTGCGTACGAGAGCGTATACCTGATCAGGTTGGATCGCGGCATCCGCCGGAATCATGGTTGGGCGAAGGGTGTCGAACAATGCTGATTGTTCGCAATACGGTAAGATGAAGGCTCCCCACGACCATGTGCCGCACTGGCCCTCGGGACAATTGTTGGCGACGAACCAATTACCCATCTTCACCAAGCCCGGCGGAAACCGACCCCATTTGTCGTGGTAGTTATGGAAGGCAAGCATGAGCTGTTTGAGATTGTTGTTACACTGGCTTCGTCGAGCGGCTTCGCGCGCCGCCTGAACGGCGGGCAACAGCAGAGCAATGAGGATACCGATAATGGCGATGACGACTAATAATTCAACGAGAGTAAACGCCGGGCGATCACGGCGAGTTGAGCAGCGCATAGGGCCTCTCCTTTTTCAAGGGAAAAAGCATTGCGCCAATGCGGCCGGAACATTTCCTGTTCTTTTATTTTTCCCGCGCTGTTACATTACCTGTGGCGCAAATATTTGTCAAGCATTTTGCTAGCAGCACATGTCAGACGTGTGAAATAATTGAACTCTCGACGCCGCATGGGCCATCAGTTAAGATAAGAAATTCGCGACTGTAGTCCGGCAGACCGAGACAAGCTTGAGGGCGAATCCATGGATCGCTCAGAGCGGCGTGTTGTCATAACAGGAATCGGGGTGCTTTCCCCCATCGGAAGAAGCCCCCAGGAAATCTGGGAAGCCGTGCTGGCGCGGCGGTCTGGTCTTGCACGCCCAACCGGTCTCCCCCGCGATGTGATTCCCCTGCGGGCGGCCGGTGAAGTACGGGAATTCACGGGCAACATCAAAGACTTTGGGGAAATGGACAAGGAGGCGCAAAAAAACCTCAGAAAGGCGCTCAAAGTAATGTGCCGCGAGTGCCAAATGGGTGTGGCTGCCGGCCAGCTCGCGCTCAATGATGCAGGGATTCGGATCGGGACATTTGAGCCCGAGCGAATCGGGACGAGCTTTGGCAGCGACTACATGGTCAGCGAGCCCCAAGAGTTTCTGGAAGGCATTAAGGCCTGTTTGGATAGGGATGGCGTATTCCATTTTGAGCGATGGGCCGGGGAAGGAATGCCGCGTCTCTTCCCGTTGTGGCTTCTCAAATACCTTCCCAACATGCCAGCGAGCCATCTGACCATCTATAACGACCTACGGGGGCCCAGCAACTCACTCACTTTGCGGGAAGCGAGTCCCGGTGTGTGCCTGGCAGATGGACTCAACGCCATTCGTGCAGGGCGTGCAGACTGCATGGTGGTGGGGGTAACCGGCACGCGGCTCAGTTTGATGAAGGCCCTTCACACCGTGCAACAGGAGGAAGTCGCGCTCGGGGATGAGGAGCCCACCACGGCCTGTCGCCCGTTCGACAAAGACCGTCCCGGGATGGTCCCCGGCGAGGGCGCTGCAGCCGTCATCTTGGAAGATAGTCGGTCAGCCGTCGGACGGGGTGTCAAAATTTACGGCGAAGTTCTGGCTGCGGCCTCGGCGGCTGTGGCGGGACGTCACTGCGTCGCGGATCGAAAAGCCGCACTCATTTTGGTTCTGCGGGCGGTTCTGCAGCAGGCCGGAATGCGGCCCAGCGATATTGGTTTCGTCATGGCTCACGGCCTAGGTACTCAAAGCTGCGACCGGGAAGAGGCAGAAGCCCTGGCTGAAGTCTTTGGTCCGAGAGGCGTACCTGTGATCGCGGCCAAGAGTTATTTCGGAAACCTGGGCGCCGGCGCAGGGCTGGTGGAGCTGGCCCTGGGTGTCCTCGCATTGAACCACAAACAATTGTTTGCCACGCTTAACTGCGATGATCCCGATCCCGCCTGTCCCGTGGATGTCGTCCGTGAACCCCGAGAGGTTTCGCGCCCAGTCTTTGTGAACGTGAACGTGACGCCGCAAGGGCAAGCTTCGGCGGCCATCGTGGCCGCATGGAATGAATGACAGTTACGTCAGCAATCACGGTAGCACACGGTCTTCCACGGTGGTGGGATCTGGAGTGATCACCTACCATTCGGACGTTTATGTCTTCCCCACGACGTAGCATCATTATTCGCGGTGCCCGCACCCACAATCTCAAGTCCGTCGATGTCGAAATACCAAAAGGAAAACTGACCGTCCTCTGTGGGCCCAGTGGCAGTGGTAAAACCAGTCTCGCCTTCGATACGCTCTACGTTGAGGGGCAGCGCCGGTATATCGAAAGTCTGTCCGCGCGAATTCGCCAGCATTTCGAAGATTTACCCCGCCCGGATGTGGACTTTATCGGCAATCTTTCACCCACGGTGGCCGTGGGTAACCAGACGCAAACTCGGGGAATAAGGGGAGACGTCGCCCAACTAACGGAGATTTTCGACTTTCTTCGTCTGCTCTACACGCACCTGGGGGAAATCTTTTGCCCTGATTGCGGTTGGCCTGTCCGGAGTTGGGATTCACAGACCATTGCCGAAAGCTTGCAAGCGGACTGGCTGAAAGGTCGTCGCGCGATGGTGGCCTTTAACGTGGCGGAGGGATTTTCCTCGGCCTCAGACCCCGTCGATCGCTTAAAGGAAACCGCAGCGAAACTGGCAGCGGACGGTTGGACCCGAGTCCTCCTGGGCAACCGAATCTTCGCCATTGGGGACGTTCCGACGTTGATCGCGGAAGCGGGCCTCACCAATCGTGAGGTTCCTTTAGGGGGACAAGTAGCAGTAGAGAATGGCCATGACCAACTCCTAGCTGTGATCGTGGACCGGGTCCAACTGGGAAGTTGTCCCGAGTCGCGACTTCGTGAGTCGGTGGAGACGGCCCTCGCTCAGGGTAGCGGAAAGTGCCTTATTTTTGTGGAGAAAAGAGACTCCACATCGTCCACAGGGGGACCAGGGGAATTTTGTTCTGAGCGGGGGACTCTGGTTGGGGAGGCTGTCTGGAAATCGTGCAGGATCGATGATCGAGAATGGCTCCGAGCCGAGTTTGCCCGCCAGTTGGTTTGTCCTACCTGCGGGCAGGTCTTCGCGAGGCCGGAACCCAACCTCTTTAACAGCCGCACGGCAATCGGTGCGTGTCCTCGCTGCCAGGGCACAGGAAAAGTTGCCACGCTGGATCCCGCCAAGGTGTTTCCGGATTTCCATTTGAGCCTGGAAAAAGGGGCTATTGCCCCGCTGCGCAGGGCTGGGCTGAGCCGATTTCAGGAGGAACTTCTTCGTCAAGCTAAGGAGTTCGGGATTCCCGTGGACCAGCCGGTTTGTGATTTGACTCCTGAACAACTAGGGCTGGTTCTTTACGGGAGCGAGGAAAGGGGGGTCGCCGGGCTTGAAGGAATTCTGCGGAAATTGGAAAGGCAGCGTCACAAATTTGCTTGGCGGGCCTGGACGCAACAATGGAAGATCGAAATCCGCTGTCCCCAGTGCCGCGGTACGCAGCTTTCACGTGAGGCCTTGAGCGTCTTTTTAGAAAGCCGTTGGCAAAACGTTGAAAGGCCAGGCGAAAAGAATGAGCTGAGGATTCCCGCGGCGAACCACGAAGACGGGGGAGGTTTCGTACAACGGCTCAACATTCGGCAGTTCTGCAGCCTCACCGTTGATGAAGCGATTGAGTTCGTCCACCATCTCGTTTCTCGTCGCCCGGAAACACGCCAGGCGGTCTACTGCCGGGAAGCAATCCTTCAACGACTTCTTTCACTCCGTGAGCTTGGCCTCGGCCATATCAATCTCGACCGGGCGGGTAACTCCCTCAGTAACGGGGAGTTGCGGCGAACGCTTCTTGCCGCGGCTCTAGGGTCCGGCCTGAAACAGGTGGTCTACATCCTCGATGAGCCGTCCGCAGGACTGCATCCACGGGATCGGTCCGCACTTCGCCGGATGATCCATCATCTCCGCGACCGTGGAAACACGGTGGTCGTGATTGAACACGACGAAGCGCTTATCCGTGAGGCAGACCTCGTTATTGAACTCGGACCGGGAGCCGGAGAGCGTGGAGGTGAAGTTGTCTTTCAGGGATCGCCGAAAGATCTGGCCAACGCCTCCACTTTGACCGCGGAATACATCAACCATCGGCGTCAGATCGCGTTCACCCGTCCCCGCCGTCAGGCCCAGGGGTGGATTCGGCTGGCGGGAGCCTCCGGGCATAATCTCAAAGACATCACGGTGGAATTTCCCCTGGGCGTTCTCTGTGCGGTGACAGGGGTCAGCGGGGCAGGGAAAAGCACTCTCGTGGAGAAAACCCTTTATCCAGCCCTTGTCCAGAAACTTCGCGGCGCGGGTCCGCAGCCCCTTCCGTTTTCGGATCTGTTGGGAGAAAAACAGATTGGTGACGTGGTCCTTGTTGACCAGACTATCCCCGGGAAAACCTGGCGTTCTAACCCCGCCACTTTTATCAAAGCTTTTGACGAAATCAGGAAAGTTTTCGCTCAGACCAGCGATGCTCGGGGCCGCGGGTATGGGGTGAGTCACTTCAGTTTCAATTCCCGTGAAGGCCAGTGTCCGCGATGCGAAGGAGAAGGTTTTCTGGAAATTGATATGGTTTTTCTGCCCAATATGGAGATTTCCTGTCCGGAATGCGAAGGCACCCGCTATCGACAGGAGATCTTGGCCGTCTCGTACCGCGGAAAGAACATCGCAGATATTCTTCACATGACCGTTCGCGAGGCGTACTTTTTTTTCCGCGGGGAACCGCAGATCCAGGGCAAACTGCGGCGATTGATGGACGTTGGGCTGGATTATCTTCGCTTGGGCCAACCAATGGCAAGCCTATCCAGTGGGGAGTCCCAGCGTCTGAAACTGGCCTCGTATTTCTCCCGCTCACGAAAAAAACCAACTCTGTTTATTCTCAACGAACCCACAAGGGGACTCCACCCCCACGATATTCACCAGCTTATGGAATGCTTTGACACACTCATATCCCTGGGACACTCGCTTCTGGTGATCGAGCACAATCTTGCTCTGGTTGCCTCCGCCGACTACGTCATCGATCTCGGCCCCGGCGCAGGTCTCGAGGGCGGCCGCGTTGTTGCCCACGGAACGCCCGAAGAAATCGCGGCCTGCCCAGACTCAGTTACGGGGCAATTCCTTCTTAAAATACTGGAGGGACGGAGTAGCCCGGAAAGTCGATCACGGACACAACGTGTCGAATGACACCCCAGTAAAGCGGATCTTACGTTGAACATGCCAACTGCGAGACCTGATTCCGAAACATCTCTCAGATACCTCCGTCAAGTCCAGTTTGCCGCTCTGGGAACGGAGGGGCAAAAACGACTCGCAAGGGCCCGAGTACTGGTCTGCGGTTGTGGCGCTTTGGGAACAATGGTGGCGAACCACTTGGTCCGGGCCGGGGTGGGATACGTGCGCCTGGTGGATCGAGACCTCGTCGACCTGAGCAACCTCCACCGGCAGTGTCTGTTCGACGAACAAGACGCCCATCAGGAACTCCCCAAAGCTGTGGCGGCCGCGGAGAAACTTCACTCTATTAATTCCGAGGTCCGGGTGGAACCGATCGTGGCTGACATCCGTTCGGACACTATCGGCGCGCTAGCGCAGGATATCGATCTGCTCGTGGATGGGACGGATAACTTTGAAACGCGATTTCTTCTCAACGATTACGCCATTCGCGAGAAAATCCCTTGGGTATTTGCTGCGTGTCTCGGGGCCCAGGGACAGGTTATGGTCGTTCTTCCCGGAGAAACGCCGTGCCTGCGCTGTTTGATCCCGACACTTCCTCCGGCGGGAGCGGTGCCGACCTGCGAGACGGCCGGAATCCTGGGCCCAACCGTGGGCGTCGTGGCCTCGCTGGAGGCAATGGAAGCCCTCAAAATCCTCGCCGGCCGACATGAGGCCGTCACACGTGATCTCATCGTTGTCAACTTGTGGCCGGTAACACTTCGGCAGATTTCGCTGGCTGGTTTGCGTGATCCCTTGTGTCCCACCTGCGGGCAGGGCCGGTTCGAGTTCCTTGAACACCGACGCGAGTCCACCAGCGTGACCCTCTGCGGGCGGAAGACCGTGCAAGTAACACCTGCCGAAGGACGATGCGACCTGGATGAGATTTACAACCGGTGGAGCGCGCTGGGGGAAGTCGAGCGCTCCCCTTATTTCCTACGGTTGCGAACCCCCGACTGGACACTGACGCTTTTTCCCGATGGGCGAGCCCTCATCACCGGGATTGAGGACCCTGTGCTCGGGCGAACCATCTATGCCCGGTTTGTTGGCATGTAAGAGCTACAACGCCGGAAGAGTGAGCTTTTTATCCGCCACTCGGGCGAAACTCTCGGAGTTCGTTTCAAATTCAAAGTGATCAACTACTTTCTCGGCGTCACCTGCCCTTCCCATTCCTGTAGTGGGCGGAGTGAAACAGGTGCACGTTTTGCAGTGGGATTGCACCAAAAAACGACAGCCAGCCTGAATGGTTGATCGGGAAGCTTTGTGCGGATTACCAGCTTGGTCACGCCCTCATTCTGCCGCTGAGGTGGCGGCGGATTGGCAGATTGCGTCTCGAATGTGAGATCAGGCGGCGAAAGAATCTCCGCCGTGATTTGCCGATTACCCTGGGTAAGCGTGGCTGCGTTGCCGCGAAGTCTGACCTTCGCTTCGGTGTGAATTTGCCATTGAAGTTCCTTGCCACGGTGCCCGGTGATTTCATCCTGGATGAGGACAGCATCGCGACCGAACACCGCTATCCCGCGGAGGACTCTCGAAGAAGGGCCGGTCCCCGGTTGGGCGTCATCCGAATACGCTGCCGAAAGATCGACGACGGCATGGGAACCATTGGAGCCGTTCCAAAAGGCAATGACAGGTGCTTCGGCGCGGGGGTTTTGGTTCTGCCCATTCAAAAGAAGGGTGTTCTGTCCCTGCGTACCCAAGCGATAGTACGTCCAACGTTGGTTTCCGAAATAGCCGGGCAGGTTGTAATCGTCGGGGCCCAGATCGAGGACCCACCGTAGACCCTGGGCATCGAGGACAAAAGTCCCTAGCTCCAGGTGGCTGTGGTTGACGGCGTTGTCCCCGCCCTTAAAGCCCACGAAGACGGCCTGATCTGTCCAGTCACTCCGCAGGGTCACGATGTCCGCACCGCGGAACCACTTGGCCACAGATTCCTGATTAATGTCAGCAGATTGGTCGTTATACCACCAGAGATGGAGAGGCGTGCGGCCCTTAATCACTTCTCGCTCATGCCAGGCATAAAGGGGTTTGCCAAAGCGCGTCGCCAGCCAAAACATCGGCGCCGCCGATCCCACCCGGGCAGACCCATCCGCAAAATTAAAAGCCAACCCGCTCGGACCAACCACGTGAATCCGAAAGTGGCCCGCTTTGTCGAATCCCGGCAAATCGGACAGGCCAAAATCCGTACCAAGGGCACTCTGCAGTCCTGCCAGCATGTAAACCGTATAGTGAGTAGCATAGCTCCAGTAACCCGGGCCTTCCGCCCAGGCTCCATCAGGCGCGTAGTTGGCCATGGCGATTGGAACCGACCTGATGGCTTGCGCCACGATGTATTGTGCTAGTTCCGGCTCCTCGTCGGCAACTGCCAGGGCCCCCAGGGTCATCCCGCCGTTGCACACCTGATTCCAATTCCACGGGGTTTTTGTCCACCACGTTCCTTTCCGATAAACTTTCTCCCCCTCGCGGAGGCCCTTTTCCACGATTGCCTGTCGAATGGTCTGACGCTGTTGTGAATCCAGTACGTCATAAAGCCAGTCATAGCCAATGGCGAGTGCGTGCGTCATTTCCGCGGTATCTAGAAAATGGGACGGATTCCAATCAGGAAAGCCCGCGGCCGTGAGCATTTCTTTGATAGCCCGATCGGCGTAGCGCCGCTCTCCCGAGAGCCGGTAAACCGTGGCCAAGAGGTAAACTCTGGAGAGACAGCGCCGGCTCTGATCAAGCAAACGGGGACCTATGAGACGGTGCTGCACCGGGGATTGACTCAGGACCTCATCGGCTTCTTTCCGGAGAGATTCAAAAAGTGCCTGGACTCGGGCGTCACGGGCGAGAAGCTGCTTTACCCGGATCTCATCTTCACGCGTCACTATGAGTCTTGGGTGTTCCCTTCGGAGTGTCGCCAACGGGGAAGCGGTCTCCCACGCGGCGACGGGGCGGCTAAAGATGAGGATTGACGGCAAAATAGCGAAAATAGCAAGGATTATCACGCGTTTTGCAGGGAAACAATGAGAAAAAATCATGTAGTCTCCTCCTACTGTCGTTTGCTCTCTGGATGTCGTCAAAATTGTCCGTCGTGGCCGTTTCGACAAAAGCGGGACTTGCAAGGATTTCTCTCTCGTGTTCCTTCCGTCAGTTCGGGCAAACACTTGCGATGTTGCTCCTATCCGGCCACAGTATGATTGCAGACCTCCGCCCGAGCGCACAGGGCCACCCAGGATTTGAGAAAAGCGACACGTTCTCGCGGTCTCCTGCCTCGAAACGCCTGCGATTGCCGGAAATTATCTTTTGGGTGATCATCTCAACCACGGTCCCGGCCGATATATTTTGTCCAATCTAATTATCACAACGCAAACGACAAATTTGCTCCGAAAGGAACAATTTACCCTACCTACGCCCTTGACAACGGTTCTCCAGTTGGTATCTTTAACAACCTAGGGATGGGGATGCCCCACGGGAGGTGTGGTCGCAGGCTACAAAACAGGGAGGCGGCCACAGGTCGCAAATGAGCGCCGGTAGTGGGGTGGCATCCGCCCGATAGGAGTTCGTTGCTCCTGCTGAGTTGTTGGTGTGTCCGTTGCTGTCTGGGTGTTTCAGCCTTGAAAAGGAGGACCCGAAGATGAATCGCTTAAGCATCCTGTGTGTGGCTGCTGTGTGTGTGGGACTGTTCACGGCGTGGGTGGCGAATGCCCACGAACCCAACGCGTGCTGCCAGCCTGTTCCAGGCTGCCAGCCGGCGTGCGAGCAACCCGCTCCCCCGGCCTGTGAACCGGCTTGCCAGCCCGTTCAACGCGTTGGATTGCTGGCCCGGCTGCGGGCTCACTGCGAGGCTCGGAGGGCTGCCAAGGCCTGCTGCGAGCCGGCTCCCTGCGAAGCGCCGAAGCCCTGCGAGCCTGTGAAGGTCGAACCGGCCTGCCAACCCGAGTGCCCGCCCCCGGTTCACCATCATTGCCGCCTGTTCCGTCGGCATCATCGGGTGGTGATCGTGGACGAGGCATGCTGCCAGCCGGCCGCTGAGGCACAGCCGGCGCAACCCGCGGAAGCCCCGAAACCGGCTCCTCAGCCCGAGGAAAAGAAGTGAGTGCCTGCTGATGTGGATCGGATGCCCGCCCCGACCTGGCTCAGGTTGGAATTGCCCCTCCCGTTAATTGCCTCCGTGCATTTGGCCAGTGGATGCCAACCCTGAAATGCTTTCTCTTGGGGCTACGTAACCCTGTGCGTACCCCATCACGGTGATGTAACTCGCGACCGACCCTCCATTGAGAGGGTCGGTTCTTTTTTTGAGACTCCCTGCCACCCGGTCCATTTCGGCGAATTACCGAAGTCGCTATACTACCCTAAAGAGAGCTTTCGCGCTGGAAACGCTTGATCAGGTTTCCGCCCATGAAGTGCCCGTATTGTCATCAAGACGACGACCGTGTCACCGACAGCCGGGTGGCGGAAAACGGGGCTGCCATCCGCCGGCGGCGCCAGTGCAATCGGTGCGGCCGACGTTTCACAACTTACGAGCGGGTCGAAAAGCGCCGGCTGAAGGTCATCAAAAAAGATGGATCGCGCGTTCCTTATGACCGGAACAAGCTGAAAGCGGGGCTTGAAAAGGCCTGCTGGAAACGTCCAATCAGTGACGAGCAGATCGAGGCCGTTGTTTCCGCCATCGAAGAGGATATCGAACGCAATTTCGATAACGAAGTGGAGAGCCGATATATCGGCGAGCTGGCAATGCAGTACCTTCGCCAGCTCGACCAGGTCGCCTATGTCCGATTTGCCAGCGTTTACCGCCAGTTTGAAGATGCCAAGGACTTCGTTGAGGAAGTCCAGCCCATGCTCAGCGAATCCGGTTCAAATAGTCTTCTCGCATCCCAGCCAAAACCAACTTCTTCCCAGGTTCCCCAAAACCAGTAGTCGTTAGCAGTTGCGGAAAGATTCGTCGGATGCTTTGTGTTTTTTCACCGACGGGACTGCACAGGGATTTCCGACTGGAGGTGGGGTTCCAGGTGGACTTCTCTCGCGCCAGTGGTTGTTTCGGCTGCTTTCTTCCAAGGCCATCCAGGCAAGTATCGAGCCAATAGCACGATAATGCACGGGACAAGAATGGTTCGGATAACGAATGTATCGAGCAGCACCCCCAGTGCCAAGGCAAACCCCAGTTGGTGCATCGTACGTAGTGAACCACTGATCATGGCGATGAATGTCCCCGCCATGATGATCCCGCAACTAGTGATAATTCCGCCCGTCTTCCGTAGAGCCGATTTAAGACCTTCCGCAAACCCATATTTGGCCTGTTCTTCCAGCACGCGGGTGACAAGATAAATGTTGTAATCCTCGCCCACGGCCACGAGGATGACGAACAAAAAGGTGGGGAGCTTCCAATCCAGGCCATGGTAAGTAGCCCCACGAATCCACGAAAACACCAATTCAGTGATCCCCAGCGTCACATAATAGCCCCAGATGACCGACAGGACGAGAAAAACAGAGAGCACCGGTCGCCGCAGGATAAGAATGAGGACAAACAGCACAGCCAGGGGAACCAAACGCTGAATAAGCTGCTGATCGCTGAGGGTTACCGCTCGCAGATCGCGGATTCCAGGTGTCGTCCCGATGAAATAAAACCGCGCCCCGTTCCAGTCGGAATGAGAACTTGCCCATTGATTGAGATAATTTTCCAGGGCATCGAGCAAATAAATGCTTTCCACCGAGAACGGATCATAGGGAAAAATGACGTCCAGGCGTGTGACCTTGCCCCGATACGGCTCCTGCTGCGCGACGTACATCGCCCTGGCGCGAGCCCGGACCACACCACTCACCAACGCACTGCCACCGGCCCCCTCTCCCAGCGGATCTACCAGACTCCTCACACTCTGAATCGGCTTGAATCGCGTGCCATCGGACGCCGTGTATTCCATCGAATAAATCGCTTGCGTAAGTTCCCGTAGTAACCGAAAGCGATCGGGGCCCTCCAAAAAGTCGGCTTTGGGATGATAAGCCAGGATCGTGACTGGCCCCGTTTCCCCTGCCGGGAAATACTCGCGAAGAAGCGCCGTTCCCTGCACACACCGGCGATCGGGACCTAGCTCGCTGAGCAGGTCATAGGTGAGGTCAATAGAGCGGGCATTCCAAACGAAAGGAGCCATCACGAGTAAGGACCCGACGAGGATGAGGCCCGGCCGACGCAACACGCGCTCTCCGAGAAAATTCCACAAGCCTTGAAATCTGGCCCCCACAATGGACCGCCGCCCCAGCCGGATATCGTCGGATTCCTCTCCGGAATCCAGGTCCACGCGAAATGGCCAGAACACCTTTTTGCCCAGCACACAAAGAATGGCGGGGGCCAAAGTGAAGCACGCCGCCAGGGCCACAATAAGCGCCACAGCAATCGCTGGCCCTCCGTTTCGGAACTTTCCAAAGTCGGAAAAGATCATCATTCCAAGCCCCAGGATCGTCGTCCAGGCGCTGGCAAGAAGAGCCGCACTCACAGCGTCGAGGGCACTGGCCGCCGCATCAATGATACCAGCCCCTTTGGAAAGTTCCTCCTTGTACCGGGCGATCAGGAACAGGCAGTAATCCGTACCACTGCCAAAAAGGACCACCACCACAAAAATTTTGGTCGTTTTGAAGACCGCGAACTCAAACCAGCCTGTTTTGAGACTGATTCCCGCCAAGATCGCGAGGACATCAAAGGCCGTAAATACCGCCACAGCCAGCGCGATGAGCGGCACTGCCGCGAGAAGCGGCGCCCGATAGACGACAAGCAAGATGATTATGATCAACCCTATGGTCGCCCATTCGGTGTTGCGGATACTCTCTTCAGCCGCGATGAGCATTTCCGTCCCCACAGCCCCCGAACCGGTAACACCGATTTCCAGACCTGCCGGCTTTTCGGGCGACTGCGCCAATTCGTCAAGTTTTCTGTAAATCTCTGCGAGGGGCTTCATATTCTCGATGGCCATGATTTCCCCCCGCATCTGGAGAATTACAAGGGCTGCCTGGCCGCGGTCCGTTACCGGGCTTTTCAATTTCTTGCCCACAACTTGAGCGGTCGGCCCGGTCACGCTCACAATGGGTGTCTGCTCTCCCTCCTTCGGCTGGAAGGTTTCCACGATGCGTTCGGAAAAGGCGAGATCCGCGGCAGAAAGCGGGCCGTCCCGCCGTGCTAAAACGACGACGACCTCACTTTGAGATTCCGACTTTCCAAATGCTGCCGCGCGAAGTTTTTCACCCTGAACACTTGCCGCCTGATCGGGAAGGTATGCAAAATCACCGTCGCGAGCTACTTCGTCCCATACTGGGGCGGCAAAGTGAAGGATAAGAAAAATCGCTCCCCAGCCGACAAAGATCAGTGGCCAATAGCGCGTGACGAACTGGCTGAAATAACGAAACACTGATCCATCTCTCCTCAAGCATCACCGCCCAGAAACTCCTCTCCCGCCCGGAACCTTTTTCTATCGTACCAAATTCGCAGCCAACTCCAATAGTTTTCTACAAGGACCCAATGCCCAAAAAATGCTTTCCCACTTTAAAACAGGCAAGATTTAAACTCCGGGAAAAGTGTAACAGGAGCGAAGGACCAATGGCTGGACAACAGCGCAGAGGGCTTAGCTTTTGCGGAGAATCGCCATGAAAAAAGAATTCAAGGTAGGCGAACCCTAATAGGCTGCCTACCCTGTTGGCAGACAGAGCGGACAAATGATGTGGGACCCCTGCATTGAAACGTTGCGCGGGGTGGTACCTTTACGGGGCCGACTGGTTGACCACACTCGCCAGTTTCGTGTCGACATGTTTGATATGCTGGATGACCCAATCACACAGCTCCTTCTGGAGTTCGAGAACCAGGCTGGGCGTGGGCCCTTCTGTTTCGAACCGTTTCTTAAAATTTTGGAACTTCCGCACAAATTGTTGGTGGCCAAGCTTGTTGGTTAAGGCAAGAGGGCATTTTCTGCGCTCCATCACTGCTTCCTCGTCAGAAAAGTGTTTCACGGCGTATTCCCCGAGGAATCCGATCAGGTTCGCCAGCTCTTCCTGTCCCTTTCTGGCTTTCATGGCTGCCAGCAACCCATTAAGCTTGTGGAGAAGTTCCTGATGTTGTGCATCGATTCGCGGAATTCCGGTGGTCATTGAGCCGTCCCAGACGTAAACCATTCTTTGTCCCTCCTCGGAAAATTCTGTAACCATCGTACTGTCAAGGTTCCCTGAACAAGCATAGCTCGGCCACGCGAGCACGAATCCCGGCGAATTTGCCCAGCTTACCTTGCTGAGACGGAGTCGCAACAAACTCGGGATCAGTTCCCAAGCTTGGTATCGCTGATTCACCGACTCGCTATTTCTCCAAAGCGCGATTACTTTAAACTGCGCATATTCATCAGAATGCGCAGTTTTACCACAATGCGAATCTTATCTCGTGAAGCTCCGAGACAAAAAGTCCTACGATTTTCCTAGGCGCAGGACACAGCTGCACCGTTTGAGAATCACCGATCGTGTCTTGAGCCAAATCCTCAGCGTTTGCTAAGATTCTGCCGCAGAACCGGAGTCACCGCGCGTGGCAACAAGGATGAAGCACTTGCAACGTCCCTGCGTTCTCCTGACGCTTCTGACTTGCGCCGGGCTGGTCGGCTGCGCGTCCTTGCCGCTCCAGCCTGGGATCTCGTTACGTTCCAGAGATTCGCAAACCAATGCTGTCTCCTCTGCTGCTTTGCATGGCGCGGAACGGAGCATTCGGCAGGACCAACCCACGGACGCTGCTCACGGGCTGCCCGAAGATACCAGCAAGCCCTCCGGGAAGGACGATGGGATTTCTTCCCAGCCTGTCGCCGCGGAAAAAAGGGACAACCCGGCCCAGAACACTCGGCAAAGCCCTTCGGGTGTCCCTTCCCCGGAGGCGAATCGGCCGAACGCCATCTCGATCAACCTCCTCGTGGAAGAGCTCGAGGCCGAAGGGATCCTGACTCCCCAAAGCAAAGCCCAGCTTGTCGAGGATCTCTGTCGCACTCCCCCGGATCTCTGGCCGGCCGTCGTCGATTTCTTTCGCGCCAGTGTTGAGCTGCGTCGCAAGCGAGGCTCAAGCACAGCGAGTCCGGTTGAGGGACTACCTGCAAATTCGTCCCTCACTCCGCCTGGCCATTCAGCATTGCCTTCACTGGCAGAGCAAGCGCAGGGCTCGGACTCGCGTCCGGCCTTTCCAGACGTCCAGAGTGCCGCGTTGCATGGGAACGATCGTGTCAATGGTCGCGCCGAAGATCACGCCTCTGCCATTAGGCCAGCCACGCTCACTCAACAGCCGGGCCAGCCTGCCACGGTTCTAACGCGTGCAGAACTGTCCGACTCTCTCGACCAGGTCTCGCCCGGCACCCCCACCTCCCTGCAACCGGTGGGTGAAGCGACCGTGAGTGACGTGTCTATCCGCGGAGCTTCCCCCATCACGACCGCAACGACCCCATCAAATGGGAGCTGGCAGGAGTACCTGCGACAGGCGGTGAAAAGTCTCAACGAGACCTCTCGCCGGGATGACGCTGACGAAATCCGTCTGCGTCTTTTGGAATTGGCACTTGCCAATCGAGAAAATGCCTTGCAGCCGATACCGGGCATGAGCCCCGCACTCCAGGAATTCTGGTCCGAAACGCTCTTCGCTTTGGGGCTTCTGCAAGACTCACACCTCAATCCCGACCCCAAGCTCCGGCTTGCCGAAGCTCGGCGGCATCTTCAAAACGGCATTCGGCGGCTGGGAGAGGAGTGCCCTCTGGAGGTGACGGGGCTGGCCTTCGTAACAGCCGTGCAAAGCTGGGGTGTCTACGAGGCCTTTGACAAATACGAATTTGTCCCTGGTCAAAAAGTCCTGCTGTACGCGGAAGTGGAAAACCTCAGTGCGGAATCGACACCCAAGGGATTTCGCACGGCGTGGCGGAGCAGTTACCAGATTCTTGATAGCACCGGCAAAGAAGTGGCCCGTTATGAATACGCTCCCAACGAGGAGTATTGCCGTCGTCCACGCCGGGACTTCTTCATAGGCTGCGAACTGTCGTTTCCCAGAGATGCCGCGGCAGGCCGGTATGTGTTACGACTCACCGTGGTCGATCTGATCACCAATCGCGTGGGCCAGGGAACAATCGAATTCACACTTCGCACTCAGGCCGCCAAATGACAGCCGTTTCTCGGCGTGTGCCGCCCGTTTCAAACCAACCGGTGCCCTTCACTCGCTCATACGGCAATCGGTGTTTCGCCCACGCAATTCGATACCGTCTCCAGAAGCTGCTCAGGCAGGAACGGTTTGGCTATGAAATCCTGTGCCCCTTTGCGGATAGCCTCTGAAATGAGCTTCGTTTGATTGAGGGCGCTCACCACAACAATCTTGGCCTGAGGGTCCGCCGCAAGAATTCCCTCCAGGGCGTACATCCCGTCCGTTCCCGGCATGACGATGTCAAGAGTCACTACATCCGGACGGCACTCAATGTATTTTGCCACCGCTTCAGCACCATTGCCGGCTTCGGCGGCAACCTCCCATCCCGCCTGGGAAAGGATTTCGGCGATCATTCGTCGAATCAGAATCGAATCGTCTGCAATGAGGACCCGCTTGGCCATCTCTGTTCTCCTTCTGTCAGCATCTAAGATTCGAGATTCGTTGGCTCTTGCTCGTGATCATCGTCCATGGACTTTGATCTATGCAGAGACGCTCCGCGTCTCTACGGCGGCAATTCACCAGACTTCCTTAACTGCGAGTTTCAGTACACTGGGCAACGCCGGCCGCAAAGTTTCCCTGTGCTCTCGAGAACAATCGCTTCTTTCTTTTCCAAATTTAGCTCACGACCTGGCACACGGCCTTGCGAAGCCTGCCGGCACTTGGGAAAACTCTCCGCGGAGCCGCCACCCCTCCGCATATTTGAAGTTTGCGTCAAAACCGTATCGATGTTTCTTGCCCGTACAAACCGATTGTCCAATACCCGAATCGCGTCCCGAGCAACCACCACGTGCGTCACAATCAACTCTTACCGACATCCGTCGGCAATCGTAATCGCCAAAAAATATCCCCGCCGATGAAGTATCAAGGCACTTCACGCCCGGAGTTTCCTTTGGTATTTACGAGTGCGTGTGTCTCAGGCAAGCATTGCGGCTGTCTTCCGGGCGCACCTGGCTCACAGTGAGCGGGAATAGAAGTCTGGCGAGGGTCGGCAGGCCATGGAATTGAACCGGTACCACTACTACATGCTGGGTTTATTCCTGCTCTTTTTTGGGCTGGAACTACGGATGATCGACTCCGTGGTCCTCACGCCGGAGGCGACCAAGTTTCTCGCCGAACGGACCGGGCATCCCGTCGCTACCGCCAGCGATGCCGTTGCCGCCATAACCGGTGTGCAGACCAATCTGCCTCCAAAGACTGTGCGTCCGCCCGACTGGCTTGGTTACGCGATGCTCTCCGCGGGTTCCGTTCTCGTGCTCTACAGTCTGGCGCTGCCCAAGCCCGGCGGCTGAAAACAAGATGGCAATCAGTGGTCATGTCCCCTGCTCAAATCCGAGTTGGTGCCCTATTGCCCTACCACCGGTCAGCACAGACAACAAACAGCCAGCGGCTTCAATCTATCCATACCTCTTCACCGGCAGAGGTCGTACAGCCGATGGACCGACGCTCCTTTTGGAGGGCCATCGGACATTGCTTGGCCGCACTTGGCATCCTCACGGCTGCTCGCAAAGTCTGGGCAGAAAATTCGGCTTCCAACAGCGCGGACAGGGACGCCTGGTCGGGAAATTCATCCAATTCCTCAATCCCGTCTACCGATCCCGAGCCGAAATCCAGTTCCGCTGAACGGACTGCCAGCCCTTCCGTCCCCAGACTCCGCGAGGGCACCGCCCTTGAAGCAGTGACGGGTACGCTTCGGCCTGCCGGTGAACGCTACGTCTTCTTCTCTGAAGACGCCAGGTATCGACTCGTCGTCCTGGAAAACCTCGCCCTCGAGCGGCTGCTTCGCGTTCAGAACACGTACGCCGGCAATGTATTCTGGAAAGTTTGGGGGACCGTCACCGAATTCCGGGGCCAGAACTATCTTTTACTGAAACGTTCACTCTTCGATCGTGTGGAAGCAGCCAGCCCGTCGGCCCTCCCGTAAACACTCACTACCGCCAACGCACAGCAAATACGACGACTCCGCAAGTCTCATTCATCCTGTTTGCCAGACGTTTACTAGTCTTTACCGGTCCGTTAGGTTTCACCGGACCAATCTGAACGATTGACCTTATTGCTGATCGGATATCGCGGAAGCCCGCTTTTTCTGAAATTCGGCCCAACTGCCGTACCACGGTAGGGGTGTGAAGCGCCGGGCAAAAATGTGTCGCAAGGGTCCGATCCCCCACACCTTTCGCTGGAGTTCTTCCTGGGTTGCGAAGAACTGCTCGGCCGCCGCCACACGTTTCGGGTTCCACTCTTTTTCGCGCATCACCTCGTGATGATACTTTAGGAGTTCGCACTTGTACCGCCACTGCACGACTCGCCAGTTTCTTTCCCAGTCCGCCGGAAGCAATTGTTCGAGAGTTTTTTCCGCCGCCGCGACATCCACTTCAAAAGGACGTCCCCAAAGCTTCAGCCAGGCGACCCATTCAGCGGCGTTGTCCTCACTGGCGCCGAGATAACGCACGGCATAGGCGCGTAGCAGTTCATCCGTCGAGGAGTACCGACCGCTTGCCAAACCCGCAAGAATCGCCTTGTTGACATCGTCAAAGACGCCTTCTGAGTAGGCCATCACGCCCTGACAGCCGTGGCCAGCCAGATCACGGACCGTTTTTTCCAAACGTGCTGGGGCAATCACCGGGCCGAGGTGGCCGTACACATCCCGGGGAGCTGCCTGGTCGGCGTAACCGATGTGAACGAACGCCGAGCGTGCACATCCCTGGGGAAGTGGTACGGAAGCCACATCGGTCTGTCCATAAGGGATGTGAAGGTACATTTGTCCCACCCAACCGGGGGCGTGCTCTTCGCACCACGTCGCGAATAATTGATGTTCCTCCGGCTGCCACCACCAGCCAACCATTTCCATCTTCAGCTCCGGGTGGTACTTTCGTCCTATCTCGTAAATTTCTCGAGATAGCCTCGCGAACGTAAGAATCCACGGGCGACACTTCTCGCAGGCACATCCACCGAAATCGTAGGGAGCCGCAACGAGCGTAGAAAGACGTACACCGCTTGCCGCCAGGTCTGCAAAGAGGTTTTCGTAGTTGCGAAGAATGACGCGCCTTGCCTCTGGAATGGAAGGGCAAATGAGTTGCCCGAAAATTTTTGCGTTCGTCGTGGCCAGCCAATCAGCTCGACACTGGTCCACATAAACGTGATTGGGTGTAATAACGAGCTCGCATGCCAATCCCAGTCTTTGGGCGGCCAGGAAATGTGCCTTTTTCCGTTCCCATAAAGCATGCCCCAGTTGGTACTCTCGTTTCCCTGAAAATGGATCGGAACAGTCCTCCATATCAAACCAGTCGGCATAGCGATTGAACCCCCAGAAAAGTGCCTCCTGGAGCATTTCTCGCATCTCGTTTTCGCCCATCACCTCATAACTATTGCCAAAATGACCTGGGGCATAAAGTGTGCGCACGGCGAAAATAGGCGTCACCTCTTTGCCGTCCCCTGGTCGCGCCCTGTCGTCAGCCCGGGCACAGGCCATCGCGACACCTACGAATGCCACGAAAAACGTGAGAGCCCGGACAATCGTTCTCTGGTGAATCATGGTTCCACTCCATAAACGTCAACCTGGTAAGCTTGTAGATTTGCACCCGGCCTTTGAAGAAAACGCCCTATTGCACCGCGGTCAAACCTGAGTCGGAGAACTCTGTCGATTCAACTTCCGTTCTTCCCGCAAACGATAGCCGGATTTCTCGTACCGGTCCAAATCCAGTCCGAACGGCGAGCGTCGCGGCGCCGCTCTCCACCGGCGTTTGCTGCTGGTAGACAGTCATCCCAACGACTGCTTGATAGCTCCGCTCAATTCATGATTTTCGTTTAGCAGATGGAACTTTCCAACAATTCTTCCAACGTTTCTTCGTGCGATGATCCCCCAGATGGTATTGTTTGATGGTCTTTCCTATCGACGGTTAGTCTCTTGTTACTAAAAGCTCCGGCACCGAACGTACCATCCGGAAGCTCAGCGTCAATTTTGGTAACTCCCCGACAGGAAGCAATCAAGCGGGCAAAAAGGAAATGTGCGACCTGTTCTCTCGGTTGGGCGCGAAGCATCCAGCACGGTTGTATGGATTCTTCCGAGGGCATCGCGGAGTGATCAATCCCATGACATTGATGAGTTCGTTTTTGCAGTTTGGTGATTCGGCCGTATTTGATTTATAGTGTATTTAGTCCGGCTATCTTTGCGAGCCACAAAAGTGGCCGACCTTATCGAACCAAAAAACCTTCTAAAAAGTGGACAGGCCAATGACGATGCCCGCTCTTTTCGAAAAAACATTGGCGCTTCTCAAGTTCTTACGAGATTATTCTGGACTGCGACGACGCAGTGGCACCACATACACAAAGGATGATCGTGTCCTGTGGTGGGGAGATCTGGCTGCGGAACTGAGGCGTGGTGCCCAGGGGATTTATTCCCCTTTGCTCAATGACAATGACAGGGGCGATACAGATCCTGAGCTCTGGCTGGAGATGCAAAAACCGAAGGAACCGGCAATGCCGGAGCCCTCAGAACAACTGAGGTTCTGGATCGCGGACTATCCGTATTCCCTGCGTCATCCGTCAGGGAACGAGCCCGAACTCCGTTCAGAAATTCCTTCCCCAGCAAACACCCTGGGGCCCTTGTTCAGCAGTGCTGCGAAACAAGAAGAAGACGACTCAATAGCCTACGAGCGACTGGAGGATCACCCGGAGATTCAGAAGGCATTCGCCAATTATCTCGAGAAATGGCGGCCCTGGTACGCCAACTACCGTCTGTGGCAGGGAAGTCAGCGGCTGTATTCGCAACTCGATTTAATGCGTCGTCTTTCCAGCAGTACCGACGAGACGTCCGAACTGGTTATGGCCTTCGGTTTGCTGGAAGGAGTGATCGACGGCCAGTTTTACTGCCGCCACATCTTCGTTGCACCGGCGGACATCGTCCTCGAGCCCATCAGGGGAAAGCTTCTGGTAAGGCCTTCCTGGGACTTCACCCAGTTCAAGCTCGATCTCACGTTTCTCCCTTCTCACCTTCGGCCGGACTTTACCGAGGCTTCCCTGCAGGAAAAACTGGAAGAACTCGACTGCGATCTTACCCAGCAGAAGCTCATCGAAGAGCTGTTGAATCTGGTAGGTAATCACCTTTCTCCGGAAATCCTGATTGATGTGACGGCGATGTCGCCGCGGGCCGAAAGACAGAACTCCTTAAGTCTTCGTTTTGCCCCGGCGCTTGCCCTCCGGCGTCGTGTTTTCACAGGTTACGAAGAGACGGTCCTTCAGTTTATCAAGGGATTTGAAGAAGGCCGTCTGCGCGAAACGCGCCCATGGCAGACGCTGCTTCTAGAGGGAAAACCCGCGGCCCGCGAGGAAGCCGACCTCATTTCTGGACCTGAAAGCAATCGCAAAACTTCTAAGAGATCTCGCTCCCCCATCCCGGACACAGAACTCTATTTTCCCTTAGCATCCAATGACCAGCAGCGTCGGATTGCGCAACGGCTTTCCGAACAGCCGTGCGTGTTGGTCAAAGGTCCGCCCGGAACAGGAAAAAGCCAAACGATCGCCAATCTCATTTGCCATCTCCTGGCCCAGGGCCATCGCCTGTTGATCACGGCCCAGTCGGCGAAGGCGTTGACTGTTCTTCGCGACATGTTGCCGGAGGATATCAGGGATCTCTGCGTGATTGCGTTGGGGAACTCGCGCGGCGAGCTCAAACTGATGGAAGACTCAGTCCAACGGATTGTCCGCCGGGCCGAACAGTGGGACGAACTGTTTCAGAACGCCGAAATTGCAAGGCTTTCTGAGAAGCTTCGGGAGTGCCGTGATCAAATAGCGCGGCTGGAAAAAGAACTCTGCGACGTTCGCGAAGCAGAAACTCGGGTGGACCGTACGCTGCCTGGCGGATACACCGGGACGGCCGCTCATATCGCTCAAAAGGTTAACAAACGTGCTTCCAAATACCGATGGCTGCCGAAGGAAGGCCCGAAGGACCATTTTCCGCTCTCTGAGGACGAACTGGAATTCTTTGCGAATTGGCATGTCCAGTTGACTCCCGATCGAAAGCAAAGCCTGGCCTGGGCCAAAACCGACATAGACCTTCCCAGCCCGGAAGAGATTGAAGCGTTGTTTGAAGAACGGGCTGCCCTCCAGACCCAGCTTCAGCAACTCGCAGCGGTCGTTGATGGCACTATTTCCAACCGCCTCAAGCAGCTCCCAGATGAGACCGTCGAACAGCTTTCGCGGTGCCTGACTCAATTGAATCGTACGATTCGAGAAGCCTCGGCAGTTCTGGGGGAGTCCCTTCCGTTTGTGATCCACGAATTTGTTGAGGGGAAACAGCCGAGCTGGCTGCCACTGATCCGAAATTGGGCAGAGGCCGTCAAACGGCTGTCGGAACACAGCGCATTTTTGCAGACCGTCAGCGTTACCTATCCGGAAGATATGGAGTTAAAGGGGCTTCTTTCAGCCGCCAGGCGGAGAGCGGAGCATTTTCGACGGGGTGGTAAACGACGGTGGCTGCTATTCTTCTCACCGCGCGTCGTCAAAGAAACAGAGTTCGTCGAACAGCTCTGTCGGGTGAATGGTGGCCCGCCGGCAAATCTCAGTGAGCTTGATGACCTGATCAGGTATCTAGAACTAAAAGAGCTGGTGCTCTCTGCCTTTGCCATGTGGCCGGGCAAAGTTGACTTTCCTGCCAGTGATGTCCTGGCGGCGGCGGTGCAACTCCGGCAATGGCAAGCCCAACTTGTGGCCCTGTTTCGCGCGTTCGAGACCGGGCGTTCCGTCCTCTCCATGCTCCCGGTTCAGGACTGGCGAACACTGTTTTCGGATAATTCCCTGCCGATATGGGAGCAATCCATCGCGAGAGAATGGGCATGGCGACGCTTGGCACGCACTCAGCGTCAGATTGAGGAACTCGCCTCGCGATTGCGAGCCCAGTACCAGGAGTCCGGCGATCCCGCGATAGCCAAGTGTTGTCACGCACTCGAGAACATTGAGGCTGAACTCTGGCGGTCGGGCTGCGCCGAGTACTCCTCGCGAAAGTCGCTGCTTTCTTCTCACGAGCGATACCTTGCCCTGCGCGAGCGTATCGAGAATGCATACCCGGCACTGAAGAACTGGCTAAGTGAGACAGAGGGCCAGGCTTCCGCCCGCCCGTTGATCGGCCAGCTTGCGGAGGCGTGGCACTGGTCGGAGGCTCGCGCATGGCTTCGCCGGGTGACCCAGCCCGGCCGCTATCAAGAGCTGAAACTCTCTTTAGAGGAACTCCGAAAACAGGAGCGGGATATCATCAAGCAACTCGCGAGTCTTAAGGCATGGCAAGCTTTTATGCTGCGGCTCGACGATCGCACGCGGCAGAATCTTCAGGCCTGGGTCAAGACGATTCAGCGAATTGGGAAGGGAACCGGCAAACGCGCGCCGCGGCTGCGGCGGGAGGCACGCCGCTATTTGTTTGAGTGTCTTCCGAAAATTCCCGTCTGGATTATGCCGGTCCACAGAGTCTGGGAAACAACCAGCGTTGAACCAGGGATCTTTGACACGATTATCGTGGACGAGGCGTCTCAAGCCGGTCTCGATTCGCTGCTCCTTCTCATGCTGGGCAAACGACTCATTGTGGTGGGTGATGACCAGCAGAATAGTCCAGGGAAGCAATTCATCGAACAGGAACGGATCAACGGTCTCATCGATCGATATCTCAAGGGCGTACTTGATTTCGCAGAGAGCTACCAGCCCGACTTCAGTCTTTACGATCATGCTCTGCGGGCCTTCGGTCTGCCCATCACTCTGCGCGAGCATTTTCGATGTGTTCCCCAGATCATTCGTTTCAGCAACGATCTCTGCTACCAAGAGGAGCCGCTCATTCCTCTTCGCCAGGCCCCGCCGCAGGCACTTCCACCGCTACAGGCCGTTTTTGTTTGTACCGGCCGAACAGAAGGCGAAAGCCCGAACATTATCAACCGCGCCGAAGCCGAGGCCATTGTTGAGAAAATTCAGCAGTGTCTGAAGGATCCCGCGTACAAAGGTAAGACAATGGGCGTGATCACACTCCAGGGACAGGCCCAGATGGAACTGATCCAGCGACTGCTGAGCGAGCGTATTGAGCCGCGGGAACTGGAAGAACGGAAACTCACATGCGGCACCTCTCCCAGTTTCCAGGGAGATCAGCGGGATGTCATTTTCCTTTCTCTCGTCGTGGCACCGAACCAGCGTTTTCGCGCTTTGACAACAGACGACGAAAAACGGCGATTTAACGTGGCGATGAGTCGCGCCCGTGATCAGGTCTGGCTGTTCCACAGCGTTCGGCTGGAAGATCTTTCTCCGGAGGATCTTCGCTACAAGCTCTGCCAGTTCTTTTACTCGCCCGAGCAGGCACTGTCAGACGGTGTCTACGCGCAGCGCGAGACCCTGGAAACGTTTTTCAAACATGTTCGTAATCGGAAAACGAATCCACCGCCAACGCCATTTGAAAGCTGGTTCGAGACGGAGGTGGCCCTTGAGCTTCTCCGCCTGGGATACCGAATCCGACCTCAATGGGCCGTTGCCGGATACCGGATCGACCTCGTTGTGGAAGGTCAACAGAAACGCCTGGGAATTGAATGCGACGGTGACTCCTGGCATGGTCGGGAACAGTTTCTGCAAGATTTGCATCGCCAGTTACAATTGGAGCGCGTAGGGTGGACCATCATCAGGGTGCGGCAATCAGAGTTTTACGCCAACCGCAAACGTTGTCTGGAATACATCCTGGACAAATGCCGGGAACTGAACATTCGCCCCTGGACCGAGAACGAGGCGGAAACGGCGCAGGAGGACGAATCGTGTCATGATCACGCTCATCCGCGCGATGGTGATGGAGAAGCGAGATCTGAAACTCGAAACCGTGTCTACGAACCACCTGAGGGACGACAATCGACGCCAGGAAATGGCGGAGCACAAAAATGGCGGCCGAAAAACGGTGGCTACTCCGTGGACCGAGTGGGGCCAGTTCCAGGAGCATCAACTCGATCGCCAAAGCCATCCGGTCACGCGACGTCGCTTTTGGCCGGCCGAGTTGAGCCTTCTGTACAGACGGTAGCGACGCCCCGGGAAGCTCCAGAAATAGAAAATATCGACGGAGAGGACCCACCCACGATTCGCTACCACTTGGACGTCCAGCAACCCCCAGAAGGTTCGGGTTCGTTTGCAGTCCATGAGTTCATTGACAGCCTGATGGCCGCTCCAAAAGCAGCCCTGGCCAGTGTCATCGACAAATACTTTCCTGATGACGACAAAATATGGAAGAAACTCGCGGCCTGGGCGAAGGATAAAGGATTATTTACTCCCACGGCGCGCCAGTTTCTATACAAAGTGGGAGAGTCCTGCTCTCCTTTGGGAGGCTGGGAACTTACCCCAAAGCAGAAGGCCTGGGCATGCAGCCTTTTTGCAGAGGCGGTGAAAGAGGGATACCTTTATGAAGTGGGCATCGATTGGCTGATCGCGAAGATAGGCAGAGCGGATGGGCCACAGTAAAAGGCAGAGTTTATTGGCAGGGAATGGTTGCTCATCTACTTCCGCTTCGTTTGCGCCTCCGTGACAATGGCATATTCGCCATAATTGCCAGAGCGCCATCTTGAAGCGAGCTACTGGATGGATTTTGTCTCGTTTTGACACCTGTCACGTATGTCCGCATGCCAACGTCGGACCGTCGATACCCCTCTCTGTGGGCCTCATGGTTTCGATATTAACATTGGAAGGTGGTATGGAAATGGTTTGCGAACACGTCTAACAAATCCCCAATGTTTCAATGGAAACTTCAATTCCCTGGGAACACGGAAGTGAATTTGGGTGGATTCTGCCGCTGGATTATCCCTATCCGAAACGGGCACTTCCGGCGAATGCGGTGCTGTTTGGAAACGGTCGGCAGGCCCTGGCGGCTGCCCTCCTCGCAGGAAAAAAACAGAGAGGGTGGCACCGCTGTTACGTGCCCAGTTATATCTGCCAGAGCGTCGTGGACGCGGTTCTTGCCACCGGTCTGGAATGTATCCCCTACCCCGATCTGCCAATAGGCCAGCCTGAGTTGAATTACAGGAACCTTCAGCCTTCCGACTGTGTGTTGATTGTGAATCACTTCGGTTGGCGCTCGCCGCAGTTTTCTCAGTTAGTTCGCACGACACCGGCCGGGCTTATCGAAGATCACACACACGACCCGTGGAGCGCCTGGGCCAGCAATTCATCGGCCGATTTTTGCATTGTGTCGCTGCGCAAAACATTGCCGCTTCCCGACGGTGGGGCAATATGGTCGCCTCGCGGGCATCCGATCGAGCCACCATCAATCGAAGAGCCCGACCACCAGCGGGCAGCCCTTCAGAAGTTGGCGGGAATGCTCCTGAAGGCCGAATATCTCAGGGGAGGCAGCGTAGAGAAAAGCCTGTTCCGGAGTCTTCAAACCTCGGGAGAGAATCTCTTCAAAACGCTGCCGCTTTCCAAACCGCTGGAAATCACCTCTCATCTCTTGGATCGATTGCCGTGGGATCAATGGCGGAGTAAAAGGAGAGTAAATGTCGAGTATTTGGCCGGACTATTACGGACAATAAAGCAAGTCGAGGTTCTCAATCCACCACGCATGGCCGAAAGCTGCTCATTCGGCGTGGTCATTCGATGTCCGACCAACTCGGTTCGGGACCAATTGCGGCAATACCTCATTGAGCGGCAGATTTATCCAGCCGTCCTCTGGCCCAAAAACTGCCACATGATGAACGATTGCCAAGCGGTCGAATTCTCGGAACGCATTCTTTTCTTTCATGCAGACTTCCGGTATGAAGTGACGGATTTAGAGCGAGTTGTACAAGCAGTACGTGATTTCTTCAGGAGTTCGTAACGAAGAGAAACCGAAAGGCCCACCAACGCGTTTGTCGTCTACAGCTCTTCCTCATTTCTTCGGGACGTATTGAAATCGCGGGGCGCTCCAGGTTTAATCATGGGGCATTGGATAATAGACTGCTTCCAGCCCCACGCAAATTGCTCTTGAATATTTCGGAGGTGACCCGTGATCACGGCAAATCGAATCACGTCCGCGTTTGGCGCTGTAACGTTACTTCTGGCTTCGTTCCACGGTTTTCGCCCAGTCGATGGTGCGGAAGCACCGGAGGCAGCCCATCCGAATCTGTGGGAATTGTGTCGCGAAAAGTCCTCAATTCACCGCTTTGCCACGCTGTTCTCGGCCCAGGACGTTCGCGACCGGCTCGCCACGGAGGAAGGCCGACAACAGGCGATGGAATGGTGCCGGGCGACGGGGGTCACCCATGTGTTCATCGAAAGTTTTCGCGATGGCTATCAAGCCCCCCGAGATCTTCTGACAGCCGCTCGAGATACCTTTCGCCAGGCAGGGTTTGAAGTCTCCGGCTGTGTGACGCCGACTAACGTGGGCAAACTCTCCACCGGCTGGAAGGCGATCTCATGCTACACGGATCTTAAAACGCAGGATCGACTGGCAGAAATATTTGCCTACGCCGCATCGCTATTTGACGAGATCATGATCGACGACTTCCTTTTTACTGACTGCACGTGCCCGGAGTGTCAGCAGGCCCGAGCAAAGCGCACCGTCAGGATCGGTGATCAAGAATTCCCCGTAAATGGTGATTCCTGGTCCGCTTATCGATGTGAATTGATGGTGCAACTGTCGCGGATCAAGATTCTCCAAGCCGCCCGCAAAGTCAACCCCAACGTGCGGATCATCATTAAATACCCTCAGTGGTATGACTATTTCCATGAACGAGGCTACGAGGTCATTCGGCAAACTGCCGATTTTGACCGCATTTGGGTGGGGACTGAGACCCGTGATTACGACGACCCTCGCTGGGGACGCACGGTCCAGTACGAGGGCTACTTCATCATGCGCTGGCTGGGCGGAATTGGTGGCGAGAAATGCGGTGGCGGGTGGTTTGATCCATTTGGCACGACCGAACACACCTATGTGGAGCAAGCGCGACAAACAATTCTGGGTGGCGCCCGCGAGACGCTGCTTTTCTGTTACGGCGCACTGCAGCGCGGAACTGGTCCCCGGAACGTGGAAGTGCTTCGAACGCACATTCCCGAGCTTTTAGCTGTTGCCGAAAAGATCCAAACCCGACGGATGATCGGTGTCGCTGCTTACAAACCGCCCCATAGCTCGCCGGGACGGGAACCGTATGTGTACGATTTCGTTGGAATGTTGGGCATTCCTCTGGTTCCCTGCCACGAGTTTCCGGAAAACGCTCAGGCTGCCTTTTTCCCTGTCCATGCTTTGACAGCCCCACAATTTGAAGAACGGCTTGTGCGGCTGGTTGACCGTGGGACACCGATCCTTTTGACGGATGCGCTCGCCGGACAACTCAAAAATAAAGATTTACTCAGTCGTCCGAACGTTCAGATCTTGCCTGTGCTGGGCGACCCCCACCGGCTTCTTAAACTCACGGAAAACGAATTGGAACCCTTGCGGATGGCCCTTCTCCGACCGTTCGGTATCACTTTCAGGGCTCCCAATAAGGTTGGGCTCTATCTTTTTGAGGACGGCAGCTACGTAATCGAGAATTTCAACAATGATCCCGTGAAGGCTGCGCTCAACGGCCAAGAGCACGAGATACCGGGTCGAGGGTGGATTCAGGTCTGGAAATGAGCAACCCTTGCCCGCTCTCGGAGTTCCCTCTGTCGACCAAATTCATCACCGAGTAATGGTTCATAATTGGGTGGTCGGGCCATTCCCGCCTCTTGTGACGATCCGTAAGAGCCCAAGCGCGGAAGGTATGGTAGGGGTTATTCACGACTTGCCCCTACGCCTCGCCAGAAGAACTGGGCAGACGGATCAGGGCTGTGAAATAAATGATTCGGCGTTGGAATGCGGCCGGGCAGGGAGGTCAGCGTGCCCTGAATCTCACTGCCGCGCGAGACCTTTTCGAGGTCGGCGGCTCTTTCAGTCGGCAAAGGAAAAGCTGGCCACGAGTCGATCTCGCTGTGGCCTGCCAGGGTAGATCTTATCCAGGGATAAAAATCCACGTCACAGTTCCCTACTTCACCCCTCGCCGCCGGAGCCTGTCGCCCGTTTACGGTGTCCTATCGAGCGTGACGACCGTGGCAAGGGTTAGCTGGACGGCCATTGCCGCATTTTCGACATCCGTGCGTTCCGGTATGTCATTTTCGGTGTGGTAATTGGGATCTGCGTAGGGGAATGATCCAATTTGTAAGATTGTCACGGGATAGCCCGCCCGCACAAACGATCCGTCGTCATCTCCCGGACGTGGCCGCTGAGCGATTCTTTGCTCCAGGCCAATCCGGAAGCGCTCGTTGGCCGCGCTAACCAGACGAGCCAGGGCCTCGCCCTCGGGAACCGTGAAAACCGTGACGTTGGTCTTTCTTCCGGCAGCCGTGTCTTCAGCGGATTTCACCCCAATCCCGTCCAGATTGATGACGGCAATAATATTATCGCCTTTTTCTTTAGCTTTTTGCGCCGCTGTCACACTGGTCCACGGCCAGTGTTCTTCGTTACACCAGAGGAAGCGGATGGTACGGTCGTTCGGATAGTCCCTCAGAACGCGCGCCATTTCGAGCAGACCGCATGTGCCGATGGCGTTGTCATTAGCACCGGGCGAATCCACCCAACTTTGCGAGTCTTTGTGTGCAAGGAGAAGGATGATTTCCTCGGGGTGGCGTTTTCCTTGTTTTTCGGCATAAAGGTTGTAAGCCGTGTACCAGGGATCCTCGGGATGTGGTGGCGAGTACTGATGCGCCTTTGGTTTGCTCGGATCCCGTCGAAAAGCCTGGACCTGCACGGGTTCTCGCACGACCTGGTAGCCCCATTCTGTAAGTTGAGCCGCCAGGTAATCGTCCGCTTCATGAAGCGAGTTCTTGCTTTGCCCCGGTCGAGTGTAATTCAGCTTTCGAAACGGCAGTGGGTCTTTGGCCAGGTAGAAAAGGTGACGACGGATCTGCTCCGCATTAACTTGCGTGATACGGGATTGGATTTCCTCCACGACAGTGGGTTGGTTCCATACGACCGTCCAGCGACTCTCAGGCGACGCCGGATGCTCCTCGCCCAGCACAGACAAAGAGTGCGCTAACGTGGCCAACATGACAATTGGAACAATCCTTGCCAAATTAAGTTCTCTCATTGAAGCGCTCCTCATTTGGAAGCTCATTGCTGAAGTATCAGCCTCTCGGCTGACTTGTCGCCAAAAGGTTTTTCCGTGCGAAATGCACAGGCCGGACGGGCCGTGATCCGTCGGTCGATCCTTCCCGTTGCCGCTTCCGCACGTCAAGAGTATATCTATCTCCAACCCAAGGCGGAATACGCTAGCCCGCAGCCAACGTGTCAACAGGCATCGCGACTACCCCATCCCCACTTTTGCCAAAAACTACGATATGCCACGGGCACAATGTGTTGTAGGAGCAATTCATGAATTGCCCCTACCGTCTCGCCGGCAACTAAAACGAAGAGTTGGAGCCCGGCAAGTGAAATGGATTGTGCAGGCCTGGAAAGCGGACCTGACAAGCAGGTCCCTCCGGGTTGAATCTCGCTCTCACACGAACCTATGTGTGGGTCCACGTCCCCGTGAGTAGAAAAGTGGGGATAAGTCAGGCGTCGCGAGGATTGATCGTGGGTACAGCTTGCTCACAACACCATGTGGAGTTTCCGGGGCTGAGCTTCTAAACTGGAGAGTTATCGCTCGGGAGAGCAGTACGTGTTGTACACTGGCAAAAAGGCGAGATCAGCGCCGCGTGTTAGTGTCGCTCGAGGAGGAACCATCCGATGCTTGATGTGGTTCGCGGGAGTGCCGTCATTGTTCTGGCCGGTCTCGTGTTGAGTTTTGCGGGGTGCCGACCGCCAGAACGCGCTGCGTCGCAGGTGAAATCCGATCAGGGTAAGAAGCTTGTCATCGCTGTGATTCCCAAGAGCACTGGTGGTGAATTCTGGAAAACAGTCGAAATGGGGGCTCGAGAGGCGGCAGAGGAATTGGGGGTGGAGATGAAGTGGGATGGTCCCCTTACGGAAACCGAACTGGCAGAGCAGAACAAGATTGTCGAGAACATGGTTACCTTGCAGGTGGATGGGATCGCCCTGGCCCCGCTCAACCGGTCGGCTCAGCGACGAACGGTTGAACGGGCTGTGGAGGCCGGTATCCCTGTCGTCATTTTCGACTCGGAAATCGATGGCCATGCTCACGTCAGTTTCGTCGCCACCAACAACAAACAGGGAGGCAGTCTGGGGGCTCAGCATATGATCGAACTTTTGGGAGGAAGAGGCCGCGTCCTGGTACTGCGGTTTGTGCAGGGGACGGGAAGCACCGAAGCTCGTGCGGAAGGGTTCATTGAGACAGCCAAAGCCGGAGGCCTGGAAATCGTGGCCGATCCCTATCCGGAAGACGCTACCGTGGAAGGCTGCAAGAAGACAGCCACAAATGTTTTGGAAGGTTTTGTGAAAGCGAACGAACTGGCCCTTGACGGCATCTTTGCGTGCAACGATCGCTCCACACTGGGGATGTTGGCCGCGCTGGAAGATCTCCGCAAAAGCGGCGTGAAGGTCCATGCCCGTTTTATCGGGTTCGATTTTACCCCGCGGCTCATCGAGGCACTTCAGGCAGGACTTATTGACGCGCTTATTGCCCAAAACCCGCAGAAAATGGGGCGCTTGGCCGTTGAAACCCTTGTTGCGTACCTCCGTGGACAACAAGTTCCCAAATATATCGACACCGGCGTTGTTCTCGTGACGCGGGAAAAACTGGCGACCGACCCGGCGGTACGGCAGTTAGTGGGATTGTCTGAAAAACCTGCCGGCAACCAGGGTGAGCCCTCGAGCGCCGACAAATGAGTTTTACGGCATCGCCTCCCGCAAGGTAAGGGTGTGGAACGCCATGTGGGACTCGCCACCCCGGTTAAAGATGGTCAATATTGCGAAACGGTTTGGGACCACCCAGGCGTTGAACGGAGTCAATCTGGAGGTGGCGGCGGGAGAGGTGCATGCCCTCGTAGGTGAAAACGGGGCGGGAAAGAGCACCCTGATGAAGATTTTGGCGGGTGCCTACCGTCCGGACCGGGGCGAGATGTGGCTGGACGGGGAACCCTTCATGCCCCATCATCCCCTGGATGCCCGGCGACGGGGCATCGCCATGATCTATCAGGAGCTGTCGCTGGCTCCCCATCTGTCGGTCATGGAAAACATCCTTCTTGGTGTGGAGCCGGCACGCTGGGGAATTATTCGCTGGCGGCGACTTCGTGAGCAGGCGTATGCCGCCCTTTCGGAACTAGGACTGGCCGACCTGCCGCTGGCAACGCCGGTGCACAATCTGCCCCCCGGGCATCAGCAGATGGTGGAAATCGCGCGGGCGGTGATCTCTCAGGCCAAGATTGTTGTCCTTGACGAGCCGACGAGCAGCCTCACCCAGCAGGATGTGGAGCGATTATTCACGCTCATTCGCCGCCTGCGTGACCGCGGTCTTGCCGTCATTTACATTTCCCATTTCTTGGAAGAAGTTCATCGAATCAGCGACCGCTTCACCGTATTACGCGATGGCGAAACCGTGGGAAGTGGCATCACGTCCGAGACGCCGATTCCGAGAATTGTGGCGCTCATGGTAGGACGTGAAGTAAGCGAGCTATACCCCAGACGCCGCCGAACTCGTGGCCCCTGCATCCTGGAAGTGGAGGGACTCACTGGGATCAAGAAGCCAGTCGGGGCAAGTCTGCGCCTGCACCGGGGAGAAATCCTGGGAATAGCCGGACTGGTAGGCGCCGGGCGCACAGAGTTTTTGCGGGCAATCTTTGGGCTGGATCCCGTTCGCGCGGGGGACATCCGAGTGGGTGTCTTTCGCGGAGCTGCCACCCCTGGCCAAAGATGGCAACAGGGAGTGGGCTTTCTCAGCGAAGACCGAAAACGGGAAGGACTTGCGCTGTCCCTCTCCATTGCCGAAAACATCACTTTATCCCGGGTAGATCGGCTGGGACCATTGGGGCTCGTTTTTCCCGGCCGGGAAGAGCGCATTGTAGCACGGTGGATCGATCGCCTTTCCATCCGCTGTGAAAACCTAAGACAGCCGACGTGGACCCTTTCCGGGGGAAACCAGCAGAAAGTCGCTTTGGCGCGACTATTTTTTGCCGATGTGGACGTTCTGCTCCTTGATGAACCTACCCGCGGAATCGATGTAGGATCAAAAGCGCAGATTTATCGGCTGATTGCGGAGGCCGCTGATGGGAGTGCCGGAACGAGCCCAAAAGCCGTTTTGATGGTATCCAGCTATCTACCCGAACTACTGGGCCTTTGCGATACAATCGCCGTCATGTCTCGCGGGCGTCTTGTAGCGTGTCGTCCGGCAGAGCAGTGGACGGAACATACGCTGATGCTGGCAGCAACAGGTCAGGATCAGGAGAATTCCATTAGCACACCATGAAACTCCCCAACCTTGCCAACTCCTTTCGTTTTACTCGGGATATGTGGTCGTCACCCTGGGTGGCGGCCATTGGGCGATTTGCCGCCCTTGTTGCTGTATTCCTATTTTTCGCTGTCCTTGTGGAAGGTGGAAAGTTTTATACACCGCGCAATCTGGAAAATATTCTGCGACAAAGTGCCGTTTACGCCACCGCGGCCCTGGGCATGACGATGATCATCATCGCGGGTGGGATTGATCTCTCTGTTGGCTCGATGATCGCACTCAGTGTGGTGACAGTGGCCTGGATCCTCGATTACCACTACGCCGTCCCCGGTTCGCAGGGCCAGGTGGAGACCGTGTATCTCATCCATCGATGGCCGGTGTTGCTTCCCTGGATAGCCCTCGTGGCAGGAGTTCTAGTCAGCGTTTTGGCCGGATTCATTAACGGCATAACCGTGGTCGGTTTGCGATTGGTACCGTTCATCGTAACGCTGGGAACCATGGGCATTTTTCGGGGCCTGGCAAAGGGATTGGCGCAAGAGAAAGACATATACCCTCGCGAAGATACCTGGCTCACTCGCCTCATGGACCCCACGCTTACTTCACATGATCCTCATTGGCGCGCGTGGATTCTCCCTCCGGGGGTGTGGATTTTAATCATCGCCGCGATCGTGGCGGCGCTCGTCCTCCGGTATACCAAGCTTGGGCGGTATATTTTCGCCATCGGCTCCAATGAGGAGACAGCCCGACTGTGCGGTGTGCCGGTTGGTCGTGTGAAGATTGCCACCTACACCCTGGGCGGACTTTTCACTGGACTGGCAGGTCTCATGCAGTTCTCGTTTATCGGGGGCATCGGACAGCCTACCTCGGCCATCGCCTACGAACTGTTCGTGATTGCCGCCGTGGTCATTGGCGGAGGAAGTTTGATGGGCGGCCAGGGATCTATCTTGGGAAGTGTCATCGGAGCATTGATTATCACAATCCTTTACATGGGTGGTCAGCAGATGGGCTGGCCCAAATGGGTTCAGGAGACGGTTATCGGGATGATTATCATTGCGGCTGTGGTCATCGACCGGCTACGTCAGCGAGCAACCAGCTGATGCGCTAAAAAAGTAAAAAACCGTTCACGGCGTTTCACAGAAAAGACGCGATTTCAAAATACCTTGCCATAACCTGAATCGAGCGGGAACGTTGGTTAACGCCGTGGCAACTTAACAGGACAGCACTTCACTGAGCCGCAGTATGTTTTGATGAATGGCCTTTGGCCATGCCCCTTACGAGCCATCCGGCCACTAACAGTCCAACACAGAATCCCAGTGCAAACATCAGGATGACGAGAGTCGCCACGCTGCTGGAAAACTCCCAGAAGAGAAAGCGTATTGCCATTGTGGCGGTGTTTTGCACGACGAAAATGACAACCAGCAGCGTAAGCAAAATCAGTAGAACCAGCTTAATTCTTGCGAACATTGGTGGAACCTCCGCGAATGCCGTGGTTTCGTTCACCACCTTGTTCCTAGTGTACCACATCAGTCGGGGACGGGATAATCGACTGCCAAAAGTACGCGCGGAACTTTGTAATTTGGAGTGCTGCAAATGAACAGCACATTTCTATTCGTAGCGACGTGTCTGACCATCGCCCTGAGTTGGCAAAGTACCATTCTGGGCGGCGAAGTGGCTGCGAAGAAGGCTGGGAATTATCACAAACTCGTCGAGTCGTGCCCAGGACTCACCTGGTATCTTCCGCTGCAATCACTTGACGATGTCCTTACCAGGGAGGGGCGTGCACAGGGTGATCAGCCCCAGATTGTTCCCGGGCCTGATGAAGGTACGGCCTTACATTTTTCCGGCACAACCACACTCACCTTTGGACCCACTCCTGATTTGGACACCGAGGAGGCCATCATCGAATTGTGGTTTCGACCCGAGTTTACGGCTCCCGCGCAGTTCAATCCCTGTTTGATTGCCAAACGGGAGTCGGGTGATCATCGTCAGACGCGCTGGAGCATCCACGTGCACGGAGATTATTCGGGCATCGATTTGTGGAACGGTCGAGAGGTGGCGTCCTATCAGCCGGCCACGGGGCCGTTAAAACCGGGCCAATGGTATCACCTGGTTGTTGTGAGTACCAAGGCGGGAACTACAGTTTATTTGAACGGCGTGCCCTGTTTGCCTCCGCGGCAGAGTTGGCAGATCAATCGTTCGGAGAGAAATCGTCCGCTCAACATCGGCTCGTCACAACCGGCGGGAGCCGAGTTTTTTGTCGGCGTGATCTGTCACGTCGCCGTATACAGCAGGGCTCTCACCGAACAGGAAATTGCCGCCCACATGGACGCAATGGGCTTCCAGGCTGTTCGGCTGGCTGAGCAGGCTAAATACGAAGAACGTCGTCGTGCGGAAGCAGAAGAGCAGGCGCGACTGGAAGAGGCTCGCGAAAAGCGCCGTCGCGAACTGATGGAGGACCCTTCGCTCTTTGCTCGGGGGGTACCCACGGTTTATGAAAAGGAACATCTGTCGGCCATCGATCTGCCCGTTGGTGGCATTGGAGTCGGCGCCATCCACATGGACGGAGCCGCCAGACGGCACGCCTGGCAGATATTTGGGCAGGTGGCCTACCGATTCGTTCCGCACAGCTTTTTTGCTGTACGGGTCAGTGGGGACAATCGCACGGTCGAAAGGATCCTGCAGACTATTCCCGAGGAAGGCCTTCCGCCTATGGCCGAGGTCCGACTGGTGGCTCGCTACCCCGTGGCCCGCTATGAATTTGTTGATCCAGAGATGCCAGCGCAGGTCGCTTTGGAGGCATTCAATCCCTTCATTCCAACCAACCTTCGCGATTCCGCAATTCCGTGTGCGGTCTATCGGATGACGGTCACGAATCCCACAAAGCACCGCCTTTCCGTGACTGTCCTCGCCAGTCAACTCAATGCCACCGGCTACCGTGGCGATGGGACCATCGAGAGCGTTCGTCATCCGAATTTCGGGGGTAATGTCAATCGAGTAGTCCGCAAGGAAGGATCCACCTGGCTCACGATGGGGCAGAGTAAATCAGCGAACTCGGGCGACGGGCTGGTCTTGTTCATGAAGGGCGACCGAGTGCACGGAGTGCCCGCCTGGACAGATCTTGCACAACTTCGCGAATCGATCGCCGAGACCGCTGGACAACTCGACGCGAAGGAAGTCTCAGCGGGACCCTCCCCTGCTGGGGAGACGCTGAAAGGAGCCTTATGGCGTTCGTTCGATCTCGAGCCAGGCCAGACCCAAACGGTGACCTGTGTGCTGACTTGGTTCTTTTCAGACTTGCCAGCCGGCACCGGCAAATGGAGTTGCCGAGGCCGTCGCTACGAAGCCTGGTGGCACGGTGCGGAAGAAGTGGCTGCGGAACTGGACGCTCGTCTCCCGGAACTCGAAGCGGCCACCCGACTTTATGCTGACTCCCTTTACGAAACGAATCTTCCTTACTGGTTTGTTGATCGGATGGCCTCTCAAGTGGCGATTCTGCGAAGCCCCACAGTCTTTTGGTGCCGCGACGGCTATTTCGGCGGATGGGAAGGATGTAATCTTGATGCGGGATGCTGCCCAGGCAATTGCAACCATGTGTGGCACTATGCCCAGGCGCACGCCAGACTGTTCCCAGAGCTCGGACGGCTGATGCGGGAACAGGAATTTCGTTTCCAGAAGGAAGACGGGGCCATTCCACACCGTCAGCCTGACGAGTTTCCCGCTTTTGACGGCCAGTGTGGCGCCGTTCTCAATTCCTATCGCGAACATCTGCTTTCTCGTGACTCAGAATGGCTGGCGAAGAATTGGGCGTCGATCAAGAGAGCGATGGACTACATCATTCGACGTTGGGACTCCGACGAGGATGGCGTCCCCAGCGGGCCCCAGTGGAACACACTTGATGGGGAACTGGGGGGTGCTTCTTCGTGGTTGGGCAGCCTCTATTTGGCAGCTCTCGCGGCTGCGGAAAAAATGGCGCAACTGCAGGGAGAAAACGATGTGGCGGCACGCTACCACCGCATCCGTTTGTCCGGACAGGTTAAGCAAGACACAATGCTTTTCAATGGAAAGTATTACATTCAAATTCCCGATCCCGAACCCCATGAAGATTATGGCCAGGGTTGTGCCATCGATCAGGTCCTCGGTCAGTGGTGGGCGCATCAGTTGGATTTGGGCTGGGTGTATCCGTCTGAACACGTGCGGACCGCACTGGCCAGTCTGTTCCGCTACAATTTTCGCGGGCTCATGAAAGGTTTGCCGCAGAAACCAAGGAAATTTGTGGCCGATGAAGACGCCGGCATGCAAATGTTCACATGGCCCCCTGGGACCGAACCCCCGGAAAAGGTGATTCGCTATGCGAGTGAAGTGATGACCGGCTTTGAATACGCTGCGGCGGCAGCGATGATTCAGGCCGGATTGGTACGGGAAGGTTTCACCGTGGTGCGGGCAATCGCCCTGCGCTATGATGGCCGAAAAAGAGTTGGATTGACGCCGGGGAATTTCACAAGTTGGGGCTACTCCGGTAATCCATTTGGCGACGATGAATGCGGCAAGTTTTACGCCCGGGCGATGAGTTCCTGGTCGTTGCTGCTTGCGTGCCAGGGGTTTATCTATGATGGTCCCGCCCAGACCATCGGATTCTGTCCCACCTGGAAACCGGACGACCATGTCTCGTTTTTCACGGCAGCCGAGGGTTGGGGCGTCTTTTACCAAAAACGAGAACCCGGTCGGCAGGTGGACACCATCGAACTCCGCTTGGGCCAATTGCCATTGGCGAAGTTCATCACACTTCCAGATAACGCGCTTCCCAAGCACGGCGAGTGTCAAAAAGGCGGCGAATCGATTCCTGTACAAGTGGAGACTGACCAGGGGCGGGTGGTTTGCCGCCTTGCCCAGCCAATTGTTCTTCACGCCGGAGAAAAAGTAAGTTTTATTCTGACCTATTAGAACTCGAGCAACAGCACGCAATTCCGGGAGAAAAAACATGTACTCACCGCACAAACGAACTATGGCGTATTCTCGCGTTACATTGGTCCGCCGGCAAATTCGTGCGTTATTCGCGGCGACTCTGACGGGGGGCTTGCTGCTTGCCTTTTCGGCGACACTTTTCGCAGGTGAAGCGTCACAAGCTCAAAATGTCTCTTCCCAGGAGACCGTCATTCTGGAAGTGCTCCGGGAGCCCGCTTTGGGGCGGAATCTCCTCAATGAAACAGCTTGGCGGAGCTACGGGGAAGGTTTCGTCAGCAAAGACGGAACCTTCGTCTGTGATAACGGCGCCGATCCAAACGCCGTCCGCGGAGTCGTGCAAACGGTGGAACTCAACCAGACCACGCCTGCACCGCTGCTGGCCATCGCCGAAAGCGCGGCCGAAAACGTGGGCGGTTCGCGTGACAATGATTATTCCCTGTATTTGGATCTTCAATACGCGGATGGCACTCCATTGTGGGGACAGGCGGCGCCGTTTGATGTGGGAACTCACGGTTGGCAAGAAAAACGAGTGATTATTTTTCCCGAAAAACCGGTGAAACGGCTCTCCTTTTATCTCCTGTTCCGACGTCATTCCGGCACGGCGGCATTTCGGGCACCTCGACTCTATCAGTTGTCGCTCCCCCAGGGTGGATTCTTTGATGGAGTGCCGTGCACCTGGCATAAAAAGGGCTACTCTGGATTTATTATCCGGGATGTCAAAGCAGGAACGGACTTTTATGCGCTCCATCAATCGGCATTGGGAATTGAGTGCGAGCAAAAAGTAGAAAAACTAGGCCCGGGTGATTCAATTGACGTTCGTTTGAAATGGAGAGGATCGGGTGATAAGCTTCTCACCCTCAGCTATCTGTATTCTGTGTCCGGCAATGACCAATTGCCCGTTGTTTGGTATCCGGATCCGCGGCGAGAGGAAGCCATCTCGGGCATCGGTGAATACACCGTGGCCACCCGCACACGGGCTGGGGTGGCACATCGCCTCTCTCGGTGGCCTTTTGCAGCCATACGTAGCGGAGACACAGGCCATGCCATTGGAATTGATATGACGTTACCTGCTGTATTTCGGGTCGGCTACCACGCTGGCCTGCGATGTCTGTTTGTAAGTTATGACGTTGCACTCACTCCAGAAAAACGTGAAGCGCATTTGCGGCTTGTCAAATGGCAGTTTCCCGGCCAGATGGGATTTCGCGGAGCCCTTCAGTCGTATTATGAAATGTTTCCCGAAGTTTTTCGTGTGCGAATCCAGAAACAGGGTTTATGGATGCCGTTCGCCAAAATCTCGTCCGTAGAGGCTTGGGAAGATTTTGGTTTTCGCTTCAAGGAAGGCGATAACGAAACAGCGTGGGATGACGCCCATGGAATTCTCACGTTCCGATACACGGAACCGATGACCTGGTGGATGCCGATGGGATCAGAACTGCCACGAACCTATGAGGCGGCTGTGGCGGAGGCAGAGCGTCTTGCCAGCCTGGGACGGCCTCAGGCCCGAGCATGGCAGACCAGCAGCTTTCGGGATGAGTACGGACGAATTCCGGTGCGGCTGCTCGACACTCCATGGTGCAATGGAGCCGTTTGGAGCATGAACTCTCTGCCGCAAATCCCAGGGGAAATCACCGATTTCCGGCTGAAGTGGAACCCGGAGATTCGCGAGCGTCTCTACGGGCCAAATCGCAAAGCAGATCTGGATGGTGAATACATCGACTCCAGTGAAGGATATGTCACGGACGAGCTTGACTTTCGTCGGGATCATTTTGTTGGCGAACGCCCACTCACTTACGACGGCGATTCTCTGCAACCCGCGGTCTTTCGGGGATTGATCGTGTTCGAATACGTTCGCGCGATTGCTGAAGATGTGCATGGAATGGGAAAGTATATGATGGCCAATGGGACCCCGTCGCAGCTCTGCTGGCTGGTTCCATGGCTGGACGTGTTGGGAACAGAGACTGATTGGAATCGCAATGGAAAGTGGCAGCCCATGAGCGATGGCGAACTGCTGTATCGTCGGGCTCTCTGTGGAAAGAAGCCCTACTGTTTTCTCATGAACACGAACTTTGATCAGTTCGATTACCAACACGTGGAAAAATATATGGCGAGGTCGCTCGCGTATGGCATGTTTCCGAGTTTCTTCAGCCCGAATGCGTCCACCGGGCATTACTTCTCGCGCCCCGAGCTGTACAACCGAGATCGCCCCCTTTTCAAAAAATATGTGCCGCTTTGCAAACTCGTCGCCGAGGCAGGCTGGGAACCGATCACAAACGCGCGGTCTTCTCATCCACGGGTCTATGTGGAACGCTTCGGCAATCGGTATTTCACTGTGTTTAATGACACTTCAGAGAAAACAAGAGTGCTGGTCACTTTCGACCCTGACGTCGAGATCGGCCCGTCTATACGAGAACTCCTTCGGGGAACGGCCCATCCTGTTCAGAACCGTCAGGTGGAACTCACCCTGGAGGGAGAAGGAGTCGCGGTCCTGGATGTATTGCCTGGTCAAGCGAATTGACGCCGGATGCAGTGAGAAACGTGAAACAGCTTTCGCTTTTTTCCGGCCTCGAAGACACTTCCCCGGCGAAGCGTGTTCTGGTAGCCAAAGTTGTGTTTGAATCCGGCCCCGAGGGCGTTTTTGACTATCGGATTCCAAAAACGCTTGTGGGGAAGATCGCTGCCGGCCAGCGGATCCGCGTGCCTCTGGGAAAATCCAACCGCCCGGTGGTCGCGTACTGTCTCGAAATTTGCGAAGAGACGGACAGCCCCCAACTGAAAGACGTCGCGGGTCTTATCGATGAGGCTCCGCTTCTCACGCCCGCTCTGTTGCGACTGGCCCAGTGGATGGCGGAATATTACCTCTGTCCTTTGGGGACTGTTCTGGAAACCGTCATACCGGCCTGCGTGCGTAACCAGGCCGGCACACGCCTGGTTCCCCATTATCGCCTGGCTGGCCCCGTCGATGCATTTCCATCACTCACGGAGAAGCAGGCCAGGGTGGTGGCTGTTCTTTTGCAGGCATCCGAGCACCGGCTTCCGCGCGACGAACTCACCCGAAACGCTGGCTGTACCGCGGCCGTACTCGACAATCTTGTCAAACGTGGAATCCTGGTCAAGGAAATGGCAAGAGTTCGGCACAGCGAGCCGGTTGCCGCAACTCTTCCACGGCAAGACAGGTTAGTTCTCAACCAGCAGCAACGACAGGCGCTGGAAATCATCCTCGAAGCAGTGCGATGCGAGGAATATCAGGGTTTTCTTATATACGGCGTGACGGGCAGCGGCAAGACCGAAGTTTACATCCAGGCCATTGAGCACGTAGTGAAGCGGGGAAAGCAGGCCATTGTCCTTGTCCCCGAAATCAGTCTCACTCCGCAGACCGTTGAACGCTTCCGCAGCCGATTTGACCATGTCGCTGTTCTCCACAGTCATCTCACGGATGCCGAGCGGGCCGCCCAATGGGACTGGATCGCTTCCGGGCAGGTGCAGGTGGTCGTGGGTGCCCGAAGTGCCGTTTTTGCCCCTACGCCCAGGCTGGGGCTTATCGTGATGGATGAAGAGCATGAAACATCCTTTAAGCAGGAAGCCGCTCCCCGATATCACGCACGCGATGTGGCTCTCCACCGTGCCCAACTCGAACGCATTCCCCTCGTTCTGGGGTCGGCAACACCGTCGTTGGAAAGCTGGTATCGCGCCCAGCAAGGCGAGTTCATGCTGATTCGCTTGCCTGAGCGCATTGGTGGCCGAACGCTGCCGGCCGTCAAGCCGATCGATCTCCGTCAACCCAAGCACGGGCGGGTAAGCCGGGGTGTGATCACCCGACAACTTCACGCGGCTATCCACGAGGCCCTGGAAAACGGCGGGCAGGTGATTCTGCTGCTCAATCGCCGGGGGTTCGCAACGCATGTGCAGTGTTCGGCCTGCGGTTACGTGCTGATGTGCCCCGATTGCGAGATTGCCTTGACGCACCACCGGAGCTTCGGCAAAGTCCTGTGCCACTATTGCGGTCATGAGGCCCCTTCTCCAAAAACCTGCCCTGAATGCCAGTCGGTGGCAATCCGGTTTAGCGGAGTCGGGACGGAACGACTCGAGGCCGAGGTCAAGGCCCGGTTCCCTGAGGCCACATGCTTGCGGATGGACGCCGATTCAATGCGGAGTCGGGAGGCCTACGAGCGGGCATTCCGGCTCTTCCGCGAGGGCAAGATTCAAATCCTTTTGGGAACCCAGATGATTGCTAAAGGCCTGGACTTTCCTAACGTAACACTTGTGGGTGTGGTCAACGCCGACACGGCCCTCCACTTTCCAGACTTTCGAGCAGCGGAGCGTACGTTTCAATTGGTGACACAGGTGGCAGGCCGGACCGGTCGGGGACCGCATGGAGGTCTCGTGCTGGTTCAAACTTTCAGTCCCGAACATTTTGCCATCCAATCAGCGGTGCGGCACGACTTCGAGGGTTTTGCTGCGCAGGAACTGCCAATCCGAACGGCGTTCGGTTATCCACCGATCACCAGGTTGGTTCGATTGGTCATCTCGGCTGAAAAAGAAGTGGAGGCGGCTGGCTGGGCGGAGCGGGTGGCCCGGGCGATTTCGGAGGCCCTCTCCCAAACGGGCCGTCCCGATGCCGTCCGACTGGTCGGTCCTGCGCCCGCTCCTTTCATGAAATTGCGGGGAAAATACCGTTATCATATTCAAATTCTGGGTAAAGACGAGAATCTCGTCCGCGCACTCGTCCGCTGTGGCCTTCAGTCGCTCGAGGACGCACGCCACGTGAGCTACGTCGTGGACGTGGACCCTGTGGATATGCTGTAAGGGGTGGCAAAATGACCTAAAAAGGAGTGATCTAAAAGCGATTTATCATGGCCGACGTGTCGTCGAGAGCAAAAATTCTCGTGTTTTCTGTTTGTTGCGGATTGACTAAGATAAAAGCGTAGAATAGGTAAACCATGTTCCCTCTGTAGCAGCAATGGCCTCTTCCGTCAATTCACCGCGAATTCCTCAACGGCGTCTCAACAGGGCCCTCGTGGAAACCAGCCTCGAGGTCAAATGCCTTTTCTTGTTTGGCGTTTTCCTGGTGCTGGTCATTGCTGTGAGTGTGCTTCTATACTGGCGGGTCACGGGAGAGGTGGTCACCCGCCAGAATCCGGATACCGCCCGCCTGCTCGCCGATCAGGTGATGCTGACCAAGCATTACGCCGCCATGGAGCCAAACAAAGATTTTGTGGATTACTTGACAGAAGTGATCCGCAGTCGGACCCAACACGGATATCAATGGCGATTTGTCCAGCCGCCAGGTCGACCCGTGCGCCCCTCCCAGGATGTGGGACCTCCCGCCGACGCAATGGAAGCCGAACTCGTGCAGCGATTCATGCAGATGTCACCGGAAGAACGCGCCCAGAGTGAGACGCCCCTGTACGCGGAACGCCTTGTTGATCAGGGGAGAACGTATCAATATTACCAACCGATCTGGGCGGAACAGTCCTGCGTGGCCTGCCATCTCGCACTGGAAGGAGCCGGATATAATCCTGCTGCCAATGTAGGGATGGGAAGTCCCCTGCGCGAAGGGGACCTTATGGCGGTGCTTCAGGTGACCATCCCCAACGGGCCCACCCAGGCCGCCATCATGAAGTACTGGAGCATGCTTCTCGCGGTGGCGATTGTCACGGCCTTTCTCGCAATGATCGCGTTCTATGTGACCATACGGTACGTGATCATCCGGCCGTTGCGGCATTTGCGGGCGGTCAGCGAAGCGATCACCCAAGGCAATACCGCTTTGCGCGCCCATATCCACACACGCGACGAATTTGAGCTGCTGGCCAATGCGTTCAATCGCATGCTCAGCCACCTTGTGGCCGTCCAGGATGAACTGCGGCAGGTAAACGCTGAGTTGGATGCCAAGCTGGACGAAGTGGCCCAGCTCAACATGCAGCTCTACGAGCTGAACAGAATTAAAAGCGATTTCATGGCCACCATGAGCCACGAACTGCGAACACCGCTCAACAGCATTTTGGGATTCAGCGAGGTTCTTGCCTCCATTGATTCTCTCGATGAGAAGCAGCGCCGGTACGTCCAGAATATTCAAAAATCGGGGCGAATCCTCCTGGACATGATCAATAACGTTCTCGATTTGGCAAAGATGGAAGCCGGCCGAATGGAAATCACGCCTACCGAGTTTTCCATCGAGCAGGTTGTGCACGCCCAGTGTGATATGGCCCGGCCGCTCTCTGAAAAGAAAAACCTTCAGCTTACCGTGGACGTCCCTCCCAATCTTCCTCCCATGTTTCAGGACCAGAACCGGGTGGCACAAATCCTCAATAACTTGCTGTCCAACGCGATTAAGTTCACACCGGAAGGCGGCGCCGTTCGGGTTTCCGTTCGCCGGGATACCAACGGGGATCTGATTCTCCGCGTCGCAGACACCGGCGTCGGGATTGCCGAAGAAGATAAACAAATTATCTTTGAGAAATTTCGTCAGGGGCGGACGGCCATGCCCGATGGAGACCCGCTGAAGCGTGAATACCCCGGCTCCGGCTTGGGATTGAGCATTGTGAAAGAGCTGTGCCGTCTTTTGGGCGGTGAGGTCTCTGTGGAAAGTGAACTGGGAAGAGGAAGTGTCTTTACCGTCCGTCTGCCCTGGAGGCTTTCTCCCCAGCAACAAGAGGATTCTGGACTGGGGCTTCGGCTGTCCGATTTTGAGAAAATGCGATTCGATCGCGCCAGATCAGTTCGTCGCGCCCAATCAGCGCCCGCCGATAGTCGAGCGGGTTGAAAGAATCGCATAAAGCCGTCCGGTGCGTCGAGGTTGACTTCCAAGTCCTCGGAGTTCGCAGGTCGTCATGCGGCACCGCCCAATTGTTCGATGCGCCACGAGGGAGCAAGAGTTGATGTGCGCCAGTACGCGTGATGGGCAACTCGGTAGTCCGCAGATGTCATCCCATTCAACTCGCCCGTCATCGATTCGTGAAGAAAAATGAGCACCCCGCGATCAGGCAAAACTCCCGCCCCGACTAACCGACTTCCGGAAGTTCTCCTGTTTACCGATGGTGCGTGCAGCGGCAATCCGGGTCCGGGAGGCTGGGCGTTTATCCTACGACATCCCGCGTCAGGGAAAGAGTTGATCAATTCGGGAGCAGAGGCCAGCACGACAAACAATCGAATGGAGTTGATGGCCGTCATCAAGGGCCTGGAGGCGCTCCGCAAACCCAGCCGTGTCCGTTTGATTTCCGACAGCGTTTATGTGGGAAAAGGACTTACGGAATGGCTGCCCAGATGGAAAGCCAAAGGGTGGAAACGTTCTGGAAACGAGGCCGTCAAGAACGAAGATCTTTGGCGGCGGCTCGATGAGCTTCTTTCCATTCATGAAGTGGAGTTTCAGCACATTCCAGGCCACACGGGCCACAAGGAAAACGAGTTGTGCGACCGCCTGGCAGTCCAGGCCTATCAAGGGCTTGTTCAATCGCAGAAAGGCACGGCAGGAGCCAGCCAACCCAGTTGCCCCGGCTGAGTGTTCTGGTCGGGCAACGATCGCCAAGGGGGCGCAACGTCGTAACTGAACGTCGGTTAACCCACGTCAGCCAGGGCCATACTCTTGCCGTATCGGGCCAGCACCAGGCGGCGCAAACGGCAATGCTCGGGGCGGGCCAAGCCTGGGTCCGCTGCTATCAATTCCCAGGCGTCCTGACGAGCCAGTTCCACAACCTCTCGATCGCGAACTAGGTCTGCGATGCGAAACGGCGGCAGCCCGTGTTGCCGAATGCCCAGAATTTCTCCAGGTCCCCGCAGGAGAAAGTCGATTTCCGCCAGTTCAAACCCGTTGGCCGTGCGACAGAACGCTTCCAATCGCTGTTTAGTCTCGGGGGCTGTAGAATCCGAGAACACGCAGCAGTAGCCTGGCACTGGCCCGCGGCTTACCCTCCCCCGCAGTTGATGGAGTTGGGCCAGGCCGAATCGCTCACCGTTCTCAATCGTCATCAGCGTCGCGTTAGGGACGTCGATGCCGACTTCGATCACAGCGGTAGAAACCAGCACGTCGATCTCACCGCGTCGAAAGCGAGCCATCACCTCTTCTTTTTCTTCACTGCTCATTCGGCCATGAATGGCCGCCAGCCGAAATCCCGCCAGTTCTCCCTGACTGAGTTCGCGAAACGTCCCTTCGACGCTTTTCACTTCAGCCTCTTCATCTTCCTCCACAAGGGGCACAACCACGTATCCCTGCCGTCCCTCCTGCAATTTGCGGCGAAAAAACGCCCACCACTGGCCCCGTTGTTCGGAGTTGGCGAGAAATGTTCGCACTGGCTTCCGGCCCGGCGGGGCCTCATCCAGAACGGTCACGTCCAGATCTCCAAAAAGAGTCATCGCGATCGTGCGGGGAATTGGTGTGGCAGTCATCACAAGGTAGTGGGGTTCTTCCCCCGCCCCCTTCAGAGCGGCACGCTGCCGAACCCCAAATTTGTGCTGTTCATCAATCACGACAAGGCCCAGCCGATGAAACTTGACTTCATCCTGAATAATGGCCTGAGTTCCCACCACCACGTCGAGATCCCCCTCGGCAATTCGTTCGAGAATGCTGGTCCTCTCCGCAGGGGGCAATCCGCCTACGAGAAGTGCCCGGCGAACACGGCTGGCAGCCAGCAATTCGTCGATGGTCTGGAAGTGCTGACGGGCTAGAATTTCCGTCGGGGCCATGAGCACCGCCTGATATCCGCACGCCACTGCCAGTAACATCGCATAAAGCGCTACGACTGTCTTGCCGCTTCCCACATCACCCTGCAGAAGTCGGTTCATGGGGACGGGCCGCGCCATATCAGCGGCAATTTCCGCCACGGCACGATCCTGGGCCTTTGTGAGGGGAAATTTAAACAGCCGGCGAATGCGGGCGTCGATCTTGGAAGTTAGCTGCAGAACAGGTGCCTTTTTCAAGGTGATCTGCTGATACCGCTTTATGCCCAGGGCCAATTGGAGAATCAACAACTCCTCATAAATGAATCGTCGTCGCGCCTCCTCCAGGCGGTTTCGATCGGTCGGAAAGTGGATCTGCTCGACAGCCTCCTGGATCGGTAACAGGTGTCGCTTGGCAAGCAGTTGAGGGGGCAGGGCCTCTTCCAGATAAGATGTATAGGTAGCCACGGCATGTTCCATGATCCGTCGTATCTGCCACTGGGCGAGCCCTTCTGTCAGCGGATACACCGGCAGAGGAGCAACCTGCGGTCGTTCCGCTTCCCCAAGTACAATCACCCGAGGATGAGCTATTTCCCAGAACAGGCCATTTCGGCGCGGGCGGCCAGAGAGCATCACCCGCTGTCCTACGCGAAACAGATCACGCCGATAAGGTTGTTGAAACCATAGCGCACGGACATAGCCGTCCTCGCAGGCCACCGCCATTCCTACAACGGTTTGCCCACTGCGGCTCACATGGCTGTCAATGTCTTCGATAACTCCGATGACAGACTGGAGTTTGCCCTCTTCCAGCTCCGATACTCTGCGGATGTCACTAATATCCTCGTAGCTGCGTGGGAAGAAAAAGAGCAGATCGGCCACCGTCTCCACGCCCAGCCGTCGCAAAAGCTCAGCCCGGTGTGGGCCGACCCCTTTGACATATTGCACCGGCTGGTGGAGGGGACTCTCCTCTGCCGGGGACGATGACCGGCGAACGCTGGGCTGTTCATTTCCCATGCGATTGACTATCTTCCGCAATCTCCCATTCGGTCGGGCTGACCCTCCGCACACGGCGATACAGACTATCGCGTTCGACAGGTTCTCGTCCAGCTTCCCGGATCAGTCCGCACAGTTCCCCTACACTGAGAGCCTCTGGCGATTCCGCCCCCGCATCGTGATAGATCGTCTCGTACCGCACAGTCCCGTCGAGGTCGTTCGCCCCATAAGCGAGCGCCGTCTGGGCCAGTCCGACCCCCAACGCAATCCAGTACGCCTTAATGTGCGGGAAATTATCCAGAAAGAGCCTTGCCACCGCAAGGGTCCGCAAACAGTCGAAGGCAGAGGGTTTGGGGAGATGACTGAGGGCCGTCCCCTGAGGATGAAACGGAAGAGGGATGAACACCTGGAACCCCCCTGTTTCGTCCTGTAGTTCACGCAACCGCAACATATGATCGACGCGGTGCTCGGGTGCCTCAATATGGCCAAACAGCATTGTTGCGTTGGTCTTCAGTCCCATCCGGTGGGCTATTCGATGGACGTTCAGCCAAGTTTCGCCATCGGCTTTGCCGGCGGAAATTTTCTGACGGACCTGGGGATGGAAAATCTCCGCACCGCCGCCGGGAAGACTTCCCAAACCCGCCTCGAGAAGGCGTTCCAAGACCTTTTCAACAGACAATCCAGAAATTCGACAGAACCAGGCGATCTCCACCGCGGTCCAGGCTTTGAGGTGAAGTCGCGGGAAATGGCTGTGAATGAGACGCAAAATTTCCACGTACCATTCAAACGGCTTGTCGCCCGGCAGGCCACCCACGATGTGGATTTCAGTGCAGCCCGATCGATCGGCTTCCTCCGCACGCTTGAGAATTTGATCCTCCGTCATGTAGTAGGCGTCGGGTTCTTTTCCCGTTCGATAGAATGCACATAATTTGCAGCGATAAACGCAAACATTCGTGGGATTGAGATGCATATTCAGATTATAAAAAACATTTCGTCCGTGCCGCCTCAGGCATACTTCCTCGGCAAGTCGGCCTAGCTCATGAAGCGGGACCTCCGGCTGAAACAGGAACACCCCATCTTCAAAGGACAATCGCTTGCCCGTTGATACCTTGCTCTGGATTTCCTCCAATCTCTTCCGAATGGAAGAAGGTGTCGTGAGGGTTGCGATGCTCATGGCCAGATTTCCATATTAAAATGCACAAAGTGTTGTCACAGGATCCAAATATCGCAGACGCCGACGGCAAACAGTGCCAAACTGACGACTGCGTTCACATGGAAAAAGGCCTCATTGACGTGGCTGAGGTCCGTCGGGCGCACGATCAGATGCTCATAAATCAACAGTCCCGCAATCCCAATGATACCTGCATAATACGCAGTTCCCAATCGGGAATAAACTAATGGTAAACAGGACAGCACAATCACCATCCCTGCATGAAGAATCGCCGCACACCGCAGGGCCATGGGCACTCCCAGCCATGCCGGCAGGCTTTTTAGCCCGGCCTGACGATCAAACTCATAATCCTGACACGCATAAATCACATCGAACCCCGCTACCCAAAGAAGGACTGCCCCGGCAAGCACAAAAGGAGGCCAGGCGAAGTTTCCCGTGATCGCCACCCAGGCCGCCACCGGGGCCAGGGCGAGGGCCGTCCCGAGCCAAAAATGAGAGAGCCAGGTAAATCGTTTGGCGTAGCTGTACCCCAGCAGAAACAGTAAAACCGGCCCTGCTCCCAAAACCGGCCAGATGTTCGGGAGAAACAACAGAGTCGAAACAACGAACCCCAAGCCACAGATTACAGTGAACAAGACCACCTGGGATACCGTGAGAATCCCCCGCGGCAGGTGCCTCATTGCCGTCCGCGGATTCCGGGCATCAATTTCCCGATCCACCAGGCGATTGAACGCCATCGCTGTGCTTCTGGCAAACACCATGCAGAGGAGAAATCCTGCCAGATCGCGGAGTCGAAAAGGTGTCTCTGCCCAGGCCATGGCCGCCGAAAGCGCTGCGAATGGCAGCGCAAAAAGCGTATGGCTGAACCGGATCAGTTCGAGGTAATGACGAATGGTGATGAAAACTCCTGGGAGTTTACGCTCCATGCCGAGTTCTGCCGATTCCAGGACCTTCTTTCCTTCCGCGACAGTTGGAAGTCATCAGACCGCACGCAATACCAAGTCGCTGATTTCACCCCGTCAACCTTACGTTCCCCACCGACGAATCAGTTCGTTTTCAATACCAAGCTGGTCGATAATTCGGGCCACGATAAAATCGACCAAGTCCCGTACCGTCACCACCCCGTGATAAAAAGCGGGCATCGCCGGGAGGACCACAGCACCAGCTTCGGCCGCCAGCGCCATATTTCGTAGATGAATGAGTGACAAGGGGGTCTCGCGCGGGACCAAGATGAGCTTACGTCGTTCTTTAAGGTGCACTTCAGCGGCGCGGTGGATCAGGTTCGTACCTCCCCCATGGACGATCGTGCTCAGGGTGCTCATGGAGCAGGGACAGATTACCATTCCATGTGTGGGAAATGACCCGCTCGCAATAGGGGCTGTCAAGCGTTTATAGTGATAGTACGTCAGTTGCCCTGGTTCGCCCACCGGGGTCGCCAGAACATGACTCGACTCCCCGGTAATTCCGGCAATCGCACGCATGACCTTTAATTTGGGGTCTTCGGCTCTTTCTGCATTGTCGAGCAACAACATCCCTGGGGCAAAGTTTTCCAAGTCCACGGAAAGATCGAGTTCCTCCTTGAGCACCGTCCGTCCAGCGCGACTGATGGTCAGGTGCACGTCGCAGGCGGCTGCCAGAAGAACTTCGATCAGCCTGACCGCATACGTCACCCCGCTTGCACCGGTAATGGCGACAACAATTTGTCGTTTCATTTGGTCCCCACGTAGAGTGTTGCCACACCGAAGGTAAACGAACGATACCACAGATGTTTTAATCCCGCGGCTTCCATCTCGCGCAAAAGGGAGTTCCCCTGCGGAAATTCAAGAACACTCGCGGGAAGATAGCCGTAGGCTTCGTGCCGATTGGGTGCCAGCCATTGTCCTATCCGTGGAAGGACGTATTGGAAATAATAGCGGTAGAACTTCCCAAACACGGGGGCACGGGGAAGTGTGAACTCCAGAACGGCCACCTGCCCTTCCGGACGGCACACCCGATACATTTCCGCAAGACCTCGTCGCATGTCGGCCATATTGCGTAAACCAAACGCAACCGCCACTGTGGCAAATTGATCCTCTGGAAAGGGCAAGGTTAAGCCGTCACCCTCAATAAACCATATTTTTGCCCCTTTTTTCTGGGCTTTCTTTTGCGCCAGTCGCAACATGGAACGACAGAAGTCAATCCCTACCAACGGCACCTGGTGTCGGACCACGCGAAAAAACTCGAGGATCAGGTCTCCGGTACCACAACACACATCGAGTACAGGCCCCCGTCCAAGGCCTGTCAAAAGCTGCGCCACCTTGCGCCGCCAGAGCACATCCTGACCACAGGAGAGGAAATGGTTGAGGAAATCGTACCGGGGGGATATCTCGGCGAACATTTCGCGGATCCGATCCGCTTGCTTGTCCACCTTCACCCCACGACCATCCTGCACCTCTAACGACACTCCACCCATCGATCGCTCTCTTTATTTTCCAAACTACCGGTCAGCCACAGGCGAATGGATGCGTCTCCCCAAAGTCGTACCTTAAGAAGCCGCAACTCGTCCGTAAGGCCACTTGGCATGGTCATTTTCACGGATGTCCTTCTGGATTTCCCTGCATCTTATGGGTTACGGTTTAGCCGGTCGCGCCGTTCGCCAATGGCCGATACGTTGCCGATACGTTATTGTATCCCCCAGGTAAAATAACGTTATCGGCAAGACGGTGCGCTGGAACGGACATGCCCAGTTTGCCCCGCCAGCAAACTGCACCGATCCAGTCTTGTTCGGTGTCCAATTTTTCCGTATTGTGTAGCCAAACGTTCCGCACGACCATGGATAGGCCCCAATCCGGAGGATCCTACGGGCGGTCGTGCGCTAATGACATCGCTTTGTGTACCATGACCACGCCCGGAACACGTTTCGCTGCGCGCGCACTCATACCTTTACCTTAAGCCATGATTCCGCGCATTAATGTTTACGCCTTGCCAGATCTTGTGGAACCGGAGGAGCTCGCCTCGGGCACCGTGGTGGTCATCGATATTCTTCGGGCGACCACAACGATTGTGCATGCCATTGCCGCCGGAGCCACCGCCGTCGTTCCGTGCGGCACGGTTGAAGAAGCTGAGCGGCTCGCGGAAATGCTGCGTCAAACCGATCCCGACGCCCATGTCTTACTGGCGGGAGAAAGGGAGTGCCTGCCCATCCCAGGGTTCGACCTGGGTAATTCACCGACGGAATTTCAACCTGATCGGGTCTTTCGCTCTGTGGTCATCATGACCACCACAAACGGAACCCAGGCCTTTCGTCGCTGTCGTAAGGCTTCCAAGGTCATCGCAGGGGCCTTCGTCAACGCATCGCGGGTGCTGCAAGAGTTGTTTGAAGAAACCTCGGCTATTCACCTGTTGTGCGCGGGAGCCGACGGCGAAGTAACCCGCGACGACGTGCTCTTCGCAGGTTATCTGGTGGACCGCCTGGAACGTCGCAGTGGACTCCGATATGAGATGAACGCCCAGGCCTTGACCGCTCGGGAGAATTGGCAGGCGAGTTTCGTGGAACCGTATGTGTCGGGAGCTGAGCCTCTGCCTCCAGAACTTCTCGCCAGTCAACTTCGTCGCAGCCGGGCAGGAGAAAAGCTCGTCGCTGCGGGGATGGAACGCGACATCCTGGAGGCTGCACGGGTGGATAGATTTTCTTGTCTTCCCGTATTTGACCCCGCTTCGGGAATTATCGTGGGTCACTGATCTCCACGGGGCGTGGCGGAATCAGTCAGACAGCTTGGCAGAAGGCCCCTGGTGATCTTCTTCCGAGAACTGGTCAGCGGAACCCTGATTCGCACTGCGGCCCAATATCACAAGGCAGATGTCGTCGGTCTGTGCCCGTAGACCCACAAAACGGTGAACGGCATCGACCAAAGCATTTCCGATTTCCGTGACTGGACCCGACGTCTGTCGAATGACCTCCAGCAAGCGATCCTGGCCGAAGCTTTCGCCAAATTCATTGAGGGCATCGAGCATGCCATCCGTGTAAAGGACGAGAACATCCCCGGGTTCGAATACTCCAGTTTCAGCGACATATTCTCCATTTTTTGGATCCCCAATGGGCAATCCGGCGTTGGTCTCACCAAGAATCTCAATTCTTCCGTCGGCCCTCCGAAGGATTGCCGGATAATGGCCCGCGTTGACAAGCCAAAATCGGTGTGTGATCGGATCGAGAATGGCCAAAATCATTGTGATAAAGCGATCTTCCCACCGCTCGCTGCAGAAAATGTTGTTGAGACGTTTCAGGGCCGCCTGGGGACTTCCCTCGCTCACCAAGCAATACCGCATTTCGGCCGAGAGTTTCGCCATGAGCAAAGCCGCCGCAATCCCTTTTCCGGAAACATCGGCCAGGACAATCGCGAGTCGCTTGGCGGGAAGGGATACGTAATCAAAGTAATCGCCACCAATTTCATGCGCAGGGTCATAATGGTCAAAGAACTCATAATTATCAATTTTGGGAGGCGAGGACGGCAAAAATCCTTGCTGAACCTGGTGAGCAAGCGCGAGTTCCCGCCGGAGCAACTCTTCCCGCACGGAAACCTCATGCAGGATGGCGTTCTCGACAACAACCGCCACCAGGCTGGCGACACTCACGAGAACCTCTAAATCTTCCTGTGTGAAGCGCGCCCTCCTTTGGCGTGTGTCCATTTGGATCACCCCCAGGACAGTACCGTCACTGCCAATGAGAGGAACGCACATCACCGAGTGAATGGGAAAATCCGCAATACTCTGGCTGAGGTCGAAACGCGAATCGGTGGCCACATCAGCCGACAGGACAGCCTGCTTGCTCTGCACGACGGCATTGACAATCGTCTTGCTGATTCGCAGATTCTCCTGATCCTCTGGTCGTCGTGAACGAACCGCTCGCGGAATCAACTTTCCGGTGCTCTGGTCTCGCAAAATGACGAAGCCGCGATCTGCCTGGGTAAAAACATTGAGGAGGCTCTGCAAAACTTTGTCCAGAACCTGCTCCAACCCGATCGCCTTCCCCAAGTTCTGACTGATTTCCATAAGTGCTCGCAATTTCGCCTCGGGGTTCACCTGGAGGCGATTTGTCGGGGAGGTGGCGTCCAGCCGGGACATAATGGTGGACCCCGTCCGAAAACGCTCTTCGTCTTCCACCCACGCGGCCTCCGTGAGAGTGCTTTGTCCTCCCTCGCCGGTACTCGAGGGAGCGTCATGAAACACAAAGACAAGGTCACAAATGCGGATTCTGTCCCCATGTCGGAGAGGCCGGCGCCCGTGGAGCCTCTGCTCGTTAAGGAAGGTCCCGTTGCGACTGTTCAGATCCTCCACAAAATAGCCGTTGGGGGTCCTCACGATTTGCGCGTGCTGTCGGCTTACAGCACCAATGTCTAGAACGATATTGCAGTGCGGATGCCGTCCCAGAACGACGCAATCGGCATCGATGGGAAAAACGCGCCCCCGGTCGGGACCTTCAATTTGACGCAATTCAGCCATAGTCAACTACCTTGTAGGAATCGGACAAGCCTCACTCCGGGGGTTTATTATCCCCGAAGATGGGCTTTTCTACCAGAATGGCAATCTGCTGTCGATTGGTGAGCCAGCCAAACTCAGCGGTTGGCCGGCATAGCCCCCTTGCCGGTCGGCAGTCGGACCAACCCGACCCCTTCACGGATAAAATAACAATTTTCTCCACTTCAATTGGCTCGACGAGAGCCAATAGTACCGCAGCCGAGCTTGCCTCGGCTCGTGGGGCCACCACATCTCCTGCCGTCCCGGTACCTCCCTTGCCTGCCGGCCTTGCGTTTTGGCAGAATCGGGATTAAAAACCGATTTTCACGCTGTGTTGGACATGGTTCCCGGAATGTGTCGCACACAGATCGCGGTTTGAGAAGGAGTGTCTGCCATCGCTCGTTCAGATGCCGCCTACCAACGATGCATATTTCCCCAATGTGCAGCCACCTTTGCCGTGGACGAAACACATATCGCTTGTCCAAAGTGCGGCGGGCTGCTGGAAGTGGCCTATGATTGGGATAGGCTGCCGCTTCCCACGGCCCTGCGAGATTTTGAAGAGCATTGGTGCCGACGTGCAGATCCCCATTCCTTCAGCGGCGTCTGGCGGTTCCACGCCCTTTTGCCTTTTGCCCCCCGCGAAATGTGCGTGACCATCGGCGAGGGGCAGACTCTGCTGCAAAGATCAGATCCGGTGGCTGAATATGTGGGACTTCGGCCGGGATCTCTCTTCCTCCAATATGAGGGGCTCAATCCCTCGGGAAGTTTCAAAGACAACGGAATGGCCGCCGCATTCACTCATGCCCGATTGGTCGGGGCCACCCGGGCAGCGTGCGCTTCGACCGGAAACACCAGCGCGTCACTGGCGCTCTACTGTTCTGTGACTCGCCTGATGCGAGCCATCATTTTCATTGGCTCCGGAAAAATTGCCTATGGAAAGTTGGCGCAGGCTCTCGACTATGGGGCGCTCACGGTTCAAATCGCCGGAGATTTCGACGACGCGATGAAGCGAGTCCAAGAGGTGAGCCGCTCGCTGGGAATCTATCTCGTCAACAGTGTCAATCCATTTCGGCTGGAAGGGCAGAAGACGATCATGCTCCGGGTGCTGGAAGCCCTTCGCTGGGAGGTTCCCGACTGGATTGTCGTCCCCGGCGGCAACCTGGGAAACAGCAGCGCCTTTGGCAAGGCTTTTCGCGAATTGCGGGATCTCGGGCTGATCAAAAAGGTGCCTCGACTGGCAGTCATTAATGCCGTTGGTGCCAACACCCTTTACCGCCTCTACGAATGTGAGGGCCTCCGCTGGAACGGGGGCCGGGTCGATGGAGAGAAGCTTTCCCAGTTTTACGGAGAAATGGATCGCGAGGGACGCCGGGCTTCGACCATTGCCAGCGCCATTGAAATCAATCGACCTGTCAACCTCTGGAAATGTTTACAGGCCTTGGAAGTCTGTCAGGGAGTCGTTCGCGAAGTAACGGATCAGGAAATCCTGGATGCTAAGGCCCAGGTTGGTGCCGGTGGTCTGGGCTGTGAGCCGGCCAGCGCTGCAAGCGTGGCAGGTGCCAAAAGACTAGTCAGCGAGGGGGTCATCACGAAAGACGAGCGGGTCGTCTGCATACTCACCGGACATCAGTTGAAGGATCCAACCGCGACAGTTGCCTATCACACCACGGATCAGCAAATGTTTAACGAGGTGCTCGGTAAACGAGGGGTCCGTAGAGCCACTTTCGCCAATCGCGCGGTGACGGTGGCCAATGATTTGAACGAAATCATCAAGGCCATTCATCTGTACGGGTGAACCTATCGCAAAAGCAAACGAAAAGCGAGTTCGCGCGAACATACCTGTTTTCTGTAGTTTACTGAATTCTGGTTTTGCATAGTGAGCGCTGAGTTGCAGGGAGAACTTTCAGAGATCTCACAGGCCTCTACGGGAAAACGGGTTGCTCACGGAGTTCGTGAGGAGTTTCTAGAACCGCGAAGGGAAGATTATGGAGAAGATACGTGTTGTCGTCTCAGGGGCGGCCGGTCGAATGGGACAACGGGTGATTGCTCTCGCCGCGGAGGAGCCCGATCTCGCCATTGTTGGGGCTCTGGAAGCTCCCAATCATCCCAAACTGGGACAAGACGCGGGAGTTGTAGCGGGGCGTGAGCCTCTAGGCGTTCCGCTGTCAGCGGAATTTCAAGGGAAGGCGGACGTGTTGATTGATTTTTCCCACGTCAGTGGGTTTGACAGTGTCGTCAGGACATGTCGCAACAACCGTCTCGCTCTTGTCTTTGCCACCACGGGAATCACACCCGAGCAAGAGCGCGCCCTTGTAGAGCTGGCGGAATTTGTACCGGTCATTCGTTCCCCGAATATGAGCCTCGCGGTCAACGTCGCGATGAAGCTGTGCCAGATGGCTGCCGAGGCTCTCAAAGACAAGGATGCGGACGTCGAGATCATTGAACGCCACCATCGCTTTAAGGAAGATGCCCCAAGTGGGACCGCGCTGCAGTTCGGGAATTTGATCTCTCAAATCATGGGCCAAATTGTCCATCGTCATGGACGCCAGGGACGTCCGGGCCGGAGACCGCACGAGGAAATCGGCTACCACGCTGTGCGAGTGGGAGACAACCCGGGGGAGCACACGATTATCTTCGGTTTGCTTGGCGAAACGCTGGAAATCACGGTGCGCGCAACCAACAGGGATGCGTACGCCAAGGGAGCCCTGGCCGCTGCCCGGTTTGTGGTCAAACAGCCGCCAGGGCTCTACGGAATGCGAGACGTACTGGGGCTCTGACGTCCCTTGGTAGTACGTTATTTGTTGGATGTTCATCGACGACGGTTCGCGGAGAATTCCCAGAGTATGCGGACCGCGATTGCCATCACAAGGGAAAAACAGCCTCTCGACCGGACGTCCGACCCTGCCGAGGGAAACAGCACGAGACAATCTTCCGATTGTGCCAGCACAGCTTTGTCATCCCGGAGTCTTTATGGATTTTGAAGCGCTTTTTGTCACCAAGTCGAGCGACGGGCAGACTTGTCTATCCATTGGACGGGCACAATCCTCACAACTTCCGCCGGGAGAAGTGGTAATTCGGGTGGCCTATTCGTCGCTCAATTACAAGGATGCACTTGCCGCCCGAGGCCATCCGGGCATTGTCAAGAAATTCCCACACGTGCCCGGAATTGATGTTGCTGGAGCCGTGGAGGAGAGCGGGGTCTACGAGTTTGTGCCGGGTGACCCGGTGATCGTTACCGGATACGAATTGGGAGCGGAGCGGTGGGGCGGCTACGCGGAGTTCGTCCGCGTCCCCGCCGATTGGGTACTTCCGCTGCCAAAGGGTTTGGACTTCGTCGACGCCATGACACTGGGTACGGCAGGCCTTACAGCAGGTCTCTGCGTGGATGCTCTCCTCAGCCATGGCATCAGTACGGAAAAAGGACAGATTGTCGTTTCGGGGGCATCAGGGGGAGTCGGGTCAATTGCTGTGGCGATTTTAGGCAAGCTGGGATTCGACGTCGTTGCCGTGACGGGAAAGGCCCATGCCCATGAGTTGTTACGCGAACTCGGAGCCGGGTCCGTCGTGGGCCGCGAGGCTGTGCTGGCCGATCCTGAAAAACCCCTGCTATCCAGTCGCTGGGCTGGGGGGGTGGATACTGTAGGGGGCGACATGCTCTCCAGTATTCTCCGCGCCACGAAACATTCTGGTTGCGTGGCTGCATGTGGTCTGGCGGGTGGTGCTCACCTCCGAATGACGGTCTATCCATTCATCCTGCGTGGTGTTACGCTTGCGGGAATCGACGCAGCCTGGCAACCCCTGGCAAAAAAGGCGGCCATTTGGGAAAAGTTTGCCGGACCCTGGCGAATCGAAAAGCTTGATCGAATCCGGAGGATGGTCCCGCTCAAAGAGTTGCCGATGTGGTTCGACCGAATTCTCAACGGGGAAGTGATGGGACGAATCGTCGTTGAGGTTGGCGGATCCCGCGTGCCGCTCAAGCGATAAATCGATGTGTCGCTCCGGCACCCGTCACCGTCACTCCTGCGCGCAATTTGAAGCTGTCAACTGCCCAAAACGTACCCACGACCGAACCTTGCTCCGTTCCTGGACGGTTTGACCTAACAGTGGTTCCCGGCCTATGAATGATCCTGCCTCTTTTCCCCGCTCACCTTCCTGAGAACTTTCCCTACCACCGCGATAATCGGCGTAATACGGTAAGATGGGGCCTAACAATCAAGGAAGAAAACACGACGATTTTGTCCCACTTTTCATCCGTTGCTGCCGTACAAAGCAGCCTTAAACCGAGCACCGGTTTCCCTTTCTTCGCGAATCCACGCGGAAACTTCCGCAACAACCTTGTCCAGGGGCATGAGCTGCGGGGCCTTCTCCCAACGCCATTTCACCTCGACATTTCCCTGCGCGAGACCTCGCTCACCCACCACCACGCGCATCGGGAATCCGATGAGATCGACATCTTTAAACTTGACCCCGGCCCTGACATCCCGGTCATCCAGAATGACCTCGATATTCTCTTTTTGGAAGGCATTATAAAGCTGGAATGCCGCTTCGCGCGATTTTTCATCGGCCACATTCACAGGCACAATGACCACCTCGTAGGGTGCCAGTGCCACCGGCCAGATGATACCGTTTTCATCGTGAGTAGTCTCGATGAGAGCTGCGAGAATGCGATTAATGCCGATACCGTAGCAGCCCATTATAATCGGCTTAAGTTGCTCGCTGGGATCGAGAAAGCGGGCGGAGAGAGCTTCTGAGTATTTCGTCCCCAGCTTGAATACGTGACCCACCTCGATGGCCGGCCTGAGCCGAAGGATCCCGCTGCACCGGGGGCAGGGGTCGTTATCCTGGGCACAACGAAGGTCCGCGAAACGCTCAACGTTGAAATCCCGTCCAAGATTGACCCCCTTCAGGTGGGTGTCAGCTTCATTCGCCCCCGTGATCGCGTTGCGCATGAACTGAATATCATAATCCGCGATAATCGTGAGCTTTTCCTTAAGTCCTACAGGACCTGCGAATCCCACCGGTGCGCCGGTGACACGTTCGATGGTCGCCGGATCCGCGAGCTGGATCTCCTTTGCCCGCAAAGCACGACGGATTTTATTCTCATTCGCCTCGTGGTCTCCGCGGATGAGCACGGCTACGGGTTGACCATCAGCCAAATAAATGAGTGTCTTGATCAAATCCTCGGGACGACAGTTCAAAAACCGGCTGACCTGATCAATCGAGCTGGCACCGGGAGTTGGAACTCGTTCTAAAGGAGCCGGTTCCGTTACAGCAGGCTGCTCCGGTCTTCGCGGACCGATCTCGGCACGTTCCAGATTCGCGGCGTAACCGCACGCAGCGCAGTGGACAATCTTGTCCTCACCGTTATTGGCTGGCACCATGAATTCATGACTGGCTTCCCCTCCGATGGGACCACTTTCGGCCTCCACCGGAATGTACGCCAGGCAACACCGGTCAAAAATACGACAATACGCGCGATACATCGCCTCGTAACTGCGGTTGAGGCCCTCCAGTGAAGTGTCGAAACTGTAGGCATCTTTCATGAGGAACTCACTGGTCCGCAGAACACCGAAACGCGGTCGTTCCTCGTTGCGGAATTTCGGAGAGATTTGATAGAGCGTGATGGGGAGCTGGCGGTAGCTCGAAATATGGTGGGCCACTAAATCGGTGACAATTTCTTCATGGGTCGGCCCCAGCACGGCATTCACCTTCCGGTTTTGCCGTTTCAACTCAACCCGGATGAGGACGTCTCCAAAGGCCTTGTCGCGGCCGGTTCGTTCCCAGAGAGACAGGGGACTCAAACTCGGCATGAGCAACTCCACGGCCCCCGCTGCGTCCATTTCTTCACGAACGATTCGCTCGGCCTTCCGCAGCGCACGCAGTCCCAGTGGCAGGTAAGTGTAGGCACCAGCCATGACCTGATTGATGAGTCCCGCCCGTAACATGAGCACATGGCTGGGAATTTCAGCGCCCTCGGGGATTTCCTTCAGTGTTGGGATGAAAGTCTTGGACCACAACATGCCACAATCGCCTTCGGTTAAAGTTTTCAAATGAAGTATCGAAAAATCGTGATCATTTTCTTAGACGCAGCAGTTTTGCAACTGCCTTTTTGCCTGGCCTAAGTTCGGTCGTAAACACCTCCACAACCAAACTCAGGAATTGTTGGTACTTTTCGATCGCTCCCCCTTCGCGGCGAGTCTTAAGAAAATGTGATTTTAGACCAGTGGCGGATGTTCGTACAAGGTCACGGCCGCGCCATGCCCGTTCTCAGAAAATCCATACCATGCCATGGGCACCATGTGGTGTGGGGGCAATTCATGAATTGCCCTTACCGTTGAAACAGCAACTGAACCAAGCAGTTGGAGCCACTCAGTCAAATGGATAATCCAAGCGTTGGAACGTGACCTGACAAGCGGGCTTCTTGAAGAAATCCTTCGAAGGAGTACGCTTATCGTGCCCGACGAAGTGAGATTGGCCCATCCAAGGTTTACGAGCGCACCTGAGAAGTAGGTCGCTCCGGTTGAATCTCGCTCCCAAGCGAACTCCTGTGGAGGTCCGCGTTCCCGTCCCCGTTTGCAGTGGAAAAGTGCGGACGAGGGAATGAGTCGGAAGTCACGTGGGTTGACCACCCGGGAATGCCTCCTCTACACTGAGGGATTCCCCCGGCAGGAAAAGCTAGCAAACGGAGGGCTTGGCCAATATCGGCACTTCGCTGCCCGCTGACTTTTGGTCCGGGTTTTTCTTTCACGGTCCACTGGCTTGTAAATGTTGAGAAACTGCAAGGCGGAGCCAATGACTCGAAAATTTGTCAGTCATCTTCGGCCGGAAGAAAGTGTAAATGAGATCTACCTCGTCTCGAGCCGTCAACTGCGGCCCAATCGCAACGGGGTTTTGTATCTTCAGATGAGATTGTCGGATCGCACGGGTTCCGTGGACGCTCGGCTGTGGAACGCCGACCAGAGCCTCCTTGAGCGCGTCGTTCCCGGTGGTTATGTCCGAGTGGAAGGCGTGACCCAAGTTTATCAGGGGAATCTCCAAATTATTCTGTCTCGAGTGAAACCGGTGGCGGCCGAGGAAGTGGACCCTGCCGATTTCCTTCCGCTGACCCAGCAGAAGCTGGACCAGAACCTTAACTATTTAGCCCAGATTCTTCGCTCCGTGGAAAATCCCCATCTAAGAGCGCTCTTGGAGGTCTTTCTTACCGATGAAGGGTTCATGGCGAAGCTCGCCAAGGTCCCGGCCGGAATCAGCTTCCACCACGCTTATCCGGGAGGACTTGTGGTTCATCTGGTGACCATGCTGGAACTCGCACAGACCATGGTCCCGCTGTATCCGGCGGTCAATCGGGATCTTCTGCTGGTAGGGGTGTTTCTCCACGATATTGGAAAAACCGCTGAGCTGGCTGCCGATTTTGAATCCAATTACACGGATGAAGGTCAACTGGTGGGCCACCTAGCCCTTGGATTGGAGATGCTCAATGAGGCAATTCCCAAAGCAGAAGAGTTGGTCGGGGAACAGTTTCCCAGCGAGTTGCGGCTTCGTCTGAAGCATATGATCCTGAGCCATCACGGGGAGTACGAATTTGGAAGTTTTCGACTTCCAATGACTCCTGAAGCAGTGGCGCTCCACTGCCTGGACTATTTGGACTCGAGAATGGCAGCATGCCTGGAGAGGATCCAAAGCGACCCGCTCCCGGATGGAACGTGGACTTCCTATTGCTCGGTGCTCAATCGGAAATTCTACAAAGGCTCAGGCTGGGCAGCCCCCGGAGATCACCAGACCTAGACGATCCACAAGTCGTGCCCCAAGGCATCGAACACAGGCCCGCTCTTTTCCAGTGTTCGTCGCGATGCGGAATCAGTCTATCGGCCAGCGATCTCTTGCACACGCTTGTAACTGGCACCGGGGAGTATTACACTGATCGCCGTCGGTGATCAGCTTCGCCATTTCAGTGTTTAGGGGAGGATTGAGAGATGGGTCGCCGTGTTAGTCGTCGCAATTTTTTGGCCCTGGTGTCCCGTGCCGGGCTGAGCGTCTCTGGGGTGACCATCTTAAAGTCTGCGGCGAGCGCAACCACGTATCAGGCCAATGACCGTCTCAACATCGCCCTGGTCGGCGTATCCGGACGTGGATCCTGGTTTGTGGAGGCGATTCCCCAGATTGGCGAGAATGTGGTAGCTCTCTGCGACGTCAACGAACGCCGCGCCGCAAGCGCTTTCGCGAAATTCCCCTCCGTCCCCAAGTTTAGAGATTTTCGGCGGATGTTCGACACCGTGGCCAACCGCATCGATGCGGTTGTGGTGGCCGTGCCGGACCATAATCACGCCATGATCTCTTACACGGCCATGAGCCTCAAGAAGCACGTCTACTGTGAGAAGCCTCTTACCCACGATGTATGGGAAGCTCGTGTGCTCCGGGAAGCCGCTGATCGGTTTGGTGTCGTGACACAAATGGGGAATCAGGGAACCGCAACCCATGCATTTCGCCGGGGAGTGGAACTCGTCCAAACGGGGGCCATCGGCCATGTCCACGAGGTGTACGTCTGGAAAGACAGCGGTGGGTCGGGCGAACGACCGTTGCCCACCGGTGAACAACCTGTTCCTGATTACCTCGATTGGGACGTTTGGCTGGGACCTGCTGCATATCGGCCGTTCCACGAACAGTGGCTGAACTGGCATGCGTGGCGGGATTTTGCTACCGGCAACCTCGGGAACTGGGCGTCGCACTCGGCAAATATGGCTTTCATGGGCGTGAGGATCGACTCATTGTGGCACTCTGGTAGTGAAGGCCGCATCCGTGTGGTGGCCGAGGTGCACAACCGAACACAGCATGCTTTCCCCCAGTGGGAAATCGTTCGCTGGCAAATACCGGCGCGAGGTGAGCTTCCTCCTGTCCGCTTTGAGTGGTTCAACGGCGCCGGCGCTCCTGGACGGCGAGCCCATGTCGAGGAGCTCATGGGGAAGAAACTGGATTGGGGTGACGCCGGCAATAAGAAATGGGAGGATCATGCAGGCTGTCTCATCTGCGGGACGCAACAAAAGATCCATGCCACAGGGCACAACTCAACATTTGTTTTGTTGCCATCAGGTCGCACATCAGAGCAGGAAGGTCCACCTCAAGTCCTTCCTCGAGGAGGGAGCCACGAAAGGGAATGGACGGCGGCCTGCAAAGGGCGTGGGCGGACGATGTCGCACTTCGGCTATTCCGGTCCGCTCACCGAATTTCTCATGCTCGGCAACGTCGCTACGCTGTTCCCAGAGGAAGAGCTGGAATACGATCCGAAACGAGGGGAAATCGTCAACCATCCGGCAGCCAATGGCGCCCTTCGCAGAGAACGCCGCAAAGGATGGGAGATAGGATAAGAATAATTCTGTTTCTATTGGGGTAAGCCATGCGGCAGGTCTTCGTCACAGTTTTTGTGGTGTGGGGAATTTGTAACTGTGCCGCTGCAGCCGGGGAAGCCTGGCGCCTGATCAGCAGTCAAACCGGCGATCTTCCACGACCCAACGCGGGAGATCAACAAACGTGCCTCGTGCCGGGCGACTTCGACGGCGATGGAAGGATCGACTTCGTGGTCGGAGAAAGAACGCAGGCTCCCTCGGTCGTGCTCTTCCGCAACACAGACACAGGATGGCAGCGAGTTGTGGTTGATGACTCCCATCTCCGGCCGGAGGCTGGTGGCGTCGCATTTGACGTCGATCGTGACGGAGACCTCGATCTCATCTTGGGGCAGGATGCAAGCGGCTCAGAAATCTGGTGGTGGGAGAATCCTTTTCCAAACTTCAACAGTCCCTGGGTCCGGCGGCCGATTAAGACAACCGGTGGAAAGAAGCACCACGACCAAACGGTTGGGGATTTTGATGGCGACGGTCACGCTGAACTTGTAAGCTGGAACCAGGGTGCCCGGTGTTTGTTGCTTTTCGAAATTCCAGAGAGTGTGCACTCGTCAGGCGACTGGCCTTACCGAGCAATCTTCCGCTGGACTGCCGGTCCAGAATACGAGGGTTTTCCGTCCCAGCCGGTTGATTTGGATGGCGACGGGCTCATCGACATCGTGGGCGGAGGCCTATGGTTTAAATACAAAAATGGAGAGTTCGTCGCCCACACAATTGACGACAATATGCGGTTCACGCAGTGCGCCGCAGGCCAGCTCATCCCGGGCGGTTTCGCAGAGGTAGTCTTTTCTCCAGGCGATGCCGATGGGGATGCCAAATGGTACGAGTGGGACGGCGAGCAATGGCGGGTTCACGCGCTGGGAGCCGTTCGTCATGGCCACACATGCGAAATTGGCGACCTCAACCTTGACGGCCATCTTGACATCATGATTGGAGAGATGGGAAGCCCCGGTGCCGGCGAGGATGCTCGCGTGATTGTGTGGTGGGGTAACGGCAAAGGGAATTTTCGCGAAGAGGTGATTCACCGGGGGCAGGGCATCCACGAAGGGCGCCTCGCCGACGTCGATGGTGACGGCGATTTGGACATTATCGTTAAACCCTACCATCATCATGCCCCCTTTGTGGGGATTTTGATTAATCCTACGAAGTAACATGGGAAAGTTGCCTTCCCCGCAGTGGGAAATCTCATGGAGTTCTCCTGGGGGTGTTGTCGCGGCTCGGGACAAAAGCGGTGTTTTGTCAGAACGCTGTTGCACAACAGAAAGAATCGGCGAAAGAAATCGGCCGCGCCGGTGGGGGCCAGCGCGGCCGATCGTCGAAGGAGGTGGGCTATGCATTTATACTCTACGCCGCAATCAGCGGAAGGTTCGACAATTGAGACAATTTTTTTGCGGGAATTTTGGAAGGCCGAATTGGAGGAAATCGAAATTCACCGCTTGGAGAATTGGGTTCCGCGGCGGGCGCCGTGAAGCCCATACTTCTTCCGTTCCTTCTTCCGGCCATCTGCAGTCAAAAGGCCAGCGTCACGGAGAGTTTGCCTCAATTCGGGATCCATCCGCACGAGGGCTCGGGCGATGGCCAGCTTGCAGGCATCCGCCTGCCCCGAAATACCGCCGCCTGCCACGCGGAGAATCACATCCACACTTTGGAGACGGCCGGTTAGCTCCAGCGGCTGGAGCACCCGCTTCTGATACAGTTCATTAGGGAAATAGTCCTCAAGGGCCCGGCCATTAACAGCGATTCGCCCCTGTCCCGGTCGGATCCTTGCCCGAGCCACCGCCGTCGCTTTGCGACGTCCGGTTCCCAAAAAATCGTTCGTCCCCTTACCCTCAATGACGACCTTTTTCACCATATTTCTTGACCTGTCAAGTTAATTCCTCAAACAAGCGGATGTGGCCTCTTTGACACACGAAAACGTCACACCGGCAAAAACCGACGGAACCGCCCTTTTTCCTTGACGCCAAGTTCAATCGGCGTCGGCTGCTGAGCCTGGTGGGGATGTTCCGGCCCAGCGTAGATCTTGAGCTTGCGCAGCATTTTCTTGGCAAGCCGATTTTTCGGCAGCATCCGACGAACTGCCTCGTACAGGATCATTTCGGGCTTCCTTTCCTTCCGCTCGGCTGCCGTTTCGGACCGCAGGCCAGGGAACCCGGTGTACCAGGTGTACTCTTTCTGTTCCCACTTCTTGCCCGTGAATACCACTTTCTCGGCATTCGTCACGATGACATAGTCCCCCGTATCCACGTGCGGGGTGTACGTCGGCCGATGTTTCCCCATTAAAATGGTGGCAATATCGGATGCCAAACGGCCGACCACCTTGTCGGTGGCATCCACCACGTACCACTTCGGTTTCAATGAACCTGGTTTCGCCAAATAGCTTTTTATCACGGCCAATTTCTTCCTCATGATACCCCCCGTTCGCACCTAAAATCGGGACAAACGGGAAATTCCGACGAAATTGCCCAACGCCTATCGCCACCACTATCCGGGCTGCCAACCACCCCGCCAGCTGCGGGCCGGATGAACTTGGCCTGGCCCCAGTAACGGTTGGGAAAAACTTAATCTAGCGGGGAAAGAATCTCATGCCAAGGGGTACCGCCCCAACACGTACCCAAGTTATGCGCGATCTGATACGCTGATTGCTTCAAGCTAACGTATCCTCAACGATCAGCTCGGCTATCCAAACGACCTGTCCTCCGAAGATGAAGTAGCCCCTGTGGAGAGGGTGCCCGTTGCTTTGGATATCGGCTCCAGCGTGTGCGGTAATGGTGACCGGGAGTTTGCCGTACAGCTTCCAAACACGTTACCGCCGCTTGAACACTCGCCACCGGCGGCCATCACCGGACGGGCTCTTTCGCCCTGATTTGGGGCTCCGCCGGACGGAGATCGATAACCAGCGGACCATCCAGTCCCGCAAAGGAACCGTGTTCCCGATAGTATTCTTCGAGCCATCGGAGCTTTCTCGCGGTTTTTTCGTCCTCCTGTGGCCCATTCCCTGCTTCCCCCCACTGGATTATGCTTCCTTCTCGCGTCACGATTTGAAACTCAAGACCCCGGGTTCCGGAACCTTCCTGGAGAGGCATGATTGAGCGAAACTGGTACTTGACCCACACGGGGAGCAGATGCGCAGCGAGACTTGCCCCCTGTTTGATGAGAGGATCCGCCCAAACGGTGCCCGCTGGTCCTCGCGGTACCGACTCCGCACCTTCGATTCGCGGGTACCGGGAGGCTTCCAGTGGCGTGAAGTCACGCGTCGGCAAAAGAACCCCGGTTTCGTCCACCGGCAAAAGGCCTCCCGGAACGCGGACCATCGCCACAGGTCGTCGCCACTCCACTTGCACAACCGCTACCCCGGGAAACCGTTTCTCTGCACGGCCGACACGGCTGACCCACGGATGCTTTTGAATCCCATCCACGAGCTTCGCCAAACAATCTCGATCGGCAACGGAAAGTGCCCCATCCTGAGTGGCGTTGAGAAGGAACTCGGGGCGGGGGTCATGGTGAATCCACGCCGGCAGGGAACCCACGTCGATCTCTTCGGGGACCAGATGGAACCGTGGATCGGCGAGTAACTCGTCTCGGTGTCCGTCCCACAAAACCCTGGTTGCAATGAATCCCACGACACCGACGAAGCCCCACACGGCAACCCAGCGGAGTCCGCGCACCATTACAGAATTGCGCTGCACGGAGTCGTTCGTTTGTCCTTTTTTCGACTTCGATCTGGCCATGACCGCTTTGAATAAAGGTCACACTCTCCCCAAAGGTACACGCCCTTTACCGAAACCGCGCGCAGATTCCCCCGTCCAATTTCGGCTGCCTAACGTTCAGGACTTGACCGAAGTGTTGAACAGTCGTGTCCTGCAATTTACCGTTAAAGGTGCCGCGTTAAGCATTCCTGAGCCAGTAATCGCAGAATCCGCCGCAGGATGTCAGTTCGGCGGACTCCGTAAAAACGCTCACCAGATTTCCAACTCCAGTTCGAGGTTGACGCCTAGGCGATTGGAAACTTGCGTTCGGATGAGATCGATTAATCGGAGTATATCGGCCGTCGTGCAGCCGGCTTCGGCAACGATGAAATTGGCGTTTCGGTCAGATACGACGGCCCCCCCAATTCGCGTGCCTTTCAGCCCGGCCGCTTCGATCAATTCAGATGCGGCCGTTCCGCGTGGATCGCGGAATACCCGCACAGATGCCTGGTGTCCCAGCGGCTGCGCAGCGCGGCGAACAATCCAGAGTTTTTGCAGTCGCCGTGCGAGCTCGCGGGGATCTTCTGGTTGGAGCTCAAACCGCACCTGGAGAATGACCAGATCGTCAAGGCTGCTTCGCCGGTAACCGAAGACAATTTCGTTTCGCGGACGAACCACGATCTCGCCGGCATGGGTGAGAAGCGTCACTTCCGCCACCCATTGGCCAATGTCCCCACCGTGTGCTCCGACGTTACCTCGGACCGCTCCCCCTACGGTACCCGGGATCGCCGTTAGGACTTCCAAGCCGGCAAGTCCTTCATGCACCGATGTGGTGACTACCTTCGGGAGACTTGCTCCACCGCCAGCAATAACCGAATTTTCAACGACCCGAATATCTGCAAAGGCGGGATGATCGAGATGGATGACCAGTCCGGGAACCCCCTCGTCCCTAATCAAGACATTGCAACCGTTACCAAGGACGCGAACAGGAATGTTTTCCTGGTTCGCCCGCTGGACAATGTCGATCAACTCATCCTGGTTGCGCGGCTGGGCATAATACTCCGCCGCTCCACCTACGCCCAGCCAGGTGTGCATGGCCAGCGGCTCTTGCTCACGGACAATCCTTTCCAGTCCTTTCCACCTCGACATTCACAGACTCCTTTTGGACAGCGACCGTGTATCTCGATTGTCCCATTCTACCCAATCGGACTAACCCAATCGAAGGGGGTTTTTGCAGAACCGGCGTCCTCCCGTTCCCGCGCAATTTCAAGCGGCGATTGCAAGCCAACATCGCAACCCGGTAGATTACAATTAACACACCGGTAACCTGCGGAAGAAGGATCAGCCCAGTGGGTGATGATGGTCATCCGGGCCTGTTTCGAAACCGAGCCGTTCCATTTTACAACACAGCAACCCGTCGGTGCTTCATCATCGCGTCTGCATCGTTGCCCATTCGGTCCCGGAGGATAGTCCGTAATACTGCGCAGTCTGCGCGAGAGTAGCAACAGCGTATAGGCCTCTGTACCGTCGGCGAGGCTGGGAACCACTCACGGAGAAACTCCAGCATGAACAATGGAAGCGATAGCCGTGCTTTGCAGACTTCCGCCGAAAAAATGAATTGGTGGAATATTCCCAACACCATCACCACTGCTCGCATTGTTTTAACAATCGTTCTGTTTGTAACACTCGCCCTTCACTCACAGTTAGGTTATTTCCCATCGCTGGTGCTATTTGTGATCGCTGCAGGAACAGACTGGTTGGACGGATTTCTGGCACGGCGGCTCCATCAGGTAACCGCTTTGGGACGCGTCTTGGACCCATTTGCTGATAAACTTATCATCTGTGGGACGTTTGTGTTCCTGGCGGCTGACCCGAAAATGCTCGAAACGCCCGGGGGACTTCATCCCTGGATCGTGGTCGTGATCATCAGTCGGGAGTTGCTCATCACAGGATTGCGCAGCTTTCTGGAAGGCCAGACCGTGGATTTCTCCGCAAAATGGTCGGGAAAGTTTAAGATGGCGTTTCAATGCATCCTAGCCATTGTCGCTTTTCTTTACCTCGAGGGTGGAGGCACCCCCACGCAAAACGCGGCGCTGTGGACTCTCCTGGTCATCTTTACATACGGGACGCTCATTTTGACCGTTTACTCCGGTGCGGCGTACGTGGTCATCGGTTTGCGGCAGCTTCGGCAACTGGAGGCGTGATATTGTGGCTGTTCCGCCGGAAACGGTGATCTTCTTCGCTCTCTCCTTTTTCTCCCTAGTTTGCTGGGTGACTCTATTAACTTTTCCCAAATTGCGGAAGCGCATGTGGCCGCGATATTCGTTTCGGCCGCCCCCGTGGCGACTGGTGGATGTCTGCGGGGTATGGCTGGCCCTCATTTTGCTTATCCTTCTGTTCAACAGCGTTGTTCAGGGAACTTCGACGCGTAGGAGCAACGACGACCGCAGGAGCGTCACCACAGTCGCTCGGATACACGGGGATGAAAAATCCACGTCTGCCCAACGGGCACACTGGGCGATTCTGCTCCTCAGTGAGCGGCCGAGCGTCTCCACGCTTCTTTTAGTTGTCATCAGCGCTGGTGTTCTTGGCCCTTGGGTGGAGGAGATCGTTTTTCGCCTTTTTTTCCAGGGATGGCTTCATGCCCAGGAACTCCGCTGGCGGCGTCTCCGCAATCGTCTGGGACGTTTGGGCAGAAACCGCATGACCGGACCAGGCGATGAGTTCGCATTTCTTAAATGTCGTCCGACATTGCGAAGACGCGGGATTCCCGTCGGAGCCATGTCAGTTGTCATGTCCGCGTCCGTTTTCGCACTCTTGCATGCGCGATCAACTGAGAATGTTCCCGATCCGGAGACGATCCGATTGATCCTCTGGGCCCGAACCCTCGCCTACGCACTGTTTCTGGCGTTTTTTTCCGTGTTCATTTCACGTAGGGCGTCGTCGCTGTGGAGACAGCTTGGCCTGTCCCGAACACGCATTTTTCCAGACGTCGCTTTGGGATTGGGCTGGTTCGCGGCTGCGGCGTTACCGATCTACGGTCTTCAGTTTCTTCTATCAAGCATCGTTCCCGAAAGTATCGTGGTTGACCCGTTGACAATTCTTATTGTTGGGGCGATCCTCGGCGTGCTCTATGCACGAACAGGGCGGCTTTTGCCGAGCATTGCCTTTCACATGAGCCTCAATTTGACGAGTCTCCTCCTGGCGTGGTTGCTTCTGCATTCTCAATAGGCCCCGTGTGTCGCAATCAAGCCTCCCGACGCCTCGCGCAAGCGTTTGACCGGTATTTCTGGCAATCCTCCAAGTCCTGGGTCGAGCAAAATCAATGCAGGCACTCGGTGTCACGGGTGCTTTGTGGGAGGCAAGCCGTTACAATCGATGAGGTAAGATGTGACATGGGTTCATGCTGAGGGAGTCAGACGATGCGCAAGTCGGTTTGGATTGCATTCCGAGCGAATCCAGTCTTGTTACTTTCCATTTTGGCTTTTTGTGCTGGGGGATGGTGGCTTGGTTACCATTGGCATGATTTCCCACCCGTTGCCCGAGCAGAAACGGCCGCCACCGATACCCGAATGAACGCCCGAATCGGTGTCATTGATCTCCCGGCGGTGATGCAGCGCATTCCGGAATTCCGTGCTGAACTGACAGAACTGCAGAGCGATGTGCAGCGGGCACAGTCACAATTTCAAAAACGACAGTCCGAACTACTTTCATTGCAAAAGGAATTGCAAACCCTCCCCCCGGAAAGTCAGGAGTTTCAGCAGCGTCAGCAGACGTTGCAGCAGCAAATGAGCCAACTGCAAACGGAAATGCAACTGCAGCAGCAACAATTTTTTGAACGGGAGCGAAAGGCCTATCTTTCCGCCTTCGGTCGAATCGACGAGGCCGTGCAAAAAGTGGCCCGCGCAAAAGGCTTGGTCATCGTTCTGAGACAATCCCGGCCACCCGCCGCCACGTCAAATCCGCAGGAGCTTCTCGCCTACCTCGCACGGGAAGTGATCTGGGCGGAACCGGATCTCGATATTACAGATGATGTTGTTCGCGAATTACTTGGACCTTTGCAAAAGTAGGTCGACGGCTCCGGAGTAGGGTAAGAAAGATCACTTCACAGAGACGTCCTCTGGGATCCCCAGACTCTCGTAAAGGCGGCGTCGTCCCGCTTTGTCCGTCTCCAGGATTTTCCGAGCATAAGAGGCAACCTGCTCGGCGAATTCTCGGGGCACCACAATCACCCCGTCGCTATCGCCCGCCACCACATCGCCGGGCCGCACAAGCACCCCGCCAACCTCCACGGGGCGATTGACCGATTCGATCAGGTTTCTGCCAGGCCGGACCCCGCGCCCCGGCCCGCGGAGGTAAAGTGGGACTTTTTCCAGGGCAATTTCATCAAGATCCCGGGCAGTTGCATCGGTGACAACGGCAACACAACCGCGTTTCTTCCAGCTCAAAATGTTGTTCGACCCAATTGTCCCCACATCCGCCTTTTCTGCGTCATCGATCACCACCACAGTACCAGGTCGAATCAACGGGACGAAAGGTTCTGGGGAAAGCTTTTGATACCACTCGCCCATCCACCTGTCGAACTCCTCAGGGGAAAGCGGTCCCGTGGACGGCAAGTTACTCGGCACATAGCGAACCGTTACGGCGATTCCCACGAATCGATGGCGTAATTCCACCGGGTCTTTCCATGCGGGATGAATCTCGGGTGACATCAGTCCCACGTTGCGGAGGCCTACCTGATCCATGGCATCACAGATATCGGCAACGCGGAGCCCTTCGAAAAGTTTCAAGATTTTCGCGTCTTCTTCCTCGGAATATACCGGCGTTTGCAAAAACGCTTTCCCTTTTCGAAGTTCTTCTATCGTGGGTTTAGTTTCATGACGGGATGCCGCTTCCCCCGACGCTGCCTCGGACCCAACGCAGCTTTCAAGCTGGGTAATCGTGTTCACCCAAACTACTATCAGCCCCACCGTAATTCCAATCCTTAAAGGGATCGATCTAATTCTCTGTTCCCGCATCGTTCCAGCTCCTATGCTTCCGCTTTTTTAGGTTGTCCCGTCTGAAGTTTCGCTTTTCTGGACGCAATGGAAACTCCTTACTGGGATGGGTTCCTGGTGGGCGGTGTAATGGGTTGAGGAATCGGAGTGGGCCTTGCAGCCGGAGGTGGCGATGGGATCGGCGAAGCGGCCGGTTCACTTTGCGGGCTGCCGGAAACAGCCGAACTTGCCGAAGCGTCCGGAGCTTTGGAAACGACCTTCCTCGCAGGACGTGGTCCGACGGGAATCGTCTCGCCGTAAGTCGGTTCTCGAATCACCTCCAGAATCTTCTCAATGATCTGATCCACATCGACCCCCTCGGCATCCGCGTTGAAATTCGTGAAGATACGGTGTCGCAGAACGGGAAATGCCATTGCACGAATGTCATCCGCAGTGACAGCGAACCGTCCATGAAGGATGGCCCGCGCTTTGGACGTCAGAATGAGATTTTGTGCTGCCCGGGGACCGGCTCCCCAAGCGAGCCACTTTTTCACAAAGTCAGGACTGGGGGGATCTTTGGGGCGAGTTGCGCGAACCAGGTCCACTGCGTAGTCCACCATGTGCTGCGAGGCAGGCACCTGACGCACAAGCTGCTGAATCCACAGAATATCCCGGCCGGTGAGGACCGGTTGGATTTCATGTCTCACAGTCTGCGTGGTGGCCATCACGATTTCCCGCTCTTCTGCCCGAGTGGGATAGGTGATGTTGATGGATAGCATGAAGCGGTCCAGTTGAGCCTCGGGAAGCGGGTAAGTTCCCTCTTGCTCGATGGGATTTTGCGTGGCCATCACGAAGAAAGGTTGCTCCAGCGGATAAGTCTTTCCACCCACCGTCACTTCATACTCTTGCATCGCCTGAAGGAGAGCCGCCTGCGTCTTGGGGGGAGTTCGGTTGATCTCGTCGGCCAGAACGATATTGGCAAAAATTGGTCCATGCACAAACCGAAAACTTCGCTTTCCCGTGGTCGGATCGACGTCAATGATCTCTGTTCCCGTGATGTCGCTGGGCATCAGGTCGGGTGTGAACTGAATCCGACTGAATTTCAGATGCATGGCCTTGGCCAGTGTGGAGACGGTCAAGGTTTTAGCAAGGCCGGGCACTCCAATCATGAGGCAGTGACCACGGGCAAAGATGCAGATGATCATTTGTTCGATCATTTCATCCTGCCCGATAATAACTTTGTGCACTTCTTTTAAGAGCAACTCTCGCGCGTGCGCTACCCGACGCACGGCCTCTTCAGGGGACATTTGAGAAGATGTGATGGGCTGCGCCTGGGACATGATGTTTCAACCTCCTTCCAATCGGGCTATCAAAATCCTACATTAGTCTAAGAGAAGGTCTCAGGCAACGGTAATAGGAGTCGGACACTTCCTAAACGTCTTGCCTTCGGAATTAATCTATGGCGCGCTTGAAGGATAAATTCGCTTGTCGCCTCACAAGTATGACCGATCGGTGGCTCTTCAGCGGAATAGCAAGTTTAACCTTTATCACTGTCTGTCTGATGTCTCGTGGAGGACAGGCGCAGCTTTTCCGACGTGCAGGCCATGAGTTTTCATTTCTTCGTCCCATCGACCTCGCTGCCACCGGTGGGGCAACCGTCGGTGTGGTGGAGTTTTATCACCATGGTCAAATTGATCAGCAAGGCAAGAACGTCGTTGTGGCTGCGGGAAATGAGGTGCTCCCCGTCCGCATTCTCCAGATGGGGCCAGGAGACTTTTGTCGGTTGGCTTTTCAGATGACGACCGCTCGGGGACCATTCGAAATTCTTTACGGCGGCGACGCTTTTCCGGATGATCGCCGTCCAAAATGGACGGCTCAGGAGGGGCTTCTCCTCGAAATTCGTGAATACAAGGAATGCAACCTCAATAGCTTCCAATTGGTGAAGGCGGCCTTCGAGAGCGCGCGTCCGATTGGAGCAGACTACGTCCCAACAGTTTTTCATGCTGGCAATCCATTCGCAACGGTCCCTGGTCCCTACATGAGCCGCTACAGCGGCGTCATGCAGATTCCCAAAACAGGGACTTACGGGTTTTACACTTCGAGCCAGGATTGTAGCTTTCTGCTCATTGACGGAAAAATTGTCGCGGAGGCGCCCGGGCGGCATCCGCCGGAACATCAGGCTCGTCCCGGTCTACGGCGCGATGTGCAACTGACGGCTGGCCCGCATCAGTTCGAGTATTACCATGTGGCCACAAGCGAAGTGGGCGTGGCGGTGGCCGCCTGGGAAGTCGAGCCACGTGGCAACGTGCCGGCTCCAGTCCCAATTCCGCCGGATGTCTTTCGAGACTCCTCAATTGTCCGCCCTGCTGTAGGGCCCCCTATGAGCCAAACACAACGCTTCTTGCCTGATTTTCGTGTCAATGTCCTCGGCACTGTGTCTTTGCCCGAAAATGAAATCCCTCTGGTGGTTGCAGAGTTTCGGGATGCCTCTCCCCCTGCTTTAATTTCCTCGGCACGCATCGACTGGGAGTTCGGAGACGGGCAGACAGGTCAGGGCCCCTCGCTAGTGCACGTTTTCCTTCGGCCTGGGCTCTTCACAATTAAGGAAACAGTCACCCGCGCGGGCCGACCTTTTGAAATGCCACAAAAAATTTGGATCGGCCCACCGCCAGTCCCACCGCGAGAAACGGGAAAAAACAAGCCCCTCCGATTGGACGATATTCTGTCCATTCTGGATACTTACAATCCCGCTGCGTTGGACGCACAGTCCCTTCTCCAAATGGTCGAGGCCTATCTCACCAAAGCCGACGAATATTTACCGCCACCGCCCCCGGACACGGTCTTTGTGGACGAGGAACAGGCCGCGGCACCCGCGCAAAAGGCCACAATTGACCCAAAGACAAGAGAATCGGAACGTCGTAAATATCTGATGCGCGCATTGGAGGTGGCTAGGGACGGACTGCTGAAGGGCAAGCAAACGGGCGACGAGGAACTTCTGCGACTCCTCCGATTGGTTGCCCCGATCGCTCGCGACGTTTTTGCCGATTCAGGGCTTGCGCTGAATCTCTGGACAGGTATATTGCCCCGGTTGCAAACAGATCCTGCGCGGGCTGAAGCCCATCTCGTTGCAGGCGATATCCAACTAAACGATTTACTCGCGCCGGCGGAAGCCAAAAAACATCTCGATGCGGCCGAAAAGTTGCTCCAGAATCCCAGCCGCCATGAGTCTCTGGGAGCACTCTGGTACCGTTTGCAGGGGGAACTGGCGGCAAGTGAAGGACGTCAGGACGAAGCGGTGAAGGCACTCCAGCAAGCCGAGCAACTCGTAGCGGCTCGTCGCAATGAAGTGGAACGTACGGCCTGGCGGGGTGCACGAAGTCGTTCCACCGAGCAATTCCTCCGATCAGGGGAACTCGATCGGGCAGCGGCTGAACTGCGAGCCTGGTCCAATGACTTTCCCCTGGATATTGTCGAGGGGTATTTACCCCTTTTATGGGGAAAATACTGGTTTGCCCGTGGCCGGTACGAAGTTGTCACCGCTCTGGCGGATCGGTTGCTCGTTCTCAATCCTTATTCGCCATACATCGAAGAACTTCTGCTCCTGTCGGCTCAGGCCGACGTGGCTTTGAAGCGCGTGGATCGGGCAAAGGCAACGCTTGAATCCCTGCTGAAAGATTATCCGGGCAGTCCGCTGGTCGGCGAAGCAAAACAACTGTTGGACAAACTGCAGTCGGCAGCTCCTGAACGAAAATAATTCCGGGCAACATCGCCTCACTCGAACATTCGCCAAAACTTGAAAAAGGTCAATTGAATCTGGCAAACCGTTTATTGACGTGGTTTTCAGGTTACAGGGGCGGTACGGCACCTGTCATGGGAGTGTTTGATATGATGCTATGGCGGATGTGGCTTTTCGCGACATGTGCGGCAGTGGTAGGAGCGACGGTGGGCTCACCGCGCGACGTGGCGGCGGGCACTCTGACTCTTCGCATCAAAGGTTCCCCGCCGCTTCGACTGGTCGGCGTCATTCAACGCTGGGACCAAGATGGTAATCCCGTTAAACCAGTGGATCCCAAAGCGAAGATCGACGCCCCCGATTGCATTCCCGGTAAGCAGACGGCCGAAGGCGTCTGGCAGGTAGAGAAACTTGCACCAGGGCGGTACGACGTCGTGATCCTTGGGGAAGGCAAACTGCGGATCGATGGATTCGATTTTCCACCGGTCCTCGAATTCGACCCATTCTTCCCCGGCACAGCAGAAATCTCGGATGAACACCGCGAAGAAATCGAATCCGAGATTCGCAACTCGAAGCACTACGAAAACAAGGTAGAACCATTGTATTTCGGAGGTAATGACCAGGCCATCCGGGTTCTGGTCATGCTCATCCGAGATCTCCCCACCAGCTACGAAGGAGATTTTCCAGGGGCCGCCACGATCCGCCACGAAATCTGGCAATTCACGTGGGCTTATGGAGGCTGGAAAAAGGAGCGTCGCACCCGGGTGATTGACCGCTGCATCCTTCATCGCGATGAACTGCGACGATGGACCTGGTTGTGGGATCCTCAATTGGGCGGGATTCAAGTCGGTAAAGAGCCGATCACCCTGGATTATGAATTTCCGGACCTGGAGAAACGAACCCTTAAAGGGCTGTATCCTTATTGAAGAGCTTTCCCGCTGTAGCTTACAGGATACTGTTACCGACTGGCCGATGCCCTTCGGCCAACTCATGTAACCTTTTTGGACAGAATGTGTATAGTTTCCTGAGAGAATCTTTGCCGAATATCTCTGGATATTTGCTGGGCCGCGCAGGATGCACAAATTTTTAGTTTGCCCTCGGCGGTCGGGAGAATTGGCACTGACGGGTAGGGGGAAAGGAGACTGAGCCATGCAATGCCAAAATTTCAGATCAGTTGGGAAGTGGGCGGTTCTCGTCCTCCTGTTTTGCGCTCTCCACAGCGCGGTACAGGGTCAGCCTGTTCCGCATGCGGCGAAAATTTTCCCCCAGAACACCGCGGCCTTCGTAAGTATTCCCAACATCGCCGACGCGAAAGCAGCGTTTCTGCAATCCGCGGTGGGACGGATGGCCACCGATCCAGAGTTGCGTCCTTTCGTGGCAGACGTCTGGGGTGTCCTTATGAAAGGAAGCGAGGAGTTTGAAAAAGAAAGCGGCGTCTCTCTCAAAGCACTGCTCACCATTCCCCAGGGAGAAATATCCGTGGGCTTCGTGTCCTCCTCTTCACAGGCCTGGGTACTCCTGGTGTATCTGGAGGCCGGCGAAAACGCTGAGACCCTTGGCAAGCTCGTTGATTTCGTCTGTCAGCAGGCCACCAAGGAAGGCGGCAAGGTTCGCACAGAGCAGGTGGAGGATGTGAACTTCCGTATTGTGACTCCGCCACACGAAGAGAAACAGGTGATTGGGTTAGCGGTGGATGGTTCGCGATTCATCGGTGGGATTGCTTTCTCGGGAGAAGCCGACCTCCAGGTTGTCCGCGATGTCATAAGAAGGGCCAAGGGAACCGCTGCGGAATCGCCGAGCCTGGCCGAACAGAAGAAGTTCCAGCAGTTTCTGAGCAATATTCGATACGCCAAACAGGGCCAGATCCATGGCCTGGTGTTCGCGGATCCTCTCCAAATTCTCGAAGGCTTTAAGACGATGAATCCCTCCGCAGCCGTGACGCTGGCGATCCTGCCGGTGCTCGGGTTGAATGGTTTGAACTCCGTAGGAGCCGCCATGAGTTTGGACGTGGCGGGATGGGATTCGATCCGAGAGTTCCATATCTTTCTGGACAATCCTCGTCGCGGTGTCCTGGATATCCCGGCATTCAAAAAAGGAGATGGAACTCCGGAGTTTTTCATCCCTGACTCCGTGATGCGATACATCACAGCCTATGTCGACCTGCCCGTTACTGTGGAGCGCGTCTCCAAGATCTACGACGGCTTCCGCGGTGAGGGAGCTTTCCAGCGACAGGTTCTCGATGAGATGAATCGAGGATTGCAGCTCGACGTGGTTCGGGATGTACTGCCGGCGTCCACCGGGCGAATCACCATCGCACAGTGGATCGAGCGTCCAATCCGCCTTAACAGTGCCGCTAGCGGTTTTGTGATGGAAATGAAGGATGAGCAGATTGCCGCCAAACTCGTCGAGGCGATTGCTCAATCCGATTCCCAAATCTTTGAAAAAAAGGAATTCGGACAACGAAGTTACTACATATCGACCCGACAACGTCCGGAATGGTTTCCTGAAAACATGCGACTTCCCGTCCCCTGTTTCGCAGCGATTGATCAATACGTCGTCCAGACGGACAGCCCGGCGTTCATGGAACAGATACTCATGACCGCGGACGCCCCCGAAAAGTCTCTCGCAGAGTCTCTGGAATACAAACTGGTGCGGGGTCGGATTAAAGCGCTGGCCGGGACCGATAGTCCCTCTGTGTTCATATTCACCCGGCCAGATAGCGTACTCGAGATGTGGTACGAGGCTTTTCTGACGAGGAATTCCTTTATGGTCCAGGCCATCGAGGGTGACGCACCCAAGGATTCAGTCGGAATGGCCATCGTCCAGGCAATCAAAGACGGGAAGCTCCCTCCTGTGGATGTCCTCAAACGATATTTCGCTCCCCAGGGCGGATTGCTCATCGACGATGCGACCGGCTTGCACCTCGTCTTCTTTGACCTGCGTAAAAAGCTCCCCTGAGGTTGCTGAAACTGAATGATCTGGTCGGCTACGCCGTTCCAGATAGAGGGCAAGCACTGCCAGATCCGCGGGCGTGATGCCGCTAATCCGGCCCGCCTGAGCAAAGTCTCGGGGCCTGATTTTGGAGAATTTCTCCCGGGCCTCTGCCCGCAAATGCGGCACGGAAAAGTAGTCAATGTCGTCCGGAATTCGCTTTTCCGCCAATCGGCGTTGCTGTTCGATGGCCGCCTCTTCCCGCGCAAGATATCCGGCATATTTGATATCAATGACGACTTGCTCCACGACTTCGCGCGGGAACTCCGCAAGGGAGGGCGCTATTGACACAATATCCTCCCAAGAAACCTCTGGCCTGGTGAGAAGTCGGGAAACCGGAACTCCGCCGTGCCGCGTGGCCTCCAGGACAGCCCGAAGCCGTTCAATCGCCTCGACCTTTTGCACAAATCGGTTCCAGCGTACATCGTCCACCAGTCCCAGCTCGCGCCCCAGAGGCGTCAACCGGCGGTCGGCATTATCGTGACGCAACCGCAGCCGATATTCCGCCCGGCTGGTAAACATACGATACGGCTCATCCACCCCCCGGGTGACCAGGTCATCGATCATCACGCCGATGTAGGCCTGGTCTCTCCTCAGGATGAGGGGATCCTTTCCCCGCAGCTTCAGCACGGCGTTAATCCCGGCGATCAACCCCTGCCCAGCGGCTTCTTCGTAACCCGTCGTGCCGTTGACCTGCCCGGCAAGGAAAAGCCCCTCCACACGTTTCGTTTCGAGCGATAGATGGAGCTGATCAGGCGGGAGGTAATCGTATTCAATCGCGTACCCGTAGCGGATGATCTCCGCCTTTTCAAGCCCCGTGATCTCGCGAATCATGGCTTCCTGCACGTCCCGCGGAAGGCTTGTGGAAAGCCCATTCACGTAGATTTCCAGCGTGTTACGCCCTTCCGGTTCCAGGAAAAGTTGATGCCGCGGCCGGTCGGGAAACCGCACGATTTTGATTTCCACCGACGGACAATAGCGCGGTCCCGTGGATTGAATCTGCCCTGTGAACATCGGTGCTCGGTGCAAATTCTGCCGGATGATCTCATGAACCCTTTCGTTCGTGTAGGTGATCCAGCACGGCAATTGGGGCTGCGTGATTTCATTCGTCATGAAAGAAAAAGGCACAGGATGCTCGTCCCCGTGCTGGATCTCAAGTCGGGAATAGTCGATGGTCCGGCCATTGAGTCGAGGCGGCGTTCCTGTCTTAAACCGCGAAACAACGAACCCAAGCTGGCGGAGCGACCGGCTCAATCCAACGACGGCCTCCTCCCCTGCTCGGCCGCCCACCATGGTCTTATCACCAAAGTGGAGCAAACCCTGCATGAACGTCCCGGCACACACGACGACACAGGGAGCCCGATAAATGGCTCCCCCACGGACCAGCACGCCGGTAATGCGGGTCCTCCCTCCTGCTTCTTCAACCAACAACTCCTCGGCCGTCTCCTGCCGAAGCGATAAATTTTCCTGCGACTCGCAGATACGTTTTACTTCCTGATGATAAGCAAGTTTATCTGCCTGAGCGCGGGGACCGTGCATCGCCGGCCCCTTACGTCGATTGAGGAGCCGAAACTGGATGGCCGTGCGGTCGATTGCAAGGCCCATGGCACCACCGAGGGCATCAATCTCGCGAACGATTTGCCCCTTGGCCACGCCCCCTATGGCGGGGTTGCAGCTCATCTTGGCGATGGTATCGAGGTTGCTTGTGAGCAGAGCAGTTTTTGCACCCATCCGTGCGGCTGCCAGGGCCGCCTCCACCCCCGCATGCCCAGCCCCAATGACGATAACGTCATATTCATATGTGCTTATGTCCATGGGCCTATGATGATTTTGCTAACTTTCCGATGGAAGATCCTTGCGACGGGTCGTGATCGCCAGACAGTCGTACATGACCCGGCCATTCTGATACACCATTTTACTCCTGCGAATGATTCGCCAACCCCCATTCTGGAAGTAACCATCCGTTTCGATCCGTTCTGCCAACCCCGCCACAGTTTCAAGATACCGGGCTAAACCCGCATGTTGTGTGAGTATGATCGGTTTAAAGTCGGGACCAACCACCAGCATGACCGGTTCGATGATCAGGTTGGAAAGATCTGTGATCGGTGTCGGTTCAATCCGCGGTCGCTGGAGACGAATCATTCGGGCACGGCTATCCGGCCCGACCATTTCTTTCGCTGAACTGATCAGATCGAGCAGACGATCGCGAACTTCGTTGATTTCCCGGGCCTCGTTAATCTTTTCCCAACCCGGATAGTTCTGGATTGCCTTCGCCAGCAGGGAAACCTCCCGAAGATACTGATTGCGCTGGTTCTCCGGGACGAGATACATCGTGATGATCGTAACCGGGGCTTGATCTTTGGCGTTGTACTGAATGCCGTGGGGGCTCCACCCCACCACGCAGAGCAGATCACCTTCGAATGACACCCGTGCGTGGGGACAGGCCCAACCCTTTCCAAGTGACGTATCAGCCGTCCTCTCCCGTTCCAACACCAACCCTTCAATGTCCAGACCTGCCGGCAAAGTGGGGATGGCTTCCAGTATTCGCGCAAGCAGCCGCAGTGCCGCAATCTTGTCTGCTCCTTCCGGCAGCTCGATGAGGCGGCCTTCCTGCAAGGCGTCGAGCAGGCTGTCCATGTTTATTGATCTCCAAACTTACGGAAAAACCACGTTTTTACGAAGTGCGTGATGACGGCATACGACAGCAAGAAAGCTGCAATGAAAGGCCAATAGGTCAATGGTAGGGGCACCATCCCCAGCAAATTGGCCAACGGGGAATACGGCAGCCAAATCCCAATGGCGGCAACCAATAAGGTTGTCAGGGTGAGATGCATAGAAGCGTGACTTTGAATAAAAGGAACACGCCTCGTGCGAATGATGTGTACGATCAACGTCTGTGTGAGCAGGGACTCCGCGAACCAGCCGGTTTGGAAGAGCGACTCATAGTCGATACCACCTCCCGAACCCATCTGGGTAAACCGCCAGCATTCGAACACAAACCACATCAGGGCAAACGTTGCGTAGTCGAATATCGAACTGATAGGACCAATAAAGACCATGAAACGGCGAACATTGTCGATGTTCCATTTCAGCGGCCTGGCGATCTGTTCGGGATCGACGCTATCCGATGGGATCCCCGTCTGAGAGATATCATAGAGAAGGTTATTCACAAGCACGTGAATCGGCTTCATAGGAAGGAAGGGAAAGAGATAACTGGCCCCGACAACGCTGAACATGTTGCCAAAGTTCGAACTTGCTCCCATCCGGATATATTTGATGATATTGGCAAAAATTCGTCGTCCTTCCATAACGCCTTCTTCGAGAACAAGAAGGCTTTTTTCGAGGAGCACAATATCGGCCGCTTCTTTGGCTACATCCACCGCCGAATCCACTGAAATCCCCACGTCAGCCGCTCGCATTGCCGGAGCATCGTTAATTCCGTCCCCCAAAAACCCAACGACGTGTCCTCTTTCCCGCAGCTTTTGGACAATCTGCTCCTTCTGGCCGGGGTTCAGTTTCACGAACACATCGGCCTCTTCCACCAATTGGCTGAACTCCTCGTCGGTAAGATCCACCAACTCGGTTCCGCTGACCACGCGGCGGACCTCAAGTCCCACGTCGCGACATACTTTTTGCGTCACCAGCGCATTGTCGCCCGTGAGCACCTTGACAGAGACCCCCACGTCACGAAGCAGCCGAATCGCCTCCAGTGCTGATTCCTTAGGCGGATCATAGAAGGCGATATAGCCGAGGAGGATCAAGTCTGACTCGTCAGCGACAGTAAAGGTCGTTTTTTCGCGGGGAAATTCCCGATACGCCACACCAAGCACGCGGAATCCCTCGCGATTGAGCCGCTCAACCTCTTCAAAAAGATCGTCTTTAATGACTGGAATAAGTGGGTAGACCTCGTCGCCGATTTGATAGTACGAACACTGCTGGTAGATTTCCTCCACAGCCCCCTTGCAAATGAGGACATGGTCCCCCTCATAGTCCACGACCACCGACATCCTGCGCCGCTCAAAGTCGAACGGAAGTTCGTCCACCAGGCGACAGTTCCCTTCGACATCGAGCTTCGTCCTTTCCAGGACAGCCCGATCGATGAGACTCCGCAACCCTGTTTGGAAATAGCTGTTCAAGTACGCGTAGGTCAGGACATCCTCGCTGGGACGACCGGTGACGTCCACGTGACGCTCCAGAACCACCCGGTCCTGGGTCAATGTTCCCGTTTTGTCCGTGCAGAGCACATCCATGGCCCCGAAATTCTGGATCGAGGGAAGGTATTTGACGATCACCTTCCGTTTCGCCATACTGAGGGCCCCTTTGGCGAGGTTGACAGTCACGATCATGGGAAGCATTTCCGGCGTGAGGCCGACGGCAATGGATAGACCAAATAGAAGTGCCTCAACCCAGTTGCCCTTGGTCAAGCCCACGAGAAAGAAAACGATGGCCACCATGATGACCATCATCCGGATCATCAACCAGGTAAAATTGCGAACGCCTCGGTCGAAGCTCGTTTCTGTCCGCGTGGCTGCTAGCCGCTGGGACACCGAGCCCAGCATCGTGTGGCCCCCGGTATTCACCACCAGCGCCCGGGCAGTGCCACTGATCACGTTGCTTCCCAAAAAACACGCGTTGGGCAAATCCCAGGGACTAGAAACCTCCCCGCCGCTCACCAGGGCAGTTTTCTCCACGGGCATGGACTCCCCGGTGAGAACCGATTGACTGACAAAGAAGTCCTTCGCGCTGAGAAGCCGCACATCCGCTGGAATCATCGCCCCGGCCTGAAGGAGCACCACGTCACCGGGAACGATTTCCGAGATTTTGACTTCCGTTTCACGACCGTTGCGCAGCACCACACTTCGCGGTTGGACACGCTTTCCCAGTGCCTCAACCGCGCGTTGCGATCGCCGGTCGAGGATGAATGAGAGCCCCACGCTGAGGAGCACCATCGCCCCTACCACAATGGTGGACTTCCATTCTCCAACGAGAAACGACACCATGGCGATGATGATGAGCTGAACATTGAGAGGATTGCGCAGCCGATGGAAAAGGTCTGCCCAAACAGAAAGTCGTTTGGCATGGGGAAGCTCATTCAGGCCATATTCCTCGAGCCGGCTCTCGACTTCTTCGTCAGTCAGGCCATTGGGCGAAGAGTTGAGCCGCCGGAGGGCTTCACCCGGAGTGAGAAGGCAGATTTCCAGGAGTCTTTTCTCGTCGGGAGTGAGATTGACGGTTTTGGACGGTCCCTCACCCGTGCCATTTCGGCGTCGGAACGGAATGATCAAGGAGTGCGACAGAGCCCGCATCATGCGTCTCCCTCCGCGATGCAAAATGGAAAACCAACGAGACAGCCGAAATATGCACGGGTCGTGGCAGATCGACCGTCAAAAGAACGAAGAGCAGAATGTTTCAAAACACTCCCCGTGCCGGGCGGTGAGCAGCTCTTGTATAGCGCTGGAGAGGTGGAGCTCGATCTTCTTGGCAAATAACGCATCGCACGCCTCCGGTTTCACACGCCGATTCATCCACCGGAGGCGTGGTGTCGATCCATTATGGCAGGGGGTTAAGACCGACCCATAGCCTCCGGAGAGTGCGGACAATCGTACACTGATGGTCGTCCGGATCGTTGTCCAACATTTCAGGTTGCATGGCTTGAAGTTCGGTCCCTACCAACAGACTCAAGCGTTCTGCCGTCCTCGGCCGCTTTCAACAGAACGAACACCCGCTTCGTGCCCGCATCCTTTTCAGTGTAGAACGCGACGAGTGGCTCTTCAAGGACACGCCACGCTCCATTATCTCTGCCACAGTCTGCTATCGTGTTCGCCAATTGTTGAAACCACCCTAACGTCGAATCGCGTGCAGTAATCATTCTCACAGGAATAACGAAATGATTTTTCGCAACAGCGGGGCCACGTGCTCCGGCCAGGCCGTTACCCCGGCACATTCCCCTTCTCACGTTCTCTCCCCATAATTCGAGATGTTCTCGAAAAGTGACCGGGACAACGGTTGAGCCTTCGCCCGGTGCATCTATCACCAGAACCCTGGACAGCGGGCTCATCTGTGGTGACGGGCTGTCAAATTGGATATAAAGATAAGGTGTGCAAGGTTGTTTTGCTCACCTCAGGAGGTCACAGTTATGACGACGGTCCTTGTGGTGGACGACTCGCCGCTCGATCGGAAGCTGGTGGGATCACTTCTCGAAAAAAAATTCGGCTGGAAGGTAGAATACGCTGCCTCCGGCGCGGAGGCACTTGCTAGAGTAAAACAGAGCCCGCCGGACCTGGTGATTACCGACATCAGCATGCCAGAAATGGATGGACTGGAACTTGTCCGGCACCTTCGGGAAACTTTTCCTGAGGTCCCCGTCATTCTGACCACAGCTTTTGGTACTGACATGCTGGCCATTGAAGCTCTGGAACGGGGTGCCGCCAGTTATGTGCCGAAGTCGCAACTCTCCACCAGACTCGCCGAAACGGCAGATTCCGTTCTGCGAATTGCCGAACAGAACCGAGAGCGCGAACGGCTCTTCGAATGCCTCGAATTCATCGAATTTGAATACCTGCTGGACAACGAACCGGAATTGATCCAGCCGCTGGTCTCAGTGGTTCAACAGACCCTGGCTGGGGTGCGGTTCACAGATTTTCCCGGACGACTGCAAATGGGGATCGCCCTGAAGGAGGCTCTCTTAAACGCTCTGTTCCACGGCAACCTCCAAATCAGCAAGGAAGAGATTGAAGCGGTGTCGGATCGTCTCCTGGAGGAGGATGAATTGAGCCTGGTGGAGAAACGACGCCGTGAACCTCCATACCGGGACCGAAAAATCCGAGTCCATATCAAAATCACGCGGGAAGAGGCTGTGTTCACCATAACCGACGACGGGCCAGGATTTGACGTGGAAAAAGTTGTCCGAAAGAAAGACCAGACACCGGAACTGGAGCAGCAGCGGGGCCTCTCCCTGATGCAAACATTCATGGACGAAGTCCGCTTTAATGAGCGCGGCAATCAGGTGACGCTCGTTAAACGACGTCCAGCAAATTCTCGGTGAGTTGCGCGATCAGGGGATAATCTGCACATTCGCTCCTCAACACAAAGGGGAACTGCGAAAGATTTCTCCACCGGTCCTTGCTATGCAGCGTTTTCTCCGCGTCTTGCTCATCGATCACAAAGATAGCTTCGTCCACAACCTCGCGCGCTACTTTCGCAACCTTTCTTGCGAGGCGAGCGTACAGCGGGTTTCGTCACTGCCTGACAGACACACTATCCGCGGAAACTTCGACCTTGTGGTCCTCTCCCCAGGCCCGTGCGCGCCCCGGAACGCCGGAACCGTGGAGCTTGTGCGTAGCATTGCTGGTGACGTTCCCATTCTCGGCGTGTGTTTGGGACATCAAATCATTGCCGAGGCCTTTGGCGCACGGATCTCCCAAGCATCCCACCCCGTGCACGGAGAAGCTTCTCTCATGTGGCATGATGGGCAGTGCGAGTTCGCACGGTTCGCCAGTCCTTTGCTGGTAGGACGGTATCACTCGCTGATCGTTGAGGCCGGGTCGTTGCCCTCGGAGCTTTGCGTTAGCGGATGGCTCGAAGACGGCACGGTTATGGCCATCCGGCACACGCGTCTGCCGATTGTGGGATGGCAGTTCCATCCTGAGTCCATCCTGACTCCGGATGGAATGCAACTCCTCGAAGCGTTTATTGGCTGGATCGAAGAGTGGCCACGGGGACAACTGGGAGTTGTCCAGGCTCAAGGCGTCAATCCGGTTACGACAACAAACCGTAGTTCTTGAGCGTGGTGCGGAGTTTGGCCTCCTGCTCGGGCGACAAAGGTGTCAACGGAAGTCGCAACTCACCGGTATCGCGTCCCAAAAGTCGCATCGCGGCCTTAATGGGGATCGGATTCGTGGCGAGCCCTAGCATGTCTCGTGCAAGCGGGAAGAGCTTCTTATGCCAGCGAAAGGCCTCCGCGATATTACCCTGTTCGAAAGCCTCGATCATCGCCTTCATATCGTGGGGAACGATGTTCCCGATCACCGAGATCACCCCGCGCCCGCCCACTGCCATGATCGGAAGAGTCAGGCTGTCGTCCCCGCTGAGCACCGTTAAATCGGTCTGCGTGGTGATCTGCGAGACCTGATCCAGTGAGCCACTCGCCTCTTTCACCATGGCAATATTCGGGAACTCGGCCAAGCGAAGAAACGTCTCGGGCTCGATGTTCCTACCGGTGCGTCCCGGGATGTTGTAGACGCAGATAGGAATATCCACCGCCTGAGCGAGAAGTTTGAAATGCTGGTAAAGCCCTTCCTGTGTCGGCCGATTGTAATACGGCGATACAATGAGGACCGCATCCGCGCCCACCTGGGCCGCCCACCGAGTAAGTTCCAGCGCCTCTTCCGTACTATTCGAACCAGTGCCCGGCATTACCTTGACTCGGCCCGCCACCGTTTTGACGACGGCCGAGATCACTTCTCGATGTTCGGGATGCGAGAGCGTCGGTGACTCTCCGGTAGTCCCCACCGGGCAGATACAGGTGACTCCCGCCTGAACCTGGAACTCCACCTGCTCTTCCAGAGCCTTGTAATCCACCTTGCCGTCCCGGAAAGGTGTAATAATCGCAACAGACAGCCCAGCGAATTGTTCAGCACGCGTCGCCATGATGAATCCACGCTTCTTGGGTAATAAACGAGAACGTAGCCCAAAAACACCTTAATGAATGTCGGGCGAAAACATCTCGCGATGGGAGGCTGCCCAAACCATCAATTCTTTCATTTCTCGAACCGCCTGGCACATTCCAACCATGACGGCTCTGGCGATAATACTATGGCCGATGTTCAGTTCTTCCATGCCAGGTATGGCTGCAATCGGTTGGACATTACGGTAGGTCAGGCCATGGCCGGCGTGTAAATGCAATCCCCGCTGCAGGACATCGCGGGAGGCGTCACGCAAAATGATCAGTTCCCGGTGCTGCTCTTCGCCCCGTGCGTTAGCATAACAGCCGGTGTGCAGCTCCACCGCCTTTGCCCCCGTTTTTTCAGACGCTTCGATCTGGCGTATATCAGGATCGATAAAGAGGCTCACAGAAATTCCCGCGTCCTGAAGCCGGTGCACCACACTTGTCACGCGATCGAGCTGCCCGGCGACGTCGAGCCCTCCTTCCGTCGTGATTTCCTCTCTTCGCTCCGGCACCAAAGTTGCTTGATCAGGTTTGACTTGAAGGGCAATTTTGACAATTTCTTCAGAACACGCCATCTCAAGATTCAGCTTGACGGCCGTCGTCTCGCGGAGCAATCGCAAATCCCGCTCCTGAATGTGACGCCGGTCCTCCCGCAGGTGAATGGTAATACCATCCGCACCCCCGAGTTCGGCCAAGGCCGCCGCCCAAACAGGGTCCGGCTCGTACGTCCGCCGCGCCTGGCGAAGCGTCGCCACGTGATCAACATTGACGCCGAGATGAATCATGTTCTCCAAGCAAAATCCCTTCGCCGGTACCGGAGAATACCCAGAATTGGCTGGCAGCAATAGAGCCACTCAAGCAAAAACGCGATTATATCGCCGTTCGCCGCAGGTGGAAAGAAACCCTCCCTTCGCTGGATCGGGCAAGATTTCAGACGGTCCCTGTAGACACGGCGGAAACCATGCCATACATTGCGTCAATACGTTCGCTTCGCTTCCCCTACCCCTTGATCTGTTGTTTTTCGAGAGGAGACGCGTCTATGAGGAGGCAACGTTTCGGCTTCGGGTTTGGATTTGGATGGTTGCCCATGGCGGTCGTGGGTCTGTTGTGGTTTGCGCCAACCGGGGTGAGGGCCAACGACGCCGTTGTACCAGTCCCACGCCCAGATCAGTGGTGGCAGCAACGTCATCAATCGATGAACGAACGCGTGAAACAGGGCAATGTAGATCTGATTTTTATTGGTGACTCGATCACACACGGCTGGGAAGGGCAGGGAAAGGAGGTGTGGGAAGCCTATTATGGCCACCGAAATGCTGTGAATCTGGGAATCGGCGGGGACCGTACTCAACACGTGCTCTGGCGGTTGGACAACGGCAATATCGACGGAATCAGCCCCAAGCTGGCCGTCATCATGATCGGCACCAACAACGCGGCCCCGAATCAGCCGGAAGAAACAGCAGAAGGCGTCAAGGCGATTGTGGAAAAGCTGAGGACAAAGCTCCCGCAGACCAAAATCCTGTTGCTGGCGATTTTTCCACGAGGCGAAAATCCCCAGGATCCTCTCCGGCAAAAAAATGAGCGCGTCAACGAGCTGATCTCCAAACTGGATGATGGGGAACATGTGAAGTTTGTCAACATTAATTCGGCATTTCTGACTATGGACGGGACTTTGCCCAAAGACATCATGCCCGATTTACTCCACCCCAATGCCAGGGGCTACGCCATTTGGGCAGCGGCAATCGAACCCTATGTTGCGGAAGTCCTTGGCCCGCTTCCCGCCCCCCAGGGAAAACCCGATGCAGAGGGCTTCGTGCCCCTTTTTGATGGCAAAACCATCGCGGGCTGGCGAAAGGCCGGTGGCGGGGCCACCTACTGGGTCGAGGACGGGTGCATCGTGGGCAAGGTTGGCCCGGGCCCCAACACGTTTTTGTGCACGGAAAAAACCTTCCGCAATTTCATTCTCAAGCTGGAAGCGAAATTTGATGAGCCGGGGAACTCGGGCATCCAAATCCGGAGCCACCAGCGGCCGGATACTGGTCGCGTGTACGGGTATCAGTGTGAAATCGATCCCTCCGATCGGGGATGGTCCGGTGGAATCTATGACGAAGCCCGGCGAGGTTGGCTCTTCAAACTGGATAAAAACGAAGAAGCCAGAAAGGCTTTCAAGCGTGATGATTGGAACGAATTCGTCATCGAAGCAAACGGTCGTCGTATGCGAACCTGGGTGAACGGAGTTCCGTGCGCCGATTTTACCGACGAAAGTGATCAGGCCGACCTCGAAGGTTTCATTGCCCTCCAGGTGCACGCGGGCAATAAAGGCCAGATCAGGTGGCGCAATATCCGGATCAAGGAATTGCCCGATAATCAGTGAACCGTAATAATCACTGAACGGTACCCGACAAAATACGGTCGGCAGTTCTCAGCCGGGTCTTCTTTGCGTGATGTGTCAGTCATCGAACGGCCGACGAATGAATCGTCGGTCGTTCTTTTTGACCAGGGGTTACGGACGTGAAAATTCTCTTCCTCCAATCTGGTAGTTCGGGCAATTGCCTGTACGTTGAAACAAAGCACGGCGCGGTCCTTTTCGACGCTGGCATCACGGCAAAGCAGGTGGCTCTGCGTCTTGAGAGCAACGGATATTCGCTTGCTAAGGTCCAGGCAGTTGTGGTGTCGCATGGCCATCGCGATCACATTCACCATAGCGGAGTCTATCACCGACGACTGAAACTGCCCGTGTGGGTCCCCCGTGCATGCAAAGATTGGCTTGCGGAAAAAGAGGGATTCTCACCTCAAGCCTATCGCCCCGGAGAAATCCTGACGATAGGGGACCTGACCATTGAAACAATCCCCACCCCTCACGATTTTCCCGATTCTGCCGCTTTCATTGTGGACGACGGTCACAATCGGCTCGGCGTTTTCACTGACCTGGGCCACGCCTTCGCCGGGTTAGAAAAGTATCTCGCCACGGTCGATGCCCTCATCATCGAGAGTAACTATGACCCGGTGATGCTGGCCAACGGGCCCTACCCTCCCGACTTGCAGGCGCGAATCCGCGGTCCCGGCGGTCACCTCTCTAACGTTGAGGCCGCAAACTGCGTAAAAAAGTGGAAGCACCAGTACCGCTGGGTGTGCCTTGCCCATCTTTCACAACACAACAACACGCCCGAGGTCGCGGAAAAAACCTTCCAAAAGGTGGTCGGCCGCGGAACCCCCTACATCGCCGAATACTTCACGGTCACAAGGCTCCCGGCGCTGGAATAGCGGGTAGTCGTTCAGATCCCCCTTTACCTCCAGTGCGGATCGCACGCGGTTCTCAATTGAGCGCGTTTCAACGAAACCGAGAGCGAGCCGATCCCTCCCACATATCCGGATTAGGACCGAGTTTCTCTTTGACTGGGTCGGTGATTCTCCGCAGTTGCTCGACGACTTCCGTGGGGAGGGCAAGGTCAGCCGCTGCCGCATTTTCCCGTGCCTGATGGGGCCGCCGCATTCCATTGATCACCGACGTGACCCCCGGCTGGGCGAGAAGCCAAGCCAAAGCTAAGCGGACAACCGTCACGCCCAGTTGCTTCGCTACCTCCTCAATTTGATGAATAGCGGCGAACGTCTCGGCTTCACAGCCGGGTTCACCGTGCCGCGTGAGAGGGCGAGTCGAGGAAAAATGCCGAGTCCGCGCCCGCCCCGGTGGAACTTCGTCAGGTGTCCTGTACTTACCAGTCAACAGTCCAATCGTGAGAGGACTGTAACACAAAACACCGATGTTCTTCGCGCGGCAGAGGGGCAGGATGTCGTATTCGATAGCTCTGAACAGCAGCCCATACGGAAGCTGATTCGTTACAGGCTTTCCCAATCGAAGAATCGCCGTGAGATCCTGCACCCCAAAATTGCACACACCAATGGCCCGAATTTTCCCCTGCCGTTTCAATTCTTCCAACGCAGACCAGGTTTCCTCGAACGGCACGTCCCAATTGGCCCAGTGAATCTGGTACAGGTCAATGACGTCCGTACGGAGTCGCCGGAGGCTTGCCTCACACGCACTAATCACCTTGTCGTAACGGGCATTCTCCCAATTGAACTTGCTCGCGAAGAAGACCTTTTCACGCTGGCCGCGCAACGCTTTACCCAGAACCTCCTCAGCCAAACCTGCCCCGTAAAGCTCGGCCGTGTCAAAAAAATTGATCCCCGCATCCAGGGCCGCGTGGATTGTTGCGATAGATTCTGCTTCGTCCTGCGGGCCCCAGGTCTGGTCACCCGCAAGGGCCCAGCATCCCATCGCGACGGCTGAAACATTCCAATCCGTACCCGGAAGATTAACGTAACGCATGGAACCTCAGGATCGTACACAACTTCGGATTCGTCACTCGGACTTCTCGTCCGTATTTTTCAACTGCCCCGACGCTTGGGCAAATCGGCTGGCAACCTTTGATATTTCGCTAGCCGATGGGATACCATCCCAAACGGCCACCAAATACCGCAGATCAAGTGTTTCCCCAGCTTTCACAAAGTACTTCTCGTTTGCAAGGTTCAGAGTCGCGGACAAATAAGCAAACGGCGCATCCATGGTGAACCAAACTGCGGGATGACGCAAATTCCGCGGATGGTCGAAAATCGCCACGGTGACGGGCTGGCCTGCCGCCTCCGCCGAGTAAGCACACCATTCAGCCGGTTTATCGTTTGTGGTCGCCACGCTGTCTCCTCCCGCCGAATTTCGGAACTTACCCCCCTTGTCCATGGACTCGACAAATCGGCAGCCGAGGCCGAAGTAATGTCGGCCCCAAAGAGTCCGACCGGTATCCGTTTCGGCCACGTGCAGCCGCGTATGCCAAACGAGCAAAGTGGGAACTTCCGGTTGGCTCCAGCGAACCAGCAAAAGCTCACGTTCTTCTGTGAGCTGTGGATTTCCCTGGGCGTCTCGCCAAGTGATTGGGTGGAGAATGCGAGCCATCAATCGCCCGTTCTCCTGGCGTGTTTCCAGCTGGACAGTGCCCTGCGGGTTCTGCGTCCCACAACCCGGACCTTCTGCCCAGTAATCCACGTCATCAACACCAATAGCAAACATTAGTCCGTGATGGTGAACATGATCGGGTGGAGAATCGCGAAGTACGTTGATCCCCTTGGGTGAGCACAACGTTTTGATGTAGCATTTCGGCCCATTGACGGGAGCAACATACTCGAGCACAATCCTGTCCCGCAGAAATACCGTCACCCGCCCATCCTGAACCGTTCCCCGGATCTGTTCACCGGCAGGACTCCCACTTTGGATTGCGGATGCATTCCCTGGCGATTGGCCTTCCCCCCGTGCTACTCCGCTGATCATCGCCAGCCCGGCCAGAATCATCGGTATAACGACTAGTAAATGAGATGATCGCATGACTCGTCTCCCTTTCTCGCAGGAATCTGGCAAACCCTACGGATGACAACACCATGTTGCCGAAGTTCAACAGCGGAATCAAGCCTGCCAGGGCCTAACCGAAAGGACGAGGCTCCGCCTCCGCACTACCCCGCAGATCCAGAATTATTCTTAACCAGACGGTGTTCCCCGCTGAATTACAGAGCCGAGGCGAACGCCTGCCCCTTCGTCAATGCATTCTTTACAGGCTCCGACTCACTCCTTTAGCCAGGGCTTTCGCCGAGCACGTTCCGGCTCGCTCACGGGATACTCGAAACCGGGCGGTCGTGCCCCGTCAATCGCGGGGGCACTGCGATCCTCGGGAAACGGGTCAAAACCATGGAGTGCCATCCGCTCGGCTTCGATGGAAGTCATCTCTGCAGGCGTACCGACAAGGGGTGGCAACGGTGCACATCCGATCGTCCCCGCGAATACCAAAAAAACAGAACACGCAAGGAGTTTTTTCATTTTGGCACGAAACGCAGAACGGTACACACAGAGTGATCAGTCGCCGGCATACGCGCTAAGCCGGTGAATGGTAGCGGCTTGCTAAAAAATGGGCAAGGTGTAAAAAACTGGAAAGTCATTTGGATCGTTCACACCCACGGAGTTCTGCCGTGGACGGTGTCGGCAGTGGGGCATCGAACAAGGTCAAGTTGTTGACGTTTTCCATCAACCGGGGAAAATAAGAAAAGCGATTCCACCGGGAGCGTATTACATGCTAACCGATTTGTCCCTTACTTGATGCAGGAGTTTGCAAAATGAAGGGGAACGAAAAACTGATCGCTGTGCTGAATGAGTTGCTCGCCGAGGAGTTAACGGCGATCGTCCAGTACATCGTTCATTCCGAGATGTGCGCCGACTGGGGCTACGACCATTTGCACGAAGCCGTTGAAAAGCGTGCAATTCAGGAGATGAAGCACGCGGAAAGCCTGATCGCCAGGATTATCTTTCTCGAAGGTACACCGATCGTGAACCGGTTGAACGAGGTCCGTGTCGGCCCCAATGTAGCCGATCAGTTCCGTTCTGACCTCAACGCTGAATTAACCGCAGTTCAGGCGTACAACAAGGCAATTGCTTTGGCCCACGAGGTAGGTGATGCGGTCACTCGCGAGTTGCTGGAATCAATCGTGAAGGACGAGGACCACCACGTGAATTGGCTGGAGGAGCAACTGGCTCAGATTGAACAAATGGGTCTGCAGATTTACCTCTCCACGCAAGCAAAGGGCTGACGATTCGGCCCATTGCGTGGTACGCGCCACTTCCCTTCGCGGAACGATCCAAGCGGCTTCGCGTTGAGATAACGACGGTCAATAAACCTGAATTAGCATCAGGAGTTTGCCCGAGGAAGAATAATCCCGGGCAGTTTTCTGATTTACATTATTAAGTGCAAGTGCTTGCCCGAGATGGATAGTGGACTCATCAAGGAACTCGTCCTGCGACAATCCTGCGTCGCGTGGGTTCTTATCCGAACAATTCGGTCTTCCCGTTTCGGAATCAATGCAATTTTCAGCGGACGCAAGCAGGCAAACATTCGAGTGTTCATGGAGAAGCTTCAATGAGTTGGCAAATGTCTCTCTCCCGAATCTATGTCGCGTTTGGCTGCTGCACAATGGTGGCAAATCTTTTTTTGATGGCGCCTCGTGGATGGGCGCAGGCCACATCGCCGTCCCCGCAACAGACGACCGATATCGTCTACCGCGCACTTGCGGCATTTAACAAAGGATGTGCTCTTCTCGAACAATATGAATACTCGGCAGCAAGTAAGCAATTCGAAGCCGTATTAAAGGAATTTCCGCAATGGACAGCCGCGAAATTCAACCTTGGGCTCGCCTATCTGAATATGATGGAGGATGCCGGGGGGAAAGAAATCATCAACCAGGCCGAGCGATTGTTTCAGGAAGTTGCCAGGGAGAATCCACAACTCATTCATGCCTGGTACTGCTTGGGTCTTTATTACGAACATGTAGGGCAAAGAGAAAAGGCGCTGGAAGCCTTTCAAAAAGCATATCAACTCGACCCTCAAGATCCTCACATTTGCCTCAAACTGGCAGAAGCTTACCTCGCGATGCAGCAAAACGAAAAAGCGATAGAACTCCTCGAACGGGCAGTCAACCTCGATCCGGGGTTCGTTTCCGCCATTTATCGACTGGCCCTGCAATACCAGCGTTTGGGAAAGCGAGATGCGGCTTCAAAATTATTCGAAAGGTTCCGCGCGCTCAATCAAGCGGAAGTCGCAGGTGGAAGTTTTACTGTACGAAAAATATATGGCTCGGCGGGAAAATACTACTATGCACTGGGACCTGACATGTTGCCGATTGTCCGACAGCTGGACACGGACGCCCACGCCGCAACTCCGGTTTTTGACCCCGAATCACGAGAACTCGTAAAAATGGGGCCTCCGTGGCGAGCAGGTCAAATATCTATCGAAATTGGCGGTGTCGCCGTGGCAGACCTGAATAAAGATGGTATTTTGGATCTCGTTTTAAGCGGTGTCACAAATGACCATGCTACTCAGGTTTTATTTGGAGAAAAAAACGGGCATTTTCAACCCGGTGAAATATTGGCCACCCAAGCCATATGCGCGGCCGTCGGTGACGTTGACAACGATGGCGATGTGGATATCTGGATAGGCGGTGCAGGGTTCGTTCGTTTAATGGAAAACGATGGCACCGGCCATTTCAAACCGTTCTCGGGAACAGGTGCCTCCATGACCGGGGACTTCACTGCCTTACACGTGCGATTGCTGGATATCGACAGCGACGGGGATTTGGATCTCTATGCCAGCCGGTTCAATTCTAATGGTGAAGCGCTCGCGCCTTTGCTTTTGATCAACAACCGCGACGGAACTTTCGAGGAAAAGGCTGCTGCCTGGGGACTGGGAACACCGCAATTCTCCGCAGTCGCGACGAGCTGGCTCGACATTGATAACGATCGTGATCTCGACTTAATTCTCGCGTCAGGAAAAGGTTCACCTGTCATATGGCTCAACGATCGGGCCGGGGCATTTCGGATTGTCAAAGGCTCGGATGCAGGTCTTGACGTCCCCGGTGTTTCCGGCCTGACTACCGGGGATGTCAATTGTGACGGCAGGCCGGATCTTGTCGTACTTAGTAGCGGCCGGGTGAGGTTGTTCCTCAACCAAGGTGCATGCCGCTTTCGGGAGGACGAAGCCTTCGCACGGCAGGTTGGAAAGCTGGGCGGGACAATCGCACAACTTGCCGATATCGATAATGACGGAGATGCGGATCTTTTTATTGCGGACACATATTTGCCGAATGGTGCCCGGCAACCCGTTATCCTCCTGAATTCCTGGCCAAAACCGGGGTTCGTGAACCTATGCCAAGAAGACCCGCGATTTCTCTTTTGCGGCGTCCGCAACCAGGGAAACACCGCTGGAGTCCTCGCTGATTTCGATGGCGACGGTGGGCTCGATGTTCTTATTGCGCCGTTGAGCACCAGCAGCGTGTGGTTTAGAAATTGCGGTTCCCGAGGAAACTGGCTTAGCCTTGATCTGGCCGGAACCCGTTACACAGATCAGAAGTCTCGCTCCAACGAATCCGCCATCGGTGCTCGCGTGGAGGTTCGCAGCGGGCAAATCTTTCAGCAGTGGGATGTGGGGCAAATCGCCGGCAGTACTTGCTGGGCACCTCTTCGGTTACACTTTGGCCTTGGGCACCAGCAGGAAGTCGAATGGCTCCGCATCATTTGGCCGGATGCGGTCCTCCAATCCGAGGTCTCAATCAAGGCCAACCAGGTCGCCAGTATTGGTGAAGTCCCGCGCAAAACGTCTTCCTGCCCACATTTATTTGTATGGAATGGTGACCGCTTCGAATTTGTATCTGATTTCGGCGGGAAAGGTGGGCTCGGATACTTGATTCGGCCGGGAGTTTACGCCCAACCGTATCCCGTTGAATTTGTTCCCCTGCCTCGCATAAAGCACAATAATGATCCAATTGTCTGTAAAATCATCGAGCCATTAGAAGAAGTTGTGTATTTCGATCACGCTTCTCTCATCGCGGTTGATCACCCGGCGGGAACATTCGTTCTCCCCAACGAGATGATGCCGGTTTCGGTGACCGATATCCCCGAGGAGATTCTCTGTTTTGGCGAAGAACTGGATCCCATTGCTGCGACAAACGATCGTGGTAAGGATGTGCTTGCCCTTTTGAAGAGAATTGATCGCGACTTTGTGGGGCCTACCGAGCAGGACAAACGCTTTGTTGGCTATGCGAAGGAGCATTCACTGGTGCTTCAATTTCCGGATACCCTGGACCGATGGTTGGAGTCGGGAAGGCGGATCTTCTTTATTGGGCATGGTTGGGTGGAATACAGCTACTCCCAGACAAATTTCGCCGCCGCGCAGGCGGGTCTTACTCTCCGAGCTCCCACTTTTGAAGTCTTTCGCGATGGAAAATGGATAGAACTCATCAGGGAAGCGGGATATCCGGCTGGTGTAAACCATTGGATGACGCTGGAATTGACGCGTCTTCTGCAAAAAGGAGATCGCAGGCTCCGTATAAAAACAAATATGGACCTTTACTGGGACCGGATTTTTCTTGCAGCAACGATCGACGGTGCGATCCAGCAATCAGAGATACACCCGCGCCTCGCTAATCTGACATATCGCGGCTTTCCGCGAGAATGCTCGCCGGATGGAAAACAACCCACACTTTTAGACTATGAGAGCATAGATCTTACTCTTCCCTGGAAATCTATGCCGGGATTTTACACGCGTTTTGGTGATGTGACAGAACTTGTCATGAAGCGTGATGACGCATTTGTCATTATGGGTCCCGGCGAGGAACTAACGCTTCAATTCGACGTTGGTCAACTCCCCGAACCACCCGCGGGGTATGTACGTTCATGGATCCTGAAAACAGACAGTTTCTGCAAGGATATGGATATTCATACCGCGGCAGGAGATCAAGTGGAGCCTCTGCCCTTTCACACGATGCGATCTTATCCGTACAGCTTGCCGGAGAAGTTTCCCGAAACGCCGGCGACTATCAGGGCGAGAACAATTTATAACATACGATGGATGGGATCGCGAAACAATGGGCCATCGAATTCTATTTCAAAGAGTGAACGATAGCGCCAAAAACAGAAAACCGACGTGCCACCGCGAGATCTGTAAGCGGAGTAAAGCTTTATAGTGCACTGGCTAGCAGCGACTCAACCACGTCTCATCTGCACGACCCCATGGCTCAAGCCGGGAAATCCTTCGACGTGCGCCTTAGCCTTTAGTAATAAGGCTAACGCGATAACGGCACTTCCGGGATGATCTTCCCGTTGCGAATAACCCCAGGCACAACCGAGCATTTATTCGCGTTGACCCTATCCCATTCAATGGTCCCGAAAACACCTCGATAGGGTGAAATGGCGAGCAGGCTGTTGTAGATTTCAACACGGTCGATGTTATCACGACCTCCTTGTGCGGCTCGCGCAACGGCATGAAGAAGCATACGAACGGCATCATAGGTGAGGGCCACAGCATAGTCGGGTTCAACGCCGAATTCTTTCTGAAATGTCTCCCGGAAGTCCTGTGGTATATGGCAGGAATCCGGAATAAGACATGGACAAATGATCCCTTCGGCGTCAAGACCGAGTAATTTGAGAGCGTCAACTCGGGAAACTCGCGCGTCGCACACAATTTGCACAGTGGATGTGTGGCGACGGATCTCGCGGATGATGGAAACGAGGAGTGGCTGGGGGGCACTTACAATCAGCCACTCGGGCGAGTTCTCGAGCGATTCCCAGACCGCTTTTGTAACGGCCTGCTCCTCTCGCGGGAGAATAATCACCGAATTGACCGGGCAACCGTGGCGGAGAAGCCATTTGCTCAATTCACGCCAAAACCATTGAGAATCATGGTCACTTCCGAGAAGAACGGCAATCCGGCGGGGACAACTGCCGGCAATTCGTTGCGCTAGGACCGGCGCGATCAGATGGTCGCCCGGCGCAAGCGCGAAGATCCACGGCACACCTGCCAAATTAGTCGTCTTATCGGTGGCCACAGGTGAAAGCAAGGGCAGATGCACTTTGGCAACGATCGTTTCCGCGAGGTGTGTTGCTTCACCGTCGGTCCCGCCGACAACTCCGACGACGTTTTCCCGAAAAATCAATTCCGCAAGGGCGGATGCACCATCCGACCACGGCGAGTCCTTGATGAGAGGGACAAGGCGGCATGGCGGCAACTTGTCGTGAAGCTCTCTTTGTGCGTCATCAAGACCTCGTTGAGCCGCCCACCACAGACTCGCCATGCCTAAGTCATCGCTCTTCGACGGCCCAAAATATCCGATAATGACCTCCTTCCTTAAGGCTATCCCCGAACTTCGAAGGATAGGCGTGGAATTACTTGGATCGCGTGCCTTAAAAAAAGGATGGATTGAGCGCTCAAACGGATAAATAATTCCGCCATTTGGGCCGTCCGCAATAAGATCAGCGGTTGGGGTTCTCCAAGCGATCAATATTCCAACAATCGCGAAAAAGACCACGCACCCTCTGTCCATAAAATTGGACAAGCGTGGTCTTATAAGCACAGAGCATGACAACTGTGGCATGGGAACCGGTAGTCGCAGCCACCAAGGCTTAATCACGAGTTAATTCTGTGAAACTTGAACAGGCCGAGCGGGCACCTCTTTCGGCAGGCCGAGGTCTTCTCTGGAGTAAAACTTCCACTGATTGTTTTCTCGGATCGCAAGATAAGCATCACTTGCCCGGTCTAAAACCGCCGTCAGCATTATTTCTCCGGTAACCCCATGCCACGGATCCCGCCGCGTGGCCAGCACATCCCGTATTTTGGCACGATTGAGTCCGGCCAGTTGGATCGCCCAGATCAACATTTGAGTCCCATCGTAGGCATGCGCGGCGTAGGTTTCTGGCTCACAACCGAATCGCGCTTTAAATTTCTGCCGAAATTCTTCCAATCGGGAGTCATCACGCGCGGGATTCCAGGGCGAAGCACAAACCACGCCCTCGGCATTTTTGCCAGCGATTTTCACAAAATCATCAAGCAAACATCGGTCGCAGGCGAAAAAGGGCTGTTTCATTCCCATCTCGCGCATCTGGTTGAGGATGCGGGCACCGTCTTCCGCGTCGCCCCAGTGAACAACCGCTTCCACCTGAGCGTCAGCAAGTCGTTGCAACTCCATCGAGAAGTCCTGTTGCCCCACAAAGTACGCCATCTCGATAGGCACAGGCCGTTCCAGGCGACGACTTGCATCACGAAATTCGCGCACCCCGAAACGGCCATAGCGGTTGCTCGCTCGAATGATGCCGACGCGACTGAGGCCGAGCTTCTTATAGATATAATCCGCCAGAATATAACACTGACGCCGGTCATCCGCAATAACTCGCAGAACCCATGGAATATTCGTCTCAATGAATGTCGGGTCTGTATCACCTGTATTGACCACCGGTATTTCCGCCTTGAGAGCGACGCGAATTGCAATATGACTGTTCGCTCCGTCGATCGTGCCAATGATCGCCCAAACATTCTCTATGTAGGCCAAGCGAATAATCTCATCCCCAGAAGATCCCCATAGGCCGTTGTCATTGCGAACAACAAGTTCGAATGGTATTTTCCGTCGCCAGTAGCCGCCTGCGGCGTTGGCTTCCTCGATTGCAAGCTGGCAACCACGGAGCATCATTTGTCCCAGATTCTCCTCATGGCTTTTTCCACCCGTTGCCACCGACACCGTAGGCTCGATCGGCCCCAAAAAGCCGATCTTAACAGTATCCACGTGTTCTGGCTCTGGAATACCCCGTCCCGGTCCCGTGTATTCCATCTGTACGAGGAAATGCCTTTTAAAAGGTTGAGTCAGCCGTCCGAATGGATCCAATTCCTTGGGTGTGTCGGCATAAACGGGGTCCACGCGCAGGGGGAGTTGTGGCACTTGATAGGGCCCCGCTCGATTGATCCGTTCGAGGATACTCAACGTATAGTCATCCACAGGAAATGGCAGTTCTTCCTGATTTGGAAGAGCCCGGTTGTCTGCGCCCACTGTCGGGGCGGAATCGGATGCCGCAGCCAAACCCATCTCCCACATCAACATCGTGACTAAAACTAGGCCAGTAATAACAGTAACCCGACACATAGTTCAACCCTCTCTCCACACTTTATCAACCTCTGCACATATATTTATTTTACTTTTCGCTCGTTGACTTCAATTTATTAAGCCATTCTGGTTGCCGCCTGACTCCCGGGTAGTAGCCCCGCCCGATACCATGCGAAAGTCCCTTTGCAGTTCCTACCCATACGTCATCGCCATCAAAGTCCATTGCAATTATGAAGTTATGTGCGATACTCGTTTCAAGTGGAACTTCTTTAATTTTTCGTCCTTGACGGAAGACCTCCGCGCGTCCGCTCGAGTCATCACCGTTGCGGTAATAGGAGACGTAGGTATCGGTGGCGTAGTCAGCGACGACTCCGAGTCCCTTGTCTGTGCACATCCAACACTCCTGTCCGGAGCGAGCCCGAAGCGCGTTGGTGAAGTCGCTGGGAAGACCCGTCTCATGAGCATAAAACCCACGCCAGTATCGGCCGTCGTATCGACACTGCCCGAAGTAGGTGGATACCCAAAGCGCTCCGCCTACATAGTTTGCCGCGGTGGTAATGACATGAATGATTCCATCATCGCGGAAGAGGTCGATCTCCATTTCCCGATCAGGATCGAGATAAACCTTCCATTTTTCCGTCGGTACGTCGAATTCCAGGCAGCCACTTCCCCACACGGCAAGGAAAACCTTATTCACCTCCGGTGAGTAAAACACGTTGTAATTCCAGATTTCTTCCATTGGTGCGTTTTTCTCGGTGAAAATTGTCCATTCTTTAGTCGTCGTATTATAGCGGCTTGCTCCGGCAGTTGTGGCGCACCATACGTTATCGTGTTCGACCGCTATCGCATAGACGACATTATTGACCAGTCCGCTGTTCAACTGGTGAAAATGGTCAAATCGCCCGCCGGACAGGCGAGCCACGCCACCTCCGAAGAGAGCCAGCCACACGTCACCGGTTTGGGGATCCACGTCAATTCCAGTTACGGCACGCCAGGGAAGGCCATCTTTCTCCCTCCACACCGTGAATTTCCGCGTCTTCTTGTCATAACACGCCAGGCCGTTTTCCGTACCAACCCAGACCTTCTCCCCTGCACAACGCACGGCGAAAATATGGTCGTTGGGAAGTCCATCCTCTTCCGTAAAGTTTTCCCACTCCGTGTACACATACGGTAAATCATCGTCTGTAAGATTATCGACACTCTGCCCAAACGCGAGCTTGGGCACCTGTGCACCTGAAGCTTTTTCACCAGAAGTGGTTTCGGCCCATGCAGTGCCGGTCGCGAGTAGCCATGCCATTACCCACAGAAATACTGCACGCCACATAGTTGTCCTCGCTTCTCCGATCAGTCACAATGTTTTCAAATACTCAATAAGATCGTTCAATTGATCCTTCGTAAGGTCGTTCGTCACACCGTGGGTGTCGTACGGGTTGTGGACAGTCCAAATTTCTTCCAGCGTCGGGGCGATTCCGTTGTGAAGATAGGGAGCGGAGTTATAGATGTTGAGAAGCTGTGGCGTATCAAACACACCATGCCGATCCAGCTTCATTTTGGTGCCCACATCGTGACTTCGCCGATCTGTGTACAGCGGCGGTGGGTGGCAGGTGACACAACGATTTTCCGGTGGGATCAGGCGCCCATCATTCGTATAAATCCTCTCGAAAATAGCCCGACCGCGACGCTGTGCGGGAGTGAGCGGCGCCCCAACAGGTCGATGCCGATTGGGAGCGAGCGGGATAGTGCAGATATAATAATCCAGGGCCGTTAATTCCTCCGGAGTAAAAGGCTGAATGCGGGTAAAGAATACGGCAAGGCGGGTTCCGCATTGACGGGAAAGTGTCGGGTTGATTCCCTCCCATTTGAATGGGGATGTGTCAAGAATTCCCCTCAGAGTTCGGTTGTCGACGGGGTTGACCCCAATATCATCTTCAATATCGTACGTCAATCCTTCAACATGTCCGTCGGGATGGCAGCTCGCACAGGAAAACTGTCGATGGAATGTATTTTTCGCGCTGTGGAAAATGCGTTCCCCGAGCCGTTCGCGTGTGATAATCTTCGGACCACCCAGGTCAATTGTTTTCACAAGCTCCAAAGACTGAGCGTCAATGATCCCTATGCTGTCATCGAGAGAATTCGCCACAAGGAGCAGCCCGCGTTTCTTATCGAGCGCAAGCCCCCGTGGACAGTGACCAACATCGATCTGCTTCACAACGAACTCTGTGGCAGGCCCCAGGTGGTTGGGAAGAATCGATTCTCGAGTTTCCTCCGAATATGAACGAACGACCGCTTCCAGCTTCTTGAGATCAACAACCGCCACGCGGTTGTTACCCGCACTGGTGACAAACGCCTGGAGACCGTCCGGGCTGATGACAACGTCATGCGGATCAGGAAAACATTCGCCCGGCTCATCGAGCAGGACTTGGTCAATGCGACCGTCCGGCCAGAGAATTCCGAGCCCGTTGGTGATCGTCCAGCCTTGAAGCAGTCGCGTGATTGGAATCACGTTCTTATGCCGGGCCAGGGTAAAAAGTGCAAATCGCTGCTTCGGATCCCAGGCCACTCCACGGAGGCCATTAGCCCCATGCGCCACCGGCCGATTCACGACTTGGACTGTGTTTGTGTCCAGTATGGTCAACTCAGTCTGAGCTTCCGTGCGGAACGGCACAAATCGCGAGTAGATATTGGTAACCACAAGCCACTTTCCATCCGGTGAAAGACTCAAAGACCAAGGACCGCGTCCCGCGCTCAATGTCTTGACAACCTTAAATGACTTCAAGTCAACGACGGATATATCATCCGAAAGAAAATTACAGACATACAAAAAGCGCCCCTGTGAATCGATCAATAGTCCGTGCGGCTCATCCCCGACAGAAATCGTTCGCACCACTTTTTTTGTACGAATATCGACGACCGATACTGAATCATCCAGCCGGTTACTTACAAATGCGTAGAGGCCATCGGGCGTGAACGCTACGTCATGGGGTTGACGCCCCACGGGGATTTCGCCGCGAACCGTCATGGTGTCCAAATCGAGTAAAGCCACTGTATTTGAAGCCTCGCAGGCCACCAACGCAATGTCAAAGTTCGGCGATACGGCAATATTCACCGGCGTCTTATAAACCACTTCCGAATTCTGTGTGGAACGATCAGGCTGGGAAGGATGAGCAATTTTGGCCATCATTTGCTCGAAATCGAATGGTTTATCCGGGCTTGATTGATGGCATCCGAGGCATGTTTCACGGGTGGGTTTCCTAAGCGATCCGTCCTGCTGAGACAGATTACGCCGCCGGGACTCGACATGCTGACTTCCTGGGCCGTGACAGGCCTCGCATCCAACACCCTCGAACAGGTTGAAGCTCTCGCGAATTGCAGCAGCCGGTACATGATAGGCCGTGGAATGACATTTCAAACATTGCGTCGCCGTCCGTGGATCCCCCTCCACCCCCCGCTTTTTCGCCAATTGCTGCCCTTTGGTCGAACCCAAGCACGAGTACGCCCCGGCGTGTTTACTTTCCAGCCACTTGCTGAACTGCCATCCGGAACGAGCACCGTCGTGGCACTCTGCACACACTGCAGATCCCACAAGGGCCGACTGCGTCTTGTCTACGGGCGGAGCGGGTCTTTCCAGTGGCGAGAGCGACGCATTAGATGGAACCGGATGTTTAATCGATTGCCAACCTTTGGCAATATCGAGGCCGGATTTACCCAGCACGCGCTGGTGGGATTCCTTCGGAGCGTGACAATATATACAACCTTCCAGCCCGGGCATGCGCAGGCCGCGTTCCATGGCCTTCTGCCGATCCCGCATAATAGCAGCATCCGCATACTCACTTCCGGGTCCGTGACATTTCTCGCACTGAACACCCTCGCGAACTGAAAATGTCGGATCCAGCTCCCAGGGTTCTGCCTCTGCTGCCGTTGCATGGCAACCCAGACATATCCGTGACTGATCGGGTTCCTCGGCCACTCCACTCAGTCGTGCAATCTGCCTGGCCTCTGGCTTGTGCAGCGCCGCATACGCCCGGGCATGGGCAGATTGTGCCCAAATACCGCATTGATCGCCCAAAGATTCTCCTTCGTGACACTCTGCACATACCTTCACACCGACATAAACAGGCTGAAAATTAGGCGGTGCGGCTTTTGAATCACGGGCCGCCAAAACCGAAACGCTAATCCCGATTAAGATCCACGGTATCCGCCTCACCCAACTTGACCCCTTACCGGAGGATCGCAAAGTGCGTCTAAATCCCGCTGTACTCATTATCGCCACGTCCGACGTTCACGTTTAAAATGCCTACCAACTACTCGCATGCTAAACTCACGATTTATTCGCAATCCCTGCTGCGATGACCTATACAAGCTTATCCTAAAACGCACGACAGTCCTTTAGTCAGGTTCAACAACTTTGAGTACCTGGTTCGCCTTGACGTTCTCCAAACGTGTTTTTTTACCGTTTGGCCAGCGGATTTCGACCCAGTCGGCAACGGTGTTGTCTCCCAACCCAAAATGAACCCGCGGATCCATCTGCGACAGGTATCCACGGGTCGGAATAGCATCGCGGAACTGAATCAGCGACCCGGCGCGGACTGTGACCCTGGCACCGATCGCATCCGTTTTTCCATTAGAGCGCTTGGGCCAAACCATAAGCCAATTCTTCCGGTTTCCCCCGTCGTTGCGTAAAAGGACTGGCCTATCATTGAGATTAATTATGAGGAGGTCTAGGTCACCATCATTATCAAAGTCACCACATGCCACAGCCCGTCCTACATGCTTTTCGTGGAAATATGCACCGGATTGATGCGACACGTCGACGAATTGTCGATTTCCCACATTCCTCAAGAGCACATCCTCTTCCGGATATTCATGGTGGGCATCCCCGTTTGCCACAAAAATATCCAACCAGCCATCATTGTCGTAGTCGAAAATGACCGATCCCCAGCCGGTGTATTGTCCACACACAGCGGCGATTCGTGAACGTGCCGTCCAATCCTCAAAATATTCACCGAAATTGATGAGCAAGCAGCTATAATCCATATCTGGAATGAAAAGATCCAGCAAACCATCGTGGTCAATATCGCCAAAGTCCGGCCCCATACTGGATACACCCTGCCCCGCCTCTCCAAAGGCAAGGCCCCTGGGTAGGGCTTCGTTGCTGAACTTCCCGCCTCCCAAATTCAGGAAGAAATCGTTTGCCATCGCATCGTTAGTAACATAAATATCGAGCAGGCCATCGTTATTTACGTCGGCCACCGTCGCGCTCATGCCACGCCCCTCCGGATTCCATACTCCTGCTTCTTTGGTAACATCGGTAAAAGTGCCGTCCCCATTATTTCGATATAGACAATCCGGTTGTCCCTCATAACTCAGCGGGCCTGGATAGCCATCCGCCTTATAAAAAGCACGAAAGGCCCCCAGATCATATTGCAGATAGTTGCACACATAGACGTCCAGCAGTCCGTCGCTGTTGTAATCAAACCAGGGTGCTGACAGGCTCCATCGCGGATCATCCAGGCCAGATTGGCGGGAAACATCGGTAAATGTTCCATCCCCGTTATTATGGTAGAGAACATTTGGACCATAATTGAGGACATAAAGGTCAACAAATCCATCATTATCGTAATCCGCTGCTGAACATCCGCTTCCGAAATGCGTGTCGCCGACTCCGGCCTGATCCGTCACATCCGTGAATGTTCCGTCTCCATTGTTTCGATACAGAGCGTTGCGAAGCTGCCCGCGTAAATGACGGCCTCGATTACTGCTGACGCCGGGAGTCCAAGCACCGTTGACAAAGTAAATATCCATCAAGCCATCATTGTTGTAATCAAAGAACAGCGCCCCGCTGCCTGTCCCTTCGACGATGTTGCTGAGTTCTTCATCGCCAAAACTGTGTTTAAAGGTGATGCCTGCCTCCCGCGTCACATCCGTGAAGGTTGGCAGGCTCTGAGCAAGAGACGGCACGCTGAGCGTGGTCCAGTAAAGGGACACTGAAGCCAGAAACGCTAGACGCATCCACCGGGCAGGTGCGGTTGTGTATAGAAAACTGTGTAGAAATGACAACGTGTTCATAAGGTAGACGACCTCTCCGAGTGCGGTCTGCTGATTTTCAAGAGATTACTGTATTGCAAATGGATGTTGGCGATCATACAAAGCGCCAGTGTCAATCCACTCAATCATTATTTGCACATCTTTTTGGGATAAGGGTTGCACCTCAGGGTCGTTGGGCCAGGGTTTATACGGTCGGGAAGGCCATTCGCCATCCCACGGTTTTGCCAGGTTTTTAGACATCACGTGCCAGACAAGGGAACTTAAACGAGCTGCGCCGGGCACCACGTAAACGAGCGCGGCATCGGCAGCCTCCACCGAAGACGGAGTATCAGCAGAGCGAACCAGCTGCGCGTATGAAAACGCTGGCGACGCTGACACGGGACCAGGATGAGCCGGATCCGCCGATGGAGCCAGCCACGGCCTTGTTCGCGGCGGAGTATGGCAATTCAAACAGGACCGTTGAATAATAGGCCAAACGTCGTGTACAAAGTCGGGCACAGTGAGGGAAGCCGAGGGCTCAATCCGTGGTCGATCTTCCCACAGGGCGTCAGCCATTCTGTTAAACGGCACACGTTCCGGATCTTCATGACAGCCAATACACCCTTGATGAACGCCGCCCTTGACCCAAAACCATCCGGAGGTTCGCACATTGATCCCCTGTTCGTCGATCAGTTGGAGTGCCAAGGGAACGTCGGAAGGGACTTCCACCTGGAAAGATCCGTCCGGATATATCGGAATTTCACCCAGCACGCGGAATGGAAAACGCGGCTGCCGATTGGCGGCGGTTTTCGGATCGGTGATAGCCTGCAAAACTCGCAACTTTTTGATCGAGCCTTTCGGAAATCCCTGATCTCCCAGGTCGTTGTCGTAAACGCTCAAGCAATAGAGAGTGCCGCAAGACGCGTTGTCATCAACCCCCGAGGATCGGCCGTCGGGAAGGAGTCGGGGAGCAACTGGCTTGGCCAAGAGTTCGTGGTAACGGGGATCATCGAAGAGCGGCGTCCATGCGCGTGCTTCTAAATCAAAAATACCAAGCGCAAACGAACTCCCGCCGGTTCGGGGGCGCCGTGAAACGAGCAGACGCCCATCTGGGAGAGCGCACGGCGAGTGATAGACCCACGCCCGATCTTCGGTAAGGCGTTGATATGTCCGTAAAGGACGTCTCAAATCGACACATGCAATCTGTCCTGCCCCATCCGGTGTCAATTCGTCGCTTTCTATGAAGACCAATTTTCCGAGCAGGCCGTGGGGAATGACGGTTGGCATAAGCTTGTACCTGGCTCCGATGCCTGGTAAAAAATTCGCAGGGTCCGTCCCGTCTGTGTTGACCGCCAGGAGGTCCAAACGCACCTGTGGATCGTGCGGGTATGACGAGCGAAAACTGGCAAAAACAATCCTGCCATCAGGAAGCAGTGTCCCGGGCAGATCGGGTGCATGACTAACCGTAAGACGTCGAAAATGTGACCCATCCATGCGACAGGAGAACAGAGACGAAACCGCTGTGCCTGTGAGTGCCGATGCTTCTTCGCTCAACACTCGAAAAAGCGTGATTTGAAACCAGGGAAGCGGGGCATCGAGAATATACTGAGTGGATTGGTAGCTGGGAGATCGACAGTCGCGTGCCTCACGTGTGATTTGCCGCAGAGTTCGCGTTTCCAGATCGAGCTCATAAATGTTCCAGGGTGCATTAGCCTCAGGTTTACCGGCGAGGAGCAGCTTTTTTCCGTCAAAGAACACATCTGCTTCGGCCGTAGCAAAAAACGAGGGTAGCAGAATTTCCGGCTCGCGACCCGGCTGAAGAAGCACGAGGCGACATGGCCGATTTACGCCGACCAGAGTCCCGGGGTACGGTGTGGCGATCAGGTCCCCGCTTCCCTCAACTGCCACCTGTGTCAGTACAATAGGACAAGGGAGATTATCCACCGAAGGGGGGGCTGCCCTCAGTTGCCCAACTGTGATAACAAAGACGGCCACCCCCGATATCAAAGACCAGCACGGCAAAGGCAAGACACGTGTCTGAAAGATGTGCTGTCGCTTCCAGATTGGCCTGACCCAACCAGAAATCATGACAAAAGAAACCCAGTTAACGAACAGAGCGTTGACCATCGTGAATGGACTGAGAGTAAAAAGCGATTTTACAGCCGGACCTTCTTGATTGCAACAAATTGGCACCTTAATACCTGATCAGAAAAAAGCAAGTAATTCGATAAACTTTCATGATGATCCCCGGTAGCGAGTGTCGGGTGAACCTGCCACCAGTGTGACAAATCAGGACGGGAAAGAAGTGCTCCTGTAGCAGGGGAGTTATGCGAGAACGGGACTCTAAACTCCGGCGACGTGTGGCGTGGGAAGCGGCACGCCTGATGTACTTCCGGGAGGAGACCGAATATTATCGCGCCAAGTTAAAGGCGGCCCGCCGAGTTTTTGGCCCCGACGTTCGGCCGGGAGACCTCCCCAGCAACCGCGAGATTCGCGAACAGATCGAGGCCGTTGCCCGCGCTTTCGAGGGGGAAAAGCGGGTCCAAAAGTTAGGAGAAATGCGGCTGGAGGCTCTCCGCATGATGCGGTTACTGAAAGAGTTCCGCCCCCGCTTGGTGGGAAGCACCCTCACCGGTCACGTGCGCCGTGGCTCGGACATCGATATCCATGTCTTCTCAGACAGCGTGGAAGCGGTCCGGCTAACACTGGAGCAGGCCGGACTGCCCCACGAGGTGATTCGTAAGCGGGTTGTCAAACACGGGGAGGAACGGACCTACACGCACATCCACGTTTCCGGGCAATTTGAGTTTGAATTGACCGTCTATCCGAGCGAGTTGGTAAACTACCGCTTCAAAAGCTCGATCACAGGCAAACCGATGGAGCGCGCGTCAATCGAGGAACTTGAAAAACTGCTTGCCCGCGAGCATCCCCAACTCATGGTGGAGATCGAGTCGGACGACGCGGAGACGGTTGTGGACCGGTTCCGCGTGTACGAATCCCTCCTGCTGCCGCTGGAGAAGGTGAAAGAAGACCCAAGGTATCACCCGGAGGGTGATGTTCTTTACCACAGTCTCCAGGTTTTTGAATGTGCTCGGGAAGAGTCCCCCTACGACGAAGAATTTCTTCTCGCAGCTCTTTTGCACGATGTGGGAAAGGCCATTGACCCCAAAGACCATGTGAAGGCGGGCCTGGAAGCCCTGGAAGGTTTCATTACAGAGCGGACGGCCTGGCTTATCGAGCATCACATGGAAGCTCAGGGGATCCTTGATGGAAGCATCGGGGCGCGAGCCCGCCGCCGTCTCGAGGCTTCGGAGGACTTCGACACTTTGATACTTCTTGCCAAGTGCGATCGGGCTGGTCGGCGGGTGGGCGTCAAAGTTCCGGACCTTGAAGAAGTCTTCGAGTACCTTCGCAGCCTAGAACGCGATTTCCAGTAGAGACGGTTCACGGCATTCTCCTCAACCGCTGAACCATTCAACATGGCCTGATGTCTCGCTCAAAGGGTCATTCAGGTCCGCGGAGGGACTTACGACTCCCAGTCGTCTGGCCTATAATAACCCGGCCACAGAATTTTCGGGCATTTTAAAGGCGAAGCTTTTTCGCGGCTGCGCTACGCGTTGTAAGTCCATTGGCGCCACCCGGACAGGCGGCCGTCACGATCCTCCCTCCGAAACCTGAGGCAACCCGTAGGAAATTCGTTCGGACGTGGCCTATCGTCCAAATCCAAAACGGAGAACGGCCCATGCTGACTTGGAATTGGCTCGGTCGAGCCACGAATACCAGCCTTATCCGATTGAGTCGGCTATTACTGATCTGCTTGCTGGCGACGGGCACCGACACCGCAAGCCAACGTTCGTCGCTGGCAAGTGAGCCAATAACTCATTTGGAAACGGCCACTGACTCGATCGCATGGCATCACCCTTTGTATCTAAACTGGGGAGATTACTGGAGAGTACGGATCCCGATCACAGTCTCCAACACCAGCCAGGAGGATATTCTGGGGCAAACCCTGGCGTTTCGTGTGGTTTCCCCGGAGGAAGCCAACACGTCCGGCGACCAAGGACCATGGCCGGCATTGCCCATTGCCGGCCGGGAACTGCGTGAAATCCGCGTTTGCACGGAGAACGGTCGAGAACTGTTATGGGGAGCGGTCGATGGTCAGGGAAGACTCCTGGGAACGGGCGTCCTGCCAGCGGGTGCGTATTTCGTCATCCCAATAGAGTGCCGTGCCGGCTCGATGACGCGACTTTTTGTCTACCTGGACAATCCAAAAGCGACTGCCGTGCCGGACCACTGGACCAAACGACCGTTTCTGACCAATGGTGGGATGGAACTCGGAAGCGGCGAAGCACCGCTCGGCTGGGCCCACGACCCCAGGGACGCTGACCACCAGGCCTACTGGACGGATGATCATCCCCATTCCGGTTCGAAATGTGTGACTACGGTCGTTCGACTTGGTGCCGCACCGAGTTGGATCGCCACTCGACAGATAGGAATCGCGGCTATTCCGGGCGCGAGATATCGTTTGCGGGCATGGGTGAGGGCTGAGAATGTCCAGGGAAACGCGGGATGGTACGTGCATGCCGGAAATGAAGCAAACCCAATGATGATTGCCCCAGTATTTTCGGCAGGGGGTGGCACTTACGACTGGAAGGAGATTCAGGCCGAATTCTCGGCTCCCATGCAGGCAACGACACTGAGCGTGGGCACAGTTCTGTGGGGAACCGGCCAGGCGTGGTTCGATGATGTGTCTCTTGAGGTCATTGGCCAGTCGCCTTGGATCGTAAAAGTGGGGAGGCCGGAACAGCGGTTTCTCAAAGAATTGGCAGCAGAAGAGCCCTGGCAAGCGGAAGCGGCCATCGAGGGAGGGTGGCCGTCGCGGCTTCACGCGAAGATGTTTCGATTCGCCGATGAAGAGGCCAGAGATGTTTTGGTGGCGCTGCCTCTGGAACAATTTCGCAGGAAAAACGAACTCGGGCAGGGTAGTTTCATTGTGCAACATAACTCAGGCATAAAAGAGTGCCTGGTGGTGGGAACGTGGGTCCTGTGGAGCGACGATTTGCCGGCTGGCTCGGTTTCGCATCGCTATTTGAAGTTAACAGCCGATGACCAACGATCGGTTGCCGAAGGCGGTCATCAGCGTGACTTTGAACGGCTCCTTTTCAGCGGGAAAAATCTGGTCAAAAACCCATCGTTCGAAGATGGTGAAAAACTGCCCGAGGTTTGGATGCCAGTCGGTGAGGGAGTCACGGGTGTGAAGTTTTCCGTCGAGGAGAACGCCCCTTTGACTGGAGGGAAACGGCGGTCGGCTCGCTTAGAAGTGAGCAATGACACCAAGCCGGGATGGTACGGCTGGCAGCAAAAAGTTCCCGTCAAGGCTGGGCGAAATTACTTCGTGGCGGGCTGGCTCAAATGCCAGAACGTCAGCCAAGGTGAAGTCCGGATCCACCTACACTTTCACGATGCGCAGGGGCGGCTCACAGCGCAGGGAGCGATGACCAGCATCGGACCAGGAATATCGGGAACGCGAGATTGGACACTACTCAGCGGGGTAGTACGGGCACCGGCTGAGGCCACCGACATGACGATCCACTTGACGACGAACGTCCCCGGGGTTTTATGGCATGACGCCATTGTGGTGGCTGAAGTCGCGCTGGTCGACGCGGCCGAGTGGGAAACCAAGCCCCTTCCCAGTGGCGAATTAGCGTTATGGCAGATGCCGAGTGTCGTCAAAGTCTTTCGGGAAGATCCGCCGGGCCGCTCGGCGAAGGAACTGTCCCTTTTCGCCGCAAAAGGGGAATGGGAGGCCATCCAATTCGTCGTGAAGTCGCACGATCCGTTGGGCCCAGTGACGGTCGAGGTCGACCCGCCCAAAAACAATCTCGGTGAAAAACTCGACCAGTTCCAGGTGGCAGTCGTGGGGTTTGTTCCGATCGACCACCCCTCCAACTACTTTCGTTCCGAGGAGCCCGCCTGGTACAGGAAAATCCCTGCGGGGTCACGAGGAAGTGACGGTTGGGCGGGTTGGTGGCCCGATCCCCTCCTGCCTGCGAATACATTTGATCTTAAGGCTGAAACAGCCCAGCCAATTTGGATCATCTTCAGAATTCCTCGCGATGCACGTCCCGGTGACTACCGTGGACAGGTTCGGCTTCGCGTGGGAGGCAACATCGTGAAACAGGTACCGTTGCGGTGCCAAATCTGGGATTTTGCTCTACCAGAAAGAACCACCCTTCCGGCAACCTACGACGTGCGGCTGGGTCCGGGCAGAGATTTCTGGGGGAAACGTTTTGACGAGATTTATCCTCAGCTCGTCGCATTCATGGCCGAGCGGCGTTTGTGTCCGGATGCCATTCGTCCCGACCCCGTGATCCGGTTTGAAAACGGAAAGGTCGTGGCAGACTTTACAGATTACGATCGAGTGGCCGAATGGTACTTTGACAAGCTGGGGTTGCCCTCGTCTTATGCTCCGCAGCTCTTTTATCTGTTTGGCTGGGGATTTCCGCCCCGGGACCTGTTCGGCCAACGACCGTATCCAGGAGCTCCCCCCTATGAAGGAGTGGATCGTTCGGCTTTGAGGCCACAATACAAGGAGACTTACCAGGCGTGTCTGCGAGCGTACTGGGAACACATAAAACAGCGAGGTTGGGCAGATCGCATAACTCTCTACATTTCGGACGAACCATTTGCGCATCTTCCCGAAATCAAAGAGCAGATGAAGGCCCTCTGTGCGATGATCCACGAAGTTGATCCGTCCATCCCGATCTATTCGAGCACCTGGGAGCATGTTCCAGAATGGGATGGTTATATCACCGTGTGGGGCCTTGGTCACGATGGACGAGTGCCACCGGAAAAGTTTCCAGCCATCCGCGAGAAGGGAGCCAAAATCTGGTATACCACCGATGGGCAGATGTGTATCGACACACCCTATTGCGCTGTGGAGCGCCTTTTACCGCATTACTGTTTCCACTATGGTGTGTCCGCCTATGAGTTCTGGGGTGTCGCATGGAACACCTATAACCCCTACGAGTTCGGCTGGCATTCCTTCATCCATCAAAGTGATCGGCCGGGCGAATCGTATTGGGTACGATATCCCAATGGCGACGGTTACCTGATCTATCCCGGTCAGCCAATCGGTTATGATGGCCTGGTCAGCTCGATCCGTTTGGAACAAGCTCGAGAGGGTGTGGAGGACTACGAGTATTTTGTTCTGTTGAGTCAGTTAATCGACCAAGCCAAAACGCGCGGTCGGGATACCAAGGAAGCAGAGAAGGCGCTCACCGAAGCCCGTCAACTTGTGTTGATACCTAACCCTGGCGGCCGATATTCCACGAGAATGCTTCCCCATCCAGAATGGGTGGAAGAAGTGCGTCGGGCGATAGCGCGGGCAATTGAGGATCTCTCCAAGAATTGAGACGGAGGAGCGGGTATCTCTTCCGAGTCGTGTTTCGAGGCATTCTGGCTAGGGGGCCTACGGCTCCACGGTGCGTACCGGCTGAAAGTCATCGGACCCATCAGGAACGAGGCCCAGCCGTACCGGACCTTGTATCGATTTGACGGCCTCAAAGAATTCGCGGGGGGTTTTCACCGGAATTCCATTAACATGGGAGATGAGGGCGCCGGGACGAAGCCCGGCCTTCCACGCAGGGCTATTCTGATCAACTTCCACCACACCAACGGCCTCAAGAGTGCGGGGAAATTGCCAGAAACTCTCGGGAGCAACCGTGATGGCGGAAACATAGTCCACCGCCATCCCGCGCCACTTGGGTCGCGGCGCTGTCACTATTTTTTTTCCTCGAACAGGATACTTGGTGAGTCGCGCTTCCAGTTTGAATTGACGACCTTCCCGAAGAACCTCCAGATTGACGGAGGCATCAGCTGGAAGCCGCCCCACTGAAAGCACCAGTCCATCTTCATCATAAATTCTTTGTCCATTCACCGATGTGATTATGTCGTTGGGCCGTATGCCCGCCCTCTCGGCCGGTGCACCGGGAATCACCCGGCCTACACGCGTCCCATTTTTTCCGGATGCTCGCTCCTCCAGAGTCAGCCCTTCTGGTTGAACACCAAGGAATCCGTACTCCACCTCTTCCCCTCGCTTCAAGTGGTTGAGCACCCGCCGAAATGTCTCATCGACCGGGTAGGCATAGCCAGCCGCTGTTTCAAAACCGGCCACGGCCGGCAGTGCCGTGAGCATTCCCACCATTTCTCCGCTCAGGTTAATGAGAGCCCCGCCATTCGTGGAGAAACTCAGCCGGGCATCCGTCTGAATGAGCGTGCCAAAATGATGGAGAGTCGGTTTCCCGGTGGGTTCCTGATCGGATGGAAAAGCTGGCGCTTTGCGACCGAGATTCGACACAATTCCCCAGCTCGCGCACACCTGACCGTCGCGCGCAATGGCGTAGGGATTCCCCAAGGCGATGACAATTTGCCCCTTGCGAAGTTTGCTCGCATCGCCGAGCGGTATCGGCG
>Ga0207433_10000063_pt1 | contig 238366 bp, 218 predicted proteins | sample YelNatPaOPGAMG01_FD_187559 | JGI IMG/M metagenome (GOLD analysis project Ga0207433, IMG submission 187559) | Hot spring thermophilic microbial communities from Obsidian Pool, Yellowstone National Park, USA - OP-RAMG-01 (SPAdes) (version 3) | ecosystem: Environmental > Aquatic > Thermal...
CTAGGGGAGGCGTGAACCATGAAGGCATTTTTCCATCCAAGCTCGGTGGTCCTTATCGGAATGTCCCGCCAGACCGGGGTGGGGGCCTATAATTGTCTGGAGATGATGTTGCGCTACGGCTACCAGGGCAAGATCTATTTGGTCCACCCCGCGGCTCCGGAAATTTTGGGCCATCAAGCCCACCCCCGGGTTGAGAACCTGCCGGAAATTCCTGAACTGGCCGTCATCAGCCTGGCCCGGGACCGGCTGGTCCCGGTGGTGGAGGATTGTCTGGCCCAGGGCCTGCGCCGGTTTATCATCATCTCCCAGGGCCTGGCTGACGCTGACCCTCCGGGCCGGGAATTGCAGGCCCGGCTGGTCAGCCTCATGCGGTCTAACCAGGCCCGGCTGGTCGGCCCCAACACCATGGGAGCCGTGAATGCCTTTGCAGGCTTCACCACTGCCTTTGTGGATGTCAAGCGGGAGAAAAACCCACCGCCGGTCAGCCTGGTGGCTCAAAGCGGCGCCCTCCAGGTGGGCCCCGAGTCTTTCACCGGCCCCCTGGGCAAGGCCCTGGACCTGGGGAACGCCGCGGATGTGGGCTTCGTCGAGGTGCTGGAGTATCTGGAGCAGGACCCCGAGACCCGGGTTATTGTCCTGCACATGGAGGGCCTGACCCAGGGGCGCAGGTTCCTGGAGGTAGCCCAAAGGGTGAATCGGAAAAAACCCATCGTGGTGCTGAAAACCGGGCGCAGCGCCGCCGGAGCCCAGGCGGCGCTGTCCCACACCGGATCCATGGTGGGCGAGGATGCCGTTTTTTCGGCAGCTTTCCGCCGGATCGGCCTTGCCCGGGCCGAGGGGGCCACCGATCTTTTGGACAAAGTGCAGGCTTTCCGGAAGCTGCCTGTCCTCAGAGGCCCGCGCCTTGGCATCGCCACTCCGAGCGGTGCCCTGGGGATCATGGCCCTGGATGCCTTAAGCCGGGAAGGCCTGGTCCCCGGTCCCCTTCCGGAGGTCATCCGGAAAAAGGTGGAGCCCCTGGGGCCATACTGGCACCGTCTTCATAATCCCGTGGACCTCTGGCCCATCGGCATGCAGACCGGAGATTACCTCAAAGTGGTTAAGGAAACCCTGTCCGGTTTTCTGGCCGACCCTGAGATTGATGGGGTCCTGGCCATGCTGCCGGCCCTGTCCTCCCCTCTGCACCGCAACCTTGCCCCGGTCCCGGAAATGATCGCCGGCCTTAACCTGGAAAAATTCCACAAGCCCCTGGCGATCAGCTTTTACGGCGACAACCGGGATCATCTCATGCAGGAGCTGGCTCCGGTTCCCGGGGTGGCCTGTTTTCCCTCCGTGGAGCGGGCCGTCGGGGCCCTGGCCTGCCTGTATCGCTATCACCAAGCCATTGAACAGCCTGAAGATCAGGCCCTGTCGCTGGCCGGCCGGCCGACGTCCCAGCCGGTGCGCAGGAGCAACCCCCTTCTCCTGGGACAGGAAGCCCTGGAATTTTTGCAGCGCCATCAGATCCCCGCCGCTCCCGGCACCCTGGTCCAGTCGCCGGCGGAGGCCCAGGCCGTCGCCCGGAAATTGGCCTATCCGGTGGTTCTGAAAATCATTTCTCCGGAGTTTGTGCACAAGTGGGACCGGGGTGGAGTGCGGCTCAATGTCAGCAGTGACGCGGATTTGCTTCGTGGTTTTCACTCCTTGGCAGCCAAGGTCCGGGGAGATCAACCCTGGGGTATCCTGGTTCAGAAGCAATTGGCCGGCAAGGAGGTGCTTTTCGGGGTAAAACGGGATGCCACCTTTGGTCCGGTAGTAGTCTGCGGCCTGGGCGGGATCTATACCGAGGTTTTTCAGGACTTGGCCCAAACCCTGGCCCCTATTGACGAACCGCAGGCCCTGGAGCTCTTGGCGGGGTTAAAGGCCTATCCCCTGTTGCAGGGGGTCAGGGGTGAGGCGCCGGCAAACCTGCCGGAACTGGCCCGGGCCCTGGCGGCCCTTTCCCGCTTGGCGGCAGCGGAACCGGGCCTCAAGGAGGTGGATGTGAACCCGGTTATCGTCAATGGCCAGGGGTGTTGGGCGGTGGATGCCCGGCTGGTCTGGGAGAGTTGACCCTGCCCTGGCGAAGCCGTCGGTCCTCTGGTATCCTGAACCAATGTGTCCCGGCCCTTAAAAGCAATTTTCCCCCAACCCTGGAACCGAGCGATATGGAAAAATCCGGACAGACCTCTTCCCGGCCTCAAGGCCTCAACCCGGCCATGAACCTTGCCCCCGCGCCGGTGGCCCTGGTGCCCTGTAATTCTTATGACCACGCCGAAGTAAGGCAGGTCCTGGAAACTGCGCTGGACTTGCTGGGGGACTGGCAGCCTTTGTTCCCTCCCGAAGCCCTTGTTTACCTTAAGCCCAATCTGGCCGGCCCTTTTGCCCCGGAGCGGGCCGTCACCACCCACCCGGCGGTGGTCCGGGCCATGGCCCGCATCCTGCAGGCCGCGGGCCGGGAGGTGGCGGTGGGGGACAGCCCCGCGGGCCCGGCCCGCCCCGGCTACCTGAAATTCTTGTATCGCCGCACCGGCATGGAGGACGTGGCCCAGGAGTTGGGCCTGCGCCTGGACCTGGACCTCGAACCGGTGGAGGTGAGAATCCCCCAGGCCCGCAGCCTCCGGGTGGTCACCCTGAACCGCTCTTTTGCCGCGGCCCCGGCCCTGCTCAACCTGCCCAAATTTAAGACTCATCTTTTCGCCCGTCTCACCGGCGCGGTGAAAAACCTCTATGGCGCGGTTTCCGGGGTCATGAAAGTGGCCTACCACACCCGCCTGAAAGATCCGGCGGACTTCATGGGGCTGCTCCTGGACCTGGTGGACTACCTGCAGCCGCGGCTGTCCGTGGTGGACGCCGTGCTGGGGATGGACGGCGATGGCCCCACCTGGGGACGGGCCAGACATGTAGGGTATCTCCTGGCGGGGGTCAATCCCCTGGCGGTGGACTGGGTCATGAGTAGGATGATGGGCTTGGCTCCGGGGACAGTGCCGCTTTTTCAGATAGCCCCCCCGCCCCCGGTGGAAGTGCGGGGCGTTTCTCTGGAAGCAGCCCGCCTGCCCGACTTCCGCCTCCCCAGCCCCAATACCCTCGAAGACGGCCTGGAAGGCCTCTCCTGGCTTCCCCGGCGTCTCAAAGATTATCTGGGCAAAGAAATGTTGCCCCGCCCCCGCATCAACCCCGATCTCTGCGCCGGTTGCGCTCTGTGCGCGGAGTCCTGCCCTCAGCAGGCCATCCGCCTGCAAGACCGCAAGGCCGTGGTCAACCTGGACCGCTGCGTCCGTTGCTGGTGCTGCAACGAGGTCTGCCCTTCAGGAGCGGTGGGGCTGTCCCGCTCCCGCCTGGGGCGCCTGCTGGCCGGCGCCCGGCGCTGAGCCCCATAAAGAATCAGTCCCTAAGGCTTTCTGAGCGCTTAGCCCTAAACCAACGGTTTCATCCGGGACAATCGCTTAAAAGGTAAATCATTTATAATATTAAATGGTTATCTATTTTGTGGCCTAAGGTTATGGTATAATAAAAAAATACCGCCTGCCGGCCAGAAAAACCGCAGGCGGGCGACGGAAATGGGTTTTTTTCCTGTTATACAAGGAAGGTGGCAGGGCAGGCCCGGTTTGGCCTGGCCAAAGCCCCTTTTTTAATACACCCAGGGGTCTCATTTCGCTGACGAATATGGCAAACAATCTTCTGGAAAGACTGGCTTTCCCCGCCCAACGCTGGTCCTGGCAAAGGCTGGTCCTGATCTGCCTGGTGGTGCTGCTGATACTTGGAGGCTTGTGGTCCTGGTCCCGCCACCGTCAGGACAATGGGGGCTTCCGCACCGCGGCGGTAACCCGGGGCGATCTTATGGCCAGCATCAGCGCCACCGGCACCGTGGAACCGGAGGAAGTGGTGGACGTGGGGGCCCAGGTGGCCGGCAGGATCGTGGCTTTCGGGAAAGACAAAAATGGCAAAATTATTGATTATGGCTCCGTCGTGGAGGCCGGGACGGTCCTGGCCCAGATCGATGATGCCATTTATGCCGCGGAGGTGGCCCAGGCCAAGGCGCAGGTGGCCCAGGCCAAGGCCAATGCCAAGCGGGCCGAGGCCGACCTGGGGCAACTGCGGGCCAAACTTTTCCAGGCGGAAAGGGAGTGGCTTCGGGCCAGGCAACTGGGGCCGTCCGACGCCCTGTCCCAGAGCGACTTTGACGCCGCCCTCTCCGCTTATGAAGTGGCCAAGGCCAATCTGAGCGTGGGACAGGCCGCGCTGGTGCAGGCCCGGGATGCGATAGCTCAGGCCGAGGCCACGCTGCGCCGGGCTGCCCAGAACCTGGAATACTGCACCATCCGGTCCCCGGTGAAAGGAGTTATTGTGGACCGCCGGGTGAATATCGGGCAGACGGTGGTGGCCAGCCTCAACGCGCCCAGCCTCTTTTTGATTGCCAAGGACCTCACGCGCCTCCAGGTCTGGGCTTCGGTGAACGAGGCGGATATCGGCAACATCAGACCCGGTCAGCCGGTCACCTTTACAGTGGATGCCCACCCCGGGATGATTTTTGAGGGGGTGGTCGGGAAAGTGAGGCTCAACGCCACCATGACGCAAAACGTGGTGACCTATGTAGTGGAAGTCAACACCGATAATTCTGATGGCAAGCTGATTCCCTACCTGACCGCCAATCTGAAATTCAAGCTGGCGGAGCGCCGAAACGTCCTGATGGTGCCCAATGCGGCATTGCGGTGGCTGCCTCAGCCGGAGCAGATTTCCCCCGGTTTTCGGGAAACCTCGCCCAAAGGGAGGCCGGGGAAGAAGAATGGCCCGGCCGCGGCCGCCGCCAAGGGGCCTGGGGAGTCGGCCCGCCAAGGCATGGTCTGGATTCCCGACGGCCGGTTTGTCCAGCCGGTGGCCGTTACCCTGGGGGTGACCGACGGCTCGCTGACCGAGGTCCAAAGCCCCGATGTCAAAGAGGGCATGCAGGTGGTGCTGGGCGAGCAACTCAAAGAAGAAGGGCAAACCTCCTCAGCCAGTCCCTTTACCCCCCAACTTTTCCGGGGCAGCGGGAAGGGACAGGGGCATTAACCTTGGGGAAACTCATTCCTCAAGCCCTGCGACCGCTCGGTTGTTTAATCTATGCCGCTCATTGAACTGCAGGATATCTATAAGACCTATCACCTGGGCGAAATCGACGTGCCGGTGTTGAAAGGCGTATCCCTCACCGTGTCCCAGGGGGAGTTTGTGGCCCTGATGGGAACCTCGGGCTCAGGGAAAACCACCCTCATGAACATCCTGGGTTGCCTGGACCGTCCCTCTTCCGGCCGGTATTGGCTGGATGGCCAGGAGGTTTCCGGGCTGTCCGCCGATGAACAGGCCCTGCTGCGCAACCGGAAAATCGGTTTCGTCTTTCAGACCTTTAATCTGCTGGCCCGGACTAGTGCCCTGGAAAACGTCATCATGCCGCTGTCGTATAACGGCATAAACCTCACAGACCAGGAGGTGCGCCAACGGGCCGAGGACCTCCTCAAGCGGGTGGGGTTAGGGGATCGGCTGGATCATGAACCTTCCCAGCTTTCGGGGGGGCAGCAGCAACGGGTGGCCATTGCCCGGGCCCTGGTCAACCATCCGACCTTGCTGTTCGCCGATGAACCCACCGGCAACCTCGATTCCAAAAACAGCGAGGAGATGCTCGGCCTGTTCAAGCAGCTCAATGAAGATGGCGTGACCATTATCCTGGTGACTCATGATGAGAACGTGGCCCGCGCCGCCAAGCGCATTGTGCGCATCAGTGACGGCCGGATAGAATCCGATGAAACCTCGCCGGCCCCGGCCCCCCGGGAGCCTGAGTCCGGGAAGCCGGAAGAACCTTACCGGCGGCCGCTGTGGGCCTGGCCCCGTCTCCGCTGGATGCTGCGCACCGCCTTGCAGGGCCTGCGCCGCAATTACATGCGGGCCGCGCTCACCGCCCTGGGCATCATTATCGGGGTTGCGGCGGTCATCGCCATGATGGAGATCGGCCGGGGCTCCTCCACCGCCATCCAGCGGACCATGGCCAGCATGGGGGCCAACAACCTGCTTATCCTGCCGGGTACTGCAAGCAGCGGCGGCGTCAGCTTCGGCATGGGGAGCGTCATGACCTTGACCCCCCAGGATGCTGAGGCCATTCTGAAAGAAAGTCCTGCGGTGAGGGCCGTGGCTCCCATTGTGCGGGTCCGCACCCAGGTCATTTACGGCAATAAAAACTGGGTGCCGGTTTTCATCTATGGGACGACGCCCTCCTACCTGGATGTGCGGGAATGGCCGGTGGCCGAAGGGGATATGTTCTCGGAACAGGACGTCCGCAATGGCAGCAAAGTCTGCCTGCTGGGCCAGCGCCTGGTGCGGGAGCTCTTCCAGGGCGAATCCCCGCTGGACAAGGAGGTGCGGATCAACAACGTCGCGTTCAAGGTCGTCGGCATCCTCAGCTCCAAGGGGGCGAACATGATGGGGATTGATCAGGACGACATCCTCCTGGCGCCCTGGACCGCCATCAAATACCGGGTTGCCGGATCCTCCATGGGCAACGTCAACCAGAGCGCCACCGGGTCTACGGGGTCCACCGGGTCCACCAGCACCGACACCTCGCAGCAGGTCAACACCTTAAGCGACTTGTATCCCACCAAGAAGCTGAAACTTTACCCGGAGCAATCCGCTATTCAGGCGGCCGACACGCCCCTGCCGGTTCGGTTTACCAATGTTGACCAGATTCTGGCCGCGGCCCGGTCCACTCCGGAGATTCCCACCGCTATCAAACAAATCAACCAGTTGCTGCGGGAAAGGCACCGGATCCGTCCAGGGGAACCGGAGGATTTCAGCATCCGGGACATGACCGAGATGACCCGGGCTCTGACCTCCACGGCCACCATGATGACCAAACTGCTCCTGGTGGTGGCCCTGATCTCCCTGGTGGTGGGGGGCGTGGGCATTATGAATATCATGCTGGTGTCGGTGACGGAGCGCACCCGGGAGATCGGCCTGCGTATGGCCGTAGGGGCTTGGAGCCGGGATATCCTCCAGCAATTCCTGGTGGAGGCTGTGCTCTTGTGCTTCTGCGGCGGGGTCGCCGGGATTCTGGTGGGCCGGAGCGTTTCCATTCTGGTGACCGCCATGCTCAAATGGCCAACCGAGATTTCCCTGGAGGCCATCCTGGCGGCCTTTGCCGTTTCGGTGACCGTGGGTATTATTTTTGGCTATTACCCGGCCTGGAAGGCCTCGAGACTGGACCCCATCCACGCCTTGCGGTATGAGTAGCAAAAGTTCGGGCTGTGACGTCTAATCCGAAGTTTTGAGGAAGATAAGCGGCGCATGACTCCTAAGGTCGGCTATGACCCTGAATGTGGCAGACTTTCACGGAATTTGGGACTGGTAATCCTTTCATTCCTGACCTTGGCCGGCTGCGCGGTGGGCCCCAACTTTTCCCCTCCGAAAGCCAAGGTGCCGGAGGCCTACTATAGCCTGGAAGCCAAGCCGGCGGCCACCCCCGGCCAAACCGTCGCCAGCCAGGCGGTACCCCAACCGGTGGTGCAGGCGCGCTGGTGGCAAGCTTTCCGCGACCCCATCCTGGATTCCCTGGTGTCCCTGGCTCTGGCTTCCAATCTGGATCTGCAGACCGCGGAAGCCCGGATCCGGGAGGCTCGGGCTGTCCGGGGGATGGCGGCTGCAGGCCTGTGGCCCCAGATCAATGCCTCGGCCCTGTACCAGCGCAGCCAAAGTTCCAGCGAAACTGTCGGTCCCGGCGGGGGGACCGCAGTTTCCACCATCGGCCCTTTCCGGGAATTGTTCCAGGTAGGCCTGGATGCGTCCTGGGAGCTGGATATCTTCGGCGGCACCCGCCGCGGCCTTGAGGCCGCCACCGCAGACCTCCAGGCCGCCGTGGAGGACCGCCGGGATGTTCTTATCACCCTGGTGAGCGAGGTGGGCACCAATTACCTCAATCTCCGGGGTTTTCAGCACCAGGCGGACATTGCCCGGAAGAACCTGGAGGCCCAGAAAAAAACCGCGGAGATCACCCACAAGCGTTTTCAGGCCGGGTTTGTCAGCCGCTTGGACGTGGCCAATGCCGATGCCCAGGTGGCCACCACCGCGGCCACCATCCCGACGCTGGAGTCCTCGGCCCAGGCGGCCATTTTTAGCCTCGGGGTGCTCCTCGGCAAGGAACCGGCCTTTTTGGCCAAAGAACTGGCCAGCGCCGCCCCTATGCCGCCCACCCCGCCGAAGGTGCCGGTGGGGCTGCCCTCCGACCTCCTGAGACGGCGCCCCGACATCCGCCGGGCTGAAGCCCAGCTTCATGCCGCCACGGCCCGCATCGGGGTGGCGGTGGCTGATCTTTTCCCCAAATTCAATCTTACCGGCAGCCTGGGGTTCGCGGCCAACGACATCGCCCGGATAGGAACCGCGGGCAGCAGATTTTGGTCTTTCAGCCCCAGCGTCACCTGGCCGGTATTTGCGGGGGGGAAAATCCGCTGGAACGTCGAGGCCCAGAAAGCCATCCAAGAACAGGTCCTGCTCCAATATCAGCAGACGGTGCTGACCGCCTTGAAGGACGTGGAAACGGCGCTGGTGGCCTATGCCAAAGAACAGGAGCGCCGAAACTCCCTGGCCACCGCGGTGGAGAACAACCGTCAAGCCGTGGATCTGGCCATGCGGCTCTATGTGGCCGGCAAGACTGACTTTCTAAACGTGCTGAATGCCCAGCGCAACCTCTTCCTCACCGAAGATGCCCTGACCCAGAGTACCCGCAACCTGGGCACCGACCTCATCGCCCTCTACAAGGCCCTGGGCGGCGGCTGGGAACCAGGCGGCTGATTGGTTTCCGGTTTCTTCAGGCCAGGCTGTTCAACTGCAAGGTCAGGGGCTTGGAATCCGCGCCCGGGCCTTGGAACTGTATCGGTCCGGGGAAGCGGTAGAGGTCGTCCTTGGCCCATTTGACCCGTTCTTGCTCCAGGAGTTTGAAGGCCCGTGATTCCAGGTCCACCCGCTGCTTCTGGATCACCAACTCCAGCCGCCCCTTACGTTCCTCCAGGTGCATGAGCGCGGCCAGGGGGATGCCGATGGGCTGCCAGCCCTCGATGGGCTTATGCAGGTCCTTGATAGCCGCCATGTAGCCGGTGCACCCGTTGGCCAACAGGCTGTAGGCCGTAAATCCAAGGTTATAGGCATAGTCGCAATCAAACTTGGTGGGAAAGGTGCCGCGGCCGTCATAGCCGTAATAGTGGTTCTGGGTGCGGAAAGTGCCCTTGTAAATCCCTTTGGCCCGCTGCTTGCGCAGGTAGGTGGACACCATCTCCAGGAGGATGCGCTCGGTGTTGACCTGGGCGTACTGAAAATTGCCGTGGCTGTCCCGGGGGAGCAACAGGCCCCTCTGGAGAAGGGACGGAAAGCCCAGGAATACGCGGCTGTCGTAGTCCCGCCAGATGTCGCTGTTGTCAATCAACTGCACCTGCTCCTCGTAGGAAAGCTTATGAAAGGATTCTTCTTCGGTGGCCTCCCGGTTATAGGCGGCGATAATGTAGCTGATTTTGATGATCAAGATGTTGATCTCGTGGATAAATTCCAGGATGCCCTCAGGAATCAGGATGGTGCCGTAATTCTTTCCCTGGCTGGCCCGCTCCACCACCACGTCGGCGATGAGGCGCACCACGTTGTGGATGGTGAGTTCCTTTTCTTCGATCTCTTCCCCGATGAGAATGACGTTGGGGTGGGTCTGAAAGGCCACCTCCATGGCGATGTGGGAGGCACTGCGGCCCATCAGCCGGTTGAAGTGCCAGTATTTCAGGTCCGATTTGCAGTCCGAATTCAGGTTGCCGATCTCGGTGGCAAAAGCCATACACGCAGAGTGGAAACCGAAGGGGACCTGGAGGAGTCCGGGGACCTGGAGATCGCCGTCGATGGTCTTGGGGATGCCGATAACCTGGGTGCCGAGGTCCCGCAGGTTTTCCGCCAGAAATGCGGCATTGGTATTGGAGTCATCGCCGCCAACCACCACCAGGCCGGATAGTTGCAGGTCGGCGCAGGTTCGCCGGCACTGGGCCATCTTTTCGTCGGTGTCGATCTTGTCCCGGCCGGTGCCCAGCATGTGAAAGCCGCTGGAATTAAGGTGCCGGCTCACCATCTCCCCGGTAATTTCCGTGTGTTTGTTGGTGATGATGCCCTTGGGGCCGGAGAGAAAACCGATCAAGGTACTGTCAGGATGGGCCCGTTTGGCGGCCTCATAGACTCCGGCAATGACATTATGCCCCCCTGGAGCGGGACCGCCGGAAAGGACGATGCCGAGGCGCCGGGGTTTGTCCTCGTGGGGTTGGGGATCCTGAGGGACGATTTCCACCAGTTTGTTCTGGCTCACGTAGGGCAACTGTTCCGCGGCCACCTTGAGCACCTGGAGATCAAAGCCCGCCAGGGGTCGGGTGACCCCGGCGCCCTTGGCCAAGGCCGGGCATAACTGCGGCCGGTAAGAGCGGCGCGCCGCATAAAGCGGCGTTTCGGTTCCCAAAAGTTCCTCGATGGTCGGTTGAGGATTGTCACCAGTCATTGCCATACTCCTATTCCATGCACAACCGCAAAGTGCAATCTTTGAGAGATGAGGCTTCTTCGACACTATTACAAATTTGCCCGCAAAAGTGAATCCCCGGCGGCACGGTATCCGATAAGAAATCTCAAACGGTCCGGCGGGCTTTAAACCCGCCCGACGTTCCCGGCCCGCCCCCCAAGCATTATCCTATTGGCAGAGCAAGGGGTATAATCGTAAAGAGAAGTAAGTCGCGGGGCGCTCTTACGTTTGGCTGAATCGTGCTTAAGATAAAGGGAGCAAGCTCCGGACAGATTTTCGGGAGGAGCGGCGGGGTTCAAGCCCCAGGGCTTAGCGGCACAGATTCTGGCAAAAGAAGGTCTGTCGCTATCACCGGGTAAAGGAGGGCTGATATGGATGTAGTTCAGGAACGGTTTCCTCATCTTCCTGAGAGAATCTCCGGATTGGGGCAGTTGGCTTTTAATCTCTGGTGGGTTTGGCATCCCGCCGCCCGGATGCTCTTTAAGAGACTGGATCGGCGAGTGTGGAAAGACGCGGCGCACAACCCTGTCAAGCTGCTGGAGGTCCTGCCGCCGGAGACCTTGCAAAAGGCTGCGGCGGACGCCGACTACCTGAAGGAGCACGACCGGGTGATGGCGCAATTCCACCAGGAGATTGAGACCCAGACCTGCTGGTTCAGGGAAAATATTACCGGCGCGGCTTGCTTTCCCATAGCGTACTTTTCCCTGGAGTACGGCCTGCACCGGACGTTGCCGTTTTATGCCGGGGGATTGGGGTTTCTGGCGGGTGATTATCTCAAGGAGAGCAGCGACCTGGGGTTGCCCTTGGTAGCGGTGGGGTTCATGTATCCCGACGGCTATCTGCGCCAAATAATCCGGGCAGACGGCTGGCAGGACAGCGCGGATGAATCCCTGGACCGCGACGCGGCGCCCATCGTCAGGGTTCTGGACAGCCAGGGCAAACAACTGGTGGTGGAGGTCCCCTTCATCCCAAATGGCATCCATGTGGCGGTCTGGAAGGTCCAGGTGGGCCGCATCCCTCTTTACCTGATGGATACTGATCTGGACATCAATGAGCCGGCCATCCGGCGTATTTCCGACCATCTGTACATCAGCGACTTGGAACAGCGCCTGCTCCAGGAGATCGTCCTGGGCATCGGCGGCAGCGAGATGCTGAGAGCCATGGGGATCCGCCATTCCATCCTGCATATGAACGAGGGGCATCCGGCCTTTGCCTTGCTGGAAAGGATCAGGGAGAGGCTGGAGGGCGGAATGGGTTATGAGGAAGCTGCGGAACATGTCCGGAAAACCACCATTTTTACCACGCATACGCCGGTGCCGGCGGGCCATGATGTTTTTCCGTTTGACCTGATGGATAAGTATTTCAGCAACTATTATCCGCAACTGGGGCTGAGCCGCGAGGCTTTCATGCAATTGGGCCAGTCCCCCCTGGATGCCAATGCCGGCTTTAACATGACCGCTTTTGCCCTGCGCCTGTCTGCTTATCGCAACGGGGTCAGCAGAAAGCATGGGGAAGTCACCCGCCGCATGTGGCAGCCTTTATGGCCGGACCGGCCGGCGGAACAAGTCCCGATAGATTATGTTACCAATGGGGTCCATGTGCCCACCTGGCTCGAAGCCAAAATGGCGATGCTCTTTAATGCGCACCTGGGGCCTGATTGGCTGGCGGCGCACGACAATCCCCAGACCTGGGACGCGATTGACTCGATTCCGGACAAAGAACTTTGGCAGGTCCATTGCCGGCTGAAGATCAAATTGATTGACCGCATCCGGGAATCGGTGCGCCGGCGCTGGATGGAGGAGCGGACGGATTATATCGTCCCGGCGGGGGGCACCCTGCTTGATCCCAAGGCCCTGACCCTCGGTTTCGCCCGGCGGTTCGCCACTTATAAGAGGGCTGACCTGATCTTTTTTGACCTTCCCAGGCTCGCCAAAATATTGACTAACCCCCGGCGGCCGGTGCAAATCATCTTTGCAGGCAAGGCTCATCCCGCGGATGATCCGGGGAAGCGCATGCTGCAAAAGGTGTTCAATTTTGCCCGGGACTCCCAGCTGGGCGGCAGGGTGGCGTTCGTGGAAGACTACGGCGAACAGTGGGCCCAATACCTGGTGCACGGGGTGGACGTCTGGCTGAACAATCCCCTCCCGCCCCTGGAGGCCTGCGGCACCAGCGGCATGAAGGCCGGTCTGAACGGGGTCCCCCACCTGAGCATCCTGGACGGGTGGTGGCCGGAGGGCTTTACCGGGGACAACGGCTGGGCCTTCGGCGGTGAGGACGCGGCGGACCGGGAGGCCAAGGATGCCGCGGCTATCTATGACCTCCTGGAGCAGCATGTGGTGCCTTTATTCTATGACGTCGACTCCGAGGGCACGCCCCGGAATTGGGTCAAGATTATGAAGGCGGCCATGAAAAGCACTCTGCCGACCTTCAGCGCCCGGCGGATGGTGAAGCAGTATTCGTTGAAGTTTTATCAGGAGGCGTTGAAGGCGTCGGGGCCTCAGACCGACTGAAGCCTGGGGCGGTATATTGCCCCGGAGCGGTTTCCCCCGAGGGAGAAGGTGTGGCCAAGATCATGTGACTTTTCTTCGGGCCGCGGGCGAGAAAGTTCTTGCAGGGCAATTCCCGGGCGGGATATACCTAGGGTGCGCCGAGTCCCGTCAGTCGCAACGGGAGCGGGGGATCCGAGAATCCGGGGCGTATCGTCGCAAGGCGGAGGACAGCCTCATCGGTCCCAGCCCGTCAGCTAACCTCGCAGGCGTCGATGGGGAGAAACCTACCGGGACGTTGTCCGGAGGTTATTTTCCCACCATATCTGGTCTGGGGGATATCCATGGGCAACGGTTCTGCACAGGGCGGCCGGCGGCCGTCCCCAGCCGCTTCAGACCGGAGAAATTCCGGAATCGCAGGCCATTCCCCCACTGAAAGTCAATCACTCAAGAGAACCCTGACCCTGGCCTTGGGGGCTTTGGGGATCGTTTACGGCGACATCGGCACCAGCCCGCTGTATACCGTCAAGGAATGCTTCCACGGCCACCATGCCATCGCGATCACCCATAACAATATCCTGGGCGTCATGTCCCTGATTTTCTGGTCCCTGATGGTGGTGATTACCATCAAGTATGTGACCTTTATTTTAAAGGCCGACAATGAAGGGGAGGGGGGGATCTATGCCCTGGCCGCGCTTTTCCTGGGGGAAGGGGCCAAGCATGTCTCCGAGCGAACGGTGGGGCGCCTGGTGCTGCTGGCCATCTTCGGGGCTGCGCTGCTCTACGGCGACGGCCTGATTACCCCGGTTATCTCCGTGCTGTCTGCGGTGGAGGGCCTGAACTTGGCCACCACCGCGGCTGAACCCCATGTTTTGCCCATCTCCTGCGGGGTGCTGGTAGGCCTGTTTCTCTTCCAGAGCCACGGCACCGAGCGCATCGGCAAGGTCTTCGGCCCCATCATGCTGGTCTGGTTTGCAACGCTGGCCGCGTTCGGGTTGATCCAGGTGCTCAAGAGGCCGGAAATCCTGCATGCCTTGGATCCCCGGTTCGCCGTGGCCTTTTTTGCCGAAAACCACCTGCACGGCATGGTGGTCCTGGCCTCAGTGGTCCTGTGCATCACCGGCGGCGAGGCCCTGTATGCCGACCTGGGCCATTTCGGCCGCCGGGCCATCCGCCTGTCCTGGACTATGCTGGTGTTTCCGGCGCTTCTCCTTAATTACTTCGGGCAAACCGCGCTCCTCCTGGAGACGCCGAAGGCCGCAGCGAATCCGTTTTATGAGCTGGTGCCCCGGATCATTCTCTATCCCATGGTGGCCCTGGCCACCACGGCCACGGTCATCGCCTCCCAGGCCATGATCTCCGGGGTCTATTCCCTCACCCAGCAGGCCATCCAGGTGGGCTACTGCCCCCGCCTCCACATTGTGCATACCTCCGGTGAAACCAAGGGCCAAATTTATATGCCCTGGGTTAACACGGTCATGATGGTCGGCTGCCTGGGGCTGGCCTTGGCCTTCAAGGAGTCCAGCCGCCTGGCCGCGGCTTACGGCATTGCGGTGACCGGCACCATGACCATCACCTCCATCCTGTATTTTTACGTTACCCGCTACAATTGGGGTTGGCCCTTATGGAAATCCCTGTTGCCCACCATCGTTTTCCTTTTCTTTGACCTGTCCTATTTCGGCGCCAATCTGCTCAAGTTTGTGGACGGCGGCTGGTTTACCGTGACCGTGGCGCTGTTGCTGAGCATTGTCATGGTCACTTGGAAGGACGGCCGGGCGCTGTTGGCCAAGCGTTACGAGGACGCCAGGGTGCCGGTGGAGGTTCTGTTAAAGGACATCGAAAAATATAACCTGGTGCGCACCCCGAGCACCGGCGTGTTTCTCTCCGTGTCGCCCAAAGGCACGCCCATCACGCTGCTCCATCTTTTAAAGCACACCGAGTCCCTGCCTCAGCGCGTGATTCTGTTGTCCATTGTCTCCGCCAACACCCCCTATGTCGCCCAGAGAAAAAGGCTGAGCATCACCGATCTAGGCCAAGGTTTTTACCGCATTATAGCCACTTATGGCTTCATGCAAACCCCGAGTGTTCCGGAAATCCTGGAGATCGCCTCGATGAGCGGCCTGGAAGTGGACATTTATTCCGCCACCTTCTATGTGGGCCGGGAAACGGTATTGAGCACCGGGACCGCGGAGATGTCCAGATGGCGCAAGGAACTTTTCGCCTTCCTGGCCCGGAACGCCTGGAATGTCTCCACTTATTTCAACATCCCGCCCAATCGGGTGGTCGAATTGGGCAGCCAAGTGGAATTGTAAAAGATTCTTTTCTCGCAACCCCCCAGGGATAAGCAAACCCTCGGGGGCAGGAATCCCCCCGGTTCCCAAAGGTAAGGCTCCCGGCAGCAGCCAATACTCCCTTACCAGGAGATCCTTTAAGCTTCTCCGCCTGGGCTATTTCATTTTATGAACCTTGTTGTTTAAAAATATAAACATGGCTGCCTGCCCAGGGGCAATCTGCGCTTTTTGGCAAGCGGCCAAGAAACTCGAACAGCCCAACCAAGAAAACGGCTGGCTTATTTTATGCAAGAAATAATTAAAATTATTTTGAACATTATTCCAACTAGGGTGAAGTTGAACAGAAGGAAATTTTAGTGTTGGAATTGTTCATTGGTGTTATTATCGGTATGGCGATAGGATATCTTTTCTGCGCCATTGGAGTGATGACCTTTACCAAAAACAACACGGCTGCCACCAGGTTTCGCCCTTGGGCAGGACAGGATGCAGGAGGAGAGCCGGGCCGGCAGTTTTTAAGAGAGGGGACTGAGCATGGGCGTGGGGGAGGTCATTCAGAGTCGGGACCCGACCGGCTGGCCGAAGCAGTCCGGCCTCCGTGCGGCCGAACCGGGATCGCCAAAAAGGGATCCAGGTCCGGATGACTTTTCCGGGGTCAAGACCCCGCAGGAGGCCCTGGCCTATATCGAGGGGCTTTATAAAACCGGCCGCATGGCGGAGTTGGCCAAGCTCCTGCGGCTAAGCCGGGTCTTTCGGGAAGCCTGGCTGCTGGTGCAGCAATCTTCCAGGGCCGCTCCCGAGACGTCAAGCGGGGTTCAGGTCCCTGCGCCCCAGGCAGAGATAAGAAAGTCTGACAAATTTCCGGCCGCAGGCGCCGGGTCCGGCTCCCTGGCCATCAATGCCGCGCGGCCATGCCCTCTGGTGGCCGCGCGGCTTCAGATTTACCAACAGCAGGATCTTTATTTCGCCCAAGCCAAACCGTCCAGGCCGCCGTTCAGCGTCAGGGTTTAAATTTTGGCTACCCCGCACTTACCCAACGTGGGGTTATTTTGCCTTTGTCATAAACCCAAAGCTGAAAGGCATTACTTCCTTTCCCGCAGACGGGAGACCTCCGAGACCCGCAAACCCACCAGCAAAGAGACCTGCAAAACCAGGTAAAGTTGCCCGACCACCGCTTCGATCATGGCCAGGGATTTGGCCAGGTCGCTGGCCGGGGCTATGTCATTGTAGCCCATGGTGGTAATAGTCATAAAACTCAAATACCAGAAGGGCACCGGGGAAAAGGAGGCCGTAGGCTCAGTGACGACATGAACGAACGCTTGGCGATCCACGAGAAACACGGTAGCAAACAACAAACCCCAGGCAAAGGCTATAAGCAAATAGACCGTTACCGCGCCATAAATGACATTGCGGTTGATGGAGGTTTCCTTGGAGATATGCCTCAAAATTATGATGATGATAAACAGGAAAAAAATGATCAGGCCGACATAATGCACCATAGCCGCGGTGATCGTCCGGACGGCATACTCCCGCCACAGGGTGGCGAAATTTAAGGCGGCCAGGAACAAACCGGCGATGAATAACTTGCGGGATTCCTGCAGTACGGAGTAGATGCCGGTAAGGAGAATGATCGAGGTTATTCCGGCCAGGATTTCCCTGTAGATATTGGACTTCTGGAAAATCGGGGCAATAACCAGGAGGAGAAGCAGGCCCCCGAACAGAAACATGTATCTCTGTTGACTATGAGATTCCCTCAGGCGGGCAATCAGGCTTCGGTGTTCCTGGCTCATGGCCTTTCCTCCTGGCGGTATTTTCTCGTGGGAAACGCCGGCCGCGATCAGGGGCGGCCGGAAGAATGGGGCGGGGGCATTGTTGCAAAAGTCTTTTTTGGACAGCGAAGGCCGGGGCTGGTCCTAGTCTTCGACCAGATCAGCCTCCGAATCCACCCGGAGGTAAACCTGCCGCCCCACCATGACCCCGCCGTGGGCCATCGCGGTGTTCCAGGTCATGCCGAAATCTTCCCGGTTGATCATGGTCTTGCCCCGAAAGCCGTAGGACGTGTAGAGGGTGCCCTCGTCTTGGAAAAAAGCCGGGCCTGACCAGTGGGCGTCCAGCACCACGGGCCGGGACACCCCGCGGATGGTCAGGTCGCCATAGACCCAGGCGTGATCCAGGGCCACCGGCTCCACCCGAGTGCTTTTGAAAGTGATGCTGGGATATTTGTCCGTATCCAGGAAATCGGCGCTTTTCAGATGCTGGTCCCGCTTAGCCACCCCGGTAAACAGACTGGCGGCCGCGATTTCGACCTCCACGGCTGAGGCGGCCACATTTAAAGGGTCGAAAACCAAAGTGCCAGAGACCTTGGTGAAGATGCCGCGCACCCAGGTCACCATCATGTGGCGCACAGCAAAGCTGGCGGAGCTATGGTCGGATTCAAGGATCCATTTTGCCATGACGGCTCTCCCGCCACCGGTCAGAAAGAATCAGAAAATTCCATGGCAGAAAAACACTGGGGATCCGGAGCCAGGTAATCGGGGGCTCCCCGGCTCTTGGACCAGGCATAGGCGATGGCCCGGCATCCCCGGCACCGGGACCATTGCGGACAGGAACCGCACTTGCCGGAGTAGCGGGTTTTATCCCGCAAGGCTGCCAGCACCGGCGAGGTGGCCCAAACCTCCCGCAGGCCCTCCCGGCGCACATTTCCCAGAGGCACCGGCAGGCGCCGGCAAGGAAGGATGGTGCCGTCCGGCAGCAGGGTAAGGCCGGCAACCCCGGCGGCGCAACCGCCCCAGGGGAATGAGTCGTCTTCGGCATCGTCGGGGGAGTCCGTTGCCGTCAAAACGTTGGCCAGAGGGTCGCCGCTCCCCACCTCTAAACCGTTTAAGTCGATCGAGAGGATTTCCTGGTAAAGCTGCAATAATTCCTTGGGGGACAGCATCTGGTCCAGCAGGGCTTCCCCTCGCCCGGAGGGCACCAGCCGGGCAAAACCTAATTCCTGGACCCCCAAGGACGCCGACAGCGGCGCCAACTCCAGGAACGAGGCGGCATTGAGACGGGACAGGGTGGTGTTGAAGATGACCTTGACTCCCGCAGCCACCAGGTTCTGAGCCCCCGAAAGGGCTAAGGCAAAGCTGTCCCGCCCCCGGATGCTTTCATGGATCGGCCCTGGTCCCTCCAAGCTGATCTGCACCCCGTCAACACCCAGCGCCGCCAGCCTTTCAGCCCAGGATGCGGTGATGAGAGTGCCGTTGGACAGGAGATACACGGCAAACTGCCGCTTTTTCAACTCCGCCAGGATGGCCGGAAGGTCCCGGTGCAGCAGAGGTTCGCCGCCGGTAACCTGGAAGGAGGGGGAAATTTCAATGCCGTAGGTATCCTGCCAGGCCGCCAGCATATCGGCCGCCTCCCTGATTACCCCGATGATTTCCGGGAAAGACAGTTCCGGGGAGCCGGAAGGGGCTTCCTGGTAGCAGTGGGCGCAGCGCAGGTTGCAGCGTTCGGTGAGATGCCACTGGATGAAAAATTCGTAGCCGTTAATAAGGGGCATGGAGCAGGCCTGGCCAATATTTGCTTAGGTGGTTAAAGAAATCGACTTACCCTGTTAAAAAGGGGATCTTGTAAAGCCAGTCTGGTGTAAGGGCGCCTAACTGTCCGAAAGGATGGACTCATAGGAAAAAACGCCCTAAAGTTGCTGATCGGCAGAAGCCAGGCGCCGCGGCAAGCAATATCCTGGCCTCTGCCGGTGCTCGTCCTGCCTCAGGTTGCCGAACCGGCAACCCTATTTCTTTCACTTCTTTCAGGAATGGCATACCTTACCAGGATTCATAAGCAATCGCTTGATGTTATCCCAGAAGGCAGCCTCCTTGGCCAGGACCTCCTTACTGAGCGCCTGCTTCATCCTGTTCTCACCTCCTTTCTGACGGAATACCCCTAAGTTAGGCATCCCTCGGGCGCCGTCAAGTAGCATCCGCTTTGACAATTCGGGGCAATCTGAGATAATAAAGAAAAAATTAATGAATCCAAATATTAACCTGAATTTGGTCTGGGGAGGGAAGGTGGTTCAGGCTCAGCCCGGCACCGAGGTGAGGCCGTTCAGGAAAGTTTTCTTAAAAAACATTCAACTCATTTCCGCTGCGGCGAAGAGGCGATGTCATGCCCAAAAATAGCAAGCTCTTGGTTTTCCTGGGATTTCTGGCTTTCGCTCTGTTCAATTATCCCTTGCTCCAAATTTTCAACCGCGACCTGTGTCTGGCCGGGGTGCCGCTGCTGATCTATTACCTGTTCGGCGTGTGGCTGGTGGCTATCGTCGTCCTCTATTGGGGCCAAAGGTTTTTACTTTCCTGAGATTTCTGAGCGCAGCTTCTTATGCTGAACCAGAACCTGGTCATCCTGGCCGCCGGCGGCTATCTGTTGCTCCTGTTCGCCATCGCCTATTATGGGGATTGGCGACGGACCCAGGGCCGCAGCCTCATCGCCAATCCCTATATTTACACCCTTTCCCTGGGGGTCTATTGCACCTCCTGGACCTTTTTCGGCAGTGTAGGCCGGGCTGCAACCCAGGGATTGCCGTTTCTCAGTATTTACCTGGGACCCGCGGTCATGGTGTTCTTCTGGTGGTTTCTTCTCCGAAAGATTCTGCGCATCTGCAAAAAAAACAACCTGACCACCTTATCGGATTTTCTGACCCTGCGATATGGCAAGCGGCCCCTGGTGGGCGTTGTGACTACCCTGGGGGTGCTTGTGGCCATTGTCCCTTATATCGGATTGCAACTCAAATCGGTTTCCGACACCTTCAATATCCTGGTCCATGGGGCGGCCGTGTCAGCCCTACGCCTGCCGGTGTTCCACGACACCGCCTTTTATGTCGCCCTTGTTCTGGCGGTTTTCTGCATTCTTTTTGGAGCGCGCCACCTGGACCCTACGGAGCGCCACGAAGGCATGGTGGCCGCGGTGGCCTTCGAATCCGTGATCAAGCTCCTGGCTTTTCTGGCTATCGGCTTTTTGGTGACCTATGTCTTATTCCACGGGTGGGAGGACATTTTCACGCAAATTCACCGGATGAAGGGCTGCCAGGAAATCCTGGCGCTCAACACCAACCCGCAAAACAGTTATCTGCTGGTGATGGTCCAGACCCTGCTGGCTATGGGGGCCATCACCTTCCTGCCGCGGCAATTTCACATGGCGGTGGTGGAAAATACTGATGAACGGCACATCCTCACGGCCATGTGGCTTCTGCCGCTGTATCTGCTGCTGATCAACCTGTTTGTCATGCCCATTGCCTGCGGCGGGCTGGTTTTGGGCCTGCCGGCGGCCCAAGGGGATACTTTTGTCCTGCAAATGCCCCTGCAAAGCGGCTATCCCTGGCTGGCCCTGGTGGCGTTTTTGGGGGGCTTATCTGCCTCCACCGCGATGGTCGCCGTGGCCTCGGTGGCGGTCAGCACCATGCTGCTGAACAGTCTGGTAATGCCGGGGGCCATCCGCCTCAGACTGGAGCAGTATCTCCCCGCCGTTTTATTGAACCTGAAACGGACGGCCATCGTCCTGGTGATCCTGCTGGGATACGGCAGCTATCGGTTGATCGGCCCTTCGGCCATGCTGGTGGACATGGGCCTGATTGCTTTTTGCGGGGTCATGCAACTGGTTCCCGCCATCCTTGGCGCCTTGTACTGGCGGGAGGCCACCAGGGCCGGCGCTCTGGCAGGCCTGGGGCTGGGCTTCCTCCTGTGGGCCTATACCCTGATCTTCCCTTATCTGATTGATGCGGGCTGGTTTCCGCCAAGCATTGCGGAGGCCGGCCCCTGGGGCCTGAAGTGGCTGAAACCCACGGCTTTTCTGGGTCTGTCCGGCCTGGATAATCTCTCCCATGCTTTTTTCTGGTCCATGTTCGTCAATGTGGGGGCCTTTGTTGGGGTCTCCCTGTTGACGGCCCCTGGTCCGGGGGAAGAGGAGCAGGCCAGGAATTTCGTCGAAGTGTTCAAACTTGAGGAACGGCCTCGGGACAAACGTTTCACCTTTCTTCCCAGCCTGGAGGAATTCACCCTGTTCATGGAGAAGTTTGTCGGCCGCCGGAAAGCCCGGGAAGCCAGTCAAAGGTTTTTACGGGAGGTGGGCATACCGGAGCAGGACTGGGGCGATAAGGAAAAGCTGGAACTGGCAGATTTTGTGGAGCGGACCATCGCCGGCTCTATCGGCCCGGCAGCAGCCCAGGTGATAGTCAGCGGCTACCTGGCAGGCCTGGGCTCCCGTATGGAAGATGTGTTTGACCTGTTCAGCAAGGTGTCAAGTTCCTTGGAGGAAAGCGAGGAAAAGTTAAAACGGCGGGCCGCGGAACTGTCGGTCTTGTATGAAGCCGCCCGGAGGTTGGCCTCCTCCCAGCATATCCCGGAGTTGGTGGAAGGGGTGCTCGATCTTCTGGTGGAGCGGTTGGGCATTGAAAAATGTGCGGTGCGTCTTTTGGGAGCAGACGGCGTCCTTCATATAAAAGCCTCCCGGGGGTTTGTATGGGAGCCTCAGGATCAAGCAATCCAGCCCGGGCCCCAATCCCTTCTGGGAGAATGCCTGGCGGCATCACAGACCATTTCCGTGCCGGATACGTCCTTGGTGGCGGATCGTCTCCAGGGGCTTGCCAAAGAGGAAACTCAGGCCTCGCTGGTGTTGGCGCCGCTGACCGCGGAAACCAGAACCCTGGGGGTGCTGACCGCGGCCAGCGGGCAGAAGGGGGCTTTTGCCAAGGAACATGTGGGTTTTTTTCAGTCCCTGGCAGGTCAATTGGGGTTGGCGGTGTTGACGGCCACCATGGAGGAGGATCTGCGCCTTGATGAATCACGCCTCGAAGCGGTCTGGCAACTCAGCCAGATGACCCAGGCCAGCCTCAAAGAGATCACCGATTTCGCCTTAAAGGAGGGGGTGCGGCTTACCGGCAGCAAGATGGGCTACCTGGCGTTCACCAACGAGAACGAATCCGTACTGACCATGCAGTCATGGTTCAAGCCGGGCACCGGTCCGGCCGCAGCCGAAGCCGAGGTCAGACCCATCAGCTACCCTCTGGAAAACATTGGCCTGTGGGGGGAAGCGATACGGCGGCGGCGGCCCATTATCACTAATGACCTTGATCGGCTTGTCCCGAAGGAACGAGACTTTCCGGAGGGCTTCGAAGGGGGACGCCGCTATCTGCATATTCCGGTTTTTGACGGCCGCATCGTGGCGCTGGCCGGGGTGGCCGATAAAGAGGAAGAATATGATGAGGCCGATGTCCGCCAGTTGACCCTGCTGATGAACGCCATGTGGTGGCAGATCAAGCGCAAACGGGCGGAAGAAGCCCTGAGTGCCGAAAGAAAGCTTCTGATTCACACCTGCATGGATGGAATAGTGGCGTATGATGTGGCCGGCACGATATTTACCTTCAATGAAACCGCGGCCAGGATTTTAGGATATGAACCGGAGGAAGTCATCGGCAGGATGAACATCCGCGAGCTGCTTGCCCCAGGGGAGGCTCAGGAAGTCGACCGGAAAATCCATGATCCTGAATTCGGCGGCGTGGGCATAATCGAGAACTATGAAACCCTGGTTCGTCACAAGGATGGCACCCTTATCCCCATCTGGCTTTCCGCCCAAGTGCTCCATGAAGATCAGCGGGAGATCGGCGTGATCGGCCATTTTAGGGATTTGCGGGAACGGAAGCGCATGGAGGAGGAACTGCTGCGCAGCGAGCGCCTGGCCGCGTTGGGGAATATGGCGGCCCATATCAGCCATGAGATCAAAAACCCGCTGATGCTCATCGGCGGGTTCGCCCGCCAGGTCCTGAAGGATGCCGCCCAGGATTTGTCGGCCAACCGGGAAAAGCTGCAAATCATCGTGGACGAAGTGAAGCGCCTGGAGGACTTTTTGGCGGAGGTGGGAGGCTACGCCAAAATAGCCGAGCCCAGTTTGCAGACCGGGGATCTGAACGACCTGATAAAGGATCTTTGCCAGCGTCTGGAACCCAGCCTTAGGGAAAATGGGATTCAGTTGGTCCTGGACCTTGATCCCCGGCTTCCCCAGATGCAGTTCGACCCGGGGCACCTGCGACAAGCGGTGCTTAATATTGTCAAAAACAGCATTGAGGCCATGTGCGAGGGCGGAACCCTCTCCATCGCCACCAGGCGGGAAGGGGAGAAGGTGGCGGTGGAGATCGGCGATACCGGCCCCGGCATTCCGCCCGAGGCCCTGGAGAAGATCTTTCAGCCCTTCTTCTCCACCAAGCCCAAGGGCAGCGGTCTGGGGTTGGCCATCACCCAGAAGATCATCGAGGCGCACCGCGGCCAGATCAGTATTGCAAGCGAGCCGGGGCGAGGGACTCGGGTGCTGCTTTCCCTGAGGCTGGAACCTCAGACGGGGAAGTGCTAATCTCTATAAGCTCAATATAACTTTCTGTGCTAATGGCAAAAAAAGGGTTTGGCCCAGTCGGCCTCCTGGTGATTGCCCTGGTGTTTGCGGCAAGGGCTGGAGCCGGGCTGTGGGCCGGAAAACTTGGGGAAGAGAGGGGCAGCATGGAAGCGGCGGCAAACCTGGCGGTGGCCACCTTTGCAGGCGGCTGTTTCTGGTGCATGGAAGCGGATTTTGAAAAGGTTCCTGGAGTGGCAAAGGTGGTTTCCGGGTATACGGGCGGGAGCCAAGAAAATCCCACTTATGATAATTATGCCGACTCCGGGCACGTCGAGGCGGTACAGGTGTTTTATGATCCCCAAAAAGTGACCTACCGGCAATTGCTGGATTATTTCTGGCGGCATATTGACCCCACTGACGCAGGGGGCCAGTTTGTGGACCGGGGACCACAATATCGCAGCGCGATTTTTTACCATGACGAGGAGCAGAAGCGTGCGGCTGAAGAATCCAAGGCCGCGCTGGCACGGTCAGGACGGTTTAAACAGCCCATTGTTACGCCAATTATCAAATTTACCAGGTTCTACCCCGCGGAAGGATACCACCAGGACTATTACCGGACGCATGCCGCCCGGTATAAATTTTATCGCTGGAATTCCGGCCGAGATCAGTTTCTCCGGGAACATTGGGGGAAAGATTAAGGCATTGGGGGTGGATGCAAAGCCCGATGTGGTCCGTCCGGCCTTTGCCGGCCAGGACCCGGAACCAGGATTTACATGCAGGGACATGATGATTTCCGCCACAATCTAACCCCGGTGGAAGTAAAAAAATTTTTGACCAACACAGAGAAAATCACTGAAAATCTATTAATCCGTTATTGTTTCAAGCTTTCCGCGCCCTGTCCGCAATGCGGCCGGCGGGGCCTCTGCCTCGGGGGTGCGGTCAGTCTGCTGGCCAGCCGGATTGACAAGATTACCCACGAAATCCATGCCTGCCTGCATTGTGGTTACAAGTCCCTGTCAACCGTAAGGACCATCGAGTCTTTGTAGGTCTGGAACCGTGTCGAAGCTCAAAGTTCGTTCTAACGAGCGCTTGGAAAAACCAGAGAGTAACAGCGGGCGACAGATCCGGCCCCATCCCTCTATAAAAAGTAATCAAGGGTTTACCCCCTGCGCCGGCACAACCCGGCCCCGTATTTCCTTCTAAGTCGGCGGCTGCTCAGGCGCGGCGGATCCTTGACCACCAGCGGCTTTTGGGGGCAGAAGGGGAGGTGGCGCCGGTTTCTGAAGGTTGGGGGGGGGGCGGCGTTTCTGGAATGCGATGGGGTAGCCCAGCAGTGTCCGACGAGGGCGGGAGGCCGGAGAAAAATTTGGTCAGGGCCGGGACCAGCTGGCCGGTCAGGTCCAGGACCAGGCTTTCCAACCGGGCCATCCGGGCGGAGAGTTCCAGGACTTCGCGCCTCAGGTTGTTGCCGGAAGGCTCCCTGGTGCCTTCTGCGGCAAAGGCGCCGGGACTGCCGGCCATCGGTGCAGCTTGATCGGGATCCTGGGAGCCTGGAACATCTGAAAGATTTTCTCCCCGAACCGCAGCTTCGCCTCGCTCCGGACCCTCGAGGCTTCCCCCTTGGGCGTCGACCACGGTTTCCAGGAATTCCCGGTCAATATCATGCCGGCCCTCGGCGAAGGCGGCCACCAGGGCCAAGTCGCACCAGGCATTGATGCGGCGGGGGACTCCCCGGGTGAGCTCATAAAGCTTATCAAGTGCGGAAGCTGTGAAGATGCCGCTGCCGCCTGCCCGGGCCAGGCGGAACTGAATGTATTCCTTGGTTTCCTCTTCATCCAGGGGCTGCAAATGGAAGTGGACTCCCACCCGCTGGGCCAGTTGGCGAAGAGCAGGTTGGCGCAGCCGGTCCCGGAGATTGGGCTGGCCCACCAGGATAACCTGAAGAAGTGGTTCCTTGTCCGCCTGGATGTTGGACAGGAGCCGCAACTCCTCGAGAGCCGCGGGTCCCAAGTTGTGCGCCTCATCCACTATCAGGACGACGTGTTCTCCCCGGCTGTAGGCAGTGAGGAGAAATTCGTTGAAGGCTGCCAGGCGGGTGGCCCGGCTGTGGAAATGCCCGCGGATTTCGAATTCCGTGAGGAGAAGCTCCAGGAGGTCCTCGGCGCCGAACGCGGTCTGGTACAGAACTCCCAGGCGCAGTTTCCCCAGCTTGGCCCTCAGGAGGGACTTGATCAAGGTGGTTTTCCCGGTGCCGATCTCCCCGGTCAGCACCACAAACCCCAGTTTCTGGGTGAGGCCGTATTCGAGGTAGGCCCGGGCCAGTTTGTGTTGAGGACTCAGATAAAGGAAATCGGGATCCGGAAGAAGGTTGAAAGGGCGTTCCGTCAACCCGAAAAAGGCTTCATACATGAGGATTTAATCCAAGCCCGAAGTCCTTTTTTCTCCTGGCCGGCCTTATGGGAGTAATAATAGTAACACTCGTGATCCCTTTGTGAGACCTTATTCAAGACCAAGCCGATGATCGGGAAATTTTTCAGCATATTGATACACTTCTGGATATCTTCACGGGAAGTGCGGCCCATTTCCACCACGATAATGATGCCGTCCACGAAGGGCGCGAAGGCCAGGGAGTCGGCATAGAACAGGAGTGGAGGTAAATCAAAGAGCACGTAGCGGTCGGGGTAAAAATTTTTAAGCTCTTTTACCAGATTGCCCATCATGGGCGAGCCGATCAATTCGGCCGCACCGGCCACCGCGCGCCCGCCGGGAAGGATGACCAGCTTGTCAAAACCCTCAGGATGCACCAGCAGGTCAGGGATGGAGGCGTCGCCGGATAGATAATCCACCAGGCCTGGAGTCCTGGGAAATCCGAAATAGCCGCTTATCGAGGGGGAGCGCAGATCGGCGTCCACCAGCAGCACGGTCTTATCCACTTCATGGGACAGGCTGATGGCCAGATTGATGGCGGTGAGGGTTTTGCCCTCGTTGGGCAAAGGCCCGGTGATCATCAGGGCGTTTCGGCGTTCCGCCTGAGTACGCTGCAGAATCTGGGTGCGCAAAATCTTGTATTCTTCCCTGACCAAGTTATTATCATCTCCCGAAATAATGCGCTGCCGCTGCAATTTCTCCATCTGCACCGGGACCGTCCGGGTGGCGGAGTATCGTATGCCGGCGATAGCTGCGGCTTCCGCGCCTTTCAGGGGAAGAGGCGTCTCCAGCGCAGGCAGGGGCGCCTTAGGCACCTCGATTCCTTGCTTGTCTTGTTTTTCGGCTTTGGCTTTTTCCAGTGCCTTGTCGATGAACCCCACGGTGGTATCCTTTGAACGGTAATTAGGAGGACAAAGACGATCATCCGGCGGCGCCGGCTGGCTTTAGGCGCCTGATAATATTCAAATCACACCAAGACGCCAAGAGATTTTCAGGGGACAACCACCACATCTCCTGGCAACAGAGTCACGTTTTGCTCCAAGAATTGTCCCCGGGACACGGCCTTGTAATCAAAGGGAAGGGTCTGCTCGGTGCCGCCGCTGCGGCGAAGGATGACAATTTTGCCGGGCGAAGCAAAAGGAGTCAAGCCTCCGGCCATGGCCAGGGCCTGCATGACATTGGCCGGCCGTCCCACCAGGAATTCCCCGGGTTTGTTGACTTTCCCCACTACATAAATTTTATAGTACTGGGTTTTAAGCAGCATCACAGTGACCTGGGCGTCGGTCACATATTTTTCCAGGCGTTTGCTGATCTCCTCCCGCAATTGCTTCACCGTCTTGCCCGCGGCCTGGACCTCCCCGATAAGGGGGTAAGAAATCTTGCCGTCGGGGCGGATGGCGATTTGTTTAGTGAGGTCCGGCTCTTTCCATACTGAAATCTCAACCACGTCCTCGGGGCCTAACTTGTAAGTATCTTCCACCAGTTGGGCGGCGGCGGCCTGCGCCTGGACTGAAGGGCTCATCCGGGGATTGCACCCCAGGGCCCCCAGGAAGGCCAAACCCAACAGCAGACAGATCAATTGTCTTAATATACAGGGAGTCGTGAGAATAAGTCCTGTTTGCCCGAACCTGCCGAAATGATGGTTCTTCTTCAATCTCATACTCGCATTATCGAAATTTTTATGGGAAATATTAAAGAGGATTTGCCCCAAACTGTCAAGGCTTGCCTCATATAAACCGAGACATTTCCTTTTTTACCACGACTGAGACTTCTTGAAGAAGCTGGGGATGGCAATGTGCCCTGGATTGCCGGCCTTCTTACCATCCTCTGTCAGGGCAGAATAATTTCTGGTGACTCGGACGGTTTCGCCGGAGGCAACTTCATCCTTTACCGGGGTGCTGCTCAAAGGGGTGGCCAAGGGTTGGATTTTCCACTTTGGAGCCGGAACGGTGATTTCCGCTCGGACTATATTCCAGGCAGGTTTGGGGACACGGTCGGCCTGGCGGCTATCCGGTTTACCGCCCTGGGTTTTCCTCTCTTCTGGGGGGATATTTTTGTTTTTGACGTCCTCTACCGGGAGGCCAGTGATGCCGGCGACATACTGCTCGGTTTCACGATATGGCGGCACCCCGCCATATTTTTTTACGGCCTCAGGCCCGGCGTTATACGCGGCCAGGGCCAGAACGATATCCTGGTTGAAGCGATCCAGGCAATATTTCAAATACTTCACGCCCCCCGCCACGTTCTGCTCTACGTCGAAGGGGTTCTCCACCCCTAAGGAGGCGGCTGTTTCCGGCATTAGTTGCATTAGTCCCATGGCGCCTTTGGGGGACACGGCTGTGGGATTGCCCCCGGATTCCTTGTGTAGCACGGCCCTGACCAGCTTTTCGTCTATTCGATTTTGCTTGGCGTATTTTTTAATGAGAAGCTCGATGCGAGCCCTCAGCTTGGGGTCGGACATGAAGACCATCTGGAGCAACTCCCGGGGTATTTCAAGGGTCGCCACCGGCTCCAGGCGTTGGGTCAGCTCGACGGTGCGGTGGCCAAGCTGTTCCGGAGCCAACGCCGGGGCGGCCGCTTTGAGGAGGGGCTGCTGCGCCGGGGGCAGCGAGGGGAGATTGGGAGACCCCAGGCCGCCACAAAGGAAAAATACCAGTGCGCTGAACGAATTCAGTATGGGCTGCGCCAACATATGAACCTGCCGACCCGGCAAGCCTCAGAAGCAAAGAGAGAGGATAAATAAGTCGTAAGTTTTTTCACTATAGCATAAATCAAAAAAAAAGGCAGGGCTTAATGGCCCTGCCGAGGATTTTTGTGAATTTAGGTGGTTTAGGAAGCCTACTTTTTAGGAGCTGCTGACGGGCCAGACCAGGAAGCCTCGGGTCTGTCTTTTTTTCAGTTCCTCTTTTCCGCAGATCAGTTTCACTTGCTTGCAGGCGGTAACTCCTGCAAGAGCTTTTGGGCCTCCTCCCTTTCCGAAAAGCTGCCCTGGAAAGCCAGGGCCTTCTCCAGAGCAGCGCGGGCGGTCGCAGTATCCCCCAACTTTACGGCACAAAAACCCAGGTGATATTGCAGCACCGGGTGCTCGGGGGCCCGGTCCACGGCTTTTTCCAGGTATTTTTTGGCTTCGCGGTAGTTCTTTTGCCGGCAATGGATCCAGCCCAGAGTGTCCAGCAAGCGGGGGTCCTCCGGGTTGTCCTCCAGGATTTCGCTGGCCAGTTTCTGGGCCCGGGCGAGATTTTCCGGGGTGGGCTGGTATTCCGCTAAAAGATAGGCCAGGTTGTTTTTTATCACCGTGCTGGCGTTCCGCTCCAGAAGCTTGTTATACAGGGCTATGGCCTTATCGCCCTGCCGCTGCCGTTCATAGAGCTGGGCCAAAGCCATGGCGTAGAACTGGGGGGCCTGGGGTTCTTCTGCTTTGTGTTCCAGCATCTGCGTGACTTTGGATTTTTCCGGCAGGAGGCTGTACGCCCTAACCAGTAACCTGAGGGCCTCCGGGTCGTTGGGATTCAAGGTCAAGGCCTCTTCCAGGGCTTGGGCGGCGGCTTCCGGTTGGCTCTGCAGCAGATAAACTTCCCCCAGTATCTGGTGCAATTCTGGATTGTTAGGGTTTTTGGCCAGCGCGGCGCGCACCGCTTCCAGGGCCTTGGCCGGCTGCTTTTGTTCCTGGTAGAGGGCCGCCAGGAGACGCAGGGCCTGGTAATAATTGGGGTTCTGCTTGAGCGCGGCTTCCAGGTAGCGGGCAGCCTCCTCGGGATGCTTGGTCCTGCGGCTCAACCCGGCCATTCTCAGGTAGCCCTGAGGGTTACCGGGCTCCAGCTCAATCATTTTTTGGAACGCCGCCCGGGCTTCCTTATCATCGCCCTTGAGGACATTGACGTCCCCCAAATAGCCCCAGTTGGCCACGTCTTTGTCATTGGCGCGCAGGTAATCCTTGATCAGCTTGATGGCCCCGTCATAATCCTTGTCCTGGATATAAGTGCCGTATAGGAAGGTCCTGGCTTCCAGATAATCAGGTTTGAGCTCCAGGGCTTTTTTGGCGGCTTCCCGAGCGAGCTGGTTTTCCTTGTTGATCTGGTGGGCCCGGGCCAAAAGCAGCCAGTTTTCCTGATTTTGAGGTTGATCCTGAGTGAGGATTCTAAAGTTGTTCACCGCCTTTAAGCCATCTTTTTTGTTCAGCGCCATGAGGCCCTGAAGTTTCAGGGCGGTCATGTCCTTGGGATTTTCTTTCAGAATTTCCTCAACGAGCTTCTCCGCTTCATCCTGGCGTTTTTGGGCCAGGCGCAGGAGGGCCAGTTGCCCCTTGGCCTGCAGGCCGACCGGCCCGGTGGGATTACTGTCTATTATCTCGGTAAGAACTTTTTCAGCCGGCCCCAATTTTCGCTGGGTCAGGTAGAGATTGGCCAAAGCAAACTTGGCCTGCTTATTCTCGGGATGCTTGACCATAAAGTCCTTCAGGACCTTCTCCCCTTCGGCGGTGCGGCCCTGTCCGCTGAGGAAACGAGCCAGCGCCGCAGCGGGGGCATCCTCATCAGGTTGAAGGGCTACTTTCCGGCGCAGGGTCTCCTCCGTCTTGGCCCATTGTTTCTGCAGGACATATAGGCGGACCATTTCATCCTGGACCTTTACATCCTTAGGGGCAATTTCTTCGGCCTTTTTCAGGATGGACTCGGCTTGGTCAAATTGTTTCTGGTTTTCGGCCAGCCGGGCCCGGGACAGATACAGCGGCAAGCTCTGGGGGTTGGCCTTAATGCCTTCGTCCAGGGTGACCGCGGCGGCGTCCAGCTTTTTCTGAGATAATTCCAAAGAGGATTGCATCAGATAAGCCTCGGTCTTATGGGGGTCCAGGCCCTTTACCTTTTTTAGAATTTCCAGGGCCTGGTCCGGCTTCTCCCGGGCCGCGGCCACCCCGGCGGAAAGCATCAGAGCTTCGAGGTTGTCAGGCTCTTGGGCCAGGACCAGTTTGGCCTTGGCCTCAGCTTCGTCCACCTTCTTGCCGAGGAGGAATAGATTCCCCAGAAGAATCTGGGCTTCATAGAGGGCGGGATTGACCTCGATGGCCTTGGAGAGAGACGCGAACGCGGCCCGGGGATTCTGAAGATGCAATTCGGTTTTTGCCAGCCAGAGGTGCCCCTCGGCCAGTTCCGGATCCAATTGCAGGGCATTCTTGAAATGCAATCTGGCGGTGATGTAATCGCCCTTTTCAAAGGAGGCTTTCCCTTGGGTCATGAAGTTTTCCCGCTTTTGTTCCATGCTGCTGCAGGAGAAAATCATCACCAGGACAGCCAGAAGCAAAACCGACTTTGGCCAAAAGCTTTTCTGATCCATAAGGATTCCCTGACTTTTTTATTTCCTATATCATGTTTACTTTTGGTTTACTATAATACCGCCTTGGTTTTTGCTTTTCATTAACCTTTTAAAACAGCTTAAGGAACAAATCGGACGGAGCGGTGGAACAGCTGGCCGCTGGGAACCGGGGCGCCCACGCCGGGAGGGATATGGCATAATAAAAGGGCCAGATAAACTCTCTTGATATTTCCCATATCTTTCGCCAGCCCTCGATGAAAGGACAGGCTGCTTCGCGGGACACAGGCAGCCGCTGATCCGGCGCCGGCCGTTCTCCGGCCAAAGGAGGGGTAAGTCATGAAAATTGAGGTGCCGGCTGACGCTGTGCAGGTAGGTCACGGGGAAAATGGCCGGCTCGCAGTGCTGCTTGAGGCCGAGGGCATTGAAGGGGCGCTGATGCTCGATCCCCAAGAATTCTCGGAAGATGAAGCCCGGGAACTCGGCGCCATGCTCTGGCGCGTCTGCGAACGCTGGCTGGCGGCCCGCCGGTCCCTGAAATGAGCCCTTTAAGGTTGGGTTTCCTCAGGAGGGGACTGGGCCATGTGCCGATGGCCGGGAATCAGGTCGCGGCCGAGCAGCACCTGGACATCCATCCAGGTAGGCAGAGTTGCCTGTTCCTGTAGCATGGCTTCTGGAAAGAACTTTTTGGCAAGCACCTGGGCCACCCGGGCTGCGGCCGGCCGATAGGCAATAAGGGTTTTCTCAATTCCGAAGTCAACATGGTTGCCGATGCTTACCATTAAGAAGCCTTCGGCCGCAAGTAGTTCCCTTGTCTCTCGGGCCTGCCCTGGCACCCCATTGCCGTTTCGGAGGTCGATGAACACCTGGCTGAGTTCCCGGGCGGTGAGAAAATCAGGGGTGGCGGCCGGAAGCGCGGAGGGTTTCTGGTGTCCCAGGCCCGGGGAATCTTTTTCCTGAGCCCGGATTATCCGGGCATCGGGAACAGAAGGAGGCGCGGATTCCCGCGCCCACTGCCCCTCTTCAGGGCCGCGGGCCATATTCGGACCGCCCAGCCGGTCCCGGCCCAGGGAGATGCGGATATCGGCCAGCGGGGAAAGCGTGTCATCTACCTGGAGTTTGGCGCCCGGAAAATACTTTGCGGCCAGCGTCTTGGCCACCCGGAAAGACTCGGGCCGGTAAGCGATTATCGTGTCTTCCAGGCCAAAGTCGAGATGGTTGCCGATGCTCACCACGTTAAATCCCTCGAGGGCGAGGCGGGTTCTGGTAAGCCGGGCGTCATCATGCCGACCGTTGCCGTTTTTTATCTCGATCCGGGTTCCGAGGAGGTCCGAAACTGACAGAACTTCGGCCGAGGTCTTCGTGGGCCTGGTCGCCGCGGCTGCCGGCGGCGGTGAGTGAAGAGGCTTCGCCGGTGGGGCTTGCCGGGTAGTGGAGGCGGTAACGGCCGGGACCGCCGGGGACAAGGATGGGTTGGCGGCCTGAGGGGCGGGCGCCGCGACCGGGGTGGCAGCGATCGCAGCCGGCGGGGAAACCGGACTGGCCGACGGAGCTGAAACCGCCGCGGTGCCGGTGGACGCGGCAACCCGCGGTGCGGCGGGAACCAGGGGCGAACCGGCCAGACCGGGAGGCACGTCTTTGCCGAGAGAGGCCAGGGCCTGACTCAGGCGCTGGCGGGCTTCGCCCTCGCTCAAAGCCTCCCGCCACAGGGCCAGGGCTTCCGCCTCTTTCCCCTGGCGGCACAATACCAATCCCAAATTGTTGCGGGCCGCCTGGTTGTCCGGCTGCCGGGCCAGGACGTTCCGGAAACAGGACTCCGCCTGGCTTAGGCGGCCCTGGAGGTAGAGAGAATAGCAGCGGTTGTTTTCCAGGGCCGGATGGTGGCCGCTCCGGGAAAGGCCCTCTTCGTAAAGCTCCTGGGCCCGGTCGAAGTGGCCCAGTTGTTCATAGCACTGGATCAGGGCATCCAGGATCTCCAGGTTATCGGGTTCCTGGGCATGGGCATCTTCCAGCTCCTCCACTGCCAGTTCCGTCCGGCCTATCTTTTTAAGGTAGCTGGCGTTTCGCATCAACAAGGCGGTATTGCTGGCCGGCCGCACTTGCTGGAGTGCCCGTCGGGTGGGACTGACTTGGACATTGCAGGCCAGCAGGGAGGCCAGCAAGGCCACCAGGCCGCCCATGAGCGCCAAGCAGAGGATTCGCGTAATCGACAGACCAGCAGCGCGATTATTACGGTCCATATCACCCCCCCGCCATTCCGGGTATTATATAACATTATACCCGCATGAGTCTCCAGAGACCGGGACGGAAAAATAAAGACCGCCTCGAGCCGCCGCCTCGCCGGCAGCAGGCAGGACCTCCCTGGCCGTTTCAGTAGCCCTCCCCGGTGGTGAGCCTCAAGACCGGCTTTTTCTCTTGGGGGCTGAAGCTCTTGTTATATTTGTCGTAGGCGTTCGCTGCGGCCTCGGGGCTCTGCCCCCGACTGACGTAAACCTCCTTGCCGGCTTCAGGATTAACCAGTTGGGAGGCGAGGTTATGGGTTACGGAGCGGCCGTAGTCTTTTTGGGTCCAATGGCCGCAACAGCCCGGGAGGCCCACCAGCAGCCACCCTCCCAGGACCAGGGCCAGGCCCCGGGTTGTTATGCGGTATCTGTTGATGTGCATCTCAGGCCTCCTTTATTGCACCGGCTGACGGCCAAAGCCTGCCGGCACATTCCCCGGAGGCGGCTCCGGGTATTTCTGCTTTTTCTTCTTCCCTTCCAGGCAGCCCAATAGGTAGAAGGACACATCGCCGGGCTCAACATAAGCGTCGGTGGGCAGCCGGGCGGTGCCTTGGGCCATGGGCTTGACCAGGTGCGGGGTTACCAATACCACCAACTCGGTCTGCTGTTTCTGGAAGTCGCTGGAGCGGAACAACGCCCCCAAGACGGGAATGGACCCCAGCATCGGGAATTTGTTTATGATGGTGCGGTAATTATCGTTTAGCAACCCTGCCAGGGCGAAAGTTTGTCCGTCTTTGACCTCCACGTGGGTGCTGAGCCGGCGCACCCGCAAGCCGGGCACCAGGAAGCCGGCTGCAGAGAAAGCTATACCTGTGGAGAAGTCCAGTTCAGAGACTTCAGGATTGACCTTCATGGCGATCATGTCATTGTCAAGCACCGTGGGGGTGAAGTTCAATCCGACCCCGAACTTTTTCCACTCGATGGTGATGGTCTGAAACTGCTGGGGCACCGGTACCGGGAATTCGCCCCCCGCCAGAAAGGTGGCCTCCTGGCCGCTGGTGGTCACCAGGTTGGGCTCAGCCAGGACCTTCCCCAGGCCTTGCTGCTTTAGAGCGTCAAAAAACATGGTCCAAAGAACCGACCCGGTCTTCCAGCCCGCCACGGCATTGATGCTCTGACTGATTTGCTGCTTGAACGTGGTCTCGGCAAAATTGCGCACGAATTCATTGATGGAGGTGAGGTTGTTTATCATGCTCACCCCGAAGGCATGGCCGGTGCGGTCGGCGATCGCAAAGTTGATCCCGAGACGGCGGGCCACGTTCCGGTTGATTTCAGCCAGACGGACCTCGCACATCACCTGCTGCACCCCGCCGATGTTCATGAGGTTGATGACCCGCTCCTTTTTGCCGCCTACGGCGGCTGCGGCCAGACTTATGGCGGTCTGCTGGGCCACGGGCCCGGAAACCTCCCCGGTGAGGACCACGCTTTCATCTGCAGGCACCACCCCGATTTTTTCCTTGGGCAGCACTTGAGCCAGACTTTCCTTAAGCTGGCTGACATCGGCTTGCACCGTCACCCGGGCTGAGGAGAAGCGGTTGCCTGGTCCCCAAACGCTCAGGCTGGTGGTCCCTGGGGCCAGACCATTGACGTAAACTTCTTTGGGGTTGGTAAGAATGATGTCAGCCACTTCGGGATTGGCCACTGAAATGCGGGTGATGGGAAAGGGCAGCCGCAGGACCTTGGACTGCCCTGCCTTCAAGTGCAAGGTTTGAGTGATTTCCAGATCCCGAACACTTCCCAAAGGATCGGCCCCCCAGGCCGCGGCGGCGGGAATCCCTATAACCGCCAGCGCCAGGAGGCCGATGAGGATTTTCCCCCCAAATCCTGCGCCGGCTGAAGCACTTTGATCCTGTTCCCTTCTAATCATGAATTCTTCCCCCATCAGTCCCCAGTACCCTAAATCAGCTCTGGCGTCGCCTCTCCTCCAAGCTCCTGGATGAACAATTTTTTCATCCGGCTCAAGGACAAACTTCTCCTCCTGGATAGTAAGGCGCCTGGAATTTTTGACGTTGACCCCAATTAGCTGACAGCCCCGGTCGCCGAACGAAAATAGTCACTCCCGGCAAAGGTAATTTCTTCCAAGGATTCAGGACTTTTAATTAATTCCGCTTTCGGAAGCTTCTTAAAAAAACTTTAAAACTTCGACATGCCGGCTTAAACAATCTTTAATCAACCGGAGCCGCTCCCGCCTGGAGATTACCAGGTGTTGCCGTCTTCCTGAAGGAAAAGAAAATCAACAAGTCAAATTTTAGTGTCAAGGTTGTTTAAGCGGCGAAGAGGGGGAGGACAGGGGGGGCGGCGACGGTCATCCAGTTGCTTCGGCTGCTTGGCCGGTTTCGGCAAAGACAACTAAGTCACCGGCTCGGCCGGGGAGGTCCCCAGGTTTGCCCGCCGCAGTTCCCCCCGCCGACCGGGGGGCCCACGCTCGGGCTTTGGGGTTTTCGGGCCTCAAAAGTCAGGGAAAAAAGGATGCCCCTGAACCACCCGGTAAGGAAAGCGCGTCAGGACCATCACCGCGCTGACCCCGGTTTCCTCCATCATTGCGGGTTCCGGCAAGGCACCGGCTCCTCAAAAGGTCGTCGATTCTGGTGGCCGGGTCAGGCTCCGAAGGGGTAACCACTTCGGCCACCACCAGGCGGCCACCGGGTTTGCTCCCGCCGAAAACTCATGGGCTTATCCGGAGCCGACGGCGCCCGGGGAAAAATAAGGCAGAACCTTGCCTTGACCAGGGATGATTCTGCGTTCCAGGAGAGAAGTCGGCTTAAGCAAAGCGCGTCCGGGGCGGAATACTTTGAGAGAACAAGCCTCAGGTGAAAACCGGCCGGAACTGTCAAGAATTATTTCTTTTTTCTGGCAAATTTTTCCGGCTGCCGGATGAATTCATTTTTGCAGAGCTCGGAACAGAAGTAATAAGTCACGTCTTCGAAGTCATACATGAACTGGCCGTGCTGGCCCTCCAGGTCCATGTTGCATACAGGATCAACCGTGCAGATGGTTTTTTCTTGCTTGGCCATGGCAGCTGCTCCTTTTGGTCAGTCTTTTTAACATAAGACTCGTTTGGGGGGATTTCCCGGGTCAGGAGGAAAAAGCTCAAAGTCCAGGGTGATTGCTGCATTCCTGGGCATGCTCCACCGCAGGGTGAAAAGGGGCTGACGGCGGGCGGGGGCGTCCCCGCCCGAGCAGACAATCTGGGTTGGAGGAGATACCATGAATCTGTGCTGAAAAACCGGCGCGGCCATGATGATCCGCGGTATTCAGCCGATCAGACGCACGGCCTCCCTGACCATCTGGTTGGTATAGCCCCACTCGTTGTCATACCAGGTCATGACCTTCAGGAGGTCGCCGTCCACCACCTGGGTCATGCTTAGTTCCACCACCGAGGCGCGCGGGTCTTTAATGATGTCCGAGGACACCAGAGGGTCTTCGGCCACCCCCAAAATGTCCTTGTAACGGGGGCTTTCTGACTCTTTGCGGAGGATATTGTTGACTTCCTCTACAGTGGTGGGCTTTTCCAGGACCATGACGATGTCGGCCAGGGAGCCGCAAGGCACCGGGCCTCGAACTGCAACACCGTCAAAGCGGCCCTTGTATTGCGGCAGGATGTCCGTGACAGCCTTGGCCGCGCCGGTGCTGGTGGGCACAAAATTGGCGGCCCCGGCCCGGCCCCGGGCCCATTTCTTGGCCGGCCCGTCCACAATGGCCTGACTGGAGGTGTAGGCATGGATGGTGGTCATGGTGGCCTTCTTGATGCCGATGTGGCGGCCGATGATTTCCACCACAGGGGCGATGCAGTTGGTGGTGCAGGAGGCGCAGGAGTAAGCTTTCTCGCCGGGAGGCGGCTCGGTGACGCCGTGGACGATGGTGCACATGACATCCTTGGGAGGGGCCGACAGGAGAACATAGCGGGCGCCGGCCTGGATATGTTTTTGCAGACCCTCGGTGTTCGTAAAGACCCCAGTAGACTCAAAAACCAGATCAATGCCCATGTCCTTCCAAGGGAGCTGGGCCGGGTCCTTGACGCTTAGAAACCGGATGGTTTTGCCGTCGATCACCAGGTCGCCGCCCTGCATTTCCACTTTGCGGTGATAGCGGCCATAAACGGTGTCGTATTTCAGCAGGTAGACCAGATTGTCCAGGGGCATGAGGTCGTTCACCGCCACCACATCCAGGTTGGTGCTGTCCAGGATGATTTTCAGGGCGGCCCTGCCGATCCGTCCCATGCCATTGATTGCCACTTTCGCCATACTTTCCTCCTTTTGCGCCGTTTTGTGCTGTAAGCGATGGTTCCCCAGGAATCGCAGGGGAATGACTTGAGTTTAACTATTCTGTACCTGAGGTGAACTTAGCAGGTCGTCCGCTTCGGGGTTTGCACCTGGCCATTTTTAAATATATATCCGAATATTACCACGGTAAAGAGCCGATGGGCAAAATAATGTGGGACTTTTTTAACGTCCTCCCTCAAGATAATTATCCGGCCCGCTGAAGCTTTCTCCAGAATTTTGCCGACAGGATATTGGGAGGCACCGCGATCAGGGTCGGGTTTGGGTTTTCATTCGGGAGAAAAATGGCATACAATAAATTACCTATGCCGACAATCTGCCGGATATTATTCCTGATTATGGATTCTTCGCGATGAGTTCTGCTGTTTCGCCTGAAACCTGGCTGGTAACCGGCGGGGCCGGCTTTATCGGCTCCAACTTTGTGCTGGCGGCCAGGGCAAAAAACGCGGCCCGTATCGTCAACCTGGACCGTCTGACCTATGCCGGAAACCTCAAAAATCTGGTGGCGGTGGCCGACGACCCCCAGCATCACTTTATCCGGGGGGATATCGCCGACCGGGAGTTGGTGGGGCGGATTTTAAAGGAACATCAGCCTGCGGCCGTGGTGCATTTTGCCGCGGAAAGCCACGTGGACCGATCCATTTACGGCCCCCAGGCCTTCATGGAAACCAATATTTTGGGGACTTTTCATCTTTTGGAGGCGGTGCGCCGGTATTGGGAGGGGCTTTCCGGCCGGCGACGGGAAAAATTCCGGTTCCTGCACATCTCCACCGATGAGGTCTACGGGTCGCTGGGGCCTGATGACCCGCCGTTTCGCGAAACCACGCCTTACGCGCCCAACAGCCCCTATGCCGCGTCCAAGGCGGCCAGCGACCATCTGGTGCGGGCCTGCCATCATACCTATGGCCTGCCCGTCCTGATCACCAATTGCTCCAATAACTACGGGCCGTTGCAGTTTCCGGAGAAGCTCATTCCATTGGTGATCCTGAACGCGCAAAAAGGGGAGCCCCTGCCCATATATGGAGACGGCTTGAATATCCGGGACTGGCTTTATGTGGCGGACCATTGCGAGGCCCTGCGCCTGGTCCTGGACCGGGGCCGGGTGGGGGAGACTTACAATATCGGCGGCAACTGTGAGAAGACCAACCTGGAAGTGGTGCAAACCCTATGCGCCCTTCTGGATGAGCTCCTGCCGGACTCTCCACACCGGCCCCACGCGCAACTGATCACCTTTGTGAAAGACCGGCCTGGACACGACCGCCGGTACGCCATCGATATCGGGAAGATTTCCCGGGACCTGGGCTGGCAGCCCCGGGAGTCCTTTGACAGCGGCTTGGCCAAGACGGTGCGCTGGTATCTCACCCACCAGGAATGGGTGGCCTCGGTGCAAAGCGGGGAATACCGGGAGTGGCTGGAGTTCCACTACGGCGGCGGTATATGAGCGGAAGCTGCTTCAGCAATAAGATGCAGCCGCAGGCTTTAGGCTCTGCCCGCCACAACCGGAGATAATAAATCGGCTTTGCTTCCTCGGACGGCCAGAGGACGGTTTTTATGCAGGTAACGCCCCAGATCTTTCCGGAGGTTTTGCTCATTGAGCCCAAGGTGTTTCGGGACCGGCGCGGGCATTTCCTGGAGATCTTCCAGGCGCGGCGCTACCAGGGAGTCGGCCTGCCGGCTGCCTTTGTCCAGGACAACGTCTCTTTTTCCCGGAAAGGGGTGGTCCGGGCCCTGCATTACCAGCTCCAGTTTCCCCAAGGGAAGCTGGTCATCCCGCTCACAGGGGAAATTTGGGACGTGGTGGTGGATATCCGGCGGGGGTCTCCTACTTTTGGAAAGCATCTGGCCGTCACCCTGACGGCCGAGCCCTGCCGGCAGCTTTATGTGCCTCCCGGTTTTGCCCATGGTTTTGCAGTGGTGAGCCAGTCGGCCACAGTCCTTTACAAGGTTACTGACTTTTACCATCCCGAGGACGAATACGGCATCATCTGGAACGACCCGGACTTGGCGATCCCCTGGCCGGTGGCGGAACCGCTGCTGTCGGATAAGGACCTGAACTCTCCCCGGCTCAGGGAGATGCCGCCGGAGAAGCTGCCGGTTTATAGCCAGTAAGCAGGGAGCCGGGAGGACCGGGCGCGGCCGGGGAACCGCGGCGCCCTGGACCTTCGCGGAGGATCATTATTCTCTTTGCAGAGCCAAGGCCATAATCGGTATTTATTAATCAGCTCAACATGAAAATCCTTCTTACCGGCAAGGGGGGGCTTTTGGCCCATGATTGCCTCGAGGTTCTTGGAGGCGACCATGAGGTCCTGGCCCTGGGGCGCGAGGATCTGGACATCGCAGACCCTGACCGGGTGGCAGAAGCGGTATCCCGGTGGCGGCCACAGGTTATAATCAATTGCGCCGCTTTTACCCAGGTGGACCTTTGCGAAACCGCGCATGAGGAGGCGGTCCGGGGAAATCTCACCGGGCCCGAAAATCTGGCGGTAAGCGCGGCGCGTTACGAAGCTCTCTTAGTGCATGTCTCCACGGATTACGTGTTTGACGGTCGCAAGCCCTTGCCCCACCCCTATCTGGAAGACGACGTCCCCAACCCCCTGTCCTGGTATGGCCGCACCAAACTGGAAGGAGAGCAGGCCATCCGGGAGGTCGCCGACCGTTATATTATTGTGCGTACGGCTTGGCTTTACGGCAGGGGAGGGCCCAATTTCCTGACCAAGATACTCAAGACGGCCCTGTCGCCCCAGGTTCCTGAGCTTAGGGTGGTAAACGACCAGTTTGGCTCACCCACCTGGTCCTACCGGCTGGCCCAGCAACTGGCCCGGCTGGTGGAGGCTGGAGCGCAAGGCCTCTACCATGCCAGCGCTGAGGGATACTGCACCTGGTTTGATCTGGCCCGCCGCTTTTTGGATCGCCTGGGGCTGGACAAACCGGTAAGCCCCTGTCCCACCAGCGACTATCCTACCCCGGCTGTGCGGCCCCGCAATTCCATCCTCGAAAACCAGCGACTCAAAAAAGAAGGCCTCAATCTTATGAGGCCCTGGGAGGAAGACCTGGACGAATTTGTGGACAGGTTCCGGGAGGAGCTTCTGAGGGGCGTTCATTAGAACAGCCGAGACGCCGGGTTCCAAACCCGGCCTGTTCCCGGCCGGCGCGGCGGATCGGTACTGCCTTAGGCCAGAGTCCGGCGCTGCGCCTGGCTCATCAGGGCGGGCGCCCCCTTCCCTGGCCACGCTCAAAATGCCTAAAAGGCCAGGCGATTGACAAAAGGGGTTAAACGGTCATATTAACCAAGATTGTTTTATGATCTGTTACCGAGCCGGGGGCATTTAATCTTTTGGCCGAGCCGGACCCGGACACCCTGGTTGGTCAGATGCTCTTCCTCCAGAAGTCTTTTGATGCTGTCAATGACTTCCAGGTCTCCCATGGTGTACTCTCGACGGAGGGAGCCTGTGCGCAGGGGTTTTAAGAAATCTCCGAAGGATTTTTCCCAGTAACGTAAGGTTACTTTTTTCACCCCCGTGAGGCGGGAAACCTGGTCAATGGTGAGTTTGAGGTTGGGTTGAAAATGTTCCATAATGGCATCTCTCCTTGATCTGCTCCCGGACGTCCTGTCCTTTTAGATTTCGCGGTCAATAAGATTATCGAATCAATAAGCCAATTTCTTCAATTTTTTTCAGACTTTTTCAGACCGCAACGGTCATGCCGGATAGCAGTGATTAAAATCCTGATGATTTGAAAGACCAAATTACGGTAAGGAGAATGGCAGTGAAGAGATTTTTCCGCCTGCTTGGGGCCGGGGGCAAGTGGATCCTCCTGAGCCTGATAGGCGTCGAGATCTTCAGCTTTCTGCTGATAAGCTTTACGAATCTGGTCCTGTTTGGCACTCTTTGGGAAGGCTCCCAGGCTTACTATGACGCGTACGCCTTATTTCTGAATGCCGAGGGGGTGCAGCCCACCTTGCATAATCCACCCGAATCCGAATCGGACACGGCCGGAAAGCAGCCTCGGCGCCTGTGGCTTTTCGGGGGTTCCACCATGCGGGGCGGCTGGGTGCAGCCGGGGGAAACCATAGCGAGTTACCTGGCGGAAATGGTGAACCGGCCGGAAAACCTGGAAAAAATGGTGGTGACCAATTACGGGGAAAATTCCTTTAACTCCTTGTTGGAGACCAAATACCTGCAAAAGCTGCTCATAGACACAGACCGGCCGCCTGACCTGGTCATCTTTTACGACGGGGCCAATGATTGTGCCTATTTCAACCAATATCGCACCCCCCAGGCTCATTATGCCTATCGCCGCGTTCAGGGGCTGATCGAGTCTTACCGGAAAAGTTACTTCAGCCTGCTCAAGCCCCTGAATGCGGCGCTCTATTCTTCCTTCAGCTTGGAGGTCTTCGATAAGTTCCGCCAGATCGCGGTGCCGGTGCATACCGCCAACCCGGCCCCCCGTAAGTTCGTTTTAGAGGCGGAAAAGCGCTACGACCACGTGCGCCGGCTGGCAGGCGCCTATGGCGCGGATTTTCTCCTGGTGTGGCAGCCTTTTTTATGGGTGGAAACCGGCGAGGTGGACCCTGCCATCAAGGCCCAGGACCAAAGCCTGGCGATCTTCGGGCGCAAGTATTGCTTGGCCCGGCGCAACTTTAAGACCACCAACGACGCCTTGGTGGCGCGTCTGAAGGATAAGCCCTATTTTGTGGACTTTCGGAACATCTTGTGTCAGAGAACGACCCAGGTTTATGAGGCGGACGGGGTGCACCTGAAGCCCGAAGGCAACCGGATGGTGGCAGCCAAGTTGGCGGAGTTGTTGAAGGCGAAAGGCTGGCTGGGGAAACAAGCAGTCAGCAATCATCCTGATAACAAATTGTAGCCGCGGGATAACTGTTGACTTGGACTTGTGACTAACTGCCTGACCGCGGGCGGCTGTTAGTCCAGTTCGTATTCCTGACGCCAGTCGCCCACGTCCTTAAAGGGCGGCTGGTCTTTTTTGTCGAACAGGAAGTCTTCCATTACCAGGTAGTCCATCTCGGTGCGCATGAAACAGCGGTAAGCGTCCTCCGGGGTGCAAACGATGGGCTCGCCCCGGACGTTGAAGCTGGTATTGACGATGAGGCCGTAGCCGGTGAGCTCCTGGAAGGCCTTGAGGAGGCGCCAGTACTTCTCATTGGTCTCCCGGTGGACCGTCTGGATGCGGGCCGAAAAGTCCACGTGGGTGATGGCCGGAACATCAGAGCGTAAAATGTAGAGGCGCTCGAAGAGGTCCAGATCCTGATAGCCCGGCGGCAGGGGCCGGCGGCGCTCCGGCTTGACCGGGGCCACCAGGAGCATATAAGGCGAGGGCCGGTCCAGTTCGAAGAAATTGGCGGTCTCCTCATAGAGGACCGAAGGCGCGAAGGGCCGGAACCCCTCTCGGTACTTGATTTTTAGATTCAGGCGCTTTTGCATCTCCGGATTTCTGGCATCCCCCAGGATGCTCCGGTTTCCGAGGGCCCGGGGCCCCCACTCCATGCGCCCCTGAAACCAGCCCACCACCTGGCCCTGATCCAGAAGCTGGGCCACCTCCTTGATAAGCTGATCGAAATCCAGGTACTGCCGGTAGGGGGCGTTGTGCCGCCGGATGACCCGCCGGATTTCCGCCGCGCCGAATTGCGGTCCGAGGTAGGAGCCTTTCATGGCGTCCAGACCGGCCGGCAGGCGACGCTCTTGGCCCTGCTCGATGTGCCAGGCAGCCAGGGCTGCGCCCACTGCCCCCCCGGCGTCTCCGGCCGCGGGCTGGATATAGAGGTCCTTAAAAGTGTTGCGGCGCAGGAGCTTTCCGTTGGCCACGCAATTCAGGGCCACGCCCCCGGCCATGGTGAGGTAATCCGCGCCGGTGATGTCCCTGGCGGTGGCGGCCATGCGGAACACCACTTCTTCAGTGACCTGCTGAATGGCGAGGGCCAAGTTCATGTAATCCTGGGTGAGCAGCCCCTTCTCCCGGGGCCGGGGGGGGAGGCCGAACAGGCGCTCGAAGCGGTCGTCCCGGCACATGGTAAGCCCGGTGGCGTAATCGAAATAGTCCATGTTGAGCAGGAGCGAACCGTCCGGGCGCAGATCGATCAGTTCGTCCAGGATCAATTGGCGGAAGCGCTCGGTCTGCTCCGCCTCCGGGTTGCCGTAGGGGGCCAGGCCCATGAGCTTGTATTCGCCGCTGTTGACCTTAAAGCCGGTGTAATAGGTAAACGCGGAATACAGCAGACCCAAGGAGTGGGGAAAGTCCAACTCCCTCAGGATAGTGATCTCATTTTTCCGGCCAAAACCAATGGTGGAAGTGGCCCATTCGCCCACGCCGTCGATGGTGAGGATGGCGGCTTCCTCAAAGGGCGAGGGGTAAAAGGCGCTGGCCGCGTGGGACAGGTGATGTTCGGGAAAGAGCAGCGGCGGGGAGCCCTCCCCGAACCGGGCCAATTCGTCCCGGAGGAGCTTTTTCATCAGAAGCTTTTCCTTGATCCACACGGGCATGGCCATGATAAAGCTTCTGAGGCCCCGGGGGGCGAAGGCGTGGTAGGTCTCCAGGAGCCGCTCGAACTTCAGATAGGGCTTGTCGTAAAAGGCCACCGCCGCGACCTCGTCGATGGTGAAACCGGCCTCCTCGAGGACGTAGGCCAGGGCCTGGGTGGGAAAGCTCTGGTCATGCTTTTTGCGGCTGAAGCGTTCCTGCTGGGCCGCGGCGATGATCTCGCCGTCGACCAGGATGGCCGCGGCGCTGTCATGATAATAGGCCGACAGGCCGACAATGGCTTCCGGCATGGCAGCTTCCCTAAAAGATCGTGTAGATGAAGGGGGCGATGGCCGAGCCGCTGGTAAACACTATAAGAATCCCGAAAAACAACAACGTAATGATAATGGGCAGCAGCCAGTATTTTTTCCGCGTCTTCATGAAGCCCCACAGGTCGGTTAGAAAGTCCATAGCTCCTTCTCCCCTGTATGAAAAGTCCTGTTTGGTTATCTACAGTGAAAACCTGGTGGTGGACTCAATCCAAGTAATACAACCATTTTGATTCTCCGTTGCCGCGTCTCCGGTTTTAATAAGGCGCGTGCAGGTCCTTCTTGTCGATCAGATCGGCCCGCACCAAAAAAACCGAGTCCTGGCCCTGTTTCCATTTTTTCAATTGCAGGGAGTCGTTTCCCAGAAGGCGGCGAAGGAGGCCGATGGGGGTTACCAGGACAAAGAACAAGACGGTGAGGATCACTTTGGACATGAAGGTGCCGATAAGGTGGGCCAGCCCAAACCACAGGCCGGCCAAAGGGCGGAAGGCCCGGGGCCAGGCCATGGCGACCACCAGGAGGGCCATGGCCAGGGGCACCAGTTTATAGGCCTGCTTAAACTGAACTAAAAGGAGGCACAGGAGCGTCAGGGCCAGACCGGTGTCCCGGGCCTGTTCCAGGCTGGCGGACAGCAACCGCGAGGTCAACCCCGCTTTCTTTTGGGACTTGCTCTGGGTAATGATTTCCATCCGTTAATAATATCCTTTCTCCCCCCTGCTTGTAAAGGTGGCTGCCGGTGGGGGGCGGACCTCAGGCCTGGTTCGGCGGCAGGTTGACGCCTAAGACAGTGGATATGCTTTCGCGGCAGACGATTTTCAGGGCGGCCAGATTATCCTGGGTTGTTTTTCTGAACGGGGATCTAAGCCGTGCCCATTTTCCAGTCTCGTTGAAGCAATTTCGGCTTTTACATCGCAGTAGTCGGATTCCTTTGGGCAGCAAACCTCCTGGCAGCAGGCCCCGAATGGAAAACTTTCGCCAAGTTCTCGGGAGTATGTCATAATAGAAACCTTGCGTCCGAAAGGGAGCAAAGTTAATTCTGACGCAGGGGAGTTTGCCTTACCCGACTTTAATCAGGAGTTCATCCATGATAGGGCCAAATAAGGAAAAGGCGCACCTGTTGGTTGGGGCGATAGTGCTGACCATACTGGCCTTGGGGCCGGGCTGCCAGGAGGCCAAGCCACCGCCGAGTCCCAAGGCCGTGGTCTTCACCCAGGAGGTTCAGGCCGTGATCAACCGGATTGTCCCGTTTCTGGTCAAACCGGTGGACCAGAAAGACCGGGGCGCGGTACAGAAGGCGCTGGTGAGGGCCTTTTCCGTGTGCGCCGACGCGTGTGAGGGCATGTTTTACAATGTCCTCATCCTGGATGAGTATGGTGACTTAACCGCAATCTATCCCCCCGCCGAAGTGAAGCGACTCCAGTTTGCCGATTACAAGGCGGTGCAAAAGGCCTTTGCGGAAAAAAAACCTAACCAGACAATCCTGTACCAGCCGGATGGGACTCCCACTTATATTATCTGCGTGCCCCTCCTCGAAAAGAGCAAAGTGACCGGAATTTTGGCCTTGGGTTTCGAGGGCAACCAGGTCATGGACAAACGGGGTGTAGGGGAGCGGGAATTCCTCTCCCTGGAATTTAAGACTCCGGTGGCGAATTAATGACCGACCGAAGCTCCTTGGTCTGAAGGCCGGGGCCTTGGCCAGCCTGTCACCCGGAGCGCGGGAAGTGAACCCTAACTCTTTGATTTTGTTTCGCTCGGAATGGGCCCTATTTGGTCCCGGCGGTTAGATTACCCCCAAGCCGAGCTGAGAGGAGAATGGTATGGGGCAGCATGAAGTTGTTGGCCAGGCTGCTGGGCGTATGAGCCGCTGGGTTTACCTTCTCATCGGCCTCAGCGTCATTTCCGGAGGGTGCGGGTCACCGGAAGTCCAGTTAAGTAAAGCGGGGCAGGCTTGCAAAGCCGGGCTGCTCCGCGAAATGGCCTTGCTCACGACGGCCTTGGCGGGTCCGGTGGCCCAGCAAGACTGGGACGCCCTTCAACCCATTTTGCAGAATTGCTATGGCCGGATTGAACGGGAGGGGGGATTTGTCCCTTTCAGGATAGTCGTCCTGGATCAAAACGGCATCGTGCAGGCCGTGTTTCCGGAAAGTAAACAAGGGAAGCTTGATTTCAGCAATTATGACCCTACCAGGATGGTTTATGCGCAAAAAAGAAAAGTTCAGGCCCTGCTTTATTTAGAGGGCAAGAAAATCTTTATTTTCATGGCCCCTGTCCTCCATAATCATCAGGTAAGCGGGGCCGTGGTGATGGGATTCCCGGAAGAGGCCCTGGAGAAATGGCAGGTATCGGAGAAGGAGTTCTTGAGCATCGATTTTAACAACTAGGTCTTCAGGGGAACCAGAACTAATATACGGATCAGGATGAAAAAGACCCAAACCGGACCGAGGGCTTACCGCCTGGAGGTGGCAGGCCGGAAAGGCCAGGAAGTCAGTTGCCGCCTGGGGGGACGGATCGCCTTGGACAACGCCTATGAGGTCCTGGGGGACTTCCGGGAGTTGTTGGCGCAGATGAGCCCGGCCAAGCTCACGGTGGACCTGGACGGCATCGATTACCTGGACAGCTCCGGGGCGCTGGCCCTTTTAACCCTGCAAAGCGAAGCCCAAAGGCAGAACCTACCGGTGACTTTGGTCAATGCCACGCCGGAGGCGCGGCGGATCATGGACCTGATCGACCTGAAGGCCATTGAGGCACCGCCCCTGCGCCAGGAAGTGGAGCTTAATCTTATCGAGCAGCTGGGACAAGGGGCCGTACGGCTGGTGGAGGAGGCTTACAAGCTGCTCAGCTTTTTTGGAGAACTCCTGACTTCCCTGGCGGGCTGTTTGTTCCGGCCCCGCCAGGTCAGGTGGGCTGAAGTCCTGGCATACATGTACCGGACCGGGGTCGAGGCGCTCCCCATTCTCGGCTTGATGAGCCTGCTCATGGGGTTGGTGGTGGCCTTCATGTCCTCGTTTCAGTTGCAGCAGTTCGGGGCAGTCATTTATGTGGCCGACCTCGTGGGCATCGGCTTTGTCAGGGAATTGGGATCACTGCTCACCGGGATTCTGATATCCGGCCGGTCGGGATCAGCCTTCGCCGCCGAGATCGGCACCATGCAGGTCAATGAGGAGGTGGACGCGCTGGCGGTCATGGGGTTTGAACCGATGCGGTTCCTGGCCGTGCCCAAAGTGTTGGCCACCATGATGGTCATGCCGGTGCTCACCATTTACTGCATGTTTTTCGGTCTGCTGGGCGGCCTCATTGTCGGGGTGTCGATCCTGGACATCACCACCTATGCTTACGTCAATGAGACCCGTAAGGCCCTCAGCCTCTCCAACTTCTACTATAGCCTGTTCAAGTCAGTGGTTTATGCGGTGATCATCGCCGGCATCGGCTGCCAGCGGGGCTTCCAGGTACGGGGCGGGGCCCAGGAGGTGGGCACGGCCACCACCTCCGCGGTAGTGACCTCTCTTTTTGTGGTTATTGTGGCCAGTTCAATCTTTTCCATTGTGCAGAATTATCTCAAATAATTATGGAAAGTTTCGAGTTTCGAGCTGCAGAGTTTGCCCATGGGTTGAAAAATGTCCGCCAGGGGGCAGCCTCGGTGAGCTTGCCGGCGTTTGGCCCAACGGGGCGGCGGTTCTAGCTTTTCGGCATTTGCGGGAGCGGGAAATCCGGGAAAGGCGCCATTTTGCCGCAGACTGACAAGACACCCATTATCCAGGTGGAAAACCTGACGGCCCGCTTCGGCGACCGGACCATATTCAAGAACGTCAGCTTCACGGTCTATAAAGGAGAAATCCTGGTGGTCCTGGGGGGCAGCGGCTGCGGCAAATCCACCCTGCTCAAGCACCTGATCGGTTTATATCAGCCCTATACCGGCAGGGTGCTCATTGACGGCATTGATGTCAATACCGACGATGCGAAGCAATTGAGCCAACTGCGGCGCAAGATCGGGGTCTCATTTCAATCCGGGGCGCTGTTCGGTTCCATGTCCGTGGGGGAGAACATTGCCCTGCCTTTAAGGGAGTACACTGACCTGCCGCCCGCGGCCATCGATTATATCGTGAAGATGAAATTGGCCATGGTCAACCTGGCGGGTTTTGAAAATCACCTGCCCTCCGAGCTCTCAGGAGGCATGCAAAAGCGCGCCGGCGTGGCCCGAGCCATGGCCCTCGATCCCCAGGTGCTGTTTTTCGATGAACCTTCCGCGGGGTTGGACCCCATAACCGGGGTGGAACTGGACATCATGATCAAACGGCTGCGGGCCGGCATGGGCACCACCATGGTGGTGGTCACCCACGAGCTCCAGTCTATTTTCACGATCTCCGACCGGATCATCATGTTAGACAAGAGCGCCCAGGGCATCATTGCCGAGGGCGACCCCAGGAAACTCAAGGATTCCACAGACCCCCGGGTACATGCCTTCTTCAACCGGGAACCCATAGGCCACGAGAAGGAAAGGTGAAATGGCCAAACAGACCCGAAAATATTTTGTGGTGGGACTTTTCGTCACCTTGTCCTTCCTCATCGCCGCCGGCTTGATCGTCTGGATCAACGCATCCAGATATTTTGAAACCGGCAGAAGATATGTCACTTTTTTTGACGAGTCGGTGCAGGGCTTGAGCAAGGACTCCGAAGTCAAATATCAGGGGGTCAAGGTGGGCCGGGTGGAGGAGATCCGCATCGCCCCGGACAATAAAACGGTGGCGGTAGTCATGGTGATTAACCTGAGAAACGATCTCCCCAAAAAAGTGGTGGCCCAACTGAACATGACCGGCATCACCGGTCTCATGTTTGTCAACTTGGTGCCTCGAAAGCCGGAGGAGCCGGACCTCTCCCCCAAGATCACCTTTGTCACGGAGTATCCGGTCATCCCTTCCAAGCCTTCGGAAGTCAGCCAGATTCTCACGAGCGTCAAGGACCTGGTGGACACTATCAAAAAAGCCGACCTCGATGGAGCTGTCAGGGAAATCAAGGCTGCGGCCACCGGAGTCAAGAATCTGGCCAATGACAAGGATCTGAAAAGTGCCTTGGCCAAGGCCGACACCGCGGTGGGATACCTGAGGGACTCCCTTAAACGAGTTGACAAAATTATCGCGGAAGGCAAGCTGGACAAGATCCTGGCGGAGGCAAGGGATGCCTTAAAGGCCGTAAACAGCCTGGTGGAAGGCGTCAAAGGCGATGTTAAGGCTTCCAGGATTCCCGAAACGGTGAAAAAGGCCCGCCTTACCCTGGACGATGCCAAAGCGGTGATGGAAAAGCTGAAACGGACTTCGGAGACTCTGGATGCCCTGCTGGAACGGCTCTACCAGCGACCTCCGGACCTTCTCTTCGGTAAGGCCCCCAAAGGCCGTTTTAATGAACAACCCGGTAAAGCTCGGAAAGCCGGTGGGTGATGCCATGAATGCTGGTGCACTGAATCGTAAGGGGTTGAAAGTTTCCGGAAAAAGAAGTTCGGTTGGGAAACCTGTCGCCTGCCTTGGGCTAATGGTCCTCCTGACCGCGGCAAGTCTGTCGGCCTGTGGCAAACCCCCGGCCCTCATCAACCGGTATGTCCTGGATTACCCTCCTCCGGCCACCGCCCGGCTCAGTCCGCTTGCCACCGCCATCAAGGTGGAACTGTTCTCGGTGGCCGAGGCCCTGAACCGGCCGGAAATGGTCTATAAGGAAACCCCCTACCAGACCGGCGTATACCGCTACAACCGCTGGCGGACCGATCCGGGTTACCTGGTGACGGATTACCTCACCCGGGACCTGCGGGACTCCCGGCTGTTTAAGGCGGTGTTTCCCTATGACCGCAGCGGTTCGGCCAGATTTCACCTGGAGGGGGGGGTCGCGGAGTTTCAGGAAAATGACCAGCCAGGTCCCTGGAAAGCCGCCCTGGCCCTGAACGTCACCCTTTTGGACACAGACCAGGAGAACATTGCGGACCGGGTGGTTTTCCAGCGGAACTACCAGGTCCAGGAACCCATGCTCAGCAAAACCCCGCAAGGGTTGGCCGAGGCCATGAGTGCGGCCCTGGAGAAGGCCTCGAAGCGGATCATTGAAGACGTTTACCGGGCCGTGCAAGGGCGCTTGGCCCAAGAGGCGGGGTGAATCGGACTGGCAAATCCGTCGCATCCATTTCGGTGCGACGAAAACTTCCTATTCCCATCTCCGCTTGACCGGGTCCTACTTCACCATCACCAAATGGATATCCATGACGTTGGTCCGGGTGGGACCGGTTATTACCAGGTCCCCGAGCCGGGCGAAAAAGGGGTAGGAATCGTTGTCGTCCAGATGCCGGGAGGGAGACAGCCCGGCTTGCCGGGCCCGAGTGCAGGTCCGGCCGTCCGCCATGGCCCCGGCGGCGTCGGTGTTGCCGTCGGTGCCGTCGGTGCCCGCCGAGAACAGCAGGATATCTTGCCAGCCCTCTAGCTCCAGGGCGGCGGCCAAGGCAAATTCCTGATTGCGGCCGCCCTTGCCGCGGCCTTTGAGAGTCACGGTGGTCTCGCCCCCGGAAATCAGGCAGGCCGGCGGCCGGACCGGATGTCCCGAAGCCCTGACTTCCTTGGCCAGGGCGGCGTGGACCTTGGCCACTTCCCGCGTTTCTCCGGTGACATACGAGGACAGGATCAGGGGCCGAAAGCCCGCCTGCCGGGCGGCCCCGGCCGCGGCCAGGAGCGCCTGGTAATTGGAGCCCACGATGAGATTGATCACCCGTTCGAATTCCTTGGCCCCGGGTTTGGGAGTTTCCGTCCTCTCACCGGCTGCTCCCCGCTCCACATAATCCCGCACCGCCGCCGGGATCCGCTCCGTAAGCTCATACCTGGCGAAAATCGCGGCGATCTCCTGGAAGGTGGAACGATCCGGCACAAAGGGCCCCGAGGCGATGGTATCGAGGTCATCCCCCACCACGTCCGACAGCATCAGGTTAACCACCGCGGCCGGGGCCGCGGCCCTGGCCAGTTGACCGCCCTTGACCTGGGAGAGGTGCTTGCGCACCGCGTTGATTTCGTGAATGGAGGCCCCGCACCCCAGCAGCATCCTGGTGACCGTCTGCTTATCGGCCAGACTTAAGCCCGGGGCCGGCAGCGGCAACAGGGCCGACCCGCCCCCGGAGATGACCGAAAAAACCAGATCATGAGGCCCCGCCTGCTCAAGGAGGGCCTTGATTTTTTGAGCCGCGGCCAGGCCGGCTTCATCCGGGATGGGATGGCTGGCTTCGAGCACAGTGGTCTTCCGGAGCTTAAGACCGTGCCCGGTTTTGACCACCACCACCCCCTCAGACAGGCGATCCCCCAGAACCTCTTCCACGGCCGCGGCCATGGGGGCGGAAGCTTTCCCTGCCCCGACGATATAGATGTGATCGATCTTCTCCAGATCGAACCTCTTGACCGGTTTTTTGCCGCTGACCAGGCGCAGCACCCGGCCGGCTCTCTGAAGGCTCCGGAGGACTGCTTCCCGCGGTTCCACCGCCCTGAGAGCGGCTTGAAAAATCGCCAGGGCATGTTCTCTCAGCTCAGCAAGTCTCGAATCATCCGGCAGCATGGCAGTCCTTTTGGTGGTTTGGGCAGAGATTGCTTCAAGCCTCCAACTCAGCTTGGCTCGATGCCCCATGGTATTCCTTTTTTTTAAATGATTGAACCACAAAGATGATAATTTTGCCCGTTTCAGGCTCCTTGGGGTGCCGGCTGGAGACCAAGGTTAAGGCTGTGACCACGAAGTCAGCTTTTCGGTCAGCACCTCTTCCAGGGTCGGCTTCCCGTAATCCCGATACTCATACCGCACCCGGATGGTAGGCTTGTTGCAGGAAAGGAGGCGGCACAGTTGGATGGGCGTGGAAAAAAGGACCAGGTCCGCGGGGGTGCGGTTGATGGTGGCGGCCAGATCCTGAATCTGCGCCTTGCTGTAACCCATGGCCGGCAGAACCCGGCCGATGTGGGGATAGTCGGTGAACACCTCCTGCAACGCGCCCACGGCATAAGGGCGAGGATCGATGACCTCCGCCGCGCCGAATTTCTCTGCGGCCAGAAAGCCGGCCCCGTAGGACATGCCCCCATGGGTCAGGGTGGGGCCGTCCTCCACCACCAGCACCCTTTTCCCCGCGAGGCGCTCCGGTTCATTGACGATGACCGGCGAGGTGGCCAGCAAGACGTCGGCCCGAGGCGCGTACCTGGCGATATTCCGGCGAATGAGGTCAATATTCTCCGACGGGGCTGCATCCACCTTGTTAATAATGGCGATGTCGGCCAGAAGCAGGTTGGTCTCCCCGGGGTAATACGCCAGTTCGTGCCCCGGCCGCAAGGCGTCGAACAGCACCACGTGGAGGTCCGGCCGGAAAAACGGGGTGTCGTTGTTGCCGCCGTCCCACACGAGGATGTCCGCCTCCTGCTCGGCCTGCCTTAGGATCTGGCGGTAATCGATGCCCCCGTAAACCACGATGCCTTCCTCCACCAGGGGCTCGTATTCCTCCCGTTCCTCGATGGTCAGGTGGAAGCGGGAGAAGTCCGCAAACGCAGCGAAGCGCTGCACCACCTGGCGGCGCAGGTCCCCATAAGGCATGGGATGGCGCACCACCACCGCCTTCTTCCCCCGGGAGCGCAGCATGTCGCAGATTTTCCGGGTAGTCTGGGACTTGCCGCATCCGGTCCGGACGGCGCACACCGCGATCACCGGTTTTTGGGCGGCCAGCATGGTCTGGTCGGCGCCGGGGAGCAGAAAACCGGCCCCCGCCGCCGAAGCCACCGACGCCTTGTGCATTACCTCCTTGTGGGCCACGTCGCTGTAAGAAAAAACCGCGAGATCGGCTTGCTGCTCCTTGATCAGGTCCGGCAAGATTTCTTCCGGGTAAACCGGGATGCCTTCCGGGTAGAGGGAGCCGGCCAATTCCGGAGGATAGACCCGGTCGTGGATCAGGGGAATCTGGGTCGCGGTGAAGGCCACCACCCGGTAATTGGGGTTATCCTTGAATAACAAATTGAAATTGTGGAAATCCCTCCCGGCCGCACCCATGATGATAACCTTTTTGACCATGCTGCCTTTTGTCCTCCGGTTTCAGTAAGGAAAAAATACCCTGAATATGGGGAACGCGCCTCCGGCGGTCCCGTCGCCGCCAAGAGCGGTGGCGCTAAATCTTCAAGTCAAGTTTCGCCCCCTCTTCCCCCGGGGGGACCGCTAATTTTCAGGGGGGACGCCAATTTCTGAAAGAAAAATGCCGCCGCAGGCTTCGGCCGGCGAAAGATTACGTTATTCCGGCCATACCTTGAAGTGCAGCTTAAAGGCTGCGGCTCCATCTGGTCTCCGGGTTTCGGCCTGGTTTTGCCTTAGGTCCCTTGAATCTCCAGGTAAATTGGTTCAGAAGGAGCGCGGAACTTGACTCCAAACCCGGCAAGTCACTGGAGGTAAGGGATTATTTTCCTCTCCGAAAACATATCGGCGCTCTTCCGTATGGCAGGAGCCCACCGGAATGCTTACCTGTCATACAAGAAGTTAAGGCTGGAAAGGGTTGGCGCAATGATTCCCGGTTTTCAGGTCATCATCGTCGGTGCAGGCATCCTGGGTTTGGCCAGCGCGTATCATATTCTCCAGCGCGAGCCCGCCCTCGAGCTCCTGGTCGTGGATAAAAAGTCCGGTCCGGGCGAGGGAGACACCGCGCGCAGTGCGGCGGCCTTCCGGGATATGTTCTCCTCTCCGGTGAATCGGGCCCTCAGCCAGGGGAGCATTGCGTTTTACGACAGGATCGAGGGCGAACGGGGCGGCATCGGCCTCAAGAAGATCGGCTACCTGTGGCTGGCGACCGCCAGGCAGGCGGAGGAGCGCCGCGCCGTCCTAACATCCATGGCCCGGGCCGGGGTAAGATTTAAGGCCCTCGAGATCAGGGAATTATCAGCGCGCCTGCCCGACCTGCGCACCGTGGATCTCCACCAGGGCATCCTCGGATTGAACTGCGGCATCCTCGAACCCTTGAAGCTTATAAAATTTTATGAGCAGGAAATCCTGAGGATGGGGGCGCAAGTGCGCTATCGCGTTGAAGTGAGCGGGTTCACCTTAAACTCCCAGGCCCTGGTCAGCGGGATTCGCACGCGCGAAGCAGAAATCTCTGCCCGAACGGTAATCGTCGCGGCCGGCGCTTGGACGGGCCGCCTCCTGGCCGGGGTCGGGATCGAAGTCCCCATTACTCCCCGGAAAAGGCAGCTATTTTCCATCCCGGCCCGGGAAGGACCGTTACACGGTCTTTTGACGACCTCCGGGTTCAACGAGCACAGTCTCCTGCCCTTTACCATCCTGCCGGGGGCCGCCTACCTGCGGCCGGCGCCGGCCTCCTTCATCCTGGGGTTCGCCAATCCCGACCAGCCCCCGGGTCTGGAAGAGCCGGCCACAGGGGACCGCGGTTTTTACGACATGAGCATCCGCCCCCAGGTGGAGCGTTATTTCCCGGTTTTTCAGGGGCAGGTCCCGACCCAGGCCTGGGCCGGCCATTATGACGACCATTTGCGGGACAGCACTCCATTTGTGGAGTATCTGGGAGGGGCGCTCGTGGTTGCCGGCAGCAGCGGCAGCGGCGTTATGAAGGCCGATTCCCTGGGGAGGATTGCCGCCGGCAGGCTTCTCGGACAGGAGTCGGTGCCATTGGGGCATGGCGGATGGTTCAAAGTGGCCGATCTGGGCCTCCAGCAGCGGGCCGTGCCGCCGGAAGAATTCGTGATTTAAACTTCGCACAGGGATGGCCGCGGGAGCACAGCCTTTTGCCAGCTGGACAGAAACAGGCAGAATGGCGGTCCTCCCGGTCTAGGGTTGGGCAAGAGAAGGTCCCGCAGAAGGAGCCGGTTATGTTAGCGCCATTCCGGAATGAGCCTCTGAGCGATTTTTCCGACCCGGACCTGGCCGCGGCCTATCGCCGGGCTTTGGCCCGGAGGCGTGGCAGCCTGGGCCGCCATCGGCCCTTGATCATCGGGGGCCAGGAGGTGGACAGCAGAGAAAAAATCATAAGCCGCAATCCTGCCAAACCTGCGGAGGTGGTCGGCACGGTGGCTGCGGCCGGGCCGACCCACGTCGAGGAGGCCTTCAGCGCGGCCTGGCGGGCCTTCCCGCATTGGGCCCGCCGGCCCGCTGCGGAACGAGCCGCGGCCGCGGTAAAGCTGGCCGCGGAATTGCGTCGGCGCCGCTTTGCCCTGGCGGCTCTGGAAACGCTGGAAGCCTCGAAGAACTGGCTGGAAGCCGACGCGGATGTGGCCGAAGCCATCGACTTCTGCGAGTATTATGCAAGGCAGGCCCTGGAGCTGGACCGACCGGTCCCGACGCATCCCTGGCCGGGGGAAATCAACCGGTCGTGGCTTCAGCCCCTGGGAGCCGGCGCGGTCATCAGCCCCTGGAATTTTCCTCTGGCCATCCTGGTGGGGATGACCATGGGGCCGGTGGTGGCGGGCAATACGGTGGTGCTCAAACCCTCCTCCAATACCCCCATAGTGGCCGCGGCCTTCATGGACGCGGTGGCCGCGGCGGGCCTTCCGGACGGGGTGATCAATTTTCTGCCCGGCACCGGTAGCGCCGTGGGGGATTACCTGGTGGATCATCCCCGCTGCCGCTTTGTCACCTTCACCGGGTCCAAGGAGGTGGGGCTGAGAATCGGGAGCCGGGCCGCGGCCATCCACCCCGGCCAGCTCTGGCTGAAACGAGTTTGTCTGGAAATGGGGGGCAAGGGCGCGGTGGTGGTGGATGAGACCGCAGATCTGGACGCGGCGGTTCCCGCGGTGGTGAAAAGCGCATTCGGTTTCCAGGGACAGAAATGTTCCGCGGCTTCGAGGCTTATTGTCCTGGAGGAAATTTACGATACCTTCCTGGAAAGGCTGACGGCGGCAACGATCGAGCTTCAGGTGGGACCGGCGGAAGACAATTTTCCTGTGGCCGCGGTCATCTCAGAGGAGCAGCATCGGAGGATCCTGGCAGAAATCAACCGGGGGTTAGCAGAAGCCAGGCTGTTGACGGGGGGCAAGGCCCTGAGCCTGGATGGCGGCTACTACATAGAGCCGACGATTTTCGCCGAGGTGCCGCCGGATTCCCGCCTTGGCCAGTTCGAGATATTTGGGCCGGTGCTTTCCGTTATTCGGGCCCGGGACTTTGATGATGCGGTGCGCATCTTCAACGGCACCGAGTACGGGCTCACCGGCGGGCTTTTTTCCCGCCGCCGGGAGCGCATTGCCCGGGCGGGGTGCGAATTTGACGTGGGGAACCTGTATATCAACCGGGGGATCACCGGCGCCCGGGTCGGGGTTCAGCCCTTCGGGGGCTTTAAGATGTCGGGAACCAATGCCAAGGCCGGAGGGCCTGATTACGTGAGACTGTTCCTGGAGATGAAAACCGTGGCGGAAAAGATTTAACTAAGGAGTTTCGGGTTTCGAGATAAGTTGGTGTCTTGGGGGCAGGGCCGGAGGGAGCGGCGGGGACACCGGCCCCACCTCCACATGATTTCATTAAGCGAGAGGAACACACGATGATAAAGGGCTGTTTCATTAACAATACCTGGGTGGAAACCGAAAAGAAGCTGGCCGTCCGCTCACCCTGGTCCGGGGAGACGGTGGGTGAGGTGTCCCTGGCCGGCGAACCTGAATGGGAAGCGGCCCTGGCCACGGCCCAGAAGGCGGCGATGGTGCTGAAAGGCTTCTCCAGCCTGGAGCGCAAGGAGATGTTGGCCGCATTGGCGGCAGGGGTCAAAGCCCGCCAGAAGGAAATGGCCCAGATCATTGTGGCGGAAAGCGGCAAACCCATCACCTACGCCCGGGGGGAAATGGGCCGGGGAGTGCTCACCCTGAGCCTGGCCGCCGAAGAGGCCGCCAGAATCGGCGGCGAGGTCATCCCCCTCGATCTGACCGCGGCCAGCCGCGGCCGCTGGGGCCTGACCCGGCGCTTTCCCCTGGGACCGGTTTTAGGGATCAGTCCCTTTAACTTCCCGTTTAATTTGGTGGCCCATAAAGTGGGGCCGGCCCTGGCCGCGGGCAACCCCATCATTGTCAAGCCCGCCTCGGCAACTCCTTTGACCGCGCTCAAACTGGCGGAGATCTATGAGCAGGCCGGGCTGCCGCCGGGAGGCTTACAGGTTCTGCCCAGCTCCTCCCAGGTGGCGGAAAGGTATGTGGCGGATGACCGCTTCAAGGCTCTGTCCTTTACCGGCAGCGCCGCGGTGGGTTGGCATCTCAAGGCTATTGCCGGGCGCAAGAAGGTCATCCTGGAGTTGGGGGGCAACGCCGCCGGCATCGTGGACGCCGGCGCCGATCTGCAACTGGCCGCCACCCGGGCCGCCACCGGCGCCTTTTATCAGGCGGGGCAGGTGTGCATCGCAGTGAAGCGTCTCCTGGTCCACCAGGATATTTATGAGGAATTTAAAGAAATATTTCTGCGGGTCCTGAAGGAAAAGGTAGTGGCCGGGGACCCCAAATTAATGGAAACCGTGGTGGGGCCGATCATCGACCAGGAGGCCGCGGCCAAAGTCAGGCAGCGGCTTGAGGAAGCTTTGAAAGGTGGGGCAACCCTGGTGACTGGGGGCCTGGGGGAAGGGAACCGCATCCCGCCCACAGTCCTGGAAAATGTCAGCCGGGATATGGCAGTGTGGCGGGAGGAGGTTTTCGGGCCGGTCGTAGTCTTAAGCCCCTTTGCTGATTTTGCCCAAGCCCTGGAGATGGCCAATGACACGGCATACGGGCTTCAGGCCGGGGTTTTCACCCGGAACCTGGCCCACGCCTGGCAGGCCTTCGAGACCCTGGAAGTGGGCGGGGTGATCATCAACGATTCCCCGGCCTTCCGGGTGGACAACATGCCTTACGGCGGGGTCAAAAATTCGGGCTTCGGCCGGGAGGGCCTGCGCTACGCCATCGAGGAACTCACCGAACTGCGCTTGCTGGCGTTGCAGGTATGAGAGAGAAAGGTCAATTTGAGGGAGGGGGCAGGGGTCAGAGGACCCCTGTCCCCTCCCCCAACCCCTTGGCGCTTTTTTACCGGAAGTTCGGGCCGCTGGCTCGCCTTTCCGGCCATTTTTTCTTCCAATACACATAGATACCGTAACGGCAGCGCAGGCTTAACCCTGCGGCTCCTGGCAAATTGCCCTCCCTTGGCAGGCAAACCCGGAATTAACCGCCAACTGCTGACTGCTAATAAATCGACCAGCGCTTGTAGGACATGGCCTTTTCCACCCGGGCCACCGCCAGGTTCACGGCCGCCTCCCGGGGGAGGATGTTTTTGTTCCTGGATTCTTCCAGGACCAGGCGGGTGTTGGTGCTGATCTTCTCCTGAATAACCTCCAGGGCCTCGCTTTCGACTTTTCCCCGGTATTCCATGCCCGCGCAGATGACGCCGCCGGCGTTGGCGATGAAATCCGGAAGGCAAATCACCCCCCGCTCATGCAGGTATCTTTCCGCGCCTGGGGTGATGGGAATATTGGCGCCTTCCACCACCAGTTTGGCCTTCAGGAGATGTACGTTGTCTTCGGTCACCACGTCGGGCCGGGCCGCCGGAATCCAGATATCGCAGTCGAAGCCGACGACGGCGTCCCGGTCCATCTTTTGGCCGCCGGGATAATCCACCACACTTTTACCGGCGTCTTTCAGCCGGATAAGCTTGTTCACATCCAGACCGTCGGGATCATACACCGACCCTTGGGAATCCGCGGCGCCCACCAGGACCGCGCCCTGGCCGACCAGGAAATGGGCGGCGTTTTTCCCCACCGCGCCGAAGCCCTGCACCGTCAGCCGGGCTCCGGCCAGGGTAAAGCCTTCCGGGAAGCCGCAAAAAGGCAGGGCCACCTCGATGGCATGCCTGATCCCCCAAGCCGTGGCCCCGATCTGATCTATGGGAATGCCCCCGGCTTCCGCGGGCAGGCCCGTGACATTGCGGTTGTTGATCTCATCCTTGATCCAGGCCATGCACTCTTCATCGGTCCCCATGTCCGGTCCCATGACGTATTCGGGGAAATTTCGCAGAGCGCCGGCCAAGGCCCGGATAAGTCGTTCCTTTTCCGGCTTGGGCACCTTCGGGTCAGCGTAAACCACGGTCTTGCCGCCTCCATGGGACAGGCCTGCGGCCGCGTTTTTCAGGGTCATGGACCGGGCCAAGCGGATGCATTCCTCGATGGACACATCCGGGGCCATGCGGATGCCGCCGACCGCTGGCCCCATGGCGATATTGTCGATTACCAGAACCGCTTTCAGATCAACCGTGGGTTCGTAAACCTGGATGATCTTGGCTGGGCCCAATTTGTCTGCAAAACGCAGGATGTCGGCCATCCAATGCCTCCTTTGAATTGGGAGAAAATTTCTCAGTTCCAAGCCTCTAAGAAATTTCGTGGATAGAGATACGGCGGCCCAGGCTTTCCAGCCGATCCAGGCGCTGTAACCGGCGGCGGCATTTCCCAGAAGCTCAGGGTCACCTTAAAGATAAATCATGATGCCAGGACCTCAAGCCCTTTCTGAAGAACATCCTTGCGCAGGCCTGGGTGAATTCCTATGTTAGATTTTAGATTCAGGCCGCAGCGGAAAAAAAATGGCTGGGGGTAGGGCTCATGGCTCAAACGGTAGTGGAATATGTGCTCAGCTGCTTAAAACAATTGGGCATCACCGAGGTTTTCGGCGTCCCCGGGGATTTTTCCTTCGGCATCAGCGATGCAGTCTGCCATGACCCGGACCTCCGCTGGATCGGCACCAGCAATGAATTGAACGCCGCCTACGCCGCGGACGGCTATGCCCGGGTCAAGGGCTACGCCGCCCTGGCCACGGCCTTCGGAGTGGGCGAATTAAGCGCCTTGTGCGGCCTCGCCGGTTCTTATACCGAACATCTCCCCGTGTTTCAACTGGTGGGCATGCCCAATACCAAAACCCAGCGGGAATGCCGGCTGGTGCATCATACCCTGGGGAACTGCGACTTTGACAGCTTCATGAAGATGGCCCAACCCGCGGTGTGCGCCAGCGCCGTTCTGACGCCGGAAAACACCGTCTCCGAAATGGAGCGTCTGGTAGCTGCGGCGGTCAATCATCGCCGGCCGGTGTATCTGGGCATTCCGGCCGACCACGCCACTGCCCCGCTTCCCGGAGGCGGGGCCGCTCCTGGCCAGGTCCAGGCCCTTGCCACTGACCGGGAGACTCTTGCCGAAGCGGTGGAGGTCATTGCCGGCAAACTGGCAGGGGCGAAAACTGCGGCCATCCTGGCGGGTTACCTGATCCCCCGCCTGGGGTGTGCGCCTGAGGCCCTGGCCCTGGTGGAGGCTACGGGCCTGCCCTTTGCCACCATGTTCATGGACAAGACCGCGCTGGATGAGACGCATCCCCAATACATCGGGATGTACGACGGGCGGATTATGAACCCGGAAATCCGGGAATTCATCGAGGGCTGCGACTGCGTCCTGAATCTGGGCGCCCTGTGGAGCGACCTCAACACCGGCGCGTTTACCGCCAACCTCGACCCGGCCAGGATGATCGCCGTAAGGCACCACCAGGTGCAGGTGGGCCGGGCCGTATATCCCGATATCGAAATGCGGGACGTTTTGACCGCGCTGGCCGGGAAAGTCGGCAAAAAGCAAGTCCAGGCCCCCCGGGTTCACGGGCTGGGCGAACCCCGGGGCGCGCCGGGGGACAAGATCACCCCGGATTACCTGTATCCCCGCTGGGAGAAATTCTTCCGCCCGGGGGACCTGGTTGTCTGCGAGACCGGAACAGTCTCCATGGGCTTGGCCTTTGCGCTGATGCCCCAGGGGTCGGTGTTCCACAACCAGACCCTCTGGTGCTCCATCGGCTGGGCCACCCCTGCAGCCCTGGGCGCGGCGTTGGCCGCCCCCCAAAGGCGCACTGTGCTCATCACCGGGGAAGGGGCCCACCAGATGACCGTCCAGGAAGTCGGCCAGTTCTGCCGCTATGGGGTCAAGCCCATCATCTTTTGCCTCAACAACCAGGGATACCTGATCGAACGGCTGCTCTGCAAGGAGCCGCTGCTGCCCTATAATGACCTGGCCCCCTGGAATTACCAGGAATTACCGCGGGTTATGGGCTGCCGCGATTGGTTTTGCGCCCGAGTCACCACCAACGGGGAACTGGACGCCGCCATGGAACAGGCGGCCACTTGCGGCACCGGGGCCTACATTGAGGTGGTGACCGACATGATGGCGGCCTCGCCCATGGCCGTAAAGCTGCATGAATCCATCCAGACGCTGTACGGCTTAAAGCGGGTGGGGGAGTGAAGGCGGTTTTCGGTTTGCGGTTTTCAGTTTGTGGAAATCAACAAATGATATTCCGGTGGGTTTTGGGTGAAAGCCATACCGGTAAAACTCGGATGACAAGACCCTGACAGAGGGTGGAAATTACCTTGCCAACAAAAATGAACGTGGCTGAACTGCTGGCCCGGTGTCTGGAAAATGAAGGCGTGGCTTACCTCTTCGGCCTTCCCGGCGAGGAAATCATCCCATTGGTGGACGCCCTGGACCGAACCTCCATCCGCTTTATCCTGACCCGCTCGGAGCAAGCCGCGGCCTTCATGGCCGACATGTACGGCAGGGTAACCGGCAAGGCCGGGGTGTGTCTCGCCACCCTGGGTCCCGGGGCCATCAACCTGCTCCTCGGGGTGGCGGACGCACACACTGACAGCGCGCCCCTGGTGGCCATCAGCGCCCAGGTGGGCTTAAGCCGCATCTACAAGGAAACGCACCAGGTGGTGGACCTGGTGAGCCTGTTCCGGCCGGTGACCAAGTGGTGCGATACGCTGCTCACCCCGGCGGCTGCGCCGGAGATGATCCGCCACGCCTTTCACGTTGCCCAGACGGAGCGACCCGGCGCCGTGTATCTGGCGCTGCCCCAGGATGTGGCCCTGATGGCGGTCCCGCCCGGCCTGCGACCCTTGCGGGCCCAGCCGGTGCCGCCGGGGGCCCCGTCTCCGGATCAGATCAACCGGGCCGCAGCGGTGCTGAACGCGGCCAAGGCCCCCATAATCCTGGCCGGACACGGCGCGGCCCGCCACCGGGCCCAGGCGGCTCTGGTCCGGTTTGCGGAAAAATTGCAAATTCCGGTGGCCGCCACCTTCCACGGCAAGGGGGTTTTCCCCGATGATCACCCCCACGCCCTGGGGACCATGGGCTTCATGATGCACGATTATGTCAACTTCGGCTTCGACCAGGCGGATGTAATTATCGCTGTGGGCTATGAGTTGCAGGAATTTGCACCGGCCCGCATCAACCCCCAGGGAGACAAGCAGATCATTCACCTGCACAGCTTTCCCGCGGTGGTGGACGCCAACTATAATGTCACGGTGGATGTGACCGGAGACATTTCCGCGGCCCTGACCGCGCTGGCCGCCAAAGTCTCGCCCAAGCGGGGACTGGTGGCCACCGAGCAGAAAATCCGCTGTCTGCTGCGGGAGGAACTGGAACGGGGGCGGACTGACGCCTCCTATCCCCTGAAACCGCAGCGTCTGGTCGCGGATATCCGGGCCGCGCTGGGCCGGGACGATTTCGCCCTGGTGGACAGCGGCGCCGTAAAAATGTGGATGGCCCGCCTTTATCCCACCTATCGGCCCAACACCTGCCTGGTGTCCAACGGCCTGTCCACCATGGGATTTGCCGTGCCCGGGGCCCTCGGGGTCAAGTTGGCCCATCCGGGGCGGAAGGTGGCGGCCGTGACCGGCGACGGCGGTTTTTTAATGAACTCCCAGGAAATCGAGACCGCGCTCCGGGAAAAGATCCCCTTTGTCGTCCTGGTGTGGGTGGACGGCAGCTATGGCCTGATCAAGTGGAAGATGGAAATGCAGTTGCACCGCTTTTCCCACGTGGAGTTCGGCAACCCCGACTTTGTCAGGTACGCCGAGAGCTTCGGGGCCAAAGGCTTTTTCATCCGGGCGGCCGACGAACTGCTGCCGGCCCTCAAGCAGGCGCTGGCCGCAGACACTGTGTCCGTGATCGCCTGCCCGGTGGACTATTCGGAGAACGCCAGGCTTACCGCTAAGCTGGGGGAATTGACCCAGCCGGCTGAGCTCCGATGCGGGAGCAACGGCGCAAAGGGATGAGGGTGAATCTAAGACGGAGACCGGCGCATGGGTCCTGACCAGGGGAAAACGAGGAAAGAATGGGATAGTCTGGGGGAAATCGAGGTTCCGGCGCAGCGCTATTGGGGAGCGGGAACCCAGCGGTCGTTGCGCTACTTCTCCATCGGCGATGATCTCATGCCCCTGGCGGTGATTCGGGGTCTGGCCTTGATCAAGAAGGCCAGTGCTTTGGCCAACCGGGAATTGGGACGGCTGCCGGATGATCTGGCTGCACTCATTATCCAGGCCGCGGAGGAGGTGCTGGCCGGTAAGCTGGACGACAATTTCCCCTTGCGGGTCTATATGACCGGCAGCGGCTCCCAGGCCAACATGAACGTCAACGAAGTGATCGCCAACCGGGCCAACGAGCTGGCGGGCGGCGAGTTGGGAAGTAAAAAGCCGGTTCACCCCAATGACCATGTCAACCTGAGCCAATCCACCAACGACGCCTTTCCCACGGCCATGCACCTGGCTGCGGCCCAGGCGCTTCATGACCGCCTTCTTCCCGCGGTGCGGAAGCTGCGGGACGCCCTGGAGGAAAAGGCCGACGCCTGGGCGGATCTTGTCAAGATCGGCCGCACCCACCTGATGGACGCGGTGCCCTTGACCCTGGGACAGGAGTTTTCCGGCTATGTGGGTCTGCTGGACGACAACCTGAAAAGGATTGCAGGCGTCCTGCCGGGACTTTACCGGTTGGCCCTGGGCGGCACCGCGGTGGGCACGGGACTTAACGCCCCCAAAGGATTTGGGGAATTGGCCATCAAACACCTGGCCGACCTGACCGGGCTGCCCTTGGTCCCGGCCCCCAACCGGTTCACGGCGCTGGGGGCCCACGACGACCTGGTCATGGCCAGCGCCGCGCTCAGGACCCTGGCCGGGTCCCTCTACAAAATCGCCAACGACATCCGCCTCCTGGCCAGCGGCCCCCGGGCCGGTCTGCATGAACTGGATCTGCCCGCCAACGAGCCGGGGTCCACCATCATGCCCGGTAAGGTCAACCCCACCCAGTGCGAAGCCCTCACTATGGTGGCGGTGCAGGTCATGGGCTACGACGCGGCGGTGGCCCTGGCCGGAGCCGGGGGGATTTTGGAACTGAACCTGTACGCCCCTCTGATGATCTTTAACGTGCTCCAATCCATCCGGATTCTGGCCGACGGCTGCCAAAATTTTGCGGAATTCCTGGTAAAAGGACTAAGACCGGACCGGGCCCAGCTTGATGTTTACCTGCACCGCTCCCTCATGCTGGTTACCGTCCTGACCCCGGTAATCGGCTATGACCGCGCCGCCGAGATCGCCCACCTGGCCAAGAACCAGGACCTGACTCTGAGGGAAGCCGCGCTGAAGCTCGGCTACCTGACGGCCGAGGACTTCGACCGTCTGGTCGACCCCTATAAGATGGCCCATCCTGAAGACTAAAACCTCCATTTCCGCCGATGGGGGAGGGAACCGGGCGGCGGTAAAACCGTCGGTTCCGCCCTTCCCCGGCAAGGACCCGCCGGGTATCAGTTGCTCTCAATCAGGCATTCTTCTATAATCGAATTAAATTGCCGGCAGTCAGAGACTGCCAGGAGGATATGGATGAGAACCACCGTTATGGCCCTGGTGCTGCTTGGGGCCCTCACCCTGGTAGGGGCCGCGCCCGCGGCTGCCAAGACCAAGCCGCTTTCCCAAGAGGGCGAAATCATTTTCAATGCCAATCTGGTCGGGGTCGGCGCCACGCTGAGTTGGGGCAAGGGCTGGCTTACCTTCAGGGGCAAAAACTATCCCATTATGGTGGAAGGCCTGGGTCTGGTAGGGGTGGGCTTCTCCCAGGTGCGCGCCCGCGGCCGCGTTTACAACCTTAAGCAGGCCAAGGACATTGTCGGCAGTTATAGCGAAGTCGGGGCCGGCATCGCCATCGTCGGCGGACCCAAGGGATTGGTGGCCAAGAACAAAAAAGGGGTGGTCATTGATCTCACCGCGGAACAGACGGGGGTAAGTTTCAACCTGGGCGGCGGCAGCTTCACCATTACCATGCTCAAGCACTGAACGGCCCTCTTCTCTAGTCATTGGACCTGAACAGCCACCGGTCTTGGCCGATAATTTTCTTTCGGCAAGGAAATCCTCCGGCTCCTGTAAAAACTCTCCCCTTCCGGTCTTGAAGATTATGGGCCAAACCGGGATTTCTGGATTCGGCTCTGGTTCTGCGCCGATAAGCCTGACAATCTGGAAAAACTGAGCACGGAGCTTCCCTCCGGGAGCCTGATCAATGATGGTCAAATCATTCCGCCTGCTGGTCGTGTTTCTCCTTCTGCAATCAAGCCTGATTGCGGCCGAAGTTCCGAAAAAGCCGTTAATCCTGGCTGTACTTCCTTGCACGGATATTTTGGAGACCTTTAAAAAATTTCATCCGTTGGTTCAGTTTCTAACTCAGGAAACCGGGGTAAACCTGCAACTGGTGGTCCCGGAGAATCTCACCAGGTTTGAAGTTTCCATTCATAATGGGGAAATAGACCTGGCGCTGCAGGACCCGCACACCTTTTTGAAACTGGAAAATTCCTTTGACCAGGAGTCGCTTCTGAGGGCCCTTAATGCCGAAGGGGGAACCACCCAGACCGGAGCGGTTATTGTCAGGAAAGACAGCGGCATAAAGAAGTTATCCGAGTTAAAGGGGAAAACGGTCATGTTCGGCCCCAAGATTTCTGCCAACAAGTGGCTGGCGGCCAGATTATTGTTTAAGGAAAACGGGATTGATATTGACCAGGATTTAAAGACCTACCTGAATGGCGGCTGCTGCGAGGACATAGCCTTCAATGTGTACCTGAAAGCGGTGGATGCCGGGGTGGTGTGCGATCATTTCGGCAACGAGCATGGAAACAAACAAAAGGAAATGGGGATAGAAGCCGACCAGCTTGTGGTTATCGGAATGACCCAAAAGGTCCCCATGAAGATAATGGGCGCCCGCAAAGGGGTTGATAAAGAGATCATTGCCAGGATCAAACAAGCTTTGCTAAAGCTTGACCGGACCACACCGGAGCATGAGGCCATTTTGCTTCCGACTGAATTAGGCGGGTTTTGCCAATACCAAGATGGAGACTTCACCCAGGTAAAGGCGATGATGAAGGGCAACTGGGCGGAATAAGGAGAGAAGCGCCAGATTATTTCACAAAAGATGACCTGCGTATGAATTTCACTCCCCGCTGGTTCAAGTTCAGATTAAGAGCCAAACTGACCTTATTGATCGAAGGACTGGTAATACTTGTTGTGGTAATTACCGGAGTGATAACCACTCTGCGGGAGAAAGGCACCTTGGAAGATGAGCTGCGCAAGCGGGGGCTGGCTTTGGCCAATGACTTGGCGAAGTTCTCCGAGAGGCCTTTGATAAGCCAGGACTGGGCCACCCTGCGGCGCTTCGTGAACCACACCATGAAGCAGGACTATGTCCGTTATGTCGGCATTGTGGATCCTGCCGGCAAAGTGCTGATGCACAGCGACCTGAGCCAGGTTGGTAAAATCTTCGACAAGACCCCGCCTGGGGGAGTCTGTAATTCTTCCACCCCGATCTACTCACATGCACACCTGATAAAGGAAGCCGAAGTTTATTACACTATTTGCGCCCCCATTGAGGTTTCAGGAGCTCATTTGGGAACCGTTTTCCTGGGATACTCCTATTCCGCGGTGGCCGAGGAAATTGCTGCGGCCCGGCGACAGATTATACTGATCTGCCTGGTGACTATTCTCATGGGCGGGGTGGTCGCTTATTTTTTGGCCGCATTTATTTCCCAGCCCATCCGGCGCATCACCCAGGCTATGGAACAGGTCGCCGGCGGTGAGATGACCTCGCCCCTTGTGATCCAGCGAAATGACGAAATCGGGACCTTGGCGGATTCTTTCAATAAAATGGCCGAAGACCTGGGCCGCCACCGCAAGCATCTTGAAGTCCTGGTGGACGCCCGCACCGCGGCGTTGGCCGCGGCCAATGAGCAACTGCAACAGGAAATCGCCGAGCGCAAAAAAGCCGAAACCGAATTAACCCGGTCCCAGGAGCAATTGCGCGACCTGGCCATCCATTTGGAGTCCGTCCGGGAAGAAGAAAGAAGCCGGATAGCCCGGGAGATCCATGATGAACTGGGGCAGGCCCTGACCGCCCTGAAAATGGATTTGCATTGGGTCGGCCTGCGACTGCCGGCGGAGCACCGGATCCTGATGGCTAAAATAAACTCCATGTCCGGGATCATCGACACCACCGTGCAGGCTGTGCGGCGGATTTCTGCCGAATTACGGCCGGGCCTGCTGGACGACCTGGGTCTGACAGCCGCCATTGAGTGGCAGGCGCATGACTTTTGCAGCCGGGCCGGCCTGAGCTGCCACATCAGGTCGGAACCCGAAGATATTATCCTGGACAAGTCCCGCTCCATTGCCCTGTTCCGTATCTTTCAGGAGGCTTTGACCAATATCGCCCGCCACGCCCGGGCCACCCAGGTGGAGATTAACCTTGAAAGGAATACGTCCACGGTGAACATGGAAATTTGCGACAACGGCGTGGGCATTACGGCCGCGCAACTTGCCGCATCCGGGTCATTCGGCATCTTAGGCATTCGGGAACGGGTCAATTCACTGGGGGGCAGCCTGAATATCAGCGGGGTTCCCGGTCGCGGGACCACCCTCCGGGTAAGCCTTCCCCTCGGCGCACGGGAGAACCCTGGTGATAAAGATACTAATATCGGATGATCATGCCATTGTCCGGGAAGGGCTCAAGCAGATCCTGGCGGACACCGAAGACCTGGTGGTAGGAGGAGAGGCGGCCAACGGACATGAAGTGCTGGAGCTTATCCGCCAGGAGGACTGGGACATGGTGCTGCTGGACCTGGCCATGCCTGGCAAAGACGGACTGGAAACCCTCAAGGAGTTAAAAAAAGAAAAGCCGAAACTTCCGGTTCTGGTATTGAGCATTTACCCCGAAGAGCAATACGCCGTGAGGGCTCTAAAGGCGGGCGCTTCCGGTTATTTGACCAAAGAAAGCGCGCCCGGCGAACTGATCGCGGCCATCCGCAAAGTGTCCCAGGGCGGCAAGTATATCAGTGCCTCCCTGGCTGAAAAACTTGCCAGCCACCTCGTAGCCGATGCAGACCGGCCGGTTCATGAATTTCTCTCCGACCGGGAATTCCAGGTGATGTTGCTGATCGCCTCGGGGAAAACAGTCAAAGAAATCGCCGACGAAATGTATCTGAGCGTCAAGACTGTCAGCACCTACCGGGTGCGGGCTCTCTCCAAGCTGGGCATGAAGAACAACTCCGAGTTTACCTATTACGCCATCAAGCAAGGGTTGATCAAGTAAAACCTGGGTGGCCGCCGCCGACCTCCTCCTGCCTTTCGGCGCTTTTCAGTGAAATTCGATAGGCGCCTTTACCCGGCCCGCCATCTTTTATGGAACAGACCGGGCGGGGGGGCGGTCCAAGCCGGGAATCCCGGAGAATTGCCCGCGGAAGGCCGGTCACTGCTTGAAAAGACCCCCCATCATTCTTTGACCGCCTGATTTATGGTTGGTAGGACAAACACCTACGCCTGCCAAGCCGCCAATCCTACAAAAAAATGAGGGTTCCTCTGATTTCCGGAGAGTTTCCTTGGGCATATTATTTAGTCCAAGCGGATTTCAGCAATTAACTTTCCCGTTAAGGAGTAAAACGATGAAAAGATTCATGCCCGTGTTGCTGGTGTTGTCCCTGGTCATGGTCGGCGTCGCTGTGGCCGCGGCCGCCGACCTGCCCCAAACCCCGAGAATCGCCGACCTGAACGGGGTAATCAAGATCAGTGACCAGGAAGGCCGGAACATCAGGGGGACAGGATTGGGATTTCCTGGATATCAATTCAATAACCCTGGCATCTTCAGCGGAATTAATTGTCCGCAAAGCCAAACCTGCACCATGACTCCTATCCAGGATCAGACTCGGTTGCAGCTTCGTGATTTCAGTTGCAAGCAGTAGCCGCATTGCTTTAGGCAAACCGCTAAAGCGCCACGGCCGGGCTTAGCTTCAGGCTTGCCCGGCTTTCTTTTACGGGCTGGCTGGTAAAGCCGGTGCCCTGACCTGGTGAATACCCAGGCGGCGATTCCGCTTTCTGAAGTCAATGCGGTTTTTGCCAGGGAAAAATTAATTCAGAAGAGCCTTCTCGTGTTATCCTATAATAGGCGGTAGTCCCGGGGGGACCAGAACCAAGAAGCGGCGGAGGATTGATTGTTGATGGAGCAACGCAAGTCAGAAAAGTTGGACAGCTTTACCGTATTTCTCCACTTCGGCCTCATGCTGTTCGGCGTGCTGGCCTGGCTGACCGGGGATTGGGCCGGAGACTACAAGAAGGTCAAGCACCTGGGCTTTATGGTCCACAAAATGCTGGGCATGGGAGCCGTTCTGTTTGTGGCGGCGCGTTTATACCACGGCTTCTGCGGCCCTGATTCAGCCCGTTTTGCCAACTGGGTGCCTTATACCGCGGCGCGGCTTAAGATAGTCCTGGAGGATCTCCGCAACCTGCTGTCGCTGAAGTTGCCAGAACGGGCGCCCCACCAGGGCCTGGCGGGCCTCTGGGAAACGTTCGGGCTGGCGGTCTTCACCTGGATGTCGGCCACCGGTTTGTCCCTGTTTCTTTTTCTCATCCCCGGGCAGAAGGCCCCCGGCGCCATGCACCTGATAAAGGAGTTGCACGAATTCGGGGAAATGCTGGTCCCCATTTTTCTGGCCGTGCATGTGGCCGCCGTCGTTCTGCACGCCCTGGCCGGAGACCACCGCTGGCGCACCATGTTCTTCCTGCCGGAATAACTAGGTGCAAAGTGGATACTGATCTTTGGTGGGAGGAGGGCCAGGGAGCGGCGGCTCTCTGCCTTATTGCTGCGATTAGGTCTTTTGCAGGGCAAAGGACCTGATCACCTTATATTAAAATCAATCTTCAGCCCTGCTCACTGCTCTCTGCAAAGATATGCGTCCCGGTATCCCCCCGCAGCGCCCGGGCCAAGGTTTCGGGCTGGGTGATAAGCACCCGTTTCCCGCCCTGGGCGAGAAAATCGAGGGCCGCTTCGATCTTGGGTCCCATGCTGCCGGCCGGAAAATGGCCGCTTTCCAGATAAGTGCGGGCCTCGGCCGCGGTCAGGACGGTAAGGGGCCGCTGTCCCAGTTGCCGGTAATCCAAAAAGACAAATTCCACCGCGGTTAAAAAGATCAGCAGATCCGCGGCGATTTCCCGGGCCAGGACCGCGGCGGTGCGGTCTTTGTCAATAACCGCCTCCACTCCCGCCAGGTCGCCGTTGGGCCGGCGGACCACCGGGACCCCGCCGCCCCCGGCCGCGATCACGATGTAGCCCCCGCGCCCCAGGTAGGCGATGATGTCCTGCTCCACCACGGTCAGGGGGCGAGGGGAGGGCACCACCCGGCGCCAGCCGCGGCCCGCATCCTCGGCCAGGCACCAACCCCGTTCGGTTTGCAGGGCCTTCACCTCGTCGGCGCGGTAGAAAGGCCCGATGGGTTTGTCAGGATTGCGGAAAGCCGGGTCGTCGGCATCCACCACCACCTGGGTGATCACTGTGGCCACGCCCCGGCTCTGGCCGCGGCGGCGCAGTTCATTCACCAGGCTTTGCTGGATCAGGTAGCCCAGACTGCCTTCGGTGTCCGCGTCGGAAATGAACAGCGGCATGGGCGGCACCAGGGCTCGGGCGCATTCCATCTGGAGCAGCAGGTGCCCGACCATGGGGCCGTTGCCGTGGGTGAGAACGGCCGTGAACCCCGCCGCCACCAGGTCCGCGGTATGGCCCATAGCCTCTCTGATGCGGCGGTGCTGCTCTTCCAGCGTCCCCGTATCACCGGGGCGGATCAGGGCATTGCCTCCCAGGGCGAGCACCAACTTGGGGTAGCGGATGGGGTCAATGGGGATCATGACCACCCCGTTTGCGGCTCAGCGGCGAAGCTCCCTCCCGCCGGGCCGGTTGAACTTTCATGGTCCGAGGAATCCGCGTTGGAATTTCCCAAGGTCCGGTCTGAAGCCTGCGGCGGCCGGTTGCCAGGATACCACTCTGTTTTTAATATAAGCACTCTCAAATTCTTTGGCAGCAGGAGATAATAAGGGTAAGGTGATATTTATCGACTAATCCCATACCACAAGGGTGCAAGACATGTACAAGGTCAGGGTGGAAGGCGAGGATACGGTTATCCGGGTCAAACGGGACCTGATGGACCAGGAAACAGTCAAACGGCTATTGGACGCGATCAATCTCTGGACGGTCCTGGAGCAGAGCAGGTTCGCCGGGGACCGGGACCGAATCCTGGCCCGGATGCTGGGGTTTCCTTCCGGAGTCGCAATGCTGCGGGATCCGGTCCTCAACAAAGACGGGGCATTCACCGAAGAGGAGCGCGACCTCTTCGGCCTCCGGGGACTGTTGCCGCCCCGGGTGCAGACCATGGAGGAACAGGTGCTGCGGACCCTGGAGAACTTCCGCAAGAAGGCCAATGACCTCGAGAAATACATCTTCATGATCTCCCTCCAGGACCGCAACCGGACCTTGTTTTATCGGGTGGTCATTGACTACCCGGAGGAAATGATGCCCATCATCTACACGCCGACCGTGGGGCAGGCCTGCCTGGAATACGGCCACATTTTCCGCCGGCCCCGGGGCATTTTTATTTCCACCAAAGACCGGGGCCGTATGCCGGAGGTGCTGCGCAACTGGCCCTACCGGGATATCCGCATCATTGTGGTCACTGACGGCGAACGCATCCTCGGCCTGGGCGACCTGGGCGCGGACGGCATGGGCATTCCGGTGGGCAAACTGGCGCTTTACACCGCCTGCGCCGGGATTCACCCTTCGCAAAGCCTGCCGGTGACCCTGGACGTGGGCACTGAAAACGAGGACCTGCTCAATGACCCCTTTTATATCGGCCTGAAACAGAGGCGTCTGCGGGGCGCGGCCTATGATGATTTTGTGGAGGAATTCATCGTGGCGGTGGCAGAGGTTTTTCCCCGCACCCTGATTCAGTTTGAGGATTTTGGCAATATCAACGCCTTCCGGCTTCTAGAGCGCTACCGGAACCGGGTCTGCGCCTTTAACGACGATATCCAGGGGACCGCGGCGGTGGCTTTGGCGGGATTGTACTCGGCCTTGCGCCTTACCGGCGGGAAACTGCGCGACCAAACAATTCTGATCGTGGGCGCAGGAGAGGCCGGCCTGGGTATTGCCGGATTAATCAGCGCAGCCCTGGAAGCGGAGGGCCTGACCGAGCCGGAGGCCCGCCGGCGTGTCTGGTTTGTGGATTCCCGCGGCCTGGTGGTCAAAAGCCGCAGCGACCTCACCGGCCGCAAGCTCCTTTACGCTCATGACCACGAGTCCCTCTATGATCTGGCCACCATCGTGGAAACCCTTAAACCTACTGCCATCATTGGGGTTTCCGGCAAGCAGGGGCTGTTTAGCCGCCAGGTCCTGGAGGCCATGGGCCGGGTCAATGAACGGCCCATAATCTTTCCCCTATCCAACCCGACCTCAAAGACGGAATGCACCGCCCAGGAGGCATACGCGGCCACCGCCGGTCGGGCCATCGTCGCCACCGGCAGCCCCTTTCCCCCGGTTACCCTGGAGGGTCAGACTCTGGTGCCGGCTCAGGGCAACAATGTGTACATCTTCCCGGGGGTGGGGCTGGGGGTGATCGCCAGCGGCGCCCGCCACGTCACCGACGGGATGTTCTTTGCCGCGGCCAAGGCCCTGGCGCAGGCCGTAACCGCGGAAGACCTGGGGCAGGGGCGGGTCTATCCCCCCCTTTCCCGCATCAGGGAAGTCTCGGTCAGCATTGCCGCGGCCGTGGCGGAAGTGGCCTACCGGGATGACCTGGCCACCAACCCGAGGCCTGCTGATTTGTTGCCTTATATCAAATCCCTGATGTATGAGCCTCGATACCAGAATTACGTCTAATCGCCGGGGCAAAGAAGATATGGCACCGTCAGGGTTCGGCAAAGATGGGTGGTTTTCATTCCTCTTTGCTCAGGACCGTCAGGTGCTCTTCGGTCCTTTCGGTGTAGGGGCGGGTCAGGTGCAGCGTGTAGCGGCTCAACATCCATAATTCGGGGATAATTTCGGCCACCAGTTCCCCATGGTCGAAGACCCGCACCAAGGAGCTTTCGGAAACCACCACGGCCACGGCTTTGGTTTGCTTGGAGATCGACGCGGCCGCCATGTGGCGGGCCCCGAGGCCGAGAGGCAGATTGATGCCCTCCGAGGAGGCGTTAAGGTAACGGCAGGCCGAGACCACTACGCCGCTGTCAGACACAATGAAGGCCCCGTCCAGTTGGGCCAATTCCTTGACGGTTTCCCGCAGGTCCGGGTCGGCGATGTGCTTGACTTCATCGGGATGGCCTAAAAGTGGATCCAAAATCAGGCACTTGGAGCGTTTGAGAACTTCCTCCGAGTCGCAGACGATGAACAAGGTGCCGATCTTGCGGCCTTCCCGGCCCTCACGGGCAATTTCCACCGCCAGCGTGATTACCTGCTCCAAGACGGCCCGGTTAATACCCGTTTTCTTGGCGCAGATTTTGTCAAACAGACTGGTTGCAGTCGGCGTTGTCATAATTATATTTGTACTTTGGAAATAGCCTTGGGCTTTGTCAAGTTCAGCAAGGAGGAATTTAAAAATCCGCAAATAATGGCATGAGGAACAAGGGCGCACCCCCCGACCCGCTTCTGGCAAAAATGAAGTGGCTGTCCCCCCAAGGGTCTGCGGCACCGACCGGTAACTTAGAGCCCGGCGGGATGGAAGTCTATTTAAAAGAAGCGCTGGCCTTTGCAGAAAGCATCATCGAAACGGTACGGGAACCCCTGCTGGTGCTGGACACGGAGTTGCGGGTAATATTTGCCAACCCGGCATTTTACCGCACCTTTGAGGTGTCACCGGAGGAGACCGAGGACCGTTTTATCTACGACCTGGGCAATCGCCAATGGGATATTCCCCGGCTCCGGAAGCTGTTGGAGGAAATCATTCCCCTGAGAAAGGCTTTTGAGGAATTTGAAGTCGAACATGACTTCCCGCGCATCGGCCACAAAGTCATGCTGCTCAATGCGCGTCTCATCCCGTCCAGAGGCCAGCAGCCGAGCATGATACTTCTGGCCATCGAAGACATCACGGAGCGGAAACAGGCCCAGGAGGCCCTCCGCAAGGCCTATGAAGAATTGGAAGCGCGGGTTGCGGCCCGCACCCGGGAGCTGGCCCAGGCCAACCAGCAGCTCCAGAAAGAGATCGAGGAACGGCAGCAGGCGGAAGCCTTATTGGCCCAGAAGGCAGCGGAGCTGGCCCGCTCCAATGCCGACCTGGAACAGTTCGCGTATGTGGTTTCTCACGATCTCCAGGAGCCCCTGCATGTGGCCGCAGGCTTTATCCAGCTTTTAGCCCGCCGCTACCAGGACCGGCTCGACGCCAAGGGGCAGGAGTTTATTGCCTGCGCGTTGGACAGCATCCAGCGGATGGAGCAGCAGATCAAAGACCTCCTGGAATACTCCCGCATAACCACCCGGGGTAAGGAGTTCGAAAAGGTGGATGTGAATGAGGTGGTAGCCCAGGTTTGCAAGGACCTGAGCCTGGTTATCGCCGAAAAGCAGGCCCAAATAACGATAGACCCGCTGCCTCAGGTATTTGCCGATCCCTCCCAATTGGTCCGGGTATTTCAAAATCTGGTGGGCAATGCCCTGAAATTCTGCGGCGGCCGCCCCCCGAAAATCCATATAGGCACCCGGAAAACGGACGGGGAATGGCTATTCTGGGTGCAGGATCAGGGTATCGGCATTGATCCCAAGGACTGTGAGCGTATCTTTCAGATGTTCGAGCGCCTCCACTCCCGCGGCGAATATCCCGGCACCGGCATCGGTCTGGCAGTATGCAAGAAGATCATCGAGCGTCACGGTGGGCGCATCTGGGTGGAGTCGGAACCGGGCCAAGGGTCAACTTTTTATTTCACCCTGCCGGCGCATCCCCAAAGTTCGTAGCTTGCCGGGCGTTAAAATCCAAGGCCGCACGTCTTCAGGGCTCCGCTGAAAGTCATCCGGCGCCGCAAGAACCGGCCGGGTGACCCTCAGGAATGGCCCGGCTCAGACTTTGGCAGGGTGATTTGGTCCAATTTTTCCCGGCCTTTTTCCATGTAGTGGTTCAGGGCCATGGTGGCGGTCAAGGTGAGAATCAGCCCGCAAAGTGCCAGAACGCGGGGCCACTCGATGTTCAAGATGCCCTCCAGAATGACTTCCCGGAGCAAACTGACAATGGTCACCTCGATAATAACTCCTAGAATTATACGCTGTTCTTCCAGGTAATAAATCATCAAGCGGAACAATTCAATAAGGACAAAAAGATAGATCAGATCACCGGCGATTGATCGGAAATTTCTGATTTCCAGGGTTTCGATGCTCGTCCGGTAAATTTGCACAATCATCATCCAGAACATCAAGATGCAGACTACCACCACGATCAGATTCTGCAGATTTTGAAGGATTCCCGAAATTCCCCCCGAGGTTTGCGAACCGAAAAATCTTCTGTACTTAAGGAATTTCATATCAGCACCTCCTCCTGGGGGCCGAAGCCGGCATTATTCCGCCTCGGGGTCAGCTTTTCCGCGGTAGCGGAGTTTAAGCTCACGGCCGGGACCAGCCTCACGAACCGCAAGAAGTTCAAATCTTTTGTTAATCACCTGGAGTGCCGGTGTCAATGATGATTGCCGTACCGATCTGGCAGGCATCATTCTATGCGGTTGGCCATTGACTGGGGCGGTGGATTTGTGCGAAAATTAACATTCGGGGTTCGGCGGGCGGGCAATGACGGCGGCAAGACCTTCTTGGCGCAGTAAGCAAAAAAGGGTTTTCGCCTCAGGCCCAAAATTTTTTAACGCATTTAGAAAGTTAAGGTCATCGGTTCTTATAAACCTATCAACGACAGAAGGCGGCATTAGATGAACTGGGTTTTTCGAACTCTAAGCACCTCGGTGGGGAAAAAACAGTTGATGGCCATAACCGGCCTGCTCTTTTTGCTGTTTCTGACCACGCATCTGTTAGGCAACCTAAGCGTTTACGGGGGGCCGGCGGCGTTCGTGCAATATGCCGTGGGCCTGCACGCGCTGGGAAAACTGCTGGTGGTGGCCGAAGTGGGCCTGCTGGTGGCCCTGATCGTTCATGTCAGCATGGCGGTGGTGTTGTTTTTGGAGAACCGCTGGGCCCGGCCGGTCAAATATGCCGTGGACCAAAGCGGGGGCGGCCGCACCTTCAGTTCGCAGACCATGCCCTACACGGGCCTGTTGATCCTCGGGTTTATCGGGGTGCACCTGGCCACGTTCTCCCACCATTTCGTCGATCAGACTACCCGGAATATCTTTCAGATTGCGACCGCAGTCCTTTCCCAGCCAATTTACTTTGCCATTTATATGATCGGGGTGATCGTGGTCGCGTTTCACGTCCGGCACGGGTTGTGGAGCGCCTTCCAGACGGTGGGGGCCAACCATCCCAAATACATGCCCTTTATTCAGAAATTTAGCATTGTTTTTGCCGTCATTGTGGCCATCGGCTTTGGGTCTTTGCCGTTTGCCATCCTGGCGCTGAGATAGGGAGGTCAGTGAATGCAGCTTGACGCCAAGATTCCCGCAGGGCCTCTGGAGGCCAAATGGGACAAGCACCGTTTTGACCTGAAGCTGGTGAACCCGGCCAATAAACGGAAGTTTGACATCATCGTGGTGGGCACCGGTCTGGCCGGGGGCTCCGCCTCGGCCTCGCTGGCCGAGTTGGGCTATAATGTCAAAACCTTCTGCATCCAGGACAGTCCCCGGCGGGCTCACAGCATCGCGGCCCAGGGCGGCATCAACGCGGCCAAGAACTATCCCAATGACGGCGACAGCATCTGGCGGCTGTTCTACGACACCATCAAGGGCGGGGATTTCAGAGCCCGGGAGGGCAATGTCTACCGTCTGGCCCAGGTCTCCAATCTTATCATTGACCATTGCGTGGCCCAGGGCATCCCCTTTGCCCGGGAATACGGCGGGCTTTTGGCCAACCGGTCCTTCGGCGGCGCCCAAGTGTCCAGGACTTTTTACGCCCGGGGCCAGACCGGCCAGCAGTTGCTGCTGGGGGCCTACGGCGCCCTGATGCGCCAGGTGGCCGCGGGGCGGGTCACCATGTTCCCCCGGCGGGAGATGCTGGACCTGGTGGTGGTGAACGGCCAGGCCCGGGGGATCGTGGTCCGCAACCTGATCACCGGGAAAATGGAGCGGCACCTGGCCCACGCGGTGGTGTTGGCCACCGGCGGTTACGGTAATGTGTTCTACCTGTCCACCAACGGCATGGCCTGCAATGTCACGGCCACCTGGCGCGCTTACAAGCGGGGGGCCGGATTTGCGAATCCCTGTTTTACCCAGATTCACCCCACCTGTATTCCGGTGCATGGTGATTATCAATCCAAGCTCACCCTGATGAGTGAAAGCCTGCGCAACGACGGCCGGGTTTGGGTGCCCAAGAAGCCCGGGGACACAAGGCCGCCGGAGCAAATCCCCGAAGAGGAACGGGATTATTATCTGGAACGCATGTATCCGAGCTTTGGCAACCTGGCTCCCCGGGACATCTCTTCCCGGGCCGCCAAGCTCATGTGCGACCAGGGCAAGGGGGTGGGACCCACGGGCCGGGCCGTGTACCTGGATTTCGCCGACGCGATCAAGCGGCTGGGCAAGGCCGAAATCGAAGCCCGATACGGCAACCTTTTCCAAATGTACGAGAAGATCACGGCTCAGAACCCCTACGAAACGCCCATGATGATTTATCCGGCCTCCCACTACACCATGGGCGGCCTGTGGGTGGATTACAACCTGATGAGTACCATCCCCGGCCTGTTCGTCTTGGGGGAGGCCAACTTTTCCGACCACGGGGCCAACCGTCTGGGAGCCAGCGCCCTGATGCAAGGCCTGAGCGACGGGTATTTCATCATTCCCTACACCATGGGCGGCTACCTGGCCGGTACCAGTATCCCGGCCATCACCACGGATCATGAGGCCTTTCGGGAATCCGAGGAGTATGCCCGGAAACGGACCGAAAGCCTCCTTAAGATCAAGGGTAAACGGACCGTGACGGATTTTCACCGGGAACTGGGCAGCATCATGTGGGAATACTGCGGCATGAGCCGCACCGATGCGGGCTTGACCAAGGCTCGGAAGCTTGTGGCTGATCTCCGGGCGGAATTCTGGGAAAATGTAACAGTGCCGGGCGGTGACCAGGATTTAAATCAGAGCCTGGAAAATGCCGGGCGGGTGGCGGATTTCCTGGAGTTTGCGGATATCATGATTCTGGATGCCCTGGCCCGCCGGGAATCCTGCGGCTGCCATTTCAATGAGGCCTTTCAGACCGAGGATCATGAGGCCCTCAGGGATGATGAGAATATGTGCCACGTGGCGGTTTGGGAATACGCCGGGGAAGGCAAAGATCCCATCTTCCACAAGGAACCGCTGGTGTTCGAAAATGTCAAATTGGTGACGAGGAGTTACAAGTGAGCGTCAAAACCATCAATCTCACCCTGCAGATTTGGCGTCAGCCGAGGCCTGACGCGCCCGGACGCCTGGAGACCTATAAGGCTGAAAATATTCCCACCAGCGCTTCATTTTTGGAGATGCTGGACATTGTCAATGAGCGCCTCACGATGGCCGGAATTGAACCCATAGCCTTTGATCACGACTGCCGGGAAGGAATCTGTGGCATGTGCGGCTCCGTGGTCAACGGCCGCCCTCACGGTCCGGAGAAGGAGACCACCCTGTGCCAGCTCCATATGCGGCATTTTAAGGACGGCGACACCTTGGTGATTGAGCCGTTTCGGGCCCGAGCCTTTCCGGTGGTCAAAGACCTGGTGGTGGACCGCAGCGCGCTGGACAAAATCATCGCCGCGGGCGGCTTTATTTCCGTGAACACCGGGCAAGCCCCGGAAGCCAACTCCCTGCCGGTTCCCAAGGACAAAGCCGACCTGGCCATGGACGCGGCCGCCTGCATCGGCTGCGGGGCCTGTGTCGCGGCCTGCCCCAATGCCGCGGCTTTTTTGTTTACCGGGGCCAAGATCTCGCAGCTGGCGCTTTTGCCCCAGGGGCGGCCGGAGGCCGCCAGGCGGGTCCTGTCCATGCTGGCCCAGATGGACGCGCTGGGATTCGGCAACTGCACCAATCATCGGGAATGCGAGATGGAATGCCCCAAGGGCATTTCCATCAGCAACATCGCCCGCTTGAATCGGGAATTCAACAAAGCGGCCTTTCTGTCCCGGGAGAAGATTCCGGCGTGAAGCTCCTTCCTTCTGCGGGGCAAGGCCTGCCTTGCCCCCACGATGCCTGCCGCAGGGTCGTTTTGAGCTGACTTCGAAGATAACCGGAAGGTGGCACAGCCGCCCCAGCTGTTCTTTTCAGGGAGCAGGCGGGGGCGCCGGCTCTGCATTTTTAAGGCGTGGCCCGAGTCTTTCTCCATGACCCCAGAGATGAAAACTGCCACTTGCCCGTTTTCGGCGGGTATGGAAATTGATCTTCCCATTGATAAGCTGGCCTTTGGCGGCAAAGCCCTGGGCCGGGTGGACGGCTTCGTGGTTTTCGTGGACCGCGCCCTTCCCGGGCAGAAGGTGCGCGCCCGGATCACCCGGATTAAAAAGCAGTTCGCCGAAGCCCAGGTGGTCCAGGTCCTGGAGCAGTCTCCTGCTTATGTAACGCCTTTCTGTCCCCATTTCGGCCTCTGCGGCGGCTGCGACTGGCAGGATTTGGCCTATGAAGAACAGTTGCACTGGAAACGGCTTCACCTCCAGGACTGCCTGAAACACCTGGCCGGCCTGAGCCCCACCGTAATTCAGCCCACGGTCCCCTCACCCCAGGAGCGCTTTTACCGCAATAAAATGGAGTTCACCTTTGCTCCCGCAGAGGACTCTGCCTGCCTTCTGGGCCTGCATACAAGGGGCTCCACCGACCGAGTATTCGACCTCGAGCATTGTTTTTTGCAATCGCGCCAATCACCTGAGATTGTGAAGGAGGTGCGGCACTGGTGTGGCCGAAGTCTTCGGCCGGCGTACAATCCCCAGACCCGGCGGGGCTACTGGCGCTTCCTGGTGGTGCGGGAGGGCAAGCGTACCGGCCAGACCCTGGTGCACCTCCTCACCAGCGACCAGGAGGATCGGGGTGCAGTGGAGCGGCTGGCCTGCCATTTGAAAGAGCAGTTTCCGGAGATCACCACCCTGGTCCATTCCCGCAGCCGCAAAAAGGCTCATCTCGCCGCCGGCGGGGCCGTTCGCAGTTTATGGGGGCCGGGTTACATTGAAGAGCATATCGGGGACCTGCGCCTGCGGGTCTCGGCCCACTCGTTCCTGCAAACCAATTCCCTGGCCGCGGAAGGTCTCTATAATACCATCGGCCGGCTGGGGGAATTCACCGGTAGCGAAACCGTTTGGGACCTCTACTGCGGGGCGGGCGGCATCGGCCTTTTCCTGGCCCCCAAAGTGGGGCGGGTGGTGGGATTTGAGCTGGCTGCGGCAGCCGTGGCGGATGCGGTCACCAACAGCCGGCTCAATAATCTAACCAACTGCCGGTTTGTGGCGGGAGATTTGAAGGAGCGCCTCCCGGAGACCCTGAAGACCAGGTCACACCCCCTTCCCGAGGTGGTGGTGGCCGATCCTCCCAGATCCGGCCTGCACCCCCGGGTGGTGGAAGCCTTGAAGGAGCTTGCCCCCCGGCGGCTTATCTATGTCTCCTGCAACCCTGCGACCTTGGCGAGGGATCTGGGCCTGCTCAAGGGCCACTATGAGATCCTGGCGGTTCAGCCCTTCGACCTTTTCCCCCACACCGCTCATTTAGAAGGCGTTGTCAGCCTGGAGAGGAGAGCCGGTGGGGCAAGGGGCTGAGGGCCCTTCTGGCCGCATCCCCTTTCCCCCTGATTCCCCCCGAAGACAAGAAGCGCCGCCTGAAGGTCAAAGTATTCCCCGGCGGAAACGCTTTCCGGGCTTGATAAAACTAAGGAAAATTGCTACGCTGTATAGAATTGAGACTGTTGCCAACAGCTCTCGGGAGAGGGAGCCAGAGGTCAGTGGCCCCTGCCCCCTTTCCCCCAACCCCAGATAAAATATTTAATAAATCAATGTGTTAACCATTGATCACCTGCTTTCCGGGGGTTGGAGAGGGGAGTTTGCGGGGAGGGTGGGGGTCCGCCGACCCCTCGGCCCGCCCCTCAAGACCCTTTCCGCAACAGCCTCAAATTTTGGGAGTGATCTGCTTCCACGCCTTCCGGAGAGATGACCGAGTGGCCGAAGGTGCTCGCCTGCTAAGCGAGTGTGGGGGGAAACTTCCACCGAGGGTTCGAATCCCTCTCTCTCCGCCATTTTTTGCCCGATTGGGACCATGTCGCCCGGCGGCAGCGCGTTAGGTCCCATTGGGCCTCAGCCGCGGACGTCAGGGAGACAAGACATGGAAAAAGGCGGCCTCGGTCAGGTCCTGGCCTTGGTGGGTCTCATCGTTTTTGTGCTCACCGGCGTGGGCCGCCAACAAGGCAGAGGCCGGTCCCCGGAGCCGACCTCAGCGGCTTTCCAGCGCTGGCAGCAATGGGGCACTCTCGCCGCAGTAGCCCTGATTCTCCTGGGTCTGGTGCTCATGGCCACGGCCAAATGAGGGAGCACCGGGCCGTGAGCCGCGCGGCTGGGTAGGTGCTGGCGGCTGACCCAGCGCTGCTCAGTGGAATAAAAAGGCCCGGGTTTTCGGGGAAAACCCAGGCCGGGTGTGGAGGGGTCATGGGACTTGTTTGATTTATCGGCAAATTTTCCGGAACATTAAATTTTTTTCCCCTTCCCCGGCAGTTTTCTGTCATCCAGCCCTGAGGACCTGATATGAAACCTACAGACGCCTATCAGTGGCTGCTCGCCCACAGCCGGGAAACCGCGCTCCTGCAATCCGTGGAGCAGCTTCTGTCCTGGGACCAGCGCACCATGATTCCTGCCAAGGGCCATGCGTTCCGGGCCGAACAATTGACCCTGCTGGCCCGCCTGATCCATGAGCGGGAAACCGACCCCCGGGTGGGAGAGCACCTGGCCGCGGCGGAAGGCTCTGACCTGACGGCGGATCCGGAGAGCACCGAAGCCGTTAACATCAGGGAATGGCGGCGCCATTTCGACCGGGCCACCCGCATTCCCCAGCACCTGGCCGTGGCTTTGGCCCAGGCCGCGGCTGAAGGGCAAACCGCGTGGGAGGAAGCCCGTCCCCGAAATGACTGGCCCGCATTTCTGCCCTACCTGGAGCGACTGGTGAGCCTGTCCCGGCAGCAGGCCGAGGCCCTGGGATATACCACCGAACCTTACGATGCCTTGTTGGACGGTTATGAAGTAGGGGAGAGGGCCGCGGACCTGGAACCCCTGTTCCGCAGCCTGCGGGACTCCCTGGTGAAGCTGCTGGATGCTGTTCAGGGAAGCAGCCGGACCCCCGATGAAGCCGTTCTTCACCGCCACTACCCCAGGGCGCTCCAGGAGCAGTTCTGCCGGGAAGCCGTGGCCAGGATCGGCTACAACTTCGAGGCCGGACGGCTGGACCCCACGGCCCATCCTTTCAGCACCGGACTGGGCCCCGGGGACATTCGAATCACGACCCGCTATGATGAGCATTATTTCAGCGGCGCCTTTTTCGGTGCCCTGCACGAGGCCGGGCATGCCCTCTATGATCTGGGTCTGCCCCCGGAGCACTGGGGCAGTCCCCGGGGTCAGGCCATCTCGCTAGGTATCCACGAGTCTCAATCCCGGACCTGGGAAAACCTGGTGGGCCGCTCCCTTGGGTTCTGGCGGAACTTTTTCCCCCGGGCCCAAGAGCTTTTCCCGGCCCTGCGGGACGTGGACCTTGAGGTCTTTCACTTCGCCATCAACCGGGTCGCTCCCAGCCTGATCCGCGTGGAAGCGGACGAAGTCACCTACAACTTGCACATCGTCTTCCGCTTTGAGCTGGAGCGCGGCCTCATCAACGGCGGCCTGGAGGTCCGCGACCTGCCCGACGCCTGGAATGCCAAGGTGCAGGAATACCTGGGACTGACACCCCCGGATCACCGGGACGGGGTGATGCAGGACGTGCACTGGTCAGCGGGATATTTCGGCTACTTTCCCACCTATACCCTGGGGAATATTTACGCCGCCCAATTTTTCGCCAGTGCGGCCGCGGAGATGGGGGACCTGGAAGAAGGGTTCGCCCGGGGGGAATTCGGTCCCTTTCTCCAGTGGCTGCGGGAGCGCATCCACTCCCAGGGAAGCCGCTACCGTCCCCGGGACCTGGTGCAGCGGGTAACCGGGAAAGAGTTGAACTCCCGGTTTCTGGAAGATTACCTCGCGGGGAAATTCAGCGCCTTATATGGCCTCTGAGGCCATGTGCCGGGAAAGGGCTGTGAAATCACTCATTTCCCTGATAGCTCAAATATAACAATCTGAGGCTGTTGCCAATAGCTTTTGGGAGAGGGGCCAGAGGGCCGCGGCCCCCTGCCCCCTCTCCCAAGCCCGCTCCCCAACCCCACATGAATTTATTTATAAATCAAGGTGGTAACCCTCGATTACCTGCTTTCCGGGGGTTGGGGAGGGGAGTTTGCGGGGAGGGCGGGGGTCCCGCCGATCCCTCCCGCCCTCCCTTCAAGACCATGCTCGCAACAGCTCAATCTGATTAGGCTCTTTCCAGAACAAAAAGAATAATTCTTTGACGACAAAATTTTGTTTACCGAAAACTGAAAACTGAAAACCGTATTACCCACCCCCGGCCTGGGCTTTTTTGAGCATGGCGATGGGCTTGGCCATGTCCAGGATATGGGTGTGAAGCAGGGCCAAAGAGGCGCCTGGCACCCCCATCATGAGGTGGCAGGGGCCCAGCGCCGACTTGAGGCGGCAGCCCAGCCCCAGGAAGGTGACATTGGGGATGCCGGTGAGCAGCGGCAGGGCGGTAATGTCGGCGCAGCCCCCCAGCGCGCCGCCGGACTGGGGCAGATTAAGGCGACCACCCCGCTCATAGTTCACCGCGTACAACAGCCACATGACCTGCTCGCTGTTGGCGGTGAAGACCACCACCTGCGGGGTTTCCGCCAAGGTGGCCAGGGGGGCCACCAGTGCCGCCTTGGTTTGGCCCTTTTCCAGGTAAGTGGATTGCCGGATGGTCGCCGCAGAGGCCTCCTCGGTGGCGAACAGGCCCACTCCGTACTTCTCCAGCACTCCGTCGTCGAGAAAGCGCTCCAGGTTCTCGGATTCAAAGCCCAGGACCGAGGTGCCTAGTTTGCAGCCCTGGTGGTCCCGGTCCAGGAGCAGCACCCGGCCTTTGCCGGCCAAAGCCAGGGCCTGACAGTAGCTTTTCAGGTTCTCGGTGGTGAAGGAGAGACCTGCAGGCAGTTGGTCGTTCTCCTTGAAGAGGACAACGCCCACCGGTTCGTACTCTAAATCCAAGGCGGCGACCAGATCGCGGGACATAGTTTTCACATCAGTCATAATAACTCCGGGTTTGGGTTTGGGATTCAGGATTCACCTGACGCTGGGCCTTAAGGTTTGGCGGGCAGTCCCACCTGCATTACGGCTTTTTCCAGGCGATTAGAGCTGGTGCCTCGTCATTGCCGGTGGCGCCCAAACATCTGGGTGACCTGCACCTCCCGGCCGTTGGAGGCCACCCCCACCCCGATGTCAGTAAAGTCGGGGTGAAGGAGATTCTGGCGGTGTCCCGGGCTGGACATCCAGCTATCCACAATTATTCGGGCCAATTGCTTCGTGTCCGCGGTTTGGCGGCCGGCGCCCATCCAGAGGTTTTCTCCGGTCAGGGAAAGGGGGGTCCGGCAGGCGGCCAGAACGCGCTCCTGCGGTGACCGGCCCTCGGGGCTGACGTGGGAGAAATAGTGGCGCACGAGCATGTCGGCGCTGTGAGCCCGGGCCACATCCCGCAGGGAATTGTCCCAAGTCAGGGCGGGCAGGCCGTATCGCTGACGGACCGCATTGGTGAAAAGGTAAATGGCCCTTTCCAAGTCATAGAGGTAGGCGCCTCCGGCAGACCGGAGGTCAGGGACCCGCCTGGCACTCAGGGGCTGGACCGAGAAAAACACCAAAGCCAGGCAGGCGCCAAGAGCAAGCAGGTTTTGGAGGATCCGGTTCATAATGAAGCTTTCCTGGCATCTCTGCCGGTCAGGCGACTGCAAAGCCCTCTGAGCCTGACCGTGAAACACGATACCAAAAATTCCCTCCCGGATAAAGTCAAAAGCTCCCATGAGCTTTTGCCCGGGGAACGGTTGACATCCGTGTACCCTTGTGGCATGGTAGCTTTAAAATATTCCTGAACCGGAGGCCCCTATCGGTGAGGCCGCACGAGGTTCGAGACGCTACGCCCCGAGTGGTCCGGCTGGCAGTCAGCCGGGAGGCCGGAAAAGGCCGATGACCCCCCTCGGGGTGCCTTTTTTTAAGGGATCAGCCAAGAGCTTTGGACTTAAAACCTGAAACCTGTTATAGGGGGGATTGGACCATGAGGACCTTGGCCATTGCCAACCAGAAAGGAGGGAGCGGCAAAACCACCACCTGCGTCAACCTGGCCGCAGCCCTGGGGGAGCAAAACCGCCGGGTGCTGATGGTGGACCTGGACCCGCAACACTCCGCCACCTCCTGGTTCGGCATTCGCGATGCCGGCAAGGGGGTGCTGGGGGTGTTTGTGGATGGGGGGAACCTCATGGATTTTGTCCAGGAGAGCGAAGCCCCCGGAGTGGAAGTGGCGCCTTCCTCGGCCTGGCTGGTGGGGGTGGAGAAAATCCTGGCCGGGGAACTGGGCGCGGAGACCATCCTCAAACGGCAGCTCGCCAAAGTGCCGGCCGACCGCTGGGACTATATCCTGTTCGACTGCCCCCCGACCTTGGGAATTCTCACCATAAACGCCCTGGCCGCGGTAAAAGAGCTCCTGGTGCCGGTGGAGGCCCATGTTATGGCGCTGGCCGGCCTGGCCCAATTGCTGCACACCGTGGAGGTGGTCCAGGAACGCCTTAACCCGGACCTCAGGATTTCGGGGGTTTTGGCCTGCCGGGTGGACAGCCGCACCCGCCACGCCCGGGAAGTGGTGGACATGCTGCGGGAGCGCCAAGGCGGCCTGGTCTACGAAACGGTCATCCGGGAAAATATCCGGCTGGCTGAGTGCCCCTCCTTCGGCCAGCCCATCACCCGCTATGATCCGAAAAGCCACGGAGCCGAGGACTACCGGGCCCTGGCCCAAGAGGTGATTCGCCAGGAAGGGAGGGATTAATATGGCCAAACGCCCCACCATTGGGAGAAACCCGCTGGACGGCCTGGTGGCGGAGAGCCACCTGGACGCAGTGTTGCCGGATCTTGTGGCCAGCCGGCCCCCCAAGGCCAAAGCGCCCATGGACCCGGAAGGCGGAAAAGACCTGCCGGCTCTCCTGGCGGCCCGGGAAGCGGAGAATCTGGCCCTTCGAGAGGAAGTGGACAAATTGAAGAAGCAGGTGGAGGCCCTGAAGACCCGCTTGGCCCAGGCGGAGCCCCGTTGGGTCACGCTGCGGCGACTGGGCGGGGAAGGGGGCAGGTTTTAAATCAGGCCCCAGACTCTTCTTCCCCCAGAAGAGCCTGGTCGGTCAGCATTGCCTTGGCAAGCTCATAGCTGCGCCAGCCCGGGGAGAGGCGGGTTTTCGCCGATCTTACAAAAGCCAGCAAATCGTCAAAGGTGTCGAGATCCGGCCAGGGAGGCAGAAGTTGCACCGGTAGGCCCGATTTTTGGGCCTGGGCCAGGGTTGCCGCCAGCACCGTGGATCCGGACCAGGTTATTCCCTGAAACAGCTCGGGTTGAGGGCGTCTCAATCCCACCAGGTAATAGCCGCCGTCCGGGCACGGTCCCAGGGCCACCCGGGCGGGACCTTGCTCTAAGACCGTCCAGGCTTCCATGACCAGCGAACCGGGCAAGTCGGGACTGTCACTGTTGCGGATCAAAACCGTCCCGGCTCCCTCCGCAAACCCCCAGTTAAAGGCCATTTGCAGGCGCTCCCCCAGATCCTTTCCGGCTTGGGCCACCAGGCGAACGCCGGGAGGGGCAAGGTTCCGGAAAAAAGAGCGGGCTGAGGCGGGGGTATAGGCCAGGGCCAGTTTTATCCGGGGCAGCCTGGCCATTTCCTCCAGAACGTCTTCCAGGAATTGACCGTATAGCCGGGCAGCCCCCCGGGGAGACAGCGGCGGGCACAGGCGGGTTTTTACCTGGCCCGGAGACGGCTGCTTGGCAAAAATGATGAGCAATCCCATCTCCATCATCATCCCCGTGTTAAATGAAGCGCAAAATCTGGGGGAGACCTTATCCGATCTGCCCGACGCCCCGGACCTGGAAGTCATTGTGGTGGACGGGGGCAGCACCGACGGCACCCTGGCGGTCGCGGCCGGTTTTCCCAAAGTCAAGGTCCTCACCGCCTCCCGAGGCCGGGGGTGTCAGATGAACCGAGGGGCGCTGGCCTCGTCCGGCGACCTCCTGGTCTTCCTTCATGCGGACACGCGGCTTACGGCCGAAAATTTGCAGTCCCTGCGGGACGCCGCAACCGATAGGGCGTTTGCCGCCGGGGCCTTTGAACTGGAGTTGACGCCGTTGGTTCCGGCCCTAAGGCTGATTGCCTGGGGGGCCAACCGCCGCAGCCGCCTCCTGGGGCTGCCCTATGGCGACCAAGTCCTGATTGTCCGCCGGTCTCTGTTCTTTTCACTCGGGGGATTTGCCCACCGCCGCCCGGAAGACCTGGACCTGGTGTGGCGCCTTCGGAGCCGGACCTGCCTGAGACTGCTTAAGCCGCCGGTGTCCAGTTCCGGGCGCCGGTGGCTGGCACGAGGCTACTTGGTGACCACCTTGAGCAACTGGCTTCACTTGGCCCGCCATCTGGCCGAAAGGACCCTCACCAGCCGCTGGCCGGAGATGGGGGATATCGGCAAAGTGGGCCGCGGTGAGCCCTGAACCGGGGTGAATGAGCTATCAGCAGGAGCCTGAATAAAATTGAGGGGAAAGCCGGCGGGCGCGGCCGGCCGCGCTCTTCCAACTCTCCCCGTCATTCTTCCAAGATGAGTGAGCCAAAGCTCAACTGCCTGATATCCAAGGAAAGTTTCTTTTATATTGCACTGGCTACTGACAACTGAACTAAAGCCCCCGGGTGAAGTCGGTGAAGCGGTAGAGGTCGCCCATGAGTTCTTCGTATTCGCCTTTGAGTTTCTGGTACATGCGGGCGTTTTCCATGGCCAGGGCGGCCTGTTCGGCCAAGGATGAAATAAAGGTGATTTCATCATCCGTAAATTCCCGGTGCTCGGCCGTGTAAATGCGCAGAACCCCGATGACATTCCCCTTTAAGGAGATGGGCACGGAAAGGATGGACCTGATACCTTCTTCCGCGGACTCCTTGGGGTAAGTAGCCCGGGGATCCTGGGCCACATCATAAATGGATACAGCCTTCCCCAACATGGCCTCGGCAATGGACTTGTCCGAAGTAACGGGGCCTTTGGTGATGTAACGTTCGCTCAAACCGTAGGAGGCCACCAGTTCCATCTGTTGCCGGTTTTCGTCCAGGAGACGGACGGCCGCGGCCTTGATGTCCAAGGCGGTGGTGGCGTTCTTAACCAGAAGCTGAAGCACCTTTTTGACGTCCAGGGCCGAATTGATGGCCTTGGAGACCTCCAGGAGACCTTTGAGGAAATTCAGTTCCCGTATGCGGGCTTCATACATCTGGGCGTTACTGATGGCCTGGGCCCCGAGATCGGCGATGGCGCAGGCAAAATCCACCTCATCGAGGGTGAATTCCCGGGGCTCGGAGGTTATCAGCCGCATCACCCCGATGACCTTGCCTTTATAGACCATGGGAATGGCCAGCATGGAGGCGATCCCTTCTTCCTTGGCCTCCTGGGGGTATTGCATGCGGGGGTCGCTGGTCGCGTCATAGATGGCCACCGGGCGGCCGCTCAGGGCGTCGGCGATGCTTTTGTCCAGCCCCACCGGGCCTTTGCTCAGGTATTTTTCGCTTAAGCCTACCGCGGCCACCAGCTCCAGGGTGTTGGTTTTGGGGTTGACCAACCGGATGGTGGCCCCCTTGAGGTTCATGGCTTCGGTCACCTGGCGTACAATCAAATCCAAAACTTCGTTGACCGCCAGGGTGGAAGCCAAGGTTTTGCTGATGTCAATGAAGCTGCGGAGATACATCCTTTCGTGAAATGCCATCATGACTGTGTCTCCCTTGGGGTTGCCTAAAATAATTAAAAAATGAAAAAGCTATTAAATCTCGAAAACAGGACAGGGCTGGAAGACCGGGTTCGTACCTTTTTCCTACCATAACTGCCAACAATCCGCAAAAAATTTTCCAGGAGAGAGGATTCTGGTCCTTTAAGCGTCCTGGTTCCGGACTTTCCTTCCCCGAAATTTTGGTATATAAGCCCAAGAGATGGAGTTCATCCCCCTTTATTTCGGCGACCGGCTGAAGGTGGTGAATCCCCATGGGGTTATCGGGGTGGTGACCCTGTGGTCCAAGCCGGAGTATGTCATGGCGCGTTTCCGGGAGGCAGGGGTGGACCTCGACCCGGCCACCAGCCCCATCGCGGTCTTCGGAACCCTGTACGGCAACGGCTTGCGGGAGATGCTCCGGAATCTCCTGTACAATCCCCAGATACAGGTGCTGCTGATCTGCGGGCATGACCGGTCTGGGTCCAGGCAGGAGTTGGAAAATTTTTTTGGCAAAGGTCTGGAAGTCGTTCCCGAATCAAATATCAATTACGCCGCTGAACAGAGAAAACCATATCGTATCATAGGCACGCGGCGTCTCATTGATGGTTTAGTTCAGCCGGTCTTGTTTGAACTGAAGCCACGGATAGTATGGCTCGGTGACCCCACCACGACCGTTAGGTCGGGTAGGCCTGAGGACGCTGCCATTCTCTCTCAGATTAGGGGTTTTTTTTCAAACTTTGAAAAGCTTGAACGACATTCTTTAGAACAATCTCTTAGAACTATGAGGCGACCACTTGCCGTCCCCCCTCTCCCTCAGGTGGAGACCCTTTACTATCCTAGCAACCCTCGAGCCCATCAGATAGTCAAAGACGGCCCTTTGGAAGCTTGGGTGGAGCTGCTTTATCTTATATCCCGCTTCGGCCGGCGGGTGATCTTGAAAAAAGGAGAACGGTTGGAGCTCCAAAACATCAAAGTTGTAGTGGAGGATCCACGGGGAGTAGATCCTAAGATACTGACAGCCCACAATCTGGACCCGGAAAAAATCAGCAGGTATTACCAGGCGTTTCTTGAAGGCGACTTGCGCCCCGATGAGGCCTATACCTATGGCCACCGCTTGCGCGCCTACTTTAAGATGGACGCGGTGGAGGTTCTGGCGGAGCGGCTACGCCAGGACCCGGAGGACCGCAAGGCCTATTTCACCCTCTGGGACAACAACCGGGACCTGACCGCCAAAGAAAGCCGCCCCTGCTTCGTATCGGTCTTTTTCCGGAAATTTGAAGAGAAATTGACCCTGACCGCCGCCTTCCGCACCCACAACGCTCTTGACGCCTGGCTTCTGAACTTCTACGGGCTCATGGCCCTGCAGCAGGAAGTGGCCCGGCGGGCGGACATGACGCCCGGGGCGATTGCGGTGTTCAGCCACTCCATCAGCATCGATCCCAGGGAACTGGACCGGGCTTTGGCGGTGGTGGGCAAGCGCCAATGGAAAATGCATCTGGACCCCATGGGCTATTTCCGGGTTACCATAGCTGGGAACGAGATTTTGGTGGAACATCGGACCGAGGATGTTACTCTCAAGGAATACCGGGGCCGGACCGCGGCGGCCCTTCAGCATCAAATCGCTCGGGATGTGGCCATCTCTGATATAAACCACGCCATGTACTTGGGAAGGCAGTTGGCCAAGGCGGAGATGGCCCTGAAGGAGGGAAGGGAGTTTGTCCAGGATTAGAAAGGCTATGCCGCAGGCTTTGGTCTTTTCCATTGGCCCCGGCGGGACGCCTGCGCCACCGGGGGCTGGGTTGGTGCACCCCCCAGAAAGATGAGGATGTTTCATGCCCGACAAAATCATATACATTGACTGGGACGGGCCATACACGCTCGATGAACTGGAAGAGCTGGATGACCCCCGCATTGACTACGGACTCTACCAGGTTTACGGCTCCCATCCGCTCTATGGCGAGGAAGTGCTGCTGTACCTGGGGGCCACCGGCGATCGCACCTTCGGGGCCAAGCTGGCCGAAGAGCAGAGCTACTGGGAAGCGGAAGAGGATTACCAACCCTTTGTCATCTATGTAGGGCGTTTCATGGGAGTGGTGACCCCCACGAACGGGGTTTGGGAGGAGGAAATGGACCTGGCCCTGCGGCTCCTGGTCTTTGCCCATGCCCCGGTGTTCAATGCCAGGGAGGTGGCGGCCGCGCCGGACGAGGACCTGAAGACCGTACATGTGGTCAACTGGGGGCAATATCTGGATCTGGCTCCGGAGGTATCGGCTCACCGTTTTCTCTATAAGTTCCCGGATACGCCTGAATTTTCTTACTATGGCAAACAGGGCGAGCACTAGGGAAGCAAAGTCGGGGGAAGGAGGCGCTCTCCGGCTGGAAGATCCTGCGGCCGGGAGTCCCGATCTCTCCCTTCCTTCCCCCAGCTCCGGCCGGCCATATCCTTGTTTAAAAACGGCCGGCCGGGCTTTAAGCCCGGCCACATCCGGGCAGGAGGCCCGAGTTACCGGAGCAAGGGGCGGGAAGGGGCTTCCAGCCTGTCAGGTTCAGGCAAGATGCGAGGCTCAAGGGTGAAGGGTTGGGAAGGAAGAGAAAAGGCCGCACCAAAGCGCGGGTCTAAAACCTGCCCCCTGGCTCCTGGCCCCTTCCCCGGTTCCCGACTCTACCTTCTGGCCACGGTGCACGGGGATCCGGCGGGATATGCCCGGGCCTGGCGATTTTTGGAGTGCCTGCAGCCGGAGGTGATTACCGTGGAGATCAGCCGCTTTGCCGTCCGCTACCGGGAGCAGGCCGGCAAATCCTGGCGGCAAAGGCTTAATCAAGCCTTAAAGATGCTCCCTCCGGAAAGCGCCGGGAGCCTGGCGGTCGCCCGGGTGGCGGCTCAGGTGGCTTTGCCGTTTGAATACCGGGTGGCCCGGGACTGGGGAGAGGTCCATCGGGCGGCGGTGAAGCTTCTGGACGCCGGGTCGGTGGCCCGCCGACATTTGCCCCGGTATGCCACGGAACTCCTGACGGTTGATAATTTGCGCAAGCTTTCAGAAAATCAGGCTTCCGGAACCTTGGCTGATTTCGTGGCAGCTGAGTTTCATAAGGCGCGGCGGGCCCGGGAAGGGAAATTGCGGCTGCCGCCCCGGTCGGCCGATGCAGAGGGCAGCCGCCGGGAGCGCCTTTGGGCCAAGCGCCTCAAGCGCCTGGTGGATGGGGCGAGCCGGGTGGTGCACCTGGGCGGTTGGGAACACCTGGTGCCCTGGGAGGGCGGCGGCGGCTTGACCAAGCTCCTGGCGGACCTGAACCCTTGTATCCTGTTGTTGGACGAGGCCGATGGAGACAGCCGGGCGGGAGCAGTAATTAATGATCGGTGATCGGTCCGGTCAGCTGGGACTGGTGAGCACCGGTAACTGTTGACCGTCCATTGTTTACTGAGAAAAGGGGGTTGACATGGAGACGCGCCAGGTGACCCTGCCCCTGGGCCCTGACCGCCGGTTTCGCGTGGTCCTGGGCATTCCCCGCAGTACCACCATGGATGCCGTTCTCATTTTGGGTCACGGCGCCAACAACACCATGGACCATCCGGTGATTGCGGGCGTGCAGGAGCGCCTGGTCCGGGAAGGCCTGGTTATGGTACGCTTTAATTTTCCTTATGCCGAGGAGGGGAAAAAGCGCCTGGACCCCGACCCGGTGTTGGAGGGGGCCTTTCGCCTGGTGGTGGCCTATGTCACCGAAATGGAAGAGTTTAAAGGTCTGGAACTGTATTTGGGGGGCAAATCCATGGGAGCCCGGCTGGCCGCGCAGATCGTCGCCCAGGATGTGGGAGCCAGCGGCCTGGTTTTCCTGGGCTATCCCCTGCATCCGCCCGGCAGGCCCGAGCAGCTCCGCGACCGGCCCCTGTACGCCCTGCCCTGTCCGCCGCTCTTCATCCAAGGGGGCCGTGATCCGTTCTGCCAGTTGGACCTCCTCGGCAAAGTTATGGGTCAAATGCCGGTCAGGAGCGACCTCCATGTGCTCCCCGGACTGGGGCATTCCTTCGAAGCGGGGAATCGGACCGTTTCCGAGGAGGTGCTGGCGGAAGTGGTTCGGGTTATCCTGGGGTGGATGGACAGTCTATGAGGGAAATCCCCGCCCGGCTTTTCTTTTATGGTTCAGGATCAGGAAAAATGTCTTCCCCAAGGGTTCAATTCGAGTCTTCAAGAGATAATCTAAGAGCATTATCTGGGTCCTTATCAATTCCCTGGCCACTTTCGGAGAGGTGGCATCAACTGAAATTTTAGGGTCAGATGAATCTTGGGGTCAGCGTCCGCTTTTCTTTCCGGGCGGGGGATGACAAAAAACCATTTTGGTAAGAGCCTCTTTATGTTATTCCTATTCAAAATTACCTCTCGGAATATCTTGGGAATATTCCTCTGTTAACCTGTCTATGAGCATTATCCTGGTCGTGGACGACGACGCCCCCACCCGGGAGGCCCTCACCGCCGGACTGAAAAAGCTGGGTCACGAGATTATCCCGGCGGCCTCCGGGTCCGCGGCGCTGGAGGAAGTGCGCCGCCGCCCCGTAGATCTGGCTATCATTGACCTCAAGCTGCCGGATATGGAGGGCACGGAACTATTCGAGGCCTTGCGCATCATCCGGCCTGAAGCCATCGCTATCATGATTTCGGGCGCGGCCACCGTTAACGACGCGGTGACCGCGCTGAAAAAGGGGATTTACGACTTCATCACCAAGGATTTCCGCATGCACGAACTCCGCAAGGTGGTGAGCAAGGCCCTGGAGACCCAGGAAATCCTGGCGGAGAACCAGCGTCTGCGCCAGGCCCTCCAGGAACGCAGCCCCACCGGCCGCCTCATCGGCCGCAGCGAAGCCCTCCTCAAGGTCATACACCTGGTCAACCAGATCGCGCCGGTGAGAAGCACCGTGCTTCTCTCCGGGGAAAGCGGCGTGGGCAAGGAACTGGTCGCCGAGGCCATTCACTATCAGAGCCCCCGGCGGGACCGGCCCTTTGTGAAGCTGAATTGCGGGGTACTTACCGAGGGTCTCATTGAAAGCGAGCTGTTCGGTCATGAGAAGGGGGCCTTCACCGGAGCTATCCAGCAGCGCAAGGGCCGCTTCGAACTGGCCGACACGGGCACTATCTTCCTCGATGAAATCAGCGAGATTCCTCCGGCCACCCAGGTGAAACTCCTGCGGGTGCTCCAGGAAGGGGAGTTTGAGAGGGTAGGGGGGAGTCAAACCCTGAAAGTGGACGTCAGGGTCATCGCGGCCACCAATGTGGACCTGGAGCAGGCTGTGGCCGAAGGGCGCTTTCGCAAGGACCTGTATTACCGGCTGAATGTCATTCATCTTTCCATCCCGCCCCTGCGGGACCGCCAGGAAGACATCCCCCTTCTGGCCCTGCATTTTCTGGACAAATTTTGCCTGGAAAACAACCGGGCCATCATGGGCATTGCGCCGGAGGCCATGGCCGCCCTGAAAAGCTATTACTGGCCCGGCAACGTGCGGGAATTGCAGAACGTGGTGGAAAGGGCCGTGGCCCTCTGCCAGGGGAATATGATCGAACTGGCCGACCTCCCGGACGAAGTGCGGCGGCACTCCCCGGAAGATGACCAGATCACCATTCCGGTGGGGGCCTCCATGGAGCAGATCGAACGCCTGGCAATCATTCAGACCCTGAAGAAGACCGGCTGGGATAAGGAGCTCACGGCCCGTCTGCTGGGCATCGGGTTGGCCACCCTGTACCGCCGCCTGAAAGAGATGGAGACCAAAGAGCCTTTCCCCGAGGAGTCCTGACATGACATTCCCGAATTTTCTGGACCTGAAGTTCCTGCCGGTGAAGGACGCTGAGGCCGTTATCCTGCCGGTCCCCTATGAAGCCACCACCACCTATGGATCGGGGACCCGACAGGCCCCCGAGGCTATCCTGGCCGCGTCCCGGCAAGTGGAACTCTGGGACGAGGAGGACGGTTGGGATCCCAGCGCCGCGGTGCGTCTGGCCACGGCTCCTCCCATCCTCCCGGAGGTTTCGGGCCCCCAGGCCATGCTGGACAAGATCCGAAAGAACGTGCAGACCTGGGTGGGCCAGGGCAAGGTGGTCCTGGCCATAGGCGGCGAACACACCATCACCTTGGCCCTGGTGCAGGCGGTGCAGACCAAGTACCCGGACCTGCAGATCGTGGCCCTGGATGCCCACGCGGACCTGCGGGACAGCTACGACGGCAGCAAGCTGTCCCACGCCTGCGCGTTGAAGAGGGTGTATGACCTGGGCCGTCCCCTTACCGTCCTGGGGGTGCGCAGCTACTCCCAGGAAGAGAGCCAACTGGTCTGGGTGGCGCCGCGCTTCAAGATGTTCAAGGCCAGGGACCTGCATTCGCCCGAGGGTTGGGAGAAGGCCCTGGAACACCTGCAAAAAATATCCGGCCCGGTTTACCTGACCATAGACGCCGATGTTTTCGACCCCGGCATCGTGCCGGGAGTGGGGACGCCCGAGCCGGGGGGCTTGAGCTATTATCAGGTCCTCACTCTAATAAAAACCGTGACCCAGCGGGGTCCCGTGGTGGGACTGGATCTGGTGGAGCTGGCTCCTATCCCCGGCCACCGGGTGAGCGAATTTACTGCGGCCCGGGTGCTCTACAAGGCCCTGGGTTATATGTTTCAATCCCGCCGCTCATAATATGTCAGCAGGGAGGGGCAAAGACGCAGGGGCGGGTTTTGAACCCGCCCCTACCTGTCCTTCCCCAAAATCTTCCAGAGGAAGAGTTATGCGGAGAAAGGCTGAAGACTACCACGATGGGGCCAAAGACGGCCTGGAGCCGTTGGAGGCTTTGGATCTCAATCGAATTGAAGATTTTGATGATTTGCTCCGGGCCTTGGGTAAAACCGCGTTCGGGGCGCGCCGCCTGGGGGAGGCGGCCGAGGTCTTGACGGCCATGGTCCAGGACCCGGAAGTCACGGTGGTGGGCACCTTTTCCGGGGCCATGAGTGTGGCCAAAATGGGGCTGCTCCTCTGTGACATGATTGACCAGGGCTGGCTGGACGTGGTCATTACCACCGGGGCGCTCGTGGCCCACGGCTTCATCGAGAACCTGGGCCGGGCCCATTACAAGTATCCCTCCGGGCGCTCGGACCGCGAACTTTACAACCAGGGCTACAACCGCATCTACGACACCCTGGAGATGGAGGCCAACCTGGACTATGCCGAGGAAGTGGTGCGGGAGGTCCTGGACAAGCTGGACCACCGGGAAGTCTGGGCCTCATCGACCCTGTGCCGGGAGCTGGGCCGCCATCTGGCGGACCTGACCGACCAGCCCGGCCTGCTGCGCAACGCCTTTCTTAAAGGGGTGCCGGTCTTCATTCCGGCCTTCACCGACTCGGAACTGGGCCTGGACCTGGCCGTTTACATGGTGCGGCAGGCCACGAAAAGCGGGGAGAAATTACCCGAGGCGCTCCGATCCCTGTCCATCCGATTCAATCCGTTTTTAGACCTGGGAGGCTATGCCCAGAAGGTGCTGGAGGCCAAAAAGCTGGGGATTTTCACGGTGGGCGGCGGGGTGCCCCGGAATTGGGCCCAGCAGGTGGCCCCCTACCTGGAACTCCTCCATGGCCGCCTGGGACTCGCTATACCTGAGGTGAAATTTCAATACGGGGTCCGTCTCTGTCCTGAGCCGGCCCATTGGGGCGGACTGAGCGGTTCCCCCTACCAGGAGGGCGTTTCCTGGGGAAAATTTGTGGCCCCGGAAGACGGCGGCCGCTACGCCGAGGTGCTCTGCGACGCCACCATCGCTTGGCCCCTGCTGGTCAAGGCGGTGCAGCAGCGGCTGGCGAAGAATCCCCCGACTACTTGAACCAGGAAAATGGAAAAGGTTTCCAACCTGTCGGAAACTGAGCCTCTGGCAAAATTGCCCTTGCAAAAAATCTCATTTTAAGGGAGCGACGCGACCGATGAATCTAAGTCCCTTGCTTCGCTCAGGATGACAAAAAACCTTTTTCGCAAGGGCCTCAACTGTTTTCGGTTATCGGCTTTCAGATGAAAATAACAGGAATTTCCGGACAGAAGACCCTGTTGCCGTTTATCTAGACCCGTGCAATAAGGGAGGGCTTTGGTGACACAGGTGTCCTCATCTGTGCCGGGGCAGGCTGAAGCCTGCGGCTGCATTAACCTGGTCCAGGTTTGCTGATATTTGCCAGAACCTTACCGGGAACTACCTGGCTGTCATCGGCTTAGATGCCGGGAACGAAATACACCATTTCCATGGGCAGGCCGTAAGCATCGCGCTCGGGGGAGGGGGGCAGGGTTTTCAAATTGTTTTCGCCCATCAAGGCGGTCACCGCGGCCGCCAGGGCGTCCAGAAGGTCGTCGGGGGCGACTTTTCCGCGGGGAACTGCTTCCTTAAAGTCAAGAAAAACCGAATTTGCCTGCGGAAAAACGCCTTGTAAAACCTTAAGACGTTCAGCCTGACCGGTCGTCTCTTTTTTGTAACAGGCCATGGGCCTTCTCTGGTTGAGACCCCAGAACAACACCTCGGGATGAGCCTCCCGGATGACCTTTCGGGCCCGGGAATCGCTTCGCAGAATCTGATCCACCTGACGCATGCGGGGTATGAGGTTCCAGACGGCCCGGAAGAGGCGCTTGCCGGTTTTGTACTCGTTGATTTTTAAAGCCGCGTCATAAGTCGGGGCGTACACCGCGGCCCGGCAGGGAACGGGGAAAACGCTGGCTTGCCGCGCTCCCAGGACTTGCCGGGCCGCCTTATCGCAGGTGCGGTCGTTGGCGGCATCCGGCAGACCTAAGGGAATGTCCACCAGAATGAGAGAGGCCAGGCGATGGGCGGACCAGAGAGCAGCCATGTCCGGAAATACACGGGCTTCCGAGGCCCCCTCCCGGCTGAGCTTGATCGCCAGCCAGCCTCCCCGGCAGCCGTCCACTCCGACCACGAACATTATCCTTCCGCCTGGCTGTCACCTGTCACGCCGCCGCAAGTGCAGAGCCTTTCCTCGGTTAATGTTTCGTAGCCTTCCCGTCCCAGAAGCGCGGCAATAATCAGGCCGATTACCGGGTCGGCCTGCCAGAAGCCCGCCACATAGTTGAGGCCCAAGCCCACGAGCAAAGCCAGGGACAGGAAGGCGCAGGCCAGGGTCTGCTTGGCGTCGGCCTTAAGGCTGGCGCTGCCCATCTCGGCGCCGGTGCGGAGCTTCAGAGAAAACAGGAGCGGCATGGTAATCAGGGAAACCAGGGCGATGGCGATCCCCAGAAGGCTGGGGGCCGGGGCCTCCTGGAACACCAGCTTTTCCAGGGATTCATACAGGACATAGGCTGCCAACATAAAGAAGGTCCAGCCCACCAGCCTGACGGCCAGCTTCTCTTTGCGTTCCTCTTCTTCCGGGGTTAACTCCGCGGGTCGGCGGAAGCGCCAGATCATGATGCCCCCGGAGAGGGACTCCACGAGGCTGTCCAGGCCGAAGCCCACCAGCGCGATGCTTCCGGCCAGGGAACCGGCCGCCAGAGAGATGATTCCTTCGAGAATGTTATAACCCACGGTCAGGTAAGAAAGGAGGAGAGCTCGTTTTCTAAGATTTATGGATGTCATGGCAACCTTCCGGGAAGATGCCCAAAGCAGGCTCCGGCTGTTCGATAACAGGCCGAAACCGGATTCTTTAGGTCTTATTGTTAATGGTTCGCAGCCATTTTGCAAGAAAAGGTCGCGGGGTTCAGGGTTGGGGGGCAGGTTCGCGTCGGGTGGCGGTTTTTTCGATAAAAGCCCGCAGGCGCTTTACGTACTCTTGGCCTCCCACCAGGCAGGTGTCGTTGTGGTGGGCGCCGGGGATGATATACAATTCCTTGGGTTCAGGCGCGGCGTCAAACACCCGGCGGGCCATGTCCACCGGGATGATTTCATCCTCGGAGCCGTGGATGATGAGGACCGGTAGCTTGACGTAACCGATTTTCCTCAGGTTGTCGTAAGGCACCCGGGGGCGCCAGTCGAATAGAAAGGGCGCATAGAGCTTGGCCATTTCCTGAGAGTTGGTGAAAGGGGATTCGAGGATCAGGGCCCGGCCGGGTCCCTTCAGGGCCGCGTCGGTGGCCAACGCGGTGCCCAGGGACCGGCCGAAAAGGATCAGGTCAGGACCAGGCACCCCCCGGGTTTCGGTCAGATACCGATAAGCCGCGGCCGCGTCCTTAAAGGTTCCTTCCCGGTTGATGCGGCCTGCCGATTTGCCGTATTCCCGGTAGTCAAAGATGAACACTTGGACCCCCACCTCATCCACCAGGAGCTTGATGTTTTCCAGCCGGTGGCTGATGTTGCCGGCGTTGCCGTGGAACCACAGCCACACGGGGGCGCCGGGTTTGGGGACCCACCAACCGTGCAGCCGGACGCCGTCCTCGGCGGCAAACCAGACCTCCTCATATTCCAGGCCGAAATCCGCCGGCGTCCCGATCAGATATGGATCGGGGAAAAAGACGATGCCCTTCTCAGAGAGTTCCCAGAACAAGGCGGCCTCCGGGCAAAGATTCGCTTCTCTCCTCCAGCCGGCGGTCCGGTAGGACGGGCTTCCAACCCGTCCGGAGTTATGGCCGCAGGCCGAAGCTACCGGGCCCAGCCTGCTGGCGTTTGCCGGCTTTATCCCAGCCGATTTCCTCCAGTCCGGAGTTCTCCACCGTGGCCAGGACGGCCAGCTTCACGGGCTGGATCTTGCGGTACACCTCTTCGGGGGGCCTTGTTTCCCCGTCCACGGTGAGGAGGTGTTTTTCCAGGGAAATGCCGAAAAGGCGCTCGTTTTCCTGGAGATAGGGAAGAATGAGCTCCCAGTCGGCCTCGGTGAAAGGCGCCAGTTCGCCGCCGTTCAGCTGTTCCGCCACCACCTGCTGATACGGGTCCCGGATGTAAATGGCCCCCCCGGAGGCCAGGGAAAAGAGGTTAGAGCCGGGATAAGGGGTCGCCTGCATTTTAACCCGGCCGCGGTGGTCGAACTCCAGGCCGTTGACGATGACAAACCCTCCGCCCTTGAGGGCGTCGCCGGCCATGAAGGATTCGGCCAGGAAATCCAGGGCCGTGCCGTTGATCACCACCCGGGGGCGGCCCACCGCGTTGATGAGGGGACGGCCGGCGGCGTTCCCCAGGACGTAGACTTCCCCGCCCTTGGCGCCGTACATGAAGGTCTGGCCCACGTCGCCATAGACTACGAGTTTGCCCCGTTTCATGATCTGGCCGAGCTGGTCCTGGGCATTGCCGTGGACGTGGATCTCCATGCCGTCAATGCCGGAAGCGAGATAATCCCCGGAGCTGCCGTACACGTCGAAACGCACCTGGTCGGTGTTGAGCCCGAAGCCGCAGCCCAGGAAGCGCTGGCCTCGGTAACCGTAGCAGAGAAAGCGCTGCCAGCCCAGCGCATAGGCCTGGCACAGCAGTCTGGCGTCACAGTCTTCGCCCTCCGGGGGAAATTCCGCGGCGTTGAGAACCAGGATGGCGTCGGGCCGGGGAGGAGCAGCCAGGCTGTCCCGGTTCTGCCAGTCGATATAGCGATACCGGCTGGCGGATTTCTGCCCCATTTTCGGGGTGGCCGCGAAAATGCGGCCCAGGGCGTCGGAGGTGAGCCGGACCAGGTGGCTCCGCTTCTTTTCGCCGGGGTCATAGCGCCGGTCCAGGAAAAGACTGAGGGCGGCAATGGCTGCAGCCTTGAGGTCGTCGTTCCGGCGGGCCAGTTCCTCCACCGCCAGGAGAACCTCCAGGAAGCGGGCATAGGGCCACTGGGGCAACACGGCGGTGACAAAGTGGAACAGGGCCAGACCTGTGCGGTCTTTAAGAAGCTCCTGCACTTGGGAGCTCAGTTCCTCAAACCGCTCCGGGATCACCTCGGGGAGGTAACCTTCCCAGGGCTGCTGGAACCAGGGCGAGGTCTTGGGTTTGCCGAATTTATCGTGACAGGACAAAACTCTCTTGCCGTTTCTGTTCTCCAGGGAAAAGATAAAAGCCCCGCCGTCGGTGTGGCTGCCGCCCCGGGCGTTCCAGTAGAGGTCGGCCACCGGGCAGAAGCGCGGGTCTTCTTCGGCCAGGCTGGCCAAGGTGGCGTCAATGGCCTGTTTCTCCGAGCACACCAGGCCTATCTGCACCTCCCCCTCGGAGAGGGCGAAGACCTGGGGCCGAAGCATACTGGTGTCAGTGATGCCGATGAGTTCCAGGCGGTTGTTGGCGGTGTCGTTCCGGGCAATGATAAAAAACCAGGGGCCGTCCGGCGAGCCGTGGATGCTGGCAGACTGAATCTGCCGATAAATGCGCTGCTTCTGGGGGGGCAGCAGGTCAAAGTCACGCTCGGTAGTGGGGGCCAAAGCCTCGATGACATACTCCAGGGGATAGCCGTAGAGCCTATGCCACAGATCAAAGAGCAACACCGCCACCTCGGTGTCCGTGAGGAATTGCGGGTAAAAGTGGCGCTGGCTCAGATATTCGCTCACCGCAAAATAGTTGGCGAAGTCGCCGTTATGCACCAGGGCCACGTTCAGCGCGGCAAAGGGGTGGGCGCCGCCCGGGTGCCAGACCCGCCCCCGGGTGGGATAGCGCTGGTGCGCGATCCAGATGTGGGCCTTGAAGTCCAGGAGTTGATAATAGAGAGCCGCTTCCTCGGCATAGCCCACAATCTTGAGGATCATGAGGTTGCGGCCCTGGGAGAGGACAAAGGCCTTTTTCTCCCCCAGGGAGGTGTAGAAGGCCTGGTTGAGCTTGTAGCAGTTCTGGGCGACGAATTCGTCTTCCACCAGGCGCATCGGGATTTCATAGAGACGGTGCTGGTGCACGAAATATTGCATAACCTCGGGCTTGACCCGGACAAAGTAGCGCCAGACCTCGGGGGGCTGCACCATGAGGCCGGGGAGGTCCCGCCAGTCAGCGACGGTGGGGACTTTGGCCTGGTGCTCCACCCGGAAGACGTTGGTGATGAACTGGCTTTCCACCTGGGGCCGGACCTCGGGGTTGAGATAGGCTACCTGAATAAGATAATCCTCTTCCAGGACCTCCTGGGAGACCCCGAGAGAAGCGGCGTCCAGGCCCACCGCGGCGATCCCGCCGCCTTTGCCGTTGCCCCGGTTGTGCATCTGGATGGAGGGCAGAAAGATGTGCTTCCCGGACACCGGCACACTGGCCGCGAAGCCGGTGACCCCGCAGCCGCCCTCGTCTTCGCCCTTGACGATCTTGTCGGCGGGGTAGGGGCGGGGCAGCTCGGCCCTCGTCTCCAATAACCTGAGCCCATTATATTTCAAGTCAATGTTACCTAACATTTCTGAACCTCTTATTCCTTGGATCAATCAATATCAGGCCACTCATTAGGAGACTCATCATGATCTCTTATTATTTCTAATACTAATTTTTGATTTCAATTGTAATTAAAGATAATGTAGCTGTAATTACAGACCTTAGCCTGCGCTTGCACAGGCGGGACGCCTGTGCCACAAGGCGAATCTGGTTCAAGTTCCTCATTTGGCTTAAGAAGCTCCACAGTAATTAGTTTCATTCCGCAGGGCACGTTTCACGCGCCATTCTACGCAACGTGGTGCTTAAAACGCACCCCTGCACAACTTCATACCGAAAACCGAAAACCGTCTTTATCCCCCCCGTCGAACATCATCATCCACCGGGAGATTATAGTAATCCAGGTGGACCAGGGTATCGGTCCGGCCCACCAGTTCCCGGATGCTCCTCATGCCGAAACGGCGCAGAATCTCTTTGAGTTGCCAGGTCCAGGCGTGATACATGTTGCAGACTCTCTTTGTACCCCAGTCCACGGTCATCATTTCCGCCAGTTCCGGATCGGTGGTGGCGATGCCCCGCACGCAGCCCCGGCCGGATTCGCACTGGTGGCAGCGCAGGCACTCGAGGGCTACCAGTTCGGCGGTGCCGATCTGGACGCCGTCGGCCCCCAGGGCGATGGCCTTGGCCACATCAAAGGCGGTGCGGATGCCGCCGGAGGCGATCAGGGTGATCTGGTCCCGAATGCCCTCCTGTACCAGGAACTGGTGCACCTTGGGGATGGCGAACTCGATGGGCATGGCGATGTTTTTCTTGGCGATGTCGGGGGCGGCCCCCGTCCCGCCGTAGCTGCCGTCCAACTGCACCACGTGGGCCCCGGCGTAGTAGCTCCCCACAGCCACCATGTCCACGTCGGTGGGGGTGGAAACCTTCACCGAGACCAAGGCCCGGGGGTTGACTTCCTTGATCCAGTCGAGGTGCTTCTTGTGGTCTTCCACGGAATAGACGCTGTGGAAGGGAAAGGGCGAAAACAGGGCGGTCCCGGGCACGCTTTCCCGCATGCGGGCCACCGCGGGGGTGACCTTGTCCCCCAGGAGGTGGCCCCCCAGCCCCGGCTTGGCGCCCTGGGCATACTTGAATTCCACCATGCGTACCCTCTGGATGGTGTCCTCCCGCACCCCAAAAAGCCCGGTGGCCACCTGGGTGACCACGTGGTGGTCGTAAGGATAAAGATCTTCGGGATAGCCACCCTCGCCCGTGGACATCAGGGTGTTGTAGCGCACCGCGGCCCGCAGCCGGGACAGGATGGTGTTAAGGCTAACCGAACCGAAGGACATGCCGCCGCCGTACCAGGGCACGGACAGGGTGACCTGAGGACGCCCATCCCCCCGGCGGTTCAGTTCCAGTTCCAGGGAAATATCCTCATGGCTGAGCTTGGCATCCCGCCCCCGGGGGGGAAACAGAAAGCGCAGCTTGTCGAAGCCGCCCCCCGAGGCGCCGGTGCGGTACTCCAGATCAATGTAAGGCAGGGTGCCGAATTCGGCCATCCACCAGGTGGCCAGCAACAGATCCGCGGGCCAGCGCCTGTCCCCCAAGGAGGTGTAGGCCGGATGAAACCGCACGGACAATGCTTGAGTAGGGCAGTGGGCCACGCAGAAAAAGTCGTTTTTTTCGCAGGACGGCCCGATGCACAGGTAGCTCTTGGGCCGGCGGATGAATTTCCCCACCTTGGTGTGGACGCCGTAAGGGCAGAGTTCCACGCATTTGCCGCACTGGATGCATTTCCCTTCATTTCGCCAGATGCGGTACTTGGACAGGGGGTTCCTGAATCGGCAGGGGGTGCGCACCGGTTCCCAGGGGGCGGGACCCCACTGCTCCACTTCTACCATTGATACAGCCTGCGAGTTTGCCATAAGTTTAAGTCCAGAGTCCAAAGTCCAAGGTTTAAAGGTCCTCAGTCCTAAAATTTAGGGATTTTAGGACCCCAATGTCTTAATTGGGTCCTAATCCTTGAATCCTTCCTTAATCCTCAGACTGTGGACGGTGGACCTTGGATTTTGGACTAAACATTATTCCCCTTCCCTCCGGCCGGCCTCCGCACCGGGGCGGGCGAACAGAGGGGCAAAAATTTCCCGCTGTAAATCCTCGACAAACATGGCCCGGCCCACTTCGCCCCGAAGGCGGCGCACTTCTCTGAGACCCATGGCCCCCATGACCTCCAGCAGTTGGTTGTTCCAGGCGCCCATGAGGTTCAGCAGGCGCTGGACGCCGCGGCTGATTTCCACCTTGTCCATCTGCACCGGGCAGGGTTCGCCCTTCAGGCACTGGCGGCATACCCGGCACTCCAGGGCGACCAACAGGGGGACGTCAACCACCACCCCGTCGGCCCCACAGATGATGGCCTTGGCCACGTGCTCGGCCAGGGCGATGCCCCCTGAGGCCAGGAGGGTCACCGTGTCCCTGAGCTTCAGTTCCACCAGGCGCAGGTGGGTCTGGCGAATCAGGTCTTTTAAGTGCAGACCGGCGGCGTCGCCTTGACCCCGGGCATCGGGGCGGGCGGCCAGGTGAATGATCTCGGCCCCTGCCCCTGCCAGTTCCGCCACCCGGGAAGCGGCCCGGCTGTCCGCCGGGACCTTGACCTGACCCACCACCTGCGGATGGCGGCGTTTCAGGGCGTCGATCTGGGCCACCACGCCGTCGGCATCTAGGATTTCGACGAGGCGCACCTTTGCCAGAAGGGGGTCATCCAGTTCCAGGGAACCGGCCGGATAGCTGGGCACCAGGTGGTTGGGGATATCGGCCAGCTTCGGGGTGATCTGGCCCCGGGACACCACCGTCAGGGTGCCCAATTCCTTCGCGGCGCGCAGCGACGCCTCCAGGACCCGGGGCAGGCCGGCGCCGAAGGGCGGTTCGGCCAGCAGCACCGGCAGCGGTATTTCGATAAACGGGGGCGGCTCGAAGGCCAGATTCCCCTGGTCATCGAATAGCAGGAAGAGAGGGTGGCGCCCCAAATCAATGGCGGTGCTGATGTACTCCCGGCCATGGATGCCGTCCCGGGTGGGCCGCACGATTTCCGACATGTCGGTCCAGATGGAATCAAAGCCGTCACCCGTGAAAGGCCCGCCGTAGCCTGCGCCGGAGACCGGGATTTTGCCGGTTTCCGCCTGGTACCAGGTGCTCAGCAGAATCTCCGGGGTCCAGTAGGGGTCTCCGAGGGCTTCATACTGGGGGTTCCGGGTCTTGGTCACCAATTCCCGGGGACAGCCCTGGACGCAGCGAAAACAACTTTTGCAGATGCTGTCGATGGTGTCGCAGAGACTGTTCTTATCGAAGTCCCGCTGGTCGAAGGCGTGGTAAGGACAGGTCTCCTTGACGCAGCGGAGGCAGCGCACACAGCCCTCGCCCCAATCCAGCACGGTGCTCTTGCCGTGGGCCGGAAAGCGGGGCGCTACAGGTTTTACGTGAATATGGTATTTGGCCGGCATGGCTTCAGCCTCAAGCTTGCTGGTCGGGCCGGACCACTCGCCGAGGTCCGGAGGCGTCTCCGGTGGACCAATCCTTGGGGGCAGCGAACTCCAGGAGCCGGTCCAGTTCGCCCAAGGAAGTCAGCCGGTCATAGATCTGCAGCCAGGCGCAGGGCACCTCGGGTTCCAGTTTCAGGGCCAGGTTGATTTCGCACAGGCCGTTTCTGGCCCCGCCGCAGGGGCCGTTCAGGAGGCTTTTGGCGCAGCGGGATATGGGGCAGATGCCGCCGGTGAGGCCGAGCAGGCAGTTGCCGCAGCCCCGGCAGTTTTCCAGCCACAGGCCCCGCTGTGCGGTCTCGCCGATGAACAGGGTGTTCAGGGCCGGGAAGACCGGGGTCTCCGGGAGCCGGGCGGCCAGGGCCTGGACCCCGGCGCCGCAGGCCAGCGACAAGACCGCGTCCGCCTCCTGGGCGGCTTCGACCACGTCCAGGAGAAATTCGTGGACGCACTGGCGGTCTACGCTGACCTCCCGGATGTCCTTTTCCTGTCCGGCCAACCGGAAGGCCATTTGCAGGGCCGCGGCCAGTTCCGCCACTTCCCGGCGGCCGCCGCTGGCGCACTCGGCCACGCAGGTGTCACAGCCGGCCAAAAGCAGCCGATCGTATTTTTTAACCAGGTCCTGGATCTCGGCCAGGGGTTTCCTCGTTCCGACTATCACGGTCACTCCTTTTTTAGCGGGTCGGCCTTGGCGGGATTTACCCCCAGGGACCGGGCCCGCTCCAGTATTTCATGCACCATGGCGGCGGCGGCCTCCTGATTGCCGGCCGCCAGTTGGGTTTTGCCGAGCCTTTCCGGCTCCAGGCCGATTTCCGCCAAGTATTCCTGGGCATGGGCCACCCGTTTGGCCATGCGCAAGCTGCCTTCCACCAACTGGCAGGCCGCTTCGGGGCAGCCCACCACCCACAGGAGGTCGGCTTCGGTGGCCAGCGTCCGCAGCATTTGGAAGACTTCCACCTTGCTGCTGCAGGGCTCCAAAATAACCCGGGTTTTCAGGCCGGCCTGCTCCAGAGGGCCGGCTAACCGGGACGGCTCCGGGAGGGCCTGGCGGCAGGCCATCAGCACAACGGTTATTTCTTGACTCATGGTCGCCTTTTCTTCCACCAAATGGCTGGGTTTTTCCAAAAATGCCTTTTTATAATAACCCCGCCATGATGCAAATGAAAAGGTGCCCTGGCGGGGTAATCCTATTATCCTTTTATATATGTACAAAATTTAGTTAAGGATAAAAAGGGGACTTCAAGGTTTCCTTTCTGCCGATTCAAGGGCTTTTCATCCGGCTCTTGCGTTCATCGATATCACCGGGATACATAACCGCTTCATGACCCCGTTCCCGGGTGCGGATACGGATGGCCTCCTCCACCGGATAAACGAAGATCAGCCCGTCCCCCGGCTCCCCGGTGTAGGCGGAGGAAAGGATGGCCTCGATGGTTTCCTCCAGGTTGTGTTCGCTCAGGATGATATTGAGCTGGATCTTGGGAAGCATGTCCACCTGATAGGTCCCGGAACGCCCCGCGAGGCTGATGCCGCCTTGGCGGCCGTGGCCGCGGATTTCAAAGCTGTTAAGCCCGACGATGCCGATTTGCCGCAGAGCCTCCTTGACATCGTTGAGTTTGTCTTCCCGGATGATTGCTTCAATTTTTTTCAGCATGGCTTTCTTTCAGTTCTAAAACGCAAATTTTCAAGTTCCCGCCTTATCCGGCAAGCGGAAGAAGGATCAGGCCGGGGGGGTCCAAATGCTGCTTCCCCCGGCCAGCATACCTATCCCATTGAACCTGGAATAATCCCTGTCCCCCTGGGTCTTGGACCGGGAACAGACGGCTTGCGGCTAACTATAGGCCCGCTCCCCGTGGGAACTGATATCCAGTCCCACTTCCTCTTCCATGGGGGTCACCCGCAAGCCGATGCTCCAGTCCAGAAGCTTGGCCAGTGTAAAGGTGACCACAAAGACAAAGATAATGGTCGCGGCGATGGCCAGAAGCTGGATTGCGAGCTGGGAGGGGTTGCCGAAGAACAGCCCGTTGGCGCCCCCGGGGTTCACGTCGGTGGTGGCAAACAGCCCGGTTGCGATCATCCCCCAGACGCTGCTCAGGCCATGGCAGGGCCAGACATCCATGGATTCGTCCAGTTGCCGCCGGATGCGGAAGCGGATGCCGTAATAGCCGATGGGCGCGGCCACGGCGCCCAGAACCAGGGCCGCCAGGGGGGTTATGTAGCCGGCTGCGGGGGTTACGGCGGCCAGTCCGACTACCATGCCGGTGACCAGGCCCAGGGTACTGGGCCGTCCGTCCAGCCAGGACAGCAGCATCCACACCAGGCCTGCGGCGGCCGCAGAAGTATTGGTGGTCAAAAGGGCATTGACCGCCACGCCGTTGGCGGCCAAAGCGCTCCCACCGTTAAAGCCGAACCACCCCACCCAGAGCAGCCCGGCCCCGATCACGGTCAGGGGAATATTGTGGGGCTCCATGGGGACTTTGCCGAAGCCTTTGCGGGGCCCGATGGCCAAGGCGAAGGCCAGCGCGGCAAAGCCCGCGGCGATGTGCACCACCGCGCCCCCGGCGAAATCCAGGACACCCAGTCTGGCCAGCCAGCCTCCCGTGGCCCAGACCCAGTGGCACAGGGGGTCGTATACCAGGGTGGCCCACCCCAGACTGAAAAGCAAAAAGCTCTTGAAGCGCACCCGCTCCACAAAAGCGCCGGTGATCAGCGCCGGGGTGATCACCGCAAACATCATCTGGAACGCGGCGAACAGGCTATGGGGGATGGTCTTGCCGTAATCGGCACTGGGCGCAGCCCCCACCCCCCTGAACCCCGAAAAATCCAAACCGCCGATAAAACCGCCGATATCCGGACCGAAGGCCAGGGTATAGCCGTAAAGCAGCCATTGCACCCCGATGAGGGCCATAAACACAAAAGAGAGGGTCAGAGTGGACAGCGTATTTTTGCGCCGGGCCATACCCCCGTAGAACAGGGCCAAGGCCGGGGTCATCATCAACACCAGGGCGCAGCTCACCAGAACCCAGGCGGTGTCCCCGGCGCTTATGGCGGTATGCATCGGTCAATCTCCCGAATTACTTGTAAAATCCCTAATAGGAATAACCACGCGCGCCAAGGCGCCCGCGGTTTCTGACTTCCAGGTTCTTCCCCCGGACTCCCCAAGGGTGCAATGATATTGCGCCTTCTCAGGAGATGGGATGAGATTGGGGAAAGGGTCCGCAAATCAGTCCCGCACCCTCTCCCCGATACCGGAGCCAAGACTTACAGGATGGGCAGGTAGCGCTCGATCTCGTAGTTGCTCACGTGCATGCGGTAGCGGTCCCACTCAATCTTCTTGTTCTCGATGAACTTGGTGAAGATGTGATCGCCCAGGGTCTCTTTAATCAGCGGGCTCTTTTCCGCCTCCAGGATGGCCTCGTAGAGGCTGCCCGGCAACTCGACGATACCCAACCTCGCCCGCTCAGATTCGGACATATGGTAGATGTCCTGTTCCACCGGGTCAGGGAGCGGGTATTTTTTCTCGATGCCTTTCAAGCCCGCGGCCAGCATGACCGCGAAAGCCAGGTAAGGATTACAGGCCGGGTCGGGGGCCCGGTATTCGCAGCGGGTGGCCGCTTCCTTGCCGGGCTTGTACATCGGCACTCGGACCAGGGCGGAACGGTTGCGGCGGGCCCAGGCCACATAGACCGGAGCTTCGTAGCCGGGCACCAGACGCTTGTAGGAGTTGACCCACTGGCTGCAGATGGCGGTGATCTCCCGGGCGTGCTTCAAGAGACCGGCTATGTAACTTTTGCCCTCGAGGGACAAGTGGTACTCGTCCTTGGGATCATAGAAGGCGTTTTTCTTGCCCTTGAACAACGACTGGTGGGTGTGCATGCCGCTGCCGTTGATGCCGTAAATGGGCTTGGGCATGAAGGTGGCATAAATCCCGTTCAGCATGGCGACGGTCTTTACCGTGGCCTTCAAGGTCATGGTCTTGTCGGCCATCACCAGACCCTCGTCATAACGCATGTCGATCTCATGCTGGGAGGCAGCCACTTCGTGATGGCTGTACTCGATCCGCACCCCCAGCTTTTCCAGAGCGAAGATGGTCTGGCGGCGATAGTCGTTGGCCAGGTCCAGGGGCGGGGCGTCGAAATAGCCGCCTTCGTCAAGGATTTCGGTGCCCTGATTCGACTTAAAATAAAAGAATTCCAACTCCGGACCCAGGTAGAAGGTGTAACCCAGCTCCGCGGCCTTGGCGAGCATGCGCTTTAACACATAGCGGGGGTCGCCGGGATAGGGGGAGCCGTCCGGCTGGAGGATATCGCAGAACATGCGGGCCACGGGCTGCTCCTCCGGGCGCCAGGGCAACAGTTGGAAGGTGGTGGGATCGGGCTTGGCGATCATGTCGCTTTCTTCGATGCGGGAGAAACCCTCAATGGAGGAGCCGTCAAAGCCCATGCCTTCCGTCATGGCCTCTTCCAATTCTGAAGGGCGGATGGCGAAACTCTTCAGAACCCCCAGGACGTCAGTGAACCAGATCTGAATGAAACTGACATTGTAATCCTTGACTGCTTTGTAAACATCTTCAATGGTTTTGCAATTCACAATGGCCTCCTTGCGAGGAAATAATCTTTGCTTTCCGAAGAGGATAAGCAAAGAGCGTGCCCAATCAGTTTATTCCCTTTAATCAAGGTGAAAGGCGGTCAGCAACGGGAGCGCCGCCGGAAACCGGCACATATTTGTCAAGAAAAAATGGCTATTTTTACAATTATGTAATTAAATTCAATCGAAAAATCATTTATGTGAGCAGAGCCGGCAAGAGCTTGACGATTGCGTAAATATTTCAGCCGGCGCTGAAGATTTAGGATTCCTAAGGCCCCTCCTTTCAGCAAAATCTTATTCCCTTTGCAGAGCCAAGGTCATAAACGGAATCGTTTTTTTCGCCGCCACTAAAACTCAAATCTTTGATGGAGAGCCCAAGTGAAAAAAATTATTGGCGGCGGTTCCGATATTGCCGGGGATCCAGGCCATAAGTCTTGATTTTGTATCCCAGAATGCGAAGCGAGGTGTCCAGGTATTCGGCGGCCCGGCTTTGGTTGCCTCGGGTGGCGGTGAGGGCCTCCACAATGAGTTCCCGTTCCAGGTTCTCCACCTGCGCAGCCAGACTCTGGCGGTGGGGATGGGCGCCGGCGTGGTCGCCGGATGGGGGGAAGGCGCAGGCCGGCGGCTGCAGGGTAGGAGGCAGGTGGGCGCTCAGAATGGTATCGCCGTCGCACACCAGAATAGCCCGTTCCATCACATTCTCCAGTTCCCGGACGTTGCCCGGCCAATGGTATTGCATAAGAAGATCCAGGGCTGCCTGGGAGAGGCGCCGGGTGGGCTTGCCCTGCTCCGCGGCCATCCGGGACAGGAAATGCTCGGCCAGCAAGGGGATATCGGCCTTGCGCTCCCGCAGCGGCGGGAGATAGATGGGAAAGACGTTCAGGCGGTAATAAAGGTCTTCCCGAAACGCGCCCTCGGCGACCAACTTTTCCAGGTCCCGGTGGGTGGCGGCCAACAGGCGCACGTCGGCCTTGAGGGTGGCGGTGCCCCCCAGACGGGTGAATTCCCGTTCCTGGATGACCCGCAGAATCTTGAGCTGCACGGTGGGACTCAGGTCGCCGATTTCATCGAGGAAAATGGTGCCCCCCTGGGCCAATTCGAAGCGCCCCGATTTGCGGCTCAGGGCTCCGGTGAAGGCTCCCTTTTCGTGGCCGAAAAGTTCGCTTTCCACCAGGGTCTCAGGCAGGGCCGCCAGGTTCACTTTGATGAAGGGCTTGTCGGCCCTCTGGCTGTTATAATGGATGGCATTGGCCACCAGTTCCTTGCCGGTGCCCGATTCTCCCCGAATCAGGATGGTGGCGTTGCTGGGGGCCACCCGGGTGATCATTTCGAAGACCTGGCGGATGCGGCTGCTGTTGCCCACCAGGTTGCCCACCCGGTAGCGGGTCTGAAGCGCGCCTTTGAGCTTCAGATTTTCATCCCGGAGCGCGTCCTTCTCCTGGTCGATAAGCATCAGGTTGTTGCCCGCCTGGGCGATAATGGAGGCGATGATGGTGAGCAGGCGCACATCCCGGTCGAGGTTGAGTTCCTGGTAGCGCCGGTCCACGGACAGGGCGCCGATGGTCTGATGGTTGATTTTTATGGGCACACAGATAAAGGACAGTTCCTCTTTGGCTTTGCCCCGGGAGCGGGTGCGGTTCAGAAACAAAGGTTCCTGGCTGACCCGGGGGACCACCATGGGCTCGCCGGTTTCCACCACCCGGCCGGTGACCCCTTCTCCCAGCTTGTAGCGGCCCCGGCGCCGGGCCTCGGCGGTAAGGCCTTCAGCCACCTCAATCTGGATTTCATTGGTCTCGGGGGTGAGAATGGTGATAGTGCCCCGTTCCATGCCCATCCGTTGGGCCAGGATTTTCAGGATCTGCTGAAGGTTGCGCGCCAGGGGGCCGGCGGCATTCAATATCTGCGTGATTTCAAAAAGGACGGTTAGCTCCTCTGAGGTTCTCGCCGATTGATCCGCCAATGGCAACGTCATTTTTTCCGGCACGACTGTATTACCTCGCATAAATAATAAGCAAAACTCATGCCAGCGGAACTTTACCGAAATCGGCAAAAACAGGTGACACCTTGCATGCCCTCTCTCAATTTTGAAAAATAATTTATGCAATTATGGCTTTGGTTCGGCAAAAGACATAATTGAATTTTAGCGGGGGAGGGGGCTAAGGGCCTGTGGGCCTTTTACCCCCTCCTCCCAATACCTGGTTGGGGGGTAGCTTGCGTCCCGTTTTCCCCGGCCTCCGCAAGGGTGTGGGGAAGGGCAGGGAGCTGCCGCGCCCTGGCCCTCCCCCCACGTAGGATATTCTTTTTGTAAACAAAGGCCATAATTCGGATAAGTTATTATACAATTTTGTAAACTGAAAACCAAAGGAATTCACTTTAGGTTGGAGAGACCAACGGGCTTTCTCCTTGACACCACAAGGCATTCAGGTATTGTAAATCTTTAAGGAAAATATTGATAAGGCCGAAATGGGACAGTCAGACCGGGACATTCAAGATTTGTATTTCCCCTTCCTATTTTAGCGGGCACGGATGCAAACCCACAAACATAAACATGTCGGCTTCATGACCCTGGCCGGCCATCAGGTGGTGGCTTTTCTGGATTATATGGGAGACTTGACGCTCTTTTTCGTAAGAGCCTGCCGCTCCCTGGTGTTTCCCCCGTGGTTTGTCCGGGAAACCATCGCCCAGATGTACCACCTGGGGGTCAAGTCCCTGGGCCTGGTGCTGGTGGCAGCCTTTGCCCTGGGAATGGTGCTGGCTATGCAGGGCTTGAAAGTCCTTACTTGGTTCGGGGCCGGCAACTATATTGCGACGCTGGTGGCCATGTCCATGGTGCGGGAACTTGGGCCCATTATTTCAGGGATTATGCTTGCAGCCCGGGGGGGAGCAGGCATGGGTGCAGAGCTGGGCTCCATGCGGGTCACCAGCCAGATCGACGCGCTGACGGTTTCCGCGGTCAATCCCATCAAATACCTGGTGGTCACCCGCATCCTGGCCTGTATTTTGATTCTGCCGCTCCTGACTGTATTCGCCAATATCATCGGCATCCTGGGGGGCATGGTGATCGGCATGACCCAGGGGGGGATGAGCGCGACATCCTATTATTATTTGACGCTCAAGTATCTGGAGCTCAAGGATGTGCTCCCCGGCGTTGCCAAAACCATGGTCTTCGGTCTGATAATCGGCACTGTGAGCTGCTATCACGGGTTCACCACCGAGCAGGGCACCTTTGGCGTGGGCCAGTCCACCAAGACCGCCGTAGTGGTCTCGGTCTTGTTTATTCTGATCTCTGATGTCTTTCTCACCAAGTTCACACTCCTTATCTGGGGTTGAGCCAGCAGGCGCCGGCGCCCCCCTGTCCGCAAGCCCGGATCAGCCTCTGATCGTCTATCGGGGCGTAGGCAAGTATTTTGACAGCCGCCAGGTTTTGCATGACATCAACCTGGAGATTTTTCCGGGGGAAACTTTGGTCATTCTGGGCCGCAGCGGCTCCGGCAAAACGGTGCTGACCAGCATGCTGGTGGGCCTCCTGACGCCGGAAGAGGGCACCATCACCGTGGCAGGCAAGGACCTGACCCGGTTTAAGACCGACGAAGATTGGCGGGAGCTCCGTTTGGCCACCGGTTATCTCTTTCAAGGGTCGGCTCTCTATGATTCCATGACGGTGGGGGAAAACGTGGCCTTCCCCATGGAGCAGCAAACTGACTGGACTCGGGAAGAAATCGAGCGCCGGGTGCGGGAAAAGCTGGCCCAAGTGGGCCTGGAGGAGGCGATCAACCTCAATCCCGCTGAGCTCTCCGGGGGCATGAAACGCCGGGCCGCGCTGGCCCGCAGCCTGGCCCTGGACCCGACGCTCATCATCTATGACGAGCCTACTTCGGGACTGGACCCCATCACCGGGGACGAAATCGGCCGCCTCATCCGCCGGCTGCAACAGAACCTGGGGGTGACCTCCGTGGTGGTCACCCATGACCTGCGCCTGACGGAACAAGTGGCGGACCGGGTGGCTCTTTTATTCGAGGGCACGATCGCGTTTCTGGGGACGTTTCAGGAGTTCCGGCAGTCGTCCAACCAAGAGGCCCGACGGTTCCTGCACCGGGAGGAGGATGCCCCAAAATGATTTCTCAAAAATATGAAACCATTGTCGGCCTCTTTGTCGTGGCCTCGCTCACCGCCCTGCTTATTATGGTGCTGATCATCGCCCGGAAAGAAGGCCTTTGGCAAAATTACATCGAATATCATGCGGTGTTTAAAAACGTCAGCGGCCTGCGGGTGGGCTCGGAGGTGCGCTTGGCCGGGGTGGTGGTGGGCAGCGTCACCCGGACCGTGGTCCGCTCGGACGGCAAGATCCTGGTGACCTTCGAGGTGTTGGAGAAATACCGGGACCAGATCCGGGAGAACAGTCTGGCTACCATCGGGATGATCGGGCTTCTGGGAGACCGGGCCCTGGACATCAGCGCCGGCACGCCGGATAAGCCGATTATCCCCCCCGAAGGTCTGGTGGCGGCCCAGGAGCCTTTCGATTTGCAGGAATTAATGGCCCGGGCCGCGCCTTCCCTGGAGAGCATCCAAAAGGCCTTTGAAAACCTGGCCCGGATCACCGCGGACATGGAAAATCCCAAGGGGGATTTCAGAATGGCATTGGCCAATATCCGGGAGACGTTTCAGAAAATCAATGCCGGAGAAGGCACCCTGGGATTACTGGTGACTGATCCGAGGCTATATCTGCACACTATGGCAACCATCGGCGCCGCCCAGAAATTCGTAGACAGCCTGAACAAACCGAAAGGGGCGCTGGGCATGATCCTGCACGACCCGGAAGTCAAAGCCGAAATCAAAAAGGTTTTGAAGGATATTGAGGTGGTGGCGGCCAACTTGCGGCAAGGCTCAAGGCCCCTATCCGAGTCGTTGGGCAAGCTGCCGGCGATGGTCGAAAGAGTGCAGGCCTTCTTAAAGAACCTGGACCGGGCGGGGGAGGGGCTGCCGGATCTGGTGGACTCCGGCCAGAGCGCCTTGGCCGACGTGGACCAGGTGGCCGAAGGAGCCAAAAAATTACCGATCCTGCGCCGCTACGTCCCCAAGGCCAAGGAGCGCACGATCCAGGTGGATAAGGACATAAAAGGGAAACATTGACAGCTTTCCAACCTTGTTGCGAAAGATAGGAATGTGCAGCACCGGTGCCAGAATCGCCGGGGACAGGGATACGTTAGCTTTAGGCTTTACGGGCGGCCCGGAGTTCCATAAGCGGCTGTTACCCAAGGGGGTAAGGTGGAGAGAAATAAACCAGGTGGTTATGCTAAGCCGCTAATGGTGACCCAGAAATTGAATCTTTCAGCGATGGCTCAGGGTAACATCTTCCGTCTAAACCTAGCCAACCTGATCTATTGGTCAGGTTGTCTGATGCTTTGTTGCTGCCTGGCGTCGGGGTGCGGCTCGGCCAAGCCCAAGGTGGTGGACCTGCGCCAGGAGGCGGTGAAGCTCAATGATGAAGGCTACCAGTATTACCGGCAGTCCAAATGGCGCCTGGCTCACAACAAGTTTGCCGAGGCCCTGAAACTGAACCGCCTCATCGACCACCGCGAAGGCATCGCCGCCAACCTGAACAATCTCGGGGCCATCGCCCAGGAGCAGGGCAACCTGGCGGACGCGGAAAAATTCTACCGGGAGGCGCTCACCATCCGGGAAATCAGCGGCAATGGGGCGGGCATCTGCGAGGCCCTGAACAATCTCGGCACGGTCTATGCCGGCCGGGGACGCTGGTCCGAGGCGGAAAAGCTGTATCAGCAGGCCTTGGCCTATGCCCGCAGTCTTCCTCCCGGCCCCCTCCTGGCCCTCACCCTGACCCATCAGGGAGACGCGGCCCGGCATCAGGGGAATTATCCCTTAGCTCTCGACCTCTACCAACAGGCCTTGGCCATAGATACCCAAGGGAAGGACAGGGAGGGGATGGCGGTGCGCTGGGGGAGGCTGGGGCGGACTTACCTGGACTTGCGGGATTATGCCGCGGCCGGCCGCTATCTCCAGATGGCCTTGGAGGAATTTCGCCGGGTGCAGCGCACCGGCGGCATTATTGACACCCTGGACGGCTTGGTGGCCCTGGCCCTGGCCCAGGGAGACCGGCCGCAGGCCCAGCTTTACGGGCAGCGCCTCTTGGAGATCTACCGGGCCCGAGGCCAGATCGAGGAGGCGGAATATCTGGAGTCCCTTCTGAAAAAGACTACGCCGTAAAAACCATGCTCTTCGCAACCCCCCAACGGGCGGCACTGATCAGTGTCGCGTCCAATATGCTGCTGGTGGCCGCCAAGATTGCAGTGGCCATACTCAGCGGCAGCGCCGCCCTGCTCAGTGAGGCCCTGCACAGCGGCCTGGACCTGCTGGCCTCCTTTATTGCCTGGCTGTCCCTACGGTTTGCCGCCCATCCGCCTGACCGGGAACACCCTTACGGACATGGCAAGTGGGAAAATATCAGCGCCTTCCTGGAAGGCCTCCTTATTCTGGGGGTGGCCCTGTGGGTGTTTTATGAAGCAGGAGAGCGTCTTTTCCATCCGGTGGCCATCACCCACCTGCGCCTGGCCATGGCGGTGCTGGGAGGCTCGGCCCTGGTGAACCTTCTGGTCTCCTTGGCCCTTAGGCGCTCGGCACGGCGCCACGATTCCGTGGCCCTGGAAGCGGATGCGGCCCACCTCAGCACCGACGTGTTTACCTCGCTGGGGGCTTTGGCCGGGTTGGCGGGCTATTATCTCACCGGCAACACCCTCTTTGACACCGGGGCGGCCCTGGTGGTGGGGGCCATCATCCTGGGCATCGGGATCAAGGTCAGCTATGGGGCCCTGCAGGGCCTCCTGGATACCCGCCTGCCTGTCGAGGAAGAGGAGGCCGTGAGAGAGATCGTTTCCCAAGTCGCCCCGCACCTGGCGCTTAAGGATATTATCAGCCGCAAGGCCGGTCCGGTCCGATACCTGGACCTCACCCTGACCGTATGCCGCTGGGAAAATCTGGACCAGATTCATCATCTCTGCGATGACCTGGAAGAACGCATCACGGCGCGGTTTCCGGGGGCCCGGATCTTTATTCACCCGGAGCCCTGCCTCCTGCGCCGGGAGACGCAGGATGCCGAAACCTGCGCCTGTCCCCTGCATCTCAACATTTCCTACCCCATCAAAGACTAAGCCCGCCAAAGCGGGACAACCTCGGAAAAAAGGCCTGGGGGGGAGGGGAGGGGGAGCCGCCGACCCCCGGCCCTCCCAATCAAGACCCCTTCTGCAACAGCCTCATTATATCAGCGCCAGAGCCACCGCCCAGAGATGCAGGCAGACCAGGAAAAGGAGCGCCGGCAGCATACCCCCCACCGGCAAAAGCAACAGGCTAAGCCCTAAAGAACCAAGGGTGGCTCCCAGGAGGTCGGCGGCATAAAACACGCCGTCGCGCCAGGCAGTGGCGGGCCGGTGCCGCTGCCAGAGGCTGCTGGCCAGGGAAAATACGCCGCCCCCGGCAAAACCGGCTGAGAACAGGATCGCCAGGTACACTCCCTGGAGAAGCGAATCCGGGGGTTGGTATTCCGAGGCCGCCAAGGCGGAGAGGGCCAGGACCAGAAACAAAGCCAGGAATGCTAATCCCCCCTGGCAGGCCGCCAGCCAGGCTGGGGTGGCCCGTCCCCGGCCGGCCAGGCGCACTCCCCAGGTCCCTCCGGCTCCCATGCCGGCCATGAAGGCCGCGACCAGCAGGCCCAGTTCACGGTAAAGCAAGCCCAGTTGAATCTGGCATAAGACCAAGACCAACACTTCCAGGGCCAAGGCTCCCAATCCCATGGTAAACACCTGGGCCAGGTACACCCCGGAGGTCCGCCGCCTGAGGCAGGCCAGGGCCAGAGCGCCTGCCAGGCCCGCTGCGGCCCAAGGCCAGACGGGAGGCAGGCGCCTGAGCGTCAGCAGGACTTTATTGAACGGCAAGCCCTCCCGGGCGCTGATAAGGATCAGGTCATAGAAATAACTGCGAGGGTTCAGGTCGGTGTTGATCTCAGCAGGGGCCTGCTCCAGGAGTTGCAGCACATACTTCTGGCGGGCGATAGACAGGTCATCCAGAATGAAATACTCCCGGACATATCGCAGACTGAGTCCCCGGTGGGCGAGCCGGGCCGCCAGAACCTCAGGGTCTTGGGTCATGACACCGGCAGTGGGGCTGGCGAAGAACCGCACCCGCTCTCCGGGAAAGACCAGGACTTCGGGAAAAACCTGCTTGAGGGTATGGTACGCCAGGGCCAGGTACCCGGCCCGCTGCGGATTGATGCCGGCTTCGCCCCCGGTCAGAGGGAAGCTGAAGACCCCTTCGGGCTTGAGGTGTTGGGCCGCGAGGGCAAAGAACTCCCGGGTATAGTACCGGTTCAATTGGGCGCTTCCCGGCTCGGGAAGGTTCATAAGGATGACGTCGTAACGGGCCGCGGTCCTGGAAAGGAAGCGCCGGGCGTCCTGGAAGATGAGATGCACCCGGGGGTCCCTGGCGGGGAGGGCCGCAGCCTCGGCCACCAAATGCTGTACCAGGTGCACAAGATCAGGGTCCAATTCCACGTAGTTGATCATGGTGATGGTTTTGTGCTTCAGGACTTCCGGAATGAGCCCGGCCGCGCCCCCGCCCAGGAGAAGCACCGATTGAGGCCGGGGATGTTGCAACAGGCCCAGGTGGACCGCCATTTCGGCGGAATAAGGGTCCGGGTGGGTGAAGTGCCAAACCCGGTTGGCAAAGAAACTTGTCTGTTCCGCCTCCCGAGTGGCGGTAAGCAGGGCATAGGGAGAATCCTTGGCGGTAATCACCTCGCGGCCGGGCCATTGCATTTTTCGGGAGAAATTTTCCAGCGCCTGGGAGAAAACCAGAGCGACCCCCAGGATCAGCAAAGCCCCGCCCAAGATCAGGTGGCCGGCCCAGGCGCGGGGCGGGGCCGAGACCCAGGCGATGAGCGTCACCCCCAGCCCCACCCCCAGACCCAGGGCCAGCGCCGCAAATTTGCCCACCAGGAACAACTGGAGCAGGCATACCCCCAATGCCGCGCCCAGGGCCTCCAGGGCATAAATCCGGCCGGTGGCGCCCAAGGGCTTCCAAGTCCGCCGGAGCGCGGTGGCAAAAGGGAAAAAACAGCCGGAAACCAGGCAGAAAGGGGCCAGAAGAACCAGGAAGAGGACCAGGGCCGGCACCGGTGGCAGGGATTGGCCAATGACCTGGGGGGCCAGAGTTGGGCAAGCCCGGGCCAGGATCAGGGTCCCCGGCAAAAGCAGGGCCAAAAAGGCCAGCAGGGTCGCCAAAACCCCAGGATCCGGGGAGCGGCGGCCTGCCAGCCAGCCTCCCAGGAGGCTTCCCAGGCCGGTCCACAGGAGCCAGCACCAGAGCCCCACGGCCAGCTTCAGTTCCTGCCCCTGGGCTAATACCAGGATTTCCCGCAAAATCAGAACCTGGCCGGCCAAGGTGGCGGCGCCGTAGGCCAGAACCAGCGGACCCTGGGCCTGCCGGATCGGCGATGGGGCAGAAGGGGCCATGCAGGGCGCTATTGAATATTGTACCGTTTGAGTTTTTCTCGGAGGGTTTTGCGATCGATTCCCAGGGCTCGGGCCGTGTCGCTTTTACGGCCCCTGAATTTCTGCAGGGTGCGCCGGATGTGCTCCCGCTCCAGATCCTTGAGATCCACCAGGGTGTTCTCCACCGCGGGTGCGGTAAAAAGCCCGGCATAGGCCAGATCCCCGGGTTGGAGGTAAGGGCCCTGGCTCAGGACCACGAGCCGCTCCACGGTATTTTCTAATTCCCGGACATTCCCCGGCCAGTCGTGCCGCATGAAAATTTCCAGGGCCTCGGGGGAAACGCCTCTGATCAGGTTGCTTTGCCGGTGAATGCGGGCGTTGTACTTTTCGAGAAAATGGTTCACCAGGAGGGGGATGTCCTCTTTGCGCTCCCGCAGCGGGGGGATGTGCAAGCTCACCACGTTCAGCCGGTAGAACAGGTCGCCCCGGAAAGAGCCTTCCTTGATGGCCTGCGTCAGATCCCGGTTAGTGGCAGCGATGAGACGCACGTCCACCGTGATGACCCGGTGGCTCCCCACCTTGGAGACCTTGCGTTCCTCCACGGCCCTTAACAGCTTAGCCTGGACCTCCAGGGAGATGTTGCTGATTTCGTCGAAGAACAAGGTGCCGTGCTGGGCCATCTCGAATTTGCCCACCTTGTTGGCGTCCGCGCCGGTGAAGGCTCCCTTGACATGGCCGAAGAGTTCGCTCTCAAACAGCGTTTCCACCAGGGTGCCGCAGTCCACGGTGATAAAGGGCCGCTTGGCCCGGGAGCTGAGCATGTGCATCTGGCGGGCGATGATGCTTTTCCCCGTGCCCGATTCCCCGGTGATCAGCACCGTGGAGTCGGTGGCCGCCACCCGGGAGGCCATTTCCATGACGCGGGCCATGGACTCGCTCTGATACACGACGGTGCCCCGGCCGTCTTTTGATTTAAGCTCCTGGCGCAGGTATAGGTTTTCCAGATTGAGGCGTCGCTTCTCCAGGGCCCTGCCGATGATGGTGCGCAGATCGTCCGGCGCGAAGGGCTTGGAGAGAAAATGGAAGGCCCCGGCCTTCATGGCCTCCACCGCGGTGGGGATGGAGCCGTAGCCGGTAATGATAATGACCTCGCAATCATTATCCACCGACTTTATTTTTTTAAGGGTTTCCAGCCCATCCAGGTCGGGCATGACCAGGTCCAGCAAGACCACGTCAAAGGAGCTGCGCTCCAAAAGAGTCAGCCCCTGGCGGGCGTTGGCGGCCTGCTCCACCTGGTAGCCCTGACGGGTCAGGATCTGGTGGCAGGCATCCCGCATGGTCTTATCGTCATCCACCACCAGGATCTGGCCCCGGGGAGAGGCCGCGGAAGATGCTCCCTTGGGCATACAACTTTCTGTTATTCCATGAATTTTGGTATATTGTAAAAAAAATCACGTGATTGTCAAGGAAAAGGGGCAGGGGGCCTCCCCAGATCGAGGCGTCCCCCCTGGCCGACCCATGCGTCGATCCACCGAGCGCCCCCTCGAAAAAATATTTCCCCCTTGACTTAAATCAGAGCAGGCCCCGGCAGCATGATTACAATAGAATCAAAAGAACTCAAAGGAAGCAATCCTATGGCCAAGCGGCAGATCATCAAGATTGACCAGGAAAAATGCGACGGCTGCGGTCTCTGTGTCCCCTCCTGTGCTGAGGGGGCCATTGTGCTGGTGGAGGGCAAGGCGCAGTTGTTGGCGGACAAATACTGCGACGGCCTCGGGGCCTGCCTGGGAGAGTGTCCGCGAGGCGCCCTCTCCATCGAAGAACGGGAAACCGAGGAATTCGTAGGACCGGCACCCGGAGCCCCGGGGGAACCTGCCCATCCGGAAGCTCAGGCAGCGCCCGCCAAGCCTGCGGCGGTCCGGGCTGAAGCTACTTTCGTCTGCCCCGGCAGCGCCATGCGCCAGTTCACCCCGAAGGCCACTCCGGAAGCCGGGGCTTCGGCCCTGAGCCACTGGCCGGTGAAGCTGCGTCTGGTGTCCGCCAAGGCCCCCTTTTTCAAAGGCGCAGAACTTTTAGTGGCGGCGGATTGCGGCCCCTTCGCGGCCGGGGATTTCCATGCCCGGTATCTGGCCGGCAAAGCCGTGGTGTGCGGTTGCCCCAAGTTCGACAACCTGGAGGAATCCGTGGCCAAACTTACCGGCATTCTCCAGGAAAACGACGTTAAAGGTATAACCATCGTCAATATGGAGGTCCCCTGCTGCCAGGGCCTCATCGAAGCGGTGCGCCGGGCCTTGCAGGCCTCCGGCAAAAGCCTGCCGGTGTCCATCTGCACCCTGGGGGCCCAGGGCCAGGTGGTGCAGCAGGCCAGAATCAAGGCAGCGTGAGGCGGAATCATGGAACAGATAAAATGCCCGGGTCAGGATACGCGCTATTGGAAGTCTGACGACATCTTCACGGTGGAATGCCCCAAGTGCGGGGCGGAAATCGAGTTCTTCAAGGATGACACCCGGCGGCGCTGCGCCTGGTGCGGCCATCTCTTTTACAATCCCAAGATCGAGATGGGCTGCGCCGAGTGGTGTCAGTATGCCGACAAATGCGTGCCTGAACTGGTCAAAGAGAGACAGGCCATGCAGACCTTCAAGGAGCGCCTGAAAGAGCGGGCTCTGAGCCTGGCGGCCGCAGATCCGGATCTGGCGGCCCGCCTGGACCGGGGACTGGCCCTGGCCACCGACCTTCTAAAGGCCGAGGGGGGTGATCCCAAGGTGGTGTTTGCGGCCATCCTGCTCCAGAAAGTCAGCCTCGACCAGGCCAGAGATCTTTTGGCAGACTTGGAGACCGAGCCGGAGATTGCGCAGGCGATTCTCGAGGTTCTCCGCGGGGAGCCCCAGAAGGCGGACATCAACCAGCAAATCTACCAGGATGTCCTGGCCCTCTTGGAGGCCGAAGCCGGAGGGGCGGTTCCCTCTCTGCACACCCGGACGGCCCAAAAACGGGCGGAGAAACGTCGGCCCCACCCCTGATCCCTGCCCTTTAAACCTGAAATCCCGGGTCCTGATCTGATTTGTCTTCCAGGTTGGGACCCGGGATGGTTCTTGCCGGTTTCCTTTAAAAGCGGAACTTGGTATAAATCTTTTCGATGAGCCCTCCTTCTGGTATTGTTGCTCAATTTTTCCCCGAATCCGTGACCCAGATTTTTTGCTGGCATCAAGGCGCGCTGGGGGATTTGCTGCTGGCCGGCCCGGCCTTGACGGCGGTGAGTCAACATTACCCCGAGGCCCGGTTCATCGGGGTGGGAAAGCCGGCCTTATGGGACCTGCTGGCCGGGACCCTGCCCCTGGAAAGCATCTGGGAGGGAGGGGAGGCCGTGTGGAGCGGCCTTTTTCAGGAGCAAGGCGGATTCTCCTCTCTCCTGAAAGAACGGTTGACCGGTATTGACCTGGCCTTGGTCTTCAGCCCGAGAGAGCGGCCCGGGTTTCTGGCGCGGCTGGTCGAGGGGGGAATCCGGCACGCGGTCTGGATTCCCTCATTCCCTGCGGGCGGCTCCGAGCACGTGACCGCGATCCAGGCCCGGCGGCTGAGGGAATTGGGCATCGCCGCATCTCCAGGTCCTTTTCGCCTGCGCCTGGAGCCGGAAGCAGAGGAACTGACCGGGTTCCGGCCCACCGACCGGATTCTGGCGCTGGCGCCGGGAAGCGGTGGTCCGGCCAAAAACTGGCCCCTGTCCCGCTACTATGAGGTGGCCCGGGCTCTGGCCTGGGAGGCGGGCCTCAAGGTGGTGTGGCTGGCCGGACCAGCGGAAGAGCGGATTTTGTCGTATATTCAGGGATTGGCCGCAGCCCAGGGCCAAAAGGTCTGGGCCAACCAGCCGTTGTCCCGGGTGGCCCGGCTTCTGGCCCGGGTCCAGGTCTACCTCGGGGGCGACAGCGGCCTCACCCATCTGGCGGCCGCGGCCGGAACTCCACGGGTGGTGGCTCTTTTCGGCCCCACCGACCCCCGGGTATGGGCTCCCCTGGGAGAGCAGATCACCGTGCTGACCCCGCCCGAGGGTGCTGGTCCGCAAAGATCACTGGAAAAGCTGTCTACTGCCGCGGTGCTGGCTGAAATTCGCCGGTTCCTATGACAAGATGATATGAGACTGTGGCGCCGAGGTCTTGAGGGGCGGGCCGGGGGTCGGTGGACCCCCCGCCCCTCACTCAAACTCCCTTTCCCCGCCCTAATCTACGATTAAAAACTTGAGTTTTAAATAAGACAAGGTTCGCCCCTCTTCTCACGGGGGGAAGCGCTGATTTTCAGGGGGGGGCCAGTTTCGGAAAGAAAAATGCCGCCGCAGGCTTCAGCCGAGCGATTTGACTCTGACCGCCATATCCAGGTGGGCCAGGAGGTTTAAATATTTGTCCAGGGAGTATGAAAACTTAGAAATCTCAGAAAAAACCGAACCGATAAAGGCGGTGCCGACCCTTGCCGGAAATGTTGCGGTAAAAAATATTGAACTAGAGACCGCCGCAGAGATGGGCCACAAGCCTCATAACCATTTAGATTAATTGCAAATTATTGAGGGAGGAAGTTTGGCACGTTTGCTGCAGTGATTAAATGCAAAGGTTACCCCCGAAAATCATATACCATTTTCTCCTTTCTCCACATGGCCGGGCCTCCCCCTCCCGGCCATGTCACTTTTTGGAGCCAGATTAAGTTGCGAAGAGGGTCTTGCGGGAGGGCCGGGGGGCTGCTGTCCCCTGGCCCCCCTCTCCCGCAATGCTATTGGCAACGGCCTCAACTATTTCCGCTGCTCCGCAAAATAAGCCTTTACCTGTTCCAGGTCTGCCGGGCGCCGAGGAACCTGTTGCCGCAGGCGTTCCAGGCGGCCGCAGGACTTCGCCAGGAGCGGTCCCCGAGCAGAATTGCGCTCCAGGAGGGCGGCCGCCTCCCAGGCGGACTCGGCCCGGTTGCAGATGAGGAGCAGGTCCGCGCCGGCGCTGAAGGCCCGGCAGGCCGCTTCGGGCGTTGCGACCGTGTCGGCGATGGCACCCATTTCCAGGTCGTCGGTGACAATGACTCCAGCAAAGCCCAGGCGGCGCCGGAGCCAATCCTTCAGGGCCACGGTTGACATGGTGGCGGTCCGGCCGTCCCAGGCGGGGACCTGGAGGTGGGCGGTCATGACGACCGGCACCCCCGCGGCCACGGCCCGGCGAAAGGGCAACAGGTCCACGGTCCGTTCCGGGTCAGGGTCCTGGGCCAGGGGGAGCACCTGGTGGGAATCCACCGTCGTATCTCCCAGCCCTGGAAAATGCTTGGCCACCGGGAGGATGCCCCCTTCTAAATAACCCTTGATCGCGGCCTCGCCGAACGCGGCCACCTGCTCCGGGTCGGAACTGTAGGAACGCTCCCATAGGGGGCAGTCAGGCCTCCGGGGCACGTCCAGGACCGGCGCCATATTCATATTGATCCCCACCAGGGCCAGCTCCCGGGCCACGGTGCGGGCCAGGGCCTGCACTTCGGCCGGGGTGGCCGTGCGGCCCAGCTCCCGGGCGGCCGGAATGCGGGTAAAGGGCTCCTTGAGCCGCTGCACCGGGCCGCCCTCCTGGTCCACGGCGATGAGCAGGGGCAGGCCCCCCGCGGCCAGGGCCTCCTTTTGGAGGGTCTGGGTCAGTTCCCAAACCTGTCGGGGATTTTCCAGGTTGCGGGCAAAGAGAATAACGCCGCCGACCTGAAGCCCCCGCACCAGTTCCCGGGCCGCGTGATCCAGCCGCGGGCCCGGCAGCCCCACCATGAAGAGCGGTCCCGCCGCTCGCCCCTCCTTCGCTTTTGCCGCCGCCATGATCCCTTCTCCTTGACTGAGCCGTGAGCATTGAGCCTGGTTGCTTCTGCTCCAGGCCCATAGTCCATAGCTTACCGCTTCCGACTCAAAGCTTAAAGCTTCTTTTGCAGGCAATCGGGCGCGGGCTTTAGGGAGCGCTAATCCACGAAATACACCCGGCAGGCCCGCTCCAGGGATTCGGGGGTCAAGATCGGGGTGGTTTGGTGGAAAACGCTGTAATCCAGGATCTGCTCCAGTAAATCCCGGGGGTGGCAGGCATCCATGGAGCGTTGCCCCTCGTCGTAGTGGTGTCTGAGGAGATGCTCCACCGCCTCACGGTCGAAGGGTACCTGGTAGTTCCGGCACACCAATTGGAAGATCTCAATGAACTGGTCCCGGGTGACGTGATTCACCTTGACCTTGGAGCGGATGCGCCGCAGGAAGGCGTCGTCCACCAGACTGCGGGGCTCCAGGTTGGTGGCGAACACCAGGAACTGGTCGAAGGGGATGGCGAACTTCTGGCCGGTGTGCAGGCAGAGGAAGTCCTGGTGGTTCTCCAGGGGGATGATCCAGCGGTTCAGGAGTTCCTGGGGTGCGATCTGCTGGCGGCCGAAGTCGTCCACGATGAACAGGCCGTTGTTCGCCTTGAGCTGCAAGGGTGCTTCATAATACTTGAGGATGGGATTGAAGGCCAGGTCCAGCATGCTTAAGGTCAGCTCGCCCCCGACCAGGACCGTGGGCCGGCGGCAGCGAACCCAGCGGCGGTCCGCCTGATCATGGGCGGAATTTCCCGTCTGCCCGACGCCGTGGGTCATTTCATCATAAACCCGGATGACATTGCCTTCCACGAAGAGGGCGAAGGGCACCAGGATGAGGTCGTCCCAGATCCGGCCCAGGCGGGTGGCGATGGTGGTTTTGCCGTTGCCGGCAGGGCCGTAAAGGAACAGGGGCTTGCCGCTCACCGCGGCGGGCCCCAACTGCTCCACCAGGTCGGGGGCAACCACCAGGCCCTCGAAGACCTGCTCCAGATTGCTCGGGGTGATGCGGGTGAGCTTGAGGCTCTGCCGGGACACCTGCTCCCAGTAGTCCTCCAGGCTCACCGGCGCGGGGCCCACATAGGCGTCATATTCCAGCAGACTGGCGGCCCGGCGCTTGCCGGTTTCGGTGATGGCCAGGCGGTTGGCCAGGGCCAGGGGGTTGGCCACGGGCTTCAAAGGGTCCGGCCCCCGGATCTCCAGGTATTTTTCCTTGCGCAGATAATCCACCAACTGGGTGAGAACCGTGGTGGAGAGCCTGAGGCGGTCGGCCAGGTCGGACAGATAGAAGGTGTCCAGGTAAAAGCAATGTTTCAGGGTAAGGTTGGCCAGAAAGATCTCCGGCACCCCCAGGTCGCGGATGGACTGGGGCAGGGGCCGGAAAGCAGGGTCGGTGTCTGAAGCCCCAGAGGAGGGGGGCGCCTCAGAAGGGGAAGCGAGCCTAACCATGCCGTTCTCCTTAACAGGCTGATCTTTAGAGGATATCGGGCGGCCGCGGCCGAATCTTAAATCAGCCGGAGTCTGGAGAAAATTAAAGGGGGGAGAGAAACTGCCGATAAGCAGATTGAAGTGAAATGAGGTCACCGAGAAAGGCAAACTGCTCGAAAGGGCAGGGCGCAAAGTCACCGGCCTACAGCCTTTTGGCCAGGGCAGCGGGACTGCCGAAGTGGACCGGTCCTTTGGTGAACTCGGTGATGGATCCAGGAAAGCCGGATCGGTTGCCCCAGGTTGAAAGGGCGGTGCGGGAAAGGCCGACCGGCGGCCGGGGGGTTGAGGCTTTCCCAAAATCACACGGCAAAAAGGAGCAGCAAAGATGAACGATCTGTTCACCAAAGTGAAAAGCTTCATCCGGGAAGAGGAAGGCGCCAGCGCGGTGGAATACGGCCTGCTGGTGGCCGGCATTGCGGTGGCGGTAATGGTGGCCATCTATTCCATCGGCACCAACCTCAATAAAAAGTTTGAGAGCGTGGCGGACCAGCTTACTAAATAATGTGCGCCGCGGCAGCAACCCTGTGATCTGAGCGGCAGGTCGCAGGCGGGGGTCCGGCGCTCCTGAGAGGGCTCCGGGCCCCGCTTTCCCCGTCCTGAGGACCTGTCCGGTGGCGGTTTCGGGTTTTAATTTGGGGGGGTCTTCCTGGAGAAAAATTCTTATGCACCCTCTCCTCCCCCGGAGGAGAGGGTGGGGGTGAGGGGGAGTTAACTCTAAGGGGCGGATGTGCTTAAGGCTTGGCCGCGCCGGCTCCGGCATAAAGGCGGCGGTTTCCACGAAAGCTGCGTTTCCGGTAAAAACGCGCCTCGACTAAAAGGCAGGTGGCCATGAAGGCGATAAGGTTAAAGAATCAGCAAGGGGCGGCGGTCGTGGAATTTGCCCTCCTGGCGCCCCTGTTTGTGGCCCTCCTTTTCGGCGTGGTGGAATTCGGTTTGTCCATTTACAGCAAAGAGGTGATCACCAACGCCAGCCGGGAAGGGGCCCGGTTCGGGGTGGTCTATTGTTCCCCCCGGAAAACCGCGGCGCAGATCAAGGCCCAGGTCCAGGACTATTTGACCAAGGCCGGCTTCACTGACGCCGCGGACATAACCGTCAGCCCCGACCCGCCGCCGTCCACGAGCGGCAGCCCTTTGACCGTGTCGGTGAAATATCCTTATAATTTCCAGGTGTTGCCCCAATTTGTCGGCGGCCTGCTGGGCACCGTCACTTTGCAGGCCAACACCGTCATGCTGATGGAGTGAAGCGCATGCGGCGGTTACCTCCCTGGTTGTGGTTGATTCTGGCCCTGGTCTTCGGGACCATGGCCACCTTTATGGCCATGGGCTGGCTGGCGAACAAGTCCAGAAAAGTAGCCCAGCAAAAACCTGAAACCGTCCCGGTGGTGGTGGCCGCCAAGAATATTCCCTCGGCCGTGGCTCTGGCCCGGGAGCAGTTAAAGGTCCTGCCCTGGCCGGCGGATTCGCCCCTGCCGGGGAAATTTGCCCGGCTGGATGAGGTGGAGGGCCGGGTCACGGCCTACGCTCTGAGCGCCGGCGAGCCGATTCTGGAAAACAAGCTGGCCCCCAAAGGGGTGAGTGCCGGCTTGACCGCGCTGCTGCCGCCGGAGAAACGGGCCATGACGGTGAAGGTGGACGAGGCCTCCGGGGTGGCGGGCTTCCTGAACCCGGACAACCGGGTGGACGTGGTGGTCACGGTGGATAAGGGGGACTTCAATAAAGATCCCATTTCCAAAGTGGTGCTCCAGAATCTGCGGGTGCTGGGCACCGGCCAGCGCCTGGAGAAAACCCTGGGGGAAAAACCCCAGGTGGTGCCCACCGTCACCCTGGAAGTGACTCCGGAGGAAGGGGAGCGCCTGGCCCTGGCGGTGCGGGAGGGGGCGATCTCCCTGGTCCTGCGCAACCAGCAGGACGAGCAGGTGGTGCAGACCGGGGGGGTGCGGACCAGCGTGCTTTTGAGCAGCGCTCCGGAAAATGTGGGAAAGGTTGCGGCGCAAATCTCCCCGCCTCCCCCCCAGCATCTTCTGACCACCAGCATCATGCGGGGACCGTACCGGGCGCGCAAGGGGGTCAATTATGAGAAGGCGACGCCCGCGGCGCCGGGTGAGGAGGTCGTCCGCTGGGATGCCCACGGCCACCGCATTGATTCGTATGACTAGCGGCCAGCAGGTCCGGCTTGCCAACGGCGGATGAGGAATCATGAACAACTTGGGCGGCCAATCCCCCCCCAGGATGGAACCAGGAGATGGCCATAAAGTTCTCGCTGTTTTATCAGACTCCGGAAACCTGCGAATATTTAAAGGATATTATTTATTCCTCCCAACAGACCGTGGTGGTGGAGAACCAGGGTCTGGAGCGCCTTCCGGAGCGGGTCAACTCCGGGGCCAACGTCATCTTCCTGGAATATCAGGAAGGCCACCCCGAACTGGATCAGTGGATAAAAAAGACGGCGGCTGATCACCGCAATCCGCCCATCTTCCTATATCTCCACGAAATTTCCACGGAACAGTTGTGGAAGGCCCTGCGCTTCGGGGTCAAGGAGTGCTTCACCCATCCCATCCGGCCGGAGGAGTTCCAGGAAGCCCTGGACCGCCTGCCCCAATTCCTGCCCTTAAGCGGGGAGGCGGCCAAGACCAAGGTCATTACCATCCTGGGGAGCAAAGGGGGGGTGGGGACCACCTTTTTGACCGTCAATCTGGCCTATCTCCTGGCCCAAGCGGAGAACCACCAGGTCCTGGCCGTGGACCTGGACCTGCGCTACGGCCAGATGGTGTATTTCCTGGATGTCAAGCCCCAGTACACCCTCACCGAAGTCATTGAAAATGTGGAGCATCTGGATGATTCCTATCTGAAAAGCCTCTTTTTCCATTGGGATAAAAATCTCCAGATCCTGCCGGCCCCGGCCCGGCTGGAAGAAGCGGAAGCGGTGACCGCGGAGAATCTGGAAAAGGTCATAAATTTTGTAAAAAATCTCTCCACTTATAGCCATGTCCTGGTGGACGCCGGGCATCGCCTGGATGAGATCTCCATCAAGGCCCTGGAGTTGGCGGACCAGGTGATCCTGGTGGCGGACCAGTCGGTGCCGGCCCTGTCCAATACCCGGAAAGTCCTTGAAATCTTTGATCTCCTGGGTTTGGGTGAGCTCGACCTGGAAATCTGGCTCAACTGCTGGGAGAAAAACGGCGATCTCAGCCTGGAGGACGTCGCCAAATTCCTGGGCCGGGAAGTCAAAGGCACGGTGCCGTTTCTCGCCAGGGAAGTCAAGGCCAGCATTAATGAGGGCGTCCCTCTGGCCAAGAGCTCGCCCAATCTGAGCCTCTGCCAGGAACTGCGGAATCTGGCCGGCCGTTTTTGGGAAGCGCCGGAGCCCAACGGGGAGCGGCAGCCTCGCTGGAACCTTTTCAGCCGTTTCCTGAGGAGGAAAAAGTAGGATGAGCATCATTGCCCGCATCCGGGAACGCACCCAGGCGGAACGGGGGGCGCCCGCCCCGAGCCGCCTGCAGGACAGGAAAGAAGAAAGCTTTAATGAGCTGAAGAGCAAAATTCACCATCGCCTGTTAAATCTGCTGGACCTGTCCCGCCTGTCCGAAGCGGAAGAAGCCGTGCTGGCGGACGACCTGCGCCGGGGCATCGAGATGATCCTGGCCGAAGAGGGCATGGCCCTCACCCTGCCCGAGCGGGACCGGCTGTGCAAGGAGATTCGGGATGAGCTTTTGGGGTATGGGCCCCTGGAGCCGCTCTTAAAAGACCCCACCATCAATGATATCCTGGTGAACGGCTACAATCAGGTATATGTTGAGCGCAAGGGCAAGCTTGAACTGAGCAGCGTGCGCTTTACCGACAATGCCCACCTTCTGAAAATCATTGAAAAGATCGCCTCGGGGGTGGGCCGCCGGATAGATGAGTCCTGTCCCATGGTGGATGCCCGCCTGCCGGACGGTTCCCGGGTGAACGCCATCATCCCGCCCCTGTCCCTGGATGGTCCGGCCCTGTCCATCCGGAAATTCGCCAAAGACCCCATCCGGGTTCACCATTTGATCGAGTTCGGGGCCATCACTCCGGAGATTGCCCAGGTTCTGGAGGGCATGGTCAGGGCCCGCCTGAACATCCTCATCTCCGGCGGCACGGGTACCGGGAAAACCACCTTCCTGAACGTGCTGTCGAGCTTCATCCCCTATGATGAACGGATCATCACCATTGAAGACTCGGCCGAGCTGCAGTTGCAGCAGGAGCACGTGGTCCGCCTGGAAACCAGACCCCCCAACCTGGAAGGCACCGGGGAGATCACCCAGCGGGATCTGGTGCGCAACGCCCTGCGCATGCGGCCTGAGCGCATCATCTTGGGGGAGGTGCGCCAGGGGGAGGCCCTGGACATGCTCCAGGCCATGAACACCGGCCATGACGGCTCCTTGGCCACCATCCACGCCAACTCGCCCCGGGACGCCCTGACCCGGCTCGAAACCATGGTGTCCATGGCGGGCTTGAACATCCCGGACCGGGCTATCCGCCACCAGGTCTGTTCCGCCATCGACGTGGTTATCCAGTTGGCCCGGCTGAGCGACGGCAGCCGCAAGATGATGGGGCTGCATGAAATCGTGGGCATGGAAGGGGATATGATCACCATGCAGGAGATCTTCGGTTACAAGATGATGGGCCTCACGGAAGACCGCAAGGTGAAGGGCAAGTTCGTCACTTCGGGGATACGGCCCAAGTTCATGACCCGCCTGGAAGAGATGGGAGTCCACCTGCCGCCCAGCCTTTTTCGGGAAAATTCTTGAGAGGAACTGAATAGACCGAATTTTAGCGAAGCTATGACTAGCGGCCGGATGCCAGGGAAGGCCGGGAGACGAAAATGGAGCGACGGCACGGCAGGTTGTTAACAGCGATTCTTGTGGCCGCGGTCCTGGGGGGCGGCGCCGGGAGCGTCCCGGCCTGGGCCCAGGGAGAGGCTGTCGATGCCCCAGGCTTGTTGTCCCATTACTTTCCGGATGTCCCTTTCCTTCTGATTATCCTCACCTTTTTCTTTTTCTTGTGCCTCCTGGAGGGGATCGTCCTGTTTGTTTGGAACCCCCACCGGGTGCAGCGGCGCCGCCTGCAAAAAAGATTGAAATATTTGCAGGGATTGGAGCAGAAGCTTTCCCAGGAGTCCCTCCTCAAGGAAGACCGGCTGAAGAACGTGCCCTGGCTGCGCCAGGCCCTGAAACGAATCCGGCGTCTCGAGCAGCTTCAGGAGCTTTTGGTTCAGGCCGATGTCAACTGGTCTTTGCCGACCATGCTCCTGGTCTTCCTGATTTCCAGCGCGGCCGGGCTAAGCCTGGGCTTTTTCGCCAGGGGATCTCTGGGGGCGCTGATCGGCGGGGCCTTAGGGCTTTACCTGCCTTATTGGTTTTTGAGATTCAAGAAAAAAAGCCGCATTAAAAAATTTGAGAAGCAACTGCCTGAAGCCCTCGATCTTCTCGCCCGGGGCCTCAAGGCAGGCCACGCCTTCGCCTCGGGATTGCAGATCGTCGGCAACGAAATGCCCAACCCCATCGGGCTCGAATTCTTCAAGACCTTCAAGGAATACAATCACGGCATGGACATGAACACCGCGCTCATCAACCTCTGCAAGCGGGTGGAGTTGCGGGAGTTGCGTTTTTTTACCACGGCCATCATGATCCAGCGGGAGACCGGGGGCAATTTGGTGGAAATTCTGGAGAAAATAGCAAGCCTGATTCGGGAGCGGTTCAAGCTGCGCAATCAGGTAAAGGCTCTTACCGCCGAAGGCCGGCTTTCCGGCGTGATCCTTATTCTGATGCCTCCGGCCCTTTTCCTGGTCATGCTGAAAATCAATCCGGATTATACCATGCTCCTGGTGAACCATCCCCTGGGCCGGATGATGGCCATGACCGCCCTTACGTTTCAGGCTTTGGGCTTTCTCGCCATCAGAAAGATCGTCAACATCAAAGTGTAAGGCGGAACCAATGCTGCAATCTCTGATTTTCGGGCTGATGGTGGCAGGGGTAATTCTTTGCCTGGGCTCTTTCTTTGGCTTGGGCAAGTCGCGCATCCGGGAGCGCCTCCAGCTTGAAGCCAAACCAGGACTTCGCTCCAAGGAAGAGGACAAGCTGGATATAGAATTTCTTCCCAAGGCGGTGGTGGAAAAAGTCGAAGACAAGCTGGGCCTGAAGAAGGGGAGCGCCAAGGTCAATGAACTAAAGAAATGCTTGATCCAGGCCGGGATTTACCATGAGAAGGCCGCCGCGATTTACTTCGGTCTCAAACTGGGGTTGAGCCTGGCTCTGCCGATCCTGGGCATCCCCTTTTTTTTCGGAAGAGGATGGCCGTCAATCGTGCTCCTGGGGATCTTTTTCGGCTTGATGGTCCTGGGATACTTCTTCCCGACCCTGATCCTTTCTCACCTGGTGGAGACCCGGCGGCGGAAGATCAAGGAAGGCTTGCCGGACGCCCTGGACCTCCTGGTAGTCTGCGTGGAAGCCGGACAGGGCCTGAACGCGGCCATGAAACGGGTTTCCGACGACCTGGCGTTAAGCAATCCGATTCTGGCCCGGGAACTGGGCATGGTCAATCTCGAGATGGCCGCCGGCCTGGAGCGGGAGGTGGCCCTGCGCAACCTGGCGGAACGCACCGGGGTGGATGATGTGGCCTCGCTGACCTCCATGCTCATTCAGGCCGACCGCTTCGGCACCTCCCTGGCCCAGTCCCTCAAGGTCCAGTCCGAGACCCTGCGCACCACCCGCCGCCAGCGGCTGGAGGAACTGGCCGCCAAGACGCCGGTCAAACTGGTCTTTCCCCTGCTGCTGTTCATCTTTCCCGCCCTCATGGTGGTGATCATCGGTCCCGCAGCCATCCGCATCATGGAAAACCTGAAATAGCAGGCTTCATACCTCTACAAAGAATCCAAGCTAATTTTCCCTTCCGCGCCGCAAGGAGAATAATGGTTTTGAAGTGGGGAAGGGCCTGGAAGCGGTGGCTCCCTGCCCCCACCAAAGTCGACGCCTACGTCTCAACGTCGGGTCATGGCCGCTTAGGTATCCCAGGACCGGTTAAAAGGGCCGGTTTGGCACGGAAAACCATGGTGCGCCTGTCATAATCCGGGCTCGCGGCCGCGCAGCAGGGGCTTGATGACGATATCCACCCGCCGGTTCAAACGCCGGCCGGCTTCCTCATCGTTGCTGGCTAAAGGGGCGAATTCACCGTAACCTGCGGCGGCAAAGCGGGCCGGGTCCAGATGGTCCTTTTTCACGAGATAGCGCAGCAGGTTGGTGGCCCGATGCACGGAGAGTTCCCAATTGGAGGGAAACTGCGGAGTATTGATGGGACGGTTGTCGGTATGGCCTTCCACTACCACCTGGTTGGGGATTTTTCTCAAAAGGCCGGCCAGGCGGTCCAGAAGCGGCTCGGCCTCGGGGCGGATTTGCGCCTCCCCCGAGGCGAACAGGAGAAACTCCGGCAGATGAATCACCAGCCCCCGGCCGGTGATCATCAGCCTGATGTCCTGAAGGTTGGCCTGGTCGTGCAGACTTTCCCGGACGGCCTGGGCTACCTCCTCAATCTGAGTCTGGGCTGCGGCCCTGAGACTGGCTGCGGGCAGGTCTCCCCGGATGCCGGGGGCGGAACGTTCGCCCAAGCCAGGCTCCAGAGGGAAGCCTCCCAGGAAGACCGGAGCGTTCAGGGCGCGCTGGATGGAATATTGGGCCTGGATCAGCTTGGAATTGTCCATTTGGCTGATGGCATAGATGGTGACAAAAAAAGCCAGAAGCAGGGTCACATAATCGGCATAAGAGACCAGCCAGCGATCTCGGGAAGGCCCGGGCGAATTAGTGGGAGCGGATCGAGGGCGACGCATGGGACTTGCTGGGGGTTCGGGAACGCACCGGAGGCGGCCTCATTCCGGCAGCGGCTTTGGGGCTGAGGGCCAAGGCGGGGTCCTGGGAGATCATGCCGTTGAGCCGCTCGGCGATAAGACGGGGATGCTCCCCTTGGGCCAGGGCCAGAACCCCCTCCAGGAGCATTTGATGACGGAGCATCTGGCGTTCGTGGTGCAGTCTGAGTTTGTGGGCGATGGGGAGAAAGAGGAGATTGGCCGAAGCCACTCCATAAATGGTGGCCACGAAGGCCACAGCCACCCCCGTGCCCAGACGGGACGGGTCGGTAAGGTTTTGCACGACCTGGATCAGACCCAAAACCGCGCCCAGAATTCCGATAGTCGGAGCGTAGCCTCCGGCGGCTTCAAAAACCCGGGCAGGAATCAGACCGGTTTCTTCCTTCTGGACCAGATCCATCTCCATGATTTCCCTCACTTGCTGGGGCGGAAAGCCGTCGATGACCAACTCCAGGCTCCGACGCATGAAGGGATCGGGCAGTCTGGCCACGTCTCCCTCTGCGGCCAGGAGACCATGCCGGCGAGCCCGGTAGGCCAGCTCCACCAGGCGGGCCACTTGATCGGGAGTTTCATCACGGGGCCGACGGAATACGGCAGGCAGTGACCGCCAGGATTGGCGCAGCTCCGAACCGGTAAAACTTAGGCATACCGCTCCGGCCGTGCCCCCCAGGACGATGATGCCGGCCGTGGCCTGGAGAATCATGAGGGTGGAGCCGCCTTCCAGATAATGCCCCCCCAACAGGGACAGTCCTCCCAGCAGCAGGCCTATAAGAGTGGTTCGATCCATTTAAGACAGTCGGCTGTTTTTCAATTTTCGGCAAAAAATAGTCAAATCAACCTGTTATTTAGAAAGCAGCTTCCGTCACCATGATATGGACCGGGGGAGCGCCCCGGCCGGAGGGAGTATCTGCAGAGGTCTTCCCGGCCCTCTTGATCTCAGGGTGAGCCGCCCTGATATAGGCGATCTATGATAGCTTATCGGAACTTTAAGGCGAGGCTTTATTTTCGGGGATTAGGGAGAAAATCGCCCTGCCGGGGAGAGCCTTCCAATTCAAGACAACAGCAGGCTTGAGCTTCTAAGACAGACAGGCTCGAGGGCCTGGACCGCCAAGGAACGGCAAGCCGCCCACCCCGGCTCAGGTCTGCTGGCAAGTTCCTGCCCCCGCCTGGCCCAGGTGGGGAACGGGAGGCGGATTTTTCCGCAATGCGGCCTGGGAGAGCTGCCTGATCGGGTAAAGTTGACCCACCGAGGCCAGGTACTTGCGGGTCTCCCGGGGGAGGGAACCGCCCCTTTCCAGGTTTCCAGGCCCCCAATTGTAAGCCGCCAGGGCCATCGGCACATTGCCGCCATAGCGGTCCAGGAGGTCCCTCAGATAGCGGGTGCCGCCGTCAATATTTTCCTTGGGGTTATAGGCACACCGCACTCCCAGGTCCCGGGCGGTCCCGGGCATGAGTTGCATCAGACCCATGGCCCCGGCCGGGGAGGTGGCCCGGGGATCAAAATTGCTCTCCACGCTGATCACCGCCTTGATCAAGCCCTCCGGCACCTGGTGGCGCCGGGCGGCCTCCTTGATCAAGTGGTCGTAGGCCGAGGAATCCCCCCATGAACGCCCCGGACGGGCGTAACCGCCTCTGAAATGGCGCTCTATTTCAGATCCGGAAGGAAGCCGCGCGTGGCCTGCGGTCGGAGCGCAAGCGGCGCCGCGCCCCTGACTTAAGCTCAAAACGGAGTGGAGCAGCAACCCGGAGAGACGGGCGTCTCCTGTGGCCAGGCGGCCACAGGGACGGGGCCAATCCTGCCGCCGCCCGCCTAAAGGCAGGGGTTGAGACTGCCGGGTGATCAAGGCTCCGGCCAGAACCTGGCCAAAGGTCCTGGTGTTTTTGGCCCCGCCGGGGGATATTGGCGGTTGAGCGCTGAGGCCGGCGAGCGCCTCAGGCCGGATGATAGGCCTTGGAGGACTCAGTTGGTGAGGAAACGGTCCAGGGCGCATACCTTCCACGTTTGCAAGATCCGTGCCTGATGCGGGGCGTCTTTGCTTTTATCCAAAAAGAAAGAAGATTATCAATGGCTTATATTAAGAGTCATTGGCCCAAATCGGGACAAATTTTCCGCCCTGAAATGGGAAAAACTTAAAAACCCATGCTGGTTAAAAGATCATTAATGGCATTCTGGTCCAGCGGTTCCTCCGGAGAGGCGGCCGATTCCGGGCTCGGCATCTGGCTGACGCTGTGAAGCAGGCGGTCCAGTTCTTTGCGGGCCAGGTCACTTTCTTGCCCTGGTTTCAACAGATCCGGTTTCATCTCCAGTTTGTGCCCAACAGCTACCAGTAGGGTGAGGACCTGGACCTGCAGCTGGCGAATGATGTTAAGAATTTTGAGCAGCCGCTGACCTGAGAGATCCTGAAAGGACAGAGCTTCGATGATCCGGGAGAGGCTTTTGCTAATCCGCTCCACGATCTCCAAAGCCCCCTGGATTTCAGCGCCGCCCGGGCCTTGACCTCCCGATGCCATGCCTTTGCGGCTTTGCTGATGTTCAGCCAGGAGATTGAGGTTATGCTGCAATTTTTCCCATAACGCGGCGGCCTCGCTGTTTATCTGTCCGGCGGACTCAGTCAATTCCTGTTCCATCCCCTGGGCCTCCAGGGGCAGGGCTGCGACCGGGAAAAGTTTTCCGGCGGACGCGGCCATCTTGGCGAAGAGGTCTTTTACCCGGTCATCCTCGCAATGGCTCTGCAACAGGTTCAACAGCGGCTCCACGGGCAGCTGGTAAAAGCCGTCTTCCTGGGTGGCCCCGGCGGCCAGGAGGCTTAGGGCCCGCTCAGCCTCCGTGGTTCGGAAAATGGCTTCTTGCTTGGCCTGGACCGCTTTGAGGTGCTGCTTGACCTTTTCGTTGGTACAGAATTCCAGGAGGATTTGGAGAATGTCAGTCAGGGAAAAGACGGCTACCCCGTCGGACGGCGGTGCCTCCATGGATTCTCTCGTTGCCCAGATTTGGTCAAGTTGCTTGGCCTGAAACAATACCTGATCCCAGAGCTCCTTTTCGGTGTCATCAGATGCGGGTTCGGAGAGGGTCTCCCCCGGTTCTCTTTCTTTCAGGCTTTGGAGCTTGGCCTGAACCGCCTGGCAGTCCCCGCGAATTTCCTCAACCAGGCCCATGATGTTCAAAGTAGCCTGCTCCGTCATCATCAAGACATCGTTCACCTGGCTGCGGGCCTGATCCAGGCGTTCCCCCGGAGAGCCCATCGCGGTCTGGATGATTTCCGCGAGGGACAGGTCCTGAATGGAAAGATTGATGTCCTTGGCCAGTTTTCCCAGACCTTCGTAAATTTCTCGAGACACCTGCCGATAGTAGCTGAGTTCGTTGGCCATCTGGGCAATATCCCCGTCTCCCCCCGGACCTCGGGGCAGCACTGCGGCGGCCGGGGCTGGGAACTGGTGCGCCGGGTCTCCGGCCGCTTCGCCCGCGGCCTTATCGCGCCCGGAGTTGTTGAGATGAATGGTGATGGACATACCGTCCACACTGAGGCGAAATTCGCCCGGCTCCTGGCCCAGGCTCAGTGCGATGTGCTTGCCGGCCTCCATAATTACCTTCCTGCGAGGGGCCCCGCCGCCAATTACCACCGGTGCCGGCGCGGCGCGATGTCGTCGCTCTATGTTCTAGTTATCGACGATTGGCAAGTTAACTTGAGGGGGATGGAAAAAAATTTCAAAAAACTTAGCAGAAACCGCATTAATGGAGGGGAAGACCGTGCTTGGGAAAGGCAGCCGAGGACGGGGCGCCCGGCCGAAAGAGGCGCCCCGATTGAAACCAAGGCTACATCTTCAAGTCGTCCCGGGTCTTGGCCACCGCAGCGGCTGACTTTTTCAGCAGGCCTTCTTCTTCGGCAGTGAGCTTCAGGGGGACGATCCGCTCGATGCCGCCGGCTCCCAGGATCACCGGCACCCCGAAGAAGATGTCATTTAAGCCGTATTCCCCCTGGAGGTAGGCCGACACCGGCACCAACCGCTTCTGGTCCTTAAGGATGGCCTCAGCCATCTGCACCGCAGCCGCAGCAGGAGCGTAATAGGCTGAGCCGGTTTTCAGCAGGGCCACGATTTCGCCGCCGCCTTTCTTAGTGCGCTCCACCAGGGCGCTGATCCTGTCCTGGGGCAGGAGCTCGGTCAGGGGTACGCCGGAGATATTGGTGGCGCTCACCACGGGCACCATTTCATCCCCGTGGCCGCCCAGGACCATGGCCTGGATTTCCTCCACCGCCACGCCCAGTTCCATGGCAATGAAGCAGCGGTAGCGGGCGGTGTCGAGAATGCCCGCCATGCCCATGACCCGGTTTTTGGGAAAGCCGCTCACCTTATAGGCCACGTAGCACATGGCGTCCAGGGGGTTGCTGACGATGATCAGGAAGGCCCCGGGGCTCTGGGCCGCCACTTCTTTAGTCACATTGGCAACGATGTTCTTGTTGGTGTTGATCAGGTCTTCCCGGCTCATTCCGGGTTTGCGGGCGATGCCGGCGGTGATGATGACCACGTCGGAGCCCTGGGTGGCGGCGTAGTCGTTGGCCCCGGTCACCTCGACGTTGAAGCCGAAAATGGGCCGGGCCTGCATCAGATCCAGGGCCTTGCCCTGGGGCATACCCTCCACGATGTCCACCAGCACCACGTCCGCCAGTTCCCGGGCCGCGGCCCAGTGGGCGCAGGTGGCACCCACGTTGCCCGCTCCCACCACCGTAATTTTTGGTCTTGCCATGCGTATCCTCCTTCCGTGTGGGGAAGATGGGGCCTCGGGTGTCGGCCCGCCTGCCCCTATTCCATAACCATGTAAATTTACCTGTTTGTGAGAAAGGTGCAACGAAAAGTTCAAGGTTCAAGGTTCAATACTCAAGGTTTTAAAGGGACATTTTATGAGCCAATTGGGGGGACCGGGCAGGATGCCGACTCTCCCGAACCAGTCCCACGTTGACAGCATCCGGGGAACTTCCTATAATCCCGAAACATCGGAGGAGCTTCAATGGGTTTGGGGGCATACATTCGGGCGGCGCGGCTGCCCTTTCTTACCGGGTCCCTGATGCCGGTGGCCGTGGTCGCAGCCTTGGTGAGCTTTCGCGGCGCCTGGCAGGGCCTCTGGTATGTGTTCCTCACCGCGCTGGGTGTCGCCGGTCTGCACACCGGCGGGAATCTGATCAATGACTATTACGACTCTTTCGGGAGCGACCCCATCAACCGCTATGCCACCCCGTTCAGCGGCGGCAGCCGGGTTATCCAGAACCAGGAATTCAGCGCCGGATTCATCCGGAATCTGGCCTTCGCCTGCCTGGGGCTGGGGGTGGTCTGCGGCCTGGTGCTGATGTATAATGGACGGCCTTGGGTGCCGTTCCTGGGGCTGTTCGGGCTGGCCGCGGCCTACCTCTACTCTGCCTCGCCGGTTCAACTGATGAGCAAGGGGCTGGGGGAGCTCACCATATTCCTGGCCTTCGGCCCGGTCCTGAGTCTGGGGGCCTACTATGCCATTTCCGGCAGGCTGGCCCCTGAGGGTTTCTTTGTGGGCCTGCCCCTGGCTTTTGTCATCACCGCCATCCTTTGGATTAATGAATTTCCGGACCTGGAAGCGGACACCGCCGCAGCCAAGGAGCACCTGGTGGCCCGCCTGGGGCTGAAAAGAGCCCGGCTGGTCTATGCCGGACTCATGCTGGCCCCTTTCCTGAGCCTGCCCTTCCTCATTGAAATCTTTAATTTCCCCAGCCACCTCTTTGGGAGTCTGGTGGCCCTGCCCCTGGCAGTCCAGGCGGTCCGCCGGTCCTGGCAGACGTCCCCTACGGAGGAGGAATTCGTGCCCATCCAGGCCCTCACCATCAAGACCCATTTTCTCCTGGGGGTGTCCCTGACCCTGGCTTTTCTGTATGCGGCCTGGCGGCAGTAAAGGTAGGACTGGCATTACCTGCCGAATAAAGGGGGTGGGTAAAGCCCCTGGCGCCAACTTCCAAGGGGGAAGCTATGAGTCAATATCTGAAATGCTTGGTTAGTTTTTTGCTGGGCGGCTTGTGTATTTATCTGGGTTCGACCATGGCAGGAAAAGATCAACAGGCCGTCGTTTATTTTCTGTATCTCGTGGGCCTGGTGAATATCTGGCTCGGCGTCCGGGATCTGGCCGCCATATTAAAGGGTAAAAAATAATCAGCCTGTGCCAGGCAGAGACTCAAGGAACATGTCAGCCCGCCCCTGTGAACATACGGCCGACAAAGTGATGGCTCCGGTTTTGGTGGAAGTGACCCGAGGCCCTGAGGTGGAATGCCGCCACCGGGGGGAGATCGCGGTGGTGGCTCGGGACGGCAACCGGCGCGCCGGTCTGGGTGACCCGGAGACCTTGGTGTGCATGCGGTCCCTGGCCAAGCCCTTCCAGGCCCTGCCCCTCATCACCACCGGGGCGGCAGCAGCCTTCGGCTTCGGCCCGGAGGAGCTGGCCCTGATGAGCGGCTCGCTCTCCGGCCAGGACTTCCAGGTTGACCTGGTGCTGAAAATCCTGGCCCGTCTGGACCTCACCCCTGCGGCGCTCCAATGCGGCAGCCACGCCCCCTTGCACCGGCCCACAGCCAAGGCCTTGGCCCAAGCTGGCGAGAAGCCCACCGCCCTTCACCATACCTGCGCGGGCAAGCACGCCAGCATGCTGGCTCTGTGCGTCTATCACTCCTGGCCGGTGGCGGACTACCTCAATCCGGCCCACCCGGTGCAGCAGCTTATCCTGAAAACCGTGGCCGACATGGTGGGGATGAGCCCGGGGCATATCCCTGTGGCTATTGACGGCTGTGGCGCGCCGGTCTTTTACGTGCCTCTGCGCCATATCGCCCTTGGGTTCGCCCGCCTGGCCGCGGCCCCCCCCGACAGTCCTGAGGGCGCCGTCATGACCGCCTGCCTGGGGCACCCCCGCCACATCGCCGGGGACGGCCGGCTGGAAACTATGATCATGCAGGCCCTTCCCGGCCGGGTCTTCGCCAAGACCGGAGCTGAAGGGGGCTTTGCCCTGGCCTTGGCCCGGGAGAAACTCGGGGTGGCCCTGAAAATCGAGGATGGGGCCGGCCGGGCCCTGGGGCCTGCCATTATCGAGGTTCTGCAGCAATTGGGGCTTCTGTCCCCCGAGGCCCGGGAAGCCTTGGCTTCGCAGTGGCGGCCGGTCATCAAAAATCACCGGCTTCAGGAAGTGGGTCTTCTCCGGCCGGTTTTTGGCCTGATCTTTAGCGGGGCAGAGGGCTGAGGGCCGGCAGGGAGCCCGCTGCTCCCTGGCCCTCCCCCCCCACCCAAAGCTTAGGGCTGAGATTATTTGCCACATATCTGAAAGGCGGTAACAACCTCCCGGCCTTTGCGAACCTCCTCCCTAACTTATAAACCATGCCGATTTTGATGCATCGCCGACTCATATCCTTTGCCGCCATCATCCTTTTCCAGGGTTTTCTGAGCCTCGCCCTGACTCCGGTGGCCCTGGCGCTGACTCCTGCGGATCTTATTGTGGTCTATAACGCCAATCTCCCGGAAAGCCGGCAAGTGGCGGAGTATTATGCCGGAAAGCGGGGCGTTCCCCCGGCCAACCTGGTGGGGGTTAAGGTCAGCCCAGGGGAGGACATGACCCGCCAGGAATACGACCAATGCCTGGTGCCGCCCCTGCGCCAAAAAGTGGCGGAACTGCGCCTGTCCCACCGAAACGCCGCCATTCTCCTGGTTTATGGCCTCCCTCTGAGGGTAGGGGACGCGGCTCTTACTGAAACGGAACAGGATATCCAGGCCCTGGTCCGGATGGAAACAAGGAAAGCCACCGCGCAGGGATGGGCCAAGCTTAAGGAACTGGAGGGCTTGCTGACCCGGGTCAAGAGCCCGGAAATCCTGGGATCGCCGGTAGAGGGTCCCAAACCCCGGGATGTTTTCAAACTGGCCCAGGACCTGGTGCCCCGAGCCGAGCGCTTCCTGACCTGGCCCCGGGATCAGGAAATCCGGCCGGAAACCCGGACCCGGGTGGCGGCTCTGGCGGCTGAGTTAAGAGGCCCTCGCCCAGACCTGGAAGCAGGGTTCGGCGGCAAGGGACAGGAGGACTCCCTCCCTCAGCCGGTCCCGATCCCCAAGACCGGACCCGCCCCTGATAAAGAAAGGCTGCAACCCGGTGACAGCCTGGCCACCCAGGCCCGCGCCCTGGGGGACAAAATCCGGAGCGCCGGAGGCTTGCTGGGAGAGCTGAGGTTTTGGGAACATCTCAATTGGATCTATGAGCGGCCCCGAACCGGGGCGGCAGTTGACAGTGAACTGGCCCTGCTCATGGTGGAGAATTACCCTAGGGTGCACTGGCTGCCCAATCCCCTCCACCTCAGCGGCGATGCCGCCCTGAGCAGGTTCCGACAGGCGGTGGTCATGGTGGGCCGTCTGGACGGCCCCACCCCCGAGATCGCCCGCCGCCTGGTCGATGACGCCCTGAAGACTGAGGAGACCGGGCTGACCGGCACATGCTATCTTGACGCCCGGGGATTGCCGGAGGATGGTCCGGTGGGGAGTTATGCCTGGTTTGACGCCCACCTGGTGCGGCTGGCCCGGTTGATTAAAGAAAACTCCAAGTTCAAAGTGGTCCTGGACCAGCGCCCCGGTCTGTTTCTGCCCGGCTCCTGTCCTGAGGCCGCGCTTTACTGCGGCTGGTATTCCCTGGCGAAATACACGGCTTCCTGCATCTGGCGGCAAGGCGCGGTGGCCTATCACGTGGCCAGCGCCGAGGCTACCACCCTCAGGAAACCGGGAAGCCAGGTCTGGTGCAAGCGGATGCTGGAGGAAGGGGTGGCTGCCACTCTTGGCCCGGTGAGCGAACCCTACCTGTTGGCCTTTCCCCGGCCGGATGAGTTCTTCCCCCTCCTGATGTCGGGCAAACTGAGTTTATTGGAGGTGTATTTCCGCACCGTTCCCCACCTTTCCTGGCAGATGGTTCTGATCGGGGACCCTCTGTACAACCCGTTCAAGAGAAGTCCGGCCTGGCGTCCCAAGCCAGGACATCCGGCGGCTCCGGGGCTAATAAAGCGTTGAATCTTCAAAAATTCGTGGTATATTGGCCCCAAGGCGCACCTTGAATCCGCAAAGGAGAATTTTGCCCCTATGAAAGTTCTCTGGGCGCCCTGGCGTATGGAATATATCCTGGGGGAGGACAAGCCCCCGGGCTGCATCTTCTGTCCCTGGCCTGACGAGGATCTGACTGAACGCCTGGTGCTTTTCAGCGGCCGCCGCAGCCGCATCATGATGAACAAGTATCCGTATATCAACGGCCACTTGTTGGTCGCGCCCTTGCGCCATGTCCCCAGTCTGGATGACCTGACCCCCGAGGAACTGCTGGACCTTCAGTTAAAGCTCCGGCAGTCCCTGGGCATCCTCAAGAAAACCATGCGCCCGGACGGCTTCAACGTGGGCCTCAACCTGGGGGTGGTGGCCGGAGCCGGGGTGGAGGCCCACCTCCATTGGCACATTGTTCCCCGCTGGAACGGCGATACCAACTACATCCCGGTCTTTGCCGAAGTCCGGGTAATTCCGGAACACTTCCGTCAGACCTACGCTCGCCTGGCCCCCCATTTCAAGGCCTTGGCAGATGAGGACCTCTCATGCGCTACCTAAAAGCATTTATTATCGGGCTCTTGGCCATAATATCCCTGGTCTTCGTCATCGAAAACATCGAAGTCCTGAGGCAGCCGGTTCAACTGCGGCTTAATTTGTATGTGGCCAACCTGCAAACCGCGCCCCTGGAAATGTGGGTTTTGACGATTTTATCATTTGCTTTAGGAGCCATTTTGGTTCTGATTTACTTTGTCTATGACCACATCAAACAAAGACAGCTTATCCGGCAACTAAGGCAGAATATTGAAATCATGGCCATGGAACTGAAGAGGGCCGGGGTTAATCTGGAGGGATCCCCTACCGTTACCGCAGGCTCTCAAGAAAATCTGTCAGCATAAGAAAATAATTAGAAGATTATGCTCTTTGCTCTGCAAAGTGAGTAACGCTTTTATTTTGGGGGGAGGGCCAGGGAGACGCGGTCCCCTGCCTTCCCCCCCTGCCCCTCCTCCCAACCCTTCTGTGCCATGGCAGAGCCCCAGGCCGATAAAATAACCCCCATGCTCAGGCAGTATCTGGCCCTGAAGGCCCGGTATGCCGATGCCCTGGTCCTTTTCCAGATGGGTGATTTCTTTGAGCTGTTCTACCAGGATGCCGAAGAAGCCGCCCGGGCCCTGGGTCTCGCCCTGACCTCCCGCAGCCGGGCGGGGGAGGACCGCATTCCCATGGCCGGCTTTCCCATCCACGCGGCGGAGAGCTATATCGGCAAGCTCCTCGAGCAGGGCTACAAGGTAGTGGTCTGTGAGCAGGTGGAAGATCCAGCCCAGGCCAAGGGCCTGGTGCGCCGGGAGGTGACCCGCATTCTCACCCGGGGGACCCAGGTGGACCCCACGGCCCTGGACGCCCGGACTGAGAACTACCTGGCCGCGGTGGCGTTTCAGGGAGAGCGCTGGGGCCTGGCCTTCCTGTCCCTGTCCACCGGCGAGTTTCGTCTCACGGAAGGGGCCGGGACCGATGCCCTGGGAGACGAGCTCTGGCGGCTCAAGCCCGCGGAGTTGCTGATACCGGAGGGCTTAGGGGAGGAGGTTTTAGCCGCGACCCTGGCCCCGTTTCAGGTTCCCCCCACCCGGCGAACCTTGCCGCCCTATGCCTATGATCAGGCTGCGGCCCACCGGGAGTTGGGGCGGGTTCTGGGCACCCTGTTCCTGGACGGCTTCGGGTTGCAGGATTACCGCCTGGGCGTGGCCGCGGCGGGGGCGATCCTGCGGTATCTCAGGGACTACCACACCCTGAACCTGCCACACCTGGACCGGCTGTTGCCCTACTCCCGGGATGACTACCTGGGGCTGGACGAAGCAACCCTCAGGCACCTGGAAATTTTTGAGACCTGGCGCAGCGGCAGCCGCCAGGGATCGTTGCTCGAAGTGATTGACGCCGCCGTCACCCCCATGGGATCGCGCCTGTTGGGGCGCTGGCTGCGGCAGCCTTTGAAGGATAAGCCCACCATCGAGGCCCGCCTGGATGCGGTTCAGTTTTTCAAAGATCAGGGGGTGCTGCGGCAAAGATGGCGCCAGGCCCTGAAAGGCCTGGGGGACCTGGAGCGTTTGACCGCCCGCTTGGCCCTGGAGCAGGCCAGCCCCCGGGAGGTGGGCGCGGTCCGCTGGGCGCTGGGACGGTTGCCCCTTCTGCGGGAGATGCTGCCCCAGGCCGCGCCCGCTCTGGTGGCTGACGCGGCCCGGGATCTGGAGGACCTTTCCGACCTGTATGATCTCATTTCCCGGGCCCTGGCCGAAGACCCCCCACCCACCCTCCAGGCTGGAGGGATCATCCGGGAAGGGTACGATGCCGAACTGGATGAGCTTATCCGGATTTCCCGGGAAGGCAAAGACTGGATCGTCCGCCTGGAGGAGCAGGAGCGCCGGCGCACCGGCATCGGCTCGCTTAAGGTGCGTTACAACAAGGTCTTCGGCTATTATCTGGAGGTCTCCAAGGCCAATCTCCATCTGGTCCCCCCGGACTACCACCGCAAGCAGACCCTGGTGAATGCCGAACGCTTCATCACTGCGGACCTGAAGGAATATGAGGCCAAAGTCCTGGGCGCGGAAGAAGCCCGGATCAAGCGGGAGTTGGAGCTATTCCAGGAACTGCGCCGCCGGCTGGCGGGGGAGGCGCCCCGTTTGAAACGGGTGGCCCAAGCCCTGGCCCGCCTGGACGTCTGGGCCGCGTTGGCTGAAATTGCCGCGCAATACCAATATTGCCGTCCGGAAATCTCGGAGGCCCCGGTCTTAAGGATCAAGGCCGGCCGCCATCCGGTGATTGAGCGGGCCCTGCCCGCCGGGGCCTTTGTGCCCAACGACGTGACCCTGGAGGGAGACCAGCGGGTCCTCATCGTCACCGGGCCCAATATGAGCGGCAAATCCACCATCCTGCGCCAGGTGGCCCTCACGGTGCTCCTGGCCCAAATGGGGTCTTTCGTGCCTGCCGAGAGCGCGCTGGTGGGGCTGACGGACCGCATTTTTACCCGGGTGGGCGCGGTGGACGACATCGGCCGGGGCCAGAGCACCTTTCTGGTGGAAATGCACGAAACCGCCCGCATCCTCCATCAGGCCACGCCCCGGAGCCTGGTCATCCTGGACGAAATCGGCCGGGGCACCAGCACCTTCGACGGGTTGTCCCTGGCCTGGGCGGTGGCTGAACACCTCCACGACGTGGGCGGCGCGGGGGTGAATACCCTGTTTGCCACCCATTACCAGGAATTGACCGAACTTTCCCGCCTCAAGCCCCGGGTGAAAAATTTCCAGGTGCTGGTGGCTGAGGAAGGGAACACCATTGTCTTTCTGCACCGGTTGGCCCCGGGAGCCGCCTCCCAGAGCTACGGCATCCAGGTGGCCCGGCTGGCCGGGGTGCCTCAGGCGGTAATCGACCGGGCTCAGGAGGTGCTGGAGAACCTGGAGGCGGGCAGCCTGGATCCCCTGGGATTTCCCAAACTGGCGCGGCCGCGGCGGCGTTCGGGGCGGCAGGAGTCGCAGTTGAAGCTGTTTGGGGAGGGGGGCTGAGGCCGAAGAATGATTAGGCCCTTTGCTCTGGAAAGGAAATAATGGGTGCGGGGAGGGCCGGCTAGCCGCGGCTCCCGGGCCCACTCCCCCACCCCCCGCCTTTCCCTCCAGATTCGCAGCAGTCATATGTTATCCCAGAGCCGCGATGGCGTCCCCCCTCAGACGGCGGCGCATGGCGGTGCTGTCGGCGATAACCTCCGGTCGTTTGGAGGTACTGGGGTGATAGAGGTTGAAGGTCTTCCCCCCCTGAAGCCCCATCATGATTGGTTCAATCATGGCCTCCGGGATGGCCAGATATTTGGAGGCCCCGGGCCGGGTGGATTGGGCCAGCTCCACCACCCCTTCTTTCCCCCATTGCAGGAAAACCGCAACCAACAAGGCCACCGGCCAGGCGGTGTCGGCCACCACAATAATCTCGGCGGCCTCGATGGCATGGCGGTTGCCGTTGAAGGACAGGGCCACCCCGCCCTCGGCCCGCACTTTTCTCAGGGCCGGTACATCCGCGATGCTGTCCCCCACGAACATGAGGTTGGACATGGCCAAGCCGGTCTTGGCCAGGCTGTCTTCCAGGGCTTGGGCCTTTGCCGCACCACCCATGCTTTTCACGTCCCGGTAAATCCGGCCGATGTTCATTCCGGGAATGGTTTCCCAGAAAATAGTGTCCATGAGGGCGATGGTTTCCTGGACCTCCGGAGCCAGGTCTTCCCGGCACTTGGCCTCCGGGGGCAGTTCGATGGCCGGCGCGGCCACGATCCGGCCCAAGAGGCGGTGCAACTCCCTGGCCTCAGTGTCAGAAAGCTCATAGCTGTCCAGGGATGCCTCGGTGCAGTACAGCCGTTCAGGATTGAAGCCCAGCCTGGCGGTCACCGCTTCGGCAAAAGGACGGCAACTGGCGCTGACGGCAAAAATAGGAAAATTGAGGGTATGGAGAAAGCGATAGGTTTCCTCCGCCTTGGGCACGAGGGAGAGATGTTGACGGGAATAATCGGCGATCCGGTCATTGGTGAGCCCGGCGGCTTTAAGGAAGGGCAGGATGAGCTTGACGGTGTCCCCGGCTTGATATTCAGGCTTTGGGGCCAGGTTCACCAGATATTCGCCATAGTTTCTTAGCTGGGTAAAAAAACGGGCGCCATCCGGCAGAAAATCCCGGCATAACTCGAAGGCATTATCATTGAGGGCCAGGGGCCCCTCGCAGTCCGTGTCCAATTGAATGCGGTGCATGAACGCTCCTTGGGTGAAATGGGGTCCGGCAAATTGTTGACCTCGCCGGCAACATGCCAAAAATAAGCCGCAGGTTCTGCCGGGAAAAACTATGGGATGGGGAGCAGGCGCCCCTGCCTGCCGTTACAAGAACAGCCGATACGGCTGTTCCCCGATGATCTCCCATGATCAAAACTCCTCATCTCAAAGAAGCCACTACGGCTTCCATCACCCGCCGGTCAGGGTACTGCTCCCGTCCCGAACCCTCGAGGGCGTAGGCCGCCAGCGAACTGGCCAGGCGCACCGCCTGGGGCAGGTTCAGACCCTGAAACAGCCCGGCAATATACCCGGCGGCAAAAACCTCGCTTGCCCCCACCGTGTCCACCACCCGGTTCGGGACATAGGGAGGAAAATCCAGGTAGCGCACCGGCGTGAGCATCCGGGACCCCCTAGCCCCCCCGAGATTCACCAGGACTACCGGCGGGGCCCAGTCGGGGTGGCGCTTTAAATCTCCTCCCAACATTTGCCATTCCTTTTCCGTGACCAACAGCGTCTCGGTTTGGTCAAGGATATCAGCCAGGGCCTCGCGGCCCCGGCGGGCCCAGAGTCCCCCTGGATGAAAGCAGACCCTGGCGCTGCCGGCCAGCCGCAGGAGAATTCGACGCTCGGCCTCCTGAGAATCTGCCCCGGCGCAGGAAACATGGACAAAGGCTGAGCCGGCCAGCACCTCCAGGGGGATGTCCTGCTCCTTGAGCCGGTCGTTGGTATGGGGGGCCACAAGTATCGTCCGGTCCCCTTCGGAATCCAACAGGATGTAAGCGCGGCCGCTTTGCCCTTGGGTGACCAGATAATCCAGGTTCACCCCGGAGAGGCTGGCTTTTAAAAAGGCCCCCTCCTCGTCCGCCCCCACCCGGCCCACCAGCACCACCGGAATGTCAAGGCGAGCCAGGGCATAGGCCGCGTTGGCCGCCGGGCCGCCCCCGAAACGACCCAGGGGGTCGGAAAACCGGGGCAGGAGTTCCAGGAGCCTTTTTTCCCCGTCGGGAGAAACGGCTTCCTCTCCTCCCCGCACCAGGCCGGTGTTCCAGGCTGCCAGGAAGCCGTTGAGATCATGGACCTTGTAAAGCAGATTCAGGTTAATGGCCCCTAAACAGACAATATAACGTGACATGCAGGGAAACTAACAATATTTCTTATAGGGGTCAAGGTCTAGAGGAAGGCCGGGGTCAAAGGGCCCACCCCGTCTGGCCTCCCTGATCAGCCGGCATCCTCCGAAAACTGGACTTTTCGGTAATCGTTCTTATTTTAATCCTAATGAGCTAAATGAGGACTATTTATGCATCGCCTTATAAAAATACGAATCATCAGAGACCTGGAGCACTTGGAGGAACGGATGCGCTGCTGGCGCGACCGGCTCTTTCCCATGGCTGATGTGGAGATTCCCTTCCGTCCGGCGGCGAATCTTTATGAGACCTCCGCGGGCCTGGTTCTGCAAGTGGAAATCCCCGGAGCGGCCCGGGAAGACCTGAGCATCGATCTGGCCGGCCAGGAGCTGATCATCCGCGGCCGACGCCGACCCGCGCCCCCTGCCGATACGAGCCGGGTCCTGCATTACGAGATAACTTACGGGTGCTTCGAACGAAGTTTCCATTTTCCTATCGCCATTGATCTGGAAGGTGTAACGGCCAGTTATGAGCACGGCATCCTGGAAGTGCAGCTGCCCCGCCACCGTCCCCAGGCCCGGCGCATCCCGGTGCGGGAGATCCGGGACGACCAAGAATGAAAATGAGGTGAGGTTATATGACCGATAACCATAATGATATGCAGCAGGAAGCCCGAGAGAGTCAGGACGCCCCTCAGGAAAAAACCGTGCTTCCCATCCTGCCCAGCTCCGAGCTGGTCCTGTTTCCCAGAGTCATTCTGCCCCTCTCCCTGTGGGATGAGATGGCGCAGAAGTTGGTGAACGACGTTATCCTGACGGACAAGATGTTCGGCATTGTGACCTCTCGGGAAGAATCCGCCACCGGCTATGGCCCTGATAATCTTTATTCGGTGGGCACCGCCGCGGTCATTCTCAAGATGCGCAAACCCGAGGACGGCTCGGTGCGCCTGCTGGTCCAGGGCCTTTATCGTTTCCGGATTGAAAGCTGGCTGGGCTATGAGCCTTATTATTCCGCCCAGGTAACCCCCATTTCCGAAGACTATGAGCCTGACCTGGAATTGGAAGCTCTGCTCGCCAGCGTCAAGGGCCTTTTTCTCAAAATGTTGGAACTCTCTCCCTATCTGCCGTCGGAATTGGGCGCGCTGGTGCGCGAGATGAGCGATCCCCGAGTGCTGGCCGACGTCACCGCGGGCACCCTCAACATCCCCAAGGCGGAGAAGCAGGAACTCCTGGAGACCATTGACGTCAAAGAACGCCTGAACCGGATCCTCACCCTTATCAACCGGGAGATGGAAATCCTGGAACTCGGGAAAAGGATCCAGGCGCAGGTCAAAGGGCAGATGGAGAAGGCCCAGAAGGACTACTATCTCAGGGAACATATCAAGGCTTTGGAGAGGGAATTGGGGGAGACGGATGAAAAAACCCGGGAAATCAACGAGCTTTTAACCCGTCTGGAAGACGCGCAGCTTCCTCCCCACGCCCTGAAAGAGGCCCAACGGGAACTGGACCGCCTGAAGCGCACCCCGCCCACCTCTCCGGATCATCAGGTCATCCGCAATTACCTGGAGTGGATGATCGAGTTGCCTTGGAGGGTCAGCACCGAGGACAATCTGGATCTGAACCAGGCCCGGAAAATCCTGGACGAAGATCACTATGACCTCGAAAAGGTGAAAAAACGCATCCTGGAGTACCTGGCGGTGCGGAAACTCAAGCCCGACATGAAGGGACCCATCCTGTGTTTCGTGGGGCCGCCGGGCACGGGCAAGACCTCCCTGGGCCGCTCCATCGCCCGGGCTTTGGGGCGCAAGTTCGTCCGCCTCTCCTTGGGGGGCGTCAGGGATGAAGCAGAGATCCGGGGCCACCGCCGCACCTATGTGGGGGCGCTCCCGGGACGCATCATCCAGAGCATTCGCCGGGCCGGCTCCAACAATCCGGTGTTCATCCTGGACGAAGTGGACAAGATCGGCGCCGATTTTCGGGGCGACCCCTCCGCGGCGCTCCTGGAGGTGCTGGATCCGGAGCAGAACAATTCCTTTTCCGACCATTACCTGGACGTGGGCTTCGACCTGTCCAAGGTCATGTTCATCACCACCGCCAACCTGATCGACCCCATTCCACCGCCGCTTCGGGACCGCATGGAGGTGTTGGAACTGCCGGGCTATACGGAAGAGGAGAAGGTGGAAATTGCCTTCAAGTACCTCATTCCTCGGCAGTTGGAGGCCCACGGCCTGACCGCGGCGCAATTCTCGGTTACTCCTGAGGCCATCCGGTCCCTCATCGCCTCCTACACCCGGGAGGCGGGGCTGCGCAATCTGGAACGGGAGGTGGCCAGCCTTTGCCGGGCCGCGGGCCGGGAGATCGTGGAAGGTGCTAAACAGCGGGTGGAGATCACCGAAAACGACCTGGCCGCATATCTGGGTCCGCCCAAATTTTTCCGGGAGGCGGCTCTGGATCACCCAGAGCCCGGAGTGGCCACCGGGCTGGCCTGGACCCCCACCGGGGGAGACATCCTGTTCATCGAAGCCTTGCGCATGCCGGGCAAGGGCGACCTCAAACTCACCGGGCAATTGGGGGAGGTGATGAAAGAGTCGGGCGCCGCGGCCTTAAGCTACATCCGGGCCCGGGCCCCTTTCCTGGGGGTGGAGGAGGATTTTTTCGAGGGCACTGACATCCATGTCCACGTGCCCGCGGGAGCCATCCCCAAGGACGGGCCGTCTGCGGGGGTGGCCATTCTCGTGTCCCTGGTGTCCCTCCTCACCGGACGACCGGTCAAGAAGAGCCTGGCCATGACCGGAGAGATCACCCTAAGAGGCCATGTCCTCAGAGTCGGAGGCATCAAGAACAAGGTCCTGGCGGCACACCGGGCCGGCATCAAAGAAATTATCCTGCCGGCGCAAAATCAGGTGGACCTGGAGGAAATACCGGAGTCGGTGCGGCGTGACCTGGTCTTTCACCCGGTGGAGCGCCTGGATCAGGCCCTGGAGATAGCGTTTCCGCACTGATGACGGGAAGGGGCGCCCGAAATCGCACCGTCACCCAACGCCGCCGCTCCGGGCCGGCTCCGTTCGGGAAAAAAGACGGTCGCGGTATGCGGCGTAAGCTAACGCCTGGAATGCGTCCTGTTTCCCTGATCTGCAAAGAAGGGGCAGGAGCTTCGGCGGGTTGATCCGGCTGCGGTTCCTGCCTCCCAATTTCTTCATGGCGGGATCCTTGCGATAATGGTGGCAGAGGCCACTAACCTGTGCTAAATAATGAACCAAGGAATTCGGGAGATTTCTATGGCGGTCTTTAATTGCGAAAAATGCGGCAGCCGGGTGGATACCCGCTGCAAGCCCAAAAAATGTCCCCAATGCGGGGAATCCGGCGTCATGGTCAAAATGGAGGCCCCCAAGCCCGCCCCCAAGGCCAAGGGGAAGTGAGTTTTTAGCAGCCAGCAGCCGGTGTTGATCCTGAGCTTTCCGCAGCTCCCGGCTCCCTGCTTATGATTTACGGCATCGGGGTAGACCTGGTAAAGGTGGAGCGCCTGGCAAGGGTGGTGAACCGCTATGGGGAGCGGTTTCTCCGGCGTGTTTTCACGGAGCGGGAAATCGCCTATTGTCAGAGCCGGGCCAGACAGGGGATTTTGCAGTTTGCCCAGCGTTTCGCCGCCAAGGAGGCCTTTTCCAAGGCCCTGGGGGTGGGATTGCGGAAAGGCGGCATCCGCTGGCGGGACGTGGAGGTGCTTCCCGACCCCATGGGCAAGCCCGAAATTCAGGTGACCGGCCGCGCTGCTAGGCTCTGCCAGGACAAGGGCATCAGGGGCATGCACGTAAGCCTCTCGGATGAAGATAACTTTGCCGTGGCCATGGTTGTTTTGGAGCAGTAAGCATTAGTTCCCTCTGCCTATTGGTTAACGGCTGCTTTCTTCTGCAGCACCCTAGACTATGCGAGTCCTGATCACCGGCGCCACCGGCTTTGTGGGTCGGGAAGTGACGAAGGAGCTGGTAAACCGGGGCCATGAGGTTCGGGCCCTGGTGCGCCCGCGTTCGGAAAAAAAGCTGAAGAACTTGCAGAGGGTGCAAGTATTTTCGGGGGACTGCCTGAGCCCCCAAACCCTGCCCCCGGCCATGGCGGGCTGCGACGCGGTCATACACCTGGTGGGAATCATCCGGGAGTTTCCGGGGCGGGGGGTGACCTTTGAGCGGGTCCACGTCCAGGCCACCCGAAACGTGGTCGATGCCGCCAAAGCCGCCGGAGTCCGGCGCTACCTGCACATGAGCGCTTTGGGGGCCCGGCCCGAGCCCGCCGACCCTTATCAGGTCACCAACTTCCGGGCCGACGAATATGTCAGGGGCTCGGGGTTGGTTTACACCATCTTCCGACCCTCGATCATCTATGGCCCGGGCGACCAGTCCATCAACCTCTTTATCCGGCAGATCCAACGCCTGAGCTTTTTCCCCATTATCGGCGACGGCCGCTACCAGCTCCAGCCGGTGCCGGTGGGGACGGTGGCCCGGGCCTTCGCCCTGGCGCTCGAACTACCGCAGACGGAAAACCGCCTCTACGACGTGGGCGGGCCGGATCCCCTGACCTTCGATGAGATCATTGACACTATTGCGGCGGTTTTGGGGCGCCGGGTCAAAAAAATTCATCAGCCGGTGTGGTGCATGAACTTTGCGGCCAAACTCTGCGGCCGCTTTCGCTGGTTCCCCCTCACTCCCGGCCAACTCCGCATGCTGCTGGAAGGGAGCACCTGCGACCCCACGGCCTTTTACCAGGATTTCGGCCTGAGGCCGATATCCTTTCAGGAGGGCCTGTCCTCCTATGTGGGGGGCAGCAGGAAGGGAACAGGGCAGGGCCTCTGAGGCGAGGATGCCGGCCTGCCGTAAGCTGGGAGCTTCAAGTTGGCGCCATGCTACCGACCTGGGATGATCTGCGGGTATTGGTGCGGGCTCATCTCGAGGCTGCCAAGGGCAGGAAGGCCAATAGGAAGCGGAGCGCTGACCTGAGAAGGGCCCGACGGGCGGCGGAATTCCCCCTGGTTCGGCCGCTGTCCCTGGAGCTCGTCCTGTCCAACCCCGAGGAGCGCCTGGTGGTCTATGGCACGCTGGTGCCGGGGGGCAAATTCCACCATCTCCTGGCGGACATCGACGCGGCCTGGGAGCGCTGCCTAATCCGGGGCCGTCTGGGGACCTACCGGGGTTATCCCTCCTTTAAATGGAACCCGACGGGTGAACCGCATCCTGCCTGGCTGGTGACCTCCTCGGAACTTCCCGCCAAGTATAAGGAATTGGACGATTTTGAGGGTCGGGCCTACATCCGCCGTCTTATCCCGGCGGAGACAGAAGGGCGCCTGGTCATTGCCTATGTCTATGAGGGGAGGGTGAAGGCGTAGCAAAGTGGGGAGGCCCAGGGCCGGAGGGCCATGCCGCCGGGTGACCAGGCCCATACCGCCACATTTACCCAAGCCTTTAGGATGGGAGGACTGATGCCCAGGCTTCCAGGCTGGGGCGCAGACAAGATGCCTGAACTCCCGGAGGTTGGCTTGGGTTAGGGGGAGGGCAGGGACCCGCAGGCCCTGGCCCTTCCCCTGAAAAATTCTACTCAATCCGGTAGTGTTTGCGCACCGGCTTGGTGATGCGCCAATGGCAGGACAGGCCGTTGGGAAAGGTCGCCAGGTCCCCTTGGCCCATGGTCACGGGCGCGCCGCCTTCCGGGGTGACCGTGACTTCCCCTTCCAGAAAGTAACAGGTTTCTTCGCCGTCATAAGTCCAGGGAAACTCCGAAACCTCCTTGGTCCAAATGGGCCAGTTCTTCACCCCCAGGGCCTCCAGGCGGGCCGCGTCGGGGTTCTTTTCCACTTTGATACCGCTCATCAACCGCCTCCTCTTTTCGGGTAAAAAACCTCCTTTTGCAGTAAACTATTCTACCATGAACAGCACCATCGCATCAGGTTTCCGGCTGGCGGGGGCATTTTTCCTGGCCAGCGCGCTTGTTGTGGCGGCGGCGTCCGGGGCCGGGGCCGAAGATTTTCACCAGGCCCGACCGGGACGGGTCTTTCAATTTCCCCGGGATCATGGCGCGCATCCCGAGTTCAAGACGGAATGGTGGTATTATACGGGTCACCTGAAATCAGGGGAGAGAGAAACCTTCGGTTACCAGCTCACCTTCTTTCGGGTGGCCCTGAAAAAACCTGACAGCCAGGCCCGGTCGGCCTGGCGGGCCGACACAGTGTACTTTGCCCACCTGGCCGTGACCGAACCCCACCGGGGGGTTTTTGCCTTTCGGGAAAAAGCCCAGAGAGGGGCCTTGGGGTTGGCAGGCGCCAAGGAGGACCGGCTCGAGGTCTGGATTGACGACTGGCACCTGGGGTCCCGCAGCGACGAGCACCTTCTCAAAGCCCAGAAGGATGGGATCGGCCTGGAACTGGCCCTGACCCCCCTGAAGCCGCCGGTGTTGCACGGTGAAGGCGGTTACAGCCGCAAGGCTGCAGCCGCGGAGGTCGCCAGCCACTATTATTCCATCACCCGGCTGGCCACCCGGGGCAAACTGATCCTGGGGGACCGGACCCTGGAGGTAACCGGTACGAGCTGGTTTGATCGGGAATTTTCCACCAGCCAACTGGCGCCCGATCAGCAGGGCTGGGACTGGTTCTCCCTGCAACTCTCCGACGGGACCGATCTCATGCTCTATCTCATGCGGCTCAAGGACGGTAGCCTCGACCCGGCCTCTGCGGGGACGCTGGTGGACCGGGAAGGCCGGGCCAAGCACCTCGCCTTGGCTGATTTCCGCATAACAGCTACGGGGACCTGGAAATCCCCCCACTCCGGGGCCCGTTATCCGTCCGGGTGGCAGGTCAGCCTCCCGGACGCGGGATACAACCTCCTGGTGACGCCGACCCTGGCCGATCAGGAACTTCGCACCGGCGGGAGCTCTTCCCTTATCTACTGGGAGGGGCAGGTGACCATACAGGGGGTTGACTGCGCCCAGCAACCCGTAACCGGCCAGGGATACGTCGAACTTACCGGTTATGCCGGCTCCCTGGGGGGAAGGTTTTGAAGGATGGCCGGGAGGAAGGATGGGTTGGGGTGACCGGGGAGCGGCGGCTCCCTGCCCCCTCCCTATCCCCTCCCAACTCATAAACGGCCCGTGCAAGACAGGGCATGCCGTCCACTTTGCCCGGGTAAAGGCCCCATTAAGGGATAGGGATCTGAAGGGGGCAACCTGGTCTGATCCCGCTTAAGTGCGCGGGGAGAGCCAGGGACAAAATCGAAAAAACAAAAAGAGCGGGAGGCCAGTGGTCTCCCGCTCGTTGGTTTAGGTGACCATCCCCCCCTAACGGGTGAGCCAGCGGTCGTTTTTCAGGGTCAGAAAGGCGTAAGGCTGCACCCAGTACAGGGCAAAGAAGGCAAAGTAGGCGTACAGGATGCCGTAAACATACTCACTGTCCCGCTCCTGGTGGAGGTAATACAGCATATAGACCAGGGCGATGATCCCCAGACCCGCGATAAATTTCACCATAAGGATTGGGTAGTTGAGGAACGACAAGAGCATGAAGCCCACGAACAGGTAGGTCAACGGAAATTCCAGCTGGGTGACCAGGAAGTCCAAAATCGGCAGGAATCGGTCTTTGGGGCGATACTTCTTAAACAGGAAGGTAAGCTGAACCCAGGATTCCCGGAAATTGGAGCGGTCCCAGCGGAGGTACATCTTCACGAGCCCCCGGTAGGTTTCCGGGACGACGGTATGCACGTGCGCGGTCCGCTGATACACGGAATAGAACCCCTGACGCACTACAAAGTTAGTCAGGGCCCGGTCCTCGCCGATGGTGGCGGGGGCGCCCAGAAAGGTCTGGTGCCGCCATTTTTCCAGGATAGGCAGAATCGCGCTTTTCCGGTAAGCGGATAGGGCTCCGGGCGTGCAGGTCACAAAGCCATAAACGGATTGGGAGGCGCGCAGGAAGTCGAAGGCGAGGACAAAACGCACCGCCAGCATGCGGGCCAGGACGCTGCGGAAGCGGTTATAAACCTTGACGTTGCCGGCCACCGCACCGACCCTGGGGTCATGCACCATGGGGGCAATGACCTGCTTGAGGGTGTCAGGGGAAATAATGCTGTCCGAGTCGATGGTGACGAAAAAATCCCCCTTACCCTGGGAAAAACCGGCATACAGGCCTTCCTTCTTGCCCCGGTTTTTCGGGAAGCGGATAGCCTTGATGAGGTGGGGGAAACGCTTTTGCGCCCGGTCGATGTAAAACCAGGTGTCATCTTGGGAGCCGTCGTCGATGCAAATAATCTCCAGACGGTCCGCCGGGTAGTCGGAAGCCACCACGGAATAGAGCGTTTTTTCCACCATGGCCCCCTCATTATAGGCCGGCACAATGACGGTGACCTTCGGCAAGGGGCCGGTGGGTAGAGGATAAGGCTTATAGCGCATCCACAAGATGGTGCGCACCGCCTGGAAGCCCAGAACCAGGAGGGTGAACGCCGAGCCCAAGGCCATCAAGGGCGTGGCATAGCTCTGGCGGTTAAGCAGGTCCAGATAGCCGCTGAAAGACCCGTACTTTATGGCCGCCAGAAAACAGACGATCAAAAAAGCCGGGACCAGAATCTTCAAGCCGAGGTCCAGAATCTGCAGGCGTTGCTCTTCGGCAGAACCCCATTTTCCCGGGTTCCAGGTGAGGCTGCCGGTTAGGGATCGCATGGTGCGGTTTACCTCTCAGAAAACAGATTGGTTTAGCTGGCAAAGTAACATGCAAGGGCCTTGCCAACCAGCGCCGTCCCCACTAGTGATTAACCTATTGAAATCTGCTGGAAAAAAATTGGAGAAATTTCGTCTCCCCTTTCGCTTATTTCAAAAATTCTCTCCTTGAGAGAAGCCCCGGAAGGCCAGAAAAATTTTTTTCAAAATGAGAAAAATGGTGCAAGGCCAGGATGAAATCAGGGAAGGGGAATGGGGGGGAGCCTCCGGTCAGGTCGGGCCATATTCATTGGTTCGCCGTGCTCTCTGTCTTTCCAGTTCACACAGGGGAATTCCTATGATAAATAAGGAACGGTATTCAGAGAGAAAATAGGCAAAGACGTTTGCCCCCGGGGCCAGGGGAATGGTATGACCCAGAACAATGAGCAGGTTGAAAAACTCAAGCTGGATCAAGTTGGCAAAGAAGTGTGCGTCCCGGCCGGCGTCCGGGTAGTGCGACAGGGGGAGATTCCCCGGCATTTCTATGTGGTCCTTTCCGGGAAGCTCAAGGTCTACCGGGAAACCGATGATGGCATCCGGACCGATCTGACCGTGCTGGGTCCCGGGTCCTACTTCGGCGAGGTGGCGCTGGTGGCCGGGAAACCCAGGACCGCTTCGGTCGAAGCCTTAGAAGAGAGCACCCTCCTGGAAATCACCAAAGAAGAGTTTGAACGGGTGCTGGACCAGAACCCCCAGCTGGCCCGCCAAATCATTTACAGCCTGTCACAGTGGCTGGTGGAGGGAGACAAACGCCTGGAGCAGGAGACGGTGCACCAGGTGAAACTGCGCCAGATTTCCTGGTTCGACTACTTCCTGATCCTGGGCCTCAGCCTGGTTCTGGCCCTGGTCTTTAATCTCTACAATGATAACCAGATCCCGCTGATTCACAGCGTGGGGGACATCTCCGGTATCGAGCAGGTTTCCTTGCCGCAGGCGTTGGAGTTGTACAAAAAGAAGGAAGCTATCTTCGTCGACGCGCGCAAGAGCAATTTTTATGAACAGAGCCACATCAAGGGCTCCCTGAACCTGCCGCTGCTGTTTTTCGACCTGCAATATCCCATGTTTCAGTTCATGTTGGAGCAGGAAAAGGTGCCTCCCGATGAGCCCCTCTTGGTTTACGGCGGCACCCCCAGCCGCCGCTTTGACCTGGAGCTCGCCGAGCTTTTGAAAGAAAAAGACCATAAGGTCATGGTTCTGAGCGGGGATTATCAGGCCTGGAAAAAGGCCTTTCCTCTGGGAGGGCAACCCGGGAAGAAGGTTTCCGCCATGCCCCTCGGCTTGGCAGGATACATCGAATGGCTGCCGGTGAGCATCTTCCTCCTGATCCTGATCCCCCCGGTGCGCCGCAGCCCTTATCTCTCGGTGGCCTGCCGGATAGTCTTAGGAGTCATCTTTGTGCAATTCGCGCTCAGCAAGATCATGCGCCCGGCCGTTTTTGCCCTTAATGTGGTGGATTACGCCATGATGCCCTCCTGGGGGGTCAATCTGTGGGCCCTGTTCCTCCCCTGGGCGGAGTTGCTGGCCGGTCTCTTCCTGGTCCTCGGTATTCGCACCCGGGCTGCGGCTACTATCATCGGCGGCATGAACATCATCTTTATCATCGGCCTGGTTCACGTCATCATGCAAGGATTGCCCATCACTTGCGGCTGCGTGGGGGAGGCAGGGGAACCGGTGACCTGGTGGAAGGTGCTGAAAAACGCCGGAATGTTGGTCATGGCCCTGCAAATCTTCCTCTACGACCGCCTCTTCGTCTTGGACCGGGGAGGCTTTATCTGGCGGGAGAGAAAAATATGAACAAAAAATTGGCGCTCATGGCAGCCGCAAGCCTGGTCCTGGGCGGCCTTTTGGTGCTTGGGTGCGGGGAGTCCCGCCAGCCCTATGCCGGGAATTACCGTTCCCTGGAGCCGTATGCGGGCAAAGGCCACGTTGAACTGGAACTCAAGGAAAACGGCGAGGCCACCTGGAAACTGGCGCAGGAGGGGATGTCCGTCAAATTCAAGTGGAGGGTGGAAGACGGCCAACTCTGGTTTTATACCAAGGAAGGCGGCATTATCCATGCCAACCCCACCGAGGGCGGTCAGAAACTTACGGTGGATATGACCGGGCAATGGCATCCTAGTTGCCCGAAAGAATATTGCATCATCTTCCAACGAGTTAAGGGGGGCGGCTCCTGAGCCCCCGGCCATAAGCCTACAGCCGACCGGGCTCTTGGGCCTGTTGCCTCGCTGTCCTCCTTATCCTCCCTGCCTTGACTGCGCGGGACCAGGGGTGATAATTCTGTCATCCCTGGTATGGAACAGTACTAGGAGCTGGTATGAAATTCTCATGGTGGACCTTGCCAGCCATGGCCGGCCGCAGCTTTGGGCGAAAGGTCGGAGTGGCCTTTTTGCTGCTCTGGATAGGGTCTGTGATTATAGGAGCCTCCCAAGCCCTGGCTTTGGGGGTGGAAGTGCGCAACCTGGGTCTTAGCCGCGTGGGTGAGCGCACCATGTTGACCGTTCTTCTGAGCCGTCCCGCCAGCCCGCGGGTGTCCCCCTATGCCGGGGCCAACCAGACGCAGTTGGTGGTGGAATTTCCCCAGGCCAGCGCCGCGGCGCTGCCACCAGAGGTGGCGGGGGACCAGGAACTGGTGAAAGACGTGAAAACCGAGGTTGCAAGCACCGGGGTAAAGATCATCCTGAACATGTTTCCGGGACGGCCATACCTCTTGCAGAAAGAAACGGTGTCCCTGAAAAGCGGGGCGGCACTCTTCCAGTTGAGCCTGAGGCCGGACTTCAACGCCCCCCCGGCGACGCCGCCTCCGGCCACCGCCTACCCGGCGCCGCCGGAGCCGAGTCCTCAAACAGCTCCTGGAGGCCCGGTGGCCCAGGAGGAGACGCCGGCGCCGGCGCCTTATCCTGAGCCCGCGGCCCCGTCATTCAGCGCTCCGCCCCCCAGCGGCGAGTATGCCGAGATTTACCGCCTCATTCCTCAGGCCCGGGGTCTGTGGGACTTTTTGCGGCGGGATGGCTGGACCGTGGCCAAATCCCAGACCTTTGACAGCCCGGGCAAGCGCCTCAGTCAGGCCTTCACCCTGACCAACAGCCGCTTCCCCGACATGAGTGTCAGGATTGCGCATGTGCCGCCCAGCGGTCCGGGAGCGCCTGCCATCAATATCGTGGATCTGGCGATGGACAGGCTGACGGGCGGCGCGGCTGACGAATACCGGATGATGCGCCACTTGAGCTTTGGTCAGATCAGGTCCAAATACGAGGACATCGGCGACTTCTTTGAAGACGCCCTGAAGCCCCTGAGAGTGGAGATCCGCAAAAAATGCCAGGAACTGGCTGAGCGCCGGTCGCTGTTCATAACCGACTATCTGCGCCAGGCGGTTCCCCAAAAGCCCGGGTTGGCGGACGAAGTCCTCGCCCGGATCCGCAAAAAAGTCAGCCCCCGGTTCGAGGGAGTGCAGTACACTTTGTCTGAGCACCCCCTGACCATCCTGAATCTGGTGGATTTCACCTATATCAGGATTTATTACCTGGGGGGATGAGGAGGAGAATTATGAGCAAGGAAATCATCATCTTCGGCAAGAGCAGCTGACCTTACACCCAGAAGGCCCGGGAGGCCAAAGCCAAGGAAGGCTGCCTGGTGGATTATCGGGACGTGCTAACGGATCCCGCTCACCTGGAAGAAATGCTGAAATTTTCCCAGGGAGTCAGGAAGGTTCCGGTTCTGGTGGAAAACGGCAAGGTGGCGGTGGGATTTGGAGGCTCCTGAGGAGTCTGACAAAACCTGCGGGTCGCAGGTTAGCCGCGTGGTGGCCGCCATGGCGGGTGAACCCACCAAAGCCGGGAAATTCGGGAACTTGCTGAGATAGTCGCCCATTGGGGCGGGGAGTTGGCAATTTAGGTGGGATGAAACGAGAGGCTGGGGGGATTACTGCCCCCGGCCTTTTTCTTTTTAAATTCGGAGGGGTTGGCGCCGTCTAACTAGTTAAAATGGGAATTAAATAGAAAATATGGCAATTTTTAAAATAAAATTTGGGATATTTAAACTAAAATGAAAATTTAATACAAAGATAATATCCTAAAATTACTAATTTTTCATCAGATATTTATTCTTTAATCCAGAAATTGCCGATATCTGTAAAATACTCCCACAATCCCTTTCATAAATAATAAATTTTGGAAATAAACTCCCACTTCTTAGTAAAATGAAAGCTTCTCTTCTATGAACAATGCCTTTGTTCAGAAAAAAACAAATATATTTAAAAAAATTATCCTTAAATATTAAATAGATAAGTATCTTTAAGAAAAAATTGCTTGACATAGTAAATTTTTTGGGATAAAGACACATCTACCATCAACCAACCAGCTATTATCCGTGGTTCTTTTAACTCACCTCTAAATGGCGGACATGAGGGGTTAGGACCAGGTAGCTCCGGCCGGGAAAAGGATTGCCTCCCGTGCTGAGACTGCTCGGAACCGCTGTCGGCTAGAAGAATCCCTAAACCACCTTCGGGGCCTTCGCCCCCTTCTTCCCAGTGGTTCCAGGAACTGCCCCCTGCCATTGGCCTTCTGAAATCACCATAAAACAAGCGAGGGGACCATGAGAACTTTGACGATAATCTGTCTTTTAGGTTTGGGGCTGGCCCTTTTTCCCCAACCCACCCTGGGCGTCAATATGTTAATCGTGACGGTGACCGCGTATTCTTACAGTGGCGGCCAATCTCCCTATTGCGTCACGGCCTCGGGGAAAAGGGTGGAGGAAGGCATGATCGCTCTGAGCCGCGATGTGGAGCGCCACCTCACCCTGAGGTTCGGCGATCGCGTGCTCCTGCACGGCCTGGGCGTCTTCGATTTTCAGGATCGGATGGCCTCCCGCTGGACCCACAAAGCCGATGTGTTCATGCAGAGCGACCACAAGGCCCGGCGATTCGGGGTCAAGCGCCACGTAGTCCTGGTCAAGCTTGTATAACGGAGCTACTTGGCCCGCTCAATATAAGTGCCGGTGCGGGTGTCCACCTTCACCCGGTCGCCTTCGTTGATGAACAGCGGCACCTGAATGACCGCGCCGCTCTCCAGGGTGGCGGGCTTGCTGCCTCCGCTGGCGGTGTCGCCCCTGACGCCGGGTTCGGTCTGGACTACAGTCAGTTCCACAAAGGTGGGAAGCTCCACGGCCACGGGCTGTTTGTTAAAAAAGAGAACTTTGACGTTCAGGTTCTCGGTGAGAAAGAGAACGGCGTCACCTAATTGATCAGCGGTGAGGGCGAACTGCTCGTAGGTCTCGTTATCCATCAGGTAAAAACTGTCCCCTTCCCGGTAAAGGTATTGCATTTCCCGCTCCACCAGGTCAGGGCGTTTAACCTTTTCCCCGGATCGGAAGGTCTGGTCCAGCACTTTGCCGGTTACCAGGTTCTTAATCTTGGTACGGACAAACGCGCCCCCCTTCCCCGGTTTCACGTGCTGAAAATCCACAATCACATAAGGAGCGCCGTCTAGTTCTATTTTGAGGCCTTTCTTGAATTCCGCCGTGGAGTACATCTTTCCTCCTCATTCTTTAATTATTTCCTCATGGTTAATAAATCAAGCTTGGGCCCGGCCCCGGCGGGCCGTCAACAGTGGGAAGGGATGGGGCCGTCCCGCGTGAGAAGCCAGGCAAGACAGGAAGGGGAAATGGGGACCCGAAACCGGGGCTAGTCCGGGTTAGCCGGCTGTTCAGGAAAATCCCGTTCTTACGGGCGGCGACTCTGCGGCCTTGGCTTCTCAGTCCCAGGTGCAGCAGCAGGTGGAGGCCGGTCAGGGATGAGAGCCGCTTTTACAGGATTGTCCTGCTCCCGGGGGGACAACTGAATAATTATCTCGTTTTTCTTAACAAAATTCAATTCGCGGCGGATAAGATCCTGGATCATCTCCGGGTCGTTGTGCAGGCGGTCGATGGTGCGGGCCAGCCGGGCGTTTTCTTCTGCCAGTCTGTAGTTTTCGGTATCAAGGCGGCTTTTTTCCTGCCTGAGGCGGTAAATCTGGTACAATCCCCGATGGCTGAAAAAGACCAACAAAGCCAGGGCCAATCCCAAGGCCAAAGTAATAACGGCCACTGACTTGGGGTTAAGTCTGCTCTTGCCCGCGATCCCTGGTTTACCCTCGGTCTTCACCGGCGCTCTCCCCCTTTGCGCTTGAGCTATTTTGGATGAAAATCCAGGGTGATGCAATGAAAAAGTGAGCATTTCCTGGTTATGGGGGATTTTTCCCAAATCCCCGGTCATGGCGGCGAGGAGCCCGTTGTCTGCTTAATTCCTTTTAATTCCTTGGCCTTAGGGCGCGCCCCGGCTTTCCGGTTTTCAGGTATGGATGCCCTTCAAAGCGGCTTGGCGAGTGGTTGACAGAAGGTGGCAAAGTGACTACATTTGCCCCATGGCGACTTTGCCCCCTCTCGCGGTTACCGGCATCGGCTCCGTCCCGTATAGGGATGCTCAAGAAGCCGTGGCCCAGATTCTTAAGCACATTCCGGAGATACCCTTCTGGCCGCAGCTTGTCCGGTTAGGCTTCCGGGAGGAGATGGTGGCCCAGGGAGCCGGGGGACTGCCGGGATTGAAAGTGGACCTGGAAGCCAGACAAGTGGTGGTCGACCCTGATGTCTCCCGGGAGTTGGCCCTGGCCCAGTTCTATGAGACGCTATGGGCCGGCGGGCTGGAGCCCTTTGGCCTCTCCTTGGAAGAAGCCCAAGGGTTCCATACCCTGATGTCCCGGATAACCGAGGGCGGCAACGGATCCATCGCCCTGAAAGGGCAGGTGGTGGGGCCGGTGACTTTTGCCGGCATGGTGAAAGACCGCACCGGCAAGCCCATTCTTTACGACCGTGAACTTACCCAGGCGGTGTCTCAGGGTCTGGCCCGCAAGGGCGCCTGGCAGGCCGAGCAGTTCCGGCAGGCTGGGCGGGAAGCCGTGGTGTTTTTCGATGAGCCCATTCTCACGGGTTTTGGTTCCGCTTTTCTCCCGGTTTCCCGGGAAGAAGCGGCCACCATGCTGACCGAGACCATTGAAGCAGCCAGGGAATCAGGACCCCTGTATGTGGGAGTGCACTGCTGCGGCAACACCGACTGGGCCCTGCTCCTGGAGGCGCCTATCGATATCCTGAGTTTTGATTCATACGGCTTCTTTGATCATCTGCTCCTCTACGACAAGGCCCTTACCGGCTTTTTCCAGCGGGGGGGATACCTGGCCTGGGGGCTGGTGCCCACCGGAGAAGAGTTGGCCCAGGAAACCGGGGATAGTCTCTGGCAGCGGTTCGTCTCCCAGGTGGAGCGGCTGGCCAAATTGGGGCCGGGGCCTGCGGCAATCCTCGGCCACTCCCTGTTAACCCCGGCCTGTGGGTTGGGATATCTCAGTCCCGAGGCCGCGACCCGGGCGCTGAGGCTTCTTTCGGAACTGAGCCATCGGGCCCGCCAATGGCTGTCGGACTTATAACGGGCGTCGCCAACTTCAGCCGCCCTGACAATTCACAAAACCTCAGATTTTGGGGAGGGGGTATGCTTCCCTTGGGAAGAGCTTGTCATCTTCAGGGGGAAATCACCCCGGTTTCATGAAGGCTTAACTTGGCATTTGGTGGTTATTGTTGCCGGGGGGTGCGGGCAGGACGCGGCCTTGAAGGTTTTTGCCGGAAACTGCCGGGGGAATCATGAAAGTCAAAGATATCATGGTAAAGGAAGTGGCCACCTTAGGGGTAGATGATGAACTCAGCCTGGCCAACGACATTATGCGGCTGGGGCGCATCCGCCACCTGCCTGTGGTCTCTGGCGAGGAGCTGGTGGGGATTATTTCGGAGCGGGACCTTTTTCGCAGCTCTCTGGCCCAAGCCCTGGGCTACGGCAACAAGGACAGCCGAGAGATCATGAAAACCCTGCGCATCAAGGATGTCATGGTCAGGCAGGTGGTTACCGTCTCCCCGGAGATGGAGCTCAAGGATGCGGTGGCTCTCATGGTGGAGCGCAAGATCGGCTGCCTGCCCGTGGTCCAAAACAACAAACTCATCGGTCTGATCACCGAGACTGACGTTCTGCTGCAATATTGCCGGGACTTGGGCGGGTGTCCTACGCCAGAGCTAATAACTGAATAAACTGCTTCATAGTGCGGGGTTCGCAGGCCAGCCCCCGGGCGCCCCGCTTTTCCTGGAGAATTTTCAGCGCGGCGAAGGGACTATGGGCCGGCCGTTGGGGCCGGAAGGTGGTGAGACCGTCGTAAATTTCCAGGATGAACAGAATCCTGGTGTAGGGGTGCTGGTTTTTCAGGGGGAGCCCCTGGGGGTAGCCGGTGCCGTCAGCGCTTTCATGGTGCTCGAGGACCAGGCGCAGGCAGTCCACCGGAATTTCTGGATTTTTCTGGAGGAGGCGGAAGCCCAACCTCGGGTGACGGCTGAGAATCGCCTGTTCCTCTGGTTCCAGCGGCGTGGTTTTATTGACAACTTCTTCACTGAGATGGGTCAGCCCCACATCATGGAACAGCCCTGCCAGCCCGAGTAAGATAGTATCCTGCATTGGTTTCTTCAAGAACCCCATAAAGGCCATGCCCATGATGCTGACGTTCACCGCATGGTTATACAAGGTGTAGTCCCGGTGGAGCATGTCCCAGACCAGGTTCCAGGGGAAGTCTTCTTTTTTCAAGAAGTTGGCCAGGTTCTCCAAGGACTTCTTGACCAACTTGGCATTGGGGCCCAGGCAGGGGTTTTTCAGAGCCCGGCGTAGGCTCAACGAGAGATGCTCTCTCAGGATGCAAAATTTTCCTTGGTAGTGCTCCGGGTCGGCGCTGGTCAGGAGCATATGGTTGTTGAGATAGGCCACGACCCGGTCCAGGTCTTTTTCGTGGAAGTAGAGGTGCTCGATTTCCGCCCGCGCCAATGATTCCACCCAGGGCCGCTGCAAATTTTCCCCTTCTTCCAGATAAGGGAAATACTTGATTTCCCCTTTCTCCCCTTCGCTCACCTTGAGATAGACCGGAAAGGTAATCCTTTGATCCGCCATCAACGCCCGGATAAGTATAGGAAGATAGGGGGAGTTTTCCTGTCTGGGGGTGGGGCGGCGGAGTATTTTCAGGTTTTCCTTCAGGAACTGTTGCCTCAGGCTGGAAATGTCCATGGTTGTCCCTTAGGTTTCCTTAAGCAGTCTCTGTCGTTTATCGGCTCGTCGCGGGGGAAACTTAAGATTGCCGCTTAGAGGAAGGGAATCAAAGATCGGGGGGAAGGCGAAGAGGGAAAAGGCGAAAGGAGAGACTCAGACGAGCTTTTCAGCCCTTCCCCTTTTCCCCGGTTGCCTCCCATACCCCCAAGGCCGCCGCCTTTCAGGAAAAACGGCCTCAAATGTAGGTGAGCCACTGCTGGTAGCGGGGGTCTTGCCCCTTGACCACCGCGAAAAAGGCGGTCTGGAGCTGTTTGGTCAACGGACCCGGCGTGCCGGGGCCGATGAGGCGGCCGTCCACCTCCCGCACCGGGGTGACTTCGGCTGCGGTGCCGGTGAGAAAGGCCTCATCGGCCAGGTACAGATCGTCCAGGGAAAATTTGCCTTCCCGGGCCGGGATACCCGTATCCCGGGCCAGGGTCAGCACCGCATCCCGGGTGATGCCCGGCAGGATGGAGGTCAGAGGCGGCGTCCGCAGAACGCCGTTTTTCACCATAAAGATATTTTCTCCGGAGGCCTCGGAGACATATCCCTCGTTGTCCAGCAGTATGGCCTCGTCATATCCGGCCTGCAACGCCTCCCGCTTGGCCAGGATGGAGTTGACGTAATTGCCCACGGTCTTGGTCTTGGTCATCATGATGCGCACATGGTGCCGGGTGAACGCCGAGGTCTTCAACCTGATCCCTTTGGCGAGCCCCTCCTCCCCCAGGTAAGCGCCCCATAGCCAACTGATGATAGCCACCCGGATGGGATTGGCCCCGGGGTTCAGCCCCATGACGCCATCGCCGACAAAGACCAGGGGGCGGAGGTAGGCCTCTTTCTGCTGGTTCAGGCGCAGAATCTCAAGACAGGCGGCCTCCACCCGGGCTGCGGGAAAGGGGATGGCCAACTGCATGACGTGGGCCGAGTCATACAGGCGCTGAATGTGCTCCTTGAGCCGGAAAATCGCGGTGCGGCCGTCATGACAATGGTAGGCCCGGATGCCTTCGAAGACCCCCAGTCCATAGTGCAGGGTGTGGGTCAGAATGTGTACTCTGGCTTCGTCCCAGGGGATGAAGTCGCCGTCCAGCCAGATATACTTCGCTTTTTCCACCATACGTGTCATCCTCCCAGGAAATAGATAATTTTTGTATCTCAGACAGGGCCAGATGTCAAACCCCCGGTGAGAGTTTTAATTGCAGGAATGTGAACTTTTCCGGTAAGATGCAGCCATGCAACCTTTGCGGGTCGGAGTCATCGGGGTCGGATACCTGGGGCGCTTCCATGCCGACAAATACGCGGCAATGCCCGAGGTCAAACTGGTGGGCGTGGCCGACCTGGTCTGGGACCGGAGCCGGGAGGTGGCCCGGGCCCTGGGCACCGAGGCCTTCGCCGACTACCGTCTGCTGATCCCCCAGGTCGAGGCGGTGAGTGTGGCCGTCAACACCCCGGACCATTACCTGGTGGTGCGGGAAGCCCTGGAGGCCGGCCTCCACGTCTTGGTGGAGAAGCCCCTCACCGCCACCGTGGCCGAGGCCGACGACCTCCTGAATCTGGCCGCCGAGCGCGGCCGCATCCTCATGGTGGGCCACCTGGAGCGCTTCAACAGCGCCATGGTGGAACTGAGAACGCGGACCACCATGCCCCGCTTCATCGAGAGCCACCGCCTGGCGTTTTTCAAGGAACGAGGCACCGACGTGGACGTGGTCCTGGACCTGATGATCCATGATCTTGACCATGTCCTGAGCCTGGTTCACTCCCCGGTCACGGAAATCCGCGCCGCCGGCGTCTCCGTGCTCACCTCCACCGTGGACCTGGCCAACGCCCGGCTCGAATTCGCCGACGGCTGCATCGCCAACCTTACGGCCTCCCGTATGTCGCTGAAAAGTATGCGGCGGTTCCGCCTTTTCCAGCCGGATACTTACCTGGCGGTGGACTTTGAGGCCCAGGAACTGACTATTGCCCAGCGCCGGGAAGGCGCCACCGGCCTCATTCCCGGAGTAGCCCTGGACATAAGGCGCTTTCCCCGGGAAGACGCGTTGCTCAAGGAAATCCAGGCTTTCGTCCACTGTGTGAGAAACCGCGTTCCCGTTCCCGTCAGCGCCGCGGAGGGCAGGGCCGCCCTCAAATTGGCGGAGGATATCATCGCGGCCATGCGCAAGGCCAAGGTATGAGCAGGAAGGCAGATATTGATTTGAGGGAAGGGCCGGGGGATGGCGAATCCCTCCTCCATCCCTCAAACTCCCCTCCCAATTACCTAGGCCGGGTGGGGAAGGGGAGGACTCGTCCCTGGACAATTTTGATAATCGCCGGAGAAGCATCCGGAGACCGCCACGGTGCTGATTTAGTAGCGGAGATCAAAAAACTTTTGCCCCAAGCGCGATTCATCGGCATCGGGGGGGAGGCCCTGGCCGCGCAGGGGGTGAAACTCCTGGCCCAAGCCGAAGATTTGGCCGTGGTGGGCTTGACCGAAGTAGTGGGAAGGCTTCCCGCCGTGGTCCAGGCCCTCAAGGAGGTGGGCCGCAGCCTTAGGGAGGAGCGCCCGGACCTCGCCATCCTTATAGATTTTCCCGATTTCAATTTCCTGGTGGCTCGAATGGCCAAGTGGCGGGGGGTGCCGGTGATGTACTACATCAGTCCCCAGGTGTGGGCCTGGCGCCGCCAGCGGGTCCGCACGATCGCCCGCCGGGTGGACCGCATGGTGGTGATCTTTCCCTTTGAAGAAGATTTTTACCGCCGACAAGGTGTGCCGGTTACCTTTGTGGGACATCCTTTCATGGAGAATTTGCCGGACCTGCCCGACCGGCAAATACTCCTGAAGAATTGGGGTCTGGACCCGGAACGCCTCACATTGGCCCTGCTGCCCGGAAGCCGGGGCAGCGAAATCGAGCGCCACCTGCCCACCATGCTTACCGCAGCCCGACTCATCCGGCAAGTCGTCAGCGAGACGCAATTTCTTCTGCCCCTGGCCCCCGCCGCGCCCCGGGAGATGGTGGAGGAATTGATGGAAAGATTCTTGGAGGGAGGACCAGGGAAAGCTGTTCCCTGCCCTACCCCCAAGACCCCCTCCCAGCCCTTTAAGGGGTTGGGGGCGGGGGTTCGGGAGAGGGTGGAGAAGCTTGCAGCCCCTGGCCCCCTTCCCCAACTGGCAGGCCTGCATGTCCTGCAGGGGCAGGCCTATGCAGCCTTGCGAGCGGCCCACCTGGCGGTGGTGGCTTCGGGCACGGTGACGGTGGAAGCGGCCCTGGCCGGGACGCCCACAGTCATCATTTACCGCCTGGCTCCTCTGACCTTTCAGGTGGCCAGACGCCTCATCCGGGTGGCTCACATCGGCATGGCCAACCTCCTGGCCGGAAAGGAGCTTTTCCCGGAACTCATCCAGGATGAGTTTACCGCCGAAACCTTGGCCCGGGAACTTCTCCGCTGGATCAAGGAACCGCAACGCCTGGAAGAGCTGCGGCAGGGGCTGACGAGAGTAGTGGAACGCCTGGGTCCGCCCGGGGCTTCCGCGCGAGCGGCCCGGGTGGCTCTGGACCTGATAGGGACTTATGCTCCGCCAAAATAAGCTTAATTCGGGACAAAGGTGATCACATGTTCAAGAAGATTCAGACGTTGTTAGGCCCCGAGGCTGAGGACCTCCTGAATTACCAATGCAAGGGCTTCCTCAAGGACAATCTGCACCTCCCCGGTCCGGATTTCCTGGATCGGGTGTTTGTGCCCAGCGACCGGCCCATCGGAGTGCTCCGGTCCCTGGCTGCCATGTTCAATCACGGCCGCCTGGCGGGCACAGGATATCTGGCTATTTTGCCGGTGGACCAAGGAGTGGAACATTCCGCCGCGGCCTCTTTTGCCCCCAATCCCATCTACTTTGACCCGGAAAACATTGTCAAGCTGGCCATCGAAGGCGGTTGCAGCGCCGTAGCCTCAACCCTGGGGGTCCTGGGCGCGGTGGCCCGCAAGTACGCCCACAAGATCCCTTTCATCGTCAAGATCAACCATAACGAACTCCTGACTTACCCGGCGATGCATGACCAGACGCTGTTTGCCCGGGTGGAACAGGCCTTCTGGATGGGCGCGGTGGCGGTGGGGGCCACGGTCTATTTTGGCTCGGCGGAATGCCGCCGCCAACTCCAGGAAGTCAGCCAGGCCTTTGAGAAGGCCCACGAACTGGGAATGGCGACGATTCTTTGGTGCTATCTGCGAAATCCCGCCTTCAAGACGCCGGCCAAGGATTTTCATACGGCCGCGGACTTGACGGGCCAGGCCAACTATCTGGGAGTGACCATCGAGGCCGATCTTGTGAAACAGAAGCAACCCACGCTTAACGGGGGTTATAATGTCATCAACTTCGGGCACACCCACCCCCGGGTCTATTCGGAGCTGGCGGGCACTCACCCCATTGACATGACCCGCTACCAGGTGGCCAACTGCTTCATGGGCCGGGTCGGACTCATCAATTCCGGGGGGGCCTCCGGGGCCAACGACCTGGCCGAAGCGGTGCGCACCGCGGTGATCAACAAGCGGGCCGGGGGCACGGGACTGATCACCGGGCGCAAGGCCTTCCAACGGCCCATGAAGGAAGGGGTGGCGCTGTTGCAGGCCATTCAGGACGTGTATCTGTGTCCGGAGGTGACAGTGGCGTAAGGGGAGCCGTCAGCAGTCAGCAGCCGACGGCAGTCGGCGCAGAGGCTAACCCTAAAGAGGGCCGAAGGTTCATATCCGACTGATTTTAATCATTCTTACCTGACTGCTGACTGCTGGCCGCTGGCTGCTGGCTGATCATATCTTTTGCCGGGAGAAATAATGTTTACCGGACTGGTGGAAGGCGTGGGCGAGATTGTCGAGCTGAGGCGCCTGGCTGAGGGGTTGCGCCTGGCCGTGGCGCCCCCTTTCCCTGTGGCGGAACTGGACTTGGGGGAGTCCGTGGCGGTCTCCGGGGCCTGCCTTACGGTGGTGGCGGTGCAGGGCCGGGCCTTTCAGGTGGACGTCTCCCCTGAAACCCTGGCCCGCAGCACCCTGTCAGCCAAGCAGGTGGGGGACCGGGTGAACCTGGAGCGGGCCCTGCGCCTGGGGGACCGGCTGGGGGGACACCTGGTCACCGGCCACGTGGACGGCCTGGGGGTGCTGAAAGAACGAAGGCAAGGCCCTCAACACCTGGAACTTGCCTTTGGGCTTCCCGCCCCCCTGGCCCCCCTGGTCATTGAGAAGGGCTCCATTGCGGTGGATGGGGTGTCCCTGACGGTGAATGCAGTTCGGGATCAGGTCTTTACGGTTAACGTCATCCCCTTTACGGCCAGGGACACTACCTTGGGCGGCCTCAAAGTGGGCGACCGGGTCAACCTGGAGACCGATATCATCGGCAAGTACGTGGCCCGGCTCCTGGGGCCGCACCTGCCTTCAAAATCGGGCCTGACCGAGGAATTTCTGGAACGCCACGGGTTTCGTTAAAAAAATACCCCTGGTTGCGGAAGGCAGGGTAAGATATTATAGAATGATAAGATTTTTGAACCCGGAGGCGCGGCCTTTCATGGCGTTATCATCTATAGAAGACGTAATTCAAGACATTCGCCAGGGCAAGATGGTCATTCTGGTGGATGATGAAGACCGGGAAAACGAGGGCGACCTGGCCATGGCCGCCGAGCTGGTAACCCCGGAGGCCATCAACTTCATGGCCCGCTATGGCCGGGGTCTGATCTGCCTAGCCCTGGCCCCGGATATCGTGGAGAGGCTGCAGCTCAAACCCATGGTGCGGGACAACCAATCTCCCTATCAGACCGCGTTCTGCGTATCCATCGAGGCCCGCCGGGGAGTGACCACCGGCATATCCGCGGCGGACCGGGCCACCACCATCCGGACCGCGGTGGCGGATGACGCCAAGCCCGACGACTTGGTGAGCCCGGGCCATGTTTTTCCGCTCCGGGCCCGCAAAGGCGGCGTGCTGGTGCGGACCGGCCAGACCGAGGGGTCCATGGACCTGGCCCGGCTGGCCGGACTCAAGCCCGCTGGGGTGATCTGCGAGATCATGAAAGATGACGGCACCATGGCCCGCATGCCGGACCTGGAGAAGTTCGCGGCCGAACACCACTTAAAGATCGCCACCATCGCGGATTTGGTGGCCTACCGCCTCAGGAACGAATCCTTCGTGCATTGCCGGGCTGCGGCCAAACTGCCTACCTATTACGGCGAATTCACCATCTACGGCTACGACAATGATATTGACGACAACCAGCATGTCGCCCTGGTAAAAGGGGAGATAAACCCGGAAGAGCCTATCCTGGTCAGGGTCCACTCCGAGTGCCTGACCGGCGACGTTTTCCACTCCCTGCGTTGCGACTGCGGCGATCAACTGGAGTCGGCCTTGGCCCAGGTCGAAAAGGAGGGCAGGGGGGTCATTCTCTATATGAACCAGGAGGGCCGGGGCATCGGGCTGTTGAATAAGATCAGGGCTTACGCCCTGCAAGACCAGGGCGCGGACACGGTGGAGGCCAACGAGGCTTTGGGTTTTAAGGCCGATCTGCGGGATTACGGCATCGGCGCCCAGATTCTCCGGGACTTGGGAGTGAGAAAGATGCGCCTCATGACCAACAATCCTAAAAAGATCATCGGCCTGGAAGGATACGGCCTCCAGGTGGTGGAAAGGGTCCCCCTGGAAATCCCGCCCAACCGGGAGAACCGCAACTATCTCAAGACCAAGTGCGTGAAGCTGGGCCACATGCTCAAATTAGTGTGAGGTGGAGCCGATGAATGTGCTGGAAGGCAAATTGGCAGGCGAAGGCTTCAAGTTCGCCCTGGTGGTAAGCCGGTTCAATTCCTTCATTACCGAACGCCTGCTGGATGGGGCCCTGGATTGCCTCAAACGCCACGGGGTGGCAGATTCCGGCCTCACCGTGGTCCGGGTTCCGGGGGCCTGGGAAATTCCCCTGGTGGCCAAAAAACTGGCCCAAAGCAAGGCCCACAACGCAATTATCTGTCTGGGCGCGGTGATTCGGGGTTCCACCCCTCACTTTGATTACGTGGCGGCTGAAGTGAGCAAGGGCATTGCCCAGGTGTCGCTGGAAAGCGGCGTGCCTATCCTGTTCGGCGTGCTTACTACCGACACGCTGGAACAGGCGGTGGAGCGGGCCGGAAGCAAGGCCGGCAACAAGGGCTTTGCTGCGGCCGAGTCGGCTCTGGAAATGGTCAACCTCCTCAGGGAGATGGGGGGCTGACCCTTGTGGCGGGCATTTCCCGCAGCCGCTGCCGGGAGTTGGCCTTACAGGTCCTCTACCAGGCCGAGTATATCGGTCACCGGCAAGGGGAGGCAATTAGATTCTACCGGCATTTTCAGGAGCGCGAGAAGGTGCCGCCCTACCTGGTAAAGCTGGTGGAGGGCGTGGCGGCCCACCAGGAGGAACTGGACGCCCTTATCCGCCAATATTCCGAGCATTGGCGCCTGGAACGCATGGCCGCGGTGGACCGCAACCTGCTCCGGCTGGCCCTTTATGAACTTCTCTATGAACCCGAAATCCCGGCCAAGGTGGTCATCAATGAGGCCGTGGAACTGGCTAAACGGTTCGGCAGCGAGGAATCCGGCGCTTTCATCAACGGCATTCTGGATCGGATCCGCCAGTCAGTGCAACGGGAAATCTAGCTTCGCTGGCAAAGGAAGAACTTAACCGATCAGGAGGGAAAGGGAACAAGATGAAAAGGGTGGTGATGGTGATACTGAGTCTTTTTCTGGCAGCCACGGCCTGGGCTCAAAGTCAAACAACCCCCAAAAACTCCAACCCCCCGACCGCTTCACCCCAGTCCGCCACTCAGAAATCCAGCAATGCCAGCATACTGGAGAAGGCCAAACAGAAGCTGGAAGAAGGCAAGAAGAAACTGCAGCACGATATCGACAAAAATACCCATAAGGTCAGAGACTCGAGCCCTGTGTTCGGCGTCCGGGGTTGACGGCCTGAGGGCCCTTGCGTTATCGGCGCCAAAAGGAGGCATGCTAAGAATGAAGAAGTTCTTGACTCTGGTGGTATTGTTGGCATTTGTGGTCTCTCTTTGTGGGTGCGCCACTCCCAGCGGCACCTATGAGCCGGTGAAGTCCACCGCCGCCGGGGCGGCCGGAGGCGCGGCGGCCGGCGCGGCTATCGGCTCCATAATCGGCGCGGCCACCGGCTCCCCCGGCACCGGGGCCTGGGTCGGCGCGGCCACCGGGGCCATTGCCGGGGGCCTTGCCGGGGCTTTGTATGCCAGACATATGAACCAGCAGATGCGGAACCGGGAGGCCGCGGCCCGGCAGTACAATTACACCCCGTCTCAGGGGGTGCTGGTGGACGTGAGCGAGGCCACGGCCACGCCCGCAACGGCGCGGCCCGGTCAAACCGTGGATCTGGCCATGACTTACACTATCCTTAATCCGGATAACAGCCCCACCCAGGTCACCCTTTACCGGGAAGTGCGGTTCAACGGGCAAACGGTGGGGCAGCCTCACGCAGTTCAGGTGGTCAACCAGAACGGCACCTTTCAGGACCGGGTCTCTTTTGCGGTTCCTCCCAACGCCGTCCCCGGAACCTATACGGTCAGCAACCGGGTCATGAGCAGCTACGGCGGGGCGGAGCGCACCACCTCGTTTGTCGTGCAATAGCCCGGAGCTGAGAAAAAAACGGGAAATCCCTCTGGGGCAGTCTAGTTCTGCCTTTACCAGGTAATGATTTTTGACAATCCCCTTATTCCCCTGGCGCTGGACCTGGCGTCGCCGACCCCCGAGACCCGGCTTCGGGCCGCCCGGCGGCTGGCCCAACAGCTTGCGGTGCCCGGGTTTCTGGAGACCCTCCGGGGCCAGCGCCTCACCTGCCTGCTGTATCACACATTGACCCAATTCAACCGGGAAGAGGTGGGGGAGATCCCGCTCCTGGAGGAGCTGCGCCGGGATTACCTGGCGGGCCTGAGAGGATACCGGAATCAAATGAGGGAGGCCTGCTCCCTGGCTCGAGAGCTGTCCGAATCCGGGGTGGAGATCATTTTGCTGAAAGGCGCGGATATCCGCCACCGCCTGTATGATGATCCCGTTTGCCGGCCGATGTCGGATCTGGATGTGCTCATCGCGCCTGCTGACCTGGAAAAGGTCCGGGCTTCCCTGGAGCAGCAGGGCTATACCCTGATCTCCCGGGACCTGGACCTGCGGCCCGGCTTTACGGCGCGGTTCGGCTGGGTCGTCTGCTACCAGTCGCCGGGGGGAGGTTTGCCCCAAGTGGATGTGCATTGGGAAATTCAGGAAGCCGGAACCTTTTTCCGTCTGCCCTATCCCCCTCTGCGAGCCCGGGCTGTGCCTTTGGAACTGCACGGGGTGCCGGTGCTGGTTTTGGCTCCGGAACACCTCATCATGCATCTGGGCCTCCATATTTTTGATGAGCTCGAAGAGGCCTATGTTTTGAAGATTGTCGATTTATACCTGGCCCTGCGTCGCTTTTCCCTGGATTGGGCCTTGTTTTGCGAAGATGCGGCCAGGTTTCGCCTGCAAGAACCGGTATTGTGGATTTTGCGGGAAATGGCCCGCTGGTGTCCGGATCTGGTGCCGACTGCGGTTTTGGAAGAGCTTGGCGAACATCGTCCCGGGTGGGCCGAAAGGTTTATCATGCGCCGTCAGGCCGGCGGCATGCTGGTTTCCTCCCTCATGGCCCTGTGGGCCCATCGGCCGCTCAGGACCTGGCCTTCGTATTTTCTGGCCAAAATCTGGCCCAGCAGTTCATTCCTGAAGGCCAACGCCCATTTCTTTGCAGGCCGCAAAGATTACCTGCGCCATATCATGGGACGGACTAGCAGGAAGACCTAAAAGGCGCGTGCCGGGCCTAGGGGGAGATGATAAGAGGCGGAGCTATTGACAGCACCAGGCGCTTTTGATAAAAGAACATTTTATTCTCCTTGCTCTGGGCGCAGGGTCCCAGGGCTAAAAATCCGCGAGGAGGATCAATGCGAAGGTACGAGACCGTCTGGGTGGTCAACGGCGACCTGCCGGATGAAGACGTCAAAGCCACCATCGACAAGTTTACCAAAGTCATCACCGGTCAGGGCGGCACCCTGGTGAGCGTCGAGGAATGGGGGCGCCGCAAGCTGGCTTACAAGATCGAGGGCGCGGTCAGGGGCTATTACGTCCTGGCTGATTTTGCCGGCCTGCCCGCCACAGTGAAGGAACTGGAGCGGAATTACCGGATTGATGACCGCGTAATTCGCTATCTCACCATTAAGAAATCCGACAAGGTGGACCTGGCGGCCCTGGAGGCGGAAATTGCCGCTAAGGCCAAGGAAGCGGCCCGGCTCCAGAGCGAGCGGGAAGCGGCTTCCGAGGCGGCCGCCACGGCGGCTGCGGCCGAAGCCTCTGCGCCCTCCACGCCGATGGAACCCGCAGAATCTGCCTCGATATCCATTCCGGCAACCGAGGCGGCGGAAGCCGAGTCCGCCGTCGAACCGGATAAGGAGGCCTGATCATGCCGGCAGTGCCCCGACGCAGACGCAAACAGTTTTATGTGCGGCGGAAGGTCTGCCGCTTTTGTGTGGACACCAAGCTGCTGATTGATTACAAGGATGTCGCCACCCTTCGGCAGTTCATCACGGAGCGGGGGAAGATAATCCCTCGGCGCATTTCCGGGAATTGCGCCCGTCATCAACGCCACCTCACCCGGGCCATCAAACAGGCCCGGCTCCTGGCGTTGATGCCGTATGTGCCATCCCCGCCGCCCACATAACATATCAGGGAGGAGGGTCTTGGCAGGCAGCCGGTGGCTTTTTTGGTCCTGCGGCTTGATCACCCTTCTGGCGCTCATCCTGTTCGGACGCACAAGCCCGCTGGCCAGCGTGGTCCTGGGCATCTGGCTGCCGTTGCCCATCCTCCTGGTGGGTTGGCGCCTGGGAACAGGAAAAGCCGCACTCCTGGCCCTGGTCGGAGCCCTGTTCGTTGTGGCCCTGACCCCCGGGCTGGCCGCTTGGCAGGATGACGCGGGCCTATGGGCGATTTTGCTCATGGGCCTGTTGCTTGTGATTTGGCGCTGCCGGGGTTGGCCCGAAGGATCGGGCATCATGGTCACGGTGGCCTTCTTGGGGCTCCTGTCCCTGGGCTTTTTCCTGGGCCAAGCCTACTTCCAGGGCCTTACTCCGGCGCAGCTCTGGCAGGGCCGGTCCCAGGAATTAGGCAATGCGCTTACTGCGATGTTGGCTGATGCCGGGGTGAGCATCTCGGACCTCAAGCTGATGGGGCTGCCGCGCGTGGAGCTCCAGGACTTGTTGATCCAGGTCCTGCCAGCCCTGGTATTGATCAACTATGCCCTGACTGCCTGGATCAACGTCCTGGTGGGCCGGAAGCTGGCCCAGGCCTGGGGTTGGGCCGACCAGGGGGAACCTCTTTCCCTGTGGGCCAGTCCGGAGTGGCTGGTCTTTTTTCTGGTGGCGGCCGGCTTTTCCTTGCTGGTGCCGGTGGCCTGGGTGCGGCAAACCGGCCTGAACCTCATCCTGATACTTGGGTTCATGTATTTCTGCCAAGGAATTGCCGTGATTGCCGCTCTTCTCCAGCGCTATCAGCTGCCCCTGGTCTTGCGCGGCGTGGTGTATTTTCTGGCCTTTATGAACCCCTTGATGATCGTGGTGATGATCCTCGGGCTGACGGACCTCTGGCTGGATTTCCGCATGCTTCAACCCCCCCGGGAGCCATAAGCATGATATAGTTTCTTTTTTTCGGTAGAAAAAATAAGCAGTAACAAGAAAAAAGTTTGTTTCAGGCAAGAACGGATATTGGCAGAGGAGAAAGCCGTGAAAGTTATTCTGACCCAGAACGTCCCCTCGCTGGGAGCCCCTGGCACGGTAGTGGATGTGGCCCGGGGCTATGCCCGGAATTTCCTCATTCCCCAAGGCAAAGCCATGGAGGCCAGCCCCGGCAACATCGCGCGCTTCGAGGCGCAGCGTTCCAAGGTGGAGCAGCAGCTAGAGCGGCAAAAAGAGGCAGCCCGGGAATTGGCCGCCCGCCTGGCGGAGGTGCGTCTCACCATTGCTCAGCGGGTGGGTGAAGCCGAGCGCCTTTATGGCTCGGTGACCACTGCAGCCATCGCCCAAGCTCTGGCCGACAAGGGCTTCAACATCGACCGCAAGCAATTGGAGCTGACTGAGCCCATCAAACAGTTGGGAACGTATTCGGTCACCGTGCGCTTGGCCCCCGAAGTAAAGGTTCAGGTCCAGGTGGAGGTAGTTCCCGAAAAATCCTGAGCCGCATCCCAATCCGGCTAACCGCCAGGTCCATTTTCCGGCGATTGAGACGCCGGCCTTTCTGGAGGCCACATGGCGAGAGCATCAAAACGCGCCGCCGCTGCCACCGGGGAGGGCCCGCCGACCCCGGCCGGCCAAACCCCCCCCGCCAATCTGGAGGCCGAGCAAGCCGTATTGGGGGCCATTCTCCTTCGGGCTCAGGTCATGGACCAGGTCGCCGACCTCCTGACCCCCCAAGATTTTTACCGGGCCGGACACGGCCACATCTTCCAGGCTATGCTGGATCTGTGGGGCCGGGGAGAACCGGTGGACCTGGTGACCACGACCGCGCTTCTGAAGGAACGGGGCCGTCTGGAGGAGGTGGGGGGACCGGTTTTCCTGGCGGCCCTGAGCGAACACGTGGGCACCGCAGCCAACGCGTTGTATTATGCCCGCTTGGTCCACGAAAAAGCCGTGCTGCGCCGCCTCCTCGAATGCGCCCAGAACATCGCCCAATCCTGCCTGGCCCCGGTGGAAGATGTGGAAGAGTTCCTGGACCGGGCCGAGGCCGAGATCTTTCGGGTGGCGGAGAGCAAGATCCGGTTTGGTTTTCAGCCCCTGGGGACCCTGGTGGAACAGGAGGTGGCCACCCTCGAGTCCATCTGGCACCGGGACCGGGGGCGCATCACCGGGGTGCCCAGCGGTTTTCGGGATCTGGACACCCTCACCGCCGGGTTTCAGCCGGGGGACTTGATCATCATCGCCGCCCGGCCCAGCATGGGGAAGACCGCCCTGGCCCTGAACATCGCCTTCAACGCGGCTTATCAGGAGCAGGTGCCGGTGGCTTTTTTCTCCCTGGAAATGTCCAAAGAGCAGCTGGTGCGGCGACTCTTGAGCACCGTGGGGGAAATCGACGCGGCCCACTTGCGCCGGGCCTTCCTGACCGATGCTGAGTGGCAAAAACTTCAGGATGCCGCCAGTTTTTTAATGGATTGTCCCATTTATATCGATGACAGTCCGGCCGCCACCGTCCTGGAGGTGCGCAGCAAGGCCCGTCGCCTGCGGGCCGAAGACAAGTTGGGATTGATCATTGTTGACTATCTCCAGCTTATGAAGGGGGGGCCAGACGCCAACAGCCGGGAACAGGAAATTTCGGAAATATCCCGGTCGCTCAAGGCCCTGGCCAAGGAACTGAACGTGCCGGTCATCGCCCTGTCGCAGTTGAGCCGCAAAGTCGAAGACCGCAAACCCAAGATCCCGGAATTGGCGGACCTGAGAGAGTCAGGGGCCATCGAGCAGGATGCCGATGTCATCCTGTTTATTTACCGGGATGAAGTGTATAACGAGAGCTCCCCCGAAAAGGGCCAAGCCCGCATTCTTTTAAAAAAACAACGCAACGGCCCTACCGGAGAATTCCGCCTGGCCTTTCGGGGCCTGTACACCCGGTTTGACTCCTTCGAACCTGAGGAGCCCCAGGGTTATTCACCCTGACCTGTTCCCCCAGTAAAGCGGAAATGGCCGGTAGGAATTTGCGTCCCCTTCTCCCCGGCGGGCCCCATGGTGGGGGTGGAGCAAGTCACAAACGGCGATTTTAAGTAATCCGGCTTTAATATAAATAAGGCACTGGATATGGACCTCAAGACTTTGGAAGTGTTGGTGAAGGGGCTTGCCACGTATATCCCCGGGTATCAACGGCTTCTGGACAAATTCGGGTTTTCCTGCCCCGGGGGCACATCAGTGCGGAATACTGCTATTCTGTCTGGCTGGCGCACCTCCGGCTGGCCCGGGAAAACGGCTTGCTCACTGAACCGGTTGTAGTGGCGGAAATCGGCCCCGGCAATTCTTTGGGGGTGGGCCTGTGCGCCTTGCTGACGGGGGCGCAGATCTACTACGCCTTTGACCTCGAGGCCTATTCCAACACCGCCAGGAATCTCCAGATTTTCTCCGAATTAGTCAGATTGTTGAGATCGAAGAGCCGGGATTCCCTTTCCGGATCAGGGTTTCCCGAGGATATTCTTACCGAGGAACGCTTGGCCCGCTGTCTGGCGCCTCCTCGTCTGGACCTTATCAAGCAGTGCATTCACCGCCTGAATCAGCCGGTTGCCGGTTTCTATCTGGGTTACGTGGTGCCCTGGGACGATCCCACTGCGGTGAAGGAAAATTCCGTTGATATCATCCTGTCCCACGCGGTCATGGAGCACGTGGACGACCCTGAGGCTGTCTATCGGGTTTTGCACCGTTGGCTCAAGCCGGGGGGCTTCATGTCCCACCTGATTGACTACCGCAGTCACAATCTGTCCCGGACCTGGAACGGCCATTGGGCCTATTCCGAGCCTCTGTGGCGGCTGATGCGCAGCAAACGGCCGTATTTCATCAACCGGCTGCCCCATTCGGCCCATGCTGCCGCGATGCAGCACTGCGGCTTCAGGATCGCCGGAGAAATCAGGACCACGGACAACTCCGGGCTGCCGCGGGAGCAATTGGATTGCCGATTTAGGGGGTTATCGGAGGAGGACTTGACTACCGCCATTGGTCATTTCCAGGCGGTAAAACCCTGTTTGTGACCATTTTCGGGTTAATCAGGCAAGTCACTGCCAAACCTGGTCGCGGACCTTGGTTTACGCCGGCAATCTGGGCTGTTCGACCTTGCCCTCAAAAAAAAAGGGCCAGGAATAATTCCTGACCCTTGCTTTGTCGGGCGCTCAGGATCGCTTTACTCAGTCTTGACTTCGATGCGCCGGGGCTTGGCCTTTTCGGCCTTGGGCAGCGTCAAGGTGAGGACGCCGTTTTTAACAGTGGCCTCAATCTTGTTCTTGTCGATGAGTTCCCCTACCTGGAATTCCCGATAGTAATCGCCCACGGCATATTCCTGCACCAGCATGGTTTCCTTCTCAGAAGGCGGAGTTACCTCTCCGTGGATGGTGAGCAGATTTTCTTTGAGGTCCAGGGTCACTTTGTCTCCGGAAACGCCGGGCATGTCGGCCACCAGCACCAAGGCCTGGGGAGTCTCGAAGATGTCCACCGCAGGTAGAAAAACCCGGCCGGGGCGCACCCGCTCTCCTTTAGCGGGGGCTTCCTCTTTCGCCTTGGGGGTAAGTTCCTTTTCTGCCATAGTCAAATCTCCTTTATTCGCCTTTTACCGTGATTTTCCGGGGTTTGACCTCCTCCGGCTTGGTCAGGGTGATGGTGAGAACGCCGTCCTTGCACCTGGCCTCCACTTTGTTGGGGTCAACCGGGGAAGGCAACCGGAGCACCCGGCGGAAAAAGCCTGATTCCCTCTCCCGGCGGTGGTAATTGACGTTTTTCTCTTCCGGAGGGATCTTGCGTTCGCCCCGCAAGACCAGTTGTTGATCCTTCATGGTGATTTCCAGGTCTTCAGGGTTTACCCCCGGGAGCTCGGCGCGTACGTAAATATGGTCATGGTCTTCGGAGATGTTGACCAGGGGATAAACCCCCACCCGGCGAGGATAGAACTCCCTTCCCGTGAGATCCTGAAAAAGGCGATCCATCTGACGCTGAAGCCGTTCCAATTCCAGGAAGGGATCGCGGTCAAAGAAAATAGCCATACATTATCCTCCATATATCAGGGGGTTATGTTGTTTACCTCAAGGTAAGCAGCTATTGGCTTGCGGTCAAGATGCGACCTTGGAAAAAAAGAGAATTTTTAATAAATTAAACCCTTGATCATCTGGAAGAGGAGATTGCCATGAATTTTCCCTGGGAAGAGGTGACCTGGGTGTTGCTGGATATGGACGGCACCTTGCTGGATAAGCATTTTGATGATTATTTCTGGGAAACCCTGGTGCCCGAGGAATATGCCCGCCGGCAGGGACTTGACCCGGCCGCGGCCCGACAGGAGGTTTTTGCCCGGTATCGGCGGGAGGAAGGCACCCTTAACTGGACCGATATCGATTTCTGGTCCCGGGAGCTGGAACTGGACATACCTGCGTTAAAGGAATCCATCCGGCACCTTATCGAGGTCCACCCGGATGCCGAGGCTTTTTTGAAATTTTTACAAAAAATGCGGAAACGGGTGGCTCTGGTCACCAACGCCCACTGGAAGACGCTGGACCTGAAGATGGCCCACGTGGGCCTGCTGATCTATTTTGACGAGGTGGTCTCCTCCTTTGACCTCGGCGTGCCCAAGGAGGACGAGCGCTTTTGGGAAATCCTGCGGGAGCGGCTGCACTTTGAACCCGAACACGCCCTGCTGGTGGACGATAATGCCGATGTCCTGGCCGCGGCGCGCCGCTGCGGCATCCGCTACACTTTTTTTAAAGCCAGATCCAGCTCCCAACTCCCTCCCAACCCACATCCGGATTTCCCCACCATTGAGAGTTTCCACGAGCTGATGGCGTCAGCGGGCCGTGAGGAGTCTTCAGTAAGCGGCAAGCCCTAAAGGTTTGGTCGCTTTCTGATTACAGCTTCACGCCGGCACCCGCTTGATGCGGGCTCCCAAGGCTGCGAGCTTTTCGGTGAGGTGGGCATAGCCCCGGTCCAGGTGATAGATGCGGTGGACCTCGGTGGTCCCGTGCGCGGCCAAGCCGGCGATAATCAGGGAGGCTGAGGCCCTCAGGTCAGTGGCCATGACTGGTGCGCCGGAAAGGTGGCGGCGGCCCCGCACCACGGCCTGGTTGCCGGAAATGGTGATGTCCGCGCCCAGGCGCTTGAGTTCCCCCACATGGATGAAGCGGTCCTCGAAGATGGTCTCGGTGATCACGCTGGCCCCTTTGGCCACGCTCATAAGGGCCATAAACTGGGCCTGCATGTCGGTGGGGAAACCGGGGTAGGGGAGGGTCTTGACGTCCACGCCATGCAGACTGCCCCCACCTTGGACCTGGATGGCATCCCCTTCGACAGTAAAGCGTACTCCGGCCTCGTGCAGCTTTTCCAGGATGGCGGTAAGATGGGGCACCGGGGCTTTGGTAACAGTCACCTGGCCCTGGGTGATGGCTGCGGCCGCCAGATAGGTGCCGGCTTCGATACGGTCGGACATGACGGTGTAAGAGGCCGGCCGCAGGCCATCCACCCCGCGGATGGTCAGGACGTCGGTGCCGATGCCGTCGATGTCGGCCCCCATGGCCACCAGGTACTTGGCCAGGTCGGCGACTTCGGGTTCCTGGGCCGCGTTTATCAGGCGGGTGGTCCCTTTGGCCAGGGTGGCGGCCATCATGAGGTTCTCAGTGCCGGTAACCGTGGGGATATCCAGGTGGATCTCCGCCCCGCGCAGGCGCTTGGCCTTGGCCTCCACGTACCCCTGGTTCAGGGTGATTTTCACCCCCATGGCCTCCAGGCCTTTCAGGTGCAGGTCGATGGGCCGGGCGCCGATGGCGCAGCCGCCGGGAAGGGAAACACTGGCTTGGCGGGCCCGGGCCACCAGGGGACCCAGGACCAGGACCGCGGCCCGCATGGTTTTCACCAGCTCATAGGGGGCCATCCAGCCGGTGAGTTGGGTGGAATCCACCACCAGGGGGTCGCCGTTGTCGAATTTCACCCCCATGATGCCCAGCAGGCGCTTGATGGTGCGGATATCCGCCAAGGGGGGGATGTTGTACAGCCGGTGGATCCCCGGGGCCAGAAGGGTCGCCGCCAGGATGGGAAGCGCGGCGTTCTTGGCCCCGCTGATGGCCACCTGCCCCTTGAGGGGTATCCCTCCTTCAATCACGATTTTGTCCATGGCCGGCCTGGTCCTAAATCTTCTACAAAGTCATTTTGATGTATATGGCAAGATCGCCCGGCTTGCAACCGATAATATGAGCCTGCTGCGAAAAGGGTCTTGAGGACAGGCTGCACCGGGAGTTAGGTTATTTAAATTTTTCTCCAGCTCCGGTTGACAGAGGGCCCTGGACAAATTACTTTGTGAACAAAGAGTTATACTTCCCAGGAGGGGGAGGCTTCGATGCTGTGCAGTCTTTCCACCAAACTCGGGCCCGAGGAGCTCAAGGCCATCAAGGCGTTGGAAGGCGAACTAGGTACGCCGGTTTTGGCCTTCTCCTGTCGCCCCGACCTCAAACCTGCGGCGGTCACCGGAGACCAGTTAAACAAAATCCAGGCCCTGGAAAGTAAACTGGGCCTCTCCCTGGTGGCGGTGGCGCGCTGAAGCTGGAGGTTTTAAGCCAGAATAATCCTGAAAGTCCGGGGCTGGGTTTGACCTCCCCGACGGCTTGAAAGGGACGGGTGGAACTCTGTGCCGCCCGAACAATCGGCCTTTAACTCCCGCACACCCCGCACCGGCGGCAGGTTTCCGGTCGGCAGGCCGGTGATTCTTTCCCGGCCAGGGCCAATTGGTATTCTTCCCAGAGGTATTCTTTTTTCAGGCCATGGTCCAGGAAATCCCAGGGAAAAAGTTCGTCGGGCCCCCGTTCCCGGTAAACAAAGAAGTCCGGATTTATGGGGCTTTGGCGCAGGGCTTTCGGCCAGCCGTGCTTCCAGGCCAACTGGAGCATATCTCCCACCCGGCGGTCCCCCCGGGCGATGAGGGCCTGAATGTAGGCCCATTTGGGGAGATCCGTGTGCATCCGCACTTCCTTGAGTCCTGAGAGCTCCTGGCGCAGGAGTTTCAGGCGCTGCTTGAGTTCTCGAACCTCCGTGAACGGGACCCACTGAAACGGGGTCCAGGGCTTGGGCACAAAGGAAGCAATACTGAGGGTGATTTGGCGGAACCTCCGGGCCCCTTTACTGTCCTTAATTACCCGGTGCTGCAAATATTTGGTCAACCGGGCGATTTCCCGCACGTCGTCCAGAGTTTCGGTGGGGAGGCCCACCATAAAATAGAGGCGGAGCTGGTCAATGCCCGCCTGGGCCAGAGCGACGGCCGCCCGGGCCAGGTCCTCCCCGGTGAGTCCCTTATTGATAACCCGCCGCAGTCTCTCACTGCCCGCCTCCGGGGCCAGGGCCACCGTTTTAACCCCGCCTCCGGCCAAGAGATCGGCCAGTTCGGCGTCCAGGGAATCGGCTCGCAGGGAGCCGATGCCCAGGGTGCCCCCTGCGGCTAGGATATAACGGCAAAGATCCTTGACCTCGGGGTGATCCGAGACCGCGGCGCCCACCAGACCAAGCTTGCGGCCCTGGTCCAGGCCCTGGTCCAGGACAGGCAGAAGGTCGCTCATCCTGCGGTCTCGGGGGGGGCGGTAGACGAAGCCCGCGGCGCAGAAGCGGCAGCCCCGGGAGCAACCCCGGCCCATTTCCACCAGAAACATTTCGCCCCACTCGCTTTTGGGCGCAACCAGGCGGCTGTGGGTGGCGACCCCGGCCAGGTCCGGCAGGTGGGGCACGACAACTCGTTCGGGATATCCCGGAACCGCCTCAACAGCCGCCAGGGTTCCGTCCGGGCGGTAGCGGGGCTGGTAGCCCGCGGGCACATAAATTCCTGGAAAATTTTGTGCCATCTCCCGCAGCAGAGCTCCACGGTCGCGCTCGGAAGAATTATCGGCCAGAAAATTCAGGGCCTCGATCGCGGCCACTTCCCCCTCTCCCAGGATAAAGGCGTCGATAACAGGCGTCAGGGGTTCAGGATTAAGGAAAGTGGCCACGCCGCCGGCCAGCACCAGGGGGTCTTCCGGCCCCCGGGCCGCAGCCGCCGGTGAAATCCCGGATTGGGCGAGGATTTGCAAGACCTTGGGATAATCCGCCTCAAAGGAGATGGAAAAGGCCACCGCGGCAAAATCCCGCAAGGGCCGCTGAGATTCGAGGCTGAGGATGGGGGTCCGGGTGCGCTGATACTCCGGCCACTCCTCCGGGGTGGGGAAAAACGCCCGCTCACAGGCCAGTCGAGGCTCTGCGTTGACCAGGTGATACAGAGTCTGGAAACCCAGGTTGCCCATGGCCACCGGGTAGATTTCCGGGAAAACCAGGGCCAGGGGCCAGCGCGCGCCCCAATCGCGGACAACCGCCCCTTTTTCCTGGGCCAAAAGCTTTTGGAGGCGGGCTTTGAGCCTGACCGACATGAAGCGTCCTCTGAAACAGCGTTCTGTTGGAAATGGCGGGACCGCCGCCGCGGCGGTTCAGACGCCGACGCTGCATCTGAATCCCGGTAATTTAGTCTTATTATCAGCTTATCCCAAGAAACCGGATTTGGCTATGGGCGGGTCTTTATCTCACAGATGCAGTATTTATCAAGCCCGGCAAATCGCCGGAGATGAATTTGTCGGACTTAAAAGCGGAAAGGGGTGGCGACTTCGGAAGTTCCCTGAATGATTCGGAAGAGTTCATCCGCCGCGGCGGGGTTCCGGAGTGTCAGGATAGCGTATTGCTGGACGGTGGCGTTCTTGTCCCCCAGGCTGTAGTGCAAGACCCCCAGGTTGAACTGGGCCGCGTCGTTATTGGGGTTAAGGGTCACGGCGCGCTCCAGGGCCGCCAGGGATTCGGTGTATTTCCCCTGCTGCCCCAGGGCCACCCCGAGATTATTGCAGGCCTGGTCATTTTGGGGATCATGAGCGACGGCTTCCCTAAGGAGCCGTGCGGCTTGGTCCGGTTTTCCCTGGCGCAGGAGGGTAAGGCCCTGCTGGTTGTAGATCCCGCCCAGGGCGACCTGGGCCTGACGAAAATCTGGGTTCAGCCGCAAAGCCGCGTTGAGGCGGTCGATGGCTCTGTCCTGGTCCCCCTGGGCGGCCCACGCGACCCCCAAGTAATAATTGGCCTCCACTGAATGGGGATCAGCCGCCAGGGCTTGCTGAAGGGCCTTGGCGGCCCGGTCATAATCCCCCGCGTCAAGATACTTCAGACCCTGTTGGAGAGAGGCAGCGGCCGCGGCTGCTTCCCCGGGAGGCTTGGCCGCAGATCCGGGAACAGTTCGAGGTGCGGATGCCGGGGCAGAGAGGGCTGGGGCTTTGGGGGTGCCTCTGATAATTTTCGGGGCATTCCCCTGGGACCACACCGCGGCCGGATACACGAGCCCAGCCAGCAGGAACACCGTTGACCAGCGGAATCCCCGATGCATACCGTCTCCCGGGAGTGGTGGCCGGGAAAGCCCGACTGGGGCCTCCCTGAACCGCTTCAGAACCTTAATGATTCTGGAGCTGGCATTCTGATGGACAGGTGCCAGCCCCCCGTTTTAAGCTTTGATCTTTTAAGGCAAACGAAAACCGTCCTAATCCACCTTTCGCAAAAACGGCGGGGTGTCCAGTTCGCTCTCCTCGTATTGCAGGTCAGGGTGTACTACATACTTTTTCCCCTGCACCACGCCCAAAGGCGGCCGTTTGTCCGTGGCCGCAACTTCTGCGGTGCGGGGCGGCTCAAAGCCTTTGCGGAGGAAGGCCGGAATTTCCAGGTCTTCGGCCGCGGGCAGTTCCGGAGGCGGCGCCTGCCAGACATCCCGGCCCTTTTCCAGATCATGGCGGTGCCCGATGCCGGTGGCGATAACGGTAACCTGCATGGCGTCGCCCAGCTCATCATCGAATACCAAGCCCCACTTGATGAGGGCTTCATCGTGGGCCTCAGCCTGGATGATGCTGCACACTTCCCGGAGTTCTTCCAGAGAAAATTCCTGGGAGGTGGTGATGTTGATGAGGATGCCGCGGGCCCCCTTGATGGAAATGTCTTCCAGGAGCGGATGAGAAATGGCCCGCTCGGCCGACTCTACGGCCCGGGTGTTGCCGCTGGCAAGCCCGGTGCCCATCAAGGCCATGCCGCCCTCCTTCATGATGGTGCGCACGTCGGCGAAATCAACCTTGATGAAAGCAGGTTTGACAATCAAATCGGAAATGCCCCGGACCGCTGCGCCCAGGACTTCGTTGGCCATGGAAAAGATGTCAGTGGTGCGTGAGTTTTTACTGCCCAGGGAGAAAAGCCGGTCATTGGGGATGGTAATGATGGTGTCGCTGACCCGGCGCAGTTCTTCAATGCCTTTGTCGGCCAGGCGCATTTTCATCTTGCCTTCGAATTCAAAGGGCTTACTGACCACCGCGACGGTGAGGGCGCCCACTTCCCGGCTGATCTCAGCAACCACCGGGGCGCCGCCGGTGCCGGTGCCCCCGCCCATGCCTGCGGCAATAAAGACCATGTCCGCGCCTTCCAGCACCTGGCGCAGGCGTTCAGCCTCCTCTCGGGTGGCTTCCCGGCCCACTTCGGGATTTCCGCCCGCCCCCAACCCCCGGGTGAGGGTGGTGCCCAGTTGAATTTTGATGGGAGCCAGGTTGCGCTCCAAGGACATGGCATCAGAGTTGGCGGCGATAAAGTCCACCCCCACCATCTCGGATCTGATCATGTCGTTGATGGCATTGCCGCCGGCCCCGCCTATACCTAAGACCTTGATCTTGGCGGATAACTCATTGGGGACCAGTTGGATTTTCATGTAATACCCCCTTGGCAGGTTTACACCACTTCTTGCAACCAGTTTTTAATGCGGGACCATAGGCCCGATTTGCCGCCCCGGTGGCCGCTGCGAAACCCGCGGCCGCGGGGGCCGGTCTGCCTTCGGTAGAAACCATAGAGCACCAGGCCGACGCCGGTGGCATAGGCCGGGTTGTGAATGACGTCGGTGAGCCCGCCCACTACTTCGGGATACCCCAAGCGGGTCGGGAGCATAAGGGTTTCGTCCACCAGATTGGCCAGGCCCGGAACCAGGGCCGAACCGCCGCTGATGACGGCCCCGGCGAGAACCGGGTTCCCGGCCCCGGCCCGTTGAATGTCCTTTTTGAGGAGGTCCAGGATTTCCTTGAGCCGCATGTCCACAATGTTCGCCAGATCCCTCCTGGGGACGTTGCGGGCTTGGCGCCCCCCCAATCCGGGAATTTCGATAGTGGTGTGGTCATTCTCATCCAAGGCGTTCAGGCAACAACCGTATTCCTTTTTGAGAAATTCGGCATTGTTGAGGGAGGTTTGCAGACCTACGGCGATATCATTGGTGAGGTTGTTGCCGCCCACCGGGATGACTGAATTATACCGCAGGGAATTCCCGGAGAAAATGGCCAGGTCGGTGGTCCCTCCGCCGAAGTCGATGAGGGCCACCCCCAGGGCCTTTTCTTCTTCCGTGAGGATGGCTTCGCTGGCGGCCAGGCTCTGGAGCACAAACCCCTTGCCGCCCTCGGCCACTTCCAGGCCGGCCCGGTTGACGCACTTGATGATGTTGTTCAAGGCGTTGACCGCCGCGGTGACAATGTGGATGCGGCATTCCAGGCGCATACCATGGATGCCCACCGGGTCTTTGATGCCGTCCTGGCCGTCAATGATAAAATCCTGGACCAGGGTGTGGATGACTTCCCGATCAGAGGGGATGGAGACCATGAGGCGGGCGGATTCGATGACCCGATCCACTTCCGCGGGGGTCACTTCCCGGTCCTTAATGACGATGACCCCCTGGCTGTTATGTCCCTGGATATGGGCCCCGGCCACCCCGGTGTACACTGACCCGATGGTGCAGTTGGCCATGATCTCGGCTTCTTCCACGGCTCGCCGGATGGACCTCACGGTGTTTTCGATATTGACCACCACACCCTTGCGCAGGCCGCCTTGGGTAGGAGCGGTGCCTACGCCCACGATTTCCACGTGTTGATCCCGTACTTCCCCCACCACCGCACAGACCTTGGTGGTGCCGATATCTAAACCAATGATGATTTCCTGGGTCACAAATTTGTTCCTGGCTTCCTTCCCGAAATATTCAGTTGGTTGCTTCCATCTCCCGCAGGGTCAGGAGCAGACGCTGGGGATGGTCAAGGTTAATACGGCCGGCATGGGCCAGATAGCCCCGCTGGGCCAAAAACGGCCACACCTTGGTTAACTTTTCGATTTTCTCGGGCAACTCAGAGAAACCCAGATACAATGCGGTTTTCAGGCCGCTGAGGTAAAGGGTGAAACCCCGTTCCGGGTCCACATTTATTTCTGCCACCATACTGCTTTTTATTGGCTCGGTGCTCTCCTGGAGGAGCTCCAGGAGCTTGAGGGTCTGGCTGACCAGGGTTGAAGGGGAACTCTGGCCGGCCGGGAAATAATCCCTGGTCAGGCCGGTGATTACCGGAAAATCATGCGGGTCCCCAGGAGAAGCAGGCCTGAACAGGGAGCCGGTCTGATCGATATAATACAGGTCCTCCAACTGCACGAAAGCCATGGGCGTCCGTTCGGTGATCCGCAGGGTCAGGCGGTTCGGCCAATGGCGCTCCAGTTCCGCCTTGGCGATCCAGGGATGAGTCTGCAGAGCTTGTTCCACCAGGGCGGGCTTCAGGGCCAGGAGATTGGTCCGGGCGTCGAGATGGGCCATTTCAAGGATCTGGGCGCGAGTAAACCTCTGAATCCCGGTAATCTCAATATTGTTGTTATCTTTAATGTAAAAGAGCGAGCAGGTCAAGAGTTGATAATAAAGGAGCACCAACCCCAGGCTGATTCCGGCCAGCCCGGTGAGCCCTAAAGCGCACCAGAGGATCCCAGGCCACATCCTTTTAGGCTCCCGCCGCCGTCGCTTGGTGTTGCGGCGCTGGCTCCGGCGCAGGAGGGACTGCTTTTTCCGGACCGGCTGCTGGGGAATCAGGCGTGAAGGGCGCGAGGGGCGCGGCATGGAGAATCTCCCGTTGATTGGCTATTGGGTGAAGCGGTAGGGTGGCCCAACCGCTGGAGCAGCTCTTCTCCCACTTTCCAAATGTCCCCGGCCCCCAGGGTGAGGAAAAGGTCCCCGGGACGGAGGCACGCAACGAGTGTCTCTGGAAATTTTGCCAGGTCCTCCACAAAATCGACCTGGGGGTGTAGTTGTTTAACCCCCTTAAAAAGGTCGATGCCGGAGATACCCGGCAAGGGCGGTTCGCCGGCGCTGTAAATTTCCGTGATAAATACCAGATGGGCCTGCTCAAAAACGGGGAAAAACTCGGGGAGCAAGGCCTTGGTGCGGCTGTAACGGTGCGGCTGAAAGGCCACTACCAGGCGGCGCTCCGGCAAGGCCTGGGCCAAGGCGGCAAGGGTGGCGGCAATCTCGGTGGGGTGATGGCCGTAGTCGTCCATTACCAGGATGCCGCGAGCCTCCCCTTTTACCTGGCAGCGCCGGTGAATCTGCCCCAGGTTGGCCAGGCCCTGCTGCCAGACCGGGAAGGGCAGAGACAGGAGAGCGCCCACCGCGCAGGCCGCCAGGGAATTGAGCACATAATGCCGGCCGGCCAGGGGCAGGCGTATGGTGCCCAGCGGCTTTCCGGCCTGCCAGAGGCGGTAGCGGCAGCCCAGGCCTGACACCTGCAGGTCCGTGGCCACCAGATCGGCCCCGGGAGCAAGGCTGTAAGTGATGGTGCGTTGGGGCCGTTCCCTGAGCAGCGGCGCCAGGTAGGGGTCGTCCCGCCAGGCCACGATCCGGGCCTCCGGAGAAAGGGCTGCCAAGTACCGGGCAAAGGTGTCCCGGATGTGATCCAGATCGCGGTAAAAATCCAGGTGTTCCCGATCGATGTTGGTGATCACCGCTACTTGAGGGGACAGATGCAGGAAGGAGGCATCGCTTTCGTCAGCCTCGGCCACGAAATATTTCCCCTGGCCCAGAATGGCGTTGCTGCCGAGATTGTCCCACACCGCACCCACCAGAACCGACGGGTCCAACCCCCCGGCCCTCAGGACCGCGGCAGTCATGGCGGTGGTGGAAGTTTTGCCGTGGGCCCCGGTGACGGCCACCTGAGTGTAGCCCTCCATGACCCGGGCCTGCATTTCCCCCCGGCGCAGGACAGTGCGCCCACTGGCCCGGGCTGCGGCCAGTTCGGGATTGTCCTCCTTCACCGCAGTGGTGTGGACCACCACCTCCGCAGTGCCGAGGTTTTCAGCGCGGTGGCCCTTGTAGACGCACACCCCCAAGTCCTGGAGACGCCTGGTTATGGCGCTCTCCGCCGCATCGGAGCCGCTCACCTGGTGCCCCTGGCGCACCAGTAACTCCGCCAGGCCGCTCATGCCGATGCCGCCGATGCCGATAAAATGGTAAGAAGTTATTGCTCTCCCCCTGAAGAAGAGGCCGGCGCTTGCGCCAGGCCAGCATTTTTTATCCATGCAGGGCGGGCCCTGCCCGCCGTTTTTGCTGTTCTCCAAATTTTTCAGTAGATCAGGGACCTCAGATCCTCGCCCCCACCCAAGCATGGGAGAAAAGGGATCTAATGCTTTAGGTTTTTCCGGCGGACAGGGCCCGCCCTGTATCTCAGGCGATATTAAGATAGACTTTCCAACAGCTCCAGACAACCCGCCACGATCTCCCGGGCGGCCTGGGGTTTGGCCAGGCGGGCGCTGGCGGCCTCCATCTCCAGCAGGCGCTCCGGCTGGGCCAAAAACTGATTTATCCTATCAGCCAAAACTTCACCTGTAAAATGTTTATTTAAAATGAGCTCTGCGGCCCCGGCCGTCTCGAGGAACCGGGCGTTGGCCTCCTGGTGGTTGTTGGCCGCAAAGGGGTAGGGGACCAGGAGTCCGGTCCGGCCCCGGGCGGTTAGTTCGGCCAGAGTGGAGGCTCCGGCCCGGCATACCAGCAGGTGGGCCCGGCCCATCCAGGCGGCCACCCCCGGGGTAAAGGCCGCCGCTTCGGCCGCAAACCCCGCTTCCCGGTAACCCTGTTGCACCGCCGCCAGGTCCTCCGGGCCGGTAAGATGCAGAAATTGCAGGCGCTCCCGGTGCGCCGCCAGGAGAGGCAGGGCTTTCATGACCTCCATATTCAGATGATGAGCCCCCTGGCTCCCCCCCATGACCATGATGGTGAACGGCTTGGCGGGCCGGGGGGGTGCCGGCTCAAAAAACTCACGACGGATGGGGTTCCCCGTCCACCGGCTTTTATCCTTGGCGAAATGGCCCCCAGCGTCGGGGAAAGACAGAAAAACCCGGCTGGCCACCCGGCCCAGCAGGCGGTTGGTGAGACCCGGGATGGCATTCTGCTCATGAATGGCCAAGGGGATCCCCATAGTCCAGGCCGCCAACCCCACGGGTCCGGAGGCATGGCCGCCCACGCCCAGGACTAGGTCAGCCTTCAGGTCCTTGAGGCGGCGGCGGGCCGCAAGGACGTGGCCGGGGACCCCGAACCAGGCTTTGAGGCCGGCCCAGCGCCCCATGCCTTTCACCGCGCGGCTGGCTACCGCCTTCCAGGGAAGTTGATATTTTTCCAAAATCTGGATGGTGACCGGCTTGGGGGTGGTCAGAAAAAAGACCTCCACGTGGTGGCCTTCCCGAAGCTCCTGGGCCACCGCGATGCCCGGGAACAGGTGCCCTCCGGTGCCACCGCCCACAATCACTACCCTGGGATGCATGGTTTCACCTCTCGCCGGGTTTTGGGGGAAAGGGCCCCGGAAACCAGCGGATTGCGGCCCTCTCCTGTGTCGGCGGCTTGCCGGGGGGCTCTTTCAGGCCAAGCGGATAATTCCTCCCAAAGTTCAAGAAGAAGCCGCGTCCTGGGGTTTCCTGGCCTGGGTGCCGTTGGGCCCTGCGGCTGCCGGCCGTTTTATCTGACTGCTGATATTCAGCAAAATGCCCACTGCCAGGAGATTGACCAGCAGAGAAGAGCCGCCGTAGCTCAGGAAAGGGAGGGACAGACCCTTGGTGGGCAGGATGCCGCTTACCACACCCATATTGATGCAGGCCGGCAAGCTGATCAGCAGGGTCAGACCCAGAGCCAGGTACGAACCGAAAGCGTCCGGAGCCCTAAGGGCCACGACCAGACCGCGATACACCAGCAGGGTGAACAGCGCCAGAATGAGAATAACCCCCACGAAGCCCAGCTCTTCGCTAAAAATGGCGAGAATGAAATCCGTGTGCGCGTCGGGCAGATAGAAGAGCTTGGCCCGGCTCTGGCCAGGCCCTATGCCGAAAAGTCCCCCGGAGCCAATGGCCAGCAGGGATTGTTTCAGTTGATAGCCCACATCCTGGCCATATTTCCAAGGATCGAGGAAAGACAGGATGCGAGAGAACTTTTTAGGATCCCGCATGACCATGACCACGGCCAGGGGAGCCGCCAGGCTGAAGGAAATGAGGATATACGTGAAGCGCGTGCCGCCTACCAGGAGCATGATGAAGACTATGCTGGCCAGGGTAAGGGCGGTGCCGAAATCGGGTTCCTTGCCGATAAGAGCGACGAACATCCCGGCGATCACCATATGGGGCAGAAAGCCGATGGCGAAATATTTCATTTTCTCCTGTTTGCGCGACAGGGAGTAGGCCAAAAAAATTACCATAGCCAGCTTAGCGAACTCCGACGGTTGCAGGGTCACCGGCCCCAGGCGTACCCAGCGGGCCGCGCCCCGGACCTTGGCACCGAGGCCCGGGAGAAAAACCAGGACAAGGCCGATGAGGGCCAGAAGCAAAAACCAGTAAACCCAGCGTTTATAGAGATGATAATCAATGGAGCGCCCCAGCCCGAGGATTACCATGCCGAGCAGGGCGTAAGCGCCCTGGCGCTTCACAAAGAAATAGGGATCCTGGTATTGGGCATTGGCCATCACGGTGGAGGAGGTAAAGACCATGGTGAGGCCCAGAGAGACCAGGAGCATGGCGCTCGCCAGCAGAGTGAAGTCATGATGGGAGTTTACAGTCAGATCAACTTTTTTCAGCATGCGCCCCCTCCTTTACCGCTTTCTGAAAAACCTCACCCCGGTGGGCGTAATCCCGGAACATGTCGAAGCTGGCGCAGGCCGGGGACAGGAGCACCACGTCCCCCGGGCTCGCCAAGCCGGCGGCGTGGGCCACCGCTTCGGCCATATTGTCGGCCAGGTACGCCGGGGCCAGGCCTTTCCATATCCGGGCCAGGCGGTCCCTGGTCTCCCCTACCAGGACCAGGGCCTTTACCCTTTCCCGGATAAGGTTGTTTAACAGACTAAAGTCACTGTCCTTGTCCCGGCCGCCGGCGATGAGGACGATGGGCCGGTCAAAAGAGCGCAGGGCGCGGGCGGCGGCGCCCACGTTGGTGCCCTTGGAGTCGTCGTAAAAATCGACGCCGTTGCGGGTGGCCACCCATTCCAGGCGGTGGGGCAGCCCGGCGAAGTCGGCCAGCACCTCCCGGCAGGCCTGCGGGTCAGCCCCGGCCAACAGGGACAGGAGCAGCGCAGCCATGATATTTTCCTGATTGTGACTCCCTTGGAGGCGGATTGCAGCCAGGGGAAACTCCTCTTCGGTCCCAGCCGGCGTCAGGCGGACTTTAATGGCCCCGTCCGCCAGCCAGGCCCCGGTGGCGAGCGGCTCGGAGGCCGAAAAGTAAAAGACCTGCTTTAGACCCCGGCCCAGGGGACGCACCAAGGGATCATCGTAATTGAGCACCTTGGGTTCTTCCGGAGTCATGAGCCGGAACAGGCCGGCCTTGGACCTGATGTACGCCGCGTAATCCGGATAGCGGTCCAGGTGATCGGGGGTTATATTCAGCAACGCCGCATATTGGGGATGAAAATGGGGGGCCGTGTCCAGTTGGAAGCTGCTGATTTCCAGCACCAGGCGGTCGGCGTCCTGTTGCTGGTCCAGGAGAGCGACCAGGGGCGTACCGATATTGCCCCCCACCAGGGCCGCCATGCCGCTGGCCGCAAGAAACTTGGCCACCAGGGTGGTCGTGGTGGTCTTGCCATTGGTGCCGGTCACCGCAATGACCGGGCGGGTGAGGAAATGACCGGCCAGTTCCAGTTCACCCCACACCGGGATACCGTTCTGTCGGGCCCCTTCCAGCCAGGGAAGTTCCGGGGGCACCCCGGGGCTCAGCAGGATGAGATCAAAATCGCGCACATCATCGGGTTCGGGAACCCCTAATTGTTCCACCACGGACAAGTCCCGGATGAGGGCCCGCATGTCCGCCAGCTCGCCGGCCGGAGACCTGTCAGTGACGGTGACCCGGGCGCCGGCCTGGGCCAGAAAGCGGGTAAGGGCCACGCCGGTGCGGGCCAACCCCACGACCAGGACTTTTTTGCCGGTGAGGTCCATATCACCGTAACTTCAAAGTGCTCAGGGACAATAGTCCGAGGATAATCGCAATAATCCAGAATCGCACGATGACCTTAGGCTCCGGCCACCCCTTCAGTTCAAAATGATGGTGGATGGGAGCCATGCGAAAGATGCGGCGGCCGTTGGTGACCTTGAAAAAACTTACTTGCAGAATGACGCTCAAGGCTTCCACCACAAAAAGCCCTCCCACGAGAAGAAGGAGAATTTCCTGCTTGGTGGCCAGGGCCGCGGTGCCCAGCGCTCCCCCCAGGGCCAGGGCGCCCACATCGCCCATGAATACCTGGGCGGGGTAGGCGTTGAACCAAAGAAAGCCGATGCCCGCGCCCACCAAGGCCCCCAGGAAAACCGAGACTTCTCCCACCCCTGGAACGAAGGTGATTTTCAGGTAGCGCGCGATGATGGCGTTGCCGGCCAGGTAGGCGAAAATGGCATAAAACGCCCCGGCGATGGTTACCGGGCCAATGGCCAGCCCATCCAGGCCGTCGGTTAAATTTACGGCATTGGCCGTGCCGATAATGACCAATAACGCCAGGGGCATGTAAAAATATGACAGGTTGGGCCGCACATCCTCAAAAAAAGGTATAGTCAGGGTGGGCAGGAAATCCGGCAGGGCGAACAGCCAACAAGAGGCCGCCACGGCGATGAGGGTCTGCCCCAGGAGCTTTTGCCGGCCGGTGAGGCCCTGATTGTGTTTCTTGATGACTTTCAGGTAGTCATCCAGAAACCCGACGACGCCGAACCCGAGAGTCACCGCCACTAACAGCCAGACATAGGGATTTCTCAGGTCAGCCCACAGAAAGGTGCTGACCAACATGGTGCAGATAATCATGAGGCCGCCCATGGTGGGAGTTCCCGCCTTGGAGTGATGCGATTGGGGGCCGTCCTCCCGGATAAACTGGCCGATCTGCAATTCCTTGAGCTTGTTGATGCACCAGGGGCCGATTATCAATGAGAGCACCAGCGCCGTCAGAATGGCGGAAAAAGTCCGAAAGGTGATGTAGCGGAAGACGTTGAGGGGACTAAAATAGGTCTTTAAAGGAAACAATAAGTGATAGAACACAGGTTATGCCCCCGAAAATACTACTTCCTTCGATGAGAGTTGCTCTTGAGTTCTCCAGTTAACCGCCCTTTTGCAGAAGCTCGATGATGGTTTCCATGCGCATCGAGCGGGACCCCTTCACCAGCAGCCAGTCCCCCGGCTTGAGGAAATCCTTGAGCAGTTGAGCCGCTTCCTCCTTGGTGGCCACCGGGTGAAGGCGCGGTGCTGACAGGCCACTCTCCTGGGCTCCTGCGGCCACTTCATCGCGATGATTGCCGTAGACCACCAGGAAGTCCAAGCCGCTCCGGGCCGCCTGACGGCCCAGTTCCCGATGGGCCGCCACCGCCCCGGCCCCCAACTCCAGCATATCGCCTAACGCCGCGGCCGCCCGGGCCGTGCCCTTGAGTTCCGTCAGGGTGCACAGGGCCGTAGCCATGGATCCCGGATTGGCATTGTAGCAGTCATTGAGCAGGTGCACCCCGGAGGGCAGGTCCTGAACCTGGGAGCGCCGCTGAATGGCCGTGAAAGCAGCCAGGGCCGCGGTTGCCTCCACCAGGGGCAGGCCGAGGGCCAGGGTCACGGCCGCGGCGGCCAGGGCGTTCATGGCCTGATGCTCGCCCGGGACCTGGAGGGTAAGGGGCCAGCTTTTCCCCTGCCAGGATACCTGGATTACCTGCCCATGCACCCCTCGGGACTGCCGGTCGAGGGCCCTGAGGTCGGCTCCGGAGCCAAACCCGAAACCCAGGCGACGGCCGCGGAAGCCTGCGGCCTGGCAGGCCACCCGCGGGTCGTCGGCGTTGTAAACCAGGGTTGCTTGCGGGGAGAGGGCCTGAATAAGCTCCCCTTTGGCCCGGGCCACCCCTTCCACGCAGCCCACCCCCTCGGTGTGGGCCGGATAAACGTTTAAGAGCACCCCCACTGTGGGTTGGCTGATCTGGGTGAGGCGGCGGATTTCCCCGAAACGGTTCATCCCCATCTCCAGCACCGCGGCCTGGTAGGTCCCGTCCAACTGGAGCAGCGTCTGAGGGAGACCGATGAGATTATTGAGATTCAACTCGTTCTTCAAGGTCCGGAAAAACCGGGAGAGAACCAGGGCGGTCATTTCCTTGGCCGTGGTCTTGCCGCAACTGCCGGTGATGGAGACCAGCGGAATAGTGAAACGCCGGCGCCAGGACCGGGCCAGATCCCCCAGGGCCTGCAAAGTGTCGCCCACGGCCACCGCGGTGACCTCCGGGGGAAGGGCGGCACGAAAATCGCGGCGCTGCCAGACTCGGTCCTCCACGATCACCCCCCGCACGCCCCGGATCAGGGCCTGGGGTAGATGATCGTGGCCGTCGTGGCGCTCGCCCCGCAGGGGCACAAACAGCTCTCCGGCCTGGCAGGTGCGGGAATCGGTGCTGACGCCCACAAAAACCGCACCCTGGCGCCCCTGGACCAGGAAACCTCGGGTGGCGGCCATCACTTCGGCGGCGGAGAACGTTGCGGGCATCAGCCGTTATACTCCTCGAGGGCGGCCAGGACCTCTTCCCGGTCGTCAAAGTGGATTTTGTCCTCACCCCAGATCTGGTAATCTTCATGGCCCTTGCCGGCCACCAACACTGCGTCGGTCCTGCGGGCCAGGCTCACCGCCAGGCGGATGGCCTCCCGGCGGTCAGGGGACACCAAATAGCCCCGCTCCCCTTTCCGGGCTTCGGCCAGACTCAGGCGGGGGCAACCCCTGGCGGCAAGCCCCTTTTCGATGTCCCGGATTATGGCCAAGGGGTCTTCAGTGCGGGGATTGTCGCTGGTCACCACCACCAGACTGCTTCTCCGGGCGGCCTCCTGGCCCATGAGAGGCCGCTTGGTGCGGTCCCGGTCCCCGCCGCAGCCGAATACCGTGATGATGCGGTCAAAATCGAGGGAGTTGAGGGCGGCCAGTACCTGGGCCAGGGCATCGGGGGTATGGGCGTAATCCACAAAGACGCTGGGCCCGGCCGGGGGTCCCAGGCGCTGCAAACGGCCCGGCACCCCGGGGAGGCCCGCCAGTCCCGCCTGTACCGCGTCCAGGCTGATCCCCAAGCCCAGGGCCACGGCCGTGGCGGCCATGATGTTGGCCAGGTTGTACGGGCCTACCAGCCGCGAAGTGATTTCCACTTCTCCCGCCGGGGTGGCCAACACCGCGTCCAGGCCGTGGCGCTGGAAGCGGTGGGACAGGGGGCGCACCGCGCTCTCCGGGTGCTGGCCGTAGGATAGTCTTGGCGCCTCTACCCGCTCATGCAACTGTCGCCCCCAGGGGTCATCCAGGTTGAGGACCGCCAGTCCACGGTGCCCCGCCCCGTTTTTCAGAACCTCAAAAAAAAGCCGGGATTTGGCCCGGAAATAGTCATCCAGATCCCGGTGGTAATCCAGGTGGTCCTGGGACAAGTTGGTGAAGACCCCGGCTGCGAAGCGGGCAAAATCAACCCGGTGCTGCCTCAAGGCATGAGAGGAGACTTCCAGGATGGCGTGGCTGACCCCCAGGCCGCGCATCTCCCGCAGGAGCCGCTGCAAGTCCAGGGATTCAGGGGTGGTCACCGGCGCGGGCCAGGTCTGCTCTCCTACCCGGTAGTTCACTGTGCCCAGCACCCCCACCCGGTGGCCGGCGGCCTGCAGAATGGCCTCGAGAAGAAAACTGGTGGTGGTTTTGCCGTTGGTGCCGGTGATGCCCACCAGGACCAGTTCGCGGCTGGGGTGGCCGTAGAACGCGGCACTAAGATGGGCGAGAGCTAAGCGGGCCTGGGGGACCTGAACCAGAGTCACCTCCGGCGGCGGTTCGAAGGGCTCTTCGGTCACCACTATCCGCGCCCCTTGGGCCAGGGCCTGGCTGAGGAAACGATGCCCATCGGTCTTGGCGCCCCGTAATGCGACGAAAATCCCGCCGGGAACCACCTGCCGGGAGTGGTAGGCCAAGCCGAAGACCCGCTGGCGGTCGTCCCCGGTGATCTGGGCCCCCCGGAGGCCGGCCAGAAGCTCTTTCAGGGTTTTTCCCTGCCCTTGTTCGGTTTTTTCCCGCATCTGCTGTAATTATCTTTTCTTTCCGAAAATCCAATAAAATCCTATCCCAAGCCGGTGACCTTGGCAACCCTTACACCGGGCGTCAAGAATGAGGCTCAAACTTGACCACGCACGTGGTTCCCGGTTCCAGAGGCGTGCCCGGGGGCGGATCCTGGGACACCGCCAAGCCGCTGCCCTGCATCCGGCAGCGGACCCCGGCACCGTGCAGCAGCCTTACCGCCCGGCGGATGGTCATGCCCCGCAGGTCCGGCATGACCTTCAGGGGCCCGGGGGGCGGCTCCGGCGCGGCGGCCTGCTTGGGCATCTCCAAAGGACCGAGAATAGCAGCGGCCTTCAGAGGAATGACTTCCGGGGTGGCTGAAGCTGTGGTTTTCGGAGCGGCAGGCTGGTTTTTGACCAAAATAGAGTCAGTCTTGTCCGGATGAGGGTAATAGCCCAACACCCTGAGGGCCTGGCCCGCCACTTCCCGGAAAACCGGGGCGGCAACCACGCCGCCGTAGATGGCTCCCTTGGATTCCTCAATGATAACAGTTATGGCCAGCACCGGCTGGTGAGCCGGGATAAGACCCATAAAAACAGAGTTATACTTGCTTTTGGAGTAGGCCCGGCCGACCACCTTTTGCGCGGTGCCGGTTTTACCGGCCACGGTGAAGCCCGGAGGGGAGGCCTCGGCGGCGGTGCCTCCCTGCTGGGTCACGGTTTCCATGATGCTCAGCATGGTGGCCGCGGTCTCCTGGGAGAGGACCCGCCGCACCGGCCTGGGCTTAAATTCTTTCACTGTTTCCCCCTTGGGGCTGACTATTTCCTTTACTATGAGGGGTTCCATGAGAACGCCGTTGTTGCCGATGGCCGACAAGGCCATGGTGAGTTGCAGGGCGCTCACCGAGACTCCCTGCCCGAACGCGGTGGTCAGCCGGTCGATAAGGGAATGGCAGCGCTGGTGATTCTTTATAAGCCCGGTGGTTTCCCCGGGAAACTGGATGCCGGTTTTACTCCCGAAGCCGAAGGCCCGCAAGTACTCGTCCATGAGCTTGGGGCCCAATTTCAGGCTGATTTTGGCAGCGCCGATATTGCTGGACTTCTGGATGACTTGCTGGACGGTCAGCCCCCCATACGGATGCACATCGTGGATGATTTCCTTGGCGCTCAAGGCCCAGGTCCCGTTTTCGCAGTGAAACCGGTCCGAAGGTCTGACCACTCCGGCGTCCAGGGCGGAGGCCACAATAAAAACTTTAAACGCGCTGCCCGGCTCGATGGCATCCGTGAGGAGGCGAACCTGCCGGGCCTCCTTGGAGAATCGGGCAGGAACATTGGGGTCCATCCGCGGCACCTGGGCCATGGCCAGGATCTCCCCGGTTTGGGGGACGGTCACCAGAATCATGCCGCCGGCGGCGTTCCAACGGTCCACCCCTTTTTGCAGCTCTTTTTCGGCGATGTACTGAATGGTGCGGTCGATGGTCAGGACCAGGTTGTTCCCCATAACATCAGGGTCCCAGGCCTCTTCCCCCGAGACCACGATGTGCCCCCGTGCGTCTTGCAGATTGATGCTGCTTTTGGGCCGGCCGTAAAGGTCCTTGTTGAAAAAGTGTTCCAGTCCTTCCAGGCCGTTGCCGTCGATGTCACAGAAGCCCAGAATGGGGCCGGCCAGCCACTGCTGGGGGTAGTAGCGCCGGGCCTCGGGGATGAGATAAACCGCGTCCTCGTCAGCCCGATCTTCTTTTTTCCTGGCTGCCAGGATCCGTTTTTCCACCTTTTCTTTCCAAAGGCGGAAAGCTTCCTCTTTTTCCGGCGTGAGACAGCGCTTTATAAAGACGAAGGGGCGCGCCCGGGTGATGATCTTCTTGATTTCATGGTAAGACATCCCCAGGACTTCAGCCAATTCCCGGCTGATCAGGTCAGGGTTCTTGATCTGGTTGGGGTGCGCCACCAGAGAGGACACCCTGGTGCTGATGGCCAGTTCGACCCCATGCCGGTCCGTAATAAGGCCCCGAACCGGCAGGATAGGGCACTGCTTCTCCACTTCCCGGTCCAAGGCCTCCCGGAGTTGGGACCCCTGGATGATTTGCAGGTGAAAAAAACGACCGACAATGACCAAGCCGAAGAGTGCCAGACCAAAGCCTACCAGGATAGTGCGCAGCCGCGCCCACTTGGTCAGGCCGACGCTCATTGCCAGTTCACCTTCACGACCTGTCCGGGAGCCGGCGGCCCCATGCTGTAGGTTTCGGCCAGCTTTTCCAAACGGGCGATGGAGGTGAGATTGGATAGCTCCACCCGCAGTTTGCGGTTGAGTTCCAGATATTCCTTCTGCATTTCTTTGGCCTGGGAGATCTGGTAATTCAGGGCAGTGCTCTGCAGATTGCCCCAGGCCCAAAAGAAGCTGGTAAGAACAATGCCCACGGCGGCCAGGATCAGGCCAAGCACCAGGATCTTTTGCCAAGGGCTTTCCTGGGTGCGCACTTTGCGGTTGCGGGCAATGAGCGTGTGACTAACGGTGCTGAGACGCAGAGCCAGGTTCGTGGGCATCGTCAACCTCCCATGCAGTTAAATTTTTTCCGCCACACGTAATTTGGCGCTCCGGGCCCGAGGATTCTGCCGCACCTCCTCGACGCCGGGGGTTAGGGGCTTCTTGGTGAGACGCCGCATCACCCCGGCTTTTTCCCAGGAAAGGAACCGCTGCTTCACCAAGCGGTCCTCCAGGGAGTGGTAGGAGATGATGACCAGGCGGCCTTCCGGCTCCAGCCAGTGGGGGGCTCCCTCCAGGAATTTTGCCAACTCTTCCAATTCCCGGTTCACGGCGATCCTCAGAGCCTGAAAAACCCGAGTGGCGGGATGGACCCGGCTGCCAGGCCGGCGGCCCAGGACCGACAGCACCAGGTCCACCAACTGCCCGGTGGTGCGCCAGGGACGCTCCCGGCGAAGTTCACAGACGCGCCGGGCCAAAGCAGGGGCTCGGGGCTCCTCACCGAAGTCCCGGAAAATTCTTTCTATTTCCTTCTGGGGGAGCGTATTCAGGAGTTGGGCCCCGGTGGGGCCGGGGCTCAGGGGGTCGAAGCGCATATCCAGAGGTTCATCACGCTGAAAGCTGAATCCCCGGCCGGAGAACTGCAGGGAGTAAGACGATAAGCCCAGATCCAGGAGGATGCCGGCCGCCCCCCCGCGGCCGGCTTCTTCCAGGACCTCCCCCACCCGGGCGTAAGAACGGTGAAACAAACGAAAATGGGAGGTGAAGGGGGCTAACCGGGCGGCGGCCGTCTGCAGGACCATAGGGTCACGATCGAACCCCCAGAGCTCCCCCACTCCAGTGATTCGTGACAGGATGGCCACTGCATGTCCCCCCTCGCCAATGGTACCATCCACATACAGGCGGTCGGGCCGAATCTCCAGGCCCGCCAACACCTCCCTTACCATAACCGGCTGATGTACCGGATTCTGGTCCACGTTACCTCAAGAAGCTAGGTCCTCCTTGCACCTGCCCACCCGGCCTTGTAGCCTTGGGAACCGTCCCTGTCGGTTGCAGGTCAAGCTGGCTGCCTGCTAAATGAGCAGCTCGTGGAGCACGCTCTCGTCAATGGACTCCTCCAGCTGCTTCCGGTGGGCTTCATAGCGCTGCCGGTCCCAAATTTCAAAGTTGCGGACCAGGCCGACAATGGCCACTTCCCGCCCCAGCTTGGCGTATTCCCGGAGACTTTGGGGGATGAGGATGCGCCCCTGTCGGTCCAAGGGGCATTCTTCCACCCCGGAGATCAGGAAGCGTTGAAAAGCACGGTAATCCTTGCGAAACAAGGCCAACTCCCCCAACTTGGCCTCCACTTTCACCCATTCAGACTGGGGAAAGGCCAGAATGTAACCGTCCCAATTGGTGAGGATAAGCTGACGATCCTGGCTTTCCTGTAAAATTTCCCGGTAGCGCACCGGGATGCTCACCCGTCCTTTATTGTCCATGATGTGGAAGGAACTGCCTTTAAACATGGACGGTGACCCCAGTCTCTACCATCATTTACCACTTGATCCCACTTTTTCCCACTGGTCCTCAAAATACGGCGTTTCTTAGGGAAATGTCAAGAAAAAAAACAAAAGAGAAAAGTTTCACAATTTACCTACTTAGGGGTTTATCCCGAAATCAGAGAGGAGGCCTGGCAGGCTTACTGAAGGGGAGGTGTGACTATCCTGAGGGGCAGGCTGCCAAGCCGGGAAAAGGTCCGGAGTCAAGGCAATTTCGGTGTAAAAAGGGATCCAGACACCTGCGGCCGGGCAGGGGCCCCAACTTGCCAAGGAAAAAAACGTTACGATTCCTGGTCTCTTTTGCCGCGTCCGTCCAGGTAAGCCTGCAAAATGAGGCTGGCGGCCACCTGGTCCACCACTTGCCGGCGTTTCTTGCGGCTCATATCCGCCTGGAGCAGCAGGCGCTCGGCCTCCACCGTGGTCAGGCGTTCATCCCAGGTGGCCAGTTCTGCCCCTAAGGCCTCGGCCAGAGCCCGACCCAGGGCCAGGATCTCCGCGGCCATCTCCCCCAGGCGACCGTCCATGTGGCGGGGCAGGCCCACCAGGACCTCCTGGACCTTATAAGGGCGGGCTATTTCCAGCATGCGGGCCAGGTCCTTGTCCCAGTCCTGCCGCTCCAGGACAGCCAGGCCTTGGGCGGTAAGGCCCAAGGGATCGCTGATGGCCAGGCCGATGCGTTTCTGGCCCACGTCCAGGGCCAGGATGCGCACCTCGCCGGGTTTTGCCGGTCGGTCTGTGGTCAAGAGAAGCTCCTTGTTGCCTGCCCCGAAAGTCGGAAAATTTTCCGGGCAGTCGTCAATCCCGGCCAGGCGCAGGCTAAGACCCCGGCTGCACCCCGTTCTCCCCGAGGCGACAGAGGCGCCGGAAATTATCCCCCAAGACGGCCTGGGCCTGTTCTTTCGGAAGGTCAAGGTCAAGGATTTTTCGCAGTTCATGGCTAGGGAGGCCGAAGGGATAGTCGCTGCCGAAGATAAGGCGGGAATGGCCGTAGCGGCTGAGGTAAGCCTCGATGTCGTTCCTCCCGGCTAAGGCCGTGTCGGCATGAACCTGGGGAAGCTCCCAGAGGCCGGCCCGGTCCAGGGTTCGGTAGCCACCGCTCAGATTGCCCAGGTGGGGAATAACGACAGGCACTCCCGGGGGAAGCAGTTTTTCTATAAAGAACAAGGTGTTGTAAAAGGTTTCCTCCAAGAGGATGGGGAGCTTGCGGGCCTGCACGGCCTCCAGAAACTCCCGGCAGCGGGGGTCATCATAATGGTATGGGGGCTCAATATCGTGGCGGTGCCACTTGATCGCCACAAACTCCGGTCCCAGGTCTTCCCAAGCAAAATCGTTCCACACAAAGAAATAGGGATAAATGACGATGTCCGGGTCTTTGAGGTCTAAAAGATACCGATGGGCGCGGCGGCGGCTGTCCTGCCACTCCGGGGCGTCGGTGAAATCCGGGTCATACCGGTCGTAAACATCCTCCACCGGCGGGATAAGGCCGGCCCCTTTTATGCCTGCCAGTTCCAGCAGGGGCCGGAGATCTTCCCACAACCAGGAAACGTGCTGACAGCCGCAGTGCAGGTGACCGTCAATTATCCTGAACTCAGCCATGCCGGTTTCTCCGCAATCGGTTATAAGCTTGGAAGGTGGGGAGGGCTCACCCTCCAACCTGCTTACTGCCCGCTGACCTCAACACGTCAGATGCAGCGCCGCGGCCCAACGGCGCTTGCCGGCCAAAGAGTTGATGAGGCGGCAGGCTTCCGGGGTGGGCACGGCCACCAGGTCGATGCCCTTTTCTTTTAAGAACGCGGCCAGGGCCGGATCCACCTGCAGGCGGCCGGGATCCCCCTGGCCCACAATCAGGACCTCGGGGTTGGCCCTTAGGGCTTCGGCCACATCCTCCGCCTGGAGGAGGTGGGATTCCCGGCGCCACCAGTCAGTCTTGATTTTTCCGGGCCAGATCAGGAGGTCCTGCCGGTAGGAAACCCCATCCACCACAATCTGCCCGAATTCAAAGCGGTCGATATGCATGGTTCAGCACACCAATATCTGTTATGACTAAATTAAGTATCCCACAGACTGGGGGCAAGGGCCGACGGAAAGGTAATCCCCGACTGGCCCCGGCGCGGGACAGAGTATTATAAGGTTCGCTTTTTCATGAACAAAATGTAAGATAACAGACTGATCTGCTAACTTTAATGCTTTTTCCAGAGAAGCGGCAGTTGCGGCAAAACAATGGGGCTCAGACTGGCGATGTCATGAAGGCCAAACGGCAGAAAGGCAGCGAACCGGGGCGGGTGCAACTCGGCAACGTCGCAATCGTGCTTTTCCGTCCCCAGATCCCGGAGAACATCGGCGCGGTGGCCCGGGCCGCGTGCAACATGGGACTTTCCCGCCTGCACCTGGTGCAGCCGGTCTGTCTGGATCAGGAACGCATGCGTATGATGGCCACGGCCTCCGCCAGCCATCTTTTGGAGAGCATGGTGATTCATGATGACCTGGCCCAGGCCCTGGGACCATTTCAATACGTGGTGGGAACCACGGCGCGTTTAGGGGGCATCCGCAAGGAGCTCCTGAGTCCCCGAGAGATGGCGGCCCGCCTCGTGGAGTTGTCCAGGAACAACAACATCGCCCTCCTTTTCGGCCCGGAAAACTATGGCCTGACCAACCGGGAATTACCCTTCTGCCATGCCCTGGTAACCATTGCCACTGAGGAGTGCAGTTCTCTTAACCTGGCCCAGGCGGTGATGGTCCTGGCCTATGAGCTGCACGAGGCCCGGACGGACAGGCCCCGGTTCCAGCCCCGCCTGGCCACCACCCATGAACTGGAAACCATGTACGCCATACTCCAGGAGACCCTGGTCAAGATCAATTACATCAGTCACCACAATCCGGAGCACTGGATGCTCAACGTCCGCCGCCTCTTCAACCGGCACGGACTCTTGGCCCGGGAGACCCAGGTCATCAAGGGCATTTGCCGTCAAATCGACTGGTACGTGCGCACCTGTCGGGCAGGAGGGGCCACAGAAGACAGGGAAGGCCGGGATTCCAGTATTTCATAAGCCCCGGCGCTTTTCCTTTCGGCCAAAAAAATAATAGTATGATATAATTGTCATCATACTTCAGGCAGCTACATCATCACAGAGCACCTTTTCAGGGCCGAACAGGCCGCCCCTCTCCAGGAAATCCCTCGGTTCCGCAGGTTTCCTCAGACAGGCAGCCTACTGATGTAATTTCCTGACATCATCATCCCCCAGCCAGACGGGGTGAATAAAACACGGAGGCAGAATGGCAAAGATTCAATCAGGACAGTTCGCCCAGGTGCATTACACCGGCAAACTTGCAGACGGCACGGTGTTCGACAGTTCGGTAGGCCGGCAGCCCCTGGAGTTCCAGGTAGGCAGCGGCCAGGTCATTCCTGGTTTTGACCAGGCCATCGAAGGTATGGAGATAAACGAAGAAAAGATATTTATTCTCAAATCCGACGAAGCCTACGGTCCGGTGCGGGATGACCTTAAGAGGGATTTCCCCCGAGACATGTTGGAAGGCAAAGAAGTGCAGGAAGGCCAGGAGCTGTGGTTCCAATCCCCCCAGGGCCCCGTCCCGGGCAAAATTGCGGCTTTATCGGCTGAAACCTTCACGGTGGATTTCAACCATCCCCTGGCCGGCAAAGATCTGGAATTTTCTGTCAAGCTCGTGGGGATCAGCAACACCCCCACTCAACGCCAGGCAGGCTGCGGCTGCTCATGCTCCTCTGCGAGCGACAGCGGCTGCGGTGAAACCGGCTGTGGCCAGTAAGGACCAAACCGGAAAGGGCTAAGCAAAGCCGGGCCTTGCGGCCCGGCTTCTTTTCGCTCCGGGGTCTCATGCCTCCGGGTGCGCCCTGCTCTGGCTGGGCATTGATGAATTCAAGCGGCGCTCCCGATCGGATCCGAATTCCTAAGATTTGGGCTTTCAAATTTTTTTCTTTACCCCTAATCTTTTTTTGTATATTATTCAAACAATTAGCCCATGCTCGGTTCCGGCCTCGCAGCGACCCCGGCCGATTTTCCAGAGGAGAAGTTTTCTTATGAATAAGTCCCAACTCATTGAAGCCTTGGCCAAAGAGGAAAACTTGACCTTAAAAAAAGCGGAGATGGTGGTGAATGCTATCTTTGAGAACATGGCGGAGGCCTTGGTGAGGAACGAACGCATTGAGATCAGGGGCTTCGGCAGCTTCAAGGTCAAGTTCTACAATGGCTATAAGGGCAGGAATCCCAAGACCGGGGACATCATTGAAGTAGGGGGCAAAAAACTCCCATTCTTCAAGGTCGGCAAAGAGCTGGGAGAATTGGTGGACAGGTAGCGGATCACACCTGGTCGTGCTAGACGGGGAGCTAGCGGTGCCCTGTAACCCGAAATCCGCTTATGCGGGGTTGAACTCCCTCATTGAGGGTTGCAGCGCAGTCAGGGACGGTGGCCAGAAGGGCGGATTGGCTCCCACGCAACAGGCGGTGGTGAACCCCGTCAGGTCCGGAAGGAAGCAGCGGTAAGCCGGCCCGGCTGTGTCGTGGCGGCTGCTAATCCTTCACCCCCTGGTTTATCTACCTGCCTGAGGCGAATCCGAAGGAGGGTGCACGGCCAGGCTTTTTATTTTCAGGACTAAGCCTTAAGGAGAGATTGCATTTTGGAAAAGGTTGTTCTCAAAGCAAGCAAGCGCAATATCACCGGCAAGCAGGTGGGCGCGCTGCGCCGGGCCGGGAAGCTCCCGGCGGTGCTCTACGGCCACTATGTTGATTCCACCCCCATCCTGCTGGACGCCCATGAGACCACGCTGATGCTGTCCCGCCTGACTTCCTCCAGCCTGGTGACCATCAGTTTGGACGGGAAGGAATATCCAACCCTGGTGCGGGCGAAGCAGCGTCATCCGGTAAAACAACATCTCCTGCATCTGGATTTCCAGGCCCTGTCACTCACGGAAAAGACCCATGTCAAGGTCGGCATTGAATTTACCGGCACCGCCCCTGCGGTGAAGGCTTATGGTGCGGTCCTGGTCACCCCCCTCACCGAACTGGAGGTGGAGTGCCTGCCCCAGGAGATGCCGGAGCGGGTGGTCGTGGATATTTCCGGTCTGGCTGAACCCGGCGACAGCATTCACGTCCGCGATCTCAAGCTGCCGGGCACGGTGGCAATTTTGACCGACCCGGATGAGGTGGTGGTGTCCGCTACCGCGACCCGGGCCGAGGAAGTGGTCGAGGCCGCACCGGAAGAGGCTGCCGCTGAGCCAGAGGTGATCAGGAGCGGCAAAAAGGAAGAAGCTGCGGAATAGCGGCGCCTGCAGGCAAGAGCCTCTCGCAACGCAAAGCCGCGGGTCTTGCGTCACGGCACAGGCTGGCCAGCCTGTGCCGTTTTTTGGAAGGCCCAAGGTGGGCAGAAATCAATCCCGGATAAAATTCAGGCTCTTTAAGGTGCTGACCAGTTCGTCTTGGGGAACCAGGCCCTCACGGCGAAAGACCTGGCTGCCGGAAGGACTCAGGATGATCAGGGTGGGCACCAGTGACACCCGGTACCGCCTGAACATCGGCTCATCTGTATCAATGCTGTAATACTGCACCATGATCTGCCCGGGATATTTCTTCTCCAGTTCGCTTAGAATCTCAGTCTGTTGGTAACAATAGGGGCAGATCTTACTGCGGAATTCAATGATAGTGGCAGCCCCGGCGGCCAGGGGAGGGGAAGCGAGGGGTGCCGCAAGGAGCACCGCCGTTACTGCCAGCGCCAGGAAAGATGCTGCCAAGCGCATGCTGCTCATAAATCCTCCACTTAAACTCCGTGGCCCATGGTCCCCCAAACCTGAACCCTGTTCCGCTACCGGCCGTAATATCCGGTGATCTTGGCGGAGGCCAGGATTTTGCCTTCCAGGGCCTTATGAAAGCCGGTCAGGTTGGTGGCCGGCTTGAGGTCAATTCGAGGCACACTCAGGGCATACAGGGTTGCCACGTAAGGATGGTCGCCGGTCCCGGGCGGGGGCTGCGGCCCGCCGTAGCCGGGTTTCCCCCAGGAATTGTGCAGCTCCACGGCGCCGGGAGGCATATTCCTGCCGGAGGCGCCCTCCGCCAGGCCGGTGGTCTCTGGGGGGAGATTGATTACCAGCCAGTGCACCCAATTGCGAGCCACCGGGTGGGGGTCCACGATGGCCAAGGCGAAGGACTTGGTTCCGGCGGGTGCCCCGGACCAGGTAAGAGGCAGGGACAGGTTTTTGCCCCCCGCACCCGGCATGACATATTGCTGGGGAATCTTGCCCCCATCCGCAAAAGCCGCAGATTTGATTTCCATGGCATTTCCTCCTTGGGCTGAAACCGCCAACACTAAGCCGGCCGTCAAGGCCAGCCGCCGGCAAGATCTTGGCAAATAGTGCATCTCAGTCTCTCCCTTTATGAGTGTGACTGCTTTTCCGGCCCCCCCCTTGCACCCGACCGACGCGCCGGAAAAGCGCGCTGGGACTCTTGCCGGGATCATTGCCGAAATCGGTGCAGGGAAGAGTGGTCGGGACTGCCTGGCCTTGATCCCTTGGCCCGGAATATTACCTTATAATCAAATTAGGACCAAATTTTGGATTTTCAAGAGGATTGAGGTTGGCGCCATGAGTGTCTGGCAATCTAAAAGCACGGGTTCGCTAGGCCGATTCTGCTTTTCCTGGTCCCAAGCGGCGCCAAATGTTCGCGTACCTTCAGCATGACGACCAAAGGTCTAATCCATATCGGCACCTCGGGTTGGCATTATGACCACTGGCGCGGCCCGTTCTATCCCGAAGACCTCCCCGCAGCCGCGTACCTGAACTTTTACCGGCAGAAGTTCCATACGGTGGAAATTAACAACTCCTTTTATCGTCTGCCTTCGGCCAAGGCCTTCCATGATTGGCGGGAAGCCGTGCCCCCGGGCTTCATTTTTGCCGTCAAGGGCAGCCGCTACATCACCCACCTGAAGAAACTGAAAGACCCGGACAGGTCCATCGCGCCGCTTCTGGAGCGGGTCAGGTTGCTGGGGGACCGGCTGGGGCCCATACTCTTCCAACTGCCCCCTCACTGGCATTTTAATGAAGAACGCCTGAAGAATTTCCTTGCGGTCCTGCCCCGGGATTGCCGCTATGCCCTGGAACTGCGCGATCCCAGTTGGCTTAATGACAAGGCCTGCCGCCTCCTCAGGGAATTCGGCGCGGCCTTTTGTATCTTTGAACTGGCAGGCCGGATTTCCCCCCGAGAAGTTACGGCTGACTTTGTCTATATCCGGCTCCACGGGCCCAAAGGCGCGTACCAAGGATGCTACGACCGGCAAACCTTGAAAGGCTGGGCCGGAGCCATCTCCGAGTGGGCCTCCCGGGGGTTGACCGTGTTTTGTTATTTTGACAATGACGAAGCCGGTTATGCCGCCTTAAACGCCTTGGAACTTCAGGACATGCTCGGGGGGGGATGATAAGTTCCTGTGGGCCGGGCTAAGCCCGCCGGTTCCGCCTGAAGGATATGCGGGTGTCCCACCGGGGCCATTGACAGCCGCAGGTTTGAGCCTGAGCTGACCCAAGCTGCCCACAGAACCTTTGCCTCAGCAGGTTTCCGGAGGAGGAATCCCAACCCGCGGGGCGAGGTGCACGCCCCAATCCGCCAGTTTGCCGACGATCCGGGCGACCAGCAGATCCAGCTTTCCCTGCAGGACCTCGGTCAGCTCCAGGCCCGTTTCTATGCTCAAGGGCTGAATTCCGAGAAGGCAGATGTCCGGGGGCAGGATGTTCAACAGTTGCGCCGTGGCCAGGACCTCCCCCAGGCCGAGGTGATGCAGGGAGGCCCTATTCTGGCTGAAGAAGGCCGGGATGGCGTCGTTGGCCAATTCGCCGATGAAGCCCGGCGCTGCACCGAAGTCCACGGCGTCCACCAACAGAACCCGGTCCCGGCCCTCCAGAAAGGGCAGCAGATCCAGGCCCGCAGTGCCGCCGTCGACGATGTCAAGTTCAGGGGGAACCTCAAAGCCCTGTTGCACCGCCTTGACCGCATGGACGCCCACCCCATCGTCCCGCATCAGGATGTTGCCTAAGCCGAGAAGGGTTATTTTCATAAGCTGATCATAACAATTGCCGGGAGAAACCCCCAGGAAATTCCGAGCCGCCGCCCCAAGATCACCCAAAAACGTGGCCGCGTAGATTTACACCTGTTAAATCAATTCTGTTTATTTTATCGCTTGTTAAATAATTAATTATAAGCCAACCAGAAAACTTTTAATATTATTAAAGAAATAGTTATAAAATTTTTGGCATTGATATTGCTTATAAGCAAGCAAAGAAATCCATGAATTTAAGGAGAAAAAATATGGCAGATCTGGAGACAATCAAGCCGGCGATCGTCGTTGATGCCCGCGGCAGCGCCTGTCCGGGGCCGCTCATGGAGGCCAAGAAGGCCATCGGCAAGGTGAAAGTGGGAGAGGCCTTGGAAGTGCTCTCCAATGATCCGGGCACCAAGAACGATATCCCGTTGTGGGCCAAGAAAGTGGGACATGAATACCTGGGCTTTTTAAAAGCCGACGGTTATGACCGCATTTTCATAATTCGCAAAAAATAAGGGGGCCTACCGATGGCCGAAAAAGCTGCCGGAAAGATCCTGATTTTGGCCACGGAAAGTTGTGCTTACCCTGGTGCGGATGCGGTGGGGCAGGGACATCTCAGCTATCCGGCTAATACTTATATCCTCAGGGTCAAGGCGCCGGTGCTTTTCCCCGAGAAATTTTATCTCGACTGTTTCGAAAAGGGCATTGCCGGCATTATCGTCATGTCCTGCGGAGTGGAGTGCCCCTATGAGGGCGCTTATGAGGCTTTGGCCAAACGCATTGACCGGGTCTATGAACTGATGAAGGCCAAGGGCTTGGACATTCGGAGGCTGCGGCTCACCGCCATCTGCACGGTGTGCACGCGGGCTTTTGTGAATGAAGTCAAACAGATGAACGAGGTTATCAAGGAACTGGGCCCGCCCGGCAGGGAACCGGAGGCCGCGGTCAGCGCCGCTTAAGGTGCGGCTGGGACCAGCGGGTTTATAAAGAGGCATCACCTATGGCTGCAGCAGCAACGCTTCAGTTTGACGCCCTGATTCTGGGCGGGGGTATCGCTGGGTTGGAGGCGGCTTTGAATCTCGCCGACCAAGACTTTTCGGTGGCGATCGTGGAGAAAGACGCCTCCATCGGGGGTAAGATGATCCGGTTGTCCAAGGTTTTTCCCACTCTGGATTGCGCCAGTTGTATCACCACCCCCAAGATGGCGGCCGCGGCCCATCATCCCAATATCACCATCTTTACCTACTGTGATCTAAGGTCTTTGACCCGCCAGGGAGATGAACTGGCGGCGGTCGTCCGAAAAAAACCCCGATACGTGGACCTGGAAAAGTGCATCGGCTGCCGCCAATGTGAATATCAGTGTCCGGTCCTGGTGCCGGATGAGGAACAGGGAGGCTTCGCCGCCCGCAAGGCTATCTATATTCCTTTTGCCAACGCCATTCCGCAGAAGGCCCTGGTGGATGCCAGCAACTGCATCCTTTGCGGCCGCTGCGCCCGTATCTGCCCCACCAAGGCGGTCAATTATGCTGATCAGCCCGAAGAAATCACCTTGAGGGCCGCTACGGCCATCGTGGCCACAGGCTATGACGTCACTCCTCTCCGGGACAAGCCCCAGTTTGGCGGGGGCCAGTTGGCCAATGTCATCACCGCCATGCAGATGGAGAGGCTCCTGGCCCCCCACGGGCCTTACAACCGGCTCCTGCGGCCCTCGGACGGCAAGCAGCCGGAATCCGTGGCCTATGTGCAATGTGCGGCTTCCCGGGACCGAACTGTGGGTATTCCTTACTGCTCCCGGGTCTGCTGCATGTATGCCATCAAGCAGGCTATGCTCATTTCCGGGGCCCTGCCGCTGGCCGATGTCACCATCTATTACATTGATATTCGGGCCTTCGGCAAAGGCTATGAACAATTTTTCCAAAACGCTCAGGCTATGGGGATTCAATTTGTCAAGGCCAAGCCGGCCATCACCGGTAATACCGCCGATGGCGGCGTCAGCCTGCGGTACGAGCTCCAAGAGGGGGACGGCCGCATCGTCACCGCCGAGCATGACCTGGTGGTCCTTTCCCTGGGATTGGTGCCCGGCTGGTCGCCCGAGGGAGTGTGCCCCCTGGCCTGCGGCGAGGACAGGTTTATCAAGACCGTGAAACCCAAGCTCTTTCCCAACCTCACGGATATGCCCGGGGTTTTTGTGGCAGGCGCGGCCGCCGGCCCCAAGGACATCGTGGACAGCATCGCCGAAGCCGGGGCCGCGGCCATGGAGGCCTCCAATTACCTGACGGCGCGGCCTCGCCCAACGGCCAAGGCAGCCGGCTGAGACCCACGGAAAAGAACGGAAGAGAATCGTTATGGCAGAGAAGAATAAACCCGAAGAAGTCCCGGCAAGCGGCAAAGTAGGGGTGTATGTCTGTTATTGTGGCGGCAACATTTCTGATGAAGTTGAAGTGGAGAAGGTCTGCGACCGCTTGCGCCGACAACCGGGGGTCGCGGTGGCCCGCTCCAACATGTTTATGTGTTCTGATCCCGGCCAGGAGATGATCATCGAAGACATCAAAAGCGGCAAGGTGGACCGGGTGGTGGTGGCCTCCTGTTCCCCCAGGCTGCATGAAACCACCTTTCGCAGCGCCATCAGCCGGGCCGGGGGTAACCCCTACCTATATGAACACGCCAATATCAGGGAGCAGGTGAGCTGGGTGCACCACGGCGCCGAAGCCACGGATAAGGCCACCCGCCTGGTGGCCGCCGCTGCGGCCAAGGCCGGCTGGCTTGAACCCCTGAAACCCATCCGGGTGGAGGTGCAGCCCCGGGCTGTCGTCATCGGGGCCGGCGTGGCCGGTCTTAAGGCCGCCCTGGAACTGGCCGACCGGGGGGTGGAAGTGGTTCTTTTAGAAAAAAGCCCCTTTCTGGGAGGACAGGTGGCCCGGTGGCAGCGCCTGGCGCCTTTCGGGGAAAGCGCCGCCGAGGTGGTCAGCGAATTAACGTCAGCAGTCCTGCAACATCCGGGGATCACGGTGCATACCGGGGCGACGGTGGAAGGCTTTGAGGGCTATATAGGGAACTTCAAGCTGAAAGTGGTACAGAGGCCCCCCTCGGGCGCGGCTTATGCCCAGGAGCTGGACAGCCTCAGCCGGTCAGGCGGCGGCCCGGGAGAATATGTTCCCTTTGTGGGGGTCATGCCCTCAGCCAGGCCGGAAAGAGAGGCGGAGTTCGCCATAACCGCCGGAACCATTATCTTGGCCACGGGCATGAAGCCGTACCTGCCCCAGCGGGGGGAGTACGGCTATCAGGAATTTCCTGAAGTAGTCACCCTCCCGGAGTTCACCCGGCTCCTGGACGCCGCCCGGAAGCATCGGCAGGGAGAGATGCTGGTAATCCAGGGCCGTCGTATCCGGAACCTGGCCCTGATCCACTGTGTAGGCAGCCGCCAGATTCCAGGGATTCACGAGGAGGGCGAAAAGGGCTATCTGAACGAGTATTGTTCTCGCACCTGCTGTACCGCCTCCCTGTTCACGGCCAACCTGATTCGGGAAACCTATCCCCAGACCCGGGTCTTTGAATTCTACCGGGATATTCGCGCTTTTGGCCGGGGTCAGGAGGAATTATATGCCCAAGCCTCTGAAAACGGCGTCACCTTTTTCCGCTTTCAGGCGGGGGAGGAGCCCCAGGTTATCCGGCCAGGCGCTTCCTCATCCTCGCCCCTGCAGCTCCGGGTCAAGGACGTCCTCACTTTCGGGGAGGAACTGGAGGTGCCGGCGGACCTGGTGGTGTTGGCGGTGGGCCAGGAAGCCAATCCCATTCCGGAACTGGTGGAGCTGATGAAATTGCCGGTGGGGGCGGACCGTTTCCTGCTGGAAGTGCATCCCAAGCTGCGGCCGGTGGAAGTGGCCATCGCCGGCATTTACCTGGCCGGCACCTGCCAGGCTCCTTTTGATGTGGGCGAGGCCAGCGCGGCGGCGGCCGCCGCGGCGGTGAAAGCTGCCGCCGTGCTGACCCGGGGCTATGTGGAACTGGATCCTTTTGTGGCCGAAGTGGATCTCAGCCAATGCCAGGGTGTGGGGGCCTGTGTGGCGGCCTGTCTTGCCCCAGGGGCCCTGAGCCTTGTGGATCTGGAGGTGGAGGGACAGAAAGTCCGCCGGGCCCAGGTCAACCCGGCGCTTTGTCTGGGCTGCGGCGCCTGCGTGGCGGTGTGTCCCCACAATGCCATTAATGTGAAGGGCTGGACCTTGAAACAATACGAGGCCATGGTGGACGCCATTGTCTCAACTGATATTGCAGCCTAAAGGATAACGGCCATGGCGCAAGAGAAGCCCAGAACGACAGGGGAAAAGGTTGATCTGAAAAAACTGCGGGAAGCCCGCAAGTATCAGATCGCTGCGGCCACTGAGAGGATGAAGCGGCAGCGCCAAGCGGTGCAGGCCATCGAGGCCGCGTTGTCCCAAGGGGGGCTGACCGTCCCCGAATTGGCCCGGATCACCAAACAGCCTGCCTCCCAGGTATTGTACTATCTTGCCACCCTGAAAAAATACGGCAAGGTGGTGGAAGGCGAGGCCGAGGGCAGCTATTTCAAATACCGTCTGGCCGAGGAGAAGGCTGACGCCGGCAAGGAGACGGCGCCGATCGAATCCTAGTCCCAAGGCGTCGGTCCTTTTTGGCTTTTGAAGGAGCCTTTATGAGTTTACTGGTTGATCCTAAGACCAGGGAAGAGTTGCAAGCCTTTGGTCTGAAAGATGCGGATAAATGCTTCAGTTGTTCCACCTGCACGGTTACCTGCCCCCTGGCGACGCCGGAGAATCCCTTTCCCCGGAAAATCGTCCGGTACCTGCAACTGGGATTACAAAGCAAGGTGCTTGAATCTCCTGAACCGTGGCTGTGCTATTACTGCGGCGACTGTTCCAGGCAATGCCCCCGGGGAGCCGAGCCCGGAGAGACCATGATGGCCGCCCGGCGCTATCTCACCGCCCTCTATGACTGGACCGGGTTCGCCCGGAAATTTTACACTTCGAAAAGGTTTGAGCTCCTGGCGGTGGGCTATGTGGCCCTGCTGGTGGGTCTCATCATGCTTATCTTCAACACCGGCCGGCCCGACTGGCAGCATGCCGATATCAACTCCTTGTGGCCGGCCCGCTACGTGGAACTGGCCGATCTCGCCCTGGCCGCGGTGTTGTCATTTCTTCTGTTAAGCAATGCTTGGCGGGCTTACCAGGCCGTGCTGGGCGATCTGCGGCACCAGATCCCTTTGAGCCTTTATGTCAGCCAGTTGCAGGAATTGGTGGTCAATTTCCTGACCCAAAAAAAGTTTGCCGCATGCAAAGACCGGACGCCCTGGATTATCCATCTCCTGATCATGACCGGGTACACCACCGTGTTCATCCTGGTGGTGGTGCTGTTGAACGGCCTTACCATTGAAAGTCTGAAATTCCAGCGCGGCTGGCCGGAGTATCCCCTGCTCCATCCCATCCGGCTCCTGGGGTATTATGCCACCGTTGCCATTCTGGTGGGCACCACCTATGCCCTCTGGGGTCGTTGGCAGAAGGCCAAGCCGGCCTACCAGCATTCACATCCCACGGACTGGATGTTTCTGATTCTTCTCCAGCTTACCACCCTGACCGGCATTTTTGTCCATTTCGGCCGGCTGCTGGACTGGCCGGCGACCACCTACACCCTTTACGTCATCCACATGATGATCGCGGTCCCCATGTTGCTGCTGGAGGTGCCATTCGCCAAGTGGGCTCACCTGGCTTACCGCCCGCTGGTGCTCTATCTCATGAAGGTTAAAGAAAGCTACCAGGCCCAGCAGCGGCTTGTGCCGCAGGAGTCCGGAGACAACCTTGGACCAGATTCATAAATTCGGTGACGTACCCCGCGAGGGCGAAAATACGTATCCGGATTTATGAAATCCTGCTTAACCACAAGGAAATCCAACGCTGAACAGAGGAGAAATCAGTCATGGCGGAAGAAAAAAAGGAAAAAATGGTATTCATTGCCACGCATGGCCCGGAGCACCCGGAAAAGGCCACCTTCCCCTTTTTGATGGCCAATGCTGCGCAAGCCATGGACATCGAGGCGGCGGTGGCCCTTCAGGGAGTTAGTGTCCTGCTGGCCCGGAAGGGCTGCGCGGAACACGTCTTTGCCGCCGGGTTGACGCCGTTAAAGGAATTGATCGACAATTTTCTGGACAACGGCGGCCGGCTGCTGGTCTGCATCCCCTGCATCGAGGAACGCAAGATCAGCCCGGAAGAATTGATTCCCAAGGCGGAACTGGTCAAGGCCGGGGCACTGATCCTCGAAGTCAACAGTGCCACCTCGACCCTGGTTTATTAAAAGGGCCAAAGGCGATCTCCGCCAAGGGTTATAAGACGGAGCCTCTTCTGCTTTTTCCCGCGGCTGGTGAACCGGATTAAGAAGTGATCAGTTTGCGCACGTCGATGCCGTATCTTTTCATGCGGTGCCAAACGGTCACCCGGCTTACTCCCAGCAGAGCTGCGGCCCGGGACTGATTGCCGCCGGCTTGGCGCAACGCCGCGATCAGCGCGGTTTTTTCATCGGCCTCCGCCCCGGCGGGTGCCCCGGTCCTTTCCGGAGCCGGTTGGCAAGACCGGCCGCAGCTCATCTTGGGAGGCAGGTGGGCGGGGGTGATAACGCCGGCTTCAGCGACGACCGCGGCATATTCGAGCGCGCCTTTGAGCTCCCGCACATTGCCGGGCCAGGGCCAGTCCAAAAGAACCTCCATGGCCTCCCGGGTCAGGCCGGTAATGGCCTTGCCGCTGGTCCGGCGCAACTGCTGGAGAAAGTGCTCCACCAGCAGCGGGATGTCCTCCAGGCGCTCCCGGAGCGGGGGCAGGTGAATGGGAATAATATTGATGCGGAAAAACAGGTCCTCGCGAAAGGTCCCCTGCTCCACCAAGGATTCCAGATTGCGATGGGTGGCAGTGATGATGCGGACGTCAGTGGCAATGGGTCGGAGGTCGCCCACCCGCTCGAACTGCTTGGTTTCGAGGACCCGCAACAATTTTACCTGGATGGCTGCAGGGATATCGCCGATTTCGTCCAGGAAAATATCCCCCCGATGGGCTGCTTCAAAGCGTCCCTGGCGGTGGGTGTAGGCGCCGGTGAAGGCGCCCTTGACATGGCCGAAGAGCTCGCTCTCCAGGAGGGACTCATTGAGGGCGGCGCAATTGCAGGTGATGAACGGCCCCGTCTTTCTCGGCCCCAGGGCATGAATGGCGTGGGCCACCAATTCCTTGCCGGTGCCACTTTCTCCATAAATAATTACCGGGGCCTCGCTTTGGGCGGCTTTGCGGGTGAGGTCGAAAACCTGTTGCATAAGCCCGGATTTCCCCACCAGGCCGTGAAAATCACCGGTGGCATCTACCAGCCTGGAGAGCTGATGGATTTTTTCATCCCGTCGGGCCAGTTCTGAGATGTCGGTAAAGGTTTCCACCGCGCCCAGCACCCGGCCGGCGGCGTCCCGCAGGATGGCGGCATTCTTTAAAGCATGCACATAAGAACCATCTTTGCGCATAAACAGACAGGGGATGCGGGTGGCCGTCTCTTGTTCGAAGAGCCCGCACCATCGGCCCTTGCCCTCCGAGCGAGCCGCGGCGCAGGTGTCGCAATGCAACAGGGTGCAGGAGCGGCCGATGAGTTCCTCACGGTTATAGCCGATGATATTTTCAAAGGCTTGGTTGACCATGAGAATGGTGCCATCGGGGCTGACTACCATCAACCCATCGCTCATGGTGTTGAGGATCTCTTTCCAATAACGATTTATTTTATATTCCTTCATAATTTTTCCGGCAATGTTTTAACAGAAGTTTAAATAAATTTTTCGCGCCGACATGAATAAATAGCAACAATTTAAAAATGAATAATTTTGGAAGGATAAGAAAGGTAGGCAGCCAAGCTTTACCGGGACCGGTCCGACAGGTCGACCAACGGCTGGATCTAACCGGGGTGGAGATCCCTTTCAGCCTGATCCTGTGCAAAGCCACCCTGGCCCGGATGGAGGCCGGCAAGATTCTGGAAGTCCGCCTGCAGGACCGGGAGGCCCTACAGGATTTATTGTTGATTTTAACTCGTTCAGGGGAGCAGGTCCTTGCTTGGCAGCTGCACCAGGTTGACTGTTATCTCTGGGTTCGCAAAGCTTTAAAGAGCCCCGGGCCGGGAGAAGGGATTCCGGGCGGTGATGATCCGGCAGGGCGCTGAATCGGCGGGTCCTTACCCCAGCCTTACCTCCCGAAGGGGCAGGGGCAGGGGATACAGGCGGGGCATGCTTAAGGGCCTGGTGGATTATCTCTTAATCAGAAGCCGACAACTCCGCGAGCCTCTGAGATGGCGTAGCAATTCAACCAGCGGGGTTTTACTGGGGGCGGCGACCGGATTCAGACTGATTATTTGTATTTTCTCCGGGTAGGAATTTAAGGAGCTTATCCATCGGCTTTTCAGCCAGTTGACCTGCCATCCACCGGAAGTTCAGCCTTTACCCAAGGCCATTTACGCAGTAAGATTGGACAAGGAAGGGGGCTGCGTGATCCTGGGGCCGCTGCCATCATCGGGGAGGTTTCGCCTCGAGGGGAAAGGTTCGCGGCCTGAAACGCCGCCTGGCTGCATTGGAGGAAACTTGGCAGGCTCCCCGGTTTCGGCGTGATGGCGGGCCTGCCCAGGGGCCTTTCCCCATTCCCTTTCTTGAAGGAGATAATAAGATGCGTTACCTTGACATGTCTCCCTATCGGCCCTACCGGGACATGGGTAAGAGTTGCCAGACCCGTCCCATCCGGGAAAAGGTTGTCCGCTGGGTCAAGCCCGAGCCCCGGGAAAGCCGGGACGGACGTTTTCAAGGCCGGCCCCTCGGCAAGCCGGATATCGAGGCGGCTGCTGAACTCTGGCGCCACGCCTATCCGGAACTCTATGGTTCCCCCCATGACTTTATGCTCTTCCCGGAAGACTACGAGTCTCGCATGGCCCTGGTGGAGACCTGGGAAGAGGACTCTGTGAGGAAGCCCTGCTGTATGCTGGTAGTCCGGGAGAAATCTACCGGCCGTCTCGCTGCCGCCTCTCTCATGACAAAGTTCGACCGGAATCTCCAAATTGAGTTTACCTTCGCCGGCACCCACCCGGATTACCGCCAAATGGGGCTGATGAGCTTGCTGGGTGAGATGATGCGCTGGATGAGTCAGGCCTCAGGCGCTGAATACCTGACCACGTTCCTGGAGACCTGGCACACCATTACCCAGGCAGAGACTTTAAAAATAGGAAGGGGCTGGAGAGTGGCCGGCATTTTCCCCGGCAATTTCACCCGTTGGGCCAAAGACCAACAGGAGTACCGGGCCTGTGAAATTTATATGTACCGGTTTATCAATGAAGGCGACAAGTATGCCACCAAACCGGAGGAATGGCAGCTTCACCCGGATCTGCAAAGACTCTGGGAAGCCATGGAGGCCTTCAATCGCCGGCTGACAGGGAAAGACTAGAAGGCATTTTGCATGAAGGAGATAGGCAGGCCCCTTTCCAGGGATTCTCGGGAGGCGCAGGAGCTTTTCTCGAGTGCTAAAAGGAGGCTGAAAGAGTCGCGCGCCGGGTGATTTAACTTTAAGGGGGCATTACGGTGAGCAAGGAGGAGCTGAAGGCCCTGGGGAATTTCTATGGGCGGGAAAATAAGGCTAACTTCTTGAAATCATTGGAGGCGGCAACCGGATGGCCGGAACCCAGCCCGAAGTCCCGGAGGGCCTGCGCCCGGAATACTATCTGGCCGTCCCCCTGGTGGAGGGCCGCATCGCCGCGGGGTATGCCGGAGCCATCCCAGGCGACCATGTGGAAGACCTGGTGTGGGTTTATAAACCGGAAATCGGGGCCCGGGAGCATCACAACCTCAGGGCCGTGCGCCTGGCCCCCGACGCCGACTCCATGGAGCCCACCATCCGCCGGGGCTCCATCGTCATCATCGACCCCACCGAGGTCCAGCCTTTCCCAAAGCCATTTTCGCGGTAAGATTGGATGAGGAGGGCGGCTGCGCCATCAAAAGGGTATTCCAGACCGAGGCCCACTGGGTGCTGACCTCCGACAACCCCGAATACCCGCCCCTGGCCCTGGAGAAGGCCAGAAACCCCCACCTCATCATCGGGCGGGTCATCTGGTCGTGGACCAGTTGGGTACGATAGGGTCTCGTTTCTTTAAGGAATTTTGCCATGGCATTTTGGGATGGTTAAAAGGGGTTCCCAGAGAGCCTGACAATATGCCGAGGTCGGGAGGAAAAGACCCGCATAGCCATTTGCCGAAGGAGCCCAAACGGGAAGGGGAAAAGGCCAAGGTTTTGAAATTCAGGAAAGAAGAAGAAAGCTAACGAAGGGCCACAAAATTTGTGCATAGCTTATGCGCTCTAAGGTGCTGTAATGGCTCATTGTCGAGCAACATAGTTTAAGGCTTTCCTCGCCACTGTCACCTTTTTCTCCGGAAGCTGTCTCCTGACGTGAAATTCCCTTTTGTGTCGAAATTGCCCTACCGTATGCCATGGAAGCTAAACCAGAATTTCTCTTTGAGACACGGTAACTACTTTAGACTGAATGCTTGACTGATTTCAGCCGATTCAATCAATAAAGTCAAAAAATTGTGTTTAATATCTCAAATAGCCCTATTGGAGAGAAAAGATGATTAGCAACGAGCCCAAGGTTGATTTATGCTTTTTAATTTTGGGCAAATTCCTGCCGGTCGACCATGGATTTGCCTTATACGGGGCCGTGAGCCGGGTATTGCCAATTATTCATGATGACCCGGAGGTCGGCCTGCAACTGATGCGAGGAAGATATGTGGGCCAGGGCCTATTGGATATTTCGCCAACCTCTGAGTTGGTCTTGCGGCTGCCCATAAGCAAAGTCGGGCAATATCTCGCCTTGGCGGGGACCAACTTAGAAGTGGCGGGACACAGCTTGCGGGTCGGCGTACCCCATACCCGAGCTTTAATTCCTGCGGTGGCTTTGTATTCCCCTCTGGTGACCACCAAGAACGGCCAGGACCAGCAGCGGTTTGAGGCTGAAGCAAGGCGTCAAATGGCGAAGCTGGCAGTGAAGGGGCGGCTGACCACCGGCAAACGGCGGACTTTCCAGGTGCACGGCAAGCAGGTGGTGGGCTATGAAGCGCTGGTCACGGAACTAACCGCCCCCGAGTCCCTCCTGCTCCAGGAACAGGGCTTGGGCGGCCGCCGCAAAATGGGCTGCGGCTTTTTTGAGGTGTGGAGGGCTAGGCATTGAAGCCACTTCTTGCCAAGAAACCCCGGAACATGAATCTCCCGGAAATGGAAGAAACCCTGTTGGGGCATAGCCTGGCCACCGCGCAGTGTTTTCGAGCAATGTTTGGCCCCTCTTTAGAACAACCCAGCCGTTTGGCCTGTTGCTGGCAAAATTTTTTTAAATTGCCCGAAACTTATTGGGCCAGGTTTTATAAATCTACCTTGGTGGCCTGCGCTCTCCACGATTTGGGTAAAGGGAATGATAGTTTCCAGACCATGTTACAAAGAGGTCGCGGATTTCAAGTTATTCGGCATGAACATCTGAGCGGCTTACTCCTTTGGCTTTCGCCCATTCAGGACTGGTTAAACTCAATCCCCCATCTGGATATCCAGGTGACCCTCAGCGCAATTGTCGGACATCATCTGCGGGCCAGCCTGCAAGAATTTGCCGAACCCCTCGATTCTGATCGCAAGCTGTTCAAGATCTTTCCTGGAGAGATTATACAAGTTCTTTGTCAAAGTAGTTCCCAATGGCAAGGGAGTTTTCCTTTACAAGTAGAAATTAACCCTGTCTGGAGTTTCGAACCGGATTATGGATTTGATCTCCTTCCAGTAAAAGAAGGTTTAAAGGTGGCTCTGCGCCGATTTAGACGAAAATTAAAGGAGGACGAAGGCCTCCACCGCTTGCTCATAGCGGTCCGGGCTGCCCTCATTTTGGCGGACAGCGCAGCTTCAGCTATGCCAAGAATAGGGCGAAAAATCTCCCATTGGCTTAAGACTGCATTCCGAGAAACGATTAACGGAGAATTTATCGAGTCCCAAGTCATTCTTCCACGAATTGCACAGATCAAAGCTAACCAAGGGTGCTTCACCTGGAACGACTTCCAAGAAGCCTCAGAGAGCCTGCCGAACCGCGCGTTGATGCTGGCCCCCTGCGGTAGCGGCAAAACTCTGGCAGCTTGGCGATGGATCAAGGGAAGACTCAAGGAGAAGCCAGCCGGCAGGGTAATTTTCCTCTATCCCACTCGGGCTACAGCCACTGAGGGCTTTCGTGATTATGTCTCTTGGGCTCCGGAAGCCGAAGTCGCCTTGATCCACGGTACCGCGGCCTATGATCTAAAGGGAATGTTTAATGATCCCGAAGACTTGCGTCATGGTAAGGACTTTACCACGGAAGACCGTCTTTATGCCCTGGGGTTCTGGCCTCGCCGGATCTTTAGTGCCACGGTGGACCAGTTCCTAGGGTTCATGCAGCAGGTTTACCGGTCCATTTGTCTTTTGCCACTTTTAGCTGACAGCATCCTGGTGGTGGATGAGGTGCACAGCTTTGATCGCAACTTGTTTTCGGCCTTCAAACTTTTTTTAAAAAATTTTGATCTCCCTGTCCTGTGCTTAACTGCCAGCCTGAGTCCGGAAAGAAAAAGAGCGCTGGCGGAGGACTGCGGTTTAGAAATTTTTCCCAAAGACCTGAGGGCCTTCCAAGATCTGGAGGTCCAGTCGGACAGACCCAGGTATGGAGTAAGGCTTTTAGAAGATGAGGATTCAGCCCGAGAAGTCGCCTCCCGGGCCCTCAAAGAAGGAAAGCGGGTTTTGTGGGTAGTGAACAAAGTGGACCGCTGTCAGCGATTGGCCCGAAATCTGTCAGCTTTGTGTTACCACAGTCGCTTCAAGCTTGAGGACCGGAAACAGCAGCACAACAAGGTCATTGCCGCCTTTACGTACGCGAAAGAACCGGTTTTGGCCATCACCACCCAGGTGTGTGAAATGAGCCTGGACCTGGACGCCCAGGTATTAATCAGCGAGCACGCCCCTGTCACCAGCCTCATTCAGAGACTGGGTCGTTGTAACCGTCGGGCCCTCCAGGAAGGAGATCATCTCGGCCAGGCCTTTTTTTATCCCCCGGAAGACGAAAAACCTTATAACCCTGAGGACTTGATAGGATTGGACAAATTTCTGAAAGCCGTGGCCGGCCGGGAAGTAAGCCAGTTTTTCCTTGAACGATTGTTAGAGACTTACGGGCCAGCCGAACCGGAACTGGAACGCTATGCCGCCTTCCTGGAAAATGGCCCCTGGGCTGTGGCCCGGGAAGAAAGTCTGCGGGAACCCGGTAATTACAATGTAGATGCCATTCTCGACCAAGATTTGGAAAAGTTTCTCGAATTGCGCAAACAGCACAAGCCCACCGATGCCCTGCTGGTGCCGGTACCCCGATGCCGGGCTCGGCCGCACCCCCGGCTAGGGCGCTTCCCCTTGGTGGCCCCCGCTTCCCATTATCACCCGGATTATGGTTTTTTTGACTACCCCTTGGAGGAAATATTATGAGCCGCATCAGCCGCAAGGGAGAGACTTTGATTTTGGAATACGACCTCTTTTCCCTCCCCACCGCCCAGCACAAGGCCGGCTTGGCCGGATTGCTCCTCCACCTGGATTCTTTGCGACAACGCCGGATCAGCCCTATTCCCCAAGCCACTGTGACCGGCACCGGCGCCGAGATCGAAATCACCCGCGACAGCCTACAAACCGTATTTGATGACCTTTATGATGCCGAGTGGAGCGAAGTGGAATCAAAGCAGAAGTGGAAAGACAAAGAGCCTAAACAGATAGTGCTCCGTGAAATTGAAGATCAGGGTAAGAAAAAGACCGAAAAGCGTTTTATCTACGACGCAGTGGAACCCAAGGGACGGTTTATCAAGGATTTATTTGGAGACGACAACGACCTGTGGGTCCAGCTCTGGCGGAATATGCTCTGGAACATTCTCCGGGTAAAACCCTTGACCAGAACAGTTTACGAGGAAAGGGCTAACAATATGCCCTCTCCATTAGGGACGGAATTTTGGAATCTTCTTTATAAAGCCAACTCCCTCCAGAAAAAAGGTGAAATATTAACTGATTCTATTTCCAGAGCCATTTTTGTAGGGGCGGAGGATAAGAACCCCGAAAAGGTCTCTTTCCAGGGTCCGATCAACGAGAATCTCTTGCTTCATTTCTGGACGTTGGCCTCCTTGATCTTTGTTCCCCGGGCCAACAAATTGGAAAGAACCAAAGAACAGGGCCTAAAAATTTCCCGGCAGGAAAAAGGGGTTGTCTTTGCCATCCCCGAACCTCTTAATCTGAAAGAATTTCTTCAGGATTTCAAAGATGTGGCCAGGGATTTGGGTTCTGCCGCAGATGGTTTTCGCCCCAAGGCCGCCCTGGTTGACCTGGCAGAGGAAGGCGGCCTTGAGTATCTCTACCATTTTGCCCGCCGCAAGATTCAAGGGGTGGACCTGAGTCTGGCCGCCGTAGAACTCTATTATCTAGAACGGGTCAAAAACAGCAGCCGCCAATTGGCAGCCGAACGCCTGCTCCCCCGGCAGGATGTCTTAAGGAATTATGAGACCTTTCGGGGGCGTTACGCCAACTTTCTATACAAATCTCTTTATCTCCGCAACCTCCTATCCGGCCAACCTTGGTACCAGGGAGCTGACGCAGTCTTTAGCCTCCACCCCTTGCCCCTGTTCATTTATCTCCGGGATCACACACCCAGAGATGTTCGGTTTTTTGGTTTAGATGTAAGGAATAAATTATCAGCCATTGCCGATGAGTTAACACTTAAAAAAGAGGGAGGGCCTATGAGTGACCGGGATTTGGATGATCAACTGGCGCTTAGAGTTTACCGATTGATTCAGACCTATGTTAATCTCCGCACCGAGGAAAAATCGGGCAAGAAATTCAAGGACTTTAAGGATGATAGAGATCAAGCAAACCGCATCCGTTATCCCGACGAATACCGGGAGGCCCGGGGAAAGGTGTGCAGTAACGCCTTTCTGGCCTTGCGCAGCCGCCGGGACCAGGATTTTATTGACTACTTTACCGGGACCATCTGCTCCGTGCCCCAGTTTTTACCGGAAGCCGACTTCCTGATGGTATCCCAGGCCCTGACGGCTGATTGGCCCCGGGTCAAGACCTTGGCCATGTTGGCTCTCTCGGCCCATTCCTACCTCATGGAAACAAGCGAAGAAAAGGAGGTTGCCGAATCATGAACCTGTTTGCCACTGTCCTCACTTATGCTGCGCCCAGCGCCAACTACCGCGGCGAATCGGCTGAAAACCGGGCGGTCATTCAAAAGATCACCATCGGCCGTTTTGATTATGCCATCATCTCCCCCGAGGCCATCCGCAATGCACTGCGGGAGACCTTGGCCCAAATGGGGCAACCCTGCAACCGAACCAGGCTCCATGATGAGGAGCAATTGGCGGTGAAATTCGAGGATTACCCAGACCAGGATAAATACATTGACGATTTTTTCATGGGTTGGCTCATCGCCGCTACCGGTAAAGAGCGGACGAAACACCTCGAAAATTTGAAGCAGAAGGGCCGCAATCCCGAAAAGTTTTCCTTTAAGAGGGATTCGGTGCTGCGCTTGAACATGGCCCTGGCCGTGGAGCCCTATCGCTATGACAGCGTTTTCACGCAATCTCCCCTGAACGTGGACAGCCCTTGGAAGAATGCGGATTCCTCTCAGTTACTTCACCGTGAAACCGTCCACACCGCCTTTCAATACCCCTTCGCCCTCAACCTCAACGACTGCTGCCACCATCCGGATTGGACTAAAGCGCTCCTTAAGGCCATCGGTCAACTAAACGGCGTGGCCGGCAACCATGCCCGCAGTTACTTTGAGTTTGCCCCGGCCAGCCTGGTGCTGCGCCTGACCCCGCAGTTGGTGGCGGGGTACAACACCTACGGCTTTGATATCAAAGAAGATGGCTCCCATAGCTACGCCGAAGTGGTCGAAGGAATTCTGAAAGACGACTATCCTGGAGAGGAATTCTTCCTGGGCGGCAAACTGGTCAAAGACTTGGATGAAGATGTGCATAAGCGCCTGAAGGAAAGAGGAACCACCCTGGACCGCAGTCCTCAGCGCCTCCTGGAGCAGGTTGCCCAACTTGCCTGCCCGGCCTGAGCGGGAGGTGGACCATGATCCGTTTGTATCTGCAAGCGCCTTTCGCAGTCTTCCGGCCCTTTACCACGGGCAGTTTTCGCCCCACCGCCGGATTCATCGCCCCTTCGGCGGCTTACGGCCTGCTGCTCAATGTGGCCGGTATCGAAATGCGGCAAGATGACGGCAAGTCGGTAATGACTACCATCAAGAAAGACCTTCCTAAAGTCCGCCTTGCCCTGGCCGCCTTGGAATTGCCTCGGGTTCACAGTATGTATCAACAACTGCATAACTATCCGGTGGGCGCCACCGGAAAAGAACATGCCATTAACACTTGGGGGAATAAATATAATATTCTCCCCGTACGTCGGCAATTCCTTTCCAACCTCCGGGCCTACCTCTGTCTGGACGGCAATCATGATCTGGAAACCTGGGTGCTGGAAGGATTGGCCGGCCAAAGACGCCGGTTCTATGGTCTTCCTTTCCTAGGTGACAACAACTTTCTCATCGATCGCCTGGAGCAGGCGGCGGACCCCCAACCGGCTTACTGGTTTGTGCCGGTGGACCGAGACCAGGAGGAATTCCGAGAGAATAGCACCAGGCTTACCCTTACCATCGACCGCCAGGATATGTCGCGAAGCCTCTCCCGGTTGTTTGCCCCCACCAAAGAGAAACTACTTGATCCGCCTGACATCGCCTGGCAGGAGATAACATACTGATGAAACGAGACCTGCCCACCCCAGACAATACCGGAACCGACCCCTTCTCATCCTTCGCCGCGGCCGACAAGGCCACAGAGGAGCCCCTTATCCGGGTCATGGCCCTGCATGCCCTGGCCTACTGCGAGCGGCTCTTCTACCTGGAAGAGGTGGAGGAAATTCGCCGGACCGACGCCAACGTCTATGACGGCCGTCGACTCCATGAGGAACTGCAGAAAGACGAGGAGGCCGTGACCCTGGAATTGGCCAGCGAAACCCTGGGACTCAAAGGCAAACTGGACGGCATTAAGCGTCAGAGCGGCGGCTGGATGGTGGTGGAGCATAAAAAGGGGAAGTCCAACAAGGGCAACCCCTGGCCCAGCGACCGCCTGCAGGTGCTGGCCTATGCCCTGCTGCTGGCGGAGCACACCGGCCGGGAGGTCGAAGAGGCGTTGATCCATTACCACGCCGACAACCGGAAAGTTCGCCTGACTCTGGATCAAAAATCCACCTTGAACGAAGTTCAAGCCGCGGTGGCACGGGCTCGGGAACTCCGGGCCTCCCTGGAAAGGCCGCCGGTGGCGGCGCCGGAAAAGCTCTGCCGCACCTGCTCCCTGGCCCCGGAGTGTCTGCCGGAAGAAGAGCGCTTCGCCCTTTCCGAAACGGAAAAGCCCCAACGCCTCTTTCCCGCTGACGATGACCGGCGCATCGTCCACCTGGTGGAGCAGGGCCTCACCGTCCGCCGGGAGGGCGAGCAGCTGGTGGTGGCCTTCCCGGACGGCGGCAAAAAGCCGCTGCCGGGGATGAACATCCAGGCTTTGGTACTTCACGGCAACATACAGATTTCCACCCAGGCCCTCCACTTCTGCGCCGCCCATGACATCGGCGTCCATTGGCTCTCCTATGGCGGCCATTATGTGGGGGCCCTGACGCCCGGCGCCGGCCGGGTGCAGCGGCGCCATCGGCAATATCAGGCCCTGCAGGATCGCACCCTGCAGTGCGGGTTGGCCCGGCGCCTGGTGGAGGCCAAGGTGGAAAACCAGTTGCGCTATCTCCTGCGGGCGGTTCGAGGCCAGGCGGAGCTCAATCAGACCCAGGAGGTTCACCAGGGTCTGTCCCAACTGCGGCTGACATTGAAGGATCTCAACCGCCTGGGCGAAGCCGTTGATGGTTTAGAGCCGGCGGAGGCTCAGGCCCTGGAAGTCCTGGAAAAAATCCGGGGCTATGAGGGCCAAGCCGGTAGGGTGTATTTCGGTCTGGTGCCCTATCTTCTAAAACTGGCCCCCGACGACTTCCTAACCTTCCAGGGGCGCAGCCGCCGCCCCCCCAAAGACCCTTTTAACGCCCTGCTGTCCTTCGGTTACGCCTTGCTCTATCGCGACTGTGTAGCCGCGCTTCTGGCCGTGGGTTTGGAACCTGCCCTGGGTTTCCTGCATACTCCCAGGTCCTCGGCTTACCCTCTGGCCCTGGACTTAATGGAACTTTTTCGCCTCATCTTATGGGACATTCCCTTGATCGGCTCAGTGAACCGCCGCCAATGGCAAAAGTCGCATTTTGACGTCACTACGGGCCAAGTCTGGCTGAGCAAGGAAGGTCGGCGTCAAGCCATTCAACTTTATGAAAGCCGGAAACAGGAGAAATGGAAGCATCCGGTTCTGCAATATTCATTAAGCTACTCCCGGACCTTGGAGCTGGAGGCCCGGCTCCTGGAGAAGGAGTGGACCGGCCAGCCGGGTCTGTTTGCCAATCTGAGGTTGCGCTAAATGGGCGAGGAAAAACACTGGCACCTGGTGTGTTATGACATCCGGGACCCCAAGCGCTGGGCCAAAGCCTACAAAATTCTCAAAGGATGCGGAGATCATCTACAGCTCTCCATCTTTCGGGTGCACCTTACCAAAACCAAGCTGGCGGCCTTGCGGTGGAATTTAAGCAAGGTCCTGGATGAAGAGGACAGTTTGCTCATTGTGCGCCTCTGTCCGGGCTGCGCCCAACGGGTCATCGATAGCCGCGGGGTGGAAAAGTGGCAAAAGGCGGATGCCAAGTTTGAAATATTCTGAGTCAAGCACTGGCCAAAGAAAGGAGGCTGTCTGCCCAAAAACTAAAATAGGTAAGTTTTATCAAATAGATACCGCAAGACCGCCGGAAACCGGTCCATGACTGCCAAAAACTCAAAGAAATAAGGGGGATATTGCGCTAGGTCGCCGGCCACTCCTCCCATTCCTGGTCTGGGCTTTTTAAAGCTTGAAAAAAGGACTTGGCGAACGGCGTCAATTCTACCTATTATAATATGGGGTGATTCGATCTTTGATGCCGAAAGGCGTTGAGCACCGGTGCAGGGTGTAGCGCCAGGTCCGGCAGGGGGAGTGATTCGATCTTTGATGCCGAAAGGCGTTGAGCACGTTGACTTAGATACCAGGAAAACCGCTTCCTTCTCGTGATTCGATCTTTGATGCCGAAAGGCGTTGAGCACTGGTTTATCTGCATTGCTCTGTGTCCCTGCCTCGCCGTGATTCGATCTTTGATGCCGAAAGGCGTTGAGCACTTCGGAAGATGCCAGAACCTTGTTTTTATATCTGCGTGATTCGATCTTTGATGCCGAAAGGCGTTGAGCACGAGATCAAATGGAAATTTTCGACGTCCTCTACTGCGTGATTCGATCTTTGATGCCGAAAGGCGTTGAGCACTGGTTTATCTGCATTGCTCTGTGTCCCTGCCTCGCCGTGATTCGATCTTTGATGCCGAAAGGCGTTGAGCACACCGAAGTATTAGGCGAACGGCTGCAGGTGGCGGGCTGTGATTCGATCTTTGATGCCGAAAGGCGTTGAGCACGTGGTGATGAGGCCGGTTCTCTCATACAAACCCTGGAGGTGATTCGATCTTTGATGCCGAAAGGCGTTGAGCACGAACTCTTTGCGCTAGCGAGCATCATGAAATTTCTATGAGTGATTCGATCTTTGATGCCGAAAGGCGTTGAGCACGTGTGATAGAGCTTCCTGACTTCTTCCTGGAGCCTGTGATTCGATCTTTGATGCCGAAAGGCGTTGAGCACGTGAAATCCGTGGCGATCCTTGTGGGCATCGTGCGAGTGATTCGATCTTTGATGCCGAAAGGCGTTGAGCACAGCAGATACGGCAAATGGCGATTGCCTGCCGGGTGTGATTCGATCTTTGATGCCGAAAGGCGTTGAGCACCTCCTTTTCCAGCCAACCCCGCCTTATAAATTCTGGGTGATTCGATCTTTGATGCCGAAAGGCGTTGAGCACTCCGCGGTGTTGGCGATTCCGGTGGGCTGACCGCTGGGTGATTCGATCTTTGATGCCGAAAGGCGTTGAGCACCCTAGGGAGGAAATCATCATCCTCTTCCTGAGTCTGGTGATTCGATCTTTGATGCCGAAAGGCGTTGAGCACCCGTCCATCAGGTCGTGCCGGGGCACCACCTGAAAAAGTGATTCGATCTTTGATGCCGAAAGGCGTTGAGCACTATTTCACTTATCAGGCATATAAAGGAAAACATTAGGTGTGATTCGATCTTTGATGCCGAAAGGCGTTGAGCACCAAGGAGACAAGGTAAGCGATTGGGCCAGGTTACCCGTGATTCGATCTTTGATGCCGAAAGGCGTTGAGCACTCCGCACAGCGCTGGATTCTGTCAGGCGTAACATGTGATTCGATCTTTGATGCCGAAAGGCGTTGAGCACATGTTCCGGATGCTCCACTCCAATTCAAACTCCAGGTGTGATTCGATCTTTGATGCCGAAAGGCGTTGAGCACTATCAGATTACTCCCACTTAATGACAATAATCCAAAGGTGTGATTCGATCTTTGATGCCGAAAGGCGTTGAGCACGCCCTGTGCAGGTCAAGGCTAGCTATTGGCTGGCTGGTGATTCGATCTTTGATGCCGAAAGGCGTTGAGCACGAGAATTTGGCTTTGGTTGTGTATTGGGCCAAGTTCTGGTGATTCGATCTTTGATGCCGAAAGGCGTTGAGCACACCGCTGAAGATTATTACCAATCATTTAGGCCGCCGCAAGTGATTCGATCTTTGATGCCGAAAGGCGTTGAGCACAGGATAGGGGGTCTTTGCCCTCCCGCCAGCGCCAGTGATTCGATCTTTGATGCCGAAAGGCGTTGAGCACTCATTGCTCTGCCGCAGGGCTGTCAGGGCCTGATACAGTGATTCGATCTTTGATGCCGAAAGGCGTTGAGCACGAAACCTCAGTAGCGCTGCACGCGGAAATTGTTGAGTGTGATTCGATCTTTGATGCCGAAAGGCGTTGAGCACAACCGTTTTGACTGGCTAGAGGGCATGGGGGGGACGAGTGATTCGATCTTTGATGCCGAAAGGCGTTGAGCACTTTTGAGGACCGGCAATCTCCTCCACCCCCTTCCGTGATTCGATCTTTGATGCCGAAAGGCGTTGAGCACTCATGATATTCATTCCTATTTTTGACTGCTTTTAAGTGATTCGATCTTTGATGCCGAAAGGCGTTGAGCACTTGTCTTTACTGCGGCTGGGTGGAATGCTTGCACAGTGATTCGATCTTTGATGCCGAAAGGCGTTGAGCACTCTGTGGTTTCTGTTTTTGCCATAGCTGCTTATCCGTGTGATTCGATCTTTGATGCCGAAAGGCGTTGAGCACTTGTCAGCCGCAATAAGTTCGAGCCGTCTCACCTTGGGGTGTGATTCGATCTTTGATGCCGAAAGGCGTTGAGCACCAAATAGTATAGACCAAGGGTAGGATAAATCCCCCATGATTCGATCTTTGATGCCGAAAGGCGTTGAGCACGAAAAGGTTGAAGACCAAAACTGCCACCTCTACCGGTGTGATTCGATCTTTGATGCCGAAAGGCGTTGAGCACACATCATTCTTACTATATATATTATTTTTATTAGAGTGATTCGATCTTTGATGCCGAAAGGCGTTGAGCACGCGTACGCCTGCCACGGCGTCAAACCGCGGCATTTTGTGATTCGATCTTTGATGCCGAAAGGCGTTGAGCACAGCCAAGGGTTCAAGCAGGACCAGGGGAAGCCCCGGTGATTCGATCTTTGATGCCGAAAGGCGTTGAGCACCCACCAGTATAGTTTTTTTGTTCAAAAAATTGGCAGTGATTCGATCTTTGATGCCGAAAGGCGTTGAGCACACGCATTGTCATATACTCAAACCAGCAGTTAGCTCTGTGATTCGATCTTTGATGCCGAAAGGCGTTGAGCACCGGCCGGAGGTTTGGGAACCGTTACACTAGGGTCGTGTGATTCGATCTTTGATGCCGAAAGGCGTTGAGCACACCCTGAGCTTGGTGTTGAGTCCCTCTTGTGCAAAGTGATTCGATCTTTGATGCCGAAAGGCGTTGAGCACGCACGCCGTCCTGGACCTCCTCCGGATACCCTACCTGTGATTCGATCTTTGATGCCGAAAGGCGTTGAGCACTTGGTCAGCCACCCCAGAGAATTGGCGGGGCTGGAGTGATTCGATCTTTGATGCCGAAAGGCGTTGAGCACTTACTTATTGAGAATCACTCTCAACAAGCCCAACAGTGATTCGATCTTTGATGCCGAAAGGCGTTGAGCACTCAAGCCCGCTGCCGTCCGGCGGGCTGAGGCGGCGGTGATTCGATCTTTGATGCCGAAAGGCGTTGAGCACTGGTCAACTACGTCAACGACCTGGGCCTGTCCTGGTGATTCGATCTTTGATGCCGAAAGGCGTTGAGCACGCTTTAGGTGGCTCGACGTTGTTCTGTCTGACCTGGAGTGATTCGATCTTTGATGCCGAAAGGCGTTGAGCACATCTTGTTTACTCACAATGCAGTTGACATCAACCGGTGATTCGATCTGAGCGCAACCCTTGCGAAAAGAAAAAGGTAGTGATGCTGAAGGAGAACAATGAGCGGGAAGGAGTAATCACTCCTAATGAGTATGAACGCCTATCGGCCCACTGCCCGGCGAATTTAAAGCCCATTGTAAAACTGGCTTACCAAACGGGCATGAGACAAAAGGAGATTCTTTTTCTCACTTGGGGTCAAGTGGACCTGAAGGAGGGTTTTATCAGGCTGCGGCCAGAGGATACCAAGACTAATGAGGCACGAAACGTGCCCCTCAGCCCTGAACTCATAGAGATGTTCGAAGCCATGCCCAGGGGCTTGCCCCCTGTGCGGGTGTTCTCTTATAAGGGCAAGGCGTTCGGCAGCACTTTTCAAAGGGTCTTCGAAACGGCTCGGAAACGGGTGGGGATAGAGGACCTTATCTTCCACGACTTGCGCCATACCTTCGTCACGAATATGGACAGGGCCGGTGTCCCTCAGACAGTCATTATGAAGATCATGGGGCACAAGACCCTGACAATGTTTAAAAGATACCGGGCCGTGTCGAGAGATGAGATGCAGGAGGCGGTCAATAAACCTGGAAGGGTTGGAGCCCAAATAGGAGCCCAGGACGATTTGGAG